>Ga0209070_100017_pt1 | contig 379709 bp, 360 predicted proteins | sample SynthPrep_5_END__FD_187205 | JGI IMG/M metagenome (GOLD analysis project Ga0209070, IMG submission 187205) | Synthetic microbial communities from Ohio, USA - SynthPrep_5_END_DS10_MetaG (SPAdes) (version 2) | ecosystem: Engineered > Bioreactor > Aerobic > Activated sludge | place: USA: Ohio...
GCGTAGTTCAGGTTACGCGGGACAGGATAGGCAACGAAGCTGTCATAGATCAAGCGCGGCAAGGGAAGCCGCGAATCGATCCACCTCTCGATGCCGGTGGACGGCTGATAACTGGAATGGCCACTCATGAATATCTGTCCCCTTATCCGATCTTGATCACGGTATCGGATGTGAATGCAAATGTCGGGATGGCGAGGTTCTGCGGCGCCGGACCCTTACGAATGCGGCCCGCCGTATCGTAGTGCGAGCCATGGCAGGGACAGAACCACCCGCCGAAATCGCCGGCCTGGCCGAGCGGAACGCAACCGAGATGGGTGCAGGAGCCGATCATGACGATCCAGTTCTCCTTGCCCTCACCGGCCGAACGGTCAACATCCGTCGCCTGGGCGTCGACGGCGATATTGGCGTTGCGTGCCACCGGATCCTTGAGGTCGCCGAGAGCGACCGCCTTGGCTTCATCGATTTCCTTTTCCGTGCGGTTGCGGATGAAAATCGGCTTGCCGCGCCACTTCACGGTAAGCGACATGCCCGGCTCGACCGCCGCGACATTCACTTCGATGGAAGCGAGCGCCAGCGTCGATGCATCGGGACGCATCTGGTCGATGAAAGGCCATGCGACTGCAGCAGCGCCAACGGCGCCCGTCATTCCGGTTACTAGATAAAGAAAATCGCGACGGGTCGGTTCACCCGAGGCGTCGTGATTGGTTACGTGCTCGCTCACCGCTACACCATCCTCTGCGCTGTTTTTGCCGTAAATCGCATGAGTCCTCCCGCTATGATTTGATCCAGGACAAACTCCGTCCCATCGTCCTGGACACAACTGCGGCATCAAGAAACCGCGTCACTGTGTTTGATCGCAAAATATTGACTGACTTGGCAAGAGCAAAGCACACAAAGCTGCCGTAATTCTGCCTGAGGGGGCCGATTTGTTTCGCATTTTTCCCGAGCCTTGGCAGGTGGGCAACATTGTGCCCGCCTGTGCCCCATGTTACGAGACGCAGAGGGAGAGCTCGGAAAGCAGGGATTCGAATGACGGCGAAGCTCGCTTGCATGGTCTCCACGATGGTGGCTGCCGTTCTTTTCATCGCCAGCCTGCGTTATGTGACGGATTTCTGGCTTCTCGCCTTCGTCACAAGTTTCCAGCTCCACATCGCCATTGTCTGTATCCTGTTGTCGTGCCTCGTCTTTTGGTTCACGCGCGACGCGGTTTCCGCCCTGCTCGTCGTCTGGTCACTGGCACTTGCCATCCACGCCATCGCCATGCTGATGGAATTCTCCACATCCGCCAATCCGGCATCGGATGCGAGGCCTTTCCGGCTTTTGTCCTTCAACGTGCTGATGGACAATGCCGCCAACGCGGATGCGATTGCCGACACCATTATCGAATCAGGCGCGGATGCGGTCTATCTGTTCGAGGCGGCAGCCCTGCAATCGGCTCTGCCACGGCTTGAGCAAACCTATCCCCACAGGCTCGGCTGTTATTCGGGAACGCCGACCTGCGACCTTTTGATCCTGTCTAAGCGGCCGTTGCTGGAAGGCCGTTTCCACAGCCTTAGCGATCTGCGCCGCGACCGTTTCGCAATTGCCAGCGTCGATGTCGACGGCACGGAACTGACGCTTGCCGCCGGGCACATCACCAAACCCTATTTCGACGATTATCACCGCGATGAGCTGGATGAGGTCAGCGAAATTCTCTTTCGCGTCACCGGGCCACTCATTCTGGCGGGAGACTTCAATTCGGCGAGCATCGCCCCCGATATGCGCGCTTTCCTCGCCGCCAATGAGCTGAAGAAAGCGACCTTCGAACCCGCCACCTGGCCGACGGAAGCCGGTCGCTTCGGCATCGCCATAGACCACATCTTCGCCCGTGCGCCGGCAATCCTGATGAAGACGACCCGCCTGCCCGACAGCCTCGGCTCCAATCATTACGGACTGATGGCGGATTTCATGATCGGAAAATAGCGCGCGCCTTTATTGGGCAGCTTCCTCGGCAGCGAGAAAACCACCCGATTGCCGTGCCCAAAGCTCCGAATAGAGTCCGCCCTGCGAGACCAGATCGGAATGGCTGCCCTGTTCGACGATGCGACCCTGATCCATCACGATCAGCCGGTCCAGCGCCGCGATCGTCGATAGCCGGTGAGCGATGGCGAGCACCGTCTTGCCCTGCATCAGCTCATCCAGATTGCTCTGGATCGCCGCCTCCACCTCAGAATCGAGCGCCGAGGTCGCCTCGTCGAGCACGAGGATCGGCGCGTCCTTCAGCATCACCCGGGCGATGGCAATGCGCTGCCGCTGGCCGCCGGAGAGTTTCACGCCGCGTTCGCCCACATGGGCATCGAAGCCGGTGCGGCCGCGCTGGTCTTCCAGCCTCTCGATGAAATCATCCGCCTTGGCCCGGCGCGTTGCTTCCCGCAACTGCGCTTCGGTGGCATCCATGCGGCCGAACATGATGTTGTCACGGATGGAGCGGTGCAAAAGCGAGGTATCCTGTGTGACCATGCCAATATGGGCGCGCAGCGATTCCTGGGTCACTTTGGCAATATCCTGCCCGTCGATCAGGATACGGCCTTTCTCGACGTCGTAAAACCGCAGGAGCAGGTTGACGAGAGTGGATTTTCCCGCTCCGGAGCGTCCAACGATACCGACTTTTTCGCCCGCCTGGATCTCAAGATTGAGATTGTCGATGACGCCATTCGCCCGTCCGTAATGGAAGCTGACATTCTCAAAGCGGATACTCGGCTTTTTGACCTCCAGCACCGCCGCACCCGGCGCGTCAGTGAGGCCGATCGGCTGCGAGATCAACTCGGCGGCATTCTGCACCGTGCCGAAATTGCGCATGATGCCGTTGAACTGCGTCATCAAGCGGCCGAGCAGGAAGTTGAGACGCAGCACCAGCGCCAGCGTGAAGGCCACCGCCCCGGAACTGATCCTGCCGGACAGCCACAGATCAATGCACAGCGCCGCCATGGAGGTGATCATCACGCCCGACAGCAACGCCATGGAGGCGCGCACGCCGGTGATGAACCGCGTGAACGTCATGGTGGCATTCTGGAAGATGTCGAAGCCCTGCCGCATGTAGCGGTCATTCGCATCATCACGCCCGAACAGCCGCAGCGTCTGGATATTGCTATAGGCATCCACCATACGGCCGGAAAGCATGGACGCCGCTTCCGCCGTCTCTTTTGAATGGTAGCGGATGCGCGGCACGAAATAACGCGCCAGCGCCGAAAAGATCAGCACCCAGACAAGCACGACGACCGCAAGCCGCCAGTCCAGCCCGCCGATCAGAAACAGCATCGAGACGGAATAAATGCCGACGAACCAGACGCTTTCCATCAGCGAGGTGACGAGATCACCCGCCGCCTGCCCGCCCGACCAGACCTTGGTGACGATGCGACCGGAGAAATCATTCTGGAAAAAGGAAAGCGATTGCCGCGCCACATGCATGTAGGACTGCCAACGCACCAGATTGTAAAAGCCGGGCGTGATGATCTGCTGGTCCACCAGCGCCGTAATCATCGTGACGATAAAACGCACGACGCCGATCAACACCAGCATGCCCACCAGCTCGCCACCATGGGCGGAAAGCAGCCCGGCCCAGCCCTCTTCCGGCTTCACGGTCGAGAGAATATCCACCAGCCGCCCGACGAACCAGAACAGCGCCGCCTCGATGGCCGCAGTCAGCCCGCCCAGCACCAGCATGGCGAAAAACGGCGCCTTGGCCTGCGAAATATAAAACCAGATGAAAGCAAATGTGTTTTCAGGCGGCCGCAGGTCGTCCTTGCGGGCGAAGGGCCTAATCCAGTTCTCGAAGAACTCGAAGATGCGCGTAATGACCATCATCCGGATATAGGCGGATTCCCGTCGCCGGAACAGCCGCAGAGCCTTTGGGAAGAGATTATATTTCGGTAACATTCGTGAAATGAAAAGGGCGGGAATGGAAATGGATGTCAGGCGATCTTGCTACTTCAGTGCGATTAGCCCAGCGTCCGTAGGGCGGAATCCGCAGGCGTCGGAGTAGAATTGCCGGAGGTGCGGGTCAAAATCCACGTGAAGCCACTCGCAGGCGGTATCTTTCGTCTGATTAACCGCCTCCCCTATCAGCGCCTTTGCAATGCCCTGACGTTGGAAAGCAGACGACACCATTGTATCGACAACAAACGCGTGGACCCCGCCATCCCATGCGATGTTGACGAACCCGATGAGCCTCCCCAAATGGCGGGTGCACACCCAGCCGAGACTGAAGCGGTTGACCTGCGACCACCAGTCATCAGCGAGGAGCCGATGCGCAAAGCACTCGGCATGAAGGGCATTGACCTCAGCATTCTCGAAGGCTCCACGCCACTCGGTCGTAAACTCGGAAGGGGTGGATACTTGCGGTGATATCAGCTCCATTCGCATCCCTTTACTCCGGTTTCGAAGTCCGACACGATCCGCGCCTGATCGCAAAAAAAAATGCGCTCCTCACGGTGCAGACACGCCATGGCTGGATACCGGCTCAAGGCCGGCATGACGACAGAGAGGTTCAGGCCTTTGACAAAAGGGCGGGATCACTCCCGCCCTCTCTCTTTCCTTATTCCGCGGCCACTTCCGCTTCGTGGTCGGCGATGAAACCGCCGGACTGGCGTCGCCACAGATCGGCATAGATGCCGCCCATCGCCACCAGCTCCGCATGGCTGCCCGCCTCGACAATCTGGCCCTTGTCGAGGATGATGAGCCGGTCCATTTCGGTCAGCGTCGAAAGGCGGTGGGCAATCGCAATCACCGTCTTGCCTTGCATCAGCGAGAACAGGTTCTCCTGGATCGCCGCCTCGACTTCCGAGTCGAGCGCCGAGGTCGCCTCGTCCAGCACCAGAATCGGCGCATTTTTGAGGAACACGCGGGCAATCGCGATACGCTGGCGCTGGCCGCCTGACAGTTTCACGCCGCGTTCGCCCACCTGGGCATCGAGACCCTGGCGACCATGCATGTCGACCAGCGTTTCGATGAAATCCCAGGCATTCGCCCGCTTCGCCGCCGCGATCACCTGCTCATCGGTGGCTTCGGGGTGACCATAGGCGATGTTGTCGCGTATCGAGCGATGCAGCAGCGAAGTATCCTGCGTCACCACGCCGATCAACTCGCGCAGGCTGTCCTGCGACACCTTCGAGATGTCCTGCCCGTCGATGGTGATCCTGCCTGCTTCCAGATCATAGAAGCGCAGCAGCAGGTTCATCAGCGTCGTCTTGCCAGCGCCTGAGCGACCGACGAGACCAACCTTCTCGCCCGGCTTGATATCAAGCGTCAGCCCGTCGATCACGCCCTTGTTCTTGCCGTAGTGGAAGCGGACATTGTCATAACGGATGGCGCCCTGCGGTGCCGCAAGCTGCGGCGCCTTGGCGACATCGACGATATCGTGCGGTTTCGTCATCATCGACATGCCGTCATAGACCGTGCCGATATTTTCAAACAGCGACGTGACTTCCCACATGATCCACTGCGACATGCCGTTGACGCGCATGGCGAGGCTGATGGCGATGGCGACCGAACCGGCCGTCACCGAACCCTGCATCCAGAAATAAAGACCGAGCGCCGCCGTGGAAAACAGCACCACGGCATTGTTGAGGTCGATCAGGATGTTGAAGCCGGAGATCTTGCGCATCTGGCGGTGAACGGTTCCGAGAAACACATTCATACCCTCACGCGCATATCTCTCCTCGCGGCCCGCATGGGAAAACAGCTTGATCGTCGAGATATTGGTGTAGCTGTCGACGATCCGCCCCGTCATCATCGAGCGCGCATCGGCCTGTTCCTGCGCCAGCCGACCGAGTTTCGGCACGAAATAGGCGAGAATGCACATATAGATGCCGAGCCATGCCAGAAGCGGAATGACCAGCCGCCAGTCGGCCGCCGCCACCATGAACAACATCGAGACGACGAAGCTGATGGCATAGACGAAGACGTCAATCACCTTCAGCGCCACTTCGCGGATCGCCAGCGCCGTCTGCATCACCTTGGTCGAAACCCGGCCTGCAAATTCATTGGCGAAAAAGTTCATGGAGTGACGCAGCAGGAAACGATGCATTTTCCAGCGCGCGATCATGCCGAAATTGCCGGCAAGCGTCTGGTGCATCGTCATGGTGTGGACAGCGCCCATCAGCGGCAGCACCACGAGCACCAGTCCGGCCATGACGATCAGATGCCAGCCCTCATCGGCGAAAAACGTCGCGCGATCGGCCGTGGAAAGCCAGTCGACGATATTGCCGAGGAATTTGTAGAGCATGGCTTCGGCAATGGCGATGCCCATGGACATCAGGCCAAGCAGCAGCAGCCACGGCCAGGCGGGCTTCACATAATGCCACAGGAACGGCAACAGTCTCTTCGGCGGCACATCAGGCGTCGAAGAGGGAAATGGATCGAGGCGTTTTTCAAACCAGCCAAACATAGGCCAAGCTCCGGCAATCAATCGCCCCATCGAAAGGTGAGCAAACGCAAATATGGCTCACGACGGAACGGAAAAGTCTTTGGATATGGCCGTGACAGCCACATGACGAATCGAGAAATGGGAAACGCGGTCAAACCGCGGAGTAACACCTAAGCCAGCAGCGGCACTGCTGGGGCCGGGAGGCGAAAGCGAATGTGAATATCCATGAGAACCTCCCTAGCTGGTGTTGAAGATGTGGCCTTGTAGCGTAAAAATTAATCAATGACCAGTCGGAAAGATACTGGATGCGTCAGAAAACTCTCGATTGTGTCCAACAGAGCAAAATGGGCGGATTTACCCGCAAAGGTTACCGCCCATCACTCAATCTGAATATGCCGTCTTATTCGGCTGCGTCCTGCGCCTGCCCACTTTCATATTCCGTAACGAGCTCAACCATGCCGGCCTGCGTATGACGCTTGAGTTCCCGGCGATCGCTGGGCTGCGGCGCGAAGGTGACAGTCAGACCGGTATCCCGCACCGTGCCGATGGCAAAAGATGCACCCGACAGCATGCGTACACCCTCATGCAGCCACAGCGGATCGGTAGCGAAATGCTGGCCGATGCCGACGACAACGGGAATACCCTGCCAGTGCGACATGCGATCATAATGGATATGGCCCGCCAGAATGCCCATGACGTCGTGTTCGAACAGCACCTCATCCAGCGCCTCGGTATCGTCGAAGGACAGGGATTCCCACTCCGCATCGGGACGGTCGAAATCCAGCGCCGGCGCATGGTGCATCACCAGGAGTTTCGGCAGGTCGGGATGGTTTTCGAGTTCTTCCTCGAGCCATTCGATCTGACCGGGCTCGAAAGCGCCACCGACCTTGCCGGGAACGCTGGTATCCATGACGATGACATGGATATCCGAAATCACCTGCGAATGGTCGTAAGGTGCGTCCAGATCTTCGTGGCGGCCGAGCATGACGGGATAAAAGCCGTCACGACGATCATGATTGCCAAGCGCGAAAAGCACCGGCACATCCAGTTCCGCCTCAGCCATCAGGCGCTTGAGTTCTTCATAGCTGCCGGCATCGCCCCGGTTGGTCAGATCGCCGCTGACGACGATGAATTCCGGCGGCGGCACCAACGCCTTGATCTGCGTGAGCGTGGCGGACAACGTAGCCGAGGTGTCGGAATAAAGATCATCATCCTGCAGCTGCGGATTGCCGATATGCAGATCGGTCAGATGGACAAAATTCACCCGTTCGGACATCGCGTCCTCCTGTTGTTATGTGCAGAAAATCCGGCTCGAAAAGATATCGTGACGGCCACGACCGATGTTCCGGACAGGCCTGACGATGTGCTGGTGAATGGGTAGCCGCCCTGTGTGTCACGCGAATGAATATCCGGCCGACGACGGCACCGGAAAGGGACTTTTTGTGCCGCATCTGTTGCCCGCCCGCCGCTCGTGATAATCGGGCAGGCACTCCAATCGCCATGAGAAAACCATGCCCGAAATCAGAATCGCCCTTTATCAGCCCGATATTCCCGGCAATACCGGCACCATCCTGCGATTGGCCGCCTGCCTCGGCCTCGGCGTCGATATCATCGAGCCGGCCGGCTTCGATATTTCCGACCGCAATCTGAAACGGGCGGGCATGGATTATATTGCCGCGGCGGCACTGACGCGCCATGTCAGCTGGGATCGCTTCGAGGAATGGCGTGCAGCCACCGGCCGCCGCCTTGTTCTCGCCTCCACCAAGGCCGCCCTGCCCTATACTGATATCAGCTACCGCACCGATGATATCCTGCTCTTCGGGCGGGAAAGTGCCGGCGTGCCAGACCACGTGCATGAAAAAGCGGATGAGCGAATCATCATCCCCATGGTGCCCGGACAACGCTCCATCAACGTCGCCATGTCGGCGGCGATGATCTCCGGCGAGGCCTTGCGCCAGACGGAATGGGCCTGACCTGCCATCTTTGCAGCCATTTTTTCAGGCAAATATGAAAATTGACCGATTTCATCGCGAAACTGTCGCAACATGGCCTGTACCGGACGCGTTCACGCTCCTATACTGATTAGCCGGGCAACTAAAAATCGCCCTCGCCGGGGCAATCCGCCGGCGGGTGTGAGGAGACGTAGCATGCAATCCACCATTGTCATCGTCAACCTTCTCGGCGCGGTCGCGCTGCTGCTTTTCGGCTTGGCGCAGGTCAAGGACGGCGTCACCCGCGCCTTCGGCATGAAACTCAGAAGCGTGCTGGCCACCGGCACCCAGAACGGCCCGCGTTCCTTCTTTTCCGGCTTCTTCGCCACCGTCGCGCTTCAAAGCTCCACCGCAACGGCGCTCACCGTCGCCTCCTTCGCCGAACGTGACCTCATCAAACCGCGCATGGCGCAGGTGGTGCTGCTTGGCGCCAATGTCGGCACCGCAGTCACCGCATGGATTGTGGCCGCCGGGGTGGAATGGCTGTCACCACTTTTGATCCTTTCAGGCATCATCCTCAAGAAAGGCAGTTCCAATGCCAGACAGGGCGGCGGAACGGCGGTGATTGGCATAGGCCTCATGCTTCTATCGCTGCATCTTTTGAGCGGGGCCACGGAACCGATGCGCGCCTCCCCCGCCCTTGGCGTCTTCATCGGCCTGCTGGATGGCGCATGGCCCGTCGCGTTGATCTTCTCCGCCGTGCTGGCCTTCGTCTCCTCTTCCAGCCTTGCCGTCGTGGTGCTCATCCTGTCGCTGGCCGCCACCGGCACGCTTTCCGCCGGCCTCATCATCGTTCTCATTCTCGGCGCCAACCTCGGCGGCGCCATTCCGCCCGTCATCGCCACGCTCTCCGGGCCCGCATCTGCGCGACGCATCACCATCGGCAACCTCGTGGTGCGCACCATCGGCTGCCTCATCGCCATGCCGCTCGCCTCTTACGGCGCAGCGTATTTGCAGCAATTGCCGCTTTCGCCCGCCAAGTTGCCAGTGGATGCGCATCTCATCTTCAACGTCATTCTGGCGGCGGTGGCCTGGCCCTTCTCCGGCCTGATATCCGACCTGATGGCGAAACTCGTGCCGGGCGATCCGAAGGCTGAAGACGGCCCGAATTTCCTCGACCAGCAGGCTCTTGATATGCCGGTCGTCGCGCTTGCCAACGCCACCCGCGAAGTCCTAAGCGTCGGCGACAGCATCGAGCGAATGCTGATCCGCGCCGAAAACGCCTTCAAGCACAATGATCTGACGCCGCTTCAGGAAGTTTCCCTGCTCGAAAAGAAGGTCGACCGCCGCCAGCAGGAGGTGAAGGTCTATCTTTCGCAACTGGGGCGCAAGGGGCTTGCCGACGAGGAAGCGCGCCGTTCGATCGCCATCATCGACTATGCGATCAATCTCGAACATATCGGCGATATCATCGAAAAAGGCATCTGCGAGCAGATCCGCAAGAAGGTGCTGAACAGCTTCAAATTTTCCGACGACGGTTACGAGGAGCTGAAAACCCTGTTCGACATGACCATTGAAAATCTGCGGGCCGCGCAGAGCATTCTGGTCACCGGCGATTTCGATCTTGCCCGCCGGCTGATGGAAAGCAAGGTGGATATACGCCGCCTCGAAAAACAGTCCTCCAACCGCCATCTGGAGCGTCTGCGTGACGGGTTGGCAGAAAGCATGCAGACCAGCTCGCTGCACCTCGACATGCTGCGGGATCTGAAGCGCATCAACGCCCATATCGTTTCGGTGGCGCATCCCATTCTGGATGAAAGCGGCGTGCTGATCGAAAGCCGCCTGCGTTATGCCGAGCCGCGCGCCTGAGCCTTTCCAGGAAAAGTGGTCCTCGGCTTCCCGTCCGGAAATGCGAAACCGCTCTGAAACTCAATCGGCCGAGGGAAGCCTGCGCATGGTGAATTCGATGCGGTCGCCTTCCAGCAGCCGCCAGCTTTCCACTTCCGTCCAATAGGCGGCCTTCGGAAAGCTGTCGAACCATTCGCGCGCCTTGGCACGGGCCTCCTCACGCCCAAGACAGAAGGTCTGGCGCACGAACATGCCGTCCCGTTTTTGTTCGCCGCCGGCGCTTTCGCGTTCCTTGCGGTGATTGGCAATCCTGCGCTTCAGCCCGTCGAGGGGCGGTCCGGCAAATTTCGTCATGATATTCACCTCTGGCACCTACATCGGTAAAGATAGTGTCGGCACGCCGCCTTGGCGAGTCGAATTTGTGCGCGGCGCAAACACCTGCTAGACGCGGCAGGGAACGGACTTCACCGCAGGAGAGAAGAGATATGGAACGGCCAATCTTGCCGAAGGGCTTGCCCGAGGACATCGAAGACAAGAAGGCCGTTGCCCAGGCGTGGTTCCAGCATCTGCGCGACACCATCGTCACCTCCTTCGAAACGCTCGAAAACGACCTGACCGGCCCCCTGTCGGATCAGGAGCCCGGCCGCTTCGTGCAGAAGGACTGGCTGCGCGACAATGGCGAAGGCGGCGGCGGCAGGATGTCGATGATGGAAGGCCGCGTCTTCGAAAAGGTCGGCGTGCACACTTCCACCGTCTATGGCGAATTTTCGCCGGAATTCCGCAAGCAGATACCGGGTGCGGAAGAAGACCCGCGTTTCTGGGCCTCGGGCCTTTCGCTGATTGCCCATCCGGTCAATCCCAATGTGCCGGCCGTCCATATGAATACCCGCATGGTCGTGACCACCAGTCACTGGTTCGGCGGCGGTGCGGATCTGACGCCGGTGCTGGGACGCAGGCGCACCGAAGAGGACCCGGACACCCAGCTGTTCCACCGCGCCTTCGAGATCACCTGCAACCGTCATCCGGTCGCCGATTATCCGCGATACAAGACGTGGTGCGACGATTATTTCTTCCTGAAACACCGCAACGAGCCACGCGGCACCGGCGGCATCTTCTTCGACTGGCTGCATCCGGAAGAAGAAAAGGGCGGCTGGGACGCCAATTTCGCCTTTGTGCAGGATGTCGGCCGCGCCTTCAATCTGGTCTATCCGAAGATCGTCCGCGCCAATTTCAACCAGAACTGGACGGAAGAGGACCGCGACGAGCAACTTATCCGCCGCGGCCGCTACGTGGAATTCAACCTGCTTTACGATCGCGGCACCATCTTCGGCCTGAAGACGGGCGGCAACGTCGAATCGATCCTGTCGTCTTTGCCGCCGGTGGTGCGCTGGCCCTAAAAAACCTCACGCAAATTTGACGCTCATCAGCCAATTTGTCGCAAATGGCGCAAATTAGGACTTATGGAAAAATCAAGGCAGTGGTAGTCTCCTCCCGCAGACGTACTGGAGGAGCTATCGTCATGATTACTTCGAACAGCATGCCTATTTCTGCTTCCCCCGAGGCAGCACCGCAATCCATCGATACCCCTGATTTGATCGACCGCCTGGCAGCGGAAATGCGTGCCACGGGCGATCGCGAACTGCCGCATTCCTTTTATGTCGAACAGGTAAAGCGCACCCTTGCCGGACAAACGACGGCACGGCGGGCGGCCAATGACGAAATGCCTCGTACAAAAGTTCCGGCAGCCAGCACATCCTCTGTTTTCCAGTGCTGGGCGATGCCCGAATAGGGGCCTGAATAAGGTCGAAGGGCGCCGCTCTGGAACATAAGCGGCGAACATTCGTTTCTTGTGCGAGGGACAGCATGTTCATTCAATGCTGTCCCTCACTCGAAACAGGGAGGCAAAACCAATGAGACTGTTTGAATGTGGAACGCTCGTGCCCGGCTGTGCCTGGCATACACGCGCCGATGACGACGCCGAAGTTGTCCGCCGCACGGTGGAGCATATGCGCTCGGCCCATGGCGAAACCACGATCCGCGAAAATATGATCGACAATATCAAGGCCCGCATCCGCGATGAGGCAAATGCGGCTTAAGCCGAACCGCCGTCATCGCTGCAGCCTCAGTTCTCCAGCATGGTCTTCAGCCGGGCGGTTAGCGCTGCCCGGTCCAGTGAGAAATTAACGTCGATCCACTTTTCCTCAAGGCTTTTCAGAACCTCGCCCACCTTCGGGCCAGATTCGACGCCGGCGGCCATCACATCCGCACCGCTCAAGGGAAATCCCGGCTTCTTGAATTTTTCCGCTCTCGTCAGCAGCGTCGAAAGACGCGCCACTTTCTGCATCGCCGCATCACCCGCCGAAAGGTCGGCACGGGCCGAGGCAAGCGCGAGCTTCAGCCGCGTCTTCACACCCTCGACGCCCTCACGATAAAGCAGCCGGTCAAGCGCCGTCTCCTTCATTTCAGGGTCGATAACCGGGGCGGAAGCCCAATTAGCAAGATATCCGGCCTCAGCCTTCGACAGCCTCAGTCGCGTTGCAAGCGCCGCCAACCGCTCCTTGTCGGGCGGCACGATGGCGGCAAGCCGCAGCATGGGGTCCACCGCCCAGCCGAGGGACTGCTCCGTCGCCACCAGCCCGTGAATGGCATCGATGCCCCATTTCTCCGTTTCGGGCAGAATTTCCGCCAGAACACCCGATTGCCGCATCCACAGCAGGGCGCGGGAAGGATCGCGGGCGGAAAGCAGCTTTTTCAGCTCGCTCCAGACGCGCTCGGCCGAAAGCGTACCAAGCTTGTCCTTGGCCCGCGCGCTTGCCCGCAGACCATCTGCATCGGGGCGACCTGAGCCATAATGAGCGAAAAACCGGAAAAACCGGAGAATCCGCAGATAATCTTCCGCAATCCGCATCGTCGCATCGCCGATAAAGCGCACCGTGCGGGTTTCCACATCGGGAAGGCCATCGATGAGATCGATGATCTCGCCCTTCTCGTCGGCATAAAGAGCATTGATGGTGAGGTCCCGCCGCTCGGCATCGGTCTGCCAGTCGGTGCCGAAGGCAACCTGCGCGTGGCGGCCATTGGTCTCGACATCACGGCGCAAAGTCGTGACTTCAAAACCTTCGCCATCGATCACCAGCGTTACCGTGCCGTGTTCGATGCCGGTCGGCACCGCCTTGATGCCCGCCGCCTTCGCCCGCTGAACCACCACATCGGGGGTAAGCGTCGTTGCCATGTCGACATCGACAACCGGCAGGTCCATCAGCGCATTGCGCACCGCGCCGCCGACGATCCGCACCTCGCCGCCATCGGCATTCAGAAGCGTGAAGATGCGCTTCAGCGCCGGTTTTTCGAACCAGTCACGCCCGGCAAGGCTATTCATGTATAAAACCTCTCGTAAATCGTCCTGACGATGCCCGCCGTAATGCCCCAAATGTAGCGTTCGCCATAGGGCATTTCGTAGAAAAACCGCTCCTTCCCCTGAAAGATGCGGCTGCCGCGCCCGTGATTGACCGGGTCCATCAAAAAGGACAGCGGCACCTCGAAAACCTCATCCACCTCCGTGGGATTAAGCGTCAAATCAAAGCCCGGACGGACGACGGACAGCACCGGCTTGATGCGAAAACCGGTCCCGGAAATATAATCCGGCAGTCGTCCGACCGTTTCCACGAAGGACCTGGAAAGGCCGATCTCCTCTTCCGTCTCGCGCAGTGCTGCCTCTTCCGGCGTGCGGTCCTCGGCATCGATGCCGCCGCCCGGAAAGGAAATCTGGCCTGAATGTTGGCGCAGGGTTGCCGTGCGCTGGGTAAAGATCACCCGCGCATCGTTGCCATCGTCGATAACCGGTATCAGCACTGCGGCATCCTTCAGCCGAATGCCGTTGCCAGAGAGCACCACACCCGGATTGAGCACATGGTCGCCATTTTCCCGCTCGGCCACGCCCTCGCCTTCCTGCAGCACACGGCGGCGGAAATCGGCGGCGGTAAAAGCCTTGAGGCCCGTTGTCATCATCGTCATTGTGAAAGCCGTTCCAGTTCCTTTGCGGGCATCACCGGAAAGATTACCCCGCCCGAGCGCACCGCAAACATCTCGACGCCATCCACGTCGATCACCTCGCCGAGCGCAACGAGATCATACATCACGGCCCGCGAGACGAGCGCCTCCAACCGGCCGCGCACCAGAAGATAGGGTTTCAATTCGCGGTTTTCACCGAAAATTTCAAAGCGCAGCGGATGCTCCGGCCCCGCCTCCACCACGTCGCCGACATTGGTGCGAAAGGTCAGCAAGGATTCGCCATCCTCGACACCCGCATTCACCGTCATTTCCACCGCGACGAATGGTGCATCCACCACCCGGATGCCGACTTTTTCCACAGGAGTTACAAGATAGGTCTTGCCGTCCTCATCCTTGCGCAGAACCGTGGAAAACAGCCGCACCAGCGGCGCCCTGCCGATGGGGGTGCCGAGGTAGAACCAGGTGCCATCGGCGCGGATTTCCATGTCGAGATCGCCGCAAAAGGGCGGATTCCAGCGCTCCACCGGGGCCGGCCCGCGCTTGGCGTCGCCGGTCTGTTCGGCGGCGCGGGAAATCATCGCCGCAAGCCCCGCCGCATCATCAGCCGAATTTATCGTCTCCGCTGCCATATTCGAGTCTCGCTTTGCCGATAAGGAAATACTAAGTCACGACATAGTCATTCGAATGGCGCTTGTCAGCGGCCAAGAGAGCAATAAGCTATATGCAGCGCAAAATCCGTCCCGGCCGACTGCCAGCAAAACCGGGATGCGACTGTGACAGCGGCGAAGGTATGAGGAGAGCGACATGGGCGTGATGAATACCGGCGAAACCCTCGATGAAAAGGCCATCGTCGCCGCGGCCGAAAAGGCGCTTTCCGACATCGCGGCCATCCGCACGGAAGTCTCCAAGGTCATTTTCGGCCAGGAAAAAGTGGTGCAGAACACGCTTCTCGCCATCCTCTCCGGTGGCCATGCGCTGCTCGTCGGCGTTCCCGGCCTCGCCAAGACCAAGCTTGTCACCACGCTCGGCACCGTGCTCGGCCTGGATGCCAACCGCATCCAGTTCACACCGGACCTGATGCCGTCGGATATTCTCGGTTCCGAAGTCATGGATCAGGACGAGAACGGCCGCCGTTCCTTCCGTTTCATCAAGGGTCCGATTTTCGGCCAGCTGCTGATGGCCGATGAAATCAACCGCGCCAGCCCGCGCACGCAGTCCGCACTTTTGCAGGCCATGCAGGAATATCACATCACCATGGCCGGCCAGACCTATGAGCTGCCGAAGCCGTTCCATGTTCTCGCCACCCAGAACCCGCTGGAACAGGAAGGCACCTATCCGCTGCCCGAAGCCCAGCTCGACCGCTTCCTGCTGCAGGTGGATGTCGGTTATCCCGAACTTGCCGCCGAACGCCAGATTCTTCTCGATACGACGGGCACCGCCTCCGGCGAAGCGCGCGGCGTGATCGATGCCGGGCGCCTGATGGAAATCCAGGCCCTCATCCGCCAGATGCCGGTCAGCGACAAGGTCGTGGATGCGATCCTCTCGCTCGTCCGCTCCGCCCGCCCCGGCCATGGCAACAAATTGACCGACAAGCACGTTGTCTGGGGACCAGGTCCGCGCGCCGGCCAGTCGCTGATGCTGACGGCTCGCGCCCGTGCGCTCTACGAAGGCCGGCTCGCCCCGTCGCTGGACGATGTCCATGCGCTGGCCGAACCGGTGCTGGAACACCGCATGGCGCTGACCTTTGCGGCCCGCGCCGAAGGCATGTCGGTGCGCGATGTCATCGCAGCCCTCGTGGAGCAGGCGAAGAACTAAAAAGACGCGTGCCTAACCTTTCGCGAAAGGAGTGCCTGTGGCATCCATCGGCCAGATCGTAGACAAGACGCCGGGTAGCGAAGTTCTGGCGCGCGCGCGCCAGCGTGCCGCACTGGTGCCGGACTGCATGGTCGAGGCAAAGCGCATCGCCAACACCGTCACCGCCGGCTGGCACGGCCGCCGCAAGCGCGGCATCGGCGAAAATTTCTGGCAGTTCCGCCCCTATGCCGAAGGCGAAAGCCTGTCGCGCATCGACTGGCGGCGCTCCGCCCGCGACGACCATACCTATGTGCGTGACCGGGAATGGGAAGCCGCCCACACCATCTGGCTTTGGGCCGACATGTCGCCATCGATGATGTTCAAATCCACCCTCGGCTCTGTCTCCAAGGAAAGCCGGGCGCTGGTGCTGATGCTGGCGCTGGCGGAAATCCTCGCACGCTCGGGCGAGCGCATCGGCTGCCCCGGCATCATGGAGCCGGTCTCGGCCAGAAACGCCGCCGAGAGGCTCGCCGCCGCCATCATGCATGCGCCGCTCACCACAGGCATGCCGGAAACGGGCATGATCCGCGGCGCGAGCGATATCGTCCTCATCGGCGATTTTCTCGATGATGCGAAAAACGTGATGGAGCGGATTTCGCCTCTGGCGCGACGTGGCCTGCGCGGCCATGTGGTGGAAATCGCCGATCCGGCCGAGGAAACCTTCCCCTATTCCGGCCGTACGGAATTCACCGATCCGGAAACCGGCGAAAAACTGGTGTCCGGCCGCGCCGAGACCATTCGTGAGGATTACACTCGCGCCTATCTCGCAAGGCGCGAGGCGCTGTCCTCATCGCTGCGCCGTCTCGGCTGGAACTTCGTCTTCCACCGCACCGATCATCTCGCTTCCGAGGCGCTTGTGGCCGTTCACATGTATCTTTCCGGCGCGCCAGCGCAAGACGGTGGGCACCGATGAGCGCATTGCCTTTCGTCTTCACCAGCCCCTATATCCTCTTCGGCCTCTTGGCGCTGCCCGCCATCTGGTGGCTGCTGCGGCTCACCCCGCCACGCCCCAAGGCGGAAGTCTTTCCGCCACTGAAGATATTGGCGACGGTGCTGAAGCGCGAGGAAACGCCATCGAAAAGCCCGTGGTGGCTGACCCTTTTGCGCATGGCGCTGGCCGCCGCCGTGATTTTTGCGCTGGCCGATCCGGTGGTGAACCCGCGCAACAACAGCATTGCTGGCAGCGGCCCGCTGGTGCTGTTGGTCGATAATGGCTGGGCCTCCGCACCCGACTGGGAAAGGCGCGTGGCCACCGCTCAGGCCCTGATCGGCGATGCGGAGCGGGCCGACCGCCCCGTCTCCATCAGCTTCACCGCCGATGCCGAACATGATGCCGTCTCGGGAACGACAGCCGTGGCGCTGGACAAGCTTGCCGCCGCCAAGCCGAAACCGCTGATACCGGACCGCGTGCGCACGGCCGAAGCCATCACCGAGGCGCTGAACGGCACGACCCCCGGCACGCTCGCTTATATTGCCGACGGTGTTCAGACCGCGCAGGATGAAAACGCGATGAGAACGCTTGCCAGCCTCTCACCCGCCGAATTCCGCATCGTGAAGGGCGACGGCAAGGCCATCGCCGCCATCACCGGCGCCACCAACAATGCCGATGCCATGAGCGTCACACTTTCGCGGCTCGACACGGCCGAAGCCGCCCGGCTGACCGTCAATGCGCAAGACAGCCAGGGCCGCATCCTCGCCAATGGCATCGCGAACTTCGCGCCCGGCGCGGCCGAAACCACGGCAACGGTGGAAGCCCCCTTCGAACTGCGCAACGATTTTGCCCGCCTGTCCCTCGAAGGCGTGTCGACGGCGGGTGCGGTGCATCTTCTCGACGACGGCTTCCGCCGCCGTCGCGTGGCGCTGCTGGCCGGTGAAACCGGCAATGATTTCCAACCGCTGCTACAACCGCTTTATTACATCAGCCGCGCGCTTCAGCCTTTCGCCGATCTCATTCCGCAGCGGCAGGCCGATCTGGCGCAGGCGATCCCGGAAATCCTGCAATCCAACCCCTCCGTCATCGTCATGGCCGATATCGGCCGCCTGCCGCAGGAAACCTATGAGCCGATGCAGCGTTGGCTCGCCGGCGGCGGCACGCTCATCCGTTTCGCCGGGCCGCGCCTTGCCGCAGCCCCGGCAGACGATCCTCTGGTGCCGGTGACGCTCAGGCAGGGCGAACGTGCGCTTGGTGGCGCGCTCTCCTGGGCCGAGCCGCAGCCGCTTGCCGATTTCCCGAATTTCGGCGCTTTCGCCGGCATGCCGAAGGCGGATGGCATTCTCGTCAAACGCCAGGTTCTGGCCGAACCGACACCTGATCTGGCGGAACGCACATGGGCAAGCCTTGCCGATGGCACGCCGCTCGTCACCACCCGCACTGTCGAGGCTGGCCGCATCGTGCTCTTCCATGTCAGCGCTGAAGCAAGCTGGTCCGACCTGCCGATCTCGGGCCATTTCGTCGATATGCTGCGCCGTATCGTGCAATTGTCGAAGGCGGGCGGCGCTTCCGCCAACGCCAATGCCCCGGCCGCCGCCCTGCCGCCCTTCCGGCTGCTGACGGCCGAAGGCGCGCTTTCAGCCGAAATCGGCACTGCCCGGCCGCTGGAAATGCGCGCCGGCCAGCCGCCGCGTACCGGTTTTGACAATCCCCCCGGCCTTTACGGCACAGAGGATGGTTTCGTGGCTCTCAACCTCCTGCCGGCAGGTGCGACGCTGCGCCCGCTCGATACGTCCGCCGCCGGTGTCAGCACCACCAGCGAAGCGCTGATCGGCGAAACCGCCAAATCGCTGCGCCCGACCCTGTTCATCGCCGCCTTCCTGATGCTGATTGCCGACAGCCTGATCGTTCTCTTCATGAACGGCGCCTTCGCACGTCTGCCGAAAGCACGCAGCGCCACCGCCGCTACCATACTCTTGGCCCTGGGCGCCTTTGCCGCCATGTCGCCAACGGATGCCCGCGCCGACGATCCGAAACCCGGCGACGAGCAGATTTTCGAGCGGCTGGATACGACACATCTCGCTTATGTCCGCACCGGCGAAGACGATGTCGACCGCATTTCCGAGCAGGGTCTCCAAGGTCTCAGCGAATTCCTGACCTGGCGCACGACGCTGGAGCCCGGTCAGCCGGTTGGCCTCGACATCTCCAAGGATGAATTGTCCTTCTATCCCATCATCTACTGGCCGGTTTCCGCCACGGCACCCATGCCGTCCAGCGCCGCCATATCGCGCATCGACGCCTATATGCGCGCCGGCGGCACGGTTTTGTTTGATACACGCGACCAGTTCACGTCGCTCGACACCGGCACGACAAGCGCTAATGGCGAGCGTTTGCAGGCGATCCTCGCCAATATCGATATTCCGCCGCTGGAGCCCGTGCCGGAAGACCACGTGCTGACGCGCTCCTTCTACCTGCTCACCAATTTCCCCGGCCGTTACAATGGTTCGCCGCTCTGGGTGGAATCCCGTCAGGGCGCGGCGAAGACCACCTCGGGCCTCTCCTCCTCCGGCGATGGCGTGACGCCGATCATGATAACGGGCAATGATTTCGCCGGCGCCTGGGCCGTCGATCCGCAGGGCGCACCGGTTCTGCCAACCGTGCCGCCGGACGAGATGCAGCGCGAACATGCCTTCCGCTCCGGCGTCAACATCATGATGTATATGCTGACCGGCAACTACAAGGCCGATCAGGTCCACGTTCCCGCACTTCTCGAACGGTTGGGGCAGTGACATGACATTGACCTTCGCCCCCTTCCTGCCGTGGATCGTGATTGCCATTCTGGCCGTCGCTGCCCTCGCGCTCTCCTTCATCGGCCTGTGGCGCGGCGTGCGCGGCGCATGGCTGCGCGGGCTGGCGCTCGCCGCTCTGCTTGCGGCCATTGCCAATCCGCTTCTGACGCAGGAGGAACGTGAGCCGCTCTCCACCATCGTGCCCGTAATCGTCGATCGCTCGCAGAGCCAGGACGTGCAGGACCGGCCACAAATGACCGATACCGCGCTGGAGACGCTGAAAGACCGGCTGTCCCGCTTCCCGCGCATCGAACCACGCATCGTCGAAGTGCGCGACGATGGCGAGAGTGATTCGCCCTCGACGCAGCTTTTTTCGGCGCTCTCCTCCGCCGTGTCAGATGTCTCGCCGTCACGCGTCGGCGGCGCGATCTTCCTCAGCGACGGCCAGATTCACGATATCCCGAATGCCCTGCCCAACGCCGAACAGGCGCTGGGCTTCCGCGCCCCCGTGCACGGGCTGATCACCGGCAAGGCCGATGAGTTCGACCGCCGCATCGAGATCGTCCGCGCCCCACGCTTCGGCATCGTCAACGAGGAACAGCAGTTGACGCTGCGTGTGTTCGATGACGGCCGCCCCGCAGGCGGCGGTGCGGCGGAAGTGACAGTGAAGATGAATGGCGAAGAAATCGCCACGCTGCAGGCCACCCCCGGCCAGCCGACGCCGTTCAGTTTCAAGGTTCCGCGCGGCGGCAACAATGTCATGGAATTTTCCGTCGCCGAGCTTCCCGGCGAAGTGACGGCCGCCAACAACCGCGCCGTTCACCTGATCGAAGGCATCCGCCAGAACCTGCGCGTGCTGCTGGTCTCCGGCGAGCCGCATGCCGGCGAACGGGCGTGGCGTAACCTGCTGAAATCCGACGCCTCGGTCGATCTGGTGCATTTCACCATTCTGCGCCCGCCGGAAAAACAGGACGGCACGCCGATCAACGAACTCTCGCTGATCGCCTTCCCCACCCGCGAATTGTTCGTCGAAAAGATCGAGGATTTCGACCTCATCATTTTCGACCGCTACCAGCATCGCGGCGTGCTGCCGATCCTCTATTACGATTACATCGCCCAATATGTCGAAAAGGGCGGCGCGCTCTTGATCGCCGCCGGGCCGGAACATGCCGGTCAGGATTCGATCGCCATGACGCCGCTCGCCTCCGTTCTGCCGGCACAGCCGACCGGTCAGGTGCATCAGGCCGCCTTCTATCCGCGCCTTTCGGAAGCGGGCAAAAAACACCCCGTCACCCGCGGGCTGGATGGATCTGGCGTTGAGCCGCCGCAATGGGGCCGCTGGTTCCGCACCATCAGCGTCGACCCGCCGCAGGGCCAGACCGTGATGCTGGGCGACGGGCAGGACCCGCTGCTGGTGCTGAACCGTCAGGGCGAAGGCCGTGTGGCCATGCTGCTGTCCGATCAGGGCTGGCTCTGGGCTCGCGGTTATGAAGGCGGTGGCCCGCATGTGGCGCTTTACCGCCGTATCGCCCACTGGCTGATGAAAGAGCCGGAGCTTGAAGAAGAAGCGCTGACGGCGCGGGCCAATGGCCGCACATTGCAAATCACCCGCCAGACCATCGGCGACGATCCCGGTCAGGCAAGCGTGCGCTTCCCTTCCGGCAAGACCGAGAACATGGCCTTCACCAGCACCGAGCCCGGTCTTTACAGGATCGAGCGCCGTATGGACGAAACCGGCCTGTTCGAGATCAAAAACGGCGATTTCACCACCCTCGTCCATGTCGGCGCGGTGGATGCGCCGGAATTCAAGGCGATGATCTCGACCACCGAAACGCTGAAACCGCTGGCCGACGCCACCAGGGGCAGCGTGCACCGTGTCGCCGATAATTCCGGCCGCATCGCGCTGCCCGATATATTGCCGGTGCGGGGTGACATCAGGGTTGCCGACGAGGATCGCATGCTGATACGTCTGACTGACGAGACGGTGCTGAAAGGTGTCAACACCCTGCCGCTGTTTGCCGGTTTTGCCGGGCTTGCCGCCTTGCTGCTTGCCTTCTCCGCGCTCTGGTGGCGTGAAGGGCGGTAGAACCTCAGCAGTAGCGCAAGGCTTTTCCGCGTCTCGAACTGGAAAACGACAAACGGCCGCCGCCCGGCGTTCGGGGAAAGAAAATCATGAATTTCGTTTTGAGCGACGTCGCGGATGCAGAGGCCGAAAAGGCCATCCGCGATCCGCTGGTGGCCTATAATCTCGCCCGTTTCGGTGAAAGCGACAAACGCGACCTCACCATCACCATTCGTGACGACGAGAACACTGTGACAGGCGGTCTGGTGGGATATACCGGCCGCGGCTGGCTTTATGTGCAGCTTCTCTTCGTGCCGGAAACCATGCGCGGTCAGGGCACAGCTGCGAAGCTGCTTGCAATGGCGGAGGAGGAAGCCAGAAAGCGCGGCTGCATGGGGGCCTATATCGACACGATGAACCCGGATGCCCTGAGAACCTACGAACGCTACGGCTTCACCAGGATCGGCTCGCTCGGCCCCCTTTCCAGCGGCCAATCGATCACCTGGCTCGAGAAACGCTTCTAGCAGGCTGTTGAAAATCGTAGACGATCGCGCACATCGTTACCCCCCTCTGTCCTGCCGGACATCTCCCCCTCAAGGGGGGAGATCGGCAAGAGGCTTTCTCGCCGCTTCATTCTCGACCGTCGAGAGGTGCGAGACATGGGAGATATGCTCTAGGCAGCGATCCCCGATACCCCACCATCCACATTGCGAACCATGGCCTCGCGGATTTGCTGGCGAAGCCACACGGCCCCGGCATCCGCGTCGGTCTGCAATGTCCAGACCATGGCAACGGGCGGGAAATTGAGCGTTACGGGCACCGGGCTTATCTCCAATCCGAGCATCGGCGCATAACGCAGCGCGATGCGCGAGGACACGGTGGCCAGCACCGCCGAAGATCGCGCCGTGGCCAGAACCGAGAGGAAATCAGGTGCGGCTGCGACCACATCGATTTCCAATCCGCTCAGTTCCAGCGCATCCTTGATGCAGCCACGCAGGCTGTCCGTCTGCGAGATAACCGCGTGTTTGGCCTCCATATAGGCGTCCAGTCCCACGGGATTGGGCAGATCGAGCAGGGCCGGGTTGAAACAGCAAAGCACGCTGGAGGAATAGAGCGGCTCGCAATGGTGACGCTGCTCTTTCGAATAGGTGCATCCCACCGCCATGTCGATCACACCCGTATCCAGCATCGCCGTGATTTCCTGCTCCTGCCCGCTGCGGGCGAGAATGCGGATTCCCGGCGCAATTTCGCGCAACCGCGCCGTCAGGTCCGGCAACAGCAACAGTTCCACCTCGCTCGACATGCCTAGCCGGAAGGTGCGGCGTTCCGTTGCCGGATCGAAAACATCCGCAGTCATCACCGCCGCCTGCGCCTGCCGGAGCGCCTGCCGCACCGGCCCGGCCAGATTGAGCGCCCGCGCTGTCGGTTTCATCTCCTGTCCCACGCGAATGAAAAGCTCATCCTGAAACAGCGTCCGCAGGGTGGAGATGTTGTGGCTCATGGCCGGCTGCTGGATTTTCAGTCGCCGCGCGGCGCGCGTGACATTCATTTCCTCCATCATCGCATCGAAAGCGATGAGAAGATTGAGGTCGAAAGAACGGAGATTGAAATGATCGATAGTTTGCATAAGTCACATCGATTTGATTGCTGGCCTCCCTACACTTAGCTGGAGTTCGGAAACTTTCAAGACGTTCCCCAAACCCAGGAGCTCCTCCATGCCATCACGCCGCTCACTTCTCAAAGGCGCTGCCAGTGCCATCTTCGCCGCACCTTTCGTTGCGCCCACCGTCGCATTCGCCAAGGCGCCCCTGGCTGCCACGCAGGCACCCGGCTTTTATCGGCTGATGGTCGGCAAGGTGGAAGTCACCGCCCTTTCGGACGGCGTCATTGCGCTGCCGCTCGCCAAAATCTACACCAACACCACGCCGGAACATGCGGCCAAGGTGCTAAGGGATGCGTTCCTGCCGGAAGAGACACCGACGTCGGTCAATGCGTTTCTGGTCAACACAGGAGACAGGCTGGTGCTGATCGATGCGGGCACAGGCACCTATCTCGGCCCGAGCCTCGGCAGGCTCGTCGCGAATATTGAGGCCTCCGGTTACAAGGCCGACGAGATAGACGACATTATCCTCACCCATATCCACACGGACCATTCCGGCGGACTGTCGGCAGATGGCAAACGCGTCTTTGCCAATGCGACGCTCAGGGTCAATGCGCGCGAAGCCGCCTTCTGGCTTGACGAGGCAAAGGCCAAGGCAGCCCCTGAAGCGCTGAAGAAAGGTTATGCCGAAGCCAAGGAAAGCATCCAGCCCTATATCGATGCCGGTAAATTCGAGACCTTCAGCGATAATGCCGCACCGGTCTCCGGTCTCGGCTCGATCCTTTATGCTGGCCATACGCCCGGCCACAGCGGCATCGTACTCGAAAGCGACGGCCAGAAGATCGTCTTCTGGGGCGATATCACCCATGGCGATATCCTCCAGTTCGATGAGCCTGATGTGGCCATCGAGTTCGACGTCGACCAGAAGGCTGCCGTCATCGCGCGTGATCTGGCGTTCAAACAGGCGGTGGAGGGCAGATATCTGGTGGCCGGCGCGCATATCGCCTTCCCCGGCATCGGCCATGTGCGCACCGACAGCACCAATTACGACTGGCTGCCGGTCAATTATACGACGCTGTAAGCGCAGAACAAAATGGCCTGATCGTGGATCAGATCAGGCCATCACCCCTAAGCGGCAGTCAGGTCAACGCCACCTGCCGCGTTTCCGCATTGATCATCGTGGCCGCGATGGCCGCCAGCACCAGCAGCCCGGCAAATATGCCGATCGCGACACCAAATCCCTGCGCAATGGCATAACCGAGCAGAGACGGGGCCAGCAGGCCACCCAGCCTTGCCATGGCGCCTGCAGCCCCCATGCCGGTCGCCCGTGATTCCGTCGGGTAAAGCTCCGGCGTAAAGGCATAAAGCGCGCCCCAGGTGCCGAGCAGCGCAAAGCTCATGATGAGAAGCGAGGCGGCAATCATCGCACCGCCGGAAGCGAGCGTGAAAAGCAGGCATCCAAGCGCGGAGAGCAGGCAAAAACCGATCAGCGTCGGCTTGCGACCCCATTTTTCAACACCATAGGCGGCAAGCGCATAACCGGGAATCTGCGCCAGCGCCACCAGCACGAGGAAACCGTAACCGCGCACAAAGCCGAAACCGTCTCCCGCCAGCTTCGCCGGCATCCAGGTAAAAACGCCGTAATAGGAAACGGAGACGAGGAACCAGATGGTGAGGATCATCATGCTGCGCTGCCGGAGCGCCGGTGAAAATATCCCCTGCCCCTTGGCCACGTCAGGCTGGAAAAGTCCGGTCGCGGCATCGAGCGGCGCACGGCCATTCGTCACCAGCATACGGTTGACGACGGCCTTGGCTTCCTCCAATCGCCCGCTGCGCAGCAGGTAAAGCGGCGATTCCGGCACCAGAAAGCGAAGCCCAAGACCGAGGACGGCCGGAAAGGCCGTCACGGCAAAAATATAACGCCAGGCATCGGCGACGCCGGCGAGGCTGGCGCCCCAGGCCGCCAGCGCCACGATCAGCGTCCCGACGGCCCAGAAGCCTTCCAGAAAGACCAACCAGCGGCCGCGATTTTTGGCAGGCAGGAACTCGGCCATCATCGCATAATCCACCGGCAGCGTGCCGCCCACGGCGGCACCGGTGAGAAAACGCAGGATGAGCAGAATGGTGAAATCTGGCGAAAATATCGAAAGCACGCCGAACAGGGCATCACAGGCCACGGTGACAATCAGCACCCGGCGACGGCCATAACGATCCGCCAGCCGCCCAAAACCGGCAGCACCCAGCAACATGCCGAAGAAGAACGCCGTTCCGGTCTGCAGCGCCTGCGGCACCGTCAGGCCAAAGGTTGCGGCAATCGAGGCGGCGGTGAAACCAACCGCCAGAACCTGCATGGCATCCGCCGCCCAGACGAGGCCGAAAATGCCCATCAGCCGCCGCTGATAGGCGCCTGCGCCCGCGCGCTCCAGCGCATCGTTCATGGTAATCGCCGTCATGCCCCGCCCCTTTGAAGAAATGTACTTTGATTTGCTATCGTATAGGGGGAGGAAACGGAATTGAATTCTGTGGAGGAGTGCGCTCGGTTGAAACGAAATGCTCGGCGCAACGATAGGCGCCCCCCTGCGCTCCCCCTCATCCCTGTGCTTGTCACAGGGATCCAGCCAGCCTAAGTCCTTGGGCTGAAAAGAGTCTTCGCGTCGCGCGGACGCGCGTCGGCTAGATTCCTGTGACAAGCACAGGAATGAGGGAAGACAGAAGCACTGGCGAGAAAAGGCAAAGCTGCCCCTTCGGATAACCCCTCAGCCGTAAACCCTGAGCGGCTCCTCAAAACCCTCATCTTCCGCCGCAGCGGCCGGCATCACGGCCTCGCATTTGCGCCAGCCGATCCTGCCCTTCAGCCGCTGGTGCACATCGTCACCGACAGGCACCACCAGCACGCGGTTCGGGTCGACCGGTCCCGGAAAATCAAGCGCCGCATAAGCGACCTTCTCGAAACCGAGCGGCATGTAATAGGGCGGATCGCCGATCAGGATCACGGCTTCGGAACCCTTCCGCCGGGCAGCCGCAATGGCGATCCGAACGAGTTCCCGGCCGATGCCCATGTTCTTGTGCGAGGGCCGAACGGCAAGGGGCCCGAGCATATGGCCCTTCACATCGCCCGCCAGAACCGGCGTCATACGCACCGAAGCAATGGTTTCGCCGTCATCGGCGCAGACGAAGGACAGCGACCGGTCATGCGGCCCCTGCTCACGGATGCGTGCTGCCGCACGGGTGTGCCGGCCGGGACCAAATGCTTCTTCGTTGATGACGTCGATGATGGCGTCGTGCGACGCGTCCTCGGTGAGGTAGACAAGATCGTGCTTGGACATGAAGAGACCGAAACTTCCAGAATGCGGGTGCGACAATAGGTGACGGCTGCGCCGGTAAGGGCGTTCAGGAGCGTCAGCGTCGTCGGAGCATCCGTGGTTCGATCATAGTCAGCAATTTCCTCAGATTTGTGAAAATCGCAATTATCAGGAAAATTCCCACCCGTCCAGAACAAATCTCGAAGCCATATCATTCAGCCCAGGCAAGAGCAGAAACGCATTGTTCAACGCCTTGCGGGTTCGCGAGACGACAAGGAACGGTTAGGATCGCCGTCAAGGAAACAATCAAGGAGATCGTCATGGGCATGCTGGTGGAAGGCGTATGGAAAGACGTCTGGTACGACACCAAGGAAACCAAGGGGCATTTCAAGCGCGGCGCCTCACAATTCCGCAACTGGGTGACGGTCGACGGCACCCCCGGCCCTTCGGGCGAAGGCGGTTTCAAGGCGGAGAAGGATCGCTACCACCTCTATGTCTCCTTCGCCTGCCCCTGGGCGCACCGGACCCTGATCTTCCGCAAGCTGAAAAAGCTGGAAGACCTGATCTCGGTTTCCGTTGTCGATCCGCTGATGCTGGAAAATGGCTGGGAATTCAAGCCTGAGAGCGAACGCACACCGGGCGCGACGGAAGACCACCTTTTCGGTTCCTCCACGCTCTGGCAGGTCTATACCCGGGCGGACCCCAAATATTCGGGCCGCGTCACCGTGCCGGTGCTCTGGGACAAACATCGCGGCACCATCGTCTCCAATGAATCGGCGGAAATCATCCGCATGTTCAACTCCGCCTTCAACGACCTTACCGGATCGAACGCGGATTATTATCCCGCAGCGCTGCGCGCCGAGATCGATGCGCTGAACGACGTGATCTATGACACCGTCAATAACGGCGTCTACAAGGCCGGTTTCGCCACCACGCAGGATGCTTATCAGCAGAATGCCGTGAAGGTGTTTGAAACGCTTGATACGCTGGAAGATCGCCTGAAAGACAGACGCTTCCTGTTCGGTACGGAGCAGACGGAAGCGGACTGGCGCCTGTTCACGACGCTGGTGCGGTTCGACCCTGTCTATGTCGGTCATTTCAAATGCAATATCCGCCGCATCCACGACTATCCGCACCTGACGGGTTACCTGCGCGACCTTTACCAGACGCCGGGCGTGCCTGACACGGTGGATATGCGCCACATCAAGGAGCATTATTACCGCAGCCACCGTACCATCAACCCGACCGGCATCGTGCCCGTCGGACCCGAGCTGGACCTGACCATGGCCCATGGCCGCGAGACGCTTGCCTGAAGGAAAGCCGCCGCCGTTACCAGTGATCGGTAACCGCCGCTCTGCCGGCAAGTTCCGCAAGGCGGCGGTGGGTGGCGGGTGTCACCCCTTCAGGCAAAGCCGAAAGGTCGAAAAAACCACTTTCGGCAATTTCATGATCCGGCTTTTTCGGCCGGGTCTGGATGACATCAAGCCGGTAAAGCGCGACATGGTCGCGATTGCTGCCTTCCAGATTGAGATAGACGTGGAAAAGCTCTGGCTTAGAAGCCGCTTCGAGATTGCCTTCCTCGCGGATTTCCTTGTGCAGCGCCGCAAGCAGGGTTTCGCCGCGCTCCACGCCACCGCCCGGCAGATACCAGCCGGGCAGATAGGTGTGCCGCACCATAAAAATCCTGCCATTTTCATCGAAACAGGCCGCACGCACCCCAAGCGTGGCGCCCCGCGTGAGCAGGAAAACGAAATGCAGAAAGCGGATGAAGACACACATATGGAACGGACGGGCCTGTCGCTCGGTTGTCTCGTCATTCACCCTGGTTTCCCCCGCCGGCCGGCTTTTATTGGACGTGCGACATATCATAGGTTATCTCTGCCGCCATGTTCAAACTTGCGCATATTTCAGACGTCCATTTAGGGCCACTGCCGAAACTCACTTTCCGGGAACTTGCATCCAAGCGTATCACCGGTTTCGTCAACTGGCACCGCAACCGCCGTAAGCATCTCTTCACCGATACGCTGGAAAAACTGCTCGACGATCTCGAGAGCAAATCGCCGGATCATCTGGCTATTACCGGCGATCTCGTCAATCTTGCGACCGGCATTGAAATTCGTGCCGCCGCCGACTGGCTGGAGGAAGTGGGCGATCCTGAAAAGACGTCCGTCGTTCCCGGCAATCATGACGCCTACGTTTCCGGCGCGCACGACAAGGCCATGCAGGCCTGGTACCCCTATGTGCGCGGCGATGGCGACCCGCCGGAATGGGACGACGACCGCAAGATTTTCCCCTATATGCGCGTGCGTGGTCCCGTCGCACTGATCGGCTGCTCCACCTCGATTGCCACACCGCCCTTTTCGGCAACCGGCTATTTCGGCAACCGACAGGCGCGCGCGACGGCGGAGCTTTTGAAAAAAGCCGGTGAACAGGGCCTTTTTCGCGTTGTGATGATCCATCATCCGCCGATCCGGGGCGCCACTGCCGCCCATAAACGCATGTTCGGCGTTCGTCGCTTTGCCGCCGCTCTCGGCGTCGGTGGCGCGGAACTCGTGCTGCACGGTCATACCCATTTGAATACGGTGTACTGGCTGAACACCCATCACGGGGAAGACCACATCCCGGTCGTCGGCATTTCCTCCGCCAGCCAGGGACCGGGCGGTGAAAAACCGCGCGCGGCCTATAATCTCTTTCATATTTCCGGTGGTCCCGGCACCTGGAACGTCACCTGCGAGCGCCATAGTCTTGATGAGACGGGGACGGGCGTGGCGCTGGAGGATGTGCGGGTATTTTATGAAAACGGGCGGCCGCTGGGGTTTTCTTTGCCGAGGGAATAGGTTCGCGAGATCAAGGTTCGCGGGTGGGGCTTTACCCCCTCTGCCCGGCAGGGCAGAGGGGGTAAAGCCCCACCCTCAAAACAAGCTTACTTAGCCCGCTCTTCCAGCACCCGATTAGCCGCCGAAACAATCGCCTCCAGCGACGCCGCCACGATATTCGTATTGACGCCTGCCCCGAACAGCTTGCCGCCCGGATGCTCCATCTCGACATAAGCGATGGCCGAAGCATTGGAGCCATGCTGCAGCGAATGCTCGGAATAATCATTCACCGACAGATCAACCCCGAGATAGACCGACAGCGCATTGATGAACCCGTCGATCGGGCCGGTGCCCTTGCCCTCGATGCGCTTCACCTCGCCATTGTCGGTAATTTCGGCGGCAACGATGCGCACACCCTTGAAATCGCCGGCCGGATAGGTGTGGTGATCGACGAACTTGATGCGCGCATTCGGCTGCGTCACATAACGCTCGATAAAGCGTTCATAGATGCGCTTGGCCGGCAGTTCGACGCCTTCTTCATCGGTGATGCGCTGGATCTCCTCGCGGAATTCCACCTGCAGGTTGCGCGGCAGGTTGATGCCATAATCCTGCTGGAGAATATAAGCGATGCCGCCCTTGCCGGACTGCGAGTTGATGCGGATGATCGCCTCGTAGGAACGGCCGACATCCTTCGGGTCGATCGGCAGATAGGGCACTTCCCAGACGGGATGGTTGGCAACCTTGATCGCCTTCATGCCCTTGTTGATCGCATCCTGATGCGAGCCGGAAAACGCCGTATAGACCAGTTCGCCGACATAAGGATGGCGCTCTGGAATCGTCATCTCGTTGGAATATTCATAGACGGCCTTGATGCGCTCGATATCGCGGCAATCCAGTTCCGGATCGACGCCCTGCGTATACATGTTCAGCGCCAGCGTCACGACGTCGACATTGCCGGTGCGCTCGCCATTGCCGAACAACGTGCCTTCGACACGGTCCGCACCCGCCATCAGGCCCAGCTCGGTCGCGGCGATGCCGGTGCCGCGGTCATTATGCGGATGCAGCGAGATGATGACGTTTTCGCGGTTGTCGATATTGCGGCACATCCATTCGATCTGGTCGGCATAGATGTTCGGCGTCGCCATCTCAACGGTGGAAGGCAGGTTCAGGATCAGCTTGTTGTCCGCCGTCGGCTTCACCACCTCGACCACGGCGTTGCAGATTTCCAGCGCCACTTCCAGTTCGGTGCCGGTAAAGCTCTCAGGCGAATATTCGAAGCGGAAACCACCACCGGCCTTGGCCGCCATGTCGGTGATCATCTTGGCGGCATCGACGGCAATCTGCTTGATGCCGTGCACATCCTTGCCGAACACGACACGGCGCTGCAATTCCGAGGTGGAATTGTAGAAATGGATGATCGGCTTGTTGGCGCCTCGCAGTGCCTCAAAGGTGCGGGTAATCAGCTCCGGGCGGCACTGCACCAGCACCTGCAGGGAGACGTCGTCAGGCACATTGCCCTCTTCCACGCACCAGCGGGCAAAATCGAAATCCGTCTGCGAGGCGGAAGGAAAACCGATCTCGATTTCCTTGAAACCCATTTCGAGCAGCAGCTTGAACATGCGGGCCTTGCGGTCGTGGCCCATGGGGTTGACCAGCGACTGGTTGCCGTCGCGCAGGTCCACCGAACACCAGATCGGCGCCTTGTCGATGGTCTTGCCCGGCCATGTACGATCGGGGATATTGATGGTCGGGTAAGGGCGATACTTGACGTTCGCGTCGTTCATGCCCTTGGAAATATTGGTGATCTTGCCGTCCATTTCGCTTCCTCCTTGCGCAGTCCGCGGGCTTCTTCAAGCCATCGGCGGATGCGCGGCCCTTTAGGGCCTAAATCCAGTATAAAATGAGATTTCGAGATGAGGAGCGTTTGCGCCAGCGGGCTTTCGGCCGCCGGGCGCTCCTCACTGGACCCGGCAACCGCGTGTAAGGTCGAGGCTAAGAAGCGAGAGTGCACCGCACGGCGAGGCCTTCGCAGAAATCTGCGCGCTCATGCCGAAAATGGTTGCGATGCTGTTGCTCATGGCGACGTGTATAAACAGCGGCTGGCGGTCTGACAAGTGATGTTGTGATGCGCAGGTTATTTTACTTGCCTGCCATTCTCGAGTCTTTCGGCGATCCACAATTTGACAAGCGACTGCCGGGTCACTCCGAGACGTCGCGCTTCGTTGTCGAGATCGTTGACGACCCATGTCGGAAAATCGATGTTGACGCGCTTGGGTTCGATGTTGAGATGCCGCGCCGTCGACCAGTCGAGATATTCGCTGATGTCTTCGCCATCATCGGCCATCCTGTCGAATTCTTCTACGCTTATGGTCTTCATAATGATGCCTCTCTAATTCACGGGCACGGCGCACGGAAATGATGCGAATACGGCCGCCTCGCAATGTATGGACAGCCAGCCACAATTTCTCTCCGAGAAGAGCGATGAGCGCGAGCCGCTCTTCTCCAATACCGTTCGCGGTAACCGTCAAACCGTATTTATCGTGCCACAATGCCTGCGCGTCGACAAAATCAATGCCGTGCTTGTCTTTATTCCCAGCGCTCTTTACCGGATCAAATTCGAATACCATAAGAATATAATATAAAAACTATACCATTTCCACCACTTAACCACGCTTCACCAGCCGCTGCAACGCCATCATCAACCCGCCGCCGATCAGCCCCCAGAAAGCCCCGGAAACACCGCCGAAGGAGAGGCCCGAGGCCGTGATGAGAAAGGTGATCGCAGCCGCCTCTCGCGTCTCCGGCTCCTTGAAAGCCGCGACGGCAGAGCCAGAAAAGGCGCCGACCAGCGCCAGCCCTGCCACCGCCTGAATGAGGATAGGCGGCGCCAGCGCCACGAATGCCGTGACCACGCCAGCCAACAGGCCGAAGATGATATAACCGACACCGCCGACGATCGCCGCCCAGTAACGCCGCTTCGGATCAGGATGGGCGTCCTCGCCCGCGCACATCGCCGCCGTAATTGCCGCAAGATTGACGGCATGCCCGCCGAAGGGCGCGGACAGCAGCGAAAAAAAGCCGGTCGCTGCGAAGAGCGGTCCGGGTTGCGGATCGTAATGATTGACCTTCAGCACGGCGATGCCGGGAATGTTCTGCGAGGCCATGGTGACGATGAACAGCGGCAGCGCGATGGAGACGACGGCGTGCAGGCTGAAGACGGGCGTTACCCATTCCATCGGCGGCGTCAGCGATTGCGCCACGCTATCGAGCGCGCCCGCCGGAATATCGACCCCGAAAATCATGACAAGCACGAAGGCAGCAAGCGCCGCAGGCACGGCGAAAAGCCGCCGGAAAGCCCCAACCACGATCCAGGCGAGAATGATCGGCAGGCCGAGCGCCGGGTTAAAGCCGATCGCCTTAATCGGCGCAAAGCACAGGCCGATGATGACACCTGACAGCATGGCATTGGCAAGTGGCGCGGGAATGGAGGCAACCGCGCGCCCGAGCGGCTTGAACAGGCCGGCGATGATGATCAGGACGGCGCAGATGATGAACCCGCCGACAGCCGCCGGAAATCCGCCTTCGATCACCCCGGTGGTTGCCAGAAGGGCCGCACCCGGCGTCGACCAGGCAATGCTGATCGGCAGCCGGGTGGTGACGGAAAGAACGATGGCGCAAAGCCCCATCGCCACCGAAAGCGCCATCAGCCCGGAGGCAGCCTCGAAATCCGTCGCGCCGACGGCTTTCAGTCCCTGCAGCACGACGGCAAAGGAGCTGGCAAAACCGACAAAGGCGGTAAGGCATCCCATGAACAGGCTCTGGACGGAAAAATCTTTCAGCATGAAGCACTCTGCGGGCCTGCTGCCAGTCGCAAGAACCGCAGCGGACCGCGGGGCGACAGGCAGGAACAAAATTTGAAGCGTAGGGCGCGAATCCGGACGGCGCGACACGCTTTGGATGAAGCATGACTATAGTCAGGATCAAAAAAGACAAGGCCTGGCAAGATGAACCGCCGGACTTCAGGTACGGAGATACGGAAAACGTCATCAAAGTTTAGCGGCAGGGCGCTAATCCTCGCGGCATCCATCCCAACAGGGCAGTCGCCACAAGAAGGATCGCCTCCATGTTTCGCATCGCCACTATCGCCGCTTTCTGCCTTGTGGCCCTTCCGGCCGCCGCCCAGACCCCGCCAGCGCCAGCCTTTCTCGGCCAGATCGTCGTGCCTTCCGGCCTCTCGATCAATGGCGTCGCTTTCGGCGGCATTTCCGATCTGAGTTTTGATAGCGAAACCGGCCGCTATCTGGCTATTTCCGATGACCGTGTCGAAAAAGGCCCTGCCCGTTATTACGAGCTGGAACTGGCCGTCACGGAAGGTGTCGTCACGCTGAACATCGCGGCCACGCGCGAATTGAAGGACGAGACCGGCGCAGCCTTCGCGCTGAAGGGCATCGACGCCGAAGGCATCGCGCTCGACCGCAAGGCCGGCAAGCTCTACTGGTCCTCGGAACGCGACCTGAAAAACCAGCCGGCGATCTATGTGTCGGACCTCGATGGCGGTAATGTGAAACGGCTGGAACTGCCTGACGCCTATCTCGTCAATGATGCAAAGACCAGGGGCGTGCAGAACAATCTCGGCTTTGAAGGCCTGACCCTGTCATCCGACCGGCTGATCGCCGCCACGGAAAACGCGCTGACCCAGGACGGGCAGAAGGCGACCCCGCAGGCCGGCAGCCCGGCCCGTATTCTCGTCATCGACACGGCGACACTGAAGCCGGTCGCCGAACATGTCTATGTCACCGAGGCGATCTCCAAGACCCCGACAGCCGCCGAGCCGAAATACAACGACAATGGTCTCTCCGCCATCGCCGCCATGCCGGATGGTCGATTCGTCACTGTAGAGCGCAATTTCGCTTCCGGCGTCGGCAACCATATCCGCTTTTTCATTGCCGACCTGTCCGGCGCGGAAAACATCCTCGGCAAGGAGAAGATCGAGGCGGCGAATGTGCGCGCCGTATCGAAAACCCCGTGGTTCGAGATCAACGAAGGCGATTTCGGGCTCGACATCGACAACATCGAAAGCTTCGCCTTCGGACCGGTGGTGGATGGCAAGCAGCTTTTCTTCATCGCCTCGGACGATAATTTCAATCCGGGCAAGCAGTTCACCCAATTCGCAGCCTTCGCAATTCCCGCCAATCTGGGTCAGTGATGTCAGTGACGGCATAAGATACCGGCTCCGGACCACGTTCGGAGCCGGCAAGAAAAGTGCCTTTCACCAGCGCAGAAAACGGGAACCCGCAAAGGCACCGATCAGGCCCATCATGAGAATGCCCAGCGAATACCAGATCAACACGAATGCCATGCCGTTTTCGGTGCAGAACCAGGAATAGACCCAGGCTCCGGCCGCACCCGCCGCAAGGCCACCGACAAAACCGGCAAGCGTGGGGTTAGCCGGGGCGGAGCGCTTGAGAACAGCGAAATTCGCCGAAAACACGGGAAGTGAAAAAGCCGCGATCAGAAACGGGCAATGCAGCGCCGACGATCCCAGAATAAGGGTGCGATAACTGCCCGGCACGGCAAAACCGAGTTGGACAAGCGCTATCGCCACCATCGCGACGAAAATCAGCGCAAGCCAAACAAAGAAAAGACCACTGTCCCCTTCGGGGCTGGAAAGGCGCCTGATGGCGACAAATGCAGCCACGGCCAGCACGGCATTGTAGGCTGACTTGATCCAGAAACCCAGTTCGGTGAAAGCATCATCCATATCGACGCGCAGCCCGAGAATGACGAGCATCAGCACCAGCGAAATGCCGAGTGCGGGCAAGACCGCAAGCGCGAGCCTGCGCTCCATCGCAAACGCGGATACGGGCCTGAGGTCACCCGCCAGTTGATCAATGATGTCGTCCGTCTTTCTCACGAATCTCCCCGCAATTTTGCCGCCAGGACTTTCAGCGTCCTGTGGATGCCGACCCTTGCCGCAAGCTCGGTCTGGCCGGATTTTTTTGCCGCTTCGGCAATCGACTGCCCCTCAAGCTTCACATTGCGAATGAGGTCGCGTTGCCGTTCCGGCAAGTCGTCGAGCAGCCGCTCCACATCCATGCGTGCCGTCACCGCATCGATGGTTGGCTCGGCCTCCAGCGTTTCATCGAGCTCGACTTCCGCCCGCATGCGCCCGCCCCTGCCGCGATAGTGGTCGATGAGCTTGTAGCGCGCGATCGAAAAGAACCAGGCCGTGAACGGTCGCGCACGATCATAGGTCTCCCGTTTGGCGTGAAGCGACAAAAGGGTTTCCTGCACAAGATCTTCCACATCGCCTCTGGAAGTGGAGGCCATGCGCCGCCCGTAATAGGCAATAAGCAACCGGCGCAAGGCGTGGAGCAAATGCCTGTAGGCGCTATCGTCCCCGTCAAGGGAACGCAGCATCAATATCTTTAATGTTTCTTCCGAAAGGCTGCCTGTCATCGTCACTATCGGGTTATTCGCAGTCCGAAGGATATTGTTACATAATGGCTTTAAAAAAATCTCGCCCGAATATGCCGTCACAAGACCGTGAAGCTGTAACGATAGGCCGTTTCCGACCGAATGGACAGTCGTGAACCCCCGGCACAACGCCGGCGGACACAAGATGACGTCCAGAGGAGACCTTTCATGACCCGCATTTCTGCAGCCGTTGCCGTCGCTTCCATGCTGTCCGCCCTGTCTTTCGCAGGCATCGTCCATGCCGACAGCATGAAAACCGATACGATGAAGAAAGACGCCATGAAGCCTGAGACAATGAAAATGGAATCGATGAAAAAGGACGGCATGTCCATGGCCAGCAAGAAGGACTGCATGCACAAGGCTGGCATGGAAATGGACAAGATGAAGAAGGCCGACATGATGAAGGCCTGCGACACCATGAAATGACACCAGAGCATTTTCGCTTTTCTCCGAAACGCGAAAACACTCCGTCTCTTTGTTTTTACGCATTGTCCTGACGTAAAAGCGATCCCGCTTTGGCTGGAAATGCTCTAGCCTGAATGAAAAAGCCCGCGCCGGTTTCCACCGGCACGGGCTTTTTCAACAGATAATCAGAAACTCAGAGTTCCGACTGGCTCTCGACGATCTTGCCGACGAGGCCGTAATCCTTGGCCTCGTCCGCGCCGAGCCAATAATCGCGATCGATATCCTTGGCGATCTTTTCTTCGCTCTGGCCGGTGGCCTTGGAGAAGATCTTGATCAGGCGCTGGTTCATCTTGATGATTTCGCGGGCCTGGATTTCGATGTCGGATGCCATGCCACGCGTACCGCCGGAGGGTTGGTGCAGCAGGAAGCGGGTGTTGGGCAGGCAAAGGCGCCGTTCCTTCGGCACCGAAACATAGATCAGCGCGCCGGCGGAAGCGACCCAGCCCGTGCCGATGATATAGACCTTCGGCTTGATGAACTTGATCATGTCATGGATGGAATCACCCGATTCCACGTGACCGCCCGGTGAATTGACGTAAACGCGAATGTCGTCGTCACTGGCGGCGGCAAGCGCGACCAGCTGCGTGCAGACCTTCTGCGCCAGTTCCTGCGTGATGCCACCATAGATGAAGATCGAACGCGACTTGAAAAGATTCGCTTCCGTTTCCTTGCCGATCGGCAGTTCCTTGCTCTTGTCGTCTTCGTCTTCGTTCATCAACGGCTCTCTCCAGCGTAATTCTTGCATGCCCTTCGGACATAGTGCGACTTGTTACGTAAGGCAATGAGCGAAAAAGACAAGGTTCGCGCCTGAACAATAAACAGCACCCCCGGCAGATGACGCATGGACAGCATATTTGCGTTCACGATATCGTCGACCCCTTATTGCAGCGCCGCCCGGCCCGGAAGCCCAGGATCCTGACCGGCAGCAACAATCAAAAGAGGGAAACATGCTGAAAAGACTAAGCCTTGCCGCTGCCGCGCTCGGCGTTACCGCCCTGCCCGCCTTTGCCCATTTGAACCCGGAAGAACACGGCTCCTTCATGGCCGGCGTTTCCCACCCCTTCTTTGGGGCGGACCATATTCTGGCGATGGTGGCCGTCGGCATATGGGCCTCGCAGATCGCCACGGCGGACAGTGACCGAAAAGCCCTGTGGATCGTGCCCTCCGCTTTTGTTGGCACCATGGCCGTCGGGTTTCTGATGGCGGTTTACGGTATCGGTCTTCCCTTCGTCGAACCCGCCATTCTCGCCTCCGTCATTGGTCTCGGCCTGCTGGTTGCCGCAGCGGCAAAGCTTCCCGCGGCGGCTGCGGCAGCGGTTGTCGGCGCGTTCGCGCTTTTCCATGGCTACGCCCATGGTGGTGAACTGGGCAGTGCAGGCGCCTGGCAATTCGGCCTTGGCTTCATGATCGCCACCGCGCTGCTGCATCTGGCCGGCATCGCGCTCGGCCTTGGCATTGCCCGTTTCGGCTCGGTGGCAAGCCGCACCATAGGCGCGCTGACGGCAATCGCCGGCCTGTCGCTTGCCCTGGGCGGCTGACGATCATTACCGAAATTTAAAATTCGGGCCGCTTTGAAAAGCCAAAATTGAGGCCTACCTCCTTATCGTGGATTTACGCTTCACGGTAAGGAGGCAGCATATGTCACCGGAAGAAAGCCAGCTTCTCAAGGCCCTGTTCGACAGGACCAAAACCGCATCCGCCACCCCGCGTGACCGCGAGGCGGAAACATTGATCGCAGACGCCGTGCGCGATCAGCCCGCAGCCCCCTATTATCTCGCCCAGGCGGTGATCGTTCAGGAAAAAGGGCTGGAAGCGGCAGCAGCCCATATCAGGCAGCTCGAAGAACGCATCCATGCGCTGGAAAGCGGCAATGGCGCCCCGCAGGCGGCCGCACAGGGCGGGTTCCTGAGTTCCATTTTCGGCACCGGCCAGCCTCAGCCACCCGCACCAACGCCAGCCCCTGCTGTGGCGCCAACCTCATGGCGCAACGATACTGCCGGTCAGACGGCCGGTCCGTGGGGATCTCAGGCCGGTCAACAGCAACCCAGCGGCCCCTGGAGCCAGCAACCTGCTGCCGTTGGGCGTTCAGGTGGTGGATTTCTGCAGGGCGCGCTCGGCACGGCCGCCGGCGTCGCAGGCGGCATGCTGCTTGCCAATTCGTTGAGCGGCATTTTCGGCAGCCACATGTCGTCACTCGGGCTCGGTTCACCCTTCGGCGGCGGTAATGCGGCGGGTAGCGCCCCCGTCGAGGAAACCGTCGTCAACAATTATTACGGCGACAGCGCCAGCCAGCAGAATAACAACGACGATGACGACAATACACAGCAGGCCGATTATGATGACAGCGCCGACGATATGGATTCCGATTCAGGCGACGACGGTTCGTTCGCCTGAATCTTGATGCGTCTAAACAGCCGGATCAGCCCCGACCGCGATAAGGCGCGACGCCCTGATCCGGCAGCCACACGCCTTCGGGCGCCGCTCCAGTCTGCCAGAAGACGTCGATGGGAATGCCGCCACGCGGATACCAGTAAGCGCCGATGCGCAGCCATTTCGGCTGCAGCAGCTCCACCAGACGCTTGGCGATATAGACCGAGCAATCCTCGTGGAATGCGCCGTGGTTGCGGAAGGATTGCAGGAAAAGCTTCAGCGACTTCGATTCCACCAGGAAATCACCCGGAATATAATCGATGACGATATGGGCGAAGTCCGGCTGGCCGGTCATCGGGCAAAGCGAGGTGAATTCGGGCGCGGTGAAGCGCACGACATAATCGGTGCCGGCATTGCCGTTCGGCACTTTTTCGAGAATAGCCTTTTCCGGGCTCTCGGGCGTATCGACCTTCGTGCCCAGCTGCGACAGGCCGGAAACATCCGTCACGGACATGGAAAACTCCTGTTCATTCATACAATGACTTTGACGCCATGCGCCTTTTCGCCTTCCGGCTCGACGTGAATGGCAAGGCTGGCGCCCGGTATGACCTCCCTTATGGCATCTTCAAGGCGGTCGCAAATATCATGCGCCTCCCGCACCGTCATCGTGGCGGGAACGACCACGTGGAAATCGATGAAAGCCGCCGAACCGGCGCGCCGGGTTCTCAGGTCATGCACGCCCATCACGCCGCCGGAATGTTCGGCGATAGCTTTCTTGATCGCCTCGTCTTCTTCCGGCTCCACCGCCCGGTCCATCAGCCCGCCAAGCGAATGCAGGATGACCTTCGATCCCTGAAACAGGATGTTGATGGCCACCAGTATGGCGAGCAGCGGATCGAGAATGGCGTAACCCGTCAGAAGCGCCAGAATGAGGCCGACGAGAACGCCCGCTGACGTCACGACATCGGACATGATGTGATGGCCATCCGCGGCAAGCGCCGGGGAAGCGTATTTCCTGCCGACGCGGATCAGGGTCGTCGCCCAGACGGCATTGATGACCGCTGCAAATGCGTTGATGGCAAGACCGAGAACCGGCGCTTCCGGCAGCCTCGGATTGAAGAGGCTGCCCCACGCTTCCTGCACGATCAACAGCGCGGCAACGACGATCAGCACACCTTCCACGACGGCGGAAATATATTCCGCCTTGTGATGGCCGAACTGGTGGTCGTCATCGGCAGGTTTCTGCGCATACCGGATGACGAAATAGGCGATGAAGGCCGCGACCACATTGACGGTCGATTCCAGACCATCAGACAGAAGTGCGACGGACCCCGTGACCCACCAGGCCAGAAGCTTGAGGCCCAGCACGCCGAAAGAAAGTGGAATGCCCCAGAATGCGAGCTTCCTTACCAGTGCATTGCCTTCACTGTTCATTTTTGCCCCCGTGCGGATGCGAACGAATTGCATGACCGACTGCCAAAACGCACGAACCGCGCGCACGGGGTCTCCGTGCGCGCGGTTCGCTATTGGGGTTTTCTATCGTTCAAACCGCCGGCAAGGTCAAGAGCCTCAACGTCGCATCGACGACCTCAATCCTCGCTTTTCTGTTCGCAGAAGCGGATGCGGTTGCCGAAGGGATCGGTGACTTCCATCACATCGCCCCATGGCAGTTCTTCGACGCCCGGCTTCATGAAGCGATAATCATGTGCCGCCAGTTCCTGTTGAAAAGCGTGAACGCCGCGCATGGTGACAAAGATGTTGGAGCCCGGCGTCGCATCGCCGTGGTGGCCGCTGAGGTGCAGCCCCATTCCGGCGCGCGATACCTGCATATAAAGCGGGAAATTGTCGCCGAAGCGATGTTCCCAGTCGACCTCGAAACCGAGAAAATCGACATAAAACTCCCGCGCTTTGGCCTCGTCGAAAATCCTGACGATTGGGAATGTTCGCTCGAAACCGATTTCTGAAAGGCTGTGCTTCTCGGCGTCGCCCATTGTCACTGCCCCTTTTCAGGCCATAAAAGAAGACCGGCCGCAACGGGTGCGGCCGGTATCGTAGGCTTATTCGGCGGCGACGATCTTGCCGTCCTGCCACTTGAAGAGCGAGAAGGTCTGCGACGTCAGGTCGCCATTCTCGCCATAGGTGACCTTGCCGATGGCCGTGGCGAAAGCATCGCCGCTCTTCAGAGCCTTGACAACCGCTTCGGCATCCTTGGCGCTTCCAGCCTTCTCGATGCCGGCCTTCAACACTTCAACGGCAGCATAGGCATTGAGAGTGAAGGCTTCCGCCGGAATGTTGGCGGCCTTCAGCGCTTCGGCTGCGGCCTTGCTGTCATCGTTCTTCAGCGCGTCGGAGGCGTTGGTGAAGATCGTGCCTTCGCCAGCCTGCGAACCGATGTTCCAGAACTCGCTGTTCGACAGGCCGTCACCGCCGATGACGGCGGCCTTGGAGCCGATATCCTTCAACTGGCGCACCAGAAGACCGGCTTCCGGATGGTAACCGCCGAAATAGACAATATCGGCATTGTCGGACTTCAGGCGGGCCGTCAGCGCGCCGAGATCCTTTTCGCCTGGTGTCAGCGCATCATAGAGAACTTCGGTCACGCCGCCGGCATTCAGCGTTGCCTTGAAGGCATCCGCGAGACCTTTGCCGTAAGCGCCCTTGTCGTGAATGATGGCGATCTTCTTGTCCTTGAGGTTGGCGAGAACGTATTTCGCCGCAACCTCGGCCTGCTGGTCGTCACGACCGCAGGTGCGGAAGACGTTGGAAAGGCCACGGTTCGTCAGGCCCGGCGCAGTTGCCGTGGGAGTGATCATCAGCACGCCGTTTTCGGCAAAGACATCCGATGCCGGAATGGCGACGCCCGACGTCACCGGACCAACGACGAAATGAATGCCTTCGGCAACGAGCTGGTTGGCCGCGGAAACGCCCTGCTTCGGTTCACCGCCATCGTCGGCCAGCTTCAGCACGATCTGTTCGCCGAGGATACCGCCCTTTTTGTTGATTTCATTGACTGCCGTCTGGGCGCCGTTCTTGACCTGGTCGCCATAGGCGGCGACAGGGCCGGTCAGCGGCGCAATCAGCCCGATGACGATTTCGGCATGGGCAAGGGGTGCGAATGCGAAGGACGCTGCAAGCGTCACGCTGGTCAATGTCTTCAGTTTCATCCTGGTGTCTCCTTAAAAGGGGTCGCGGACCCGGTGAGCGCCATGGGCGTTGACCGAATGAAACCTATCGGACGCCTCCCGGCGAAAACTCGTTCCATGTTTGAATTCCGAGCCTTCAATCTCAACTCATACGGAAGGTTTGATGATTTATGCAAGTCACCTTTGTTGGATAAGGTCTATTACCTGTAAATCAATCGCCCCGCCCGTCATGATTGCGCCATCAGAACCGATAATCGACCCTTCGTAAACCCTTGGCGTTTGCCTGCCAGAAGAGGATAATGCCGGCATGATCGCAGCAGATGACGCATTTCTGACGGGCCTCCCCGTCTTCCGGCATTTTGAAGACGTGGCAGACCCGGCGCTTTACCGCGCCCTGCCGCCGGGATGGGGATTGGCCATCGCCGATATCGTCGATTCGACGGCCGCAATCGGCGCCGGCAGATACAAGTCCGTCAACATGGCCGGCGCGGCGGTCATATCAGGCGTCTCGAACAGTCTTGGCCGCCACGACCTGCCCTTCGTCTTCGGCGGTGATGGCGCTGCCGTCGCCGTGCCCGCAAATGGACTGCCGCTTGCAGGCATCGCTCTTTCGAACGTGCAGCGCTGGGTGAAGGACGATCTCGACCTTTCGATGCGGGTCGCCCTGGTCCCGATCGAAGACATCCGCACAAACGGCTTCGATGTCAGGGTCGCACGCTTTCAGGCAAGCGAAGATGTTTCCTACGCCATGTTTTCGGGCGGCGGCAACAGCTGGGCGGAAGCGCGGATGAAAGACGGGCAATATACCCTGCCAGCCGCGGCGGCGGGTGAGCGGCCGGATCTCACTGGCCTCTCATGTCGCTGGAACCCCATTCCGGCCACCCATGGCAAGGTGGTGTCGATCATCGCCGTGCCGGGACCGTCGCAGGATATGCCCGCCTTCCGGCAACTGGTCGTCGATCTCGTTGACCTGGCCGCACAGGATGCAAGACATGGCCACCCCGTGCCGGAGGACGGACCGAAGCTCGGTTTTGTTGGAGAAGGCCTCGATCTGGAAGCAAAGGCCGGCGCGGCCTATCACGATGGCTGGGGGCAGAAGCGCCGTTCGCTGCGCATCCTCGGCGAAAGCCTGCTCGTCAATCTCCTCGGCCGGACGGGACTATCGCTTGGACGGTTCAATGCCATGCGTTACCGGCGCTCGGTGGCCAGCAATACCGATTTCAGAAAATTCGATGACGGGCTGAAGATGACGGTGGACATAGACGCCGCGCGGCTCGAAAAAATCCATGCCCGGCTGGAACAGGCCCGCTTGTCCGGAACCTGTTATTTCGGCCTGCACGAGCAGGGGGCTGCCTTGATGACCTGTATCGTTCCCTCGCCGCTTTCGCGAGATCACATGCATTTCGTGGACGGCGCAGATGGCGGATATGCGGCTGCGTCGAGCCGCCTCAAACGACAGATGCAGGCGGCGCCATCCTCCTGAAACCCGCCGGTGTGAGAGGCGCATCTCTTTGCCCTATGGACCCTCTGATGCAAACGCAGGACCCGAAAACGAAAAACCGGCGTCGTGCGCCGGTTTCAACGGATATGTTGCCGTAAAGGCCTGAAAATGGCCGTGGGATCAAGCGGCAGTCTTGCTGCTGCTCTTCTGCACCTGGCAATAAATTTCCTCGAGGGATGCGAGGATTTTTTTGACGGATTCGGAATTGCTGGAATAATAGATGGTCTGCGCATCCCGTCGTGTCTTGACCAGCCGTTGCGCACGCAATTTAGAAAGATGCTGCGAAAGAGCGGACTGGCTGAGACCAACCTGCGAAGCGAGAACACCGACCGGCACTTCCGTATCCACCAGCGTGCATAAGATCATCAGGCGCTTGGGATTCGCCATCGCTGAGAGCAAGTCTGCAGCGGCGATGCTATGTTCCGACAGAGATTGGTTATCCATACGCTCAAGTCTCCTGATGACAGTCGGAAAGACCGTCATGGTGGCTATAATAGGTGTTCCAAAAGAAGTTTTTATAATTTGGCGGATACGTTGTATATACCTAAATCTTGCTTATATCGTGTCCCTTTCAAAGACTATTCTTGATCATTTATTTACTTAAGACATCGCGACTAAATTATAATCTTTTTGCCTGATTTTTATCAATTTATCAATAACCTTATGTATTAGCGGTAGTATTTATAAGCAGCAAACGATCAGAATTTGAGCGTATAAATCCTGACGACCAGTGACCGGTTTTGAGGCTGCAATCTTATACCACCTTAAATTTAGCAACGGCCTACAGAATCTAGATTAACTTTGCGCAATTTTCTCGAAATTTGCAATATGATTTTTATTAGTAATTATTTTCATGCATAACTTGTGATACCAAAAATATTCTTTGCTACCATGGGAAGGTATAACTTGCGCTGCAACGTCCGTTTAAAAGCATAAAGGGCCATCCATCACGGAAGGCCCTTTATGCTGTTCTCGCAGAAAAAAATATTATTTTTTTCGGTGACGGGTCAGCCCGGTCACGATCTCATCTGCGGAAATCGTGCCTATGATGGCGCCATTGTCGACGACACCAATCGCGCCCGAATGCTTCGCAAGCGCATCGAGAATGTCGATCAGCGGCGATGACGCAAGCGCAGTGGCCGCCACGGTCAGCCGCCCGTTTCGCTCGTCCACACCCGGTTTCATCACGTCGGCGGCGGTGAGCATCGAGATGGGGTTCATGTTCTGCACGAAGTCAGCGACATATTGCGTGGCCGGCTGCTTGACGATCTGCTGTGGCGTACCGCACTGGATGATGCGCCCGCCTTCCATCATGGCGATGCGATTGCCGATGCGGAATGCTTCGTCCAGATCGTGGCTGACGAAGAGAATGGTCTTCTTCAGCCGGCTCTGGAATTCCAGGAGCTCGTCCTGCAAACGGCTTCTGATGAGCGGATCGAGCGCCGAAAACGGCTCGTCCATCAAGAGAATCGGTGCTCCGGTGGCAAAGGCCCGGGCCAGCCCCACGCGCTGCTGCATGCCGCCGGAAAGCTCCCCCACCTTGCGGTCGGCCCAGGCGGACAGGTTCACCAGCTCCAGCTGCTCGGCCACCATGCGTTTGCGCTCTGCTTCCGGCACGCCGGAAAGCTCAAGCCCGAAGCCGACATTGTCGGCCACATTGCGCCAGGGCAGAAGGCCGAATTGCTGGAACACCATCGAAACCGTATGCGTGCGCAGGTCGCGCAGCGTCTTCGCCGGGCAGCGATAGGGATCGACATAACCGGACTTGGTCTTCACACCGACATTGCCGCGCACCACCGGCGCCAGACCATTGACCGCCCGAAGCAGCGTCGATTTTCCGGATCCGGAAAGCCCCATGAGCACGAGGATTTCGCCTTCACTCACCGACAGCGAGGCATTGGCAACACCGAGCACCAGCCCGGTCTCGCTATTGATCTCGTCACGGGTACTGCCTTTGTCGATCATCGGCAGGGCGGCATCGGGCCGGTCACCGAATACGATGTCGACATTTCCGAAGATGATGGCATCACTCATAGGTCATCCTCCGCACCGGGAAGTCGGAAAAGCCGGTCGAGAACGATCGCTAATATGACGATGCATAGTCCCGCCTCGAAGCCCATGGAGATATTGACGGTGTTGAGCGCGCGCACCACCGGTACGCCGAGCCCGTTGGCGCCGACGAGAGCGGAGATGACCACCATCGACAGCGACAGCATGATCGTCTGGGTCAAGCCCGCCATGATTTGCGGCGCAGCGAAGGGAAGCTCCACCTTGCGCAGAACCTGAGACGGCGTCGCACCGAAGGCGACCGCCGCCTCCACCAGCGCCGGCGGCGTCGAGACGATGCCGAGGCGGGTAAGCCGCACGGGGGCCGGAATGGCGAAGATGACGGTGGCGATGAGCCCCGGAACCATGCCAAGGCCGAATAGCACCAGCGCCGGAATGAGGTAAACAAAGGTCGGGATGGTCTGCATCAGGTCCAGCACCGGGCGCATGCCGGCATAGATCCATTTACGCCGTGCCGCCAATATGCCGAGCGGTATGCCGATGATCATGCACACAGCGCTCGCGGCAATCACCAGCGCCAGCGTTTCCGTCGTGGCTTTCCAGTAACCGAGATTGATGATGAGCAGCAGGCCGAGCGCCGTGAAGAGCGGCATGCCGACCGAGCGGCGTGTCCAGGCCGAAAGCGCCGTCAATATCGCGACGATGATCAGCGGATGCGGCGCCTGCAAAACATAAAGCAGGGCGTTGATGACGCTTTGGAAGATGAAAGAAAGCCAATCGAAGAAAAAAGCGAGATTGCCGGTCAGCCAGTCGATGGCCTCCTTGGCATATCGGCCGACAGGCAGGCGGTTTTCAGGAGCGCTGAGCCATTCCACGGTAAGAAAAGACCTTTCGTGAACAAATGCAGAAACGACGGCCGGCAGCGAGACTGCCGGACGCGGTGCTGGCGCGTGACCTGCGATGCGACAAAATTCGCCGGCTGAGGTCATGCATGGGCATCGTTATTTCCCGCTGCAATCCGGCCTGTCGCACAGGCCGGACGCAGTCATGCATAGTCTTGCGTTAAAGGCCCAGTGCCTTCTTGGCGGCGGGCAAGGCGTCGGCACTACCGTCCTTGGTCTTGACGTTGGCGAGCCATGGCTCGATCGCTGCCGGATTGGCCTTCAGCCAGGCGGTCGCTGCCGCTTCGCCCTCAAGGCCGTCATTCAGGATCTTGCCCATGATCTCGTTTTCCATGGGCAGGGAAAATTGCAGGTTCTTCAAAAGAGTGCCGACATTCGGGCATTCCTCGACATAACCCTTGCGGACATTGGTATGGATCGTCGCGCCGCCGAGATTGGGGCCGAAGACCTCGTCGCCGCCGGTCAGATAGGTCAGCTTGAAATTCGCATTCATCGGATGCGGCTCCCAGCCGAGGAAGACAATCGGCTCGCCGGATTTTTCCGCACGGGCAACCTGCGACAGCATGCCCTGTTCGGAAGACTCCACCACCTCGAATGATTTCAGACCGAAACTGTCCTTGGCCACCATGTCGAGGATCAGGCGATTGCCGTCATTGCCCGGCTCGATGCCGTAAATCTTGCCGCCAAGATCGGCGCTATGGGCGGCGATATCCTTGAAGTCCTTGATGCCGAGTTCCGCGCCCTTGGCGTTGGTCGCCAGCGTGTATTTCGCGCCCGTCAGGTTTTCACGCACCGTCTCAACAGATTTGTCCTCGCGGTAAGGCGCGATATCGCCTTCCATGGTCGGCATCCAGTTGCCGAGGAAGACGTCGATGTCCTTGTTTTTCAAGGATGTATAGGTAACGGGTACGGAGAGAAGCTTGACGTCGGTTTCATAACCCAGGCTTTTCAGAAGTACGGTGGCGGTCGCCGTTGTGGCCGTGATGTCGGTCCAGCCAACATCTGAAAAACGCACCGTACCGCAACTTGCCGGCTCGGCGGCACCGGCCGCGCTGAACGTCATGGAGGAGATTGCTGCGGCCAAGGCCAGACAGCGACTTTTATTTGCAAACATCGCTTGCTCCCTGTTTTTTCGTTCCCTTGCCATTATCAATATCTGCCAGCCACAATCAACTCGCGTGCATTTGCGTGCTTTGGCCCACCGTTTGCGACAAAACCGTGAAAATGTCGGTCTTTAACGGTGTAAAGGCGAGAATGGCAGGCCGTGGAAATCTGTGTTTTTTCCATCGCCGCACTTTTCAACCCGCTTCTTCGCCGTCAAAAGACGCAGATTGCAACATCGGTTCAGGAATGAGAATCGGTTTTGCGCAGGCGCGATGCGCCGATTCAAGAGGTTGGAGCATTGTTGCGGCGCGTCCGAAGGACGCAAAGGCGCTCCGGGAGTGGATAATGGCAAAACTCTATTTCAATTATGCGGCAATGAATGCCGGCAAATCGACCATGCTGCTGCAGGCGTCCTATAATTATCAGGAACGCGGCATGCGCACGCTGATCTTCACGGCCGCCTTTGACGATCGGGCGGGTGCCGGCCGGGTGGCATCGCGCATCGGCCTTTCTTCCGACGCCCGGACCTTCGACGAAAGCACGGATATCTTCGCCGAAGTGTCGGCCCTCAATGCCGAAGCGCCGGTCGCCTGCGTATTCATCGACGAAGCCAACTTCCTTTCGGAACACCATGTCTGGCAGCTGGCCGCCATTGCCGACCGGCTGAACATCCCGGTCATGACCTATGGGCTGCGCACCGATTTTCAGGGCAAGCTTTTTCCGGCCTCGAAGGAACTGCTCGCCATTGCCGACGAGCTTCGCGAAATCCGCACAATCTGCCATTGCGGCCGCAAGGCGACGATGGTTGCCCGTTTCGACAATGCGGGCAATGTCGTCAAGGAAGGCGCGCAGATCGATGTCGGCGGCAACGAAAAATATGTGTCCTTCTGCCGCCGCCACTGGGTGGAAACGGTGAAGGGCGGCTAGAGCATTTCCAGGAAAAGTGCCCCCATTTCCGTCCTGAAACGCGACTAAACAAAGAGTTAGAGTTTTTCGCCATCCGAAGAAAAGTGAAAGCGCTCTAAATCTGCGTCCGGTTGCCGCATTTGATTTTTCGCAAAGATGGCTGCCCTGCTCCTGCGCTAAGACCACCGAGACACATTCGCGTGGATGTGCTTTCTCTCAGGAGCAAAATTATGCAGAACAAAACTGCCAAATTCGCCAGCCTCGCCATCATCGCAGGCCTTTTCGCCTTTCCCGCCCTGTCGGCTGAAATCGAAGTAAAGATGCTCAACAAGGGCAGCGACGGTCAGGCGATGGTCTTCGAACCGGCAACCGTCAAGGCCGCCGTCGGTGACGTCATCACCTTCGTCCCGGTCGACAAGGGCCATGATGCGGCAGCCGTCAAGGAAATGATCCCCGAAGGTGTCGCCGACTTCAAGGGCAAGATGAACGAGACGGTGAAGGTCACTGTCGACAAAGAAGGCGCTTATGTCATCAAATGCACGCCGCATCTCGGCATGGGAATGATAGCGCTAGTCGTCGTCGGCGATGCGCCGCCGGCCAATCTGGATGCCGTCAAGAATGGCAAGCTGCCTAAAAAAGCCCGCGACCGGCTGAACGCCGAGATTGCCAAGCTCGGCCTGTAACAGCATATCCCCGCGGCTCCGCGACGGTAGTATCCGGTGAAGCAGTCTGAGCATGCCGGAACAGCCGACGCGGACCGCAGGTTGAGAAAAGTTTCGCAATCATGTTGTATCCCGGTTGACCGGGACATATCTGGAAGACAGTAAATGACCGTGGTTTTTCCGAAGCGCCGAAGGGCGCCCGGTTGAGCCGCGGATTTTCTTCCGGCGTCCAGCCCCACGGGCAGAGGAGACTATGACGACATGATCGACCGGATCACCGCATTGATTCAGGCAGCCTTCAGCGCCATCGGCAAGGCCGCCGGCATGGTCGTCGCCTGGCTTTTGTGGCCCTTCATGGCCGCCCATGGCTGGTATCGCGATCGCAACTGGATCATCAAGGGGCCGATCGCTCTGGTTCTCATCCTGCTTGCCGGCTTTTATGGATATTTCGTCTGGCAGACGCAGGTCTGGAGCAATTTCGACCCGGATTACATTTCCCGCTACAAGCTAGCCGAACGCACCGTTCCGCCCGGACAGGAATTGCCGACCGCCACCCCGGCTGCGGCCGCCGGCGCTGCCGCCAACACGTCCGCACCGGTGTGCCAGCGATCCGCCATCGTCGATGCCGCCGCCGATCTCACCGATTTCAACGTCAACCAGAACGCATGGATTTCCTCCATGCTGCTTTACCGTCTCGGCCTTTTCGGCATGGACTGGGACAGCACGCCGTTTCTGGACAACAAGGCCTCATTCCAGCGTGGCGTGAACCAGGCCGTGCGCCGCACCTCGGTGGAACTGGTGGATACGCTCGGCCGCGTGCGCGGAACCTCTGGTATCAACAATAATCTCCAGGAAGCGCGTGGCAACATGCAGTTCAGCGAATATTCCTGGTATTTCGGCCTCGATCCCTTCGGCCCGAAGACGCCGACGCCCAGCTATTACCGCGCCGCGATCCGCAGCTTCCAGGCCTTTAATGGCGAACTGACCGCCTGCAAGGCCGTCTTCGATACCCGTGCCGACAACCTCATCCAGTTCATCGACCGCATCGCCGGCGATATCGGCTCCACCTCTGCAATTCTGCGCGAGCGTTCGGAGAATTATAATGGCGGCTGGTTCGACACCCGCGCCGACGACCGTTTCTGGTTCGCTTATGGCCAGCTCTACGGATATTACGGCGTGCTTTCCGCCGCCGGATCGGACTTCGCGCAGGTCATCCGCGAGCGCAACCTGACCAACCTGTGGAACGACACGCTGGCGCAGACCCGTGCGGCGCTTCGCATCCAGCCGGCGATCATTTCCAACGGTGAGGAAAGCGGCTGGATCATGCCCTCGCATCTCGCCACGATGGGTTTTTACGTGCTGCGGGTGCGCTCCAACCTCGTCGAGCTCCGTTCCGTTCTCGACCGCTGACAAGGGAGCCGGCTCTTCGCGGCCGGCTCAATCTATCAGGCGCTGACGTATGGTTTTTGCCACCAGTTGCGTACGGTTGACGCAGTCGAGCTTGCGCATGGCATTGTTCATATAGGTATTGACGGTGTGCTCCGAGATGGAGAGAAGCTCGGCGATCTCCACGGAGGTCTTGCCCTGCGCGGTCCAGCGCACCACGTCAAGCTCCCGTTTCGTGAGGGGCGACGGGCCTTTGGAGCCGATGCGGCAAAGACGATCATAGACCTCCAGAGCATGCAGCACGATCATGCCCAGCTCATTCAGCGATGCCTGTGACAGGGTATCACGATCACCCGCAAAATTCATCAGATGCCGGTTTCCGCTCATGCCGCTCACCGGCACCATGAGCCCGGAGGTGATGCCGATGCTGCCGAGCGAGGCCCCCGCTTCCGCCAGCGTTCCGCAGGCAATATCCGCGTCTTCCAGCGACCAGTATTGCGGCATCATCGATGAGGCGCCGCGCTTGATAACCGGACACTCGCCAAGCGCGCCATTCGCGGTCATCGCATTCACAACCCAGACCGGCAGGGTGCTTTCCACAACTGTTGGCAAGGCATAGGCATTGCTGCCACCGGGTAATTTCATCAGCGTCACATGCGCATAGCCGAATGCGTGCATTACCTCTTGCAGCGCCATCAACCATTGCTGCCTGTCGGCGGCGGCGGACAGGTCACGGCAAAGTCTGGCCTGGCGCTCCGTCTTCGACATTCAGCCACCACCACCCGATGGGCGCAAAATGTCCCAATGTGAGGAACAGACAGCAGAGGCGAAGACGGTTGCGACCTTCATGACGGGCGGACCACCTGGATTAAAGCGCGGGGTTTTCGGACTTGTCCTTTGGCTTGGCCATCAGTTTTTCCAGAAAACCGAGCATAACCGCCGAGACGACAAAAGCCAGATGGATGATGGTGAACCACATCAGCTTGCTGTCCGAATACTGGTTGGCGTTGAGGAATATCTGCAGCAGATGGATCGACGAAATCGCCACGATCGACGATGCGACCTTGATCTTCAGACTGCCGGCGTCGAGCTTGCCCAGAAAAGAAACCTCGTCATCCGCATTGTCGAAGCGGCTGACGAAATTCTCGTAACCGGAAATCATTACCATGACGATCAGGCTGGCGACCAGCGCCGCATCGATCAACCCAAGCATGGCGAGGATCATATCCGACTCGTCGTAAATAAAGACGTTTTTTGCAACCTTCAGGAACTTGAGCGCGAAGGAAAACGCGTAAACCGCCAGCGCCGCGACAAGCCCGAGATAAAAAACGACGAGCAGCCAGCGGCTGGAGAGGATGATCCGCTCGACGAGCAGTTCAAGAGACTTCATTTCCGTATCCGATTAATAATCTGTTTATTGTTGGAGCATGCTTTCTTTCGCCATGTAAACTGGCTGCGAATATCCTAGCAAGCGGCAATGTCGGGACTTTGGCGGCACCGTGGCGTTTTTGCCGCATTCAGCACCTGGAAGACGCCACGGCGGCCCGTAACATTTCTGCAACATACCGTTATGCTTTAAAACATGATGCGAAAAGTCATATATAATATGTTGACAGTTATCATCATGTTTTCTAGTCCTCGCTTATCGGCTCGCCCGTAACAATTCAGAACATTTTAAGCCGCGCAAAAGTGCGGCGCGTTTTCGCGCGCCGTGTCTATCCGCGCGCCTACCGGGGGTACTTAATGTCCATCTCGCGCACCCATTCCGCGCTGCTTCTGTGCACTGCCATGTCTCTTCTGCCGCTTGCCGGCCCCGCACGGGCACAGGATGCCGCGTCGCAGGCGGACGGCGCTACCACGCTTGAAAGGATCGTCGTCAAGGGCAAGCGCGTCAAAAGCGCCAATGCCGCCGCCGATACGCCACTGGCGAGCCAGACCACGGCGGAAGACATCCGCAAGAAGGACATCGGCAGCATCAAGGACCTCGGCAACAGCACGGAACCGGGCGTCGATTATGTGGATTCCAAGCCCGGCCGGCCCGGCGGCTTGTTCATTCGGGGCCTCGGCGGCGCACGTGTCGTAACGCTGATTGACAATATTCCCGTTCCCTTCTTCGAAAACTTCGCCCGGCAGGGTCAGGCCACCACCACATTGAGCAATACGAATTCGAGCTTCGATTTTTCCTCGCTCTCGACGGTTGACGTGGTGCGCGGCGCAGATTCCAGCCGTATCGGATCCGGTGCTCTCGGCGGCGCGCTGGTGCTGCGCACCCTCGAGCCGGAAGACCTGATCGGCGAAGGCAGGGATTGGGGCGGTGTCGCCAAGACCACCTATGACAGCGAAGACAGAAGCGTCGGCGGATCGCTCGCCGTCGCCAAGAAGATCGAGAACACCTCGGTCCTGTTCCAGGGTTCCTACAAGCGCGGCAACGAGACGGACAACAAGGGCGCGGCCGATATCTACGGCACGCGCCGCACCAAGCCCAATCCCGCCGACACCTATGAAAGCAACCTGATGTTCAAGATCCGTCAGGATCTTGAGGGCGGCCATCGCATCGGCCTGACAGCCGAGCGCTATTCGCTGAGAAACCGCAGCGACATGAAGACCCTGCAGGGCGTCAGCGTTTCGGGATCGACCTACCGCATCGGCGACTATAGGGGCTACGAGGATACCGAGCGTGATCGCGTATCCCTCGATTACGAATACGAAGCGCCCTCGACCGACGGCTTCATCGACGCCGCCAATCTTTCGCTTTACTGGACGCGTCTTTCCAAGGAGTCCGGCGCCGGAGACCGACTGACCAACAATTCGCTCTATATTCGCGAAGACAGCATGCGCAACAGCGCATTTGGCATCGTTGGCGGCCTTGAATCCGGTTTCGAACTCGGCGGCGTGCAGCACACGGTCCGTTTCGGCGGTAACGCCATGACGACCGATTTCAGCCAGGAGCTTTTCGCCAACACGGCTGGTTCAACCTCTTCGTCGCAATCAGACATGCCTGACGTGAGCGGCAAGAGCCTCGGCCTCTATCTCGATGACGAAATCGCATTTGGCAACGGCTTCCGCCTTACCCCCGGATTGCGCTTCGATTCCTATGACTACGATCCGGATGGTTCGGTATCCAGCAACAGCGGCTACAACACCTTCGGCCTGCCGAGCGGCAACAGCGGCTCGCGCTTCTCGCCAAAACTGCTTGCCACCTATGACGTGACACCGGAACTTCAGCTCTTCGCACAATGGTCCATGGCCTATCGTGCACCGACGATCAATGAATTGTACCTGAACTTCTCCAACGTCAGCTCCGGTTACGCAGTGGTCGGCAATTCCGCCCTCAACCCCGAGACCAGCAATGGTTTTGAAATCGGCGCGAACTATGCCTCCGGTGACCTCACGGGAAGCCTGACGCTGTTCCACAACAAGTACAAGAACTTCATCGAGCAGTACACGACCTCGACGACCCTGTTCCCCGGCTTTGGCGGCAGGGGCAACGGATCGCTCTTCACCTATCGCAACCGCAACAATGTCGAAATCTCCGGTGTGGAAGCCAAGGTCCGCAAGGATCTCGCAAACGGCTTCTTCGCCCATGCCTCGCTCGCTTACGCCTATGGCAAGGACACAGACACCAACGAGTTCATCCGCACGGTGGCACCGTTCAAGTCCGTGCTCGGCATCGGCTACGCGCAGGAAACATGGGGCACGGAATTCACCGGCATCTTCTCGTCCGGCATGCGTGACGACAAGGTCGCGACCACCTTTGACGCACCCGGTTACGGCATCTTCAACCTGACCGGCTGGTGGGAGCCGGAACAGACGAAGGGCCTGCGCATTCAGGCCGGCATCTACAACCTGTTCGACAGGCAATACTGGAATGCGGTCGGCGTTCGCGACGTCAATCCCAACACCGTCAGCAGCGTCAACCAGCCGGTCGACTTCTATACGGAAGCCGGACGCAGCTTCAAAATCTCTCTGACCCAGAAATTCTAAACCCGGGCCAGAACCATCATCTCCAGTCGGGGCGGCCTTCGGGTCGCCCCTTTTTTGTCAGCGGCAATAGAGGTAGCCGCCCTTGCGTTCCAAGACGTCGAGATGCAGGTGATCCTGATGGGTGGCATCGCTGCCGGGGGAAAGAACGGTGCGGAAGAACAGGCAGGCAGCGGCCGTAATCGTGCGCTGGAAGGCGCCTTCCGGCGTTCCGTCCTCGCCGCGCGGCTTCATCACCAGCGGCTCGCCCTTGTCGAAGGAAATCGTGGAAATATCCACCGCATTGCCCTTGGCATGTTCGGAAATCTTGCCGTTTTCCGCACTGTTGCGGTTGCGGCAGATATAGGTCGAGGCATTGGCGATGGCCGTCACCTTCTTCTCCGGCAGGGCAAGGGCCGCCGCCGGCAACACCATCTCCTTGGTCCAGCGGGAAAGGGCAAGCGCGGTTTCGCAGCGCATGGTGCCTGAAGGTTCAAGCTTTATATCAGGCAGAACCGTGGAAAGCTCAATTGGCGCTTCAACGCCGCAGCCCTGCTCTTCGTCACGGATCGGCTCAAGTTTTTTGAATTCCGCGCCGATTTCCTTCAGCGCACCAAGGCAGGCCTCAAGTGCTGCCGGGTCTTCCGGCTTTACCGGCTCCGGTGGTTTCTCCGGTTTTGCCGCTTCGTCAGCTGGTTTCTGTTGTTCCCCGCCATCCTTGCCCTCGCTTTTCCCCTTCGCGTCATCGGCACCCTTATCAGCGGGTGTCTTTTCACCATCCGGTTTCTGTTCTTCCGGAGCCTGCGGCTTCGGAACCGGTTTCGGCGCTTCCACCGGGTCTTGCGCCTTCCCGTCCAATGGCTTTTCCGAAGGGGTGGAGGATTGCCCCTCACCCGGCTTGGGCTGTGGCACAGGCACCTGGGGGGGCGGTTCCGAGGCGGAAATCAATGCAAGGCTGGCTACCAGAAGACACAGGCGATGAAGCATTATACGGGGTACTCCTGACCGTTTCGGCAGGAGAGCAACGCAGCAGCGGCAGGTAAGGTTCATTCCCTCACCGAAATCCGCTTGCCAAGGCGGATCGTGCACGCTAACAATTTTCCCATGAATATCGTGTCTATGAACATTGCTAACTGGTGGTGGAGCAGCTTTACGCGGCCTTGACCAGTCATGTCTTCAGACAAAGTCCAAGCCGCCCGAATTTTCAGGCGGCTTTTTTGTTATTTTGCCGCCTGTCATCGGGCCTGAACAACAGGAAGTACGAAAGAAATGGTAACGATCATTCAGGATGACGGAGCGGAAACCTACGAGACGAAAGGCGACATAAAAGTCAGCCGGAAGCGTCGACCCGCCGATTATGCGAGCGCCATCGATAATTACATCGAAAAGCTCGATTCTCACCGCGGCGCGGTTTTTTCGTCCAACTATGAATATCCCGGCCGCTACACCCGATGGGATACGGCCATCATCGACCCACCGCTCGGCATTTCCTGTTTTGGCCGCAAGATGTGGATCGAGGCCTATAATGGCCGTGGCGAAGTGCTGCTCGGCTTTATTACCGAAAAGCTGAAGGCGACGCCCGATCTCACGCTCGGCGCATCCTCCGCCCGCCGTCTCGATCTTACCGTCAACGAACCGGACCGCGTCTTCACCGAGGAAGAACGCTCGAAAATCCCGACGGTCTTTACCGCGCTGCGCGCCATCGTTGACCTTTTTTATTCGAACGCGGATTCGGCCATCGGCCTGTTCGGCGCCTTCGGCTACGATCTCGCCTTCCAGTTCGACGCGATCAAGCTGTCGCTTTCGCGCCCGGAAGATCAGCGCGATATGGTGCTCTACCTGCCGGATGAAATCCTCGTCGTTGACCACTATTCCGCCAAGGCCTGGATCGACCGTTACGATTTCGAAAAGGACGGCGTAACGACGGACGGCAAGTCCTCCGACATCACGCCCGATCCCTTCAAGACCACCGATACGATCCCGCCCAAGGGCGATCACCGTCCCGGCGAATATTCCGAACTTGTCGTGAAGGCCAAGGAAAGCTTCCGCCGCGGCGATCTGTTCGAGGTGGTTCCCGGCCAGAAGTTCATGGAGCGTTGCGAAAGCAATCCATCGGCGATTTCCCGTCGTCTGAAGGCGATCAACCCCTCGCCCTATTCCTTCTTCATCAATCTCGGCCATCAGGAATATCTGGTCGGCGCTTCGCCGGAAATGTTCGTGCGCGTTTCCGGCCGCCGCATCGAGACCTGCCCGATTTCAGGCACCATCAAGCGCGGCGACGATCCGATTGCCGATAGCGAGCAGATCCTGAAACTGCTCAACTCGAAGAAGGACGAATCCGAACTCACCATGTGTTCGGATGTGGACCGCAACGACAAGAGCCGCGTCTGCGAACCGGGTTCGGTGAAGGTCATCGGCCGTCGCCAGATCGAGATGTATTCGCGTCTCATCCACACCGTCGATCACATCGAGGGCCGCCTGCGCGACGATATGGACGCCTTTGATGGTTTCCTCAGCCACGCCTGGGCCGTCACCGTCACCGGTGCACCTAAACTGTGGGCCATGCGTTTCATCGAAGGTCATGAAAAGAGCCCGCGCGCCTGGTACGGCGGCGCAATCGGCATGGTCGGCTTCAACGGCGACATGAATACGGGGCTCACGCTGCGCACCATCCGCATCAAGGACGGCATCGCCGAGGTGCGTGCGGGTGCGACACTGCTCAACGATTCCAACCCGCAGGAAGAAGAAGCAGAAACCGAACTGAAGGCGTCCGCCATGATCGCAGCCATTCGTGACGCAAAAGCCACCAACTCGGCGGCCACCAAGCGCGATGCCGCCAAGGTAGGCACCGGCGTCAAGATATTGCTCGTCGACCACGAAGACAGTTTCGTGCACACGCTGGCGAATTATTTCCGCCAGACGGGTGCCACGGTCTCCACCGTCAGATCGCCGGTCGCCGCAGACGTGTTTGACCGCTTCCAGCCCGATCTCGTTGTGCTGTCTCCCGGCCCCGGCAGCCCGACGGATTTCGACTGCAAGGCGACGATCAAGGCCGCCCGCGCCCGTGATCTGCCGATTTTCGGTGTCTGCCTCGGCCTTCAGGCTCTGGCGGAAGCCTATGGCGGTGAGTTGCGCCAGCTTGCGGTGCCGATGCACGGCAAGCCTTCGCGCATCCGCGTGCTGGAACCCGGTCTCGTCTTCTCCGGCCTCGGCAAGGAAGTGACCGTCGGTCGTTACCACTCGATCTTCGCCGACCCTGCCACCCTGCCGCGTGATTTCATCATCACCGCGGAAAGCGAGGACGGCACGATCATGGGCATCGAACACGCCAAGGAGCCGGTAGCCGCCGTTCAGTTCCACCCGGAATCGATCATGACGCTCGGCCAGGACGCCGGCATGCGCATGATCGAGAACGTCGTGGTGCATCTGACCCGCAAGGCGAAGACGAAGGCGGCATGATGGCCGCAGCCGGCGCCATTGCCATAGAACCCATCCGGGCGGAGCACGTTGAAAGCTTTCACCGTGCTCTCGATACGGTTTCGCGTGAGCGGAAATATCTGAGCTTCCTGGAGGCGCCGCCGCTCGATTCTGTCCGCGCCTTCGTTCTCGACATGATTGAAAACGACCATCCGCAATTCGTGGCGATTGCGGATGGCGAAGTGGCCGGCTGGTGCGATATTCGCCGCCAGAGCAGAGCAACCCGCGCCCATTGCGGCACGCTCGGCATGGGCATCCTGCCCGCCTATCGCGACAAGGGGCTGGGTGGACGGCTGATGCGGCAGACACTCGATGCCGCCCGTCAATGCGGGCTGCATCGTGTCGAGCTAAGCGTACATGCGGACAATGCCAGAGCAATTGCGCTTTATGAAAAGATCGGTTTTGTGCATGAAGGCCGGGGCCGTGACGCCGTTCTGATCGACGGGCGTTACATCGACAGCCTGAACATGGCGATCATTTTCGGCACCTAACCCCTCGGCAGCGAGGCGGAAATACACAGCGCGAATTTCTTCAGAAGCTGCATGTCGAAATGCCCTTCCCGCCGCAGCATCCAGGTCAGCGCGTCATTCGCAGTCCACGGCTTCTTGTAGGGCCTGACCGAAGTGACGGCATCATAGACGTCGCAGATCGCCGCGATACGCGCGTAAAGGCTGATCTCGCTGCCCGCACGGCCACTCGGATAACCGCCGCCGTCCATCCGCTCATGATGGTTGAAGCAGACATCAAGCACCATGCCAGGCATCTGTGCGTTGCGCGACAATATATCCCGGCCGAATACGGGGTGAAGATTGATGATCTCCCGCTCATTGGCGCTCAGCCCCTCCGCCTTGTTTAGGATAGAAGAGGGGATTTCCACCTTGCCGATGTCGTGCAGCAAGCCGCTGATGCCGAGCAGATCGACCGCTCCCCTGTCCAACCCGAGATAATTGCCGAAAAGAATCATCAGACCGCTGACGGAGACCGAATGAACGAAGGTCGTTTCGTCTTTCGATTTCAGGCGGGTGACCCCGATGAAAATCGCCGGGTTCGACTGCACCGCATCCGAAATCTTGCTCGCCGCGGCAGCCATGCCCTTCAACGAAACACAGCCGCCAGCTTCGGCGGAGGCGAAGGTCTCGGCAATCGCATCGGCGGCCGAGCGCACGGCATGAGTAACGGCGGCGACGGTTCCCGGGCAATTGTCCGATTGCGGCGAAACGGCCGCGGAGCGCGCGCTGCCTTCGGTATCATGTCCCTTGGCCGTATTGATGATAATGCTTTCGGCGCCGCTTAATTTCAATTGACGCATTAATTCCTCGTGCCGCAAAAGAAAGCGGTGCCGCTTTAAAAATCCCTGGTTCGAAAGCGTTCCTTCGACCGCTTCGATAAACATGCCAATCGTCAGTTGCTGGCTGGAAATTCGTTTGAGCATCAGATGCTTTTATTTTCCTTCCCGGGAATGATAACCTGAAACCGTAATTCGTAAAAAATGTCGGCACGCAACCGCCTAAAATATAAAGGTGAAGTTAAGCCTTCCCGATTTTACCTAAACTTGGACCTCGAAAGATTAGATAACACAAATATGAAAATATTTTACTCCGGATATATTTAAAACTCAAAGCATAAATTCGAATAGACCAATAATCAACCTTGGAATGTAAATAGTGAAAATTCTCGCATACGACGTAAACCAGGAGCCGAAGAAACCCGCATGAATTCCAGACTTGAAACGCGCATCGATCAGGGTACGGGCCGTGAACCGGCGGACATGGTTCTCAAGGGCGGACGTTTCTTCGACCTCGTCACCGGAGAACTCGTCGCCTCGGACATCGCCATATGTGGCGACACGATCGTCGGAACCTGCGAGAACTATAAAGGCATCAGGGAAATCGACATTTCCGGAAAGATCGTCGTTCCGGGTTTCATCGATACACATCTCCACATTGAATCGTCGCTGGTGACACCACACGAATTCGACCGCTGCGTTTTGCCCTATGGCGTTACCACCGTCATCTGCGACCCGCATGAGATCGCCAATGTTCTCGGTGTGGAGGGGCTTCAGTTCTTCCTCGACAGCGCCATGGAAACAATCATGGACATCCGCGTGCAGCTTTCCTCCTGCGTGCCCGCCACCATCTGGAAACCGCCGGCGCCGATTTGCCCATCGAAAAGCTGCTGCCGTTCCGCGATCATCCGAAGGTCATCGGTCTTGCCGAATTCATGAATTTTCCGGGCGTCATCCACAAGGACCCGGTGTGCATGGCAAAGCTTGCGGCCTTTCAGGGCGAGCATATCGACGGACACGCACCGCTTCTCTCCGGAACGGCGCTCAACGGTTATCTCGCCGCCGGCATCCGCACGGAACATGAATGCACCAGCGCCCCGGAAGCAATGGAGAAAATCCGCAAGGGCATGCATATTCTGGTGCGTGAAGGCTCGGTCTCAAAAGACCTGCACGCCCTGATGCCTATTATCACCGAGCGCCTGTCGCCCTATCTGGCGCTCTGCACGGATGATCGCAACCCGCTCGATATCGCCGAACAGGGCCATCTCGATTATATGATCCGCACCGCCATCGCCAGCGGCGTGGAACCGCTCGCCATCTACCGCGCCGCCTCGATTTCCGCCGCAAAAGCCTTCGGCCTGCGTGATCGCGGCCTCGTCGCACCCGGCTGGCGCGCCGATCTTGTGGTCCTCGACAGCCTGCAGAACTGCAAGGCCAGCATGGTGTTATCAGGCGGACGGATCGTCGATGACGCCCTTTTTGCCACACGCAAACCGGTCGCCCCCGTCGGCCTCGACAGCGTCAAGGCAAGACCGGTGCTCGCTTCCCATTTTGGCGTGCCTGTCACCGAAGGCGAAACACCCGTCATGGGCGTGCTTCCCGGCAAGATCATTACCGAGTACCGCCGCTACAAGCTGCCAACGGATGGCAACCAGACCACCGTCGATCTTGCGAACGACATCATCAAGGTCGCCGTCATCGAACGCCACGGCAAGAACGGCAACCATGCCAATGGTTTCGTTCAGGGCTTCGGCCTGAAGAAAGGCGCCATCGCCTCCACTGTCGGCCATGACAGCCACAATATCTGCGTCGTCGGCGTCAACGAGGACGACATGGCGCTCGCCGCCAACCGGCTCGGCGAAATCAAGGGTGGTTTCGTGGTGGTGGAAGACGGCAGTGTAACCGGCGAGATCGCTTTGCCCGTCGCAGGGCTGATGAGCCTCGAACCCTATGAGACGGTGCGCGACACGCTGCATACGCTGCGAAAGGCGGCCTATGCGCTCGGCACGACGCTGGAGGAGCCTTTCCTGCAGGTGGCCTTCCTGCCGCTGCCCGTCATTCCGCATCTGAAGATTTCGGATATGGGCATGGTGGACGTGGACCGGTTTACGCTGATTTAATGGTGGTTTAGCGACCAGAGGCAGCGGATACGCTCAATCTGCGTTGAGGCCGCGAGAGCGGCCTCATGCTTTCGTCTCCGAAGGCCAGGTGACGTAATAATATTTGCCCGCGACCCTGCCAAAATAGGCGTGTTTTCCCGTCGCCTTGTCGACATAGCTGCCGCTTCCATCCCTGGAAAGCGCGCCGTCTTCGCTGCGCTTCAGCTGCGTGTTGAGGAAGTCGACCCAATTGGTCTTGGCGATGTCAGTGGCTGTCGTCGGCTTGGCGTTTTTCTGGTTCGGATCCCAGGCGTCGATCGTTTTGCCCTGGGTGGGGGTCGAAACCTGCAGGGCCCCGCGCTCGAGAGCGCCCATCATCGACCGGGCGCGCAGATATTGCGCCGGATCGTCCCCCGCCAACGAAAGCTTGGCCTTCAGATTCCGCATGAAGGCCAGCGATGCGATATAGTCGGCTGAAGCGGTTTTCGGGGCTGGATTCGGTGTGGATGCGCGGGCCGCTGACTGCCCGGAAAGGAAGACGTCTCTGATGGATGGAGGGGCGGCCTGAGCTTTGGCACGGGAGGATGTGGCATTGGCGGTACTGGACTGATTAAAACTCTTGATTGAAACGGACATGACAATCCCTGCTTCACTTTATGGGTGGAAACCGAAAATCTGTGGGTTTCAATTCATTAATAATGGAAGCTTGCCCGAGGATCGCTAACAACTAAGTAATTATGAAAAAATTACTTCGTTGTACTTATTAATAAGAATATACATAGGCTTTTACCATGAACCAATTTAAGTTTAATATATTATAAAATTCATAAATACCTAAATAGTACTATTCAACACCCGAGACACGACTATGGCTCCGCATTTGGGCGTCAGAACGCACCCGTGAAGACTGACATCGTCTGCTGGCTGAACAGTGCCGGGAGGTTATGAACCCAGAGGCAGAGACTTACGGAAATAAACCACCCGCTGCGTTTCCTCAAACCCCAGCGCCGCATGCATGCGGTGTGAATCGACATTGGAAATATCGGCATCGGAAGCAAGCTCGCTCACGCCCCTGCTGATCGCCCAACGGGTCACCTCGGCAATCAATGCAGCCGCAACGCCCAGTTTGCGAAACGCCTCCTCCACATAAACACCTTCGAGAAACGCCACGGGCGAGGTGTCGCATCCGTTGACATAGTCCTGCCGCAGGCTGGCTTCGGCAAAACCGATGGCCGCACCCGCCGGATCATGGGCAATAAATCCAACCTCATTGTCGGAGAAGTCCTGCAATTCCGCCCGGTGTTCAGCGGGTGAGGCGTCGGACCACAAGCGGTGCCGCAGGAGGGACCAGTCATCGAGCGATGTTTCGCCCGCAGTCTCGATGACAAATTGCCTGCTCATGCGACGACCCCGCAAAACACATCCAGCCCATCGAGCTTTACAATCCCCCCATCGAACAGCGGCGAGAAACCGGGCATCGGCAATATATCCGTGACCCGCATGGCCTTCGGTATCGGGAATTCCACCGCCTCACGGGTCAGGTTGAAAACGAACAGCAATTTTTCGTCGCCCTTCTGGCGTGTGAAGGCCAGCACGTCGAGATTGGTCTTGATGAAGTGCATGTCGCCATCGCGCAGCGCGCCGTGACCTTTGCGGAAAGACAGAACCGCGCGATAATGATTGAGTACCGACTCCGGTTTGCGCTCCTGCGCATCAACTGCCTGCATGGCATGGGCATAGGGCACCGGCAGCCAGGGCTTTTCAGCGCTTGAAAAACCGGCATTCGGCTTGCCGGTCTCCCAAACCATCGGCGTGCGGCATCCGTCCCGCCCCTTGAAGGCGGGCCAGAAACGAATGCCATAGGGGTCGCGCAAATCCTCAAAGGCAAGTTCGGCCTCCGTCAGCCCCAGTTCCTCGCCCTGATAGAGGCATATGGAACCGCGCAGGCTGGCGAGAACGCAGATGGCGAGCTTCGCCACCCGTGTCTGCTCCTCCACGCTTTCGGAAAAGCGGCTGAGATGGCGCACCACATCATGGTTGGAAAAGGCCCAGCACACCCAGCCATCCGTCACCACCTTGCCGAAGGTCTCCACCGAGCCGCGCAGGTGTTTTGCGCTGAAATCCGGTCCGAGAAGATCGAAAGTGTAACACATGTTGAGTTTGTCATTGCCGGACGTATAGGCCGCAACCGTCTTCAGCGAGCGCGCGCCGTCTCCCACCTCACCCACGGTGGCGCGGCCCTCATAGTCATCGAGCAACGCACGGAAGCGTTTGAGAAAAGCAACATTTTCCGGCCGCGTCTTGTCGTAGAGATGGTCCTGCATGCCATAGGGATTGACGTCGGAGGCATCGAGACCAAAGCTCTCCTCATCGAAAAGCGGCGGGTTGTCTCGCAGCAGCTTGTCATGGAAATAATGGTTGACGGTATCGAGCCGGAAACCGTCAACGCCGCGATCCAGCCAGAAACGCACGGTTTCCAGCAGCGCATCCTGAACCTCGGGATTATGGAAATTAAGGTCCGGCTGCGAGGCGAGGAAGCTGTGCATGTAATATTGCTTGCGCACGCCGTCCCATTCCCATGCCGGCCCGCCAAACACGGAAAGCCAGTTGGTGGGTGCGGTGCCATCCGGCTTGGGATTGGCCCAGACATACCAGTCGGCCTTGCTGTTGGTGCGGCTGGCACGGCTGTCCACGAACCACGGATGCTGATCTGACGTGTGTGAAATGACCTGGTCGATGATCACCTTCAGCCCCAGCCGATGCGCCTCGGCCATCAGCGCATCGAAATCGGCAAGCGTGCCGAACATCGGATCGACATTGCAATAATCGGAAACATCGTAACCCATATCGGCCATGGGCGAAGTGAAGAACGGCGAAAGCCAGATGGCATCAACGCCGAGCGAGGCGATATAGGGCAGCCGTTTCGTCACCCCGGCAAGATCGCCGTAACCGTCACTGGTCGTGTCCTGAAACGAGCGCGGATAGACCTGATAGATCACCGCTCCCTTCCACCAGTCCGATTGCGCTTGGGGTTTGTGGACCGGGGCATGGGTTGGCGTCATGGGCGATCTCCTGATGGCGGTTCATTCGAGAATATAAAGCCGTTGCGCCCGCGTAAACCGGAACTTCGCAGATGCACAATCGGCCAGAACCGCCCTTGTCAGCGGCGCGCACTCGTCGTAAGCCGCATGGCTGGAAAAAACGGGAGGATGACGGCGTGGGCGGACGGTTTCTGTCGATTGGCGAATGCATGGTGGAATTGTCGCAGGCCGGCAACGGGCTGCTGCGCAAGGGTTTTGCCGGGGATACGTTCAATACCGCCTGGTATGCCCGCGCCTGCCTGCCACAAGACTGGTCGGTCGATTATTTCACCGCGCTCGGCGACGATCCGCTTTCGGAAGACATGCTGGCCTTCATTGCGGAAGCCGGCATCTGCACGGGAACAATCCGCCGCATCAAGGGCGGCACGCCGGGCCTTTACCTCATCAACCTGAAAGACGGCGAACGCACCTTCAGCTATTGGCGCAACGCCGCCGCCGCAAGGCAGCTGGCAGCCGACGCAGACCACTTGCGCCGAACGGTGGAAAGCGCTGACGTCATTTATTTCTCCGGCATCACCCTCGCCATCCTCGCCTCCGCGCATGATGTCGATACGTTTCTGGCCGAGCTGCGCCGCGCCAAGGCGGCGGGCAAACCCGTGGTCTTCGATCCGAACATCCGCCCGCGCCTCTGGGCCGACAAAGACGTGATGCTCGAGACAATTACCAACGGCGCACGCGCCGCAACGCTTGTGATGCCGAGCTTCGATGACGAGGCCAGCCATTTCGGCGACGGATCGGTCGAAGCGACCATCGACCGTTACCGTTCGCTTGGCGTCGAGAACATCGTGGTGAAAGACGGCGCGAAGGGTGCGACGCTCGATTTCGGCGGCAGCCGCAGTCACGCCCCGGCGGTGAAGGCCGTGGACGTGGTGGATACGACAAGCGCCGGCGACAGCTTCAACGGTGCTTTCCTCGCCCGTTATGTGACCGGCAGTTCGCCGGAGGAAGCGGCCACCTTCGCGGCAAGGGCGGCGGCAACCGTCATCGGTCACCACGGCGCGCTGATCAGCCCCGAGCTGCTGCCGCTAGTGGGATAAGGCTCCGCCGCACTGGGAAGCGCCGTGAACAACCGCAAACTTCTGCACGAAAACCCCACTTCCCCACCGTCACATGGCCTGACATGATCCTGTAACACGCGCGCCGCATATACGGGCGGAAGCCGGGCAATGGGGAATCGCCTGCGCGCAGATGAGCAGGATCAGTGTTTCATGACGAGAATCACGATTGTCACAGATGCCTGGCACCCGCAGGTCAACGGCGTGGTTCGCTCGATAGAAAACACCAATACCGAGCTGGCGCGGCTGGGTGTGGATGTGAACATGGTCACGCCCCAGAGTTTCTACAGCATTCCCTGCCCCACCTATCCGGAAATCCGCCTCTCGGTCGCCGGCTATCGCCGTGTCGCGGCCGAGATCGAAAAAAGCCAGCCCTCCTTCGTGCATATCGCCACCGAAGGGCCGCTGGGTTTCATGGCGCGGCGCTGGTGTGTGAAGAACCATATGCGTTTTTCCACCAGCTATCACACCCGCTTTCCCGAATATGTCGCGGCGCGTTTTCCAATCCCGGAAAGCTGGCTTTATGCTTTCGTGCGCTGGTTCCACAATGGCGGCAACACCTGCATGGTGGCGACGCCGAGCCTCGAGACCGAGCTGGAAGCACGCGGCGTCAAGAACCTGAAGCGCTGGAGCCGGGGCATTGATGCCGAACTGTTCCATCCGCGCCCGAAAACCACGCTGCCTTTCGATCTGCCACGGCCGATCTTCATGACGGTCGGTCGTGTGGCGGTGGAGAAGAACCTGCCGGAATTCCTGGAACTCGACCTGCCCGGATCGAAGGTCGTCATCGGCGATGGCCCGGCCCGCCATGAGTTGCAGGAAAAATATCCCGGCGTGCTGTTTACCGGCGTCAAGACCGGCGAAGAGCTGGCCGATGCCTATGCGCAGGCGGATGTCTTCGTTTTCCCCTCGAAGACCGACACCTTCGGCAACACCATTCTGGAAGCGCTGGCAAGCGGCGTACCCGTTGCCGCCTTCCCCGTCACCGGGCCGATCGACATTCTCGGCGGCAACCCGGCCGCCGGCGCGCTGGATGACAATCTTCGCAATGCCTGTCTGGCAGCACTTCATTGTTCACCGCAGGAGGCGCTGGCGCTTTCCAAAAGCTACAGCTGGGAAAAGGCGTCGCGGCAATTCCTCGACAACGTCATTCACGCGGCTGGAAAATCCCTGCCGCTCCTGTCCCGCTCACGGCTGGCCTGAAGGTAAACACATCCCCCGGTTTTTTCTGCAAGGACAGTGGACGAAACATGACGGGAATGTCACAAGGCGATCAGGACGCGACTGCCGTTATCTTTAGAACGGGGTCGGGCTGCTGATTGACGTCAGGCGGTTGCCGCGAGATTACGCTGGCCGTCCTATTTCAAGATGATACCCCGCCAGCTCCATTGGGATGCCGCTTCAGGATATAGGAAGAAGCTCTTTTTGCTGGGCTGCGGACCATTGGTTGATCTTCTCGATAATGTCCTTTGGAGCGATCGGCAGGGCGCTGTTCGGTATGACAGCCACCGTTCCGTGAAAAACCAGCACCAGACTGTCGGGCGGCGTGATTGCGAGATGATAGCGCGCCCAGCTCAAGTGCACGGTGTCCAGCCGTGTGACCTGCTTGAAGCCTTCGGGCCCGATTTCGATCAGCAAATGAGGCGAATACATGCGCTCGTGCGCGATATTCCAGTGTGCCAGAACCTCGTAATAGGATTTCGCCTCCCGTCTCGCGCCCTGCCAGATAATGCACCAGATGACGAGGGCCACGATCGGTGCGGGTGCAAACACCCAATAACCGACCACCGGCCAGACACCCGGGAACCATGGCAGGCTTAGGGAATAGATGAAACCGGCAGCCAGTCCCGCAAATATCGACAGCTTCACTCTTGCCGAGGCAAGATGGCGCGTCCACGACTTGTCGAGAATCATGCTGTAATTTTCATACGCCTGATGTTGATAACCATGGACATAGTCGGGGATATGTTTCGGGTCGGGCGTGAAGCTTATTGAAATCGTTTCATCGGCCATAGGAGCACGTCATCCCGTCCCTGTGCAGTTTAATCTGCGTAGCAGGGTTGCCCTTATAAATCAAAAGACCTTTCGCTGCCGAAACCTTTGGGGATCAGCGCCGTGCGGCGGAACCTGCCTTCACCATGCTCCGGTAAGCATTTGCCCGGAAAGCGGCACAGTCCGCGGCTTGCCGTCCTTATCCGTCACCGACAGCGATGCCGACATCTGCTTCGGCGATTTGCGGAACCAGTTGGCGGCGACGCTTGCCATATCCCCGAGCATGGCGTGGTGGTGCCAGTCGGCAAAGCGTCTTGCCGTCGCTTCAGGTTCTGAACGGTAGAAGAAATCACCGGATTGCCCGAGATCGTTGATTGATGCCGCCATCGTGGATAGTGGGCGCTGAAACATCTTCGGCGGCACGGACAATCCCCGGGCACCATCGGCAAAAGCCGGCGCCATGAAATCGATCACCCATCCATCCGCCTCGACCCAGCAATGGAAATTGTCGCCCGCACCCGTCACGTAACCATCGTCACGATGATCCGCAAACAGCAGGACCTTCCCATCCAGATTATAGGCGGCAAGCCCACCCTTCGGCAAAGCCTTGACCTTGTAGTGCTGCTTGAGGATGAAAGCGCCGAAGGTACTGAAATACATCGAGGCCGAAGCGGGATCGGCATTCTGGCTGAGGAGCAGGCTGTTGATGACCCGGTAAATCCGGTGATAGTCGGTCTGCTTGATCAGCATGGTCTTTTACTCTTCAAAACAAGACGTTGGACGAGCGCCCGCCGCTTGTTTCTTCTCCCCGGGGGGAGAAGTCCGCGGCAGCGGGATGAGGGGGCGAGGGTCGAGATATCAGGAGAGGTTGCCCCCTCATCCGACCCTTCGGGCCGCCTTCTCCCCGAGGGGGAGAAGAAATGCGCGGCGACTCTTCACGTCAAAATCAACGCCTCTTCTTCGCCTTGCTCTCGAACGGATTATCCGACCCACGATAATGCACCCGGATCGGCACGCCAGGCATGTCGAAATCCTTGCGCAAACCGTTCACCAGATAACGCGTATAGCTCTCGGGAATGGCTTCCGGGCGGGTGCAGGAAATCATGAAGGCGGGCGGGCGAGCCTTGACCTGCGTCATATATTTCAGCTTCAGGCGACGGCCGGAAACGGCCGGCGGCGGATGCTGCGTGGTCTGCCCATCCAGCCAGCGGTTGAGCCTGGCGGTAGAGATACGGCGGTTCCAGACCTTGTCCGTATCGATGATGCTCTGCATCAGCCGGTCGAGGCCATAACCCGTCTGACCGGAGATCGGCACGGCGCGGATGCCGCGCGCCTGCGGCAGCAGCCGCTCGGTCTTTTCACGCAGATCGGCCAGATAGGCCTGCGGGTCTTCCACCAGATCCCACTTGTTAAAGGCGAGCACGGCGGCGCGGCCTTCGCGGATAACGAGGTCGACCAGCTGCAGATCCTGTTTTTCGAACGGGATGGTGCTGTCGAACACAATCACCACCGTCTCGGCAAAACGGATGGAGCGCAGCGAATCCGCCACCGAGAGCTTTTCCAGCTTCTCCGTCACCTTGGCCTTGCGGCGCATGCCGGCCGTATCGAACATCTTGATGGTGCGGCCGCGCCAGTCCCATTCGACCGAAATACTGTCGCGGGTAATGCCGGCTTCCGGGCCGGTCAGCAGCCGGTCTTCACCGAGGAAACGGTTGATGAGTGTCGATTTGCCCGCATTCGGTCGGCCGATAATGGCGACGCGCAGCGGCTTGGTCTCGTCATAGACGGGCTCTTCGTCTTCCTCTTCCTCGCTGCCGGGCTCAGCGCGCGGCAGAACAATATCCGTCTCCGCCTCGTCCACTTCAGGCGGGAAGGCGGCATCTTCGCCGATCGCCGCAACGATGGCGTCGCGCAGGTCGATCATGCCCTGACCGTGTTCGGCCGAGATCGGGCAAGGCTCGCCAAGACCGAGCGTGAAGGCATCGTAGAAACCGGCGTCAGAACCGCGCGCCTCGGACTTGTTGGCCACCAGCACGACAGGCTTGCCGCGACGGCGCAGCATTTCGCCGAGCGTCTCGTCGGCGGGCGTCAGCCCCGCCTTGGCGTCAACCACGAACAGCGTTACATCGGCTTCATCGATTGCGGCTTCCGTCTGCGCCCACATGCGGCCCTGAAGCGTTTCCGGCCCGGATTGCTCCAGACCGGCGGTATCGATGATGGTGAAACGCAGATCGACAAGCTTCGCGTCGCCGGGGCGGCGGTCACGGGTCACGCCTGGCGTGTCGTCCACCAAGGCCAGCTTCTTTCCGACCAGACGGTTGAAAAGCGTGGACTTGCCGACATTGGGGCGCCCGACTATGGCGACGGTGAAGCTCATTGTTGTCTGTTCCTTAGAGCAAGTCTGCCCAAAACGTTACCTGTTTTGGGCAAAAGACATGCGTAAAATAATCAGTTGGATCGCTTTGGCAATGCGAAGAAATGCCGGGGCGATAGCTCGGAGAGCGGCTTTAAGCAGCTTTGCCCGAAGCGGTGATATTGTCGAGCATGATCTGCGCACGGCTCGTCACGTTGCGCGGTGCCTGCGTGTCGTTGACGATCTGCTCGAACCATTGTTTGGCCTTGACGAAATCACCGGCCTTGTAGGCAGCAAGGCCGAGTGCCTCGCGGGCCGACGCCCGCATCGTCTGGCCTTCGGCGCTTAACGGCTCGGCCAGTGCAACCACCTGATCATAGGTGCCGTTATCGACCAAAAGCCAGGCCGCCCGCACCTTGGCCGTGTCGCGGAAGACCTGCGGCGCAGATGTATCGTTGCCGATGGCGGTGAAGGCAGCGATGGCGCCGGCCGCATCACCCTTCTGCGACAGCAGCGTGGCCGAACGGAACTTCGCCAGCACAGGATAATTGCCGTGACCGGAGGTTTCGAGATCGGCAAAGGCCTTCAGCGCCTCATCCGTCTTGTTTTCAGAAGCGAGCGTCAGCGCCGCAAGGAACTGGTCACCGGAATTGGAAGCGCGGCTGGTGTTCCAGTATTCGTAAATGCCGGCGCCGGCAGCACCGAGAACCACGAGAACGGCGGCGCCCGCAACCACGATACCGTAACGGCCCCAGAAGCGCGACAGCTGCTCGGAGCGGATCTGCTCGTTCACTTCGCGGATAAAGGTATCATTTTCGTTTGCCATCAAATTCTCCGTTACCCGCGCGGAGATCGTCGCCGATCCATCCGTCCGCGGACATACCAAGCCGCTTACCCGGGCAAGCACAAGCGTGGCCGACCGGGTCATGGTCGGCCTTCTAGCCTATTTTGCCTGATATGTAAGGGGGAAACGTTGATTTCCTACATCGCGATCGGCTGAACGCCGATCAACCATTCGTGCAGTTTCAGGATGAAAGCCCCCCAGAGAACGATGCCGCCGACAATGGCCACCACATCATAGCGGCCCGAGACGAAGGGACGGAGCACTTTTTCGCCCGCCCTTTCCCGCCGCTTCAGCGAAATGCGCATCACCACACCCCAGGCAAGGAACGACGCAAAAAGCAGGATCGAAGAGGTTTCGCCATTCGCCAGAAGATGGGCGAGCGCCCAGATCTTGACGGAGAGAATGAGCGGATGCTTCGTCTTCACCGCGATGTGGCCAGCCGGTATGAGGCTGGCGATAAGACAGATCATCGCCGGCAGCATCAGCGTCACGGCAAGATGGCTCGTCCAGACCGGCGGATACCACAACATGCCCGTCTCCTGCCGGGCTTCCCCAAAGGCATAAATGACGAGGCCAAGCGTGATGAGGCTGGCGACGGAATAAAGCCCCTTGAAAGGACCTTCACCCAGCTTCGCAATCATTCGCGCGCGAAATTGCGGCGCAAACACCTTCAAAAGATGCGTCAGGAAAAACAAGGCAAGACAGAGTACGAGAAAAAGCATGGAACACGGTCCCCCGGTGGATCGGAACGCGGCCCTATCACCGCGAGGCAGAACAGGAATTAGGCTGAAAGACGTAAAAAAGCCAGACTATTCAAAGCTTCGCCTTATTCCACCCGCAAAAGGCCAAAGTGTATCATATGACGGATGACTGATGTTTCGCCCATTTACCGCTTTTTCCCTGTCGCTTCTCACCGCCCTGCCCGCTTTCGCCGAAAATACGGAAAAGCCGAAGCAGCTCGTCATCGTCTCCTTTGACGGTGCGGGCGACAATACGCTGTGGGAAAGAAGCCGGGCGACGGCGAAGGAAGTCGGCGCGCATTTCACCTATTTTCTCGCCTGCACGCTGGTCATGGACCGCAAGACCAGCGCCAAGACCTATCAGGGTCCGGGCCAGAAGGCCGGTCGCTCCAATGTCGGTTTCGGCCAGTCGCCGGAAGAGGTGGAGACGAGGCTCAGAAACATCTGGGCCGCCTATCGTGAAGGCAACGAGATCGGCAACCACACCTGCGGCCATTTCGATGGAGGCCAATGGACCGCCGAACAATGGGACGGCGAATTCACCACCTTCACCAGCACGCTGGAAAATGCCTGGCAGATGATCGGCAAGAAGGGCGAAGAGCCTGAAGGCTGGCGCAACATGGTGAAGAACATCAACGGTTTCCGCGCACCCTATCTGTCGCAGGGACCGGCACTGACCGCCGCCCAGAAAAAACACGGCTTCGTTTACGATGCCACCAGCATCACCAAGGGGCCGGAATGGCCGGCGGAGCGCGACGGCATAGAGCATTTCGGCCTGCCGCTCATTCCCGAAGGGCCGGGCAATCGTCCCATCATCGCCATGGACTACAATCTCTTCATCCGCCACTCCATCGGCGTCGAGACGCCGGATCGCGCCAGGGAATTCGAGGACCGCGCCTATGCGGCCTTCCGCAATGCCTTCGACAGACAGTACAATGGCGAGCGCATTCCGCTACAGATGGGCTTTCATTTCGTGAAGATGAATGGCGGCGCCTATTGGAACGCCTATGAACGCCTGCTGCGCGAAGTCTGCCGGCAAGACGATGTCGCCTGCGTGAGTTATGCTGAGGCCATGCCGATGATCGAGGCCCGCAAGAAGCAGAAAACCGAGGGGTAAACTTCCTCACACTCTCCGTTTCGTGACAAAGGTCGAACACCTCTCCTCCGTCATGCCGGGCTCGACCCGGCATCCAGCCACGGCGCGTCTGCGCCGTGATAAGAGTCTTTTGCGATCAAGGACTTGATCGCGCTGGACCCCGGATCTAGTCCGGGGTGACGGGTGCGGATGAGGCAGTTCATCAAACACATCGTCACCGTAGGACATGCTCAAGAGCTGAAGGCGGCCAATCGACCGCCTTTTTTCAGGGCTTGTTGGCCGCCAGTTCACCGGCTTCCGCTTCCCGCTGCAGATAACGCACGTCGATATCAGGCAGGGGCTTGTCGTCGATTGCCGCTTCGAAGGCGACAAGACGCTTGTGGATGGACAGCAGTTCGATGATCGTCGTCCAGGAATTGACCAGATACTGGAACGAATTGCTGACCTGACCAAAGGCCGTAGCGATCTGCTGGTAGATACCATAGGTGATCTTGCCGGCGACGATGGTGGGAACAAGCATCAGGAGCAGGAACACCGCATCGGCCTGAATGTAGAAATACCGTGCGACGTTGAAATAGAGATAGTGCCAGTACATGCGGAAATAATTCTTCCGCACATTGGAATAGAGCTCCTTGACTGTCGGCGGCTGGGCGCGGTCGGCGTGATCCTCGCCATAGACGAGTTCCTTGCGATAGGCAGCTTCCACACGCTGGTTGCGGAAGTTCAAACCGGGCAGCTTGATGCCAACCGTCGCCAGGAGCACCGTGCCGAATATGGACCAGACGATCGCCAGCCAGAACAGCGCATGCGGCACTTCACCGATGATCGGCAGTTCGGAAACGTAGGACGACAGCGCAAACAGGATCGGCAGAAAAACGACGAGCGTCATTACCGAATTGATCAGGGTGATGCCCAATGCCTCCAGCGTGGAGGAGAAGCGCATCGTATCTTCCTGAACACGCTGGGACGCACCTTCGATGTGGCGCAGCTTTTCCCATTTGGACATGTAGAAGTCGTTCATCGCGGTTCGCCAGCGGAAGATGTAATGGCTGGTGAAGAAATCCGTCAGGATCGAAACCGCCATGCTGAGAAAGGCGATCTTGGCGAAGACGATCTGGAGGCTGTAAAAATCCCAGACTTCGATACCCGGTTGTTTGGAAAGGGCATTTTGCAGAAGATCACCGAAAGGCCGCCGGAAATTATTGATGACGACGGAAATCTGGACGCCGAAATAGGTCACTGCGATAATCAGCAGTGATCCCCAGATAGACCAGAGCTTCCAGGGGTGATCCCTGGCGATGACGGTCCAGACGACGCCGAATAACGCCAGGCACGATGCGAGATAGCCGTAAAAGAACAAGTTTGCCGGAACCAGAAAATAACTGAGATCATAGGGTTCCTGTTCTGGCATCACGTAGCCCCAGGACGCCCCTACCCTTTCAACGATGAAATACCAAGCAAGAATGGCGAAGAAGGCCCAAACGATGGCGGATGTAAAGAAAGCTTTCGGCTTGGGAAAGAAAGAATGAAACACGTTTTCGAACTCACGCGCGTTTGAAATCAGCCATTATTGGCGAAGCACTAGATGGCCCGAACCTAGGGCAGAAATTTGTGCACAGCAACGGCGAAGCGCGGACCTTAACAAGATGTAAGACGAAGTTGGCGAAACGAGCCAAGATGGAACACCGCATAAAGGCTGGGAAAGACGGCCCGCGCCTAACGCTTCCGCTCTGTGGCGAGCACCGGCAGCATCAGCACAATACTGACGACAAGCACGGCGGAGGCGAGAATGCTGGGTGCGGTAAAACTGCCCGTCACCTCGGCGATCCAGCCGGCGGCCAGTGGCCCGACGATCTGGCCCGTTCCGAAGGCCGCCGTCATCAGCGCGAAGGCGCGGCGCGGGCTTGGCCCGGCAAATTCCCGGCCGAGCTGCAGGCCATAGGCGGTGATGACCATGAAGGTCAGCCCCAAGAGTAGGCCACCCGCCAGAACGCCCGGCACGGGCGGCAGCATCACGGAAGCAAAGACGCCGATGGCTTCGACGGCAAGAACGATCACGAAAGCGCGCTTCAGCCCCTGTGACTTCAGCACCGGCTTCCAGAGAAACAGGGAAACGGCGGCGGCGCAGCCGGTGATGAACCAGGCCAGAAATTCCACGAAGGCACCGGCAGCAGCCATGCGGGCAATCGCCACAATGAAGGTGGCGGTGATGACATAACCAAAACCGAAAAGCCCATAGGCGAGCGTTGTCAGAAACAGCGGCCGCGTCCAGTTGAGCGGCGGCTCCGCCGCCGAGGATGCATGTCGCGGCGGGCCTGCGGGCAGCACCCGCCAGACGAGAAGGAATGTGGCGAAGGAAAAGGCAGCACCTGCGATCCACTCCTCACGCCATGAGGAACCCCCGCCATCAAAAACGACGCCGATCAGATAGACCGCAAGCGAGGAGATGGCGATGCCCGCGCCGACACCGCCATAATGCAACGCCTGGATATTATCCCTGCCCGCTTTGACGGCATGGCCGATGACGATCTGCGAGGTGAAGATCATGGTCAGTGCGCTGGCGACACCGGCAAGAAACCGGATGATGGTGAAGGCCGCGACGGAATTGAAAGCCGCCATGGCCAGCAGCAGCGCAGCGGTGGAAAACAGACCGCCAAGTGCTACCAGCCGCTCCCGTCCAGAGCCCCAGGAATAGGCCGAAAGCACCGCACCCGCCAGATAACCGGCAAAATTGCCCGCCGCCACAATGCCCGCATCCCCCGCCGAGAGCGGCACATCCGCCATCATGCCGGGCAGGATGGGGGTGAAGGAAAAGCGGCCGAAACCCATGGCGGAGGCCATCATCAGCGCCCCGGAAAATCCGAGTGCGGTCAGATGTCTGGCGGAAAGTGGCTTGTCGATGCTCATGCATGGCTTATCGCAACGGGGCGGATGAGGGACAAGCGAGTTATTTTGATCGGCCTCATAAGCCGACTTTATCTGTCAGTTTGCGAGCGTCGGAATGTTCGGGTGTGCCGCTTGTTTCTTCTCCCCGCCGGGGAGAAGGTGGCCCGAAGGGTCGGATGAGGGGGCAAGCTCTCCGAAATCCGGCGAGGGCGCCCCCTCATCCCGCTGCCGCGGACTTCTCCCCCTCAGGGAGAAGAAGCAAGGGGCACCCGCTCGCCTCACTCAGGGCCAAGACGAGACAATAGACGTTTGTAATTTGCCCTTGATAAACGGAACTCAGCCCCCGCCCCTCACTCAACCAGCGTCAGAACCAACGGCCCGTTCTTCGTCGCAACCACGGTGTGCTCATACTGCACCGTCGGCGCGCTCGGGTCGCTATAGAGCGTCCAGGGATCGTCATCGCCGTCTTCGGCCCAATAAGCGCCCGTCGAGAGAAATGGCTCGACGGTGAACACCATGCCTTCCTGCATGATGCGCCGTTCGTCCTTGTCGGGCCAGGTCGCCAGTTCCTTCGGCTCTTCATGCAGCGAGCGCCCGATACCGTGGCTCGCCAGATTGGTGATCAGCGTATAGCGGTTCTTTTTCGCAAAAGCGCCGATGGCATTGCCGATATCGGCAAAGGGCCGGCCGGTTTTCACCTGCTGCAGGCCTGTCCACATGGCGCGTTTGCCATCGCGGCACAGCCGTTCGATCTCCTTCTTCACCGGCGGCACGGCGAAGGACGAACCGGTATCGCCAAAGAAGCCGTTCTTCACCGCCGAGACATCGATATTGACGAGATCACCCGCCTTGATGATGCGTGGCCCCGGAATGCCGTGGGCCACTTCCTCGTTGACGCTGATGCAGGTCGCGCCGGGAAACTTGTAGCAGAATTCCGGCGCCGATTGCGCACCGTTATCCTCCAGCACCTTGCGGCCGATGGCATCCAGCTCGGCCGTGGTGATGCCGGGTTCCAGCGCGTCCGCCATGGTCTGCATGGCAACGGCGCACAAACGGCCGATATCCTTCAGCAGAACCAGTTCTTCTTCGGTGGAAATGACCATGTCTCTGTCCGTCGTTCTATATGGCGGGTCTCAAAACGCCCGCCTTGGTAATCATCAGGCCGTGGCTTTCACCGGATCGGCACTCCCCGTCAATTCTTTTCTGACGATCGGCGCGACTTTCGTACCATAAAGCTCGATGCCGCGCATAATCTGGTCGTGCGGCATCAGGCCGATGGCCATCTGCAGCAGGAAGCGATCATTCTTGAACACACCATGTGCCTTGATGATCTTTTCCGCCACCAGCTCGGGTTCGCCGAGGAAGAGATTGCCCTCCGGCCCGCGCGCCGCATCGAAATGCGCGCGGTTCGTCGGCCCCCAGCCGCGCTCGCGGCCGATGCGGTTCATCACCTCCGCCTGCGGGCCGTAAAACTGGTCCGCCGCCTTGTCTGTTGTGTCGGCAATGAAGCCGTGCACATTGATGCTGGTGCGCAGCGTGGTCTTTTCCTGACCGGCCCGGCGCGCCGCCTCATGGTAAAGATCGAACAGCGGTGCGAAGCGGCGGTATTCGCCGCCGATGATGGCAAGCGCCACCGGCAGGCCCATGGCCCCGGCACGCGCGACCGATTGCGGCGTGCCGCCCACCGCGATCCACACCGGCAGACGCTCCTGCAGCGGGCGCGGATAGACCCCACGCCCATTGATGGCCGGATGTTTGGTGCCGGACCAGGTGACGATTTCCTGTTCGCGCAGCGCCAGCAGCAGATCGAGCTTTTCGGCGAAGAGCACGTCGTAATCTTCAAGGTCGTAACCGAACAGCGGGTAGGATTCGATGAAAGAGCCGCGCCCGGCCATGATTTCGGCGCGACCGTTCGACAGAAGGTCGACGGTCGAAAATTGCTGGAATACCCGCACCGGATCATCCGAACTCAACACCGAGACGGCGCTGGTGAGACGGATGTTCCTGGTTTTCACCGCCGCCGCCGCAAGCACGGTGGAGGGTGAGGAAGCGACATAATCCGGGCGGTGGTGCTCGCCCAGCCCGAAAACATCGAGCCCGACCTGATCGGCAAGCTCGATTTCCTCGAGAAGATCCTTCAGACGGCGCGCGCCTTCCGGCCCGCGGCCATCGGCGGGATTGGGATTGACATCCGCGAATGTGTAAAGACCGAGTTCCATAAACGATACCTCTGTTTGCTTGCCACAGAGATAGGCACGGACAGCCCCCCAGACAAACGCAAAATCTGGAAGCTTAGCTTCGAAAAAATGGATAGGCGCAGCCGGATTCACCACCGCGCCAGCCTTCCCTGAAATGCCCCCCGAAATCGCGCCCCAAATGACGATTGCCAGCCCGCCCCCTTTGGGCATAACCTGCTTAAACATGTGCGAAGTAATGCAAAAAGGGGAAAGCATGCATCGGACAGTTATCGTGACAGGCTCCACAAGCGGTATCGGCCTTGGCATCGCCCAGCGGTTTGCAAGGGAAGGCGCCAATCTCGTACTGAACGGTTTCGGCGACGAGGACGAGATTGAAAAGCTTCGACTTTTGCTGGAAGCCGAAAGCGGCGGGCGCGTGCTTTATCACCCGGCGGATATGACGAAACCGGACGAGATTGCCGACCTCATCAATTCCTCCCATGAAAAGCTCGGCTCGGTGGATGTGCTCATCAACAATGCCGGTATCCAGCACATCGCGCCCATCGAGGACTTCCCGACAGAAAAATGGGACTGGATCATCGCCATCAATCTGACCAGTTCCTTCCATACCATGCGCGCCGCGATACCGCTGATGAAGAAGGCCGGCAAAGGCCGCATCATCAACATTTCCTCGGCCCATGGTCTCGTCGCCTCGCCGTTCAAATCGGCCTATGTGGCGGCCAAGCATGGCATCATGGGCCTGACGAAGACGGCGGCGCTGGAACTTGCGCAAACCGGGGTTACCGTCAACGCCATTTGTCCCGGTTACGTGCTGACACCGCTGGTCGAAAAGCAGATACCGGAAATGGCCAAGGTGCGCGGCATCAGCGAAGAGGCGGTGAAGAACGACGTGATGCTGGAATTGCAGGCGACCAAGCAATTCGTCACCGTCGATGACGTGGCGGCGGCGGCCCTGTTTCTGGCAAGCGACGCCGCAAGCAATATCACCGGCACGCATATTTCCGTGGATGGCGGCTGGACGGCGCAATAATTGCCGGATTTTCTTTCCGTTCTGGAAACAATGAATTGCCAAAACGGAAATCGATATGCGCGCACGGGCGTGCATAGATGTATCGGGAAAATGACAAGAAACCGGCTCGGCAGCCGGACAAAAAGCAGGGCATTGCATGAAAGACGCGATCAGCTTCATCCTCAACAGCGAAACCATCTCGCTGAAGGATTTCGGACCGACGGACACGCTTCTCGATTACCTCCGCATCAGCAAGCGGTTGACCGGGACAAAGGAAGGCTGTGCGGAAGGCGACTGCGGTGCCTGCACGGTGCTGGTCGGGCGGCTGCTCGATGGTTCGCTGCGTTATGAAAGCGTCAATGCCTGTATCCGCTTTTTGGGCTCGCTGCACGGCACTCATATCGTCACGGTGGAGCATCTGGCCGCGCGCGACGGCACGCTTCACCCCGTGCAGCAGGCCATGGTGGATTTCCACGGTTCGCAATGCGGCTTCTGTACGCCGGGCTTCATCATGTCGCTTTATGGCCTCTGGCTATCAAGCGAAAAACCCGGCCGCGCCGATATTGAAAAGGCGCTGCAAGGCAATCTCTGTCGATGCACGGGCTACGAGCCGATCGTGAAGGCCGCCGAAAAAATCGCCGCGGCCCGCCCGAGTGCGCTCTTCGACCCGCTGCAACGTGACCGCACCGACATCATGGCAAGGCTCTGGGCGATCCGCGAAAACGAGACGATCACGGTCACCAGCGGTGAGGATCGCACCATCATTCCGGCGACGCTTTCCGATTTGACCGAGATTTACGCCGCTGAACCAAAGGCCACCATCGTCGCCGGCTCCACCGATGTCGGCCTGTGGGTGACGAAGCAGATGCGGGCGCTGAACCCCGTCATCTTCATCAACAATCTCGGCGATTTGCAGGCGATTACGGTGGATGAGGAGGGCGTGACATTGGGTGCCGGCGTCACCTACAGCCAGGCCTTCAAGACCGTTGCGACGCATTTCCCGCCGCTTGCACAGTTGTTTAACCGCCTCGGCGGCGAACAGGTCCGTAATATGGGCACCATCGGCGGCAACATCGCCAACGGCTCGCCCATCGGCGACACGCCGCCGGCGCTGATTGCGCTTGGCGCGACGCTGACCCTGCGCTCGTCTTCCGGCGGCCGCAGCCTGCCGCTGGAAAGCTATTTCATCGACTACGGCAAACAGGACCGGCTGAGCGGCGAATTCGTCGAAAAGCTCTTCATCCCGTTCCAGAAGCCGGAAAGCCATTACGCCGTCTACAAGATTTCCAAGCGGCGCGACGAGGATATTTCCGCGCTCTGCGCCGCTTTCAATCTGACGCTTGATGCCGATGGCGCGGTGGAAGACATCCGCATCGCCTTCGGCGGCATGGCCGGCACGCCGAAACGGGCCGCGCATCTGGAGGCAGCCCTTCTCGGCAAGGCGTGGTCGCAGGATACCATCGATGCGGCGCGCGATGTGTTGGATGAGGATTTCACACCGCTCACCGACTGGCGCGCCACCGCCGAATATCGGCAGCTGACGGCGAAAAACCTGCTGACGCGGTTTTTCCTCGAGACTTCGGGCGAAAAGCAGGAACTTGTACGTTTTGCACTGGAGGAGGCTTGAACCATGGACACCACAAGCTTCGACAAGACCAAGACCGAAATCGACGGCCCCATCCACACGTCGCTCCGGCACGACTCCGCCCACAAGCATGTAACGGGCAGCGCCGAATATATCGACGATATCCCTGAGCCCGCCGGTCTCGTCCACGGCGCGCTCGGCCTTTCCGACCGGGCGCACGCCGAAATCGTCTCGATGGACCTTTCCGAAGTCGAGGCCACACCGGGCGTCCTGTGGGTCATGACCGGCAAGGACGTGCCCGGCGAAAACGATATCTCGTCAGGCGGTCGCCACGATGAACCTTTACTGGCCGAGACAAAGGTCGAATTCCACGGGCAGCCGATCTTCGCGGTTTTCGCCGAAACCCGCGATATCGCCAGAAAGGCGGCCCGCAAGGCGAAGATCACCTATAAGGACCTGCCGCATTTCACCGATATCGACACGGCGATTGAAAATGGCGGCGCGCTGGTCATCGATCCGATGACGCTGAAGCGCGGCGATGCCAAGATCGAAATGGATGTCGCACCGCGCCGCCTCACCGGCACGATGCGGATCGGCGGGCAGGAACATTTTTATCTCGAAAGCCACATCGCCATGGCCGTGCCGGGCGAGGATGACGAGGTGACGTTGTGGAGTTCCACCCAGCATCCCAGCGAAATCCAGCACATCGTCAGCCACATCCTGCAGGTGCCGTCCAATGCGGTTACCGTGCAGGTGCGCCGCATGGGCGGCGGCTTCGGTGGCAAGGAAACGCAGGGCAACCAGTTCGCAGCCCTCTGCGCCATCGCTGCCAAGAAGCTGAACCGGGCCGTGAAAATCCGCCCGGACCGCGACGAGGACATGAGCGCCACCGGCAAGCGCCATGATTTCCGCGTCGATTACGAATTGGGCTTCGATGAGGAAGGCCGCATCCACGCCGTCGACGCCACCTATGCCGCCCGCTGCGGTTTTTCCTCCGATCTGTCAGGTCCGGTCACGGATCGCGCGCTGTTCCATGCCGATTCCAGCTATTTCTACCCGCATGTGCATCTGACCTCGCGGCCGCTGAAAACCCACACCGTCTCCAACACCGCCTTTCGCGGTTTCGGCGGCCCGCAGGGCATGCTGGGCGCGGAACGTTTCATCGAGGAAATCGCCTATGCGGTGGGCAAGGACCCGCTCGATATCCGCAAGCTGAATTTCTACGGCGAGACCGGCTCGGGCCGCACCACGACGCCCTATCACCAGGAGGTCGAGGACAATATCATCGCCCGCATCGTCGAGGAGCTGGAAACCTCCAGCGACTATCGCGCGCGGCGAGAGGCGATCGTCGAGTTCAACAAAACGAGCCCGATCATCCGCAAGGGCATCGCGCTCACGCCTGTCAAATTCGGCATTTCCTTCACCATGACCGCCTTCAATCAGGCGGGTGCGCTGGTGCATATCTATAATGACGGCTCCATCCACCTGAACCATGGCGGCACCGAAATGGGCCAGGGCCTTTATACCAAGGTGGCGCAGGTGGTGGCTGATGCCTTCCAGGTGGATATCGGCCGGGTGAAGATCACAGCCACGACGACGGGCAAGGTGCCGAACACGTCAGCTACTGCAGCCTCCTCCGGCACCGACCTTAACGGCATGGCCGCCTATGACGCGGCCCGTCAAATCCGGGAAAGGCTCGTCAAATTCGCCGCCGAGAACTGGAACGTGCCGGAAGAAGAGGTCGCCTTCCTGCCGAACCGGGTGCGCATCGGCCTTGAGGAAATCGCCTTCAATGATTTCATCAAAAAGGCCTATTTCGCCCGCGTGCAGCTTTCCGCCGCCGGTTTTTACAAGACGCCGAAAATCCACTGGGACCGCGCCGCCGGCCGCGGCACGCCGTTTTATTATTTCGCCTATGGCGCGGCCTGCTCGGAAGTGTCGATCGATACGCTGACCGGCGAATACCTGATGGAACGCACCGATATCCTCCACGATGTCGGCAAATCGCTGAACCCCGCCATCGATATCGGCCAGATCGAGGGCGCTTTCGTGCAGGGCATGGGCTGGCTGACCACGGAGGAATTGTGGTGGGACGGCAAGGGGCGGCTGCGCACCCATGCGCCTTCCACCTACAAGATCCCGCTCGCCTCCGACCGGCCGAAGAGCTTTAACGTCAGGCTGGCGGAATGGGCGGAAAATGCCGAACCCACCATCGGCCGCTCCAAGGCCGTGGGCGAACCGCCCTTCATGCTGGCGATCTCGGTTCTCGAAGCCCTCTCCATGGCCGTCGCCTCCGTCGCCGATTACAAGGTCTGCCCGCGCCTCGATGCGCCGGCAACGCCCGAGCGGGTGCTGATGGCGGTGGAACGGCTGAAGAAGGTGTGAGGGAGGACGTACCCATGCGGCCGAGCCCCCTCATCCGTCCCTTCGCGCCACCTTCTCCCCGGCGGGGAGAAGAAATATGCCGCGCCGACTCGCCTTTCCTGAAAGTATGTAAGGTGGGCGAAGCCAGCGCTCCGGGTTTCTTCTCCCAGCGGGGGAGAAGGTGGCGCGCAGCGCCGGATGAGGGGGCCAGCCCCAATGCCTGACACTTCCTTATCCACTTTCCTCGCCCGCTCTCCCGCAACGATCCTCGTGGAAATCGAGGCCGTGAAAGGCTCATCCCCGCGCGAAGCCGGCACCTTCATGCTGGTTTCGCAAGACGGCCTTTGGGAAACCATCGGCGGCGGGCAGTTCGAATATATGGCCATAGACCACGCCCGTGCCATGCTGCGGAGCGGCGTTGCCGAAGACCGGATGGATATCCCGCTCGGCCCGGAAATCGGCCAATGCTGCGGCGGCCGCACCCTCATCCGGTTCCGGCTGATAACGGCGGAAATCGCGGCAGCGCTTGAAGCACGGGTTAAGGGCGAAGCCGAGCAGCAGCCCGCAGTCTTCATTTTCGGGGCGGGCCATGTCGGCAAGGCGCTGGCCGAGGCCCTGTCGCTTCTGCCTTTGACGCTAACCGTGGTGGAAACCCGTGAAAACGAACTGCGCGATCTTTCTCCCGGCGTCGCATCCGTGCTGACCCCGATGCCGGAGGCTCTCGTCGCGGAAATTCCCGCAAACGGCGCGGCCATCATCGTCACCCACGATCACGCGCTCGATTTCCTGATTGCAAAGGAAGCGCTTGCCCGCGACGATCTCGCTTATGTCGGCATGATCGGTTCCAAGACCAAACGCGCCACCTTCGCCCATTGGCTGGAACGGGAAGGAGAGCCCCCTTCCCGGCTTCAAAAACTCATCCTGCCCATCGGCGGCACAAGCGTGAGGGACAAGCGCCCCGCCGTCATAGCGGCCCTTGTGGCAGCCGAGTTGCTGCAAGCATTTTCCGCTGCCGAAATCCGTCGCAACGAAAATCGACACGCCCATCCTCAAGACCAAGATCACGCTTGAGCCCATCGGGCAGGCTTTCATCAGCCAGATTGTCCGGCTGAAAGCTTTCAAAGGCAAACTGTTCCGCTGTCCGCAGGCCCGCACGCAGGCGGGACCACGCGCGCAAAAGTGCTGTGCGCATGTTCGTCTCCATTCAAAAATGTCAGAAGCTCAGTTGATGAATTGAGCTAAAAATGCTCTGGTTTCAGGAGAAAAACCAATGAAACCTTTGGCCTTTGGCATAAAGAGAACTTATCCATGAAGATGTCTCGCCAGTTCCCCCTGAATGCCCTGCGCGTCTTCGATGCCGCCGCAAGGCATCTGAGCTTCACCAAGGCCGGTGAAGAGCTGGGCATGACGCAGACGGCGGTGAGCTATCAGGTGAAGCTGCTGGAGGAGAACATCGGCGAGCCGCTTTTCCTGCGCACGGCACGGCAGGTATCGCTGACGGAGGCGGGAGAGAAACTGGCGCCCAAGGTTGCCGACGCCTTCAATACGCTGCGGGAGGCCGTCGACAGTGTGCGCGAGACACCCGACGCCACCCTGACCATACATTCCACGGCCACCTTCGCATCACGCTGGCTGTCGCGACATCTGGGCGCCTTCCAGCTTGAACATCCCTCCATCGCCGTCAGGCTGGAAACATCGGGCGCCCTGATTGATTTCAACCAGTCGGACTGCGATGTCGCCATTCGCTGGAGTCGGGACGACGGCAAGGGATTGACCTATCATCGGCTGCTTCGCGGCGTTTATACGCCGATGCTGCATCCCGATCTTGCGCAAAGCATCGATGGTTTGAAGACGCCTGAAGACCTTCTGCGCCTGCGTATCATCGATCCCGGTGACGTGTGGTGGAGCCAATGGTTCCGGGAAGTCGGTATTGAAAATCCTGATCTGGAGCGTTATCCGCGCAGCCGCCTGAACGTACAGGCTTTCGAAGCCGCAGCGGCGATCGCCGGTCAGGGTGTGGCCATGCTCACCCCTGAACTCTACGCCGATGAGATCGCGCTTGGCCGTCTTTACCAGCCCTTCGAGCATCTCAGCAGCGAAGGAAAGAACTACTGGCTCGTCTATCCCGAAAACCGCAGGAACATCCGCAAGATCAAACTGTTTCGCGACTGGATATTGAAGCGGATCGAAGAAAGCCGGCCGCCGCAGCCCCATCAATACCCCATGTCAGGCGCGTAAAAACAGCGCGGCGTATCCTCGTCCGGAAACAGGCAAAGATGATATTCGCCGTCCTCCGACCGTCTTGCCTCGCTCTGCGACCAATTGAAGGTGTGGCGTCGCGTCACCATGCGATGATCGCCGGGGGCGAGCGAAACCTCATATCCGTCGGGCGTGACACGAACGCTGCGCGTAGGGATCATCTGGCAGTCGCCGGTTTCGGCATCGCCATTGCAGCAATAGCTTTCATATTTGAACCCCTTGTGGGATTCATGGGCAAGTGCTGTGGCGGTGAACGCCAGAGATAAGAAAAGGACCGTCAGAACAAGGCGCATCGGCATGGTCTCCGTTGAAAACAACGGCGGCTGCCGGAAGGTCATTGCGTCCCTTCATTCAAATTCCACACATCAACACGCACCCGGACACAACGGCACCGGGAACCGCGACACCTGCCCCTGATCTGCCCCCGCCACAGGGTTCGCAGCACCCACTTTCGGAATAACCGCCAGCGAAACATGTCATGGAAGCTTTAAAAGCTCCGCAGCCCTTTATTTTAGCACATCATCAGACTGCTCACGGAATAATAGCTGAGTCGCGTTAGCCAGCTAAGCACAAACTATTGGGCAGCAAACCGTCACCGCAACTTTGCCGGGCCTGTTGTCGCAAATATTCCACCCGATTGATGTTGTGCACACAAGCGAACCGGATTGTGAACAATCGCCTCCCATCCTCTGCTTTTCCCTTCCCTAACGGCCAAATTTCTCGCAAGGTGCGCTGCACAAGGATCAGGGGAACCGCATGTACGAATATGCCATTGCGTGGGAATGGATGGCCTTTGCCGTCCGCTGGCTCCACGTCATCACCGCCATCGCCTGGATCGGCTCGTCCTTCTATTTCATCGCGCTCGATCTCGGGCTGGTCAAACGGCCGCATCTGCCGCCGGGGGCCTATGGCGAGGAATGGCAGGTGCATGGCGGCGGCTTTTATCACATCCAGAAATATCTGGTTGCGCCTGCCCAGATGCCCGAGCACCTGACATGGTTCAAATGGGAAAGCTATGTCACCTGGCTTTCCGGCTTCGCCATGCTCTGCATCGTTTATTATGGCGGCGCCGATCTCTTCCTCATCGATCATTCCGTGCTGGCGCTCACCCAGTTCCAGGCAATCTGTCTGTCGCTCGCTTCACTGGCCATCGGCTGGCTGTTTTATGATTTCCTCTGCAAATCGCCGCTCGGCAACAATACCTGGGGCCTGATGATCGTGCTCTATGTCGCGCTGGTGGCGATGGCATGGGGTTATACGCAGGTCTTCACCGGCCGCGCCGCCTTCCTGCATCTCGGCGCGTTTACCGCCACCATCATGTCGGCGAATGTGTTCTTCATTATCATCCCGAACCAGAAGATCGTCGTCGCCGACCTGATCGCCGGGCGCACGCCGGACCCGAAATATGGCCGCATCGCCAAGCAGCGCTCGTTGCACAACAACTACCTGACGCTGCCGGTCATCTTCTTCATGCTGTCGAACCATTATCCGCTGGCCTTTGCCACGCAGTTTAACTGGATCATCGCCGCACTGGTCTTCCTGATGGGCGTCACCATCCGACACTGGTTCAACACCACCCATGCCCGCAAGGGCAAGCCGACTTGGACCTGGCTTGCGACCGCGCTGATCTTCATCGTCATCATGTGGCTTTCCACCGTGCCGAAGGTGCTGACCGGCGAAGAGGAACAAAAGGCCGCCACCCTTTCGCCGATGCAGCAGCAATTCGTCAGCGACGCCCATTTCGCCAAGGCGCGCGATGTGGTTCAGGGCCGCTGTTCCATGTGCCATGCGGCCGAGCCTGTCTGGGAAGGCGTGCCCTTCACGCCAAAATCGGTGAAGCTCGAAACCGACGAACAGATCGCCGCCCATGCCCGCGAAATCTATTTGCAAGCCGGCCGCAGCCATGCCATGCCTCCCGGCAACATCACCGCCATCACCCCGGATGAGCGCAAGGTGCTGACCGCATGGTATGAAAGCGCGGTTTCCGGGGCCGGAAAAGCCGAAGGAAAGACTGAATGAGCATGGTTCTGCTGCGTGGCCGCCTGCTGAGCTTCCGCCGCGCGCCGCTCGCAATCGACGATACGCAAAGTTATCTCTATATCGAAGACGGTGGCCTGCTGATCGAAGACGGCCGGATCGCCGCCATCGGCGAATATGCCGATATCCGCAAGCAAGCCCCCGAAGATATCGAGGAAAAGGACCACCGGCCGCATCTCATCGTGCCGGGCCTCATCGACATGCACCTGCATTTTCCGCAGATGCAGGTCATCGGCTCCTACGCCGCCAATCTTCTTGAATGGCTGAACACCTATACCTTCCCGGAAGAATGCCGTTTCGTTGAAACCGCGCACGCGCAGCGCATCGCCACGCATTTTTACGACGAGCTTCTGCGCCACGGCACCACCACGGCCGCTGCCTATTGCTCCGTGCACAAGACCTCCGCCGACGCCTTCTTCACTGAGGCCATGAAGCGCAACATGCTGATGGTGGGCGGCAAGGTGATGATGGACCGCAACGCCCCGCAGGGCCTGCTCGACACGCCGGAAACCTCCTATGACGAGACGCGTCAGGTCATCGCCGACTGGCACGGCAAGGGCCGCAACCACGTCGCCATCACCCCCCGCTTCGCCATCACCTCCACGCCGAAGCAGATGGAAGCCGCACAGGCGCTGGCGCAGGAATTCCCCGATCTCTTCATCCAGACGCATCTCTCGGAAAATCTCGACGAGATCAAATATACCTGCGAACTCTACCCTGATGCGACCGACTATACCGATATCTATGTGCGTTACGGCCTGATGGGCAAAAAGACCCTGCTCGGCCACGCCATCCATCTCTCCGAGCGCGAGGCGGACGTGCTGTCGGAAACCGGCGCGGTGGCGGTGCATTGCCCCACGTCCAACCTCTTCATCGGCTCCGGCCTCTTCCCGATGAAAAAGCTGCAGCGTCGGGAAAAGCCCGTGCGCATCGCGGTTGCGACCGATATCGGCGGCGGATCGAGCTATTCCATGCTGCGCACCATGGACGAGGCCTACAAGATCCAGCAATTGCTGGGAGAGCGCCTGAACCCGCTGGAAAGCTGGTATCTGATGACCCGTGGCAATGCCGAGGCCCTTTCCATGGTCGACCGCATCGGCACGCTGGAGGCCGGCACGGACGCGGACATCACCGTACTGAATGCCTCTTCCACCCCCGCCATGGCGCTGAAGATGGAAGTGGTGAACAGCCTGACGGAAGAACTCTTCCTGATGCTGACCATGGGCGACGACCGCACGGTGGTGGAGACCTATGTGGCCGGCAGGGCGATGAAGAGCGTGCTGGCATAGTTCGGCTGAGGCCGAAACATAAAGCTGCGGCCTCCTTTATATCGGTCACATATTGGAGTGAGCGGGTGCTGCTCGTTTCTTCTCCCCGCCGGGGAGAAGGTCGCGGTAGCGGGATGAGGGGGCAAGCTTGCGGTCTATCGCTGGCGTTGCCCCCTCATCCGACCCTTCGGGCCACCTTCTCCCCGGCGGGGAGAAGAAGCCGTGTCGCACCCGCTCGATTCTTAATGATCGTCCAACGCCATACCGGCCAAAACGAGAATGACCTCTGGAGTGCGCCGTGCCGGATTTGGACACAACCACCATGCTCATGGTTTTCGCGACCTTCACCGTCGCGGGCATCGTCAAGGGCGTGACCGGCATGGGACTGCCCACCGTCGCCATGGGCGTGCTCGGCCTGTTCATGCCGCCTGTCGTCGCCGCAGGCCTGCTCATCCTGCCATCCTTCATCACCAACATCTGGCAATTGCTGGCCGGGCCTGATTTCCGGGCCATCGTGAAGCGGCTGTGGCCGATGATGATCGCCATTGCCCTCGGCACCCTCATCGGCATCCGGCTGATGACATCAGGCACCGGCGTCTGGACCACCTCGGCGCTCGGCCTGTGCCTTGCGGCTTACGCGGCCTATAGCCTCTTCGCCAAACCCCTCTCCGTTCCGCCACGGCTGGAAGCCAGGCTCTCGCCGGCCATAGGGCTGACAACCGGCCTGCTGACCGGCGGCACCGGAATTTTCGTCGTGCCCGCCGTGCCCTATATCCAGTCGCTCGGTTTCAGCCGGGATGATCTCGTGCAGGCGCTCGGCCTTTCCTTCACCGTCTCCACCGTCGCGCTCGCCGCCGGTCTTGCTTCCCAGAATGCTTTTCGTGTCGAGCATCTGTCGCTTTCCGCTCTCGCCGTCCTGCCAGCGCTTCTCGGCATGTGGCTTGGCCAAAAAATCCGCCATATCGTCAGCCCGGCGACGTTTCGGAGCTGGTTTCTCATCTGTTTGCTTCTGCTAGGCTTCGAATTGTTTCTGCGTGCATTCTGGAATTAACCCGCGCTGTCGCCAAGCATGGCAAGCACATTATTTCAACGGTTTGATAGCCGTGTAGCTTACGGTTTCTTCGTTACTGGTACCTTCGTCGTAGATCTTTGCAACCGTTGCAAGCAGATCCGGCGCATAAACCGCCGTCCAGCGTTCAACTTCCTCACCGTTTCTTCTGACGTCGTAAAGGACGTTGAAAACGTCATAACTGCAATAACCAATAGAAAAAGCCCGTCGTTTTGTAACGGCAAGGTCCAGAGTCCACTTCTCCTTAAAAGCATCGGCGTCCAGCGGAATGAATTCGAAAGTGCGGCGGGCACCGACTCTCAACGGCCAGAAATCGTTCAAATTCGACGTGAAATACTGATTGTAATTCCCGTCATTTCCCGAACGGAAAATTTCTATAAGCCCTTGATACAGGAAAGCCTTCTGTTTTCCACCGTCAGCAAAGCCATGTTGAACGGAAACCACCGGTCCCGATGTTTTGAATTCGCTTTGCACGCCACTATGACTAAGGACAAATCCGCTCTTATGACTCTTGACCGAAGGGCACTCCGCTGCAAAAGCAATATTTGGAACTATAAGAACGGCAGCAAAAATTCTAAGTAAGTATATAAACATTATTAAAAATTCCGATTCGGAGATATACTTATAGAATTGCCCGATACCAAGAAAATATCAACTCTAATTTTGAGGTGAAAGCGATTCAAAAAAACCTTCAAACTGCGACTGTCCAACTCGCGCACCGACATCGAATATGATATGTGAAGCCATCATTTAAATGTGAAGGCTTTATCCATGGGCAAAATCCTGACCATAGCTGACCTGAAAAATCAGGCCCAGCGCCGTGTGCCAAAAATGTTTTTCGACTATGCCGATAGCGGCGCGTGGACGGAAAGCACCTACCGCGCCAATGAGGATGATTTCGCCAAGATAAAGCTGCGCCAGCGCGTGCTGGTTGATATGACCGACCGGTCGCTTGCCACCGAAATGGTCGGCGAGAAGGTTTCGATGCCGGTGGCGCTCTCCCCCACAGGCCTGACCGGTATGCAGCATGCCGATGGCGAGATGCTGGCGGCCAAGGCAGCGGAAGAATTCGGCGTGCCCTTCACGCTCTCCACCATGAGCATCTGCTCCATCGAGGATGTCGCTTCCGTCACCTCGAAACCCTTCTGGTTCCAGCTTTACGTGATGAAGGACCGGGATTTCGTCAACAACCTCATCGACCGCGCCAAGGCCGCCGGCTGCTCGGCGCTGGTGCTGACGCTCGACCTGCAAATTCTCGGTCAGCGCCACAAGGATTTGCGCAACGGCCTCTCCGCACCGCCGAAATTCACCCCGAAACATATCTGGCAGATGGCGACCCGGCCGAAATGGTGCATGGATATGGCTCGCACCAAGCGCCGCAGCTTCGGCAATATCGTCGGCCACGCCAAAAATGTCTCCGACCTCTCTTCGCTCTCCTCCTGGACGGCGGAGCAGTTCGATCCGCGCCTGTCCTGGAAAGATGTCGAATGGATCAAGGAACGCTGGGGCGGCAAGCTGATCCTCAAGGGTATTCTTGACGAGGAAGATGCGCGCGCCTCGCTCGATACAGGCGCCGACGCCATCATCGTCTCCAACCATGGCGGCCGCCAGCTCGACGGCGCCCATTCCTCCATCGCCATGCTGCCGAAGGTCGTCGATGCCGTCGGGGATAAGGTGGAGGTGCATATGGATGGCGGCATCCGCTCCGGTCAGGACGTGCTGAAGGCCGTGGCGCTCGGCGCCAAAGGCACCTATATCGGCCGCCCCTTCCTTTATGGCCTCGGTGCCGATGGCAAGCAGGGCGTGACCACTGCGCTCGAGATCATCCGCAAGGAAATGGATGTCAGCATGGCGCTTTGCGGCAAGCGGCTGATGACGGATGTGGACCGCAGCATTCTGGCGTGATGGTGACGCTGTAGTAGACGAGGCGATACCTCAGAGCCGGCGTATCAGAAAGTCCCGTACTGCCTACCTCATCCCTGTGCCTGTCACAGGGATCCAGCCAGCCCAAGTCCTTGGGCTGAAAGGAGTCTTCCCGTCGCACAGACGCGCGCCGGCTGGATTCCTGTGACAGGCACAGGAATGAGGTGGAGAAGCCCTATCAATGCCCCACCGTCTTCGAAAACACATTCACAATCACCACCCCCGTCACGATAAACCCGAGACCGATGACGGCGGCGAGATCCAGCGTCTGGCGAAACACGAAATATCCAATGCCGGAAATCAGCACGATGCCGAGCCCGCTCCAGATCGCATAGGCCACACCGACCGGCATGGCGCGCAATGTGAACGACAGCAGATAAAAGGCCGCACCGTAAAATAGTGCCATCAGCACCGTCGGTAGCAACCTCGTGAACTGTTGCGACTGCTGCAGGAAAGACGTCGCGATAACCTCGCAGACAATAGCCGCGACAAGCGCCCCATAGGTAAAAAGTGCCGCGTTCATCGTTCCAATTCCTTTTTCGTCTGGGCGATCATCCGGGCCTTGAGAGCCGCCCTGTCGCCACCTGCCCTGCTATCATCAGCCAGAAGATCGGCAAACCAGATGCCATCAGCCGCGAGCCGCACCATCTCCAGTACCACCCCGTCATCCGTATCCTTATGACGGGCAAGACGCCCCTCGACCCAACTGGTCCACATGCGCCGAAGCGACGGTTCACCGACCATGGAAACCGAGATCGCCGCCCATTGCCTGCCCGAATCTCGGTCACGATCATCGAAAACCGCGTTCGCATAGGCCCGCGTGAAGCATCCGTAAGCTTCACAATCCTGTGAGATGAGTGCGTCGATTTCCGCGTCCAGCGCCGAAAGAAGGTCCGCCATCACCGCCTCAAGCAGGGCCTGCTTGGAGGCGAAATGATGGAACAATCCACCTTTCGTCACCCCCGCCGCATCGGCCACGGCCTGTATCGAAAGTGCCGCAACGCCCTGATCGGCAGCAAGTTTCGCCGCGCAGTCAAGCAGGCTGCGACGCACGATCTCGGGCTGTTTCTTTCTTTCGTGAGCATTTGTCATGTCGCAAAACATACCGGATGGTAGGTTTCTTTTCAAGAAAATTGTGAGGGCAGCGTATGGGTTGAAATTCATACTTAATTAAGCATGAAAGCGATCTCTAAAGTTTTAGCGGTTTTGTTGCCGGAAAGTGTCAGTAAAACTTGAAATCAACAGCGGCGGTCAAACAAAAGGGGCGGATTATGTCGGGAACGGTCAAACGGGGAATGGCGGGAACATGGGTCTTCGCGCTCGCCTTCTTTTGCGCGATCCTCTCATTACAGGCATCGCCCGCGCAGGCCGGCTACGCCCATTTCATCATGGATGCCAATACCGGCAAGGTTCTGGCGTCCCGCAATGCCGATGTGCTGAACCACCCCGCGTCGCTCACCAAGATGATGACGCTCTACATGACCTTCGAGGCGCTGCATGCCGGCCGGATTCGCTGGGACCAGAAGATAAAGATGTCCAAGAATGGTGCAGCCGTCATCCCCTCGAAGCTTTATGTGCGCCAGGGCCAGACCTTCACCGTGCGCGAAGCCGTTTATGGCATGATCGTCAAATCCGCCAATGACATGGCGGAAGGCATGGGCGATCACCTCGGTGGCTCCGAAGCAAGGTTTGCCGAGATGATGACCCGCAAGGCCCGCCAGCTCGGCATGTCGAAAACGGTGTTTCGCAATGCTTCCGGCCTGCCCAGCAAATCGCAGGTGACGACGGCGCGTGACATGGCGAAGCTCGGCCTTGCGCTGCAGCGCGACTTCCCCAAGGAATATGACCTCTTTGCCATGGAATCCTTCAGCTTCCGGGGAAAACGCATCCGCGGCCACAACAATCTGATGTATCGCTATCGGGGCATGGATGGCATCAAGACCGGTTACACCAATGCCTCCGGCTTCAACCTCGTCAGCGCCATCAACCACAATGGCCGCCGCGTCGTCGGCGTCGTGCTGGGTGGCAAGACCGCACGCAGCCGCGATGCCCAGATGGCCGCCCTTCTCGACAAGGCCGTGCCGCAGGCATCGAGAAGCCGCAACACCGAACAGCTCGTCGCCAGCGCCAATGTCAGCCGCACCTTCGATGTGCCGCCCGCAACCGCGCGCCCCGCTGCCGTACCGCCCGCCTCCGTGCCATTACCGATGTTCGCCGAGCGCCGCGCCGATCCGGTCGCCATGCAGATCGCCACGGCCAACAACCAGATGGCCGATATGATGCAGGTTTCGGCCATTCCGCGGCCGGCTCCCGCGGCAGCCTCCGCCGGCCAGTCCACGGGCCAGAGAAGCCGCTGGGAAGTGCAGATCGCCGCAGCCGACAGCGAAGCCGCCGCCCGCTCGCTGCTCGCCAATGCCCGCTCCAACATCGGAAGCTATGCCGGGATCGCCCCCTATACCGAAGCGGTGCAAAGCGGCTCGGCAACCCTCTACCGCGCCCGCTTCACCGGCTTCGAAGACCAGTCTTCGGCGGTTTCCGCCTGCAAGGAATTGAAGGCGCAGTCTTACGCCTGCGTGGTGATGAACAGCGAGGGGTAAGTTTTACCGCTTGAGCCAGCCGCTCGCCAGCGCATCGGCCAGATAAGGAATGCCGTTGACCCGTGCCATCTCGGCCATGGCCAGATTGTCATAGCGGATATTCCGGAAATAGACCTGCCAGCCACGCCCGGTTTCTTCCAGCACGGCATAGCTGGCAAGCGGATGACCGGCCTCGACGTGGTGGTCGAAAGGCGTATCGTCCTTCCAGCCGGGGCAGCCGACGCTGCCGGGATTGACGATCAGCCGGCCATCGGAAAGCTGCACCGCGCGGGGAATATGGGTATGGCCACACAGCATCAGCGGCTGGGTGATCCCTTCCGCCCTTGCCTCGATTTCAGCCAGCGGCCGCAGTTTCAGCACACCTTCCGGTGAAAGCGTTTCCAGCCAATAGTCGAGATCGTCAAGCGGCGAGCCGTGGCAGCAATAGGCGACGTCCTTGAATACCATGCTGAAGGGCAAAGTCTGAAGCCAGTCCAGATGCGCAGCGGTCATCTGCGCATGGGCCGGCCTTTCCCAGCTCCCCATATCCTCCGGTGCCCGCTCGATAAGTTCCCGGTCGTGATTGCCGCGAATGCTGGGTATCCAGTTGCCCACCAGCACATCACCGGTAAAACCCGCCTCAAGCGGCCCGCTGAAACAATCACCGAGATTGACGATCTCCTTGATCCCAAGCCTGGCGATATCCTCCAGCACGGCTTCAAGCGCAGCGCAGTTTCCGTGAATATCGGCGATGGCGGCAAAGATCATGGCAATCAGCTTCCTCGATAGGTGGAATAGCTATAGGGCGAAAGCAGAAGCGGCACATGGTAATGGCCGCTCTCATCGGCAATGCCGAAACGGATCGGGATAATGTCGAGAAAGGCCGGTTCCGGCAGCGCCAAGCCCTTGCCGCGCAGATATTCGCCGGCATGGAAAACCAGCTCATATTCGCCCGCCTTGAAACTCTCTCCGACTAGCAGCGGCCCGCCATCCACCCGGCCGTCACTATTGGTCTTCACCGTCTTCAGCTTCTCGCGGCGATCGCCGGAGAGCCGGTAAAGCTCGATTGTCAACCCTTGCGCCGGCGTACCATGGGCGGCATCGAGAACATGGGTGGTCAGACCGGTCATGGCTTAGGCTCCGCGATCATGAAGGGCTCATCGAAAAAATACTCTTCCAGATTGTTACCCGGCCCTTCGCGGTCAGCAACCAGAAAATCCGAAACCGCCTGCAACGGCATCAGCGGATAATGCCAGACATTGCGGCGGTAATTCACGCCCTGATCGCCACGCGCCAGAAACACCTGCGGCCGCGCCGGCCGGCCTCCGTCATCTTCCGCAACGACGACGAGGAAAGGCCTGCCGGAAAGCGGCGAAAAACTCTGGCTGCCGAGCGGATGCCGCTCCATCATCTCGATTTCATGCGGAAAGACACGCGGCTGCCCACGGAAAATATTGAGGATGATACGCGCACCCTCGCCCGCCGCCTCAGGTGCGGCAAGCGCATGGTGCCTCTCGGTCTGGCCGCCATTGATGTGGCGCATGGAAGAAGGCGTAGCTTCGATCACATCACCGAAGGATGCGAATGCTTGCTTGGTAAGGGGTTTTATGTCGAGAAAATCAGTCAAATGTCATTCACCTTGGGCATGCCAGTTATGCAGAAGAGAGAGTTTGTCCAGAAGATCAGATATAGCCGTCTGGGTCGTATCCCAGACCGTTTCCAGATTGATGCTCATATAGCCGTGCGCGATCCTGTTTCGCATTCCGCGCATCTTGACCCAGGGAATATCGGGAAAATCCGCCACGAAAGCAGGGAACTCCTCCATTATCCGCGCCGTCGTTTCGCCGATAATCAGAAGGTTCATCGCGACCGCCCGTTGGCGGACGAGATCAGCCAAAAATTCATCCTTTGTTTTCAGTCGAACGAAGTCGATGATTTCCGAAGCAACCTGCCTGATATCCTGAAGATAAACGTGCAGCCGCTCGACCCTCATACAGGCTTCGCTTCCTGCAGAACCTTCACACGAACGCGCTCGGGAAAGTCCCCAGGCGTCAACAGATGAATTTCCGTCCCGCGCATGATGGCCGATAGCTCTTCCAACAGGCCGCCCAGATCAAACAAGGTGGCCCCCGGCAGCGCATCCACCAGAATATCCAGATCGCTGTCCGGCCGGTCCTCGCCGCGCGCAACGGAGCCGAACACGCGCGGGTTTGCCGCGTTGAAGCGTTTCGTCGCTTCGCGGATCGCTTCCCTGTTCTTTTCCAGCACCTCGGACGGTCTCATGATCTCAATCTCCAGACGGCGCGATTCTAGCAGAACGGTCACCGCTCGCCAATTCAACCCTCCGGCAGCATCGCGGAAAGGCGAAGCCAGGCGATCTTCTCCACCTGCGCCGTCGCGGTCGCGAACTCTTGCGCCGCATCATTGCCAATGCGGGTTTCGAAGGCGGAAAGAATATCGTGCCTGTTCAACCCCTTGACCGCGATGATGAAGGGAAAGCCGAATTTTTGGGTATAGGCGCTGTTCAGCTCAGTGAAACGGGCGTGCTCTTCCGGGGTAAGCCGGTCCAGCCCCGCCCCCGCCTGTTCGTTGCGGCTATCGGCCGTCAGTTCGCCCGCAATCGCCAGCTTGCCGGCAAGATCGGGATGCGCCCGCAACACGCCAAGCCTTTCGGCCTCGGAAGCGGCACGGAACTGCGCGGTGAGTGCGGCATGAACCGCCTTCGCCGTCAAATCACCCTCGACCGCACCGGCATCATAGGCACGTTCGGCGATGAAGGGCGAATGCTCGAACACGCCACCGAACCGGGCGACAAATTCCTGCCGCGCCGACATCACGGAGCCACCGGCTTGTGATGTTCATGCCAGTGCCGGGCGATCTCGATCCGCTGCGGGATCCAAACCTTGTCATGGCTGAGCACATATTCGATGAAACGGCGAAGTGCCGCCGCGCGGCCGGGCCGGCCGACAAGACGGCAATGCAGGCCGACGCTCATCATCTTCGGCGCGCCTTCAGCGCCTTCCTGATAAAGCACGTCGAACGCGTCTTTCAGATAGGTGAAGAACTGGTCGCCGGAATTGAAGCCCTGCGGCGTGGCAAAACGCATATCGTTGGTGTCAAGCGTATAGGGAATGATCAGGAAAGGCTCATCCTTCGCACCCTTCACCCAGTAGGGCAGATCATCGGCATAGGAGTCCGACGAATAGAGAAAACCGCCCTCTTCCATGACGAGGCGCAGCGTATTGTCCGAAGGCTTGCCCTGATACATGCCGTAGGGCCGCTCGCCGGTTACCTCCTTATGCAGGCGCACTGCTTCGGTTATGTGCTTGCGCTCTTCCTCTTCGGAGAAATCCTTATATTCCAGCCAGCGATAACCATGGCTGGCAATTTCCCAGCCCGCTTCCTTCATGGCCGCAACGGCTTCCGGATTGCGGGCCATGGCGGCGGTCACGCCATAAACGGTGGTGGTGACGCCAAGACCTGTGAACATGCGCCACAGCCGCCAGAAGCCGGCGCGCGAACCATATTCGTAGATCGATTCCATATTCAGGTTGCGCTGGCCGGGCCAGGGCTGGGCGCCAACGATTTCCGACAGCAGCGATTCTGACGCCTTATCATTATCGAGAATGCAGCTTTCGCCGCCCTCCTCGTAATTGATGACGAATTGCACGGCGATGCGCGCGCCGCCCGGCCATTTCGGATCGGGAACATGACGGCCATAGCCCACCAGATTGCGGGAGTAATTGTCGGAAATCATTCAGCCACCCAAGACATCTCTCCCCAGGCGAAAACCGATTTAGGGAGACATAAACAAATCTCCAAAGCGCGCCGACCCCGGAATGGGTAACCGGCGCAAACTTCGGATATGCGATGCCGAACGGTATCATCCGCATCCGGAATGTCGAGATCAATTTTGCCGACATTCCGATGCTTTTTTGTATACGATTATGGGCAGCCGTTTCTCAGGCAATCTTGCGGGCGGACACGCGGCCCATGGGATGCAGCGAATGCACCCGGAAGGGCGCACCCGGTTCATCCTCGATGAAGAGAGCAAGGCTGGAAAATTGCAGTTCCCGGGTCAGCAACGGCTCGAAAACCTTGCGCACGGCACGCTCGATTCTCTGGCTGCTGGCAGGCTCAACACCGCCCGTCAGCGACATCTGGAACCGGAACTCATCCATCACATGCGGGCTGCCCCAGCGATGCAGGTTGGTGAGCTGCGAGGCCGAAAGCCGGTCCGGATCCGCCCGCTCGATTTCCGCCTCGGAAAGCGGCGCGCGGTAACGGTCGAATTCCTGTACCACGCGGGCGGCGAAAAAATGCAGCACTTCGCAGGGGCGCTCGGGGACGAGGCTGAAGACATTTCCATGCCTTGCCACCACGAGTTGTGGAAGCGTGAAAGGATCCTGCTTGCCGGAGAAATACATCAGGTCGCGCAAAAGCGCGGCCTCGGAATGGCCCTCGGCAAGCCGGAAAGGCGCCTTGATCGTGCCATGGAAACCGTAACGGCGTGGCAGCGCCGTGTGGTATGAAATCTCCTGCATGCCGAGATCGATCATGCCCGGCGGCTCCACCGCCTGACCGGAATAGGCATCGCGCCCCAACCACGCGGCGGCTGCCTGCGTCAGGGGGTCATTGGGGGTAGGCGTGAAATGAATGGCGTATCGCATGCGCTGTCACCTCGCCGCAAAAGCGGCCAAACCGGCCTCGTTGCAGGCCAGCAAATAGGTGATTTGCATGACAGATTAACGACGTGGACGGCCTGATCAGCACTTTCCAAAGTCCGTGACGGCAATATTCACGTGTTGTTGAAGGCGAAACCCGACGGGCAGGTCAGGTGTCTCCCCGCACACGGTTTGCAACGCCGCATCGGCAAGAAAATGGGCAAGACCGAAGCTGACCTTGAAACCACCCGAAAGCGCAACAAGCTTCGGACAACCGGCAACCGACCCCACCATCGGGTCTCTCCCGACCGCCTTTGGCCGCAGGCCGGCCCACCGCTCGAGAACTGATGCGTGGGCAAGCGATGGCACCACCGCACACGCCTCGGCAAGCAGCTTTTCCAGCTTTTCGTCGGTGCTGAAAGGCGCAGAAAAACAATCTTCGCTGGTACTGCCGATGGCGACGGTGCCATCCTCATGCGGCACGATATAAAGACCGTTCAGGAAGACGACCGGCATGGCCGGGTCAACCGTCGCATCAAGAAGCGCTGCCTGCCCCTTCACCGCCTGCCCGAGCGCAACGCCGGTCTCCAGGCCGAGCGCATCGCGGATCAGGGGGAAAGAGCCATGCCCGTTGGCGACAATGGCATGGCCGAAGACAATCTCTTCCCCCGAAGACAGCACTGCCCGCCCGGCCTGCGGGTCGAGTGAGACAACACGGCGCTGCTCCGCCACCCGCACGTGATGCGCCTTGCGGAGAAACGCCGAGAGAAGGGCGATCATCGCGCGCGGCGAAACCCGCGCCGCCAGCGTATCCAGCACAAAACCCGCCTGACCCGCCGCATCATCCACCCATTCAAGAACGGAAGGCCGGTCGCCGACATGCCAGTGGAACCGGCGCTCGCCCGAAACCCAGTTTTCCCCGGCATCCCGCTCGTGCCGCTCCGCGATGCCGCGCAAATGCGGCTTGGGCAGCGGAATGATCCGGCCGCAACGGCGATAACCGGCGGAAAGCCCGGTATCGGCTTCCAGCTCGGCAATTTCCGTTTCCAGCGCCACGAGGGCATCGAACTGGAACTGCTTCTTGTCCGACCAGCGGTCCGGCATATGCGGCATCAAGGCGCCAAGCAGCCCGCCGCTTGCTCCACTGCCAAGCTGCTCCGCCTCGACCAGCAGAGTGTCTATTCCGAGCCGTTCTGCCTTGACGGCGGCCCATAGCCCCATAATGCCGCCACCGACGATGAGGAGCGGTATGGAACCGGGCAATGTTGACACTGCCAATCTTGGAGATTGACCCTGTTCGAAAGCAGGATTATCGGCATTAGCCATGAAAAATTCCAACGACACTATCACAGAGGCTGGCACAGAGACCGGTTCCGCAACCGGAGAAACCCGCACCGCACTCGACTGGCGTGACGGGGATATGCCCTATTCGCTGGCTTTTGACGATCATTTTTATTGCCAGACGGATGGCAGGCTGGAATGCGGCCATGTCTTTCTCTCCGGAAACGGCCTGCCAGAACGTTGGCTTGAACGGGAGGGCGTCTTCCGCATCGGTGAGCTGGGCTTCGGCACCGGCCTTAATCTCTGCGAGACATGGCGCCAATGGAAAGAAGTCCGCAACGGCCGCTCCAGGCTGCATTTCATCTCCTTCGAGCTTTACCCGATGAAGGCGGACGAAATCGACCGGGCGCTTTCCCGCTGGCCGGAGGTAGATACTGAGCGCAAGGCGCTCGTCGCCCTCTGGCCGGAAGAGCCACAAGGCAGGGTCGAAATCGAGCTGGATGGCGAGACGCGCCTGACGGTGGTCTGCGGCGAGGCCCTTGCCGGAATCTCCAACAGCAACGAGAGTTTCGACGCTTGGTTTCTGGATGGCTTCGCGCCGGCGCGTAATCCAGACATGTGGTCGCTGGAAATCATGCAGGCGCTCTTTGCCAAAACGGCGTCGGAGGGCACATTCGCCACCTATGCCGCCGCCGGTTTCGTTCGCCGCAACCTCATCGCCGCCGGTTTTGATCTGGAGCGCCGCAAGGGTTTTGCCGGAAAGCGGGAGATGCTCTGCGGCACCAAACGGCCCGCCTGAGGCAATTCCGAAAACCGTCGCCGCGCCGGATGATCAGACGCCTGGCGCGTCACGGCGGGGCATGGCATCCCCCAGCCATTGCGCGATCTTGTCCTCGAGAATTTCAGGACTGATCGGTTTCGACAGATAATCATCCATGCCCGCCTGCAGGCAAAGTTCCCGGTCAGCCTCCTGCGTATGGGCGGTAACACCGATGATCGGCACATGCCGGCCGTCAGCCGCCGCCTGTTCGGCGGCGCGGATGGCGAGCGTGGCCTGATGGCCGTTCATGACCGGCATCGAGACATCCATGAGGATGATGGCGGGATTGTTTTCCTCCCACGCCTGAACCGCCTTCTTGCCGTTGCCGACGATCAGGAAACGCAAACCCGCCTGCTGCAAAATCTGGGTGAAGACAATCTGGTTGACGTCATTGTCCTCGGCCACCAGCACGTCGATCAGGCTCGGCCTGCGGCGTTCGGGAACAGCCGGGGCCGCTGGCAGAATACGCTGTTTCTTTTCAGCCAGACGCCTTTCCGGGCGCACGGCTCCGCCGCTTGGCTCCAGCGCCAGCGGCTGCAAGCGGGCACGCTTCAGCCGCACATCCCGCACCACATCGAACAGGGTGGAGCGCAAAAGCCGCGCCCGTGCCGGTTTCATCAGATGCGCCTGCACGTTGAGATCGGTAAACAGCGTCTCGTCGCCCACCACATCCATGGAGGTCAGGAACACGATGGCAATCTCATCGAAACGTTGGTCCGCACGAATACGCTCGACCACATCCAGCCCGTTCATGACAGGCATATGATAATCGAGAATGACGGCATCGATGGCAAAGCCGAGCGACACGGCCTCCTGCAGCACGGCGATGCCGGACGGGCCGTCCTCCACCGCATGGCCATCAATGCCCCATGTCTTCAGCTGCTCGGTCAATATACGGCGATTGACGTCATTGTCGTCGATGACCAGCACCCGGATATCGTCGATCGCCACGGACATAAGCGGAACGTCGCGCCGCCTTTCGGTGACCTGAAACGGAATATTGACCTCGAAGGTCGATCCCTTGCCGACCTCGCTCACGACATTGATCGAACCGTCGAAGAGACCGACAAGGCCAACCGTGATCGCCAGTCCAAGCCCTGTTCCCTCGTGCCGGCGCGTCGCCGAACCATCCACCTGGATGAACTTGTCGAAGATGGTCTCGAGCTTGTCGCGCGGAATGCCCATGCCGCTGTCTTCGACGCGCAGCGAGAGCATGGTTTCGGACGCCTCAGCCGACTGCGCAGCAAGCTCGATCAGCACATGCCCCGTTTCGGTGAATTTAACGGCATTGCCGACGAGATTGGTGACGATCTGACGGAACCGCCCGGCATCGCCCATGACCTTGCCGAAAACCGACGGGTCGATCCGGACAACCAGTTCTATGTCCTTTTCCAGCGCCGCCGAGGAGAGGAGCGAAACCACATCCTCCACCGCTTCGGCCGGATCGAAAGGCACGCTGCGCAGCTTCATCTGCCCGGCCTCGATCTTGGAAAAATCGAGAATGTCGTTGATGATCGTCAGAAGGGCATTGCCTGACTTGACGATGATATCGGTAAAGGTCTTCTGGCGCGTATCCAGATTGGATTTAGCCAGAAGCTCCGCCATGCCGAGCACGCCGTTCATCGGCGTGCGGATTTCATGGCTCATATTGGCCAGGAATTCCGATTTGGCGCGATCCGCCGCTTCCGCCCGCGAAAGCAGCCGCTGCAACTCTTCCTCGCGCAGCTTCATCTCGGTCACATCAGTGACGATGACGAGCCAATAATTGCCGGAACTATTGGTGGCTTCCAGATTGAGCCAGGTTTTGCCGGCCACATGGATGAGCCAGGAAAACGGCTGGTTGGCGGCGATATTGTCTTTCCAGGCGGCGAGCGTCGCCGCCGCCTCCTCGGCGGTGCCGAAATCTCCGCGCTTGGCACAATGGGCAAAGAAGCCCGACCAGTTGCGGCCTTTTTCCAGGAGATGCGGCGGCACGTCGAACATCCGCGCCATCGCTTCGTTGGACATGATGATCGTGCCCTGCTCGACCAGCACCAGGCCCTGCGCCATGGCGCGCGTGGCGCCCTGCATATATTCGCCGACGCGCTCCAGCTCGGCCTTGGCCTTCATGATCTCTGCATCGCGCATGCGCACATCGGTCACGTCGGCGTAAGTGCTGAGGATTTTCCCGCCATCGAGGCGGGTTTTCGAGATGACGGTGACCTTGCCGCTTTTGCTGCGCACTTCGCGGGGGGCAGAGGCCTCCTTGCTGAGAAGCCGCTCCGTTCGCTGGCTATAAAGATCGTCGAAGGACATGTCGCCGTAGTCGTAAAGGCCGCTTTCGAAATTCAGCTCCATGAAGTCGCGATAGCTTTTGCCGACCAGCGACTTCTCGCCGCCAATTTCGCCCCAAACCTCGTAAAAGAACGGATTGACATATTCGATGACGAGATCGGCATTGATGAGCAGCACCCCCACCGGCAGGGCGTGAAGAATCGCCTCCAGCTGGCGGTGCAGCGCCTCTGCCCTGGCCTGTGCCGCAATCAGCGCATTTTCACGGTCCTGCAACAGGCTGACATCGGTGACCGAGCCGACCAGATAATATTCGTCGTCAGGCGTCGCCACCCGGCCGAGGCGGGTGATGACGGGAACGGAGCCGCCATCCGGCAGCGGCAGGGTTTCCGCCTTCTCAATCGCCTCGCCGGTTTCAAGCAGCCGCTCGTTTTCAAGGCGGGACTGCTCGCCCGTCGCCGGAAACATCTCGTTTTCGGTCTTGCCGATGAAATGGGCGAGATCGCCTCCGACGAATTTTTCATAGGCCGCATTGGCAAAAGTCAGCCGCCTGTCGTGATCGCGCAGGAACACCGCCACCGGCAATTGCTCAAGCGCGGCGCGCAGCAGCCAGGTCTCGCGGATCTGCGTGCTGAGCAGGGTCTCATGCGCCTTGAACTCGGTCACGTCGATGCGCAGACCGACCAGCATGCCGTTTTCCAGCCGCTTGTTGACCATGCGCACCCAGCGGCCATCGGCAAACTGCTCCACCCTTTCCAGATAGGGCAGGGAAAAATCCCGCAGCTGCTCCTGCTTCCAGCTTTCAAAAGCCGGATCGTCCACTTTCGCGCGGCTGTAACCGCTCGAAAAATAGACCGCTTCCATCAGCGCTTCTAGCCGCATGCCCGGCTTCAGCGCAACACCGAAGGCACTGTAGAATTCCACGAAGCGGGCGTTGCAATAAATCAGCCGGTTTTCATCGTCATAGATAACGATACCGGCGTCGATGAGATCGATCACACCGCTGCCGAACAGCAATTCGGAGGCGTTATTGCCGCTGGAAAAGCCCTCAATGGCAACCGCCGGCATTTCCTCGAATGCCTCGAACAGGAAGAGATTGCCGTCATCGCCGATAAAACGTTCGCAACGAAGCGTATGTGGCCCGAAAGACGCCGCACCATGACAGGCGATAAGCTCATCCGTGGCGAAGACCAGCGAGCGGCGCTCCCTGTCTTCCCGCTCGGCATCGCGAATATCGGCGGAGAGGGAAAGGCTCGTTTGCCCCTGAAACGCTGCGGGTGGACGCCCCATGATCCGGCCATAGGCGGCGTTGACCATGAGATAGCGCAGCTCGCTGTCCTTGATGCACGCGGGCAAGTCCAGGGCGGCGACGGCCCTGTAAGCTTTTTCCAGCAACCCGCTGCCTTCGGTCAATCGATACTCCACACCGTGCAGTTCCATTTCTGTCGAATCAAATATTTCCGGATATCGTCGTAAAAACGTTATGTGATAAAATCGCCGTTTGCTATGTACCGAGCGGCACCGCTACCCTTTTTTAACCATAATTATTCGCCCCGACGCGCCATTCCAGCCATAACCGCCCGACCTTGCGCATGGCTGCCATGCGTCGCCAGACAGCGGCATTATAAAACTATCGCTTGACTTTAACGCGCAAAACGCCCACATGCCGGTCAAGCTTTCACCTTCGGCAGCCGCGTGAGCTGCAGCGTATGTCCAGAACGACTTGTTCCAAGAGAAATCTGGCCCGCATGAAGGAAAAGCGCAACGAATACAGAAGACGGCATTTGCCGCACTGATGCGCAGAAAGTTATTCCAACCCACAAGTTCCCAATTCACGCGGGGTTCTTGACGCCGAAACCACCGGACAGCAGCCCTGCTCCGGATGAGTTTGTTTTGGCGCCCCGAAAGGCAATATATTGACCAGTTTTAGCGAACTCGGCCTCTCCGAAAAGATCGTGGCCAGCGTTACCCAGCTTGGCTACACAACCCCTACCCCCATTCAGGCAAAAGCCATTCCGCTGCTGCTCGAAGGCCGTGACCTCATCGGCCTCGCACAGACCGGCACCGGCAAGACCGCAGCCTTCGGCCTGCCGATCATCGAAATGCTGATGAAGCAGGCTGACCGTCCGGCAAACCGCACCACCCGCACGCTGATCCTTGCACCGACCCGCGAACTGGTGAACCAGATCGGCGAAAACCTGCGCTCCTTCGTGAAGAAGACGCCGCTGCGCATCAACCAGGTTGTCGGCGGCGCGTCGATCAACAAGCAGCAGCTGCAGCTCGAAAAAGGCACCGACATCCTCGTCGCCACGCCCGGCCGCCTGCTGGACCTGATCGCCCGCAACGCCATCTCGCTCTCCAAGGTCACCTATCTGGTGCTTGATGAAGCTGACCAGATGCTCGATCTCGGTTTCATCCATGATCTGCGCAAGATTTCCCGCATGGTTCCGCCCAAGCGGCAGACGCTGCTCTTCTCGGCCACCATGCCGAAGGCGATTTCCGAGCTTGCCAGCAACTTCCTGACCGACCCGATCAAGGTCGAGGTCACGCCTCCGGGCAAGGCTGCCGACAAGGTCGAGCAGTACGTGCATTTCGTCGCCGGCAAGAACGACAAGACCGATCTCCTGAAGAAGTCGCTGAACGAGAACCCGGACGGCCGCTCGATCGTTTTCCTGCGCACCAAGCACGGCGCGGAAAAGCTGTACAAGCATCTGGAACATATCGGCTTCAAGGTCGCCTCCATTCACGGCAACAAGAGCCAGGGCCAGCGCGAGCGGGCACTGAAGGGCTTCAAGGATGGTGACATCAAGGTTCTGGTCGCAACCGACGTCGCCGCCCGCGGCATCGACATTCCGGCCGTAACGCACGTCTTCAACTATGACCTGCCGGAAGTGCCTGATGCCTATGTTCACCGCATCGGCCGTACCGCCCGCGCCGGCCGCGACGGCATCGCCATCGCTTTCTGCGCGCCGGACGAAACCCGCCTGCTGCACGACATCGAAAAGCTGATGAAGATCGATATCCCGGTCGCGTCAGGTGAACGTCCGGCCGGCCTTGCCAGCCCGACGCGCCCCAACAACAACCGTGGCGGCCGCAACAACAATAATGGTGGCCAGCAGCGCGGCCCGCGTGAAGGTGGACGTCACAACGGCGAATCCCGCCCGTCCCGCAACCACGCGCCGCGCGATGCGGACAATGATCTGGAAGTCACCTCCGACTTCAAGCGCGTGAAGCAGGCCGAAGGCGATGCAGGTCGTCCGGCCGGCCCGCGCAAGCACCGCCGTCCGGCCCGCAAGCCCGGCGGCAGCGGCGCCAACCGCCACGCACCTGCTGGCGGCAACGGCCAGGAAAAGCGCGCTTCCGGCAACGGCAATCGCGGCCGCAACCGTTAAGTTGCTTCGCGTGGATTGAGGACGCTTACGGCCCATTTCTTCTCCCCGCCGGGGAGAAGGTGGCCCAAAGGGTCGGATGAGGGGGTAAGCCCTCCGAAATCCGGCAGAGGCGCGCCCTCATCCCGCTGCCGCGACCTTCTCCCCCTCGGGGAGAAGAAACAAGCGGCACCCGCTCGGTCTATTATGCGGTTGTCCTCTTCCGAGACGCCTTCAGATCACACCCCGCAAGCCACCGGCCTGCGGGGTTTTTCTTTGCCGTCACCCACGCTGCACAACCGGCCGGCGCCGGGATGGCAAGGTCATGGCCAGCACGCCGGCGATCACACAGACAAGACCGACCCACATGGCAGGTGTCGGCACCTCTCCCAGAAATGCCATGCCGATCGCCACGCCGACCGGAACCCGGAGATAAGCCTGGGAGGTGGTGCCGACCGAACCGAGCGTCTGCATCAGCCGGAAATAGATCATGAAGGCGAGCGCGGTTGAAAAAACGCTCAGGCACACAAGCGAAGTGAGCGAAGCGGCCGAAGGCGACAATGTCCACGGCCGGTCAACGATCAGGCTGACGGGCAGCAGCAGGACGGCCCCGCAGATAAGCGAGCCAGCCGCCGGCATGATCGGATCGAGCCCCTTGAAGTTCTTGCCGAATATCGCCGCACAGGCATAAGAAAACGCCGCTGTCAGCACGGCAAGCTGGCTCCATATCGCCTCGCCCGCACCACTCAGCGCCTCCATGCCGATGATGAGGCACACACCCGTCATGCCGGCAGTGGTGCCGAACAGCTTGCGCCCGCTGACCGCCTCGTGCCTGATAACCAGCGCGGTGAGAAGAAAGGTAAAGATCGGCGTTGTTGCATTGAGAATGACCGCAAGACCGGCATCGATGCTCTGCTCCGCCCAGGCGATCAGCGTGAAAGGCAACACGCTGTTGATACAGGCCTGAATGAAGAACAGTCGCCAGGTCGCCAAATCCTTCGGCAATCGCAGCCCGCGCAGCCGGATCACGACCAGAAGAAGCAGACCGGCGATCAGGGTTCGCCATGCGATGAAGGTGATGGGCGGTATCGTCTCCACGCCGATCTTGATGAACGTATAAGAAGCCGCCCACAGCGTGGACAGGAGCGCGAGCAGCAGCAATTCACGGGCAATGGGACTTTGAGTGTTCACGGATCGACTTTCCAACTGCGTTCAGGATGAACCCTTCGTAGCCCGGAAACAAGCATCGGTGCTTCGGCCGTGGCCGAAGTTTCCCCCCCTTTTTATCACACGAAGCCCCGCACGGCATGACCATGCGGGGCTTCGGCAAAAGGATCCATGATGATCGGTCGGGCAGATCAGGCCCGGCGCTCATCCACCGAGAAAGCTCCCGGACCGGCAAAGACGAAATAAAGGAATACGAAGCAGAACAGGATAGCCGCATCGCCGCCGTTCAAGGCCGGGAAAAAGCTGCTTGGCGCATGCGCCATGAAATAGGCGACGGCCATCTGGCCGGAAAGGATGAAGGCGACCGGTCGCGTGAACAGGCCGATCAGCACGAGAATGCCGCCGACGAGTTCCAGAAGCGCCGCCACCAGCATCAGGGTCGGCAGCGAGCCTTCCATCTGCGATGCTGGAAAGCCGAACAGCTTCTGCGTTCCGTGTTCGATGAAAAGCAGCGCTGCGATGATGCGCAGTGCCGCCAGAGCATAAGGCCGATAGCGAGAAAGATTATCGAAAGTTGCCATGTTCATGTGTCCCCGTTGAAGTGGTGCCGCGCTCGATACAGTGCATTTTCTCCTTTATGGATACACGTCTCGAACACCGGAAATCACGTTTCCGATATTGCAGAACTCCCTTAAATACGGAAAGGGAGGCATTCTACACATGGTTGATTTTCCAGCATAAAATTGGTCATCTTCTGAAAAAATCAACTCAAGGGTACAGGCATTTTTCGACGAGGCAAAGGCGGAAAAATCCGCCTCTCCATCACGCCTGCAGCACAACCACCTTGGAGCCGACAGGCACGCGGCTGTAAAGATCGATGATATCGTGGTTGAGCATGCGGATGCAACCGCTCGACATGGCGTGGCCGATGGATTGCGGCTGGTTGGTGCCGTGCAGGCGGAACATGGTATCGTTGCCGCCGCGATAGAGATAAAGCGCGCGTGCGCCGAGCGGATTGTTCGGGCCGCCCGCCATGCCACCGGCAAACTTCAGGTTACGTGGATCGCGACGCATCATGTTTGCGGTCGGCGTCCAGGAAGGCCACTCGGATTTGCGGCCGATATAGGCGTCGCCCTTCAGCGCAAGACCCTGCCGGCCGACACCGACGCCGTAACGCATGGCGCGACCATCGCCCATGACGTAATAGAGCCGCCGTGCCGGCGTATCCACCACCACCGTGCCAGTCGGATGGCTGGTGTCGTAGGTGACCTCCTGCCGGCGAAGTTCCGGCTTGACCTTGTCGAGATGCATGGCGGGAAGCGGGAATTTCTCTTCCGGCTTCGCCGCATAATTAAGCCTTTGCTGGCCGATGCCGGTATTCGCGCAGCCCGCCAGAAACAGTGGCAATCCGAACAGAACCCCACGACGTGAAATAGACATGTAACCCCCGCCAAATCATGTGATTAACGAGAGGTATAATTTTATGGTTAACAAACCCCTAATATGAGGTTGCAGCAATTAACCCGCCGCAACCGACGCGGCAGGCCGGCGGTTGGCGAGATAGACCCCCGTGACCGCCAGAACCGTGCCGGCAATCATGGCTGGCGTCAGCGTTTCCCCGAAAAGCAGCGTAGCTTCCACGGCGGCAAGCGGCGGCACGAGATAGATCAGCGAGGCCGCGCGCGAGACCTGCCCGCGCCTGATCAGATACAGAAGCAGCGCCACCGCGCCGATGGAAATCGCCCCCACCGACCAGCCAAGCGTGGCAGCCAGCCCGAGGCTCCAGTCCACATGCCCGTCTTCCAGCAAAAGCGCAAAGGGAACGGTGACCAGCAGCGCGCCGACATATTGCAGCGTCGCCACCGCCATGATGTTTCCGCCATGGACATATTTCTTCTGGTAAAGCGTACCATAGGTCACCGACACCATGCCCAGCACATTCACCGCCACGGCATAAAGCGGCACGGACATGCCCAGTGCACCTGTGGCCATAACCTTCGGCAGCACGGCAATGGCAATGCCGGCAAAACCGAGCAGCAACCCGGCACGCTGTATGGGTGAGATTCTCTCGCCAATCATGAAACGGGCGGCCACCGCCGTCATCAGCGGCTGCAGGCCGGCAATAATGCCGCCAATCGCCGCCGGCACGCCCTGCCCGATGGCCCACCAGATCATGCCGAGATAAATGCCGTGCAGGAACACGCCGGACAGGATCGCCCGCAGGACATCAGCCCGCTTCTTCGGCCAGGAAATGGCGGACAACCGGCAGATCGCCCACAATATCAGGCCAGCCAGCAGATACCGCAGACAGAGGAAGGTCAACGGCCCGGTATAATAGACCGCATATTTGGCAGTGACCCAGCCGGTCGACCAGAGAAACACGAAAATGGCCGGAGCCAGGCGGTCAAGCGACATGGGAACATCCCCTGTGCGGCATGATCCCGCCTCTCGGACATTGCCGGGGACGCAAGGTCATGCAGCGAATTGATATTTCGGCCAAGGCACACCGGCGAAAGAGCAGGCCGGCCTGTCATCTGGCCTGCGGCGGCACCCGGACCCTTTGCCAAGGCGGTATCGCCATCCCCGCCAAAGGTCAAAGGCGTTTTCGTGATCACATCTTTCAGTTTTTCTGATGCGGCATCCGCGATCCATCAACCGAAAACGAACGAACAAATTTTGTGCATTCGCCCACAGCGCGCACAGCACCATCATGCCCTTCCGCCCTGCCGCGCCGCGCAACCATTTTGACGATGCCGCATTTATAGGCTGAAACCGAAAAAACGCTTCTTTTTTAAAACTCTAGGGCGACAAAAAATCTTCATGAGGAGGTCCGCATAGTTCTTGCATTGCATTTGGCCTTGTATTCATATGGTAAAAAAGGGGACATCGAAGTTGGCATTTGACGAAATGATAAATGCGGACAACACTCCGCGAAGCCCATATGAAAACTATAACGAGTGGTACAGCCGACAGGACAGGTCGCACCTGATCCAGAAATCAAAAGACGCGGAAAACATCTTTCGAAAAACCGGCATTACTTTCGCAGTCTACGGCCATGCCGACAGTTCAGAAAAACTGATCCCCTTCGATATCATCCCGCGCATCATCTCCGGACGTGAGTGGCGCAAACTGGCCCAGGGCATCGAACAGCGTGTTCTCGCCCTCAATGCTTTCCTCGACGATATCTACCACAAGCAGGAAATCATCCGCGCCGGCCGCATCCCCCGCGAAATCATCGAGAAAAACGAAGCCTTCCTGCCGGAAATGATCGGCTTCACCCCACCCGGCGGCGTCTATACCCACATTGTCGGCACTGACATCGTCCGCACCGGTGAAGACCAGTTTTATGTTCTGGAAGACAATGCCCGCACGCCCTCCGGTGTCAGCTACATGCTGGAAAACCGCGAGACGATGATGCAGATGTTCCCGGAACTTTTCCACGAAAACCGCGTGCGACGGGTGGAAGATTATCCCTATCTGCTACGGCAATCGCTCGCCTCGCTCGCACCGCCCGGCTGCACTGGCAAGCCGCGTGTAGCGGTGCTCACTCCCGGCATCTATAATTCCGCCTATTACGAACACTCTTTCCTTGCCGACATGATGGGCGTGGAACTGGTGGAAGGCTCCGACCTGCGTGTCATGGACGGCAAGGTCAAGATGCGCACCACCCGCGGTTATGAAGCGATCGATGTGCTTTATCGCCGCGTCGATGACGACTACCTCGATCCGCTGACCTTCCGGCCGGATTCGGCACTCGGCGTACCCGGCATCATGGATGTCTACCGCGCCGGCAACATCACCATCGCCAATGCGCCCGGCACGGGCATTTCCGATGACAAGGCCGTCTATTCCTACATGCCTGAGATCGTCGAATTTTATACCGGCCGCAAGCCGCTCCTGGAAAACGTGCCGACATGGCGCTGTTCGGAGCCGGACAGCCTGAAATACGTGCTCGACAATCTTGCCGAACTGGTCGTCAAGGAGGTCCACGGTTCGGGGGGGTACGGCATGCTGGTCGGCCCCACGGCAACGAAAAAGGAACGGGCGCTATTTGCCGAAAAGCTGAGAGCCCGCCCCTCCAATTACATAGCGCAGCCGACGCTGTCGCTTTCCACCGTGCCGATCATGGTGAAGAACGGCATCGCGCCGCGCCATGTCGATCTGCGCCCCTATGTGCTGGTGTCGGACAAGGTGAAGATCATTCCCGGCGGCCTGACCCGCGTCGCGCTCAAGCAGGGCTCGCTGGTGGTCAATTCCAGCCAGGGCGGCGGCACCAAGGATACATGGGTACTGGAGGACTAAGCCATGCTGGGCAGAACGGCAAACGGGCTCTACTGGATGTTCCGGTACATCGAGCGCGCTGAAAACATCGCCCGGCTTATCGATGCGGGCCTACGCGTTTCACTGACGCGCTCAGGCAGCGGCGATGAGGACTGGGACGGCGTCTTGCAAAGCGCCGGCGTGCACGAGGCCTTTCTCGAAACGCACGACAAGGTAACGACGGCGGATGCGATCGATTATCTCCTGCGGGATAAAGCCAACCCTTCCAGCGTCCTCTCCTGCATCGAGGCGGGCCGCAACAATGCCCGCATGGTGCGCACCGCGCTGACGCGCGAGACCTGGGAAGCGACCAACGAATTCTGGATCGAGCTCAAGACCAGCCTCGAGCGCAGGGTAAAGCCGGCGGACATGCCGCAGACCATTGACGGCATAAAACACCGCGCCGGTCTGGTGCGCGGCGCTTTCCATGGATCTATGCTGCGCAACGATCTCTACAATTTCTCCCGCATCGGCACCTTCATCGAACGCGCAGACAACACCGCCCGCATTCTCGATGTCAAATATTACGTGCTGCTACCGGCTGTGGCGCATGTTGGCTCCTCGCTCGACAATGCACAATGGGAATCCATTCTGCGCTCGGTCTCGGCGCACCGTTCCTATGGCTGGGTCTATGATGCGGAATACAAGCCGGCCAATATTGCTGACTTCCTCATTCTCAATGGTCGCATGCCGCGTTCGCTCGCCTATTGTTACGAGAAGATCGCCAGCAACCTCAATTATATAGCAGAAGACTACGGCGAAAGGCACAAGGCGCATGAGACGGCCGAGAGCATTCGCGACAGCCTGCGCAAGACGACGATCAACCGCGTCATGGATGAAGGTCTGCACGAGTTTCTGGAGAGATTTATCAACCGGAACGGGCAGCTGGGACAGGAAATCATGGAAGGCTACCGCTTTTATCAATAAGCGCGTGGACGGGAACAGCTTATGCGTCTGAAAATCACCCATACGACGGAATATGTCTATGACGAGCCGATGCCCTATGCGTTGCAGCGGCTGCGCCTGACACCGCAGACCGGCCCATGCCAGACGGTGGAGAACTGGGACGTCTCGGTCGATGGCGCCACCGTCGAAGTGACCTATGACGACCATTTCGGCAACCGGGTTGCGCTGGTGGAAACGGAGGGGCCGCAACGCAAGGTCAAGGTTGTGGCAAGCGGTCTCGTCACCACCGAAGACAAAGCCGGCGTGTTCGGGCACCATGTCGGCAATGCGCCGCTCTGGCTCTTCCAGCGCGAGACGCCGCGCACCAAGCCGGGAAAGCTGGTGCGTGAACTGGTAAAAGTCAGCACGGGCGATACCGAACTCTCACGCCTGCACGACCTCATGGAGAATATTCACCGCAAGGTGGACTATGTTCCGGGTTCGACCGACATTGAAACCACGGCGGAAGCGGCGCTGGAAGCCGGCAAGGGCGTCTGCCAGGACCATGCCCATATCCTGATTTCCGCCGCCCGGCTGATGGGCCTGCCGGCCCGTTATGTTTCCGGTTATCTGATGATGGAAGAGGTGGAGGAACAGACAGCCACCCACGCCTGGGCCGAGGTGCATCTTCAGGGGCTTGGCTGGGTCGGCTTCGACGCCGCCAACAATATCTGCCCCGATGACCGTTATGTCCGCATCGCGTCGGGCCTGTGCTACCGCGACTGCGCGCCGATATCAGGCATGCGCATCGGCCCCGCCGGTGAGACGCTGAATGTGACTGTCACCGTGCAGCAGTCGCAGAGCCAGAGCCAGTCGCAAAGCTGAGACCATGACCGGCAAGGACGACGAAACGATCGGCTTCTATACGGGTAACGCCGCGGTCTACACCTCGCGCGAACAGGCGGCGGATCGTCCGCATCTCGAAACATTCCTGGCGCAGCTGCAAGAGGGTGCAAGCATTCTCGAACTGGGATGCGGCGGTGGCCAGGACAGCGAATTTATGCTGGCTGCCGGTTTCGACGTTCACCCCACCGATGGAACACCCGAGATCGCCAAAGCGGCGCAAGCCCGGCTTGGAATTCCCGTCGCGACATTGCTGTTCGAGGATATTAACGACAAAGAACGTTATGACGGTGTCTGGGCCAATGCCTGCCTGCTGCATGTGCCACGCGCAGCACTTGCCGGCATTATCGGCCGTGTTCACGGGGCACTGAAAACGGGCGGTGTGTTTTACGCCAGTTTCAAGGCCGGAGAAGCGGAAGGCCGTGACACGTTTGGCCGTTATTACAACTATCCTTCCAAAGCCTGGCTCGAAAATGCCTACGGTAAATTTGACTGGACAATCATCGAGATCACATCCCGCCACGGCAGCGGTTACGACAAGATGCCGACCGACTGGCTGCATGTCACGGCAACGAAGTCCTGATCCATTTCCGGAACTTGCCGGTTGCGAAAGCATCTCCCGACCGTTTAAATCGCCGCATTGATTTGAAAGCATGATCCGGCTTCAGCCTGCGGGAAGGAAGCCGGCCGGGAGACGGCCTTGTACACTATTTCCGACTATCGCGACTGCCAGTCCCACGGCCCCGTCATCGCGCAGCGCGTCTGGACGGCATGGTGGCAGGATAGCGGCCTTCAGGTCGGCGACGTCGCCGAACACCTGAAGGACATGACCAATCCCCATGCACTGCCCACCGGTTTCGTTGCCCATGACTGTGAGGCTTACGTCGGCTCCGCATTCCTTATCCATTGCGATCTGGAGGAGCGGCCGCAATATCTGCCGTGGGTTGCCGCTCTCTGGGTGGAAGAAGACCGACGGCGCTCAGGTGTGGCGCGGGCCTTGATGCAGGCCGCCACACAAAGGGCCGCCGAACTCGGCCATCACACCAGCTATCTCTGCTGCCAGCGCGATCTCGAAACCTATTACATCAATTGCGGCTGGACCGTTCTGGAACGCGGCGTCGGCAAACACGATCTGACCGTGCTGACCTTCAGCACCAAAACATAAGCGTCCCGCCACTTCCAGTGTCGGACAACAGTAGATACCGGAGGAAACATGCACCCGCCAACAGCCGTCATGGAAACCGCAATCTACGTGAATGATCTCGACGCCGCCGAGACCTTTTACCGCGATGTGTTCGGGCTGGAGATGGTGCGCAGACTGCCCGGCCAATTTGTTTTCTTCAGATGCGGCCAGCAAATGCTGCTGATCTTCGATCCGCAGCAATCCCGCCGGGCAGACCCCGATAATCCGATCCCGCGCCATGGGGCGGTGGGCCAAGGCCACTTCTGCTTTTATGCAAAGAATAAATCGGAAGTGGATGGCTGGAAGGAGCGTTTCGAAGCGCTTGGAATTCCCGTCGAACATTACCATCGCTGGCCGAATGACAGCTATTCCGTCTATGTCCGCGATCCCGCGGGTAATTCAGTGGAGATCGGCGAAGGCAAGCTGTGGGGGATTGAGCAGGCCTGAAAATACTGGGAAAAATGCTATGAAAAACATCTTTGTCGTCACGCACACTCAATCCGTGCACCATGTCGAGAACAAAGTCGGGGGCTGGTATGATACCGAGCTGACACCCAAGGGCAGGGCCGATGCGGAGGCGACAGCCGCCAAGCTTACAGCGATGATCGGCAGCGCCCCGGTTGAAATCTTCAGCTCCGATCTTCTCCGAGCCTCCCAGACAGCTGCAATCATCGCTGAACACCTCAAGCACCCTTTTGAAAGCACAGATGACCTGCGGGAAATAAGCTACGGTTCAGCAGGCGGCATGCCGCAGGAGTGGCTCGACGCCCGCCAGATCCCCGCCCCTCATCATAACCGTATGGATCATCGCGGCGGAATTGCTGATGGTGAAACGAGACGTGAAGTGGCCGAAAGGGTGTACCGCTCGGTGAATACCATTATATCACGCCCCTGCCCCGCGCAGGTCATCGTTACCCATGGCTTTGCTCTGACTTTCGTCATCGCGGCATGGATCAAGATGCCGATCGAAAGCGTCGGCCATGTCAGTTTTCCGGCACGGTCTGGCAGCATCACGCATTTGAAGGAAGACGACTATTGGCAAAATCGCGCCGTCGTTTCACTGGCGGATGTTTCGCATCTGACAGACGACGATGGTTGAGAAGCAATCCGCTTGAACATTGCCCGCACGCAAAGGGACAATTGGACATAAGGCCTAACCTCTAGCGTCGGGCAGGCTACATTGCTTCGAAGTGAATTGCGTACGGTCGAATATTTTCTCAACGTCATCCTCGGGCTTGTCCCGAGGATCTAATCACGTCAACAAAATCAATGCGTTGGCAGATCCTCGGGACAAGCCCGAGGATGACGTCAGAGTGTCTGGAAACGTCCGTCATTCATCCGATGACGCCACGCTTCGTTCGTGTCCAAAATCTTACGACACGTCTAAACACTTGCTAAATCAATGCCATACAGAGTGTCCGATCATTTAAACCGGATAGTAGTGCGCTTGACCCGAGGATCCAACCACGTCTCGCAGGTCAGTCTGTTGCAGATCCTCGGGTCAAGCCCGAGGACGACGTCGAGGGATGGGACTACCATGTGATGACCCCACCCCCCTTGGCATTCTCAAAGTCAGCCCGCAGATCAGATCTGCCGAACGGCGATCTCTTCTTCCGCGTCCACGGCCAGCGGGTTCTTCAGCGGCAGGCCGAAACCGGCTGCCTCGATCTCGAAGACGTCGCCGGCCTCCGGCTTGATGCCATCTGCGAAGGAAAGGGTTGCCGTGCCGAACATGTGCACATGCACATCGCCGGGCGCACGGAACAGGCCGTATTTGAAGTGGTGGTATTCGAGGTTCGCGAAGGTGTGGGACATGTTGTCTTCACCCGAGACGAACGGCTTTTCGAAGATGACCTTGTCGCCGCGGCGGATACGCGAGGTGCCGCGAATATCCGAAGGTGCGGCACCGACGCGGATTTCCGGGCCGAAGCTTGCCGGGCGCAGCTTGGAATGGGCGAGATAGAGATAGTTGACCCGCTCGGTGACGTGATCGGAAAATTCGTTGGAGACGGCAAAGCCGATGCGCACGGGTTCGCCCTTGTCCGAAATGACGTAGATGCCGGCCATTTCCGGCTCTTCGCCGCCATCCAGCGCAAAGGATGGCGAGGTGAGCGCTGCACCCGGTGCTGCCGCCACATGGCCGTTGCCCTTGTAGAACCACTCGGGCTGCACACCCTTTTCGCCAGCCTTGGGCTTGCCGTTTTCGAGACCCATGCGGAACATCTTCATGGAATCCGTCAGGCTTTCTTCCGCCGCTTCCGTGGTCTTCTTGTGCATGCTGTCGCGGGTTGCGGCCGAACCGAGATGGGTAAGCCCCGTGCCGGTCAGATGCAGATGCGCCGGATCGGGATGGGTGATCGGCGGCAGGAAACGGCCTTCGGCATAGGCCGCTTCGAGGTCGACGGCATCGCCGAGACCATGGGCGGAAATGACATCGGCAAGGCTCTTGCCGCTATTGGCGGCTTCCATGGCAAGCGCGTAGACCGAACCGGCACCCTTGACGACCTGCGCCTGTCCGCCGTCTTCGCGAACCGCTACAATGATTTTGCCACTGGCATCTTTGATCTGTGAAATGAGCACGGGATTTCCTTCCTGCGGCGCAACGCGCCTTATCTTCGTCGGCGCCTTGCGCCTGCACCTTATGAAAGTGGCCGGAAACCGGCCACTTTTTTGATTTGCGATTTGGGTGGGCCGATCAGCCCTTGTTCTTGTTGTAGACGTCGAAGAACACGGCGGCGAGCAGCACGAGGCCCTTGACCATCTGCTGGAAATCGATGCCGAGACCGACGATCGACATGCCGTTGTTCATGACGCCCATGATGAAAGCACCAATGACCGCGCCGGTGATCTTGCCAACGCCGCCCGATGCGGAAGCGCCGCCGATGAAGCAGGCTGCGATCACATCAAGTTCGAAGCCCACACCGGCCTTCGGCGTTGCCGAATTGAGGCGGGTCGCGATGATCATGCCGGCAAGACCGGCCAGCACGCCCATGTTGACGAAGGTGAGGAAGCTCAAGCGTTCGGTGTTGATACCGGAAAGCTTGGTCGCCTTCTCATTGCCGCCCATGGCGTAGACACGGCGACCGATGGTGGTGCGGCGCGTCACGAAGCTGTAAAGCGCAATCAGCACCAGCATCACGATCAGCACGTTCGGCAGGCCGCGATAGGTGGAAAGCTGGTAACCCAGGAACAGGATAGCACCTGAGATCAGCAGATTCTGCACGATGAAGAAACCGAACGGCTCCACGTCGATGCCATGCTTCACGTTCACCACGCGGCGACGCCATGCCAGATAAAACAACGCCACCGTGATCAGCAGGGTCAGGATCATCGAAGTGGTGTTGAGACCTTCGATACCACCGATATCAGGCAGGAAGCCGGTGCTGATGATCTGGAAATCGGTCGGGAAAGGACCGATGTTCTTGCCGCCGAGCACGAACAGCGTCAGGCCACGAAACACCAGCATCCCCGCCAAGGTGACGATGAAGGACGGAATACGGTGATAGGCGATCCAGTAACCCTGGGCAGCACCGATGATACCGCCGATGACGAGACAAATCAGCGCCGCCAGGAACGGGTTCATGCCCCATTGCACGGTCAATATGGCCGCGATCGCGCCGACGAAGGCAACGATGGAGCCGACCGAAAGGTCGATGTGCCCGGCGACGATGACGAGCAGCATGCCCAGCGCCATGATGACGATGAACGAGTTCTGCAGGATAAGGTTGGTCAGGTTCACAGGGCGGAACAGAATGCCGCCGGTGTAGAACTGGAAGAAAACCATGATGGCGACGAGCGCGATCAGCATGCCATATTCGCGGATATTCGAGCGAATATAGGATGAGATCGAGATGACGTTACTTTCTTCGCTTGTTGTGTTTGCCGAACTCATGAGTTCTTCTCCCCTGAGCGCATGATAGCGCGCATGATGCTTTCCTGGCTCGCCTCTCCCTTCGGCAATTCAGCGACGATGCGGCCTTCGTTCATGACGTAGATGCGGTCGCAATTGCCGAGCAGTTCGGGCATTTCCGATGATATCATCAGAACGCCTTTGCCGTCGGCAGCGAGCTGGTTGATGATGGTGTAGATTTCATATTTCGCGCCGACATCGATGCCGCGTGTCGGCTCGTCGAGGATCAGCACATCAGGATTGGAGAACAGCCACTTGGACAGCACCACCTTCTGCTGGTTGCCACCCGAAAGATTGACCGTTTCCTGAAAGATGCCCGAGGACCGGATACGCAGGCGCGTGCGGAAATCGCTCGCCACCTTCATTTCCTTGATGTCGTCGATGATGCTGGCACTCGACACGCCGGCCAGGTTGGCAAGCGTGGTGTTGTGCAGGATATTATCGTTGAGCACGAGGCCGAGATGTTTGCGGTCTTCCGTCACATAGGCAAGACCGGCATCGATGGCGCGGCGCACGGTGCTCACATCCACGGGTTTGCCATGGATCAGCACTTCGCCGCTGATCTTGTGGCCGTAGGACTTGCCGAACACGCTCATCGCGAATTCGGTGCGCCCTGCCCCCATCAGCCCGGCAATGCCGACGACTTCGCCCTTGCGCACGGTGACGTTGATATCGTGCAGAACCTTCCTGTCGCGGTGCTGCTGGTGATAGGCGTTCCAGTTCTTGACTTCGAGAATGGTCTCGCCGATCGGCACGTCGCGCGGCGGATAACGATCTTCCAGATCGCGTCCCACCATGTTGCGGATGATGACATCCTCGCTGATTTCTTCCTGATGACAGTCGAGCGTCTTCACCGTCATGCCGTCGCGCAAAACGGTGATCTGGTCGGCCACCTTGCGCACTTCGTTGAGCTTGTGGGTGATGATGATCGAGGTCATGCCCTGCTTGCGGAATTCGATCAAAAGGTTGAGCAGCGCCTCGGAATCGCTTTCGTTCAGCGAGGCGGTCGGCTCGTCGAGGATGAGCAGCTTCACGCTCTTCGACAGCGCCTTGGCGATTTCGACGAGCTGCTGCTTGCCCACACCGATATCGGTGATCAGCGTCTCCGGCGATTCCTTCAGGCCCACTTTCTTTAAGAGTTCGCGGGTCCGGTTGAAGGTCTGCTGCCAGCTGATGACGCCGTTCGAGGCGACCTCGTTGCCAAGGAAGATGTTTTCCGCAATCGACAGGAGCGGCACCAGCGCCAGTTCCTGGTGAATGATGATGATACCAATATCTTCGCTATCATTGATGGCGCGAAAATTCCGCACTGCGCCTTCATAGTGGATTTCGCCCTCATAGGTGCCGGCGGGGTAAACACCGGAAAGGACCTTCATCAAGGTCGACTTCCCCGCGCCGTTCTCACCGACGAGTGCGTGGATCTCACCCTCTTTAACCTTGAGGTTGACGTTCTCAAGCGCTTTCACGCCCGGAAACGTCTTGGTGATGTTCCGCATTTCGAGAATGGTATTGGCCATATCGCAATCCAGCGCCCGATTAATTCCGGCGTTTTTATTTTTATGGAAAAACGGGGATGACGCCAAGTCATCCCCGCATGTGTGTCGAGCTTATTTCAGCTGGTCTTCCTTGTAGTAACCGCCATCGACGAGAACCTGCTTGTAGTTCTCCTTGGTTACTGCAACGGGCTTCAGCAGGTAGGACGGAACGACCTTGACGCCATTTTCATAGGTCTTGGTGTCGTTTACCTCAGGCTCCTTGCCCTGCAGAACAGCGTTGACCATGTTCACGGTCACCTTGGCGAGTTCGCGGGTGTCCTTGAAGATGGTGGAATACTGTTCGCCGGCAATGATCGACTTGACCGACGGGACTTCAGCGTCCTGACCGGAAACGACCGGCAGCGGCTGGTCCTTCGAACCATAACCAACGCCCTTCAGCGAGGAGATGATGCCGATGGACAGACCGTCGTAAGGCGACAGAACGGCGTCAACCTTGGCGTCGGTGTAATAAGCCGACAGCAGGTTATCCATACGGGCCTGGGCCGTTGCCGGATCCCAACGCAGCGTACCGACCTTGTCCATGCCCATCTGGCCGGACTTTACGACCAGCTTGCCGCTGTCGATGTAAGGCTTCAGAACCGACATTGCGCCATCATAGAAGAAGAAGGCGTTGTTATCGTCAGGAGAACCGCCGAACAGCTCGATGTTGAACGGACCCTTGCCGTCCTTCAGGCCAAGCTTGTCGGTGATCGAAGTCGCCTGCAGAACGCCAACCTGGAAGTTGTCGAAGGTGGCGTAGTAGCTGACGTCGCCGCTGTTGCGGATGAGGCGGTCATAAGCGATGACCTTGATGCCCTGCTCGCCAGCCTGCTTCAGAACGTCCGACAGCGTGGTGCCGTCGATCGAGGCGATCACGAGGACTTTCACGCCCTTGGTGACCATGTTTTCGATCTGGGACAGCTGGTTCGGAATGTCGTCGTCGGCATATTGCAGGTCGGTCGTGTAACCGGCTTCCTGCAGCTGCTTGACGATGTTGTTGCCGTCATCGATCCAGCGAGCGGAAGACTTGGTCGGCATGGCAATGCCGACGGAACCCTTGTCCTGTGCGAAAGCCGGTGCTGCGAAGGAAGCAGCACCGATGGCACAAGCCGCCATCAGCGAAATAATGGACTTCATTAACTCTCTCCCTTGAACCCTTCTCTGGTGCCCGCTTGCTGCGGCGCACCATGAAATTCATGCCGTCAGAGGAAGGAGCCGCGTTCGGCCCGTCCCGATCTCGCAGCTGCGAAATGGAACAGATGCCGCTCCTCCCCGGCATCCCGCAAACTGTTCTGAATCCATATAACTGTCAAATAGAATATATCGGCTTACCTATATCAATTATGCTATATTAAATCGATACAATAACCGATGAGGGGTATAAAACGGCGAATGAGCAACCAGAAAGTGTATGAGCAGACGCAAACAACAGACGCGCTTTTCGTCTTTGAAGACAACCCGCTTCTGCGCGCCGGATTGAAGATGAGCCATCTGCGCATGCTGGTCATGATCGAGGAGCACGGGCAGGTCAGCGCCGCGGCAGCCGCCATGAACATAACACAGCCGGCGGCCTCGCGCATGCTTTCCGAAATGGAAGCCATCGTCAAAAGCCCGCTCTGTCAACGGGCCTCGCGCGGCGTGGTGCTGACGAAATTCGGCGAGGCGCTGGCGCGGCGGGCGCGCACCATCTTGCTGGAACTGCGCGAGGCGAGCCGCGAGCTTAACCAGATGAAATCCGGCAGCGGCGGCTCGGTCTATATCGGCGCCGTCACAGCACCTGCCATCAGCCTTGTGGTTCCCGCCATCAAGCGGGCGACGGACACCTATCCCGGCATCGAGATCAACGTGCAGGTGGAAAGCAGCAATGTGCTGGCCCGGGAATTGCTGGCCGCGCGTCACGACTTCATCATCGGCCGCATCCCTGACGATTTCGACCCCGGCCTGTTTTCCATCCATGAAATCGGCATCGAGCGCGCCTGTCTGGTGGTCGGCGAAGGCCACCCCCTGCTTGGCGGCGAGCCGGTAACGCTGGGCGATCTTTCCGCTTACGATTGGGTTTTCCAGCCGCCGGGCGCCCTGCTGCGCAGAACGATGGAAGACGTGTTCCTCACCCATGGCGTGGGTATGCCGCGCAATATCATCAACACGCCGTCCATGCTGCTGACACTTGCGCTGATCTGCAACACCAATGCGATTGCGCCGATCGCCCAGGACATGGCCGAATTCGTGACAGGCCAGCAGGCCGACATCGGCCGCACCCGCATCCTGCCGACGGATTTCGAACTTGTGGTCAAGCCCTACAGCATCATCACCACCAAAGGCCGCGTTTTGCCGCCCAGCGCCCGGCTGCTTTACGATCTGGTCCTGGATGAAAGCCGCAAGCTGACCGGCCCATGATGACAGGCCATCACGAGAGGCCCGCAACGACGTGGAAAGCCAGACGCCACCTTCATCTTATAAACAGGCCGGATTTACGGGCCGGCGCAGGGGAACAGCCGCATGCTTTTCGGACAATCCGTCTTCCAGTCGGTCGTCGAAAGACTGAAGCAGGAAAGAGAAGAAGAAGCCGCGGAACCGCCGCCGCCAGTCAACCACCGCATCGCCGGCTTCAACTCCGGTTTTGTCGTCAGCTCACCTTCTGCTGCACCGCAACCGGGAAACGGCGGCCTCGACGCCTATTTGGCCTTTCTGGCCGATCCGGCGCCACCGCCTGAACCACAGCCGGAACCAGAGCCGGAACCCATGCCGGCCCATCTTGAAAAGACTTCGCTCGCGGATGTGTCAATGGAACTGGCGATCCATGAAACCGACACCGCGGCAACGCTTGCGGAAAAACGCCGCGCCTTCGCCCGCCTCAACCACCCGGACGGCGTGAAACCGGAGTTCCGGCACAATGCGACCCTGCGCATGACGGCCGCAAATCTGCTGATCGACCAGGCGATCCGGATGCTGAAAACCTAAATCATGGAATGGAATGCAAGGCCGGCAGCGCCTGCCGCAGCATATGCCGATGTCAGCCAGCGTCGTTTTTGTCGACGGGCGCGTTATCGGCGGGTTCGTCCGGCGCAGACTTGTCCGCTCCACCCTTGGCCGCATCATTAACGCTCACGGGTTTGAATTTCACCAGCAGCTCATAGGCAGCATAGGCTGCGATGCCGCCGACGATCGTTCCCCAGAAAAACTCGCGATTGACGAATTCGATCACAGCCCAGGCCGCGCAAAAGCCAACGATCAGCAACCTGACCCACAAAGGGCGATAAAGCGGATGGCTGGTATCGATGTTCAGCATGGCGTTCCCGTTTCCGGCCTTTTCCGGCCGACCGAACTCTTACGGCATCGGGTGACCAAAGGCATATGCAGGTCGTCTTGGCCGTTTCACAGGAAAATTGCAACGCAAATCGAGCCGCTACCAATCAGGCTGTCGTGAAAATACCGGAAGGGCAAATCCCCATGCACGGCCCAGCGGGCCGAAAAATCGGCACGACCCGCACTTTCCGGGTCGTTGCCACTCCAGAGCGGCCCCATCGCCGATAGCGGTGTTCAGCCCCGCAGACGCCCAAGCAGCGACAGCAATTGGTCGCGGGCTTTCTTGCCGCCAATCCTATCGATCAGCTTTTCCTCACGGTCGCGCCATGAATCGGAAAGGCTGTCGAGAAGGCGGCTGCCTTCCTCGGTCATGTCGAGAAAATGAACACGCCTGCCCTCTTCCGACCGGCGACGGACAAGCAGACCCTTCTCTTCCATGCTGTCAACGATCGCGACAAAATTGGCGCGCTGGATGCCGAGCGCTTCCGCCACATCGCTTTGTTTCAGGCCAGGATTGCCACCGACAATGACGAGAACGGAAAAATCGGCCGGTCGCAATCCCCGTTCTGCCAGCACATCGGAAAACCCGTTTGCCACGGCAAGTTGCGAGTGTCGCAAATGATAGCCGATCGCCGTCGTCAACAATCCATAGTCAATCGCTGTAAGATGCACCGGCTGCACTCCGTCGCTTTCGGCCTTTTCCGCCCGCGGCCCGTTGCTATGTGCCAATCGCAAAGCCATCCGATCCCCCGCTTGATTCGTTCCTTTACCCTGCCGAAATCATAACCGACAACGTTCCAAAACTGTATCCCAAATAAATGTAGATGATACTAATATTGTATAATAATTTGACAGTTAATCCGCAAAACCCCAAATCCCACTTCCAGGCCGCCATCTGAAGACTGAGAAAAATATGACTATTTACCCGCCGATTTTAAGGGTATGGCACCACCTGCCGCGCCGTGTTTGAAAGGCATTGCACCAATCTCGCCACCCGCTCATGATGACGGCAAAACAGCTGCCGGATCAGGCGATAACATACTACTTATAGGGGAAACCCGATTTCAACAGAAAAAGCAATACGCCAAACGACGCATTGTTTCCCCAACCCGCACAAAGGCATCAGCACCCCGCAACAAACCGCGTCTCACCCCGGCAGAAAAACAGGTGCCGTTTCGCAAATCTCTGATTTTTAGACATTGATGCGGAAAGAAAGCTGAGGTATGAACCAACCGCTGCACGCGATTCAAGCGTGACCGCTGCACCCGTAGCTCAGCTGGATAGAGTGTTGGATTCCGATTCCAAAGGTCACAGGTTCGAATCCTGTCGGGTGCGCCATTTACCGAAGCTAGAAATCTCGCCGCATTGTAAGTTACTTCACACTCGCAAGGAAATGTGAGCAAGGCTTCGGCTTGCCTCATGTTGACAACATTATGCCACGCCTTCCACCTCTTCAATCTATTCGATCGAGAGGCGAGATCAAAACAGCAGGGCGCGCAGTAGCGGTAAGATTTTCCAGATTTTCATTGCAAATTTCGTGAAAAACACAAAGCCGCAGCTCAGTCGCCCATATAAAAAATTATATTCCGCAAATTGGATTAAAATATAAAATTATGGATGTATACGTACATTGATAATCAGATAGCAAATACAAATATGGACGCTTAATAAATGAAAACAAAGACGATTTTTACTCTTTCGATATCTATATTCATTCTGGCGGGATGCCAGACAGAAGCGAATTTTAATCGCGAGCAAGAAATGGTCAGCGGCAGCCCGGCCATCAAACGTGACGTGATAAAAAAATGTGAAGAAGCCACAAGGAAGGTCTCTCCAAGTGACAGCGCCGAAATGGCGAAGCTTATGAATGTCAGCCCGAGCAGCAACATTGCTTTCACCTATTGCAAGCGGACATATGATGCAGTCGCAAGCAAGCGGATTACGTATAGCGACTATGTCAATCACAGGCCGGTGTACATCCGTGTCCTGCAGGGCAAGTGATTTCGGCCTTGCGCTTCTGCGGTTCCACGCAGAGCTGCCGTGAGGGTAGAATAGACCGATCATCCGTTGTTGAAATTATGCCGCGCAAACGATTTTCGATTGCGCGGCATGTTTCCTGAACATCGGCGGGGATAACCCCGCCGACGCTCCTGCAAACAACCAACCCTCGCTTAAAACTCCTGCCAGTCATCCTTTGACGTATCCACGGCCGCGTTGCCCGAGAAGGCGGATGCGATCTTGCGGCCCAGCGCGCGGACGGGGGATGCGACCGGCCTGTCGTTGCCGCCGGCATTGCGAACCGGAGCGGGCTGGCTCTTCTGCTGATAGGCGGCGTCGGCAAGCCTGAACTGCGAGAGCAGTTGATTGAGCGACGCGACCTCCTTGGCGAGGTTATGGCTTGCGGCGTTGGTTTCCTCCACCATCGCCGCATTTTTCTGCGTGTCCTGATCCATCTGGTTGACGGCCGTGTTGATCTGCTGGAGACCGGAAGACTGCTCCTGCGCGGATTCCACGATGGAGACCACGTGCCGGTTGATTTCCTGCACTTCTAAGACGATGGTCGTCAGCGCCTTGCCGGTGTCACCCACCAGCTGAACGCCCTGCTGCACCTGATCGTTAGACGTGTTGATCAGCGCCTTGATTTCCTTGGCCGCACTGGCGGAGCGCTGCGCAAGCTCGCGCACTTCCTGCGCCACCACGGCGAAACCCTTGCCCGCCTCGCCCGCACGCGCGGCTTCCACACCGGCATTTAGTGCCAGAAGATTGGTCTGGAAAGCGATCTCGTCGATCACGCCGATGATGTTGCTGATCTCATTGGCGGATTTGGCGATCTGTTCCATGGCGACCACGGCGCGGCGCACCACTTCGCCGGATTGTTCGGCACCCGCCTTGGCGCGGCTGACGATCTGGCCGGCTTCTTGCGCGCGCTTGGTGGAATCGCGCACCGTGGTGGTGATCTCTTCCAGGGCGGCAGCGGTTTCTTCCACGGCTGCGGCCTGCTGTTCCGTGCGCTTGGCAAGATCATCAGCGGCCGATTTGATCTCGTTTGCGCCGGCACCGATGCCGCCGGCATTCTGCGCAACCCTGGTCAGGGCCGCCTGCAGCTTTTCCGCCGACATGTTGAAATCGTTGCGAACGCTATCCAGCGTCGCGGTGAACGGCTGGCCGATGCGGTAGGAAACATCACCTTCCGACAGTTTCGAAAGGCCGGCAGCCAGATTTTCGACGGCGAATTTGACGTCGGCCGCTTCGTTTGCCTTCTGCTGCTCACGCTCGATGCGGTCCTTTTCCGACAGGCTGCGATTGGCTTCCGTCTCCTGCTCGAGGCGAAGGCGTTCAAGCGCATTTTCGCGGAACACCTGAACGGCTTTGGCCATCTGGCCAACTTCGTCTCCGCGGCCCATGCCGTCGATTTCCGTTGCCGTCTCGCCGCCGGCAAGCGACACCATGCGCTCGCGCAGACGGGCGATCGGGGTTGTGATGCCACGCGACGCCACAAAAATCGCCAGAATGACGCCGATGGAGAAAACAAATCCAATCACGGCAAGCGATGTCAGGATCGTCGAATTGGTCTCATCCGTCAGCTCGCCACTTCCCTTGGCAACGCCGTTGACCAGCTTTTCCAGCAGCGCAGCCATATTGTCAGCCGTCGGGCGAATGGCGGCATCGGCCTTCAGCATCTGGGCTGCCGCGTCTTCGTTCTGATTGGCCAGACCCAGCTCAACCGCCTTGTCCGTGATTGCGGTAATCTCCTGCGACTTTGCAAGAAACCCGTCAATGGCAGTCGTCTCTTCCGGAAATGCCGCCTTCACATTGTTAAGGCGCATCACCAGCAGCCTCTTGCTCTCGGTGTAGAAATCCCGGGCGACCTTGATATCCGGTCCGGCCGCGTCATAGGCCATTACCTGATAGGCGCCATAAGCAACTGCGACGAGGTTTCGGTTGGCGCGCGCAAGCTCCACCAGAGCGGCGTTGTCATTGGCAATGAAGAATGAATAGGTCGTATCCGCTTCCTTGTAGCGGTTGGACATGAATGCGGTGGCGCCAAGGCCAACGATACAGAGCGGCAGAATAAGCGACAGGATTTTGGTGCGGATACTGGCATTTTGAAGAAAGGACACGGGGAAACCTCACGTCAACAAAAGCCGCTCCTTCCCCGTGCCGGAGGTGTTCGGCAAGACTGGCATTGCACGTCGAACACCTTGATCATCAAGGTTTCACGAGACGCATCATCGGCTCGGGCCGTAATTTGCATCATGCGTGCGTCCGCGAAGGGTAATGCCTTTTCCTCAGATATCGGCAGGTTACCATTCGTGCGACGCGGGCGGCCCGCCAGCGAGCGGGGGCGCCGGACCACATTTCGAGAAAAATGGAAGGGCTGCTTTTTGGATGCCCACTGCCATTTCTTGTCTGATAAAATGATTATAGTTAAAAACTTTACAATTCCTTCCTATCCGGACGCCCGGCAAATATAAGACGGCAAAGCGACGGCAGGGCCATCACCGCCAGCCCTGCCAAATCAAGACGCGTGCGGCGGCGGGTAGCCGCCGCCCCTGCCAGGCCCTTATCCGCTTCGGGCAAAAGACCGTGCCTTTCGCATCACCACCCAGTGCTGAATAATGGCGGCCAATGCCGCAAGACCGGCCATAACGGCAAAGACCAGGGCGATATCGCGATAGGCCGTTGCAAAACCAAACCGGGCAATCCACGGCTGGCTCGCCAGCGGCGAGATGAAATGCCCAAGGAACATCGATGCCGTGACGATGCCGGCGATACGCCCGCGTAGCCGCAGCGGTGCTAGCATGATCGTCGTGGACATGATGGCCGGCATCACAAGGCCGAGACCAAGCCCCGCCACACCAACCGCAGACAGCATGGAGACCAGCCCGTCTGCCATGGCAAGCAGCGCAAATCCCGTCGCCATCAGCACCAACCCAACGGCAAGAATGGCGGCTACCCCCATATGCCTGTGCAATCTTGCAAAATTGAGCGCCGTCAGCGCCCCCGCCAGATTGAAGATGCCAATCGCATATCCCGCAACGCTGCCGGAAAACACGCCGAGTTCACGCATGAAAAACGGCAATTGCGAGGGGATGGTGTAAAACAGCGCGTTGACGAGAAACACTGCCACCGCCAGCACAACCACCAGCGGCCAATTGACCGCAAAAGCCGGCCCGGCGTCCCGGGCGCGGCTATCGCCCCGTGCCGGTTCCCTCAGGAAAATCAGGGCCGCCGGCAGAATGGCGAGGGCGACGGCATAGACCGCAAAGGGTGCGCGCCAGTGAATATCGGCCAGCAATCCACCCGCCACGACAAAAAAGACGCCGCCGAGCTGGGTGAAAGCCTGCTGCAGCCCGAGATAGCGCTCCCGTGCCGGCCCCTCGAAATAATCGCCCACCAGCGCCGTTCCGATCGTCATGATGCCGCCGATCGCCAGACCCAGAAACGCCCGTCCAACGAGCAGGCCCGCAAGGCTGTCAGCAAAAAGACCGGATATGCCGGAAAGGCTGTAAAGCAGGATTGCGCCCAGCAGCAGCCGTTTGCGGCCGAAGCGATCCGCCAGCATCCCGGCGACGGGCGCGCAGAGTGCGACGAAAACCGATGGCAAGGTCAACACCATGCGGCTCAACAGCCCGACATTGGCTGTCGACAGGAAGTTCTGTTCGATAGCGGGCAGCGAAGGCGCAACCGTCGTCCCGGCCATGATGGTGAGTGTGGCGACAAACAGCAGGGTGATTTTCAGCGCCGTGGAATTTTCAGCCATCGTCACGCCTCCCTGCAAGGGGTAGCGGAACGCGCCTGCTTCAGCACATGCGCCCACCAGCCAGGTGTGTTCATCATCGTCACCAGCGCGCTTACCACCGGCGGCCGGGGCCGCACCAGCAGCCATTTGCCGATGATGTCGCAGAACCGCGGATTGCGCCCGCTGCCAAATATGATCCGTAGGGAGAGTATGATATCGCTCATGGAACGTCCTTCAACAGTGTTCCATGCTCTGATAGTTCCTCAACTATAGTTGAGGTCAATAGCCGCGATAAAAAACATATGCCCATCAATGGCGGATGGTGTCTCCAGTCCCGCCATCACCCCGGCGTAGCACCACGCGCACAAGCCGGTTTCCTCCTGCCCGATATCGTCGGCAGCCAACTGCCTATGGGTGGCGCGAAAGAGGCTTCGGCACCATCATCCCTTCACCGTCGGCGCGGGCCGGCTCCCGCCGCTTCTCATCCTGAACCAGGCTGGCAGTTGCCTGCAGATGCAGGCCCATCACGGCAACGATAAGGAAAAACCAGACGAAACCCGCACTCAGCATGAGGATCGTTTCCAGAAAGCTGTAAAGCAGCACATAAAGCCAGACGCCGACATAAAGCCGTGTCAGCGGGCTTTTGCGCGTGGCCTCATCCATTTTGCCAAGATAATGAAGCGGCAGCAGAAAAATCCATACCAGCACCAGCACCAGACCCGGCACGCCACCCGCAAGCACGAGGTCGAAATAGGCATTATGCGCAGCCGGCGCGGTCGCCGCCCAGCTATTGTTTTCAATGGAACTCGATAGCAGCGCGTCGCTGCGCCAGAAGGCCTGATATCCGTATCCTAAAACCGGTCGCTGATGGATATAATCAATGGCGATGGTCCAGATATCGGTTCGGCCTGTGAAACTGGCGTCGATCCCCATTTTGGTCAGCATCTGCGAAAAGACCGGATCGACGGTGGTGCCGATCACCACCGTCGCGAAGACCACCATCAGCAGGGTCACGACCAGATATCGCCATTGGGGCCAGCGTACGATGAACCAGCCTGTGCCAATGATGATCGGCATCAGCCCAAGTGCCGTCTTGCCGCCTGACTTGACCAGAAAGATCAGCGACAGCAGCAGAACCACCAGCCCCCCGAAAAAGGACCAGCGCCTGCAAAGATAGATCCCGACGATGATCAGCACCGACATGATCGAGGCAGCCTCGTTCTTGTGATTGAAGACGCCCCGCCAGTTGCCCGCAAGAAACGGCTCCAGCGCATCGCTGACCTGATGAATCGACCGTCCGGGCAGAGCGGCGATACCGAAATAGCAAAGGAACAGGATAATCCACACGCAGAAGGCAAGCATTGTGGTGAAATGCCGCTCGGAGCGCGGCAATTGCAGGAAACCATCGGCAAGCGCACAGATGATGGCGCACATTACCAGTCGCCGCAGCGAGAACATCGGCGCTTCGCCCACCAGCGAAGTGAACGCATACCAGCCGAAAATCGCCGCTATCAGCAGGCGCGGTGCAAAGAGGATCGAGAACGACTTTTCCTTCGCCATGAACGCCACGAAACTGAAAAGCAGAATGATCGCGGTGAACTGGTTGAGAAGACTGGAGCCGGCTGCCATGGCGGAGCCGGAATAAGTGGAGGAAAGTGAAACATAGGGCGAAAAGCCGATCGTGAAGTAAAGGAAGGTCACATAAAACAATGCGTCCCGCCAATATCCACGCCCCTGTCCGTCGTCCGCTGCATCCATAAGGGGTTTTTCTCTTCCTTTTTCCACGTCGGCACACATCGTATCCGATGCTTCATCCCCGTCACAGGAATATCCTGCAAATATCCTATTTTTTAGTTATTCGTAATGCACGGAAGAATAGTAATTTCGTCATTTTCTTTTGTTAGGAAGGGATAGGCGCACAGGCAGAGAAACAGAGCCGAATTCGGCAGGTCAATTTGGAAAGTGACGGAATTTCCGCCGGAAAAAATTCTGCCCGTTGAAATCAAATATTTGATTTAATTAATATTAGAACGAAATAAACCATCGAATAGATTACTTCTACCTACGCGATGGAATATCCATTTGGGCGTATTGAGGGCATAGCCCAAGGCTCTCTTTAGCCTCTATTAACAACTTAAGATATATCCTTGAGTTGATCTCATAATTGCGCATAAGGCTGGAGACCTAAGGTGGACGTTCCGAGACACACCAACATGGACGATGGCGATAGCGGTCAATCGACACGGTGCCCGGACAAGCCCGGAACGGTCGGTATTCGCCCCATGCGCAGGGACGATGTCGAGGCGGTCGAGGCGGTGCTCAACAGCGCTTTCAAGAAGACCGGGCGTGAAGTAAACTTCGATTTGCGCTCCTATGTCGAAACATTGTTCTTCAGCAGCCCCATCTTTGATCCGGAGTATGGCAGCGTCGTCTATGACGCGGGGGAAAACAGGGTCACAAGCGTCATTCTCGCGGTCCCCATGCGGTTTATCGCGAATGGAAAAGCCATTACCGCCAGATTATTATGCGCTTTCGCATCGGATGGGAAACTCGGCGCGCTGGGGGCTGCCCGCCTGTCTCGCAGCATGCGGGCAGCGAAACATGACATGCTGTTTTCGGACACGGCCTCCCCCGTCAGCGCCGATCACTGGGTCGCGATCGGCGGCACCATGATGCCGATCGAAAGCCTGCAATGGCACAAGGCCCTCAAGCCCTTCTGCACGATCGCGCTGCGCATGCCGCGACGCTCGAAACTGGCCAAGACCACGCTTGCCCTGTCGGCGCTTGGATTTGTCGACGGTATTCTGCGATCATGGAAAAAAGGCTTGAGGCCGCATCAAGTCGCCGGCGCCAGGGTAAGAACCGTGGATTTCGAGACATTCCGCCGCAAGGCGCTGACGATGATCGAGCGATTTTCCATTCGTCCGGAATGGTCTCACGAGGAGTTCCACTGGCTGATAGAAATGAGCAGGACCAATGAGAGCCTCGGTGAACTGAAAAGCCTGACCATCGAAACCGCCGAAGGCCATGTCATGGGCGCCGCCCTGTTTTTTGGCCAGCCGGGAAGAACCGCCTATGTGCTCAATCTCGTCTGCGATGCCGGTCGTGAAAACGACGTGCTCAACACCCTGTTCCGCCATTTCGACGACGAGAACTACGCCCACGTCACCGGCATGTCGCAGCCCTTTCTCATAAATGCACTGTACCGCCAGAACCATATGAGCTTTCGCCATGACGGATATTTCTGCATGGCAACCCGGGATGAAGCACTGCGGGACCGGGCGATTGCCGGCGACATCTATATTGGCGGCCTGTGCTCGGAACGCTGGAGCAAGCTGATAACCGACTATTGAGCCGCCCCCACGTGTTTGACGCAGAAGGCAGGCCGCAGCGTTTTACGCCTTGGTGAAACGCTGGACATTCGCCGAGATCAGGTGGCGCAGCGCCTTCGCGTAACGTTTGGAGCGCGTCTTGGCCGCCAGCGCGCTGGTCCAGTCCACCATCGATCCATTGATATCGAAGTCGCCCAGCTGCCCTTCGGGAACGTCACCCTTTTCGATACGTTCGACGATCGACCCCAGCGCCGCGTAGAATTCCGGCGAGCGATAGGGCGGATGCAACGAATACATGCCCTTTCCCGTACCGAGAAAATCCAGCCGGTGCACGCCCACGCGCATCATGTTGGTGCTCAGCACCTCTTCGGCGGGCATCGAGACCGGCTGCTGGTTATAGGCGTAGGAGCGGATACGCCGCTTGGCATCCGGCCGCAGCAGTTCCAGCGAGCCGATCCGTTTGGCGAAGCGGTCCATGTCAATCATGAAAAGCCGCGTGGAGACAGTGGCAAAGCGCCATGTGGGGATGCGCGATGGCAGCTTGCGCGGCTCTGGAATATTCCTCACGCCCGGCATGCCGACATGGCGGGAAATATCAAGATCGCCACGCACGGTCGGCGGCCCGGAAAACGGCGTGATGCACAGGGCATCGGGGTTGGCCCTCTGCAGGGCAACGGCCTCTTCGAACCAGTTCTGGCTGCCGCCGCCAAACATCATGTCGCTGTCCATATGCAGCACATAACGGGCATTGGCGCGTTTCAGCCCGTAGAAATAAACATGAAACGGCCCACCATCGAAGGCCTTGGCCGGATAGGGGATCGGCGAGCGCGAAAAGAAGGTCTTTGCCACCAGGTTGCGTGCCGCATCGCTGTAATCAACCACATCCACATACAGATGCGGATAGTTGGTCTGCATTTCCTCCAGCATGTCGAAAAGGCGTTTGCTGGCCGCATCAAAGCCGTTGCCCTTGTAACGGCCTGCCCCGACCTGCCCGGTATCGACAGTCAGAAGAATGCGGTCCACCTGACCGCCCCAGACCCGCAGCTGATGTGGCAGGGTAAGGGCCGCATGCGGTGCGTCGAAGGGATGCAGATTGATCTGCAGTGCTTTCTGTACGGGAGGAAGCAACGTTTCAGCACTCATGCTCATGCACCACGGTTCCGGAATTCGTTGATGACGGCCATCATCGGTTTTTCGTTGAAGCTCCAGTCCAACGGCAGCGGCCGATTGGCCGTGCCGTCCCGGCGCGGATAGGCCCAGCGGATCCAGCTATATTGATCCGAAATGCCCCAGGTCGTGATCGAGGAAAGCCCCCCACCCGCCGAGGCCGCTTCGAGAAAATCGCGGACCTGACCGTTGATCAGCATATCGCGCTCGGCCTCCGGGCCGGGCAGCGTCTGGTCCATCACATCCAGCTCCGTCACCAGAATGGCAAGGCCGTAGCTGCGCATTTCCGTGGCAAAGGCGGCAAGCTCGTCCTTGGCGATAGGCCAGCCGCCGCGCAGATGCCCCTGCAGGCCGATGGCGTTGATCGGCGCACCCTTCTCAAGCAGTTCAAGAATGAGGTTGCGGAAGGCTGCGCGTTTGGCCGGCGATTTTTCGACGGCGAATTCCACATCATATTCGTTGAGAACAAGCTGCGCCTTCGGATCGACCGCATGGGCAATATCGAAGGCCTTCTTGATGGCGTCCGACCCCGCCCCGTAATACCAGGCATCGCGCCGCGCGCGCACATTGCCCGGCACGTCAGGGATCGGCTCATTGACCACGTCCCAGCTATGGATCACGTCCTTGTAACGCTCCATCACCTTGACGATGTGGGTCTCCATCAGTTTCTCGACCTTGCCGCCGCCGCCGATACTTGCAAGCCAGGGTGCGTTGGAGGCGTACCAGATCAGCGGATGGCCGTGCATGGAAAGCTTGTGCTGACGCGCAAAGTTGGCGATTGCATCGGCGGCGGCGAAATCGAACACGTCAGCGGAAGGCCGCATGACCTCCCATTTCATTTCGGTAACCGGGGTGATGCGCGAGCAATATTTGACAACAGCCGTGCCAATGCGGCTATCGGCATTAAGATCCGGCAGATAGACGGCGGCGCCATAAGGGGCGGTTTTGACCGGTGTCTTCTTCTGCGCGGCAAGGGCCGGGCCGGCCATGGCATGCAACAGGCCGGCACTTGCCACACCGCCCAGAAAATTCCGCCGCCCGATCCGCATTTACCCGCCTCCGCAACCCTGGCGCATCAATGTCCAACAGGACGCAACCGCGCTCTAATTCTCAAAACATAACACCACGATCATGCCAAAAGGATATTAAAGATTTGCAAGGTTAACCGACGCTATACCACGTCATAATTGGCGAGGCCCGCTTAATCCGGTAGTAACTTCGCTGTGCGAATTCTTGGCCCACCCTTATGGAGTTGAAAACCTTGGTTTCCGTTTCGATTGTCATTCCCGTTCGCAACGGCGAGCGTTACATCGTGGAAGCGATCGAAAGCGTCCTGCTTCAGGGCGAGACCATTTGCGAGGTGCTGGTGGTCGATGACGGCTCCACCGATACCACCGCGCAAAAGGTGGAAGGTTTCTCCGATCCGCGTGTCAAATTGCTTGCCCGGCCGCAGGGCCGGCAGGGCGTTTCCGCCGTGCGCAATTTCGGCCTGTCGCAGGCACGCGGCGAATGGACGATGTTCCTCGATGCCGACGACCGTCTGAAGCCAGGCGCCATCGCCGCCCTTTGCGCCGGCATCTCCGGCCCTGACGTCGTTGCCGTCTATGGCGATTATGAGCGTATCGACGAAAACGGCGCGAAGATCGGCCGGCGCAATCTCATCCGCCGGCGTGAAAAGCCTGACGGTTTCATCCTCCAGCCGCTGCTGGGCGGAAACTTCATCGTCAATGGCGGCATCATGCTGGTCAGGACCCGCATCTTTCAGGATTTCGGCGGTTTCGACGAGACCCTGCGTTACGCGGAAGACTGGTATGGCTGGTGCAGGCTCGCCGCTGCCGGTCGCTTTGTCTATCTGCCCGGCTGCCATGTTCTCGATTACCGGGTGCATCGGACGAGCGTGATGATGAACCGGCTTTTGACCTTCCGGGATTGCGAACCGGCCATCGAGGCGGTGTTTTCCGACCCCGCCATCGTCGCCGCCATTTCCCCGCAGGAACTGCGGCGGCTTCGCCACAAATCCGAAAACCATATGAATGCCTACACAGTGGCGCAGGCCTTCCGCGCCCGCCGGTACCGCGGGGCCTTTTCGGCGCTCGCCGATACCCTCATTCATCGCCCCCGCCAAAGCCTCAGGGCCGTCGTTTTTTCCGCCGCAGCGCTTGCCGGTATTTAGGAGTTTCCATGCCCGAGATCATGCCGGAAGCGGTGGTGTGCATTCCCAGTTTCCGCCGGCCCGAAGGCTTGCGAAAGACGCTTTTGTCGCTCGCGGCGCAGAAGGTCGATTTTCCCTTCGCCATCGTCGTGGTCGACAATGATGGCGCAGGCCAGCAGGGCCTTGCCGTCGCACGTGCATTTTTTGGCGAAAGCGGCACGACCGGCCAGACACTGGTGGAGCCGACGCAGGGCAATTGTTACGCCATCAATACCGCCTTCCGCACCGCCCGGCAGAGCTATCCCTCCGCTCAATGGTTCCTGATGATCGATGACGACGAGGCCGCCTCCCCCGTCTGGCTTGCCGAAATGGTGTCGGCGGCCAGGTCCTTCGGCGCCGATATCGTCGGTGGACCGGTCAACCGTGAATTCGACGCACCCGCACCAAAGGCGGTGCTGTCACATCCGCTGTTCGGCTCCATCGAAGCGCCGACCGGTCCCGTCGAGCAGATTCACGGATCCGGCAATTGCCTGATTTCGCGGAAAGTTTTCGAAAGCTTGTCAAAACCGGAATTCGACGTGCGGTTCAATTTCCTCGGCGGTGGTGATATGGATTTCTTCACCCGCTGCCGTAAGGCCGGTTTCAAATTCGCCTGGAACGCTCAAGCCCTCATCATAGAATACGTGCCGGAAAACCGCATGGCGCCGCGCTGGATCATGGAGCGCTCGCTAAGAACCGGCATCATCAATTATAGCATCGACCGCGCTCGCCGCCCTGGCCTCAAGGGTGGACTGCTGCTTGCCGCCAAAAACGTCGTCAGCCTGTGCCTGTCGCTCATCCGCGCCATTGCCGCTTTCCTGAAAACCGGTGCGCTTTTGCCTGCCACCCATCCGCCGCTGATGTCCATCGGCCGCGTGATGGCGAGCTTGGGCATCACGCTCACGCCCTATAAGGCGCCGGTGAAAAAGGCCTGATATCCCTCATTGCGGGCACCCGTGTCAGCCCAACGTTTTTTCCCTGCCCAGCGAAATCGCATTCATGCGTTTCTGGAAACCGAAGGAAGAAAACACGGCTGCAAGAATGAGAAGCGGAACGAGAACCGGCCACAAGAAACAAAGAACGATACCGGTCACCCGATAAAAATCCCAATCCCTGTCGCGGCGGGCGCCTTCAATATAGGTCATGGCGAGAGAGGTAACAGTGCCAATCCCATAGACAAAAAGAGAAATGGACGTAATGACCATCGCTGCCCTCAAATATCTCTGATTCGAATAAATTTATAATATTTCCCCAGTGTAACGCCGTTGCGCCCAGTTGCAACGTATTTTAGCGGCGAGGCGCATCGTTTCAATACGTTAGGATGATCTCATATAGATTGGCGCGCGCGGCTTTCAAAAAATTCGCCGCGCAATCAAAACTGAGAATGGCAAAACTGAGAATGGCAAAACCGAGGACGGCAAAACCGCCGTCTTCCTCTCCGCTTCGTCAGCGTCCCGAAGCCCGGTAGCTGTGTTTCAGAAGCGAATATATAGCGATGGGATTGGTCAGCAGGTAGCGTTTGCCGAGGCGTCTCGGCTCAAGCATCGCCCTGTAGAGCCATTCCAGCCCCATATCCTGCATCCATTGCGGCGCGCGGCTGTTCTTGCCGGCAAGAAAATCGAACAGACCACCGCACGTCTTGACCACGGCAATGCCGGAAAGCCTGTCCAGATTGCGCGAAACGAAGCGTTGCTCCAGCGGAATCCCGAAGCCGACCCAGAGAATATCGGTCTGCGATGCGACGACATCGGCAAGGATCGCCTCTTCTTCGTCCCGGCTGAAATAACCGTTGCGCCGCCCGGAAAAAACCAGGCGCGGATAAAGCCTCTGCATTTCCTCCACCGCGGCGCGGTTGACCTCTTCGGAGCCACCGAGGAAATAAAACCGCGCACCCGTCTCTTCGGCCCGGCGGGCAACCGCATGAACGAGATCCGTCGTGGCCACGCGTTCGCGCAGTGCATTCGGGCAGAACGTGCGGGAAAAGATGACCAGTGACATGCCGTCGGCGTGAATCTGGTCCGCCTGCCGCAGCATGGCGTCAAATTCCCTGTCGTGATGGCAGAGCGCGATGACCTGACCGTTCGCCGAGGTCGAATAGAACGGCCTTGCGCCGACAGCACGCACGTGCCCCGCCCGCAGGATGAAATCCTCAGCCGTTTCTTCTATCGTCGCGTCAGTGATGGGTAAAGCCGCAAGCGGAATGACGGGCCAGGTCGTGTTCGGCCCTTTCGCATCCGGCATTTCGCTCCCTGTCATAATCTGTCCGGTGTCCAAGATAGGCATCGTTTCATTGTTATAGTCACACATATGCTTAAGGTATAAGGCTTCAAACACTACGAAGAACTATCATTAATATTTTTATAAACCCATCGTTTGAAGCGGACGATTTACACGCCCGGAGGTTGAGACCACGCTTTCCGCCTATTCCGGTTTCCCGGCCGATGGGTTAAGGAACGGCGAAACCACACCACAGAAAAGGTCCCGGCCATGGAAACCATCTCGATCGACAACCGCGGCGATTTCGGCCTCTGGGCAATAGAACGGGCAAAGGAAATCGTCGCCAACGAAGCGTCCGATCTCGCCATTTCGGTCCGCGACGGCGACGAGGCTGGCATTCGGGATGCAGGCAATGCGCTGGGTGCTGCCATCGCCGCTGCCCTGCTCGAAGTGTATGACGGCCTGATTTCGGAAGAATAGGGCAGCGGGCCAGCCTCATCAGGCGTAGCGCGCAGCACTTTCATCGTGGTCGTTGCGGCGCAGATAACCCCAGAGCCCGAGCGCCCCGGCAATGCCGAGACCAAGGAACAGACCACCTGCACCACCGGCAATCAGGAAGGTCAGCTTGCCCGGCGGCCAGCTTCTGGAATTCGGCGCGACAGGCTGTGAAATCACCCGCACATTGGTGGAATCGATCGACTGCTGTTCGGCAAGCTGGCGCGAGCGGGTAAGATAGGTCTCGTAGATCGCGGCAGCCGAATTGGCGTCGCGCTCCAGATCCCTGAGCCGCACCTGCGCCTCGTTGTCGGTGAAGACGTTGGCCCGTTCCGCTACCGCCTTCAATCTGAGGGCATCGAGCGAGGAGCGGGCCTCGGCGACATTGGTCTTGGCCGCCTGCAGGATGCGCCGCGCTTCATCCGCCATGCCGCGTTCCAGCATGGCGCGCTCCGCCCCTGCGGTTGCCAGACGCGGATGCCGCGCGCCATAGGTCAGCGTCATCGCGCCGATCTGCTGCTGCAGGGTGCTATATTGTGCGCGGATGGTGTTCATGGTCTGGCTGTCGAAGATGGCATCGCTCTGCGTGCGGTTCTGGGCAATCGCCGCTTCCATCTGCTTCAGACGTGATTCTTCCTGAATGACGCGCTGCTGTGCCGCAAGAACCTGCGCGTTCAGTTCGCCGGAGGCGAGATTGCTGACCAGCTGGCCGTTATTTTCCTGCAACCCGTTCTCACGACGGAAATCCGCCACCCGCTTTTCGGCAGCCGTCACGTTCTCGCGCATCTCCTCGAGCCGTTTCTTGAGATCGTCGACAACGCGCTGGCTGCTGTCGGAGGTCGTCTGGAACAACTCGCTTTCAAAGGCTTTGACGATGGCCTTGGAAACCGTCACGGATTTTTCCGCATCGTTGGTCCAGACCGAGAGCGTCACCACGAAGGAGCGCGGATCGCGTTCCGCCGCCACCCGGTCGCCGAGGGAACGGAGCGCCCCGACCCGGTTGTCGCCATCTTCCGGCTTCGACGAAAACATCGCCTTCAGCCGGGCAAGCGGCGGCGGGCTGATGAATTCGGCGTCCTGATCGAGCTTCAGCTCATCCACCACCCGTGCCAGCACGTTGCGCGAGGTGATGGTGCGCAGCTTGCTTTCCACTTCGAGGATCTGGGTGTCGCGCTGCTGGCTCGGTGAAAACACGCCGTCATTGACGACGTTGAGATTGGAGGGATTAACAACGATATCCGTATAGGCGGTGTAACGCGGCGGCGTCATGGAAGCATAGGTCAGTGCGGCGGCGACGCAGAGAATGATCGCCAGCACGATCCAGACAATGCCGTTACGCAGCCAGATGAGGATATCGTCCACACCGATCCTGTCGATATATTTCAGGCCCGGCAACGCGGCCGCCAGACTACCGGTCGGCGAGGATGGTTTCACTGGCTTTTCGGCTGGAGCCGGCTCGGCTGCGGCGGCCGGTTTCGGCTCCAGATGTTCTTTCAGCACCGTGCGTTCGAAAACCTCGTCCTCATCCACCAGATCGTCCAGCAGGGAACCGTGGGTTCTCGCGGCGGGCGCCGTTTTTTCATCAAGCGGACGTGCCTGCTTATGTCCCGCCTTTTGAAGCCTGTACATCAGCCAATCCAACTCGAATGAACCACAAAAAGGCCGGCAACAGATGGTTTCCATCGTCGCCACAGCCGCTATAGACGGACAAGTTTAAATATGACGGGTGAATTTTAAGTTACCCGCTTCATTCCCGCAATCATCGCCCATTCGCGTCCATCATGAAAGAGAGGATTGACGTGAATGGATCGATACGGTTCTTTCAGGCGTTATATTTTTGCATTATCCATTTGAACCTCAAAGATTTTATCGAAACGGAGTTTGGCATGAGCCTGAAATTTGGAACGAGCGGCCTTCGCGGTCTCTCTGTCGATCTGAAGGGAAAAGCCTCGGCCGTCTATGCCACGGCATTTGCAAGGCACCTTCTCACATCGGGTCAGGCAAAGGCAGGCGACCCCATTCTCGTGGCCCGCGATTTCCGGGATTCGAGCCCTGATGTTTCGGCAACCTGCATCGCCGCGCTGAAAAACGCCGGTCTTACCCCCCTCGATTGCGGCACCGTGCCGACACCCGCTCTGGCGCTTTACGGCCTGTCGTTGAAGGCCGGCGCGCTGATGATCACCGGCTCGCATATTCCGGCCGATCGCAACGGCATCAAATTCTATCGCCCGGACGGCGAAATCGACAAGCAGGATGAAACGGCAATCGCCGCCCTTGCAGCCGAAGTCGAAGCGGAAGGCATCAGCGACGAGGCCGCGACGGCGGAAGACCATTCCGCAATCGCAGCCGAATTGTTTTACGAACGCAACATCGCCCTTCTGCCGGAAAAGGCATTGTCGGGCCTCAAGATCGGTGTTTACCAGCACAGCACCGTGGCCCGCGATCTCTTCGTCGACGTTCTCGCCCATTATGGCGCTAACGTCGTGGCGCTCGGTCGCTCGGAAACATTCATTCCTGTTGATACCGAGGCGGTCTCGCCGGAAACGCTGGCGCTTCTCAGGAAGTGGGCCCCGGAGCATGGTCTCGACGCCATCGTTTCCGCTGACGGTGACGGTGATCGCCCGCTGCTTGCCGATGAGAACGGCGTGCCGCTGCGCGGCGACCTGATCGGGCTCATCACCGCCAATTTCCTCGATGCCGGCGTGGTCGTCACCCCCGTCACCTCCAATTCCGGCATTGAAGCGAGCGGTTCCTTCGAGGTCGTTCGCACCAAGGTCGGCTCGCCTTTCGTCATCGCCGGCATGGCAGAGGCGCTTGCCGCCGGCAGAAACGGCGTCATGGGCTTCGAAGCCAATGGCGGCCTGCTGACGGCTTCGGCATTCACGCTCAATGGAAGGGCAGTTTCGCCACTGCCGACGCGTGACAGCTTCCTGCCGGTTCTCGCTGTGCTGCTGCTGTCAGCCGAGCAGAAAAAGCCGCTGTCGGAGATCGCCGCCGCCTACAATCTGCCGGTCGCCGCCGCCGACCGTCTGGAGAATTTCGCCCAGGAAAAAAGCACCGCCCTGATGACGCATCTGCGCGCGTCTCGCGACAATCTCGAGGCTTTCCTTGCCCCGGTCGGCAAGGTCAAGACGCTCAGCGACATCGACGGCCTGCGCGTGGCGCTCACCGACGGCAGCACCATCCACTTCCGCCCTTCCGGCAACGCGCCGGAAATGCGCTGCTACGTCGAAGCCGCCAATCAGGATGAAGCCGAAACGCTTTTGAACAAGGGGCTCGATCTCATCCGCAATTTTGGGTGAGAGTGGATGCCGCATACGCGATGGTGTAAGCTGCGCGCATGAAGAGAACGGACGCAATAAGAAAACTCAAGCGACACGCCCATGCAGTGAAAAGCATGGGCGCGACGTCGCTCTATCTTTTTGGATCGACGGCCCGCGATGAGGCCCTTGCCTCCAGCGATCTGGACATCTTCATCGACTATGATCCGGGCCGCCGTTTCTCGTTGATCGATCTCGTCGGTATCAAGCAGTTTCTGGAAGAAGAATTAGCCGTGGAAGTCGACGTGACGACACGCAACAGCCTCCATCCGTTGCTCCGGAATGACATCGAGCAATCCGCCGTACGGATATTTTGATGACCAGACGCAGGGTCGGGCCGGTTCTCGCCGAAATTCTGGAGGCCATAAACGGTATTGAGACCCACACTGCAGGCCTGTCGCTTGCTGATTTCCAGCAAAATTGGCTGCTCAAGCTTGCTGTACAGCGCGCTCTGGAGATCGTTTCAGAGGCATCGCGACACATACCGGAGGAATTGCTTAACCTCGCGCCGGACATTCCATGGAAACAGATTTTCGGAATCGGCAATATTCTCCGCCATGAATACCACAAGATCGCGGACGATGTGGTTTGGGCCGTGGTGACCGAACATGTCGCGCCACTCAAAATAGCCGTTCAGGCTATTCAACGATCCGTCGGGCCCGAAAACTGAGGTTTCTATCGGCACAATGTCCCAAATGTCGCATCCCGCCTTTCCCTGTTGCTCTTCCCGCTTGAGAAAGCGATAAGGACCGAAGGGCCAGATGAGGCGGACGATGAGCGGCGAGACCATTACCCTTTATGAAGCGATCGGCGGCGATGCGACCGTCAAGGCCTTGACCCGGCGTTTCTATGAATTGATGGACACCCTGCCGGAGGCGGCGCATTGCCGTGCCATTCACCCTGCCGATCTTTCCGGCAGTGAAGCGAAGTTTTACGATTATCTGACGGGATATCTTGGCGGACCGCCCGTCTATGTCGAGAAACACGGCCATCCGATGTTGCGCCGCCGCCATTTCGTCGCGCCCATCGGCCCTGCCGAGCGCGACGAATGGCTGCTCTGCTTCCGCCGCGCCATGGATGAAACCATCGAGAACCCGAAGCTGCGCGAGATCATCTGGGCGCCGGTGGAGCGGCTGGCCTTTCACATGCAGAACCAGGAGGCGGACAGCCCATGAGCAATTCAAGCATGAGCGACGGAAGTTCGACAGACGCAACAGTGCCGCGCGAACGGTTGCGATCTTTCATTCTGCTGCTGGGCGGTTTGCTTGGGGCTGCCGGTGTGATGCTTGCCGCCGCCGCCACCCACACGGGCGAAACCTATATGCTGGGCAATGCCTCAGCCATGGCGCTGGCGCATGCCCCGGTGCTGGTGGCGCTCCATATCGGCGCGGATCGCATCAGAACCGCCATTCCGGCGGGCCTGATCCTCGGCCTCGGCACGGCGGTCTTCGTCGGCGATCTCGTCGTCAGGCATTTTTTCGGCCACAGCCTGTTTCCCTTCGCCGCACCCACGGGTGGCCTTGGCATGATTGCCGGGTGGCTCGTGCTCTGCGCCGGGGCATTTTTGAAGCCGAAAGGCTGATCAACCTTAACGTCGCGTCCAGCGAAATGACAGGATGTTGCGGCCGTCTTCAGCCGCCTCGCCCAGGGCGAAGGACGGCGTTTCGCCGGGCTGGCGGGTACGCAGATGGGGAAAGACCACCACATTGCTGTCGGCCGCCGCCGCACGGTTGCGCCGCTCCCGTTCGCCGACGATTTCATACATGTCCGTCAGGGCCGGATCGGCGCCCTGTTCAGCCATCTTGTGCAGTTCCACGCGGCAGGCTTCTGCTGCCGCGGGCTCATCATCATGGAAATTATTGCGCTCGTCGCTCATCGCCGGAGGTCCGTTCATTCATCGTCTGCAGCGCCCGCTCCAGACTGGATTTGCTGCCATTGCGCAGCGGAATGAACGTCTTGCCGAATTTCTTGCAACCCGACTTCACCCGCAGACACGCATCGTGGCTGATACAGTCGATCGGGCAGAAAACGCAGTCGACGGAAGGAAGAACGGTATCGATGCGCGACACCGCCTCACGCAATCCCCCATCGTGATGGATAAGTTCGGCGCCGAAATTGCTGGCGATCTGGCGAAGATGGGCAACCTGACAGTCACGGCCGCCAACATAAAGAAAGCTCTTCGGCCCGGAAAGCTGCTGTTCGGCCACGTCCTTTTCGTTTTGAGGCGCGCCCTTGCCCTGCTTGCCGCCGCGTTCGGCCTTCTTCTTTTCCTTGCGTGCCATTCCCTCACCTGCCGGTTGATTTTTCATGCCCCGGACGTTCGGGATAGCGGCACCATAATAAAGATGAGTTTTGGAGTAAAGTATAAAGGTGATCATTTTCCTCATGTTTTGATGCAAAACATCGATCACATATTCGCGAGACCCCGTCCCGCCTAGCCGTTTAGCCGCAATCCACCCATGAAAAGCTGCTCCAGATGCCGGGCCGCATCTTCAAACCGACCATCGCCGCCGTTTTTGTCACCCAGCACCGCCCGCACCTGCACATCGAAATCCGCATAGTGCTGGGTGGTCGACCAGATCGAGAAGATGAGATGGTAGGGGTCACATTTGGCGATCCGGCCGGCCTTCACCCAGGCACGGATCACCTCGGCCTTTTCATCCACCAGTTGCTTCAGCGGTCCTTTAAGCTCATCCTCGATATGCGGTGCGCCCTGCAGTATTTCATTGGCGAACAGCCGGCTTTCACGCGGGAAATCCCGCGACATTTCCAGCTTGCGGCGAATATAGGAGCGGATTTCGCTTTCCGGATTGCCCTCGGCGTCAAAAGCCCTGAGCGGATCAAGCCATGTATCCAGCACCCGCTCGATAAGCGCGCGATGCATCGCCTCCTTGGTGCGGAAATAATAAAGCACATTCGGCTTGGACATGCCGGCCGCCTCGGCAATCTGGTCTATGGTGGAACCACGAAAGCCGTTGATGGAAAATACGCTGAGCGCTGCCTCGAGGATAGCTTCCTGCTTTTCCTCCTGAATGCGGGTCCGCTTCTGTGTTTTCGCTGCGCGCGGTATGGCCATTCTCTGCTCTCTGTTTCTTTTCGATGCAATTGCCGCTACAGTATGATTAAAAAATAATCGACGCGTACAGTTTGGGCAAAATTAGTGCGATTCGTCACGAAAGTCCCTTGCTGACGTCATCGCAAATTTGCATTGTTTACCAGCCGGTCAATTTATCCATCATCGCCAGCACAAGGCAATGGCTGTTATCTTAGTCGGCAAAAACGGGAACGGCACAAGCTTTGCTTCGATAAAAACAAAACAGGTGAGGACGACATTTCATGGCGGCGGGTAAGAACTTGACGGTCAATGGCGACCGTCTGTGGGATAGTCTGATGGACATGGCGAAGATCGGCCCCGGCATCGCCGGCGGCAATAATCGCCGCACACTGACGGATGAGGATGGGGAAGGCCGCCACCTGTTCAAGCATTGGTGCGAGGCGGCGGGACTGACGCTCGGCGTCGACCGCATGGGCACCATGTTCGCAACCCGCCCGGGCGAGGACCCGGATGCGCTTCCCGTTTATATCGGCAGCCATCTCGACACCCAGCCGACGGGCGGCAAGTTCGATGGCGTGCTTGGCGTGCTGGCCGGGCTGGAGGTGGTGCGCAGCCTTGATGACCTCAATATCAGGACCAAACACCCGATCACCGTCACCAACTGGTCCAACGAGGAAGGCGCACGTTTTGCGCCCGCCATGCTTGCATCAGGCGTCTTTGCCGGCATCCACGATCTCGACTACGCCTATAGCCGTACCGACACCGACGGCAAGACCTATGGTGACGAACTGAAGCGCATCGGCTGGCTGGGCGAAGAAGACGTCGGCGCGCGCAAAATGCACGCCTATTTCGAATATCACATCGAACAGGGACCTATCCTGGAGGCGCAAGACAAACAGATCGGCGTCGTCACCCATTGCCAGGGGCTATGGTGGCTGGAAGTGACGTTGACCGGCAAGGAAGCCCATACCGGCTCCACCCCGATGGCCATGCGCGTCAATGCCGGCCTTGCCGCCGCCCGCATTCTCGAAAAGGTGCAGGAAGTGGCGATGGCCCACCAGCCGGGCGCCGTCGCCGGCGTCGGCCAGATGATCTTCACCCCCAATTCCCGCAACGTGCTGCCCGGCAAGGTGGTCTTCACCATCGACCTCAGAACCCCCTCACAGGCGAAACTCGACAGCATGCGCGCCATCTTCGAACGCGAGGTGCCTGTTATCGCCGAAGAACTCGGCGTCGGCTGCACGATCGAGGCCATCGGCCATTTCGACCCCGTCACCTTCGATCCGGTGCTGGTCGGCCGCGTGCGCGCCGCCGCCGAAAGACTGGGCTACAGCCACATGGACATCATCTCCGGCGCCGGCCACGATGCCTGCTGGACGGCAAGGGTCGCCCCCTCCACCATGATCTTCTGCCCCTGCGTGGACGGGCTTTCCCACAATGAGGCGGAAGAGATTTCGCCGGAATGGGCAAAGGCCGGTTGCGACGTGCTGCTGCATGCGGTGCTGGAGACTGCGGAGATCGTGGAATGACCGCCACCATCATCAAGAACGGCACCATCGTCACCGCCGACCTCACCTACAAGGCCGATGTGAAGATCGAAGGCGGCAGGATCATCGGGATTGGGCCCGATCTGACGGGCGGCACGGTGCTCGATGCCACCGGATGTTATGTCATGCCCGGTGGCATCGATCCGCATGTGCATCTGGAAATGCCCTTCATGGGCACCTATTCCGCCGATGATTTCGAGAGCGGCACGCGGGCGGCGCTCGCCGGTGGCACCACCATGGTGGTGGATTTCTGCCTGCCGGAGCCGGGGCAATCGCTCCTCGAGGCCCTGCAACGCTGGGACAACAAGGCGACACGCGCAAATTGCGATTATTCCTTCCACATGGCCGTCACCTGGTGGGGCGAGCAGGTCTTCAACGAAATGAAGACGGTGGTTCGGGAAAAGGGCATCAACTCCTTCAAGCACTTCATGGCCTATAAGGGCGCGCTGATGGTGAATGATGACGAGATGTTCGCCTCCTTTTCGCGCTGCGCCGAACTGGGCGCCATTCCCTTCGTGCATGCGGAAAACGGCGATATCGTCGCGCAGATGCAGGAAAAACTGATGGCGGCAGGCAATGTCGGGCCGGAGGCGCACGCCTACTCCCGTCCTCCCTCCGTGGAGGGTGAAGCAACCAACCGCGCCATCATCATCGCCGATATGGCGGGTGCGCCGCTTTATGTCGTCCACACATCGTGTGAGCAGGCCCATGAAGCGATCCGCCGCGCCCGGCAAAACGGCATGCGGGTCTATGGCGAACCGCTGATCCAGCACCTGATCCTCGATGAAAGCGAATATGCCAATGCCGACTGGGATCACGCCGCCCGCCGGGTGATGTCGCCGCCCTTCCGCAACCGGCAGCATCAGGACGGCCTCTGGGCAGGTCTCGCCTCCGGCTCGCTGCAATGCGTGGCGACCGACCATTGCGCCTTCACCACCGAGCAGAAACGTTTCGGTATCGGTGACTTCCGCAAGATACCGAACGGCACCGGCGGGCTGGAAGATCGCATGCCGCTGCTCTGGACCCATGGTGTGGCGACCGGACGCCTGACGATGAACGAATTTGTCGCCGTCACCTCCACCAACATCGCCAAGATCCTCAACATCTATCCGAAAAAGGGCGCAATCCTCGTTGGCAGCGATGCCGATATCGTCGTCTGGGATCCGGCACTGAAAAAGACCATCAGCGCGGCGAGCCAGCAGTCGGCCATCGATTACAACGTGTTTGAGGGACAAAAGATCAGGGGGCTGCCGCGCTTCACCCTGTCGCGCGGTCTCGTCAGCATCGAGGAGGGCAGCATCGAAACGCAGCCGGGCCACGGCCAGTTCGTCGCCCGCGACCCCTACCCCGCCGTCAGCCGCGCGCTCTCCACCTGGAAGGAACTCGTTTCGCCACGCCGGGTGGAACGCAGCGGCATCCCGGCATCGGGCGTGTAACCATGAGCACTGAAGCAAGACGTGAGATCATCATCGCCGCTGCCGTTCTTTTAAACGAGCGGCGGCAGATGCTGGTGGTGCGCAAGCGCGGCACCACGCAATTCATGCAACCGGGCGGCAAGATCGACCCGGGCGAAACACCGCAACAGGCGCTTCACCGCGAACTTGCCGAGGAAATCGGCCTGATGTTGCCCGACCATGCCGTTCGTTATGAGGGCGTTTTTCGCGAGGAAGCCGCCAATGAGCCGGGGGCCGATGTCGTCGCCCATGCTTTTACAGCCAGACTTCATACCGAGGTCCTGCCGCAGGCGGAAATCGAGGAAGTGCGCTGGCTCGATCTCGACGCCAAACCCGATCTGCCGATCGCCAGACTCACCGAAACCCGCATGCTGCCACTGGCGCGCGCGGCCCTGATGGAAAGCGAAACCAAGCCACGATGAATCCGGCCTCCCCCTATTCCGTCGTTTCCGCCAGAAATCTCGGCCTCACCTTCGAAACGGGGGATGGCCCGGTACATGCGCTGTCCAATGTCGACCTGGAGGTCGGCAAGGGCGAATTCGTCTCCTTCATCGGCCCGTCGGGTTGCGGCAAGACCACCTTTCTCAGGGTCATCGCCGATCTCGAAAAACACACGTCGGGAGAGATCACCGTCAACGGCACGACGCCGGAAAACGCCCGGCAAGACCGATCCTACGGTTATGTCTTTCAGGCCGCGGCGCTTTATCCCTGGCGCAGCATCGAAAAGAACATCGCCTTGCCGCTCGAAATCATGGGTTACACCAAAGCCCAGCAGCGCGAACGCATCGACCGCACGATGGACCTCGTCAACCTCAACGGTTTCGGCAAGAAGTACCCCTGGCAGCTTTCCGGCGGCATGCAGCAGCGCGCCTCCATCGCCCGCGCGCTCGCCTTCGATGCCGACCTGCTGTTGATGGATGAGCCCTTCGGCGCGCTGGACGAAATTGTCCGCGATCACCTCAACGAACAGCTTCTGAAACTCTGGGATACGACCGGCAAGACCATCTGCTTCGTCACCCATTCCATTCCGGAAGCCGTTTATCTCTCGACGAAAATCGTCGTCATGTCGCCGCGGCCGGGTCGGGTGACGGATGTGATTACGTCCACCTTGCCGAGGGAGAGGCCGCTCGAGATTCGCGAGACGCCGGAATTTCTGGCGATTGCGCATCGGGTGCGTGAGGGGTTGAAGGCGGGGCATAGCTATGAGGGGTGAGGTCATCGCAAGCTTTACCCCCCTCTGCCCTGCCGGGCATCTCCCCCTCAAGGGGGGAGATCGGCAGGAGGCGCACTCCCCTCTTAATTCTCGAGCTTTGAGATGGGCGAGACCCAACCACGAGTCGATCTCCCCCCTTGAGGGGGAGATGTCCGGCAGGACAGAGGGGGGTAAGCCGCACCCTCGGAGTGAGCAGCGGAGCGAAAACCCATGACCCTCCTCCGCCACCGCATCCTCCCCATCCTCACCGTCCTCCTCGCCATCCTCATCCTCTGGCACCTCGCCGTCATCTATCTCAACATGCCCTTCGCCCGCGATCAGGCCACCCGCGCCGGTCAAACGCCGGGCTTCTTCGAACTCCTGCCGCAAACCTTCGCCCAGGAACGCCCGGTTCTCCCCGCCCCGCACCAGATTGCCGCCGAACTGTGGGACACCACCGTCAACAAGGCGATCACCTCCAAACGCAGCCTCATCTATCATGCCGGCGTCACACTCTCCGCCACGCTGCTCGGTTTCGCCATCGGTGCGGTGCTCGGCATCCTGCTTGCCGTCGCGATCATCCACAATCGCGCCATGGATCGCTCCGTCATGCCGTGGATCATCGCCAGCCAGACGATCCCGATCCTTGCAGTCGCACCGATGATCATCGTCGTCCTGAATTCCATCGGCATTTCCGGGCTGCTGCCGAAGGCGCTGATCTCCACCTATCTTTCCTTCTTCCCCATCGTCGTCGGCATGGTGAAGGGTCTCAGAAGCCCGGAAACCATCCAGCTTGATCTGATGCACACCTATAATGCCTCGCCTGCGCAAATCTTCTGGAAGCTGCGCTGGCCCGCCGCACTCCCCTATCTCTTCACCTCGCTGAAGATCGCCATTGCGATTGCGCTGGTCGGCGCCATCGTCGGCGAATTGCCGACGGGGGCCGTCGCCGGTCTCGGCGCGCGGCTGCTCTCCGGCTCCTATTATGGCCAGACGGTGCAGATATGGGCGGCACTGTTCATGGCCGCCGGTGTCGCGGCCCTGCTGGTGTCCATCATCGGCATCGCCCACGCCGCGGTCCTGAAACGAATGGGAGCAAGGCCATGACGAACCCCGGCTGGTTTTTCGGCGCGATCCTGTTCTGGCTTGCCGCCTGGGCCTGCAACGAATGGCTGGTGCGCCGCAGATTTTCCGCGCAGGCGGCAAAACGCGCAAGCCGCATCGCCGTACCCCTTCTCTTCGGGCTGGCCATTCTCGCCATCTGGGAAGGTGTGGTGCGCGGGTTTTCCGTGCCGCCCATCCTGCTGCCGGCACCCAGCGCCATTCTTGCCCGCCTTCTTGGCTCCCTGCCGATCCTCTGGGCGGATTTCCGCCAGACCTTCCTCAAATCGGTGCTGACGGGTTATGTGCTCGGCTGCGGCCTCGGCTTCATCGTCGCCATCCTCATCGATCGCTCACCCTTCCTCCAGCGCGGGCTGCTGCCCATCGGCAATTTCGTCTCCGCTCTGCCGGTGGTCGGCATCGCCCCCATCATGGTCATGTGGTTCGGCTTCGACTGGCAGTCGAAAGTGGCGGTCGTCGTCATCATGACGTTTTTCCCGATGCTGGTGAACACGGTGCAGGGGCTTGCCGCTTCCAGCCACATGGAACGCGACCTGATGCGCACCTATGCCGCCGGCTGGTGGCAGACATTGGTAAAGCTGCGCCTGCCCGCCGCCTGGCCCTTCATTTTCAATGCGCTGAAGATCAATTCCACGCTGGCGCTGATCGGCGCAATTGTCGCGGAATTCTTCGGCACACCCATCGTCGGCATGGGTTTCCGCATCTCGGCGGAAATGGGCCGCAGCAATGTCGATATGGTCTGGGCCGAAATCGCGGTCGCCGCACTGGCCGGCTCAGGCTTTTACGGTCTGGTGGCGCTCGCAGAGCGGGCCGTCACCTTCTGGCATCCGTCCGTCCGTGGGGGACGAACGTAAATAACGAAAAAGGGAACAGCGATGAAAATGAAACTTGCATCCATGCTTCTTGCCGGCGCGTCACTGATGACGGCCTTCAGTGCGCAGGCCGCCGACAAGATCACCCTGCAGCTGAAATGGGTGACCCAGGCACAATTCGCCGGTTATTACGTTGCCAAGGACAAGGGTTTTTACGAAGCCGAAGGCCTTGATGTCGACATCAAGCCGGGCGGCCCGGATATTGCACCGGCACAGGTTCTGGCCGGCGGCGGTGCGGATGTGATCGTCGACTGGCTGCCATCCGCACTCGCCACCCGTGAAAAGGGCGTGCCGCTGGTCAATATCGCCCAGCCATTCAAATCGTCGGGCATGATGCTGACCTGCCTGAAAGAAACCGGCGTCACCAAGCCCGACGACTTCAAGGGCAAGACGCTGGGCGTCTGGTTCTTCGGCAATGAATATCCGTTTCTGTCGTGGATGGCGCACCTGAAAATCCCAACCACCGGCGGCGCGGATGGCGTCACTGTCCTGAAGCAGGGCTTCAACGTCGATCCGCTGCTGCAAAAGCAGGCCGCCTGCATTTCCACCATGACCTATAATGAATATTGGCAGGTTATCGACGCCGGCATCAAGCCGGAGGAACTCGTCACCTTCAAATATGAGGACGAAGGCGTGGCGACGCTCGAAGACGGGCTTTATGTTCTCGAAGACAAGCTGAAGGACGCCAAGTTCAAGGAAGACATGGTCAAATTCGTCCGTGCCTCCATGAAGGGCTGGAAGTGGGCGGAAGAAAACCCTGACGATGCGGCCGACATCGTTCTCGAAAACGACGCCTCCGGCGCCCAGACCGAAAAGCACCAGAAGCGCATGATGGGCGAAGTCGCCAAGCTGACTGCCGGCTCGAAAGGCGCGCTCGACAAGGCGGATTACGACCGCACCGTCAAGACGCTGCTCGGCGGCGGGTCCGATCCGGTCATCACCAAGGAACCATCCGGTGCCTACACCACCGAAATCACCGATGCGGCGCTGAAATAGTCAAATCGAACCCGAAAGCATGGAACGCGCGGCTCTGCCCGCGCGTTTCGTTTTTCAGTGGTAACGTATTTGATGAATTGCAATATCCGGCCCTATACAAAAATGTATATCAACCATCGTGGCTATGCGGATTGATTTGCACGACAACAACAATTAGAGTCCCGCCCACAAGACTGCCAAATTTGATCTTGTAGAAAAAGCACAAGGGCAAGGTGCTTGAGATTCGCGTTGAGGGGCGTTTGAATCGGGAGGATCGAAAAGGAAGTATTGTGATCCCTTGTTTCACATTCGCTATCGCATGACCTATTAAAACACGCCTCACGGCTGCAGGACATGTGATCGGATATTGCGCGAGCCAAGACACATGCAGCATAAAGTTACTTTTAACCGCTTCGTTTTCGTCCTTCTTTCTGCAACGGCCCTGCCCTTTTCGGCTGCCGCCGAAGGCGAAGCGCCGGCACCGGTCAAACAGCAGAACCTGCCCTCCATCATCGTGGCGCACGCCGCAAAACGCGATCTCGTGGACCGCATCATCGCGACAGGCACAATCCGCCCCGTGGACGAGATCTACGTCCAGCCGCTGGTTGACGGCCTGTCGATCGACACGCTGAATGCCGATATTGGCGACCGGGTGGAAGCCAATGCGGTTCTGGCCGTGCTTTCCTCCGACAGCCTTGTGCTGCAAAAGAGCCAGCTTGAGGCCAACAAGGCCAAGGCAGAAGCCTCCGTCACCCAGTCGAAAGCGCAGGTGCTGGAAGCGCAGGCCAATCTCAACGATGCCCTTCGTCAGCGTGACCGCGCCGCCAAGCTCGGCCAGAGCGGCTCCGGTTCCGTCTCCGAGACTGAAAAGACCGAAGCCGCCGCGCAGGTGGCACAGGCCCGGCTGGAGGCAGCAAAACAGGCGGTGTCCGCCGGCGAGGCTGACATCAAGGTCGTCGCCGCGCAGATCGACGATATCGATCTGAAACTGACCCGCACCGGCGTGAAAACTCCTGTCGCCGGCATCGTCTCAGCCAAGAACGCCAAGGTCGGGGCCATTGCCAGCGGTGCCGGAAATCCGCTTTTCACCGTCATCAAGGATGGCGCGATCGAACTCGTCGCTGATCTCTCGGAAACCGATATCCAGAAGGTCAAGGCCGGTCAGAAAGCCTATTTGACGGTTGCCGGCGGAGCCCAGAAAATAGAGGGCAAGGTGCGCCTCGTTTCGCCGACCGTCGATCCGACGACGCGCCTCGGTTCCGTGCATGTGGTGCTGCCGGAAAACAGCCCGGCACGATCAGGCATGTATGCCAGCGCCGAGATCATCGTTGAAGAGACGAACGCGCTTGCCCTGCCGCTATCGGCCGTCACGTCCGGACGCGAAGGCTCGACCACCCGCAAGGTGGAAGGCGACGTCGTCAAGCAGGTGAAGATCGAGACCGGCATAGAAGACAGCGGTTTCATCGAAATTGTCAGCGGCCTTGCCGCTGGAGACAAGGTTGTCGAGAAAGCTGGAGCATTCGTGCGCGATGGTGACCGGATCCGCCCGGTTGAAGCCCAGACGGCTGCGTCCAACTGACTGAGGGAATGAAATGAACTTCTCCGCATGGTCAATCCGTAACCCGATTGCGCCGCTTCTCGGCTTCGCGCTTTTGATGATCCTCGGCATGCAGGCCTTCAAGACCCTGCCGATCACCCGTTTTCCGAATATCGACGTCCCCGTCGTTGCCGTCACCGTGACCCAGAGCGGCGCTTCGCCCTCCGAGCTGGAAATGCAGGTGACGAAGGAGATCGAAGACGCCGTCGCCGCCATCAGCGGCGTCGATGAAATACAGTCCAGCGTAGTCGACGGCCAATCGACGACCACGGTCGTCTTCCGCATCGAAAAGCCGACGGAAGAGGCGGTTCAGGACACGAAGGACGCCATCGACAAGATCCGCAGCGATCTGCCCGCCGATATCGAAGTGCCTGTCGTCAGCAAGATCGACGTCGAAGGCCAGGCGATCCAGACCTTTGCCGTTTCTTCGCCGAACATGACGCTCGAAGAACTGTCCTGGTTCGTCGACGACACGATCAAGCGCTCGCTGCAGGGCCAGTCCGGCATCGGCAAGGTCGACCGTTATGGCGGTGCGGACCGGGAGGTGCGCGTTTCGCTCAGCCCCGAAAAGCTTGATGCCTATGGCATCACCGCAAGCGAGGTGAACAGCCAGCTGCGCGGCACCAACGTCGATCTCGGCTCCGGCCGCGGCCAGGTCGGCGGCAATGAGCAGACGATCCGCACGCTCGGTGACACCCGCGACGTGACGCAACTTGCCAACACCACCATCGCGCTCTCCAACGGCCGCTTCGTCAAGCTTTCCGAACTGGGTACGGTGACCGACACCTATCAGGAACAGAAATCCTTCTCGCGGTTCAACGGCAACCCCGCCGTCACCTTCGCGGTGTTCCGCTCCAAGGGTGCAAGCGAAGTCTCGGTTGCCGAAACCGTGGCGGAAAGCCTCGAAAAGGTCCGCAAGGACCATCCGGAAGTCTCGATCCAGATGGTCGATGACGCCGTCTATTTCACCTATGGCAACTACAAGGCGGCGCTTGATACGCTGATCGAGGGCGCCATCCTCGCCATCATCGTGGTCCTGCTTTTCCTTCGCAACTGGCGCGCCACCCTGATTGCCGCCGTCGCGCTACCGCTTTCCGCGATCCCGACCTTCTGGATCATGGATATCATGGGCTTCTCGCTCAACCTCGTCAGCTTCCTGGCGTTGACGCTCGCCACGGGTATTCTCGTGGACGACGCCATCGTGGAAATCGAGAACATCGCCCGTCACATCAAGATGGGCAAGACGCCTTATCGGGCAGCGCTCGAGGCCGCCGACGAAATCGGTCTCGCCGTCATCGCCACCAGCTTCACCATCATCGCCGTCTTCGTGCCTGTCTCGTTCATGCCCGGCATTCCCGGTCAGTACTTCATCCAGTTCGGTCTGACGGTTGCCTTCTCGGTGTTCTTCTCGCTGGCAGTGGCCCGCCTCATCACACCGCTGATGGCGGCCTATCTGATGCGCGCCGAAGACGCGATGGACGACCATCACGATAATGACGGCCGGCTGATGAAGGCCTATACGCGCATGGTTTCCGCCACCACCCGCAAATGGTGGGCGCGTTACCTCACGCTCATCGGCGCCGTCGGCTTCCTCGTCGCCTCCGTCATTCTTCTCGCCGGCGTTCCGGGCAGCTTCCTGCCGCCGGACGACGCATCGCGCGTGACGCTCTCGGTGGAACTGCCGCCCAATGCGACGCTGGATGAAACCGACCGGACGACGACCGAAATCTTCCATGCCATCCGTGACATCAACGGCGTGGAAAGCGTCTTCATTCTCGGCGGCGCTTCGCCCAAGGGCGATCTGGAACTTCGCCGCGCCACCGTCAACGTCATCCTCCAGCATATCGACCACTCATTGCTGAAGGTGCTGGTCAACAAGGGGCTGGGCTCCATTCCGCTCATCGGCCAATATCTTCCGAAGGTGGAAGAAAAGGGCCGCACACGTCCGCAATGGGATGTGGAGCGGGACATCTTCGCCAAGGTCCGCGCCATTCCGGATGTGCGCATCATCAAGCTGAACGACCGTGCGGAACGCGAACTGAGCTTCAACTTCCTGTCGTCGAACGAGAAGGACCTGAACGACGCCGTCGGCATTCTCGAAAGCCGTCTACGCGCCTCACCCATCCTTGCCAATGTCAGCTCGGAAGGCGCGTTGCCGCGTCCGGAATTGCAGATCCGCCCGCGCAAGGATGAAATCGCCCGCCTCGGCATCACGCCGCAGCAGATTTCGCAGACGGTTCGCGTCGCCACCATCGGCGATATCGACGCCCAGCTGACGAAGATTTCTCTGGATGACCGGCAGATTCCGATCCGCGTGCAGGCGTCCATCGATACCCGCCGCGATCTCGCCACCATCCGCGCCCTGAAGATCAAGACCGCATCCGGCTCGCTGGTGCCGCTCTACAGCGTTGCCGATATCGACTATTCGGAAGGTCCGAGCTCGATCAAGCGCAACGACCGCAACCGCGTCGTCTCCATCGGCTCCGACGTGCCATTCGGCACGGCGCTCGATACCTCGACGGCCGAATTCAAGCGGATCGTCGAGGAAACCAAGCTGCCGGCAAGTGTGCGCCTGGCGGAAAGCGGCGATGCCAAGGTGCAGGGTGAAATGCAGCAGGGCTTCGTCAACGCCATGCTGCTTGGCCTGCTGCTGGTGCTTGTCGTGCTCATCCTGCTGTTCAAGGATGTCATCCAGCCCTTCACCATCCTGTTCTCGCTGCCGCTCGCCATCGGCGGCGTGGCCGTCGCGCTCATCATCACCCAGAACGCGCTGTCCATGCCGGTTCTCATCGGCATCCTGATGCTGATGGGCATCGTGACGAAAAACGCCATCCTCCTGGTAGACTTCGCCATCGAGATGCGCCGTCACGGCATGGAGCGAGTGCATGCCATGATCGAGGCCGGTCGCAAGCGCGCCCGCCCGATCATCATGACCTCCATCGCCATGTCGGCAGGCATGTTGCCCTCCGCACTCGGCGTCGGCGAAGGCGGCTCGTTCCGCGCACCGATGGCAATCGCGGTCATCGGCGGCATCATCGTATCAACCGTTCTGTCGCTGATCGTGGTTCCTGCCTTCTTCCTGATCATGGACGACCTGTCGCGCCTGCTCGCCCACCTCTTCGGCCGCTTCGTCGGCAAGAAGGAAGAGGAGGAAGAGGCTCTCTCCAACGAGAAACTCTCGGAGATCGCCCGCGAAAACAGCCTGGCACTCTCCTCGCTGGAGGCGCGGGTCGCCGGCATGGAAAAGGGCACCGGCGACAAGGCCGCAGACAAGGGCAGCAACATATTACGGCTGCCGCCGCTTGCTGCGGAATGAAAGTAAAAAAGCGCCGAGTCCAGTGCCCGGCGTTTCTTTTTGTGGCGAGGTTACTTATCGCAGGGCGTTGCGGCCGGTTTCTTCTCCCCGAGGGGGAGAAGGTGGCCCGAAGGGCCGGATGAGGGGGCAACGTTGCCGAATCCCTCTACCCTCGCCCCCTCATCTCGCTGCCGCGGACTTCTCCCCCTCGGGAGAAGAAATATGTGGCAATCGCCCGCCCCATATTTCCCCTCTGTGCTTTGAAACACGAACAGCCCGTCATTTCCTCTCACATAACGACTGCAACCCCGTTTGATCGAAATCAATTCGCTTTTCAGGTGAACTGCTAATCTCCCTCGCATCGGGAATTGCCGGTCGAAGGATAGTGCGATGAGTTCTTTGCAGATAGGCGTAAGGGAAACGGAACATCCCCGGTTTCGTATCGCTTCGGACAGCCCGGCAAAAGGTTTGAGCGGGAGCCGGATGGACGTGAACAAGACCGTGAAGCTGAGCAACAGGGACAGGAACATTCTGCTGCGCGCGCCCTTGATCGGGATAGCGGATGACGCAGTGGCGTTGAAGCTGATGGAGGCGGCGACCATCATCAATGTCAACGCCCGCCATGTGCTCTTCAAGGAAGGCGAAGCGGCGCAGCATTTTTATTGCGTTCTGTCGGGTTATATCAGGCTTTACCGGCTGGACAGGCATGGGCGCGAGGCGGATGTGCGCGTCAGCGGTCCGGGCGATACCTTCAACGAATGCCTGATTTTCGGCAGCGACACCTATCGCTACAGCGCGCAGGCGGCGGAAAGCTGCACCGTGGCGCGTTTCGAGCTCGCGAAAATCCGGGCGTTGATCGATCAGGAACCGGCAATCGCCAAAGCCGTCATGCGCTGCCTTTCCAACAGCCTGCTTGGCACCATGGATTGCATCGCCAACGATCGGCTGCAGACCGCGCCACAACGCGTCGCCCATTATCTCATCAATCAGGGCCCGCGTGATGCGACATCCTTTTCGCTGCGGCTGCCGTTCCAGAAAAGCCTGCTTGCCGGCAAGCTCGGCCTTGCGCCGGAAGCCCTGTCACGCGCCTTCTCGGCGCTGAAAAAATCAGGCGTCACCGTGCGCGGCCGCATCGTGCAGGTCAATGACGTCGCCGCATTGAAGCAGATCTAGAAAAGACAGCGGGAGAGGAAGAAGGGCGGGATGCCAGCCGGTAGCCCGCCTTTCGCCATTGTGGATTTCGCCATTGTGGAAAGGGCAGATCAACCCGGCTGCGGCACGAAGCGGAAGGCGTCGCCCTGCCGTTCAATATGGAAAAAGCCGCCAAGATGGCCACCGGACACCAGCCAGCCGTGATCGGCCGCCTCGGCCAGCGCCGAAAGACGGGTGGCATAGGCAAGTTCGGAATCGATATCGTAAACGAAAGCGATTTCAGGATCGTCAGCCTGCAATCCACTCACATGCAGCACATCACCCCACAATAACAGCCGGTTATCACCGCTGCCGATGAGATAGCCGGCATGCCCCGGCGTGTGGCCGGGCATGGCGATCGCCTCGATATCCTCGGCAATCATGCCCATGGGGATCGGCCGCAGCATGGCACCACAGATATCGAGCAGCCGGGCGGCGAGATCGAAACCGCCCTGCCGGGCTGGCGGCAAGCTCTTGCGGGCATCCGCACTGGTGAAAAAGCCAAGATCGGCCTCCGGCACCCATATTTCCGCATTGGGAAAATATGGCTTGTCACCATCAATGAGACCCAACGCATGGTCGCCGTGAATATGGGTTAGGATGACACGCGTCACATCGGCCGGCTGAATACCGGCGGTGATCATCGCCGCGCGGGCATGGCCATAGGCCGCACCCCAGGCGGTGCCGCAACCGGCATCGATCAGCCAGATGCCATCAGGCCCGGAGAGCGCGAAACAATTGACATCCACATCCACCGTCTCGCCTTCAAGCCCGGCAAGAACCGCGGCCAGCGCAACCTCGCCCTGCCGATGGATAAGATGGCCGACCGGCGCCTTGTAGACGCCATCGACAAAGCGGGACACGGCATAGGGACCGAAATGAAGAGGCGTATTCATGGCTCAGAGACCGCCCTGCTCTTTCAGGAAACCGACGATATGCTCCACCCCATCGCCCCGCTTCATATCGGTGAAGACGAAGGGCATGGCATTGCGCATGCGGGTCGCATCATTATCCATTACGGTCAGATCGGCCCCGACGTAAGGTGCGAGATCCTTCTTGTTGATGACCAGCAGATCGGAGCGGGTGATGCCTGGCCCGCCCTTGCGCGGAATTTCCTCACCCTGACAGACGGAGATCACATAGATGGTGATATCGGCAAGATCGGGCGAAAAGGTCGCGGCGAGATTGTCGCCACCGGATTCGATGAAGACGACATCCAGATCGGGAAAGCGCGCATTGAGCCCGGCAATCGCCTGCAGATTGATCGTCGCATCCTCGCGGATAGCGGTATGCGGGCAACCGCCCGTCTCCACACCGACAATACGCTCCGACGGCAGCGCCTGCATGCGCACCAGCGCCTCGGCATCCTCTTTCGTATAGATATCGTTGGTAACGACGGCGACGGAATAATCGGCGCTCATCGCCTTGCAGAGCTTTTCCGTCAGCGCCGTCTTGCCCGAACCAACCGGCCCGCCAATGCCAACACGCAACGGGCCATTGCCCGATTTCATGCCCGATTTCACGACTGTGTTTCCTTCACTATGCTTTGGTTCTGTCTCACCATATCTCCTCCGCTACTCGCTTCAAGATATGCAAGGATCGTGCCGCGAGTTTCTTCTCCCCGAGGGGGGAGAAGGTGGCCGAAGGGTCGGATGAGGGGGCAACGTCGCCGGATTTCGGGGAGCTCGCCCCCTCATCCCGCTGCCGCGACCTTCTCCCCCTCGGGGAGAAGAAACAAGCGGCATGCGCTCGCTCCATCGATGCTGTAACTTTCAGGAGCGAAAAAGCCGCGTGCCCTGCACCTCGTGGCGCATCGCCGCCGTATCGGCGATGATCGTCGCGCTGCCGAGGTCATCGAGCGTGGATTGCGCAGCCCGCGCAGTCATCTCCTCAATCACCGCTTCGCTTGCTGCCAGAATGGCGACGCCATCCTTCTGGCCTGCCACGCCAAGGCGGATGCCGGCCGAAACCATTTGCGAGACGCCGGCATGTGCGAAAGCGGCAAGCGTTTCCTTAAGCGGCACCCCATGCGCGGCGGCCACGGCCCCGACGGCGACAGGATATGGACACTCCTTGGGCAACAGTTCCAGAACCGCATGCGGCCATGCGCCCGCGGCGGCGACGAAGGCATCACCCAGAAGTACCGTTTCGCGATATCGCTCCGCTGCGCCAGCCAGCGCCCGCGCAAGAGTGGCCATTTCATTCAGGGCGGCGGCATCGCTGCCCCTGCGCCAGCCTTCCGCCAGAAACACCGCGTCGTTCCAAAGGCTGCCGTGGCGCAGAAGTGTCTCCACCCAGCCAAGAAGACCGGCTGCATCGGGCACACGCCCATCCTCAACCGCCTTTTCAAGCCCGCCGGAATAGGAAAAACCGCCAACCGGAAAGGCCGGCGACAGCCAGGCCATCAGCCGCAGCAAGGCGGCAACGCCGCGATCGTCGCTCACGGATCAACCGTGATCATGATGGTGGTGATCATGCCCGTGACTATGGGAATGGCCGCCATGGGCGTGATACGCGCCGCGCGCCGGCTGGAAAGGTTCCTCCACCTCGCGCACCGTGGCGCCGAGACCTTCGAGCATGGCGCGGATCACGTGGTCGCGCAGGATGAGAATGCGCTCTTCTTCGATCTGTGCCGAAAGATGCCGGTTGCCCAGATGCCAGGCGAGCTCGATCAGGTGAAGCCGATCCTTCGGCGTGATTTCAAACAGCTTTTCAGCCGCGGCCCGAACCTCGATCAGATCGCCGTTTTCCACCACCAGAAGGTCGCCATGGGCAAACAGCACGGCTTCCTTCAGATCGAGCATCACCATCTCGTCATTCTGCAGATGCAGCAGCTTGCGGCGCAGATGCCGCTGGTCATGCGCCAGCGTGACATAACCGGAAGGCTCGTCGCCAGGGGTTCCGGCAGGATGGTAAGAGGTAACGCGCAGCATGGGATGATCCGTTCGAAAACTGTCTTGGGGTTTCGATTTTTGACGGATAGGCGGGGGGATTTCAAGGCGCGATTTCAGGGCACATGGCCACCAGAATGACAAAGCCCGGCATCACAGCCGGGCCAGGTGCAAACCTTTCTCCACTTTCAACGTCATCCTCGGGCTTGACCCGGGGATCCACCCGTCAGACGTTTATGGATCCTCGCCTCAAGGGCGAGGATGACGGAGGAGAGGTTTTCGCCTCCTGTCGGCACCCCGAACACGACATCGGTGCCGGGCCTTCACAAAACCAAAATCAGGCCGCAGCGCGGCTTTTCAGGTTTTCCAGAATGTTCTGCGGCGCGGAAACGCCGTAAGGGTCGGATTCGCAATTATCCTGATAGCCCTCTTCCTCGAACCACTGCTCCACCAGACCGTCATTGATGACGGCGGCGTAACGCCAGGAGCGCATGCCGAAACCGAGATTGTCCTTGGCGACCAGCATGCCCATCTTGCGGGTGAACTCACCCGAACCATCCGGAATGACCTTGACGTTTTCGAGGTTCTGGCCCTTGGCCCAGGCATTCATGACAAAGGCATCGTTGACCGACAGGCAATAGATTTCATCCACGCCGAGCGCGCGGAATTCGCCAGCCAGCTTTTCGAAATCGGGAAGCTGATAGGTCGAGCAGGTCGGTGTGAAGGCGCCCGGCAGCGAAAACAGAACGACCTTCTTGCCCTTGAAATAATCGTCGGAGGTCATGTCCTGCCAGCGGAACGGGTTGGGGCCGCCAACGGCCTCGTCACGAACGCGCGTGCGGAAAGTTACGGCGGGCACTTTTTTGCCGAGCATGGCTTTTCTCCTGATCAGGTGTTTTACGCGGATCGCTTGGGATCAATCCGCACGGAATTCTTTTGCCGTTTCCATAGCGCAAGATGCGCTGCGGTGCAGCATAAAAATCGGATTCAAGTCATCGAATGTACGAAATGCCGCATCGGCAGAGGATCAATTGTGGAGATCGACCGACCAGCGCAACAGCGGCGGCAAGGGCGTCCACCAGCCTGTTCGAATACCGGCTTCGCGCAACATGACGGCCGACCAAGTGTTGCAGCCGGCCAGCGCATTAAACCAGCCATTCGCCTCGAAAAACGCGTCCGTCAAACCATAGGCGGCACCGGGGACAAGCTGGACCTTGCCGTCATTTCTGACAAAACTTGCCCTGATACCGGCGAGAAGACGCTGATAGCCCTCTTCAGAAATACGAAGCCGTTTCACTCCGGCCATATCGGCGGGAAAGTCTCCCGTCACGTCCACATGCATCACCGATCGGTCAAGCGTGAACGAGCGCAGCACCGGCATCGGTTTCAGATCGGCCCAGGTGGGTGTCTCTATATAAAACGACCGTCCACCCCAGCCAAACACCAGATAGGCAGCTGCGGGATGATTGACGGCAATACCGTCCTCCTGCAACTCGGAAAACACCCGCCGCAGATCGTCATCGACCGGCAGGGCGATATCGGTGTGGATCGGATTGGACAATAGCAGAATCTCGCGATCCTTCGCGCCGCCGTCTGCATTGTCAGCGAAAAAGGGGCGCGGCACGAGGGTACCGAGCATAAGAAACAGGACGATCAGCAGCACGCCGCCGCCGATCCACTTTGTGATAAATCTCAACACGAAACGCCGTTAAAACAGGAAATAACGCTGCGCCATCGGCAGCACGGTGGCCGGTTCGCAGGTCAAAAGTTCGCCATCCGCCCGCACCTCATAGGTTTCCGGATCGACCTCGATATGCGGGGTGAGCGAATTGTGGATCATCGACGCCTTGGAGATGCCGCCGCGCACATTCTTCACCGGCAGCAGCGTCTTGGCGACGCCAAGGCGCTGGGCAAGGCCGGCATCCAGCGACGCCTGCGAGACGAAAGTGACCGAGGAATTGGTGCGCAGCTTGCCATAGGCGGCAAACATCGGCCGGTAATGCATCGGCTGCGGCGTGGGAATGGAGGCATTCGGATCACCCATCGGGGCGGCGGCAATCGAGCCGCCGAGCAGCACCATCTCCGGCTTCACGCCGAAAAAGGCCGGATTCCACAACACCAGATCCGCACGTTTGCCGACTTCGATGGAGCCGATCTCATGGCTGACACCCTGGGCGATGGCCGGGTTGATCGTATATTTGGCGATGTAACGGCGGACACGGAAATTGTCGTTTTCGCCGGTCTCTTCCTTCAGGCGGCCACGCTGGCGCTTCATCTTGTCGGCGGTCTGCCAGGTGCGGATCGCCACCTCGCCGACACGGCCCATGGCCTGGCTATCCGACGAGATGATCGAAAACGCGCCGATATCATGCAGAATATCCTCCGCCGCGATGGTTTCCTTGCGGATGCGGCTTTCAGCGAAGGCGATATCTTCGGGAATGGACGGCGACAGGTGGTGGCACACCATCAGCATATCCAGATGTTCGGCCAGCGTATTGACGGTATAGGGCCGCGTCGGGTTGGTGGAAGACGGAATGACGTTGGGATTGCCGCAGACCTTGATGATATCAGGCGCGTGCCCGCCGCCCGCCCCTTCGGTGTGGAAGGCATGAATGGTGCGGCCCCTTATGGCGGCGACCGTGTCTTCCACGAAGCCGCTCTCGTTCAGCGTGTCGGTGTGGATCATCACCTGCACATCATATTCATCGGCAACCGTCAGGCAATTGTCGATGGCGGCGGGCGTCGTGCCCCAGTCTTCGTGCAGCTTCAGCGAGGAGGCGCCGGCGAGGATCATCTCTTCCAGCGGCGCGGGCAGCGAGGCATTGCCCTTGCCGGCCAGCGCCAGATTCATCGGGAAGGCATCGAAGCTTTCGATCATCCGCTCGATATGCCATGCACCGGTGCAGGTGGTGGCAAGCGTGCCATGTGCCGGGCCGGAGCCGCCGCCCAGCATGCAGGTCACGCCGCTCATCAGCGCTTCCTCGATCTGCTGCGGGCAGATGTAATGGATATGCGCATCCATGCCGCCGGCCGTCAGGATCTTGCCTTCACCGGCAATCGCCTCCGTCGAAGGACCGACGATGATCGTCACGCCCGGCTGCGTATCCGGGTTGCCCGCCTTGCCGATGGCGTGGATGCGCCCGTTCTTCAGGCCCACATCCGCCTTGTAGATGCCGCTATGGTCAACGATCACCACATTGGTGATGACGGTATCGACAGCGCCCTCGGCCCGCGTCGCCTGGCTCTGGCCCATGCCGTCGCGAATGACCTTGCCGCCGCCGAATTTCACTTCCTCGCCATAGGTCGTGTGGTCCTTTTCGATCTCGATGAAGAGTTCGGTATCGGCAAGACGCACCTTGTCGCCAACGGTCGGGCCGAACATGCCGGCATAGGCGGCGCGGGAAATCTTGTAAGGCATGGGCTCAGGCTCCTTCGGACGCGGAGAAAATCGATGTGGGAGAAATTCGTGTCAGCCGGCCCTCATTTGTGAGGGCTTCGACCAGTTGTTGTTCGGCAGTGAACGGATGGCCGCTCCAGCCCTGATGGCCGAAACCGGCAATCGCCACCTCGTCACCATCGCCGCTCACATTCTCGAGAACATGGGCGATGGCAAAAAGGCCGGTGCTGGGGCAGACATAGGGTGCGGGCGTATAGGCTTCGAGCGCCACATCCAGCCTGTCATGCACGCCGCGGGGAATGACGATGTGGCTCTTGCCCGTTTCCCGCGCAAGTGCAGCGAAAGCGGCGGTATAATCGGCGCAGAAATCGGTCAGTTCCGGCCAGCGCCGGCGAATATCCGGCTCCATTTCGGCAAACTTTGCCGGATCACGCACCGACCAGATGGCGGTAGCCTGCCGCACCCCATCACTCTCGCGCCAGTCGGTGCCTTCAGTCATCTCACGGCCCGGCCGCCCCGTGTTGCAGACAGCCACCACATCGGTGCGCGTGCCGCCAGGCCCCAGCGACCGGCAGTCATTAAAGCGGATGACGATGTCGGAACGGTCGATGAAATCGGCCGCACCCAACGGCAACTCCCCGTTTCCGACAATCGTGATGCGCCGCCCCATGCCGTTCAGAAACCCTCGCCAAGCTGGCGCAGTTCTTCAGCGCGCTTGCCGCTCATTTCAGCGAGGCAGGACGAAATCAGCATCGGCTCCATCGTGCCGCCGCGTGCCTGAAAGCCGGAAAGGGCACAATTGGCATCGCGGAACGCCACCCAGGCACGCTGGGCCGCCACAAGTGCCTCGGTCGCGCCCTTGCCGTCCGCATCCGCCGTCTTGTCGCGCGCAGTGAGCGCCTTGCGCAGCTTCTGGTATTCGGCGTTGAGCTGCTTGTCGGCCTTTTCATAATCCTTGCCAGCGCAGATGGTCATATCCGTCTGCGTTTCCGGCGCTTTGCAATCCGGCTCATCCTGCGCCACCGCCGGCAGCGACAAGCCGCCGGTCAGCAGCAAGGCTGCCACGAAACCGAAGTTTTTCCTGCTCATACCCATCATTCAGGCCGCCGCGCCATCGAAAGCCTGCGGCTTCAGCGCCCGCGGATCGACGCCATCGAGACAATTGGCGTTCACCGCCACCATCGGCGTTCCATCCGGCCCATCGGCATAAGCAAAGCTTTCAATGCCGCAGGTGGAGCAGAAAAGATGATGAATATGGTGCTTGTTGAAGAGGTATTCCGTCAGTTTGTCCTCGCCGGAAAGCAGGGTGAATTTCTCGCGCGGCGCAAAGGCGAGCGTAGAACCCAGACGCTTGCAGCGTGAGCAATTACAGACAATGGTGTGATCGAGATCGGCATCGACCTCGAAGCTGACGTCGCCGCATTGGCAGCTTCCATGATAATGCGCACTGGCCATTTCATAACCTCCCCATGACCTGTTGACGAAAACCGTAAACCTCACGCTTGCCGGAAAGCGGCACCAGCGTTACTTCCCGCTTCTGGCCGGGTTCGAAACGAACCGCCGTGCCTGCCGGGATATCGAGACGCATGCCGCGCGCCTTGTCGCGCTCGAAAATAAGCCCGGCATTGGTCTCGAAGAAATGGTAATGGCTGCCCACCTGCACCGGCCGGTCGCCCGAATTGGCCACCTCGATCGTCACCGTCGGCTGGCCGGCATTGAGCTCGATGGTGCCCTCTGCGGCAATGATTTCGCCTGGCTTCATGGTGCTCTCCCTTATCTGTTTCAGGCGGCGGTCGCGGCCGGACAGCCTTCGGCTTTCAGCACGCGCGTCGTTGACGCCGGATTGTTGACGAGTTTTGCCGCCGGGCGGACCGGCCTGCGAACCAGCTCACCGCCGCAATTCGGGCAGGCGCCTTGAAGCACATCCGTCACACAATCAACGCAGAAGGTGCACTCGAACGAGCAGATCATTGCATCCCGGCTGTCGGGTGCAAGATCGCGGTCGCAGCATTCGCAATTGGGCCTCAGTTCCAGCGCCATGCCACCCTCCTCTATCGGATCGGTTCATGGACGGTCACCAGCTTGGTGCCATCCGGAAACGTCGCTTCCACCTGCACATCATGGATCATCTCGGCGATGCCTTCCATCACCTGATCGCGGGAAATCACATGCGCGCCAGCTTCCATCAGGTCGGCAACGGCGCGGCCGTCACGGGCGCCCTCGACGACGAAATCGCTAATCAGCGCAATCGCTTCCGGATAATTCAGCTTCACGCCACGCTCCAGCCGGCGGCGCGCCACCATGGCGGCCATGGAAATCAGCAGCTTGTCTTTTTCTCTTGGGCTAAGGTTCATCGTCGTCCCGCAGCTTTCGCACCTGCTCCGCAAACCACTGAGGGTTTCGGGGAACAGATCCGACTTGTTTGACAGACCCCGGTAGGTCGCCTGTCGCGGGCGATCCGGAGGTTACAGATTCCAGACTTTCGGCACTGGCGCGCCGTTTCGCAAGAGCGAAATGATCGGAAAAAGCAATTTTCTGAGGGAGAAACCATCGGCGGCAGAGACGCGCACAACAAGCTTGCCCTGCCATTCGCTGGCGCCGCCGCTTTCACCGGCAATAGCCCGGATTTTAGGCAGAAGCGCCTCGGAGAGAGGCCCGATATAAAGCAGCGTCGCAAAGGCGACCTGACCGGCCAGAACCGCCGGTTTTACGGTCAGCTCCGCCACCTCACCCTCAAGCAGAAGCTCTTCGGCATGCACCAGCTTTCCCCCGTGGCGAATGCGCCAGCGGTCACGAAAAAGGCCATGCGTCATCGCCTCGCCCATGGCCTGACGGCCCAGCAGCACTGCTTCGACGGCGATGAATTCGGAAGATTGATCAAGATCGGCTTCCAGCCGGCGGGTCAGGGAAGCGCGGTCGAAGAGAATGGTTTCCTGCGGCAGCCAGTGTAACCGGGCACCCGGCCCGGCCGAAACGCGGGCGGTGACGGTGGCTGTGCCTGATGATGCCTTATAGACCTTTTCGCAGGCCTGCGTTGTCACCACCAGCGAGGTGCCGGCACCGGCCGTGGCCTGCCACTCTATTTCGTCTCCGCCGGTCAACCCGCCGGAAGAATTGATGAGAATGGCCTCGGCTTCGTTCGAAAACGTATCCGGCAGTCGGATTTTGGCGCAGCCTTCCTGAAACAGCTCGTCCAGCCGGCTGCGACCTTCAACCGCCTTGGTTACAATGCGTCCTCTGCCACGGGCGCGCTGCTGCCGGACAGGTTGAGCGTCTTCGCAACCGGAAGTGCCGATGGCTTGCTGTTGCTGCTGCACGCGGTCTCCGATGTAGTTGCGGAAGCGGACGAGGCCTTGGCGCCACAATCCTTCTTGACGACGGCGTCCACCACCAGCTGCCCTTCCGTATTACGGAAGAAGTCCCACATTCTTTCGGCCGCATCAACCGTGCGGGTCACTTCGCCTGTGGGCATCTTGCGCTCCACGGCGGGTTCCGCCTTCGGCGTCTGTTCGCCGCCGGGTTTGCGGGTAACGACGGCGCTCGCGGCCAGCACTTCCGCCTTCATGGCGGCGCGCGGCCAGGCATGGTCCCAGTTTTCGATGACATAGGACTGGATGCGCGCACCGCCCTTGCAGACATCATAGGAATTCACGGTGAAGCTCTCACCCGGCTTGGTTTTGGCGCCGCCCTTGCAACCATCCATCTCGGCCCAGCGCTTCAGCGCCGTCTCACCGCCATATTGCCAATAGGATTTGCCACCACCCTGATAGGGGTTGGCGGGATCCTTCAACCCGGCAAAGGCGATGATCGACATCGGCCGCGCCGGTGCGCAGCTTGCCGCATCCGGTCCCCATTTGCCTTCGGTTTCCAGCGGATAACCCGCGCGCAGCGAAGCGACAAAGCCCGCGGCGGTGAAATCCGCGCTGCCATTGCAGATGAATTGCGACAGCATGCGCCCGCCGCCGGAATAACCGGAACCGTAAAAGCGCTCTTCATCCACGCAGAATTTGCCCTTGACCATGTCAATCGCATTGCGAATGAAACCGACCTCATCCAGTCCACCGGGGCGCGTGGTAACGCCCGGCACGTTCCAGGCATGGGTGCCGGGTAATTCGCCGTTCAAACTGCCAGCCAGTGCCACGACCATCAGGCCATCACGCTCGGCAAGCTTGTCCCAGCCGCTGCGGTTCAGCTGACCGTGCGGATTGCTGTTGGAGCCATGGAAATCGAATACCACCGGCAACGGCTTTTTTCCGTCATAGGCGGAGGGAACGAAATAGACGCCGTCGCGTTTATGCCCGTTAGAGAGAATGGAAAAATCATGCCGGCCTGGCTCCACGCCGGGTCCGGGAAGCTGACCGCAGGTCGATGCCGACGCCGCGGCACCGGCGCTTGCGCACATCGCAATGCCCAGAACGAGGGTGCGGGCGGAGCGGAACAACCGGGCAGCCCGGCCAGTTGCAAAGTCTTGATGCATTGACACGCCTTTATTGGCACTATGTCTCCGACGATACGTCGGAGGTGCATGGAATGTAAGGGATCAACTGTCGCGGCGTGCGAATAGACTTTTCCTGTGTCTCGCATGCAGCATTTGCGCTGCCAATATCACAGGCTTTTATTCAACGAAATGCTAAAATTGCGCATAAAAGCCATGCAGAGGCGCATAGGCTTTCAAAATATTAATCGGCCGTTTGCACGCCGTGATCGGCGCGCAGTATTTTTAGTCTCGATTTATACTGTCAGATGACGCCGAGCTTCCGGCGTATCCAGCGTTTCAGCCGGCCCCTCATGGACGATCTCACCGCGATCCATGATGTAAACGTAATCGGCAAGCTCACGGCAGAAATCCAGATATTGCTCGACCAGCAGGATCGCCATGCCGGTGGAATCCCTGAGATATTTGATCGCCCGGCCGATATCCTTGATGATCGACGGCTGGATACCTTCGGTCGGCTCGTCGAGAACGAGGATCTTCGGCCGCGTCACCAGCGCCCGGCCAATGGCGAGCTGCTGCTGCTGACCACCGGAGAGATCGCCGCCGCGCCTTCCCAGCATGGATTGCAGCACCGGAAACAGGCTGAAAATATCATCCGGGATGAACCGTTCCTTACGCGGCAGCGGCGCATAGCCGCTTTCGAGATTTTCCTGAACGCTGAGCAGCGGAAAGATTTCCCGCCCCTGCGGCACGTAACCGACACCACGCTTGGCCCGATGGTAAGGCGCCATCCCATCCAGCGCCGCCCCTTCAAAGCTGATCGTCCCGGCACTGATGGCGTGCTGGCCGGTAACGGCGCGCAGAAGCGAGCTTTTGCCCACCCCGTTGCGGCCGAGGACACAGGTGATCTTGCCCATCTCCGCCGTCAGCGAAACGCCGCGCAGGGCCTGCGCTGCGCCGTAATGGAGGTTGATGTTGTCGACGTTCAGCATTTCATCCACCTGTTCTAATTCAGCAATGTTCGTCTCAAAGCCTGCAGGGCATTTTCCTGCTCGCTGGTCTTGTCGCCACCGACCTGGCTGACCTCTTCGGCAATATCGATCAACTGTCGTCTTTCATCGAAATCGAGCGCATTCGCCCATAAATCGCGAAATCTGCGGATCGGGTCTTCGGGATTGACGACATTTCTGGATGCCCATTCTCCGAAGACGATAATTTCTTCCATATCCGCCGGCGAAATGATGTCTCTCATCTTTTCACGGACAACTTTTTTTGCCGCGTCGAGATACATCGGCTTTTCGTTGGCAAGGCACATGAAGAATGCCACCGCAGCAATCGCAGGATCACGAATGGACGCGATTGGTGCGACTTCGGCCTTTTTCCGAAATGCCCTGCGCTTATAGGCGCCCCGCATTTTCTCGACGGTGTCGATGATTTCGCTACCGGCCTCACGCACCATCTTCAATCGCCAATACCAGACTGCCGCAGCACCGATTGCCATAACCAGAATTCCAATCAACGCCATTCGATCAACTCCAGATTTTAAATTTTTCAACTTAAATCCGGTTATTATTACAGGCACAAGTAGAGGCCAGCTCTTTCTATCGCCCCAGATAATTCTCGATCACCTTCGGATCGCTGGACACGAAATCGATCGACCCTTCGGCCAGCACCGAGCCTTCGGCAAGGCACGTCACCTTCACCCCCAGCTCGCGGATGAAGCCCATGTCGTGCTCCACCACGACAACAGAGCGGGTCTTGGCGATTTCCTTCAAAAGCACGGCGGTTTCCGCCGTTTCCGCATCCGTCATGCCCGCCACCGGCTCATCCACCAAAAGCAGCTTCGGCTCCTGCGCCAAGAGCATGCCGATTTCCAGCCATTGTTTCTGGCCGTGCGAGAGGTTGGCGGCAAGATCGCCGCGGCGGTGGCCAAGGCGCACGGTGGCGAGGATTTCCTCGATTCGCGCCTTGTCTTCCTCCGTCAGCCGGTAAAACAGCGTTGCGAAGACGCCGCGCCTGCGGTTGAGCGCCAGTTCCAGATTGTCCCAGACGGTATGGCTTTCAAACACCGTCGGCTTCTGGAACTTACGCCCGATGCCGAGCTGGGCGATATCCGCCTCGTCCTTTTTGGTGAGGTCGATACTGTCTTCGAACAGCACCGTGCCGGTATCCGGCCGCGTCTTGCCGGTGATGATATCCATCATCGTCGTCTTGCCAGCACCGTTCGGGCCGATGATGGCGCGAAGCTCCCCCGGCTCCACCACGAAGGAGAGCGAGTTCAGCGCCCTGAAACCGTCGAAGGATACCGAGACGCCATCGAGATAAAGCAGGCTCTTCGTTCTGTTTTCGGAAATCGTGTTCATATCCGCCTCACTCCGCCGCCTGTTGCGCCACTGTTACGGCACCGTCATTGCCCGGCTGGGCATCGCCTGCCGCGAGCGCAACACGCTTTTCGCGCCGCCGGGTCAGATAGTGTTGCAGCGTGCCGACGATGCCCTTGGGGAAGAACAGCGTCACCGCGATGAAGAGCCCGCCCAGCGCAAACAGCCAGAATTCCGGGAAAGCGCCGGTGAAATAGCTCTTGCCGCCATTGACCAGGACAGCGCCGATAATCGGCCCGATCAGCGTGCCGCGCCCGCCCACCGCCGTCCACACCACCACTTCGATGGAGTTGGCGGGAGAGAATTCGCCGGGATTGATGATGCCCACCTGCGGCACGAACAGCGCACCGGCAATGCCCGCCATCATGGCCGAAACGACGAAGGTGAAGAGCTTGATGTTTTCCACCCGGAAACCGAGGAAGCGCACCCGGCTTTCGGCATCGCGCACGCCCACCAGCACCTTGCCGAATTTGGAATTGACGATGCCGGATGCGATCAGCAGCGAAAGCGCCAGCATCACCGCCGTCATGGCAAACAGCACGGCGCGGGTGCCATCCGCCTGCACGGAAAAGCCGAGGATGTCCTTGAAATCGGTGAGGCCATTATTGCCGCCGAAACCCATGTCGTTGCGGAAGAAGGCAAGCAGCAGCGCATAGGTCATGGCCTGGGTGATGATGGAGAGATAAACGCCGTTGACGCGCGAGCGGAAGGCGAACCAGCCGAACACGAAGGCGAGCAGCCCCGGCACGACAAGCACCATCAGCGCCGCAAACCAGAACATGTCGAAGCCCTGCCAGAACCACGGCAGTTCCTTCCAGTTGAGGAAGACCATGAAATCAGGCAGCACCGGATGGCCATAAACCCCGCGCGTGCCGATCTGCCGCATCAGATACATGCCCATGGCGTAACCGCCGAGCGCGAAAAAGGCGGCATGGCCGAGCGAGAGGATGCCGCAATAACCCCAGACGAGATCAAGCGCCAGCGCCAGGAGCGCATAGGCCAGATATTTGCCCAGCATCGACATGATGTAGGTCGGGATGCGGAACGCGCTGTCTTGAGGCAACAGCAGGTTGGAAGCAGGCACAAGCACGGCAATGGCCAGAATGATGCCGATGGCGATGGAAATGCGGCGATCGAGCGCGCGCAGGAGGAAGCCGGTAATCATGCTTCGATCGCCCTTCCCTTGAGTGCGAAGAGACCGCGCGGCCGCTTCTGGATGAACAGGATGATGAGAACGAGCACGAGGATCTTGCCGAGAACGGCGCCCACAGTCGGCTCGAGGAACTTGTTGAGCACGCCGAGAGACAGGGCGCCCACCAGCGTTCCCCAGAGATTGCCGACGCCGCCGAACACCACCACCATGAAACTGTCGATGATGTAGCTCTGGCCGAGATTGGGCGAGACATTGTCGATCTGCGACAGCGCCACACCGGCGAGACCGGCAACGCCCGAACCGAGCGCGAAGGTGAAGGCATCCACCCACGGCGTGCGAATGCCCATGGAAGAGGCCATGCGGCGGTTCTGCGTCACGGCGCGCATCTGCAACCCGAAAGCGGAGCGCTTCAGGAGAACCAGCAGCGCGAAGAACACCGAAAGCGAAAAACAGACGATCCACACCCGGTTCCAGGTGAAATTGAGATAACCGACGCTGAAGGAGCCGGACATCCAGCTCGGGCTGCCAACCTCACGATTGGTAGGCCCGAAGATGGAGCGCACGCCCTGTTGCAGGATGAGCGAAATGCCCCAGGTGGCGAGCAGCGTTTCGAGCGGCCGCCCGTAAAGAAAGCGGATGACGCCGCGCTCCATCACGAGGCCGACGAAGGCCGTCACCAGAAAGGCGGCGGGCAGAGCGATGGCGAGCGACCAGTCAAACAGGCCGGGGAAATGCGTGCGGATCACCTCCTGCACCATGAAGGTGGAGTAAGCGCCGATCATCACCATTTCGCCATGGGCCATGTTGATGATGCCCATGACGCCGAAGGTGATGGCAAGACCGATGGCGGCGAGCAGCAGAACGGAACCGAGTGAAAGGCCATACCAGACATTCTGCACGTAATCCCAGAAGGCAAGCGCGCTTTCGATGCTGGAAATGGCCTCGTCTATATCGGGTTTCAGGCTTTGATCCACGGAGGCCGACGCCGCCATGAGAATGCCGATGGCATCGCGCCCGCCGAGCTTCTTGATGGTCGCGATCGCTTGCCTCTTCTGTTCGAGCGACCGTTCGGAGGAGAGCAGCGAGACAGCCCGCGCCTCCTCCATCCGGGTCCGCACCTCAGTATCGGCCTCCTTGGCGATGGCCGCTTCCAGCAATTCGAGATTTTCGGCGCTCGGCGCTTTCAGAACGGCATCAGCCGCGGAAAGCCGCACGGATTTTTCCGGGCTGAGCAAGGTCAGGCCGCCGAGTGCGGCGCGAATGACGCGTCGCAGATTGTTGTTGACCCTGATCTTGGTAACAGTCGCCTTCGGCGCTTCACCCGCACTTTCGCCCGTCAGCGGGTCGATCAGCGTAAAATTGGAACCTGCCGGTTTCGTCATGAACACCAGATTATCGGCCTTGCGCACGTAAAGATCGCCTGACGCGAAAGCCTCGAGCGCCGGCACGACACGCGCATCGCCGGTGGCAGCGACCTGCCCGATCAGCACTTCGGCCTGCTTGAAATCCGCCGTGCCGAGCTGGTCGATCAGCGCCTTCGGCTCGCTTTGCGCGAAGGATTGGGCTGCGATCCCCAGGGTGAGCCAGAGGAAGATGGCTCCGAGAAAAGATCGGATCGTCATGTCGGGTTCCTTGGGCGGTTTGCGACGGGGCGTTTGTGGGTAATGCCACTTGAGTATGCGGTTTACCCCCCTCTGCCCTGCCGGGCATCTCCCCCACAAGGAGGGAGATCGGCAAGGTGCGCTCGCATCGCTCTATCTCGACCGAAGAGAAATGCGGGGCCTAGCCACGAGTCGATCTCCCCACCTGTGGGGGAGATGCCCGGCAGGGCAGAGGGGGGCACGCTTGTTCAGTTTTCAACTATTGAAGCACCGCCCCCAACGAAGAGGGAGCGGCACCATCCCCCGGGGCTAATCAGCTACCCTTGCCGCCGCACTTACCGCTGGCCACATTGAAGTTGCCGCACGACATCGGCTTCCTCCAGTCAGAGATCAGATCCTTCGAATCCGGCAGATAATCCGACCATTCATCCCCCACGACCTGCGGCGTCTGCTGCACGATCTCGAACTGGCCGTCGGCCTGGATTTCGCCGATCAGCACCGGCTTGGTGATGTGGTGGTTCGGCATGACGGTGGAGTAACCGCCCGAAAGGTTCGGCACGGAAACACCGATAATCGAGTCGAGAACCTTGTCCGTATCCGTCGTACCGGCGGATTCGACAGCCTTTACCCAGGCGTTGAAGCCGATATAGGCGGCTTCCATCGGGTCGTTGGTCACGCGCTTGTCGTTCTTGGTAAAGGCGTGCCAGGTCTTGATGAATTCGGCATTAACAGGCGCATCGACGGACTGGAAGTAGTTCCAGGCGGCAAGGTGGCCGACCAGCGGTGCGGTGTCGAGACCGGCAAGCTCTTCTTCGCCAACGGAGAAGGCGACGACGGGAATGTCTTCAGCCTTGATGCCCTGGTTCGCCAGTTCCTTGTAGAAAGGCACGTTGGCATCGCCGTTGATGGTGGAGACCACGGCGGTCTTCTTGCCGGCCGAGCCGAATTTCTTGATGTCGGAGACGATCGTCTGCCAGTCGGAATGACCGAACGGCGTGTAGTTGATCATGATGTCCTCTTCCTTGACGCCCTTCGACATCAGGTAGGCCTTCAGGATCTTGTTGGTGGTCTGCGGATAGACATAGTCCGTGCCGGCCAGAACCCAGCGCTCCACACCTTCGGTGCTGGCGAGATAATCGACGGCCGGAATGGCCTGCTGGTTCGGCGCCGCACCGGTGTAGAAGATGTTACGCGAGGATTCTTCACCCTCATACTGAACCGGGTAGAACAGGATCGAGTTCAGCTCTTCGAAGACCGGCAACACGGATTTGCGCGACGAAGACGTCCAGCAGCCGAAAACGGCCGCGACCTTGTCCTGCGAAATCAGCTGGCGGGCCTTCTCGGCAAATAGCGGCCAGTCGGAAGCCGGATCGACCACCACGGCTTCGAGTTTCTTGCCGAGCACGCCGCCCTTCTTGTTCTGCTCGTCGATGAGCATCAGCATGGCGTCCTTCAGCGTCGTCTCTGAAATCGCCATGGTGCCGGACAGCGAATGCAGCACGCCGACCTTGATGGTGTCGTCAGCGGCAAAAGCGCCATGGAAGGCGGTGGTGGACAGGATCGCGCCAAGCAGCGCAGCATTAAGCGTCTTGCGGAATATCATCGGAAGAACCCCTCTCCTTGTTTGGCCTCTTATCAAGGCTCAGCGGCATCTGCGGCCGCTGCTGGGAGGGACTATCGATCTCGCGAACGCGAAACCGTATACGTCAATTGACGTAGTCGGGGTGGCGAAAGATGCAGGGGGGAGGTTTTAAGGGCAGATACGAGTAAAGGGGCCCCATGTGGAATGGGCGGCTTAAACTTGTTTCTTCTCCCCGCCGGGGAGAAGTCCGCGGCAGCGGGATGAGGGGGCGAGGGTCGAGATATACGGAGGGGTTGCCCCCTCATCCGACCCTTCGGGCCACCTTCTCCCCCACGGGGAGAAGAAATGCGCCGCACCGTCGTCTCACATCAGGAATGCGGCTTATCGCCCCGCTCTTCATCCCGGATCGCTTCATCATGATACCAGGAACCGAAATCCACATGCGGCTCCCGCGCCTGAAGCTCAAGCTCGCTAAGTCCGCTGTTGCCGAACCTGGAAAGGCCCGCGCGCCCGCCGACCGGGAATTGATAAATCGTTGCCGTCTCGCGATGAATGCCAGTTGCCATTTCGATCATCTCACTTTGTTTGCATCGAGGCACTTTTTGTCTGAAGCAAACCCGCAAAGGCCGGATTCGCTCCGTTTGATTAAAAAAAAATCACGTTGCGAAAAATATAGGCACTAAGCGACCAATCAGCAAGAAAAACCATTCCGGAAGCGCCAGTTTTTGGGGCAAATGCCGATCCGTCGCGCGCAATTGAAATCATTGCACCGCAACAGGGCATTCTCTGCCAGGACGCCGGCTATCTATCAGGATTCAATGACGAAACATGAGGGGTGAATTTGCCTTCTGCGGCGCAGCAGGAACGGGTTCCCGCAATATCGCAGCCCTTGCGCTCCAGAGCCTCTGAAAGATTTTTCGAAGAATCTGCTAAACATCGCCAATCTGGCACGCGGCATGCATCTATGGGGTCAGCCCTTGAACGCGAAAGCGCTTCCGGCGGCGAAAGCCACGGAAGCCTCAAGGCTTCGCATCTTTACCTATGAGAGGTTCGTAATGACTAAGTTCAAACTCGAGTACATCTGGCTGGATGGATACAAGCCGGTCGCCAACCTGCGCGGCAAGACACAGGTCAAGGAATTCGACGAATTCCCGACACTCGAGCAGCTGCCACTTTGGGGTTTCGATGGTTCGTCCACCCAGCAGGCTGAAGGCCATTCGTCGGATTGCGTGCTGAAGCCCGTTGCGATCTACCCCGACCCGGCCCGTACCAACGGTGCGCTCGTCATGTGCGAAGTCATGATGCCCGATGGCGTTACCCCGCACGCCTCCAACAGCCGCGCCACCATCCTCGAGGACGAGGATGCATGGTTCGGTTTCGAACAGGAATATTTCTTCTACCAGGACGGCCGCCCGCTCGGCTTCCCGGAACAGGGTTACCCGGCTCCGCAGGGTCCTTATTACACCGGCGTCGGCTTCAAGAATGTCGGTTCGGTTGCCCGTGAAATCGTTGAAGAGCACCTCGACCTCTGCCTCGAAGCCGGCATCAACCACGAAGGCATCAACGCCGAAGTGGCCAAGGGCCAGTGGGAATTCCAGGTCTTCGGCAAGGGCTCCAAGCGCGCCGCCGACCAGATCTGGATCGCCCGTTACCTGCTGCTGCGCCTTTGCGAACAGTACGGCATCGACGTTGAATTCCATTGCAAGCCGCTCGGCGATACCGACTGGAACGGCTCTGGCATGCATTGCAACTTCTCCACCAAGTTCATGCGCGAAGTTGGCGGCAAGGACTATTTCGAAGCCCTCATGGCCGCTTTTGCCAAGAACTGGCAGGAACACATCGACGTTTACGGCCCGGACAACCATCTGCGCCTGACCGGCAAGCACGAAACCGCTCCGTGGAACAAGTTCTCCTATGGCGTGGCAGACCGTGGCGCCTCGATCCGCGTTCCGCATTCCTTCGTCAACAACGGTTACCGTGGTTACCTCGAAGACCGTCGTCCGAACTCGCAGGGCTGCCCATACCAGATCGCTTCCGTCGTTCTGCAGACGATCGCGGAAGTGCCGCTCGCAAAGTCGGCTGCTGCCTGATAAGCCAAGACATGGCGTCGCCCTGAGCCGGGCGACGCCATTTTTATGTCCACCGAACGGCCAGGCCGGACTGGCGACCTTTCACGGAACGCCGCACACGGCATAGTCTTCCCCTACGCCAGCTCAAAGAAGCTGCGTGGCTTTGACCAACAGCCTCGGATCTTCCGAAAATCGCAACATCGTTTTCGGTCCGATGCTCTGAAGCAAAAAAGGTGAGCGATGGGCATTCTCCAGAAATTCTCTCTCGAAAACCGCACGGCCATCATCACCGGCAGCGGCCGCGGCCTCGGTTTTGAAATTGCCAGCGCCTTCGCCGAAGCGGGCGCCCATGTCTGGCTGAGCGGCCGCAACGCCGAAACGCTGGAGCAGGCGGCAGATGTGCTGCGCAAGGCCGGCGGAAAAGCCGATTACGCCGCCTTCGATATTGCCGACACCGCAGCCGGCAGCGCCCTTGTCCGCCGTATCATGGACGAAACCGGCCATCTCGATATCCTCGTCAACAATGTCGGCGCGCGCGACCGCCGCCCGCTTGCCGAATTCAGCGACGAGGACGTGCTGGAACTCATCCGCACCGACCTCACCTCTTCCGTCTCGCTGTCGCGGGATGCGGCAGAGGCCATGAACATCAATGGTTACGGCCGCATCATCACCATCACCTCCATTCTCGGCCATATCGTCCGGCCGGGGGATGCGATCTATCCCGTCGCCAAACAGGGGCTGACCGGGCTGATGCGCGCGATTGCCGTGGAATATGGCGCGCGCGGCATCACCAGCAACGCGATAGCGCCGGGCATGTTCGCCACCGAAACCAACGCCGCCCTTTCCGAAAATCCTGAGATGGTGGCCTTCGCCAAGCTGCGGGTGCCGCTGGAGCGCTGGGGCCGGCCGGATGAAATCGCCGGTGCGGCGCTGTTTCTGGCCAGCGATGCGGCCTCCTTCGTCAATGGCCATGTGCTGACGGTGGATGGCGGCATGTCGGTGCGGCTGTGAGAGGCCCGTTGCGGAAAGGCGCTCGATAGGCATGGCCGCACGGCAACGCATCATCCCCGTCAGGCGCGAATATAACCGCTGGGTCGCCAACCAGACGCTGGAAGATTATGCGCTGCGCTTCACCGCCAAAAGCGCCCGGCAATTTTCCTCAAACCGCATTTCCCACACCGCCATCGGCGCAATTTCCTTTCTGGCGCTGGAAGCCATCGGCGGGGCGATCACCCTCTCCTACGGCACCACCAACGCCTTTTACGCCATCCTCGTCGCCGCCATCGCCATGCTGGCCGTCGGCCTGCCGATCAGCCGTTACGCCATCCGCCACGGTGTCGACATCGATCTTCTGACGCGCGGCGCGAGCTTCGGTTATATCGGCTCCACCATCACCTCGCTGATCTACTCCGCCTTCACCTTCATGCTCTTCGCCATCGAGGCGTCGATCATGTCCGGCGCGCTGGAACTGGCGCTCGGCATTCCGCTGTGGATCGGCTATATCATCTCGGCCGTCATGGTCATTCCGCTCGTCACCCATGGCGTGCGCCTCATCAGCCGCTTCCAGATCATCACCCAGCCCTTCTGGATCGTGCTGAACGTCCTGCCCTTCATCTTCATCGCCTTGATGGACTGGGAAAAATACGATCTCTGGCGGGCCTTTTCCGGCATTCACCACGCTTCCGGTCCACCGGGCACGGTGGCGGATTTCAACCTCGTGGAATTCGGCGCGGCCTCGGCCGTCATCCTTGCATTGATGTCACAGATCGGCGAGCAGGTGGACTTCCTGCGCTTCCTGCCTGCCGAAGGCCAGAGCCGCCTTCGCCACCGCATTGCCGTTTTCCTGGCCGGTGCCGGCTGGGTCGTCGTCGGCGTGCCGAAGCTGCTCGCCGGTTCCTTTCTCGTGGTGCTCACCTTCAGCTCCGGCGTCTCGGTGGATCGCGCCGCCGATCCGGCCCAGATGTATCTCACCGCCTTCGGTTACATGATCCCCAACGAAACCGCCGCCATGCTGCTGATGGTTGCTTTCGTCGTCGTCTCACAGCTGAAGATCAATGTCATGAATGCCTATGCGGGTTCGCTCGCCTGGTCGAACTTTTTCTCGCGTCTCACCCACAGCCACCCCGGCCGCGTCGTCTGGCTGGTCTTCAACGTGGCGATCGCGCTGCTTCTGATGGAACTCGGCATTTACCGGCTGCTGGAAGAAACGCTCGGCATCTTCTCCATCATCGCCATGGCGTGGCTCTGCACCATCTCAGCCGATCTCTTCATCAACAAACCGCTCGGCCTTGCCCCGCCGGGCATCGAATTCAAGCGCGCCCACCTCTACGACATCAATCCCGTCGGCGTCGGCTCCATGGCGCTTTCGGCCACCATTGCGCTGATGGCGCATTTTGGCGCCTTCGGACCGCTCGCCGCATCGCTCGCGCCCTATCTGACGCTGATCGTCGCTTTCATCGCTTCGCCGCTGATTGCCTGGGGCACGAAGGGCAAATTTTATCTCGCCCGCAAGCCGCGCCAGAAATGGCGCGAAGAAAGCACCATCACCTGCTCCATCTGCGAGCACCCTTTCGAGCCGGAAGACATGGCATGGTGTCCCGCCTATGCCGCACCGATCTGTTCGCTCTGCTGCTCGCTGGACAGCCGCTGCCATGACATGTGCAAGCCGAAGGCGAAGCTCAACTATCAGGTGGCGACCGTCGCGAAATCCTTCCTGCCGGATCAACTGGTGGCGAAGCTCGCCACCCGGCTCGGACGCTATGGCATGGCGGCGGCGATTGCCGTCACCGCCATCGGCGGTATATTGGCGATGATCGCCCATCAGGTCGGCACCGCCTCGCCGGAAACAGCCGATGTGGTGAACCGCACCATCCTCATCGTGTTTTTCGTCTTCGCCGTCATAGCCGGCATCGTCTGCTGGTTCCTCGTTCTCGCCCATGACAGCCGAGTGGTGGCGGAAGAGGAATCCTCCCGCCAGAACACATTGCTGCTAAAGGAAATCGCCGCCCACAAGAAGACCGACGCCGCCCTTCAGGACGCCAAGGAAACGGCCGAGGCCGCCAATCGCGCCAAGAGCCGTTATGTAGTGGGCCTCAGCCATGAATTGCGCACGCCGCTCAACGCCGTCTTGGGTTATGCCCAGATCCTCGAACGCGACGACACCATCCCCCAGCCCCGGCAATCGGCGATCAAGGTCATCCGCCGCTCGGCCGATCACCTGTCCGGCCTGATCGACGGGCTTCTCGATATTTCCAAGATCGAGGCGGGCCGCCTGCAGGTCTATTCCAACGAGATCAATATTCAGGATTTCCTGGACCAGATCGTCGATATGTTCCGCCCGCAGGCGCAGGCCAAGGGGCTGGAATTCCGCCACCACCGCTCCCCCGCTTTGCCGCAATATGTCCGCACCGATGAAAAGCGGCTGCGCCAGATTCTCGTCAACCTGCTCTCCAACGCCATCAAATTCACCGATGAGGGCGCCGTCACCTTCGATGTCGGTTATCGCAGCCAGGTGGCGAGCTTCACGGTCTCCGATACCGGCCGCGGCATCGCACAAAAGGACCTCGCCCGCATCTACGAACCCTTCCAGCGCGGTGAGGCGGAAAGCGTGCGCCCCATGCCCGGCCTCGGCCTCGGCCTCACCATTACGAGGCTTCTCACCAATACGCTGGGCGGCGAAATCTCCGTTTCCAGCGAAAAGGACAATGGCTCCACCTTCCGCGTCCGCCTCATGCTGTCTGCCGTGCACCGGCCAAGCACGGCGCCGGCGCCGGAAAAGACCATCCGCTCCTATTCCGGCCCGCGCCGCACCATCGTCGTGGTTGATGACAATGAGGATCACCGCGAGCTGATGCGGCAGGTGCTCTCACCGCTCGATTTCGTGGTGCTGACGGCGCAAAGCGGGCCGGAATGCCTGACGCTGATCGAAGGCGTGAAGCCCGACCTCTTCCTCATCGATATTTCCATGCCCGGCATGACCGGCTGGCAGCTGGTTACGAAACTGCGGGAAGCCGGGCAGACCGCCCCGCTCATCATGCTCTCGGCCAATATCGGCGACGGAACAGTGGCGGGTGCGGGAGAAGACAATCACAACGACGCCATCGCCAAACCGGTCGATATCCGCCACCTGTGCGACAGGCTCGCCGTGCATCTCGGCCTCAAATGGATCTACGAGGCGGATATGCCGCCATCGCCATCGCCGCCGCCCGTGGCGCAGATCGTCCATCCCGGCGCAATTCACATTCAGGATTTGCAGCGGCTCGGTGAAATAGGCTACATACGCGGCATAGAGGCGAAACTCGCCGATCTTGCCCGCAACACGGATAACCTGCCCTTCACGCAGGAGCTCGGCACCTATGTGCAGGCCTTCGATCTGGCCGGTTACGCGCATTTTCTCAAACGGTTTGCGGATAACGACACGGGGGACGGCACGACATGAGCGGTCAGGCGGCGGCAGCCCCGAGAGACATCGTATTGCTGGTGGATGACAGCCCGGAAGCGCTCGGGTTTCTCACCGACGCGCTGGAACAGTCCGGCTTTTCCGCCCTCATCGCCACCTCCGGCCAGGCAGCCCTCAACATTGCCGAACGCATCACGCCCGATATCATCCTGCTCGACGCCGTCATGCCTGTTATGGACGGTTTCGAGACCTGCCGCCGCCTGAAGGCCAATGCGGCGGTGGCGCAGGTGCCCGTCATCTTCATGACCGGGCTGACCGAGACCGAACATGTGGTGCGGGCGCTCGAATCCGGCGGCGTCGATTATCTGACCAAGCCGATCAATATCGATGAATTGCGCGCCCGCATCCGCGTGCACCTTTCCAATGCCCGCTCGGCCCAAAGCGCCCGCGTCGCGCTCGACGCCGCCGGTCGACACCTGCTCGCCGTGCGCGCCAATGGCGCCATCCACTGGTCGACGCCGCAGGCGACAAGGCTGGTCAACGCCGCCACCGGCCGCGACGACGGGCTGGAGATCGTCGTTGCCCATATTTCCGGCTGGCTTTCGGACAGGGCGACGGTGGATGCCGCCCGCGACACGCCCCTGACGATCACCGAGGCCGGCAGGCCAGCCCTGCAACTCTCCTTCCTCGGCGCGATGGGACCGGACGAATATCTCTTCCGCCTGACCGCCGCCAACGAGAAATCCGACGACCATCTGCTGAAAAACCATTTCGCCCTGACAACACGGGAATCGGAAGTGCTGCTGTGGATCGCCAAGGGCAAATCCAACCGCGATATCGGCGATATTCTCGGCCTTTCCGCGAGAACCGTGAACAAGCATCTGGAACAGATCTATGTGAAGCTCGGCGTGGAAAACCGGGCATCGGCGGCTGTGAAGGCGGCGCATATATTACATCAGGGGTGACGACTGCCGTTAATATGCTAAGGTTCGTCCGGCATATATTTTCCGCTTGAGCGCGCAACGTCCGCTCATTCGTCGAGCGGCGGCCCCTTGTTTCTTCTCCCCGAGGGGGAGAAGTCCGCGGCAGCGGGATGAGGGGGCAAGCTCTCCGCAAATCCGGCAACGTTTCCCCCTCATCCGACCCTTCGGGCCACCTTCTCCCCCTCGGGGAGAAGAAACTCGCGGCGACCCATCACCCAAAATCACAGTCCGATCCGCTGACCCAACAGGAACAAACACCCATGGACCGTTTCATCATCCTTTCCGGCTGCTCCGGCGGCGGAAAATCCACGCTTCTGGCCGAACTTGCCCGACGCGGTTTCGCCACCGTCGAGGAACCGGGCCGCCGCATCGTCATCGAAGAAACCCGCAACAACGGCACCGCCCTGCCATGGATCGACATGGAGGCCTTCGCCCGCCGCGCCATCGCCATGGCGCTCGAAGACCGGCAAAAGGCCCCGCCGGAAGGCCCCATCTTCTTCGATCGCGGCCTCATCGACGCCGCCTCAGCGCTTCGACACATAAATGGCGATGCCTTCATCGAGACGCTGCGGGATGCACACCGGTATAACCGTCTGGTCTTCCTCACCCCGCCATGGCCGGAAATCTACAGGGGCGACAGCGAACGCAAACACGATTTCGATGCGGCGGTCGAGGAATACGAGCGTCTAGTCCGCGACTATGACGAGCTTGGCTACGACACCGTCGTGCTCCCGAAATCAGGCATCGAAGAACGTGCAGACTTTATCTTGACGCGGATCGGTTGAACGGCACCCCGCAGGCAGCTGAACCGGCCTCAGCGACTGTCCAGCAATTGCGAAACGGTGACGAATTCAAACCCGCGTTGACGCAGACCGTCGATGATCAAGGGCAAGGCCTGCCGGGATATCTCGCGGCTTCGATACATGACATGCATGATGATGATCGAGCCGTTTTTCGTTTGCTCGATAACGTGTTTTGCAAAGGCAGCCGTATCCCCGGCGACATCAGGAAACGATTCCGGCTCAACATCCCACATGATGGTTTTCCGCTCATGCCGGGAAAGATACCAGGGCAAGGCCACCAGCTTCTTGCCATAGGGCGGCCGGAACATGATCTCGCCTCCGTAGCCCGCGGCCCGAATGGCCACGTCGGTGCGCTCAATTTCCTCCCTGATCCGCGCCGGTCCCATCAGCATCATGTTCGAATGCGCATAGCTGTGATTGCCGAGCTGATGCCCCGCGCCCACGATCATCCGCGCCTGCGGCAGGTTTTCTTCGGTTTCCTTACCCGTCAGGAAAAAAGTCGCTTTCACCCCGCGCTCCCTGAGGGTCGTCAAGACACTCTCGGTGAAGCGCGCCGAAGGTCCATCGTCGAATGTCAGCGCCACGACGGACTTCTCCGTTTCGACCCTTGCGATGATGGTCCCGAAGAGTTGTGTCGTGCGGGATTTGCTGAAGGCGTGCAGGCCGAGAAGCGCGCCCGCCAGCACGGCAAGAACAAGGAACAGAAACAAGGCCCGCTTTATCGTCATTGCCACCCCCCATTGCAGTTTTCGTGAGAGGCTTTTGTTTCCCGCCTTGTTGTCTCCAGTGTGGCAGGCAGAAGCTGCAAAACAAAAAGCCCGGCATCGCTGCCGGGCTTCGATCATGTATCGCAGAAAGGCTTAGCTGCCCTGCTGGATGTAGGTGAACTTGCCGTCCGGACCCTTCTTCCACTCGTACATGACGTAGCCGGGAAGCTTCGGGTCGCCCTTCTCATCGAAGGAGATGTCGCCGAGTGCAGTCGGGAAGGTACCCTTCTTCAGAGCTTCGGCAACCTTTTCCGGCTCGACGGAACCGGCGGCCTTTGCCGCGCCTGCGATCGACTGCAGGGCTGCATAGGAGTAGAGCGTGTAGGCTTCGGGGTTGAAGCCGGCGGCCTTGAACTTCTCGACCAGCTCCTTGTTTTCCGGGCGCAGCGTCGGATCGGGACCGAAGGTGTTGAGCGTGCCTTCGACAGCGTCACCGGCGATGGACGCCAGTTCGTTCGAAACGATGCCGTCACCCGAAATCAGCTTCGCCTTCAGGCCCTGATCGGCCGCCTGGCGGATGATCAGACCGGCTTCAGTGTGCAGGCCACCCCAGTAGATGACCGTAACGCCGGCTTCCTTCATCTTGGAGATCAGCGCCGAGAAGTCCTTGTCGCCGACATTCACGCCTTCATACATGACTTCCGTCAGGCCGGCCGCATTGGCTGCCTTCTTGGTTTCATCGGCAAGGCCCTGACCATAGGGGGTCTTGTCGTGAATGACGGCGATCTTGGCGTCCTTGAAGTGGTCGGCAAGATATTTGCCGGCAATGCCACCCTGCTGGTCGTCACGACCGCAGGTGCGGAAGGTGTTCCACAGGCCGCGCTCGGTAAAGACCGGGTTGGTTGCAGCCGGCGTCACTTCGAGAATGCCGTTTTCGGCATAAACTTCGGAAGCCGGAATGGAAACGCCGGAGTTGAAGTGACCGATGACGAATTTCACGCCGTCGGCAACGAATTTATTGGCAACCGAAATACCCTGCTTCGGGTCGGATACGTCATCGCCCAGCACGATCTTGATCTGCTCGCCATTGATGCCACCGGCGGCATTGATGTCTTTCGCAGCCTGTTCGGCACCCTTCTGGATCTGAGCGCCAAAAGCAGCGTTCGGGCCGGTCAGCGGTGCGCCGACAGCGATCACGACATCGGCCCAGGCCGAACCGCCGAAGGCGACCATGGCGGTCAGCGCGACAGCGGAAAGAAGAGACTTCTTCATTACTTTACTCCCAGTTCCTTGGATGGGTTGATTGCAAGGACCTGTTCGGTACCCACCTTAACCGAACAGAAACCGTTCCACTCTGACGAGCATTGTGCAGCCGGAAAAATCCGCCTGTCAATCTTTCTTCTTGTAGGAAAATGCCGACGTGCGATCGTAAAGCCAATAGTAGTTATTGACCATCTGGCTTGTCCGGCGCATGCGGAAACCGATGCTGGAAAAGACCAGAAGAAGAACGACGTCAAACACGTAATAAAAGCCGTTGATGAACGGCCCGTTGAAGAGCGCGTGATGCAGGAAGCGCATCACCAGCCCCAATGCCAGCGTATAGATCACCACACGCGTATAATCGCCCCAGCCATCGGCCACGGACTTGCCCGTGCGCCATGCCGTCCAGAAACCCAAGAGGACAACCAGTGCGCGCAGAACATAACGCACGCCGTTATCGGTTTCGAAAAAAAGGCCCTGCATCTCTTTCCCCATCAGTGCCGGACGAAAATGCCCAGACCCTGCCTTATCTGTCGTCCCGCCGTTTTGCCGGTGGGCATTTTATTGTTTTGTGTGCAGCCGTTGCACGAAGGCAGCGGCTGCACACCGTTTGCAGTTTTGCGCCGCAAAATTTGCGGCGCAAGTAAAATCTTTCAGTGCCGTCCGCCTTCCAGATAAGCGGCGCGCACCTGTGGGTCGGCCAGCAGTTCCTTGCCCGAACCGCTCATCGTCACCTTGCCGTTGACCATCACATAAGCGCGGTCGGAAAGCTTCAGCGCGGCAAAGGCGTTCTGCTCCACCAGGAAGACGGTCAACCCTTCCTCCTGGTTGAGTTTCTTGATCGCCTCGAAGATGCCCTTGACGATCAGCGGCGCGAGACCGAGCGACGGTTCATCAAGCAGCAAGAGCTTCGGCCTTGCCATCAACGCGCGGCCGATGGACAGCATCTGCTGCTCGCCGCCGGAAAGCGTGCCGCCCCGCTGGCTCTGGCGTTCCTTCAGGCGCGGGAACATCACGAAGATCTTCTCGACGTCTTCCTTGAAATATTTGAGGTTATCGAGATTGGCGCCCATCTGCAGGTTTTCCAGCACCGTCATGCGCGGGAAAATCCGGCGACCTTCGGGCGACTGGGCAATGCGCTTGCGGGCGATGAGATGCGTCGGCAGCTGGGTAATGTCTTCGCCGTCGAAGATCACCTGGCCGGCACGCGCCTGCGGGCTGCCGCAGATGGTCATCATCAGCGTCGACTTGCCGGCGCCATTGGCGCCGATCAGGCTGACGATTTCACCCTTGTTGACCTCGACATCGACACCGGCCAGAGCGCGGATATTGCCATAATAGGTTTCGACACCCTGGACTTTCAGAAGCGGTTCACCGGACATCAGGCCGCTCCTCCGTCGAGTTCTTCCGCAATCACGTCTTCCACTTCATCATCCTCGACACCCAGATAGGCGGCGATGACCTTCGGGTCGTTCTTCACATGGTCCGGCGTGCCGTCGGAAATCTTCTGGCCATATTCCAGAACCACCACATGGTCGGAAATCTGCATCACAACGGACATGTCATGCTCGATGAGGAGCAGCGACGTGCCTTCATCGCGGATGCCGCGCAGGAGCGCATTGAGCGCCAGCGATTCTTTCGGGTTGAGACCGGCGGCCGGCTCATCGAGGCACAGAAGCTCCGGCCCCGTGCACATGGCGCGGGCGATTTCCAGACGGCGCTGCGCGCCATAGGGCAGATCACCGGCCGGGTCGTCGGCGCGGTCGATCAGATCGGCCTTTTCCAGCCAGTATTTGGCTTTCTCGATCGAGCTTGCAACCGCCCTCTTATAGGCAGGCAGGCCGAGGAGACCGAGAATGGTGTAACCCGAGGCCTTCATCAGCGCATTGTGCTGCGCCACCAGCAGGTTTTCCAGAACCGTGAGGCCGGAAAACAGGCGGATGTTCTGGAAGGTGCGCGCCACCTTCGCCTTCTTGGTGATTTCGAAATCCGGCAGGCGCTCGAGAAGATGCGCCTCGCCACTTTGCTGGCGCATGGTGATCATGCCCATCGTCGGCTTGTAGAAACCGGTGATGCAGTTGAAAACCGTGGTCTTTCCAGCGCCGTTGGGGCCGATCAGCGCGGTGATCTCACCGCGCTTCGCCTCGAAGGAGAAGTCGTTGATGGCCATCAGGCCGCCGAACTTCATCGAGAGATGTTCGACCTTGAGGATCGTGTCGCCAGTCGTATTGCCAGTCGCATTGGATGTCATGTTCATCGTTCCGGAAGCCATCAACCGTGACCTTCCTTGGTAAAGCTGCCGGACACGGCCTTGCGCTCCTTGAGGAAGGCCGTGGGTTCACGCGAGCCGACGAAGCCGCGCGGCTTGAACAGCATGACGATGACCATGGCGAGGCCGAACAGCAGCATACGATAGAGTTCCGGTGTGAAATCAGGCCCGAAGATGTGCTTCAGGAACTCCATTTCACGCAGAAGCTCCGTGCCGCCGACCATGACGAGGGCGGCAATGGCGATACCTGTCAGCGACCCCATGCCGCCAAGCACGACGATGGCGAGGATGACGGCGGATTCGAGGAACACGAAGCTTTCCGGCGACACGAAACCCTGACGCGCCGCGAAGAACGAGCCGGCAAAACCGCCAAACATCGCGCCCGTCGCAAAGGCGGTGAGCTTGGTGATGACGGTATCGATGCCGAGTGAACGGCAGGCGATTTCGTCCTCACGCAGCGCTTCCCAGGCGCGGCCGATCGGCATGCGGCGCAGCTTGATCGTGACGTAGGCCGTCAGCATGCACAGAAGCAGGATCACATAGAACAGGAAGATCTTGTAATAGGCCGATGACATCGACAGGCCAAACGCCTTGGCGAAGTTGTTCGGCGCGCCGACATCGAAGGACCAGATGCCGAAGACGGAAGCCTTGGCGATGCCGGAAATACCGAACGTGCCCTTGGTCACATCTGTCCAGTTCAGCAACACGAGACGGATGATTTCACCAAAGGCGAGCGTGACGATCGCCAGATAGTCGCCGCGAAGTCTCAGAACCGGGAAACCGAGGATGATGCCCCAGAAGCCGGCAAGAATGCCGGCAAGCGGCAGAAGCACCCAGAAGGACAGGCCGAACTGGCTGGACAGCAGCGCATAGGAATAAGCGCCAACCGCATAAAAGGCCACGTAGCCGAGATCGAGCAGGCCGGCCAGCCCAACGACGATGTTGAGACCCCAGGCCAGCATCACATAGATGAGGATCTGGATGCCGAAATTGTCGACGAATTTCAGCGAACCCTGAAAACCGAACAATTGCACGGCGATAACAGGGTAAAGCAGCAGCAGAACCAGCGCCAGCTTGAGGAAGTGCTTATGGAAAAAGCCCTTGTCCTCGGAGATTTCCAGAATGCCGGTTTTTGCCTTGGCAAGCCTGCGGCGATCCATCGACGGCTTGAAGAAGCCAACCACGAGGAAACGGCCAATGGCGGCGACGGCGACGAAGATCGCCAGCAGCCCCCAGCGGGTGCCCCAGATCAGCTGGTTGTTGATATCCTGATAGGTGATGATGCCGATGTAGAGAATGAACATGCCGAACGAGACGACGCCGGCAATCAGCCCCTCCTTCACCGCCGTTGCCATCAGGCTCGGGCTGGAAGCGGCATTTTCGGAAGCGATATTGGTCATGGGATCACACCTTCTCGACTTCCGGACGACCGAGAATACCGGTCGGCTTGAAGATCAGCACGAAAGCCAGGATGCCGAATGCCGCGACATCCTTGTAGGCGATGGAGAAATAGGCCGACCACAGCGATTCGATCAGACCGATCAAAAGGCCGCCGAGAACGGCGCCCGGAAGCGAGCCGATGCCGCCGAGAACGGCCGCGGTGAAGGCCTTGACGCCGGGAACGAAGCCGTCGCTGAACGAAGCCACGCCATAATACATCAGATACATCGTACCGGCGACAGCAGCCAGCGCCGCACCCATGATGAAGGTGATGGAGATCGTCTTGTCGACATCAACGCCGAGCAGGGCAGCCATCTTGCGGTCCTGCTCGGTGGCGCGCTGCGCCCGGCCGAGCGGGGTCTTGTTGACGATGTACCAGAAGGCGAACAGCAGCACCGAGGTAACGACCATGATGATCAGCTGTTTCAGCGATACGGTGATGGCGCCGAAATGATAGCTTTCCGTCACCATGGACGGGATCGGCTTGTTGCGCGGGCCCTGGGTGACCTGGATGAAGTTGGACAGCGCGATCGACATGCCGATGGCGGTGATCAGCGGTGCAAGCCGGAATGAGCCGCGCAGAGGCCGGTAGGCGACGCGCTCGATGACCCAGTTCCACAGGCCGGTCATCAGCATGGCGACGACCATCATCAGAAGCAGAAGAAGCGCCACCGGAATGCCGGCGAAAAACGATGTTGCAATCAAAAAAACGATCAGCGCGGCGAAGCCGCCAAGCATGAAAATATCGCCATGGGCGAAGTTGATCATGCCGATAATGCCGTAAACCATCGTATAGCCGATAGCGATGAGGCCATAGATCGATCCAAGAGTCAGCCCGTTGATGAGCTGCTGGATAAAATACTCCATGTCTTTCCCCCGGGTATGGCCTCAAATGGGCCACGCCTCGTTATGTTAATTATAGGGGGAGCCCCTGCGGGCATCCCCACTCCCAAAATGCATATCGTGTTCGCTAAAAATGTGAAGTCAAAAACAGGCGATCCTGCACAAAATTTGGAATTTCCACACCATGTGCCCGTTTCCCGGTCAAAAGAGCCATGATTTTGGCAGGAAGTGCTGAAAAAATGACGCTGGAATGCTTATTTTAGTCTTGTCTACCGCCATTATTTGACGGGCGACGGGCAAAGGAGTAGCGACATTGGGGATCGAAAGATCCCGGCACGGGATGGCAACGGCAAAGAGATGATCGACATATTGACGAAAGCGGCGCTGGACGCAGGGCAGGCAATCATGGCGGTCCATCGCGCCGGCCCGCATGTGTCTTATAAGGATGACTGCTCGCCGGTGACCGAGGCCGATCAACGCGCCGAAACAATTATTCTTGCGGCGCTGGCCGCTCATTTTCCCGACATTCCCGTGATCGCCGAAGAGGCTGTCTCAAACGGCATTCTGCCGGAAACGGGCAAGGAGTTCTTTTTGGTCGATCCGCTTGACGGAACCAAGGAATTCATTTCCGGCAAGGACGATTTCACCGTCAATATCGCGCTTATCCGCAACGGCGCTCCGGTTGCGGGCGTGGTTTACGCACCCTGTCGCGGGCAGGCATGGACTGGCGAAGGCAACAAGGCCGAAAAGCTCGCCATTTCCGGCGAGGGAGCAATCCTTTCCCGCCACCCCATCCGCGCGCGCCAGCGCGGCGCTTCGCCCGTGGCGCTGATCAGCCGCTCGCATTGCACGGCGAAGACGGAAGCTTTCGTGGCCGAACACGGGCTGAAAGACTGCATTTCCGTCGGCTCCTCACTGAAATTCTGCATGCTGGCGGAAGGGGCCGCCGATATCTATCCCCGCTTCAGCCGCACCATGATATGGGACACGGCCGCCGGCGACGCCGTGCTGCGTGCCGCAGGCGGCCGGACGCTCGATTGCAAAGGCCAGCTGCTCGCTTATGCCGTGAGGGGTGATGGCGAGGATGCGCTGGCCAATCCGGATTTTATTGCCGAAGGGGCGGTGGCGGTGGAAGTCGCGGGGTAACGGGCGCTCGGCGTCTTCTGCGGCCTCCTGTGACGTGCGGCATTGGTGAGCTTCGGTGTGTGCGGTTTACCCCCTCTGCCCTGCCGGGCATCTCCCCCTCAAGGGGGGAGATCGACTCGCGGGCGGGTTTCGCCCATCTCAACGTTTGCGAATGAAGTGGTGGCAGCGCCTCCTGCCGATCTCCCCCCTTGAGGGGGAGATGCCCGGCAGGGCAGAGGGGGGTGAAGCGGCATACGCCGAAGCTCCCAAAATAATCCCATCCCCCCTCATCCCCACCCCATCCCGCCGCCTCACAATGCCCCGCGAACGAACACATCAGCGCGGAAGGCACATCATGACGGAACAGACGGCGAGACTTCGGCTTCCCTATATCCTCCCCTCCCAGGCACAGAAACACGTCACCCACAACGAAGCCCTGCAAAGGCTGGATGCGATCGTGCAGCTCACCATCAAGGCCGCCGTCGCCACACCGCCCGAAAATGCGGCGGAAGGAGACTGCTTCCTCATCTCCGCGGATGCCGCGGGTGACTGGGCCGGCAAAGGCGGCAGGCTCGCCTTCCGGCAGGATGGCGCGTGGCTCTCGATCACGCCACGGCCCGGCTGGACGGCCTGGTTTGTCAGTGAGGATAAATATCGCATCCTGCGCGACGGCGTCTGGCGCGACATGCCGCTGCCTGCCGCTGGCCGGATGGAAAGGGTTGGCATCGGCACGGATGCCGACACGACGAACCGTCTGGCGCTCGCCTCCCCTGCCAGCCTCTTCACCCATGCGCCCGAAGACGGCAGCCATCGCCTGACAGTCAACAAGGCGGGCAAGGCCGATACCGCCTCGCTGCTGTTCCAGTCCGGCTGGAGCGGCCGGGCGGAAATGGGCCTTGCCGGCAATGACGGGTTTTCGATCAAGACCAGCGAGGATGGCGCCGCATGGCACACCGCACTTCTTTGCAGCGGCGACGGCAGGGTCTCGATGCCGAACCGCCCACTCGCCGTCGCCGGCCTGCCGGCGGGCACGACGAAACCTGCCAATGGCACGGCGGCAGGTTTTTCCGTGCTCTCCATCGCCGAGGGCGGCTTTGCGCTCGGTGATGCGGTGAGCGGCGGCGGGCGCGAACTCGTGGTTCCGGCAAAGGGTCTTTATCTGGCGGCCTTGATGCTCGCCGTGGTCTCCTCTTCCGGCCACCGGGTGACGCTTTTCATCAACGGCGCGGCGGCCCCCTTCGGCATCGCCGGCAATGCATCGACTTCAGGCACCTCGCAGTCGGCAACCTCCATCCTTTCCCTCAATGCCGGCGACCGCCTGCGGCTGCAGCATGAGGGGACGGCGGAATTTACCCAGGGTAACGGGAAAACATGCCTCTCGCTTGCAGCACTGTGAGTGCAAACAACCGATGGACGATAAAAATTGCGATTTTTGGAAAAATTTTTTCCCGGCAAAATAAGGCGACTCGAACAGATCAGGCGAAACCGTTCAAATTCTTAATAAATTGTCTAGAGCTGCTTAGGCAATTTTTAAAGGTACGGGGATAGAGTTCCCGTCATATGGTCTTGAGTTTGTATAGAGTGTCCAATGACCGAAATGATACGCCCACGAGTTAAATATGTCATCGGCCCCGATGGCAGCCCTCTGACGATCGCGGATCTTCCGCCTGCAAATACCCGTCGCTGGGTCATTCGCAGAAAGGCGGAGGTGGTTGCAGCGGTACGCGGAGGACTGTTGAGCCTCGAGGAAGCCTGCGAGCGTTATACGCTCACCGTTGAAGAATTCCTGTCCTGGCAGTCCTCGATCTCCGATCATGGCCTTGCCGGCCTGCGCACCACGCGCATTCAGCAATATCGCCACTGATATTGCGCCGGCGCGGCAACGCGCCCAGACCGAATTATCAAAATGCTCCGTCGGACTTTCGACGGAGCATTTGGTTTGATTTCGGATTTCCCCGCACAGCATGCCAGTCTTACGGTAAAATGATTGTCGCCGGTTTGTGTCCGCTGCGTTCGCTTTCCCGCTGTTTCAATTCAGGCGCAAGCCGTTACAGTGGCCAATACGAACAGCAAGGAGGCGCACATCATGGATATCAAGACAACCGAAACCGGATCGCACGGCGAATATTCGGCAACCATCGACGGCCACAAGGCGGAGATGACCTATTCGCGCACCTCCCCTTCCCTTATCATCATCGATCATACCGGCGTGCCCGATGCCCTGCGCGGCAAAGGCGTCGGCCAGGCGCTCGCAGCCCACGCGATTGATGAGGCCCGCAAGGGCGGCTGGAAAATCATTCCGCTCTGCCCGTTTTTCAAGGCCCAGACGCTGCGCCATAAAGAATGGGCGGATGTTATCCAGGGGTAAGGGCGCTTTATCTTCTGTCTGAGGGCAGAATAATCGCAAGCGTCGCCTCATATTTCTTCTCCCCGCCGGGGAGAAGGTGGCCCGAAGGGTCGGATGAGGGGGCACTCTCTCCGAAATCCGGCAAGCTCGCCCCCTCATCCCGCTGCCGCGGACTTCTCCCCGGCGGGGAGAAGAAACAAGCGGCAGACGCTCGATCCTTCACAACCGTTCCCATATTGCGTCATTCATAAATGCGCGTCGGGCCTCCCGTCACGCCACCTTCAGCGGCGGCGTCCCTGCATGCATGCTGTGGCGGACTTCCTCGCGAAATTCAGGCGTATCCTTTGCGCCATGCACGGCAACAGCATGTTGCACGGCCGCTTCCATAAGCTCCTCCGGAGAATCGGCGGAGATGGCGATCGTGCATTTGCTGTCACTGGGGAATTCGCGGCAATCAATATATTGGCGGGCCATTTTTCCCTCCCTGCCATAGCCGTCCGCACCCGCTTGAGGCGCGTACGTAAAAGCCTCCGGCTCACGGTCGGAACCCCCTTAAATTACGCCTTTCCCCACCCCCGGACAATCGAAATCAGCGAGTGGCCGGGCGGCAGGGAGATACGGCGACACGGCAAAACAAAAGGCCGCCCCTGAGAGGCGGCCTTTTAAAAAAATGCATGCCGTCCCGTCATTGAAAGCCGCCTCCTGATCCACCGGCAGCCGTCAATGAGGACGATCATTCGTCCGATGTTGCGCCTGATATCAGGCGCGGGCGCGGATTGCTCCGTCGCGGTTTTCGAGGGCAGCGGCCTTTTCATATTCGGCCTGCACCTCTTCCAGCGAAGCTTCGGCGGCTTCCTGCTGGGCCTTCAACTCCCGGATCGAGACCTGAAGATTATCCGCCCGCTGGCGCGCGGCCTTGGCGAAAGTCGGATAGGCAAAATGTGTCGGATCGGTAATGCCCGACTTGCTCTCTTCCAGCGAGATCTGATGCACCAGTTCCTTTGCCATCCGCTCGAATTCGGACATCATCTGCTGCAGCTGGTTAAGCTGCCGACGTTTTTCATTGACCTGAAATTCCTTCAGGCGAACCAGGCTGTCACGCGACTTCATACGCAATACTCCATGGATAGCGAGACCCGGATCAAAAAGGCACTATGCCCCCCTGATCGGCCCGTTTAACCCGCCCGTCACTCCGCAAAGGTTAACTCCTGTGCCGGAATGATTCCTAAAAGTTACCCGACGTTAATAAAAAACCACCGTCGTTAACCTTTCGTTTACGGGCATCGTTAATGATAAACACGATCATTTAAGGGTCGGTAAATGCCAGGTCCAAAAAAATGGGCCAGACGATGTAAGAGTCGATTGAATCACTTAGCGAGAAATCCTCACGTTAAGCTTCAATTTTGGCGATGGTGGATTCACGTGCAAAAACAGCGAAATGCCTTCTTTGCTTAATAAATTCGATACACCTTGCCAAAGGCAATTAGAATTTGTTAACCATTTGGTGGCAGCCTGCAAATCAGGCAACGTCTGGATCCGCATCGCGCGAGGCAATGTTTTACCGGTTCGCGGGCGGCAAAGGGGATAATTATGCGGGTTCTACTGATTGAAGACGACAGCGCGACAGCGCAGAGCATTGAACTGATGCTCAAGTCGGAAAGCTTTAACGTCTACACGACCGACCTCGGCGAGGAAGGCGTGGACCTTGGCAAGCTCTACGATTACGACATTATTCTTCTCGACCTCAACCTGCCTGACATGTCGGGTTATGAAGTCTTGAGAACCTTGCGCCTTTCCAAGGTCAAGACGCCGATCCTCATCCTCTCCGGCATGGCCGGCATCGAGGACAAGGTGCGCGGCCTCGGCTTCGGCGCCGACGATTACATGACGAAGCCGTTCCACAAGGACGAGCTTGTTGCCCGCATTCACGCCATTGTCCGCCGTTCCAAGGGCCATGCGCAGTCGGTCATTTCCACCGGCGAGCTGATCGTCAATCTCGATGCCAAGACGGTTGAAGTGGGTGGCCAGCGCGTTCACCTGACCGGCAAGGAATATCAGATGCTCGAGCTGCTTTCGCTGCGCAAGGGCACGACGCTGACCAAGGAAATGTTCCTGAACCACCTTTATGGCGGCATGGACGAGCCGGAACTGAAGATCATCGACGTTTTCATCTGCAAGCTGCGCAAGAAACTGGCAAATGCCGCTGGCGGCGCAAACTACATCGAAACCGTCTGGGGCCGCGGCTATGTTCTGCGCGAGCCTGACGGCGCCACGGAATTCCTCGAAACCGCCTGATCCCTTATAAGGACAGGACAGTTTTAAAAGACCCGCTGGCGACAGCGGGTTTTTTGTTGTGCGTCACAGCCAAAACATACCCGCTTCATTCAGACGCAACAGAAAGCGCATATTGGCACTCCCAAAAAGGACCAATGCCATGAACCACCCTATCCCCACTCTCAAAACCCAACGCCTGACATTGCGCCCGCAGACCATGGCGGATTTCCCCGCTTATCTGGCCTTCATGGCCTCACCGCGCTCTCTCGGTGTCGGCGGACCATATGACCTCTGGAAAACTTGGGGCGTTTTTTGCCACGATCTGGCCAACTGGCACTTCTTCGGCCACGGCGCGCTGATGATCGAGCTTGATGAAACGGGGGAATGCATCGGCCAGGTCGGCATCAATCACGGCCCGCTATTTCCCGAAAAGGAACTGGGCTGGCTGCTTTATGACGGCCACGAGGGCAAAGGTTATGCCGCCGAAGCCGCCATGACGCTGCGTGGCTGGGCCTTCGAAACCCTGAAGCTGTCCACGCTGGTGAGCTACGTATCCCCGCAAAACAGCAAATCCGCCGCCGTCGCCAAGCGAATCGGTGGTTCTCCCGACTCCTCCGCGCCGCGCAACGACCCGGAAGATCTCGTTTTCCGATATTACCCTCTCAACGCCGCTTGAAGGAATCGGGACACGGCACAAAACTGAAAGGTTTCAGCGAGGCGTCCCTCCATCTATCAGGCGGATAGGCGTCTCAATGCAGTTTCTCTTTGAGAAAGCCGCCGATTATCTCTGCGATTTGCGCGTGGATCTCAGCGCGGCCCCTGCCCCCGCCATCCCGGCAGACGAAACCTTCGCCCGCTGACATCTCTTCGACGATTTTTTCGCCATCGGGCTTGCACAGCTGCATGAAGCTGAAGTGGCTGGCGTCCGGTATCTCCCGATAGATCGTCGTGGTTTTTGGCAGATGCCGGGCGATATAACCGGAATCGGCCCTGATCGCGGCGATCTCGGGCGTCTCCACACCGGCAGCCAGAACCAGAACCGGCACATCGACGCCTTCAAGCGTTTCCGGCAAAAACCCGGCGGCCGGGCCGAGATCGAGCGCAATGGCCGCGCGGATGCGGATATCCCGCAAATCCATCGAAAGGCGCGGATCGGCCTTGCCACCGCCGATGATGCCGACCTTGGCCAGCAGCCGTGGCGCCTTGCATTGCGGTGGCGTTTTCTCTGCGTTGCAGTCCTTCAAGGCAAGTTCGGCGTTATAACGGCCTCCCACCAGCTCCATCGCGGTCCAGCCGCCAAGGGAATGGCCGATCACGGCGATGCGCGTCTCATCGATCTCGCCGGCCAGCCGATCGTCATCAAGAAGTGCCGTCAGCGTTCTGCCGATATCGCGCGGTCGCTCCCATAGCGGAATGACCTCGACTGCATTCTCTTCGGTAAAGGATTCGCCCTGATGATCCGGCGCGGCCACGACATAACCGTCCTGCGCAAGCTCTCCGGCAAGCCAGTTCAGATTGCGCCAGCTTCCGCCAAACCCGTGCGAGAGCAGAATGAGGGGGCGGGAACCGGGCGGAATGGAAGCACCCGGTTGAACCCCAAGGCCGTAAAAGGCGGCGTTTTCACCCACGACCTCGGTTTTTCCGGACGGAACAGCCGGATACCACAATGATACATTGAGCGCTCTTGCACCGGCATCGTCAAGCAATTTGATCTGCTTGAAACCGATGGCGCTTTCCGCCATCGCGGCGGGAACAAGGGAGAAGATGACAATTGTCGCCAGAAGAAAATTGCGCATGAGATGCTCCAGGAGTTGATATGCACCAACTCCTGGCTCAAACCGCCGCCGCCCGAGACCTCAATCGGGTTTGAGGACGGACTGAAACACGATCAAGGCAGCGCCCTCACCAATCGTCTAAACCCCGGCCACGCGTTCGAAAAGCCGGATCGGGTGTTTCCGGAACGTCGTTTCGCGGAATGGCCGAAAGCCGAATCGGGCGGCGATGGCCAAGGAAGGGCTGTTCAGCGGATCGATCATGCAGACGGTCCGCTGCGAAATTCCGCTGCTGTCGAACCACCCGGTCACGGCCTCCACGGCCTCGGTCGCGACACCCTTGCCGCCCAGTTCGACATCGATTTTCCACATCGCCTCGGGAACACCATCAAAATCGGCCCCGTTTCCACGGCGCATATGGGCAAAGCCCACCTCGCCCACGATACGCCCCGTGGCACGCTCTTCCACCACAAAGGGGCCGAACCCATAAGCGGACCAATGGCCGATAAAGCGCAAAAGCCTTGCGAATGCGAGTTCCGCGTCCAGCGGAGCAATCGCGGTAAGTCCCTCGATCTGTGGAACATCAGCCCCCCAGAACGCGCGATAAAGCGCTTCATCCCCGATGGCGTGTGGCCGAAGGAGAAGGCGAGCGGTGGTCAGACGAACCATGAACGTGCTCCCCAAAACGAAAAAAGGCCGGTACGTCAGCAGACGCAATCCCGGCCCTTTCGCAAAATCATCTCCGCAATCGAATGGTCAATCGGCAACCGTCTTTGCGGTAAAGACGATGCGATCTTCATGCACCTTATATTCCACCGTCATATTGGCCTCTTCCGCCAGAAGCAGCGTGTAATAGGGCTGCACGGAATGAGCATCGACCGCCTCTTCCAGCCGGCCTTCGTAAATCTCCACGAACTTGGCCGGAACGCGCATCATCCGACCCTTGACGGTGATTTCGAACTTGGCGTCGCCATCGGGGCTTTCCAGCAGCACATCCACATTGCCGCCGCGCGGGATTGCGCCGTAAGCGACAAGGAAGAGGTTGAGCAGAAGTTTGACACGATTTTTCGGAACGATGGCCCGCGGACCGTTCCAGCTGACTTCAGCCTTCTTCTCAGCCGCAGCGAAATCCTGCGCGGCCTTTTCGGCCTCGCCGGTGTCGATGGAAGCACCGGCCGAGCCGGAAGCGCCGAAAGCGAGCCGGGCGAACTTCAGCCGCACGGATGCGTTAAGGGCTGACGTGCGGATGAGATCGAGCGCATCGTCATCCGTGCCGCCCTCGTCCAAGAGTTCGAGGCCGTTATTGATGGCGCCGACAGGAGAAATCACATCATGGCACACGCGACTGCACAAAAGAGCCGCCAGATCGGGACCGGACAGCGTGATATTGAGTTTGCTCGTCATAAAATTCTCTCCTGCGCAAGGGAGGCGCGGACGGTGTGGAAATTGTTAAGCCATAATGACACCATATTTGGTAAACCGATTGTTAATAGGATGGTTTCAAAATGCCAAATGCCTTAACAGGCCACATTGGAGCCCCGTGTATCCGCCAGGATGCACGACAGATGCTGTAGAACTTTGACTCTACGCATCGGCCCTTGCGAAAATCGATTCGGTTTTTCGGGCTGATGCGTTAACGAAACAGACGGACGGACATGACGATGCGCCTTACGAAAACCCGCACCATTGCACGCCTCGGACTGGGAAAGATTTTCGCGCTCCTTGCGAGCCTCTTGATGTGGGTCGCACCGGCCTTTGCCCAGACCAGCGATCAATATTCCATCCAGGAAGTCGTGGATGCAGGCCACGGATTCTTCGGTGAAACCACCGGCGGCCTTGCCAAGGTGGTGGAGCGCGCCTTCCAGCAATACGGACTTCCGAACGGTTACATTCTTGGCCAGGAAGGCTCCGGCGCCTTCGTTGCCGGCCTCACCTATGGCGAAGGCACGCTTTATACCAAGAATGCCGGCCAGCACCCGGTGTTCTGGCAGGGCCCGTCGCTCGGGCTGGATTATGGCGGTCAGGGCACCCGCGCCATGATGCTGGTTTATAATCTTCCCTCCGTCGATGCACTTTACCGCCGTTATGGCGGTGTCAGCGGTTCCGCCTTCATCGTCGCCGGCGTCGGCATGACCTATCTGAAGAGCAGCGATGTGACGCTCGCCCCCATCCGCACCGGCATCGGCGCACGCCTCGGCATCAACGTCGGTTACCTGAAGCTTACCCAGCAGCCGACCTGGAACCCGTTCTGATTCGCTGAAATCAAAGTGCAGCGGAGCCAGCGCTGGCATATAGGACGAGAGATTGCGGCAAGTTTCTTCTCCCCGGCGGGGAGAAGGTGGCCCGAAGGGTCGGATGAGGGGCAACGTTGCCGGCACCTCATGACCCGTGCCCCCCTCATCCCGCTGCCGCGGACTTCTCCCCCTCGGGGAGAAGAAACAAGCGGCGCTGACACCGCCTGTGCAATTGCCGGGAGACCCCTCCCCACGGTTGCAATAATAGCGTAACGTGCTTTCGCGCTCCTCTTTCCGAATGCGCGCGTATCTGAGTTTCGGAGACTGTCCCGCGTGATCGAATATGCCATTCTTTTCGGATTGGGTTTTCTCACCGCAACCCTGCTGGCCCTGTTGATTGCACCCGCGATCCACCGCCGCATCGTCGCCTATACGGAAAACCGCCTGCGCGCGACGATGCCCATCAGCCCGCAGGAAGTCCGCGCCCAGAAGGACATGGCGCGCGCGCTTTACGCCGCTGAAAACGCCAAGGTCCGCCAGGAACTGGATACCGAGCGGGAGAAAAACACCTCGCTGCGCCTCGCCAACGAAGCCGCTTCCAGCGATGCCTATCGCCTTGGCGAACAGAACCGCAGCCTTTCGCTGAAAATCGAGGAGCTGACGCTGGAGATCGGCGAATTGCGCGCCGCCCTCGATACCAGCGAAGAACGCGCCGGTGCGATTGCCATGAACCTCACGCAACAGGAACAGGCCGCCAACGAGCGCGCCGCCCAGATGTCTGATCTCACCGCCCGCCTCACCAATCTGACGCGCGAGCTGGATGATTCGAAAATCACCGCCGCCACCCGCGATCTGGAAGCCGAGCAGGCAAAACAAAGCGCCTCGCGCTTCCGCAAGGAAGGCGAAACCGCCACCCGCGAATTGCAGGATGTGGCGGCCCGCAACAAGGAAGCCATGACGGCGGTTGCGCGCGAAAGCCGCAAGGTCACGCGTCTGGAAGACCAGGTCGCCACTGTGATGGCGAAAAATGCCGATCTCGACACCATGCTGACGCTGCGCAATCAGGAAGTCGCCCGCCTGAAGGAACAGCTGGCGGCAACCGGCGGCCGCAGCAACGACATGATCATTCGCCTGCCGAACCCGGCCGTGCCGGTCGAGAAAGCGGCGAGCCAGTTGCAACCGGCGACCCCTGTCCCGGCCCCAGCCGCCGCGCTCGAAACCACACCCGTCGTTGCTGAGGACGTGACACAGGCGGTGACCACGGAGGAGGCCGCGGTCTCCCCCATGGTTGAGCCGACGACACCCTCGCCGGAAGGTCTGGAGCAGGAAATCGAGGATATCCTTAATCAGGGAACGGCGCTCACCGAACGTCTGCTGAATGTGCGCGGCACCGGCAATGACGAACCCATCCGCCGCGAAATCGCGAGGATCGCCGCAAAGATGATTGCGCTGACGGCTGCACAGGAGGGCGAGACGTCGCCTATTCCGGGTCTGCTGGCCAAGGCCTCCGGCTCATCGGGGCGGGAAAGCCTTGCGACGGGGGCGAGTGCGTTGATGAGGAAGCGGGAACAGTAAAGCTGGTGGTGCGGGATAGTCCGCCTCAGTGGGTGCGGTTTACCCCCCTCTGCCCTGCCGGGCATCTCCCCCTCAAGGGGGGAGATCGGCAAGAGGCGCTGCCACCGCTTCATTCGCGAACGTTGAGAGAGGCGAGACATCTCCACGAGTCGATCTCCCCCCTTGAGGGGGAGATGCCCGGCAGGGCAGAGGGGGGTGAAGCCGCATACGCAAAGGCAGCGGTAAGCACTCCTTAAATCCGCCCCATCACCCCTGCCATCTGATAAAGCGCCAGCCCCGAAGCCGTGCCCGCATTCAAGCTATCCAGCTGCGGCGACTGCGCAATCCGCGCGGTATGAAACCGCGACAGCACCGATTGCGGCAACCCCTCGCCTTCCGTGCCGATGACAAGCGCCATGCGCTCTGAACGGGGAATATCACGGATTTCGGTCTCGCCGTTTGGCGAAAGGCTCCAGATGGCAAAACCGGCCTCGGACAGCCGCTCCAGCATCTCCACCGCAGCACCACCGCGATGATAAGGCACCGAAAGGACCGACCCAACGGAAACCCGAAGCGCCTTGCGATAGAGCGGGTCGCATGAGGTCTCGTCCAGCAACACTGCATCGGCATAAAACGCCGCCGCATTGCGGAACATCGCGCCGAGATTATCGTGATTGGAAATACCGCAGCCCACCAGCACCAGCGAGGCGGCCGGAAGCGCTGCCGTCATCTCCTCCAGCCCATCACGATCCACCCGGCGGCCGAGCGCCAGAATGCCGCGATGCAGGTGGAAACCGACGATGCCGTCAAGCACCGGCGCTTCAGCCACATAAACGGGAACTTTGGCCGGAAAATCGGCAAGAATATCGGCGACGCCCGCAAGCCGGTTTTTGAGGATGAGGATGCTTTCCGCCGCGAAGGCGCCACCCGCTTTGTGGGCGGCGGCCAACATGCGCAGCACCACCGTGCCTTCGGCGATGAAGCGGCCCTGACGCCCGGTCAGGTCACGCTCGCGAATATCGCGAAAGGCGGCGATGCGCGGATCGGCCGGGTCATCGACCGGAATCAGCGCCCGCCCATCCAGCAGCACACCCTCGTTGCCCTCACTGGGCATCAACAGTCACATCGGCCAGAAAACGGCCGGCCGCGACGTTGAAGACCAGCGCCTTGCGGGTGCCATTGGCGAGCCGACCATAAAACAGCATGTCGCCGCCGGAATAGCTGACATTGTCGATCACGAAGCCCTGCGGCAGGCTGGCGGTGACAGCCAGCGGGCCGTTACCGGTGGGAACGGCAAGATTTGGCGCAGCACTCTGCGTCTGAACCGTTTTCGACGGCCCCATCGCCTTGTAGACAACCGCACCGAAGACGGCCATAAGGCTGATAAACATCACGGAGCCCGACACGATCTGCAAACGGATCATCTTGCGGCGAACTTTTTCCACGGCCGGATCAAGCGGCTTGTCTTCCTGTTCGTCTGGCTCGATCTGCGTCATCGGGTTCCCTGAAATGCTGATGGATCGGAAAAATAACAATGAACGACCCCTTTAAACAAGGCGGAGACGCAAGGAAAGTCCTGATTGCCGGGGAAGATGCCGAAGGCCGCCTCGATGTGTGGCTGGTGGGCGAAGTTGGCGGCGATCTGTCACGCAGCCGCCTGAAGGCGCTGATCGAACAGGGCGCCGTCCTTCTCAACGGAACGCCCGTAACCGAACCGAAAAAGAAGGTGCATCCGGGCGATCGCATCGAAATCGTCATGCCGGAACCGGAAGACCCCGTGCCGCAGGGCGAGGATATTCCGCTCGACGTGGAATATGAGGACGAGGACCTGATCGTGCTCATCAAGCCCGCCGGTCTCGTCGTGCATCCGGGCGCCGGCAACTGGACCGGGACGCTGGTCAACGCCCTCATTCACCATTGCGGCGACAGCCTTTCCGGCATTGGCGGCGTGAAGCGGCCGGGCATCGTGCACCGGCTGGACAAGGAAACCTCCGGCGTCATGGTCGTGGCGAAAAACGACAATGCCCACCGTCATCTTGCCGCGCAATTTGCCGATCACGGCCGCACCGGGCCGCTGGAGCGGGCCTATAAGGCCGTCGTCTGGGGCCGCCCGCGTACATTGCGCGGCACCATCGATGCTGCCCTTGGCCGCGGCGCCGACCGCACCAAACGCACCGTCAAGCGTGAGGATACCGATGACGCCCGCGAGGCGATCACCCATTACGAGGTAATGGAGCGCTTCCATGAACGGCCTGACGCCTCCTGCCTCGCCTCCATGGTGGAGTGCCGCCTGGAAACCGGCCGCACCCACCAGATCCGCGTGCATATGGCCCATATCGGCCATCCGCTGATCGGCGATCCCGAATATGGCGCGTCCTTCCGCACCAAGGCGAACCTTTTGGAAGAACCGGCCAGAAGCACCGTCAACCGCTTTCCGCGACAGGCGCTGCATGCCTATCTGCTGGCCTTCGAACACCCTCGCACCGGCGAGGTGATGGAGTTCGAAACCGATATGCCTGACGATATGCAAGAACTGCTTGAAGCCCTGCGCAGCTGAAAACTGGTATGGCGCGGTCAAAAAAACCGCGCCACGTATCTCGCCGGAAGTCCCGGATAATAAAAAAAGATTAGCGGATAGCGATATTCCGCAGTCGGTCCTTTTTGTAGACCGCCCCAATTTCGCTTCAATCGTCGCACCTCCTCGGCCCCCGCAAGGCTTGTAATCGTCCCCGCAAACACCGTGGCCGCATGCCGAGCTTGCCGAATAACCGACGCCGCAAGCAACGCCTTCCGTTCGATGCAAAAGCCTGAGCGGAACCGGCATGATGACGGGATCTATCGCGCATGAATATCGAAGACCGCCGGTTCATATTTCAGGATCTACGCAGCATAGAAGGTTATATCGACCCACCCGATGCGCTTGTCTTCAAGGCTTTGCTGCAGGCGCAGACGCGAGACGATCTCAAGGGTGGAATGGCGGAAATCGGTGTCTATTATGGCCGCTCCTATTTCCTGCTGCGCAAATTCGCTGGGACGCAGGAAAAGGTGCTGGGCGTCGATCTGTTCGATCTTGATCCGCCCGAAGATGGCAGCCTCGATCAATATGAGCGGCTGATGGAAAACGGCCGCCGGCTGGGTTTTGCCATGGATGAGGACTTGATCATCAGGGGCGACAGCACCCGGCTGGCCCCCGCCGAGATCACCTCACGCATCGGCCCGGCGCGCTTTTTCAGCATCGATGGCGGCCACCACCTGCATCACGTGCTGGCGGATGCGAAACTGGCGATGGAGGTGATCGCCCCGCACGGCATCATCGTTTTCGACGATACCTTCAACCCGGCCTGGCCGGAGGTGACGGTGGGTGTGGCCGATTTTCTGCGCACCCATGGCCATAGCCTCGTCTGCTTCGGCATGACCAAATATAAAACCTATGTCTGCCGCCGGGAATTTCACGCGACTTATGCGGGCGCAATTGCCACTGACCCCGATCTGCAGGCGCTTGGCCATGTCGAGACGCAGTTCCTCGGTTCCAACGTCGTGCGCCTGCACAATCCCATGCGGCGACGGGTAATGTATGAACTGATGGTACGCTCCGGCCTTGGCGGTTTTTCGGAACGAATCTACCGTTCGAAAGTTAAACAGGTCAGAGACAATGCCGCCGGAACATAACGCATGTGTGAACGCAGCGTTCGCTTGAAACGCGGCGGGCGCATACATATCTGTCACATGGGTTCGTGCGGGGTCGGTAACGACCCGCAGCTTACGGCGTGCCTCGGGCGGGTGATTTTGCCACGCCAGAGAGGGCGCCGTTCCAGACCATAGATAAGGGGGTGCTTTATGGCCCGCAATAGTTTGCCTACGATTACGGCCGGTGAAGCCGGTCTCAATAGATATCTCGACGACATCCGTAAATTTCCGATGCTGGAGCCGCAGGAAGAGTACATGCTTGGCAAGCGTTACGCCGAGCATGGCGACCGCGACGCCGCCCATAAGCTCGTCACCAGCCATCTGCGTCTCGTTGCCAAGATTGCCATGGGTTATCGCGGTTACGGCCTGCCGATAGGCGAAGTTGTGTCCGAAGGCAATGTCGGCCTGATGCAGGCGGTCAAGAAGTTCGATCCGGAACGCGGTTTCCGTCTTGCCACCTATGCCATGTGGTGGATCAAGGCCTCGATCCAGGAATATATCCTGCGTTCGTGGTCGCTGGTGAAGATGGGCACGACGGCCAACCAGAAGCGACTGTTCTTTAACCTGCGCCGGCTGAAGGGCCGTATCCAGGCAATCGACGACGGTGATCTGAAGCCGGAACACGTCAAGGAAATCGCCACCAAGCTGCAGGTTTCCGAAGAAGAAGTCATCTCGATGAACCGCCGCCTGCATGGCGACGCGTCGCTGAATGCGCCGATCAAGGCTTCCGAAGGTGAGTCCGGCCAATGGCAGGACTGGCTGGTGGACGACCATGACAGCCAGGAAGCCGTGTTGATCGAGCAGGACGAACTGGAAACCCGCCGCCGCATGCTGGCAAAGGCCATGGGCGTGCTGAACGACCGTGAACGCCGCATCTTCGAGGCCCGCCGCCTTGCGGAAGATCCGGTGACGCTGGAGGAACTCTCCTCAGAGTTCGACATCAGCCGCGAACGCGTGCGCCAGATCGAGGTTCGCGCCTTCGAGAAGGTGCAGGAAGCGGTGCAGAAGGAAGCCCTCGAGGCTGCGCGCGCATTGCGCGTGGTGGATGCGTAAGCCGTCCTTAAACGTCCAAGTCAATATGAAGCCCGCAGATCGCAAGACCTGCGGGCTTTTTGTTTGCCAGACGCATGGTTGCGGAGAACCGGTGGGCGTTGCCCCCTCATCGCCTCGCTTGCGCTCCGGCACTTCTCCCCGGCGGGGAGAAGAAACCGTGGCGGCGTCTTATTCCGCATCAAATGTCAGGGACTATGTCTTGGGGAGCAATCGGGCGCGGCAAATTCTTCTCCCCGCCGGGGAGAAGTGCCGGAGCGTAGCGAGGCGATGAGGGGGCAAGCTCTCGGCAAGCCCCCAAAATCATCACTGACCGCCGGCAGCAGGTGCCGCCGCCGCCCATTCGCTGAGCGCCTTATCGAAGGCGGCGATGCCGTCATTGCCCTTTTGCAGGGTCAGAAGCGCGCGGCGACCGTTGCGATAGGAGACCGGGATGTCGATCCAGTTGCGGCTCTTCAGCAGCTCCAGATTGGTCTTCATCGCATCCGGGAAGTCGTTAAGCGCGATCATGTGGAAATCGTCGGTGATCTTGGCCGGAACCGCGATCAGGGCATTGCCGCGATCCTGCTCCGTGCTCTTCATCGCGATACGCTGGACGCTGTCGATCGCGCCGCCCTCGAAACCGGGCGAAACCGAGAAGACGATCTCGATCAGGTGGCTGGCCGGCAGCGACGGATCGGTGTTGCGCTTGAAAGTAATGAGCGCACTCAAGCCGCGGCCGGGAACCGTGATCTGGCCCTGAACGGTGGGCGATGGCTTGCCTTCCGCATCATTTTCCTGCTGCAGCGACCACGAAACGCTGCCCTGAATGGCCGTTGGAACGGTCTGGCCCAGCACTTCCTCGTAAAGGAACATGCGATCGCCGGTGGCGGCAGCGGCAGGCTGCTGGGCCGGCGGCGTGCCGGCAGGTGTTCCATTGGGCGTTCCTGCGGGCGCGCCGGCAGTATTGGCCGGAGCCTCACCCGCAGGCGGCGGCGCGACGTTCTGCTCGTAAACCGACTGGCCTTCTGCCGTAACCGGCTGGCCGTTCGCGCCCGGCGCAGGTCCCTCGTCACGCTCGGTCCCGTCGGCCAGAAGCCGCTGGGTAAACTTCGTGCCGGTCACGGAACCATCGTCGCCATGCGTCGGCGTCTGGTGGTTTGCCGGCTGCTGCCCGGTGGCGGGCGGCTGCTGGGTTGCAGGCGGCGTCGATGTCTGCGCCTCACCTGTCGGAGTAGTGGCCGGAGGCGTCTGGGTCTGGCCACCATTCTGTGCCGATTGCACCAGCCCGCCGACCATGTCGTTCAGGGCGTCGCGGTTCATCCACAGCGCATAACCGCCACCTGCCAGAAGCCCGGCTCCGACAAGGGCAAGCACCAGCGACGCATAGTTGCGGCGCGGCTTCTTCTTGACCATGTAGGCGGGCGTCGCGGCACCTGCGCCCACGGCGGGTGTGTCGTCCGCAGTTGCCCGGCTGGAAGAAGACGCGCCGTCATAACCGATCAGCTCGTCCAGATCGTCCCAGGGGGTGCGTTCCTTGTTGTCCTTGGCCGGTGTCTGATCGCCGAAGGGATCATTGTCGGCGCGCGGCAAAGCCGGCGCGTCCTTGGCCGGAATGGCGATCTCGGTGTCCTGGAAATAGGACGAGAAATCCTCAACAACGGCCGACTTTTTCGGCGTCGTATCGTCCGTCTGGCGCGGTTCGGAAAATTCATCCTGCCGGCCGAAGACCGGATCGTGATCCACCGCCGCATGGCCGAAGCGGTCATCCGCATCGCGCTTTTCCGGCTCGAAATTCACCGCCGGGTCCTGATAATGCTGCGCGGCATAACCGGCAACCAGCGGGCGCTCGTCCGTCTCGGCACGCACGTCGGCATAGTCGTCAGCGGCGGGCGCATCGTCGGCCTGCGTTTCTTCAAGCTTGCGCCAGTCGTCCTCATTCACCGGCTTTGCCCAATGGGCGGGAACGGACGTATCATCTTCGCGCGGCGCGGTTTCGAATTCGCGATCGTGCTCGTCAGCCGCGCGATAGGCCGGCTCTTCCTCCGCACGGGTGAAATAGGTTCCGTGCGTTTCATCGGAAACAGCAGGCGTTATCGGAGCGGGCGCTTCATAGAGCTCTTCCGGCTCGCGTTCTTCTTCACGCTGTTCCTCGTAAACCTGCTCATCCTGCTCGGCGGCGGCGGAAACCGGCGCTTCGTGGCGAGGCTCTTCCTCGACGGCGGGTTCTTCATAAGCCGGCTCTGGCTGTGCGGCCTCGGTCGAGGCGGGTTCTTCCGCCTCGACAGGCTCGGCGGCATGGGCCGCGCGATCCTCATCGATATCGTGCTGATGGTAAGGTGCTGCGGCCTCTTCGGCAGCGGAGGAGAATTCTTCATCCTCCTCCAGCGCCGGAAGCGCCTCGGCATATTCGCTGTCCACCTCGGCGATTGCGGCGTCCAGCTTGGCGATCTGCCGGCGCAACAATTCTTCCGGCGGACGTGGCTTCATATTCTCGAGTTGGCGCACAACCGCACTGCGCGCCTTGTCGTAAACCTTCGCCCGGTTTTCGGGAGTATTGTTCGCCAAGCCATCCACGGCCTTGCGAATGACTGCTACAAAATCCGCCATAAGCACTTTCTCGTCGTGACCGGCGACGTACCGGCCCGATATGGTTTATGAATCTAGATCGCCGAGGACATTAATCCTCAAACGGATCAGTCACAAGTATGGTGTCGTCACGCTCCGGACTTGTCGACAGAAGCGCGACAGGCGCCCCGATCAATTCCTCGACCTGACGGACATATTTGATTGCCTGAGCAGGCAAATCCGCCCATTTTCGGGCACCGACGGTAGATTCCTTCCAGCCTTCCAGCGTGATGTAGATCGGCTCGACGCGCGCCTGTGCGCCCTGGCTGGCCGGAAGATGGTCGATTTCCTGCCCGTCAAGCTTGTAGCCGACGCAGATTTTCAGCTCGTCGAGACCGTCAAGCACGTCAAGCTTGGTGAGCGCGATGCCGGTAATACCATTGGTGGCGACCGACTGGCGCACCAGCGCGGCATCGAACCAGCCGCAACGGCGCTTGCGGCCGGTGACGGTGCCGAATTCATGGCCCTTTTCGCCCAGGAACTGGCCGATCTCATCATTCAGCTCGGTCGGGAACGGACCTTCGCCGACGCGCGTGGTGTAAGCCTTGGTGATGCCGAGAATGTACCCCAGCGAACCCGGACCCATGCCCGAACCGGCGGCGGCCTGGCCGGCAACCGTGTTGGAAGAGGTCACATAGGGGTATGTGCCGTGATCGATATCGAGCAGCGAGCCTTGAGCGCCCTCAAACAGGATGCGCGCACCGGCGCGGCGCTTCTTGTCGAGCAGCAGCCACACGGTTTCGCTGAACGGCAGGATGCGCTCGGCAATCGAGCCCAGCTCTTCCATGATCGTCTCGTGCGAAACTTCGGTCGCGCCGAAACCGCGGCGAAGCGCGTTGTGATGCGTGAGGATACGGTCGACCTTGGCGGAAAGCGCCTCCATATCGGCCAGATCCATGACGCGGATGGCGCGGCGACCAACCTTGTCTTCGTAAGCCGGGCCGATGCCGCGACGGGTGGTGCCGATCTTCGTGCCGCTGTTGGAGGCGGCGTCTTCGCGCATGCCGTCCAGCTCGCGGTGCAGCGAAAGAATAAGGGTGGCATTGTCGGCGATACGCAGGTTTTCCGGGGTAACCTTGACGCCCTGCGCTTCCAGACGGCCGATTTCGGCGATCAGCGCATGCGGATCCACCACGACGCCATTGCCGATGACGGCGAGCTTGCCGGGACGCACGACGCCGGACGGCAGAAGCGAAAGCTTGTAGCTGATGCCATCGATGACAAGCGTATGGCCGGCATTATGGCCGCCCTGATACCGCACGACGACATCTGCCCGCTCGGACAGCCAGTCGACAATCTTGCCTTTGCCTTCGTCGCCCCACTGCGAGCCGACCACCACAACATTCGTCATTTCTTGCTTTCCTGCTCATGGCGCTTGCGCGCCCGATAACCCGATGGGAAACCCAAACCCGCGAATGTATACTGTGTTGTTTTACGGAAAGCGACCCTGTTTCTTATGGAGAATTTTGCTTTTTCCGTGACAAGGCGTGGATTTCCCGCATTATCTCGCCCCGTGGGGGCCAAGCGCGGGCGCAAGACCGCCATTCACCCCTTTGCCGTTTTCCCGCCCCGTGAAGAAGCGAAACATCAGCGTGCCCTCCAAAGCCTATATCGCCCTCATCATCGCCACGCTCTGCTGGGGCGGCAACACCGTTGCCGGCAAGCTGGCCGTCGGCCACATCAGCCCCATGGCCTTCACCTTCCTGCGCTGGGTCTTCGCCGTCGCCATCATCTTCGCCATTTCCGTACCGCAGCTCATCAAGGACTGGCCGGTGGTGAAAAAGCGCCTGCCGTATTTCTTCGTGCTCGGCAGCGTCGGTTACACCGCCTTCAACGTGTTTCTCTACACGGCCCTGCAGCACACCTCCGCCATCAATGCCGCCGTTATTCAGGCCGGCATTCCCATGGTCATCTTCGTCCTGAACTTCATCCTGTTCCGCACCCGCGTGCTGTTCGGCCAGATCGTCGGCTTCTGTCTCACCATATCAGGCGTGGCGCTGCTCGCCTCGCATGGCGATCCGGTCTCGCTGCTGCAGCTGGAAATGAATGTCGGCGATGCCGTCATGCTGCTCGCCGTGCTGGTCTATGCCATCTACACCGTCATCCTGCGCTGGAAACCGGCGGTCGACTGGCGCACCCTGATGGCCATTCCCGCCTTCTTCGCCCTCCTCACCTCGGTGCCGCTGGTCTTCTGGGAAATGTCGCGAAACAGCGTTGTCTGGCCAGATCAGAAGGGCTGGGTGCTGGTGGTCTATGCCGCCATTTTTGCGTCCCTCATCGCGCAGATCCTGTACATCAAGGGCGTGGAGCAGATCGGCGCCAACCGCGCCGGCCTCTTCATCAACCTCGTACCCGTCTTCGGCACGCTTCTTTCCGTCGTGGTGCTCAGCGAAACCCTGCACACCTACCAGATTGCGGCACTCGTCATGGCGCTCGCCGGCATTGCCGTCGCGGAACGAAAAAAATCGCCGGCTTCCTGATCCAGATAGGATCAGGAGAAACCGGCGTAGTCTGGCAGGCATGAAGAGATGGGCTTAAAGCGCGGTTTCGCGCTCCGCCGGAGAAAAGACGGCATTGCCGAGAACGATATCGCCCTTGTCGGTGGTAACGATCAGCACTTTTTCGAGCGATCCGTCATTGTTCAGCGAAAAGGCGAGGCGCAGCGCGCTCGAAGACCAGCCGGCACCGGCCAGCGCCGTGCGCTTGATGGCGGCGCAATCACCACAATCGCCAAGGCTTAACGAAGGTGTTGAGGGCACATCGGTTGCGAAGCCGGAAAAATAATCATCGAGCGCACCCATGGTGGCGTTTACATCGCGGTTGACGCGCAACAGTTCCTCACGACGCTCGCCGTTAAGCGGCGCGGCAATCGTCGAAACACATTGGCCGGCGGAAAGAACACAGCCATCAAAACCGCCCGGCGCCGAAACACCGATCTCAGTTACCGCGCTCTTTTCAACAGCGGCAAAACCACGGGCAAAACCGGCAGCACCCGCCGCATCGGCGTGGGTGGACATGGAAGCAACGACAATTCCGCAGATGGCAGCAGCAATAATCTTCTTCAACATTTCATACCCCGTTTGGCGATCCGCCGGCTTGTGCCGGTCTCGATTTCTGTTTTGTGGGAACGTCTCTTTTCAAAGGCGCTCTCCGTCTGTGATCCCACAATGGCACACGACTGTTTTCGAGCGCTTTAAGCCGATTGCTACAATTTTATCGGTTTTCATTTTTGTACAACGACCGCTTTTTATTCAAATATGCGCCGATATCACCGCCCCAATTCGGAAGCAGTGTTGAGAGGCGATAAATGGGCCGCATCGCTGCGGGGTGTTGAAAGGATGGTTGAGGGTTTGCAGGCGATGCGGCCCCGGTCTCAACATATACGCCGCCCGCCAAACGGGTTCCTGTTTGGCGGATGGACATATGCCGGCTGCCTTAACCGTGACATCGGGAAATTCCCCGGTTCGGCCGCCTGCCCCGTCCACCTTGCGCCGCGCGCACGCTCAATGACCGGGATGAGGAGATTATAGCGGGCCGGCCGGACCCGTGGACGCGCGGGGATAAATGTATCCCGAAAAAAGGCGCGCGGCAGAAGCGCAACGCACGTTTTCGCCCCATCCCGGCCACAGGAATTTTCAGCGGGTTAACAGGCCCTTGATCGACGGCATTTGAATTAACCTTGTCTTAAAACCCGACGTTAATGGTTAGCAATTTAAGAATAGCGGAACGAAAGGGTTCCGTTATGCGTGGCGTATTTGCCGTAGTTTTTCTGATGCTCGTTCTGGCCGGCTGCGCCACCGCACCGTCACAGGTCACCAATGCCTGTGCGATTTTCGAACAGCGGAACGGCATTTTCAACAACTGGCGACGTGATGCGAAAGCGGCCGAACGGGAGTTCGGCGTGCCCGTGCCTGTCATGATGGCGACGATCTACACCGAATCCGCCTTCCGTCCCTATGCACGGCCGCCGCGCACCAAGCTGTTGGGCTTCATTCCCTGGACGCGCCAGTCCAGCGCTTATGGTTACGCCCAGGCGCTGGATGGCACCTGGAGTGTTTACCAGCGCGAAACCGGCCGCCGGGGAGCAAGCCGCACGGATTTCACCGATGCCATCCACTTCGTCGGCTGGTATCACGCCAAGAGCCGCCGCGAAAACGGCATTTCGCTGAACGATCCCTACAATCTCTACCTCGCCTATTATTCCGGCCATGCCGGTTATGCCAAGGGCAGCTGGCGCAACAATTCCGCCGTCCAGAAGGCCGCCCGCCGCTCCGCCAACATGGCGCTGCGTTACGAGGCGCAGCTGCAGCAATGTGGATATCGCTGAGGCTCGGCGGGACTAGCTCCGTTGGGATTATATGACGGAGCAGCAAATCCTTCCTCCGTCACCCCGGACTTGATCCGGGGTCCAGTGCGATCAAGTCCTTGATCGCGAAAGACTCTTTCCACGGCGCAGACGCGCCGTGGCTGGATGCCGGCTCAAGGCCGGCATGACGGAAGACAGCATCACTCCCCGTAAATCGAGAGAAATTCCCGCACGGCATCGATTTCGTTCGAGCGAATTTCATGCCCGCCCGGATGCCATACCGTCTCCACGGTTCCACCCTGCGCCTGAAGGCTCTGTTCCAGCGCTGTCGTCAGCGGCACCGGGCAGATCGGATCGCGCTCTCCCGCCGTGATCAACACCCGGCGCGTGGGTTTTGCCGGGGAAATTTTCGGCTCGAACGGGATCAGCGGATGCATCAGCACTGCGGCATCAAAAAGCTCGGGCTGTTCGATCAGCACATTGGCGAGAATATTCGCGCCGTTGGAAAAGCCGAGACCGATGATTGGGCCGGACTGGTAATGTTCGCGGTTTGCCTTGACGAAATCCGCCAGCTTGTCGGTTGCCCGGGCAAGGTCGGCCATGTCGTAAACGCCCTCGCCCGTGCGCCGGAAGAAGCGCGCTGCACCATGTTCGGAAACATCGCCGGCGGGTGAGAGAATGGTGGCCTGCGGCAAAAGACGGGAGCCAAAGTCGAAGAACTGGTTCTCATCGCCACCCGTGCCATGCAGCACGACGAAAAGCGGAGCACCGGCGGCACCGGCGCGGGATTTGTGGAAATAGGTGTCCTTGTTCATCAGATAATCCTTTCTGGAAAGAGAAGGTTCAACAGCTTCCGCACAGCTTCGGCGGCCAAACGGAGCATTCTCATGTGGAACGAGCGGCTTGCGGCTTGCCGCCTGCTTCTTCTCCCCGCCGGGGAGAAGGTCGCGGCAGCGGGATGAGGGGGCAAGGGTCGTGAGATACGGCAACGTTGCCCCGTCATCCGACCCTTCGGGCCACCTTCTCCCCCAACGGGGAGAAGAAAGACGAGGCAACGTCCTGCCAAAACGCAATGGAGGGCTAAGTAAGAGCGGATTAAACCGCCTTCTCGTCCCCAAGCGGTTCCAGCTGCTTTTCCAGCGCGGAGCGCAGATGCGCATGCTGGCTTGGCAGCTTCAGCGCCTCGCCGAGATGGGCGGTATCCTCGTCGCGGTCGAAACCGGGTTCGTTGGTGGCCACCTCAAACAGCACGCCGCCGGGCGTGCGGAAATAGATCGCCCAGAAATAATCGCGGTCGATGACGGGAGTGACCTGATAGCCCGTATCCATCAGCGCCTGGCGTACTTCCAGCTGCTTGGCGCGGTTTTCGACCGCAAAGGCGATGTGGTGCACGGACCCCGCACCCAGCCGCGCGCCGGAGATATTCGGCATGGTTTCGATGTCGATGAAGTCGGCACCATTGCCGCCGGGAATACCGAGGCGCAGCACGCCATCCTGACGATCCACTTCCTGATAGCCCATGAATTTCAACAGCTCGGCAGTTGCCCCTTCATCGCGAAGACGCAAGCTGGCGCCCTGAAAACCATGGATCGCCTGATCTTCGCCGACACCATTGCCGGTCCACTGAGCGCGATTGTCATCCCTGACCTCGACCAGCGCGAAACCGTCTCCGTCAGGTCCGGCAAAATGCAGGCGCTTGTTGCCGAAGGCCTCGTCAGCCTTCAGGCCGTCAACACCGGCCTTTGAAAGCCGCTCCTGCCAGTAGCCGAGCGATCCCTCGGGAACGGAAAACAGCGTCGTGCCCACTTCACCGGTGCCGGGACGGCCCTGGGCAATATGCGGGAACGGGAAATAGGTCATGACGGAGCCGGGCGTGCCGACCTCATCGCCATAATAGAGGTGATAGACGTCAGGCGCGTCGAAATTGACGGTCTTTTTTACCCGGCGCAGGCCGAGCGTATCGGTGAAAAAGCCGTTATTCTGGCGCGCACTGGCCGCCATCGACGTGACGTGGTGCAGGCCCTTGATCTGGTTGAGCATGATAAACCCTTTTCGCCTGGCAGGCCTCGCAATCGGGCCCGCCCTGTTCATGGCGTAAAGATGGGGTAAGAGGCGCAGAAGGCATAGACCGGACAACGGGAACGGATTGTTCCCGATTGGTGAACGATAAAACTCACTGTTCAGCCGAATCCGCCATGCCGCAGACCTCAATGGTCGTCGGCAGCGCCCATGGCCCAGTAACCGACAGCCCGCAGCGACGCCTTGGGGAAGGCTATTTCATCGGTCAGGAAGGATTTTGCCGCCCTCGCCTCGGATTTTTCGCAGGCGACAAAGACATGCAGGCCTTCGTGGTCCGCACTCCAGGCGTGGTCGCGCAGCGCCTTTTCGATGAGGCCGGAGGTGCCGGCAGGCTTGCCGCGACGATAAAGCCATGTCCATTCGACATCGGCCGCGCAGACAATCTCCTGCCGCTCAGCCTCGTCGTCAATTTCAGCGTAGACGCTGAGCTTCTTGCCCACAGGCATTTCGGCTGCCATGCGCAGCATCACCGGCAGCGCCGTTTCGTCACCGGCAAAGACGTAACGCTCCGCCTCCGGGCAGGTGCCGCTTGGGCCGATGATGCCGAGAACATCACCCGGCTTTGCCGTCGCACCGAAGGTCGCGCCCGGCATATCGTCACCCTCATGCATGACGAAATCGATATCCACCTCGCCGCGACCAATATCGCCGGAACGGATGGTATAAACGCGCCGCATCAAAAGATCGTCGCCGGCAGGCCAGACGATGGCGCCGGTGGGTGCCAGGTAGGGCCAGACCGGCGCACGGGCCTGATCCGGCACCAGCAGCAGGCGGACATGCATGCCGCCGGTCACAAGTCTTTCGATGCCGCTTTCGACCGATACCACAAGCCGGCGCATATGCGGCGTGAGGTTATAGGCGCGGGCAACCTTGCCGATGAAGAGATTGGGCAATTCCCGCTGGTAGGCCCCATGGCCGCTCCAGCGGAAATCCAGCCCCGTCTCGCCGGAAAACTCGACAATATGCTCGGCCACCATGGCCTTAACCGACATCAGGATATGTTCGGAAATGCAGTTCACCCGCGCGGCAAAACGGCCGCCTTCGGCGCTGAAGCTGCCATGGCCATATTCGGTCTTGAAGCGCACCGTCGGCCCCTCACGCTCCATCTCCATATGCTCGGAAAAATGATCCTCGAAAGCATCGACGATCGACAGCGGATCGGGCAGCGAGACGGAGGTTTCTGCAGACAGGAGAGACACGGGCATAATCCTTCACTTTATAGTCCGGTTATCTTTAATCCCGGCAGCCGCAAAGCGCAAAGGTATTTATGAGTATCTAAAGAAGGTTTTTGTCGCTTCCCGCCGTTTCCGGCAATTGCCAGTCGATCGGCTGACGGCCGTGGGAGACGAGAAAGGCGTTGGCCTTGGAAAAATGCCCATTGCCGAAAAAGCCGTTATGGGCCGAAAGCGGCGAAGGATGCGGCGAGCGCAGCACCAGATGCTTGCGCTGATCCACAAAGGCCGCCTTTTTCTGGGCGTAGGAGCCCCAGAGCAGAAACACCACGTGATCGCATTCGTCATTGACGGCGCGGATGACGGCATCGGTGAACTTCTCCCAGCCCTGCCCCTGATGTGAGGCCGCGCGGGATTCCTCCACCGTCAGCACGCTGTTGAGCAAAAGCACGCCCTGTTTCGCCCAGCTCTCAAGAAAACCGTGACCGACCGGGCGGATGCCGAGATCGGCCTGCAATTCCTTGTAGATATTGACGAGCGAAGGCGGAATGCGCACGCCGGGCTGGACTGAAAAACACAGACCGTGCGCCTGGCCAAGCCCATGATAGGGGTCCTGTCCCAGAATGACGACCTTGACTTCATCCAGCGGTGTGAGATCCAGCGCCCGGAAATATTCGGCACCCTTGGGAAAGATGCGCTTGCCGGCTGTTTTTTCGGCAAGCAGGAAGTCTTTCAGCTTCAGCATGTAGGGGCTGGCGAATTCGGTGGAAAGAACGCGTTTCCAGCTATCCTCGAGTTTGACGCCTGCCTCTGCCATGATGTGCCTCTACCCTATTTGAACCGGTTGCCGCGCTGCAGTACTTCGATCTTGTAGCCATCAGGATCGCAGATGAAAAAGTATTTCGCGAAAGGCTGGCCCTTATAATCGGCTTCGATGATCTTGCCGGGCGAAAGCCCGATCTCGGTGAAGCGCTGGTGTTCGGCATCCACATCGGCAACGCTGACGGCAAGGTGACCATAGCCGTCACCCAGCGCATAGGGCACTTCGCGACCCCGATTGACGGTCAGCTCCAGCTCGAAATTGCCCTCGGCATTGCTGAGATAGATCAGCGTAAAATTCTCGAACTCGGCGCGTTCCGCAACCTCAAGCCCGAAAGCCTGCGTGTAAAATTCCACCGAACGCTTTTCGTCCAGCACCCGGACCATCGAGTGGATCAGCTTGGCCATGGTGTTTCCTTCTTCTTAACCCTTGGTGGTCCGGTTATGCTCCGGACATCGCGGCCCAAGGGGATAAAGACTGAGCGTCGCGCTTTCAACCCTAAACGCGACCTGCGACAGGAAGTAACGGTCCGATCACGCCAAATGTGATGGCAAAAACCGCCGGTTTTTCCGGTGTGGCTAGGGCCTGCGGCAACAAGGCTCGCGGTTTTCTCGCAGCCGCTCTATCATGAGTAGATAAGTCATGATACCGGCATAGCCATGCGCCTTCTATACCTCTGTCTTGGCTGGCTTATGGTCGCGACCGGCATTGTCGGCGCGTTTCTTCCCGTTTTGCCCACCACGCCGTTTCTTCTTCTGGCGCTCTGGTGCTTCTCCCGCTCTTCGCCCAGGCTCGAGGCATGGCTTCTCAGCCACCCCAGATTCGGCCCTTCGCTTCGGCGTTGGCGCGAACGTGGCGCAATCGCCCGCAAGGCCAAGATCGCAGCCTTGTCGGCCATGACGGTGAGTTACGCTGCCTTCTGGTTCCTCAGCGACCCGCCGCTTATGCGCGCCGCAATTGTTGCCGCCGTCATGCTCGGTTCGGCGCTGTTCATCGCCACCCGCCCGGAAAGCTGAATTTCAGACTTTCGAGCTTTGCCGCATTTCCGGACGGAAAACCGGCTTCCACTTTTCCTTGGAAAGGCCCTAGCGATGCCGCGACTGCGGCAGCACATAAGGAATATGCCGCGCCGGCAACCGGCCGACAACGCCGCCAATGCCGTAAACCCGCGCGATCGTCTCGTCGCTGATGGTTTCCAGCGATGGCCCGCTCGCCGTCACCCGGCCGCCATGCATGACGATAAGTTGATCGGCAAATTCCGCCGCAAGGTTGAGATCATGCAGGATGGCGAGCACGAGACCGCCACCAGCCGCAAAATCGCGCGCGGTTTCCAGGACCGCGATCTGGTGGCCGATATCGAGACTAGCCGTCGGTTCATCAAGAAATAGCGCCCGTACCTCACCATTTTCCACCGGAAAGGGCACCTGCGCCAGCGCCCGGGCAAATTGCACGCGCTGCTGCTCGCCGCCCGACAGCATGTTGTAGGAGCGCTGCTCGAACCCCCGCAAGCCGGCCTTGGCAAGCGCCCGGCGGGCCTGTTCTTCCGGCGCGCGCGATCCCTGCGCCACCGCCCCCATGCGGACGATTTCAAGCGCGGTAAAGGGAAAGGCAAGCTGGGTATTCTGCGGCAGCACGGCCCGCAGGCGGGCAAGCTGGACCGGCTTGAACAGCGGCAGGGCGATATCGTTATAGGTCACCGAACCATGTTCCGGATGCAACTCGCCACACAGAACCTTCATCAGCGTGGATTTACCCGCACCGTTCGGGCCGATGATGACATTGACCTTGCCCGGCTGCAGATCGACGCTGACATCGTCCAGCAGGCGGCGACCGGAGCGGATGAGGGTGATGTTTTCGGCCCGGATCATGATGCGTTCCGCATGGAAAAACCGCCGCGGCCCAGCAGCAGGAACAGGAAGACCGGCGCTCCGATCAGCGCCGTGACCACGCCGATGGGCAGTTCCGCCGGCGCCGCCACCGTGCGGGCGAAACTGTCGGCCAAAAGCAGCAATGCGGCGCCGCCTAGTGCCGATGCCGGCAGCAGGAAACGGTGCGACGGACCGATGGCGAGGCGCAGAAGATGCGGCACGACGATGCCGACGAAACCGATGGAACCGGCCGCCGCCACGCTCGCCCCGCAGGCGGCGGCAACGGCCAGGATGACGATCCGCTTCAGCCGCTGCACCGGAATGCCCATGTGGAAGGCGGCGGCATCGCCCAGAATCAGCGCATCCAGCCCGCGGGCGACGAAGGGGATGATAGCAAGCACGATGATGATGAACGGCAAGGTGGCGAGCACCTTGGCGGGTGTTGCCCCGCCGAGCGAGCCGAGCGACCAGAAGGTGATGTCACGCAGCGCCCGGTCGTCGGCGACGAAGATCATCAGGCCGGTCAGCGCACCGCTGATTGCCGCAACCGCAATACCGGCCAGAATGAGCGTGGTGGTGGAGGTGGCGCCATCCTTTGTCGCGATCAGATAAAGCACCCAAGTGTTCAGGAGCCCGCCGAAAAACGCCATCAGCGGCAGGAAATGCGGGCCGAAAAACACCGCAACCGTGGCAAGCGCGCCTTCACCCAACGAAATGGCGGCAACCGCAAACAGCGCTGCCCCCGAGGTGACACCGACAATGCCGGGGTCCGCCAGCGGATTGCGGAACAGCCCCTGCATCATCGCGCCGGAGACACCAAGCCCCGCGCCGATCAACATGCCGAGCGCCGTGCGTGGCAGGCGCACCGCCTCGAGAATGATTTTATCACGGGCGTCGAGCTCGGCCGCGCCGCCGGTGAGATAAGCCCAGAGTTCGGAGATGCCGACGCCCGTCGGTCCGCTGACCAGCGATACGCCACAGGCAAACAGCAGGATGCCGACAAGCACGGCAAGCGTGACGACCCCCTGCCGGGATCTGTCGCCGGCAACCCTGCCCTCAGCGGAACTCAAGGCAGCAAGGCTCACGGCTTCACCGCCTCCGGGTAAAGCTTCGCTGCCAGCTCACGGCCGGCGGCCGGCGTGCGCGGGCCAAAACCGATGAGATAAAGCCCGTCCATGCTGATCAGCGCCTTTTCAGCCGCGGCCGGCGTGGACTGGAAGGCGGGCAGCGCAAAAATCTCGGCCGCCTTGCCGGCATGGTCACCGCGCGCCATCGTCAGCACGACATCGGGTGCGGCGGCAATGACCGCCTCATCCGTCAGCGGCTTGTAACCACTGATTTCCTGAGCGGCATTAATGCCGCCGGCCATTTCGATGATCGCCGCGGCTTCCGTATCCTTGCCCGCCGCCATGACGCGGCCGCCGGCGCTGGAGAGCACGAAAAGAACGCGCTTCCTGTTCTTTTCAGGGACAGTCGAAACATCCTTGGCAAGCGCATCCAGTCCGGCCCTGGTGTCCGCCGCCAGCGCCTTCGCCTTGTCGGAAAGCCCCACGGCCGCGCCGACATCCTCGATCTTCTTCGGTATCGCATCGCCGCTTGGCGGCGTATCGACCGTGACGAAAGGCACCGCACTGGCCTTGAGAATAGCGACGACATCCGCCGGGCCGGAGCCGTCTTCGGAGAGGATGAGATCCGGTTTCTGCGACAGAATACCTTCCGACGACAGCGCCCGCATATAACCGATGTCAGGCTTGGAAAGCGCATCCGCCGGATAGCTGCTGGTGCTGTCGCGCGCCACGATGCGATCCTGCGCACCCAGCGCATAGAGGATTTCCGTCACCGTTCCGCCAACCGCGACAATACGTTTCGCCTCCGGATTACCCTTGTCCGAAGCCATGGCAGCCGGCGCGGCAAAGGCGATTGCGGCGGGCACGAGTGCGGCGAGAACAAGCGGGCGAAGGCGAAAATTCAACATGGCGTTATCCTGAAACACGACCAAATACGGGCGGGCGCGGCTTTGCCCGCACCATTTAACTTGAGTTATTTGCACATGCTTATGAGCCGCGCAATCAATAAGTGGAGTAAATTTGTTCGCTTTGTCGTGAGCCTCTTCCCAACGTCGCCGCGGCTGGATATCCTGACTGAAACTGGAAACTTAAAGGGAGAATTTCATGTTTATCGCAATGAACCGTTTTCGCGTCGTGCCGGGTTACGAGGAAACCTTCGAATCCATCTGGCGCGAGCGCAAATCGCACCTCAGCGAATTGCAGGGCTATATTGAATTCCACATGCTGAAAGGCCCGAAGGCGGACGACCATACGCTTTATGCCTCGCACACCGTGTGGGCCACCAAGGAAGACTTCCTCGCCTGGACGAAATCCGAACAGTTCCGCGCCGCCCACGCCAAAGCCGGTGATAACCGCGGCAAGGTGGAATATCTCTCCGGCCCGCATTTTGAAGGCTTCGACGTCATCATCCATGAAGACAAGAATGGCGAACGCCGTTCGATTGCCGCCTGAGGCACAGCAGATGAGCATTGCAGCCCAAAAGACCGATGACGACAGACAGGCGCGCGCCGCCGCCGCCCTTGCCGAAAAGCCTGACGGTATCGTGGAAGCCATCGCCGCCAAGGCCGAAGTAACACCGGCCGAAATTCTGGCGATCCTGCCTGAAGGATCCGCCGTGTCCGCTGCCGCCGACCGTTTCGACGCGATCTGGAGCGAGATGCGCAGCTGGGGCGAAGTCCTCATGATCGTGCAGACCGGCGATATCGTGCTGGAAGTGCCCGGCCACCTGCCGGAAGGCAGTGAAAGCCACGGCTGGTTCAACATCCACGGTGACAGCCCGATCGGCGGTCACATCAAGAAGGACAATTGCGCCGGCATCACCTTCGTTGACCGCGGTTTTCACGGCCGCCGCTCCTGTTCCGTCTGGTTCATGAATGCCGCCGGCGGCGCCATGTTCAAGATTTTCGTCCGCCGCGACGAGAACAAGGAATTGCGGGCCGAGCAACTGGCGAAATTCGAAGCGCTGCGGGACGGTTTCCGCGGCTGAGGTGAGCCGGAGGCTGCAGCCCGAGGAACTGCTTTCCGTGGCTGCGGCGACCTCTCCTAGCCCTCATTCCTGTGCTTGTCACAGGAATCTAGTCAGCCCAAGTCCTTGGGCTGAAAAGACTCCTCTGCCGCGTGGACACACGGGGGCTGGATTCCTGTGACAAGCACAGGAATGAGGGTGGCGATGCCTCGGCTCTCGCAATCGAACACGCCATCACCCACCCCGAACCTCTCCTCGAGCATTAAGGGGAACATCCATCGGTTCATCGCCCGTTCAGTGCCGTTTTCTATCATCCGTTGAAATTCGAACGGAAACCGCACGGAGCACGCCCCATGAATGATCGCCAGCCTCTTCTTTCGCGCCGCAGTTTTGCCGGGCTTGTTGCGCTCGCCCCGCTTTTTGCGGCAAGCGGCGCGGCGGCGGCACCGGCAAGCCTGCGCGGCACCGTCTCCTATCGTGAGCGCATCGCTTTGCCGCCGGGCGCGACTGTGACAGTGCGCCTGATCGATGTTTCGCTGGCGGATGCGCCGTCGCAGACCATTGCCGAAACCACCATCCGCCCACGCGGCCAGGTGCCGGTACCCTTCGTGCTGCGTTATGACGACCGCGATATCAGGGGCCGCCGCTCCTATGCGCTGAGCGCCGAAATCCGTGACCGCGACCGGCTGCTCTTCACCACCACGCAGCGCTATTCGGTACTGACAGGTGGCCGAGATAATACCGACCTCGTGCTGGAGCGTGTGGGTGCCGGCCCGGGCAGGCCGGAACCGGAAGCCGGCATTGACGGGCGCTGGCTGGTGCAGGATATCAGAGGCGAGCGGGTTCGTGGCCGCCGCCAGGCGACGCTGGAAATTTCCCGCGAGGGCCGCGTGTCGGCCAATGCCGGCTGCAACGGCATTGGCGGTGAAGTGAAAATCAGCCGCAACCGCGTCGATTTCGGCCGGATGATTTCCACCCAGATGGCCTGCGCCCCTGATATCATGCGCCAGGAACGGCAGTTCATCGATGCGCTGGAGGGCGCGCGCTCCTTCCGGCTGGAGCCGCGCCGCGGCACGCTGGAACTGATCGACGGCCGCGGCCGCACGGCCATGCGCCTGCGCCGCGCCTGAAATTGGGAACGACCCTGTCACGATAGCTCCCGCCGCCGTGCTGGCCGTGGAACATTCCATGTCGCTTCCGGCACGGCGCGGGTGCCTTTCCCGTTTTATGACTTTGGCTGCGTTCGTCTTGGCGCTTTGCTCTGCCGCCAAGCTGCGCTATGGAACGCGCCAAACCGCGCCGGTTCATGCCGGCGCGACGTCTTTGAGGGAAAACGCATGACATCCTATGTTCTGACAGTGGCCTGCAAATCGACCCGCGGCATCGTCGCCGCGATTTCCGGTTATCTGGCGGAAAAAGGTTGCAACATCGTCGACAGTTCGCAGTTCGATGATCTGGAAACCGGCAAGTTCTTCATGCGCGTCTCCTTCATTTCAGAGGAAGGCGCGTCCCTGCAGGCCATCACCGAGGGCTTTCAGCCGGTCGCGGAGAAATTCGGCATGCAGGCGGACATCTATCCGGATGGCCAGCGCATGAAGACATTGCTGATGGTGTCGCGTTTCGGCCATTGCCTCAACGACCTGCTCTATCGCTGGAAGATCGGCGCGCTGCCGATCGACATTGTCGGCGTCGTTTCCAACCATTTCGACTACCAGAAAGTCGTCGTCAATCACGACATCCCCTTCCACCACATCAAGGTGACGAAGGAAAACAAGCCGAAGGCCGAAGGCCAGCTGATGGATCTCATCGAGACCAGCGGCACGGAGCTTGTGGTGCTGGCCCGTTACATGCAGGTGCTGTCCAACGATATGTGCCGCAAGATGTCAGGCAGGATCATCAACATCCACCATTCCTTCCTCCCCTCCTTCAAGGGCGCCAACCCTTACAAGCAGGCCTATGAGCGCGGCGTGAAGCTGATCGGTGCGACAGCCCATTACGTCACCGCCGATCTCGACGAAGGCCCGATCATCGAGCAGGACACCGTGCGCATCACCCACGCCCAGAGCGCCGAAGACTATGTCTCGCTCGGCCGCGACGTGGAAAGCCAGGTTCTGGCCCGCGCCATCCACGCCCATATCCACCACCGCACCTTCATCAACGGCAACCGCACCGTGGTCTTCCCGCCAAGCCCGGGAAGTTATGCTTCCGAGCGGATGGGGTGAAACCTTCGTCATTGACGAAATGACAACCACAGTTTACATTCGGTCATGCTCACGATCCGGGAAACAAGCGAGTTTGCCGACTGGCTGGCGGGTCTGCGCGATGTGCAGGCGCGCGCCCGCATCGCACGCCGCATTTACCGGCTGGCGGACGGTAATCCCGGAGACGTGAAACCGGTTGGCGAAGGCGTCAGCGAACTCAGGATCGACCTTGGACCCGGATATCGGGTCTATTTTGTCCAGCACGGCGATGTCGTCATCATATTGCTGTGTGGCGGCGACAAGGCGTCACAGTCCCGCGACATCGCCAGAGCCAAGAAACTGGCCAGAGCGCTCAAGGAGTGAGACCATGCCACTTGTGACACGCGATTACGATGCTGCCCGTTATCTTGATAGTGACGAAGCGCTTGCCGCTTACATCGCCGACGCCACAGAGAGCGGCGACGCACAGGAACTTGCGCATGCGCTGGGCGTCGTGGCGCGGGCCAAGGGTATGACTGACCTTTCGAGACAAACCGGCCTTCCCCGCCAGACCTTGTACAAGGCGTTGAGCGGCGAGGGAAATCCGGAACTGGCGACGATTGCCAAGGTCGCGGACGCGCTGGGCTACAGGCTCTCGCTGGTGGCGAAATCGCCTGCAGACACGGCCGCCTGATAAACCGACGGGTTATGGCGCCTTTTCCGCTCCACCAAACACCACCCGCGCCCTCAGCCCACGCCCCTCCGCGCCGTCTTCCAGCATCAGCCGCCCGCCGAACAGCCCGGCGATCTCCTCGATGATGGCGAGGCCAAGGCCGGCGCCGGGGGCGGCGTTGGCTTCGCCGCGGGCGAAGCGCTGGCGCACCATGGCGCGTTTTTCAGGCGGAATGCCGGGGCCGTTATCTTCCACTTCCAGCCAGACGGCGCCCGCTTGCTCGCCGACGCGGACGGTGACTTCCGCACCGCGCCCGGCATAATTGATGGCATTGGAAACGAGGTTGCCGATCAGCTCACCGATCAAAAGCGGCTCGGCGAGAATGGTCGCCTCACCCTCGCCTTCGAAACCGAGATCGATGCCGGCATCTGCCGCGCGCGGCACGAAATCGGCAGTCACGTTCTGTGCAACGGCCACGAGGTCTATCGCAGAAAAATCATGCTTTTCGCTGGAGCCGGCAGCATCGATGTTCGCCATGCGTAGCAGCTGGGCGAGGATATGTTCGGCATGCGCCACAGACGCCCCGCCCTTCAGCGCCGCCGCCTGTGCTTCCTCTAAACTTCCCGCGCGGGCGGAAAGGGCTAGCTGGGTGCTGATGATGGCAAGCGGCGTGCGCAGCTGGTGGCTGGCATTGCCGGTGAAATGCCTGAGAGCATCGAGCGCCGATTGCAGCCGCACCATGAAGGAATTGACGGTTTCCACCAGATTTTCCACCTCCACCGGCACGGACTGGCGGATGGGATGCAGGTCGTTCGGGCTGCGCTCGGCAATGGCTTCGCTGAGCCGGTAAAGCGGCCTGAGAGAAATCGTCACCGCGATCCAGACGATGATCGCCGCCCCCACGATCATCAAGAGCAGCCGCAGTGCCGAACGCAGGATGATGGCCTGCGCCAGCTGGCTGCGGGCAATGGTGGTTTCGGCGACCGTCACGGAAAACGGCACGGAATTGATGCCGGTGGAGGCAAAGCGGCGGATCGCGGCGATGCGGATCGGCTCATCGCGAAACACCGCATCACGATAGGCGGGGGTATCACCCTTCGGGTTCTCCACCGTCGGCAGGTTCTGGTAGCCGGTGAGGAATTGCCCGTTCGGCCCATCGACACGGTAGAATACCCGGTCCTGCGCCGCAGATGTCAGCATTTCCAGCGCCACATAGGGGATGTCGACTTCCAGCGAACCATCCTCGGCCACCACCACCCGCTCGGCAATGGCAAGTGCGGAACCGGAAAGCACCCGGTCGGAGACGACATTGGCGGTATTGACCGCCTCGCGCCAGGTATCGGTCAGCGCAACGCAGCCGATGATGGCAGTGGAAATGAGAAGCCAGCCTAAAAGTCGCCGCCTGAGCGAATAGGCGGCCTGTCTCATTCAGCCATCTCCGGCAGCTTTTCGAGATAATAACCGATGCCGCGTGCGGTCTTCACCGTCAGCCCGTGGGGAGCGAGCCGCTTGCGCAGGCGGCTGACATATTGCTCGATGGCATTGGCGGAAATATCGTCGTCGAAGCCTGTCAGCGATTGCACGATCGCTTCCTTGGCGACGACCTTGCCCGCCCGCATGAACAGCACTTCCAGCAGCGCCACTTCGCGCGCCGGAATATCGAGCGGACGCCCATCCGCCGAAAAGGTGCGCGATGTCAGATCGAACAGAACCTTGCCGAAACTGAGCGCGGAAGAGCGCAGCCCGGCATTGCGGCGCAAGAGCACCCGCACCCGCGCCTCGAATTCGGTGATATCGAAGGGCTTGATCATGTAGTCGTCAGCGCCGAGATCCAGCCCCTTGACCTTTTCCTCCGGCGTGCCGCGCGCAGTCAGGATCAGCACCGCCGCCTTGTCTTGGCGCGAACGCATGGAGCGCAGCACCTCGATACCATCCATCTCCGGCAGGTTGAGATCGAGAATGACCAGATCGAAACTTTCAGCCGCAATCGCCGCATCGGCGGAAGCGCCGTCGGAAACCACGTCCACCGCGTAACCGCTGCCCCGCAGCAGCGCCGACAACCCCTCCGACAGCACCTGATTGTCCTCGACCAGCAAAATACGCAAATCTTCCCTCCCGCGATGTCCTAATTTAACCAAGCCCTTGCCGCTTGTGAATGGCAAGCGCCTGCGGCATGATCTTTTCCATGCGTATCTGCCTTCTTCTTTGCCTCTGTCTTTGCATGGCCTCGCCCGGGCTTGCCCAGGTTGCCGTTTTTCCGGCCCCATCTGGCAAGCCGGACGCGCAAACGCTGGTAGTCTATTCCTCTCTGGATGAACCTTTGGCAACGCCGATGATCGAGGGTTTCCAGAAGGCCAATCCCGATATCGCCGTCCATTACGAGGACATGCTGACCGGCGAAATCTACGACCGCATCGTCAAGGAAACCGATGCCGGCAAAAAGACCGCCGATTTCGCCTTCTCCTCCGCCATGGATCTGCAGGTAAAACTGAGCAATGACGGTTACGCCCAGCGTTCGGATCTCGCCATGAGCGCGCGCTGGCCCGCCTGGGCGAATTGGCGCAACACCGCCTATGCGCTGACCTTCGAGCCGGCGGTCTTCGTCTATCACAAGCCGAGCTTCACCACCGAAAAACCGCCCGCCACCCGCGCAGAATTCGTCAATTACCTCGAACACCATGCCAAGGAGGTATATGGCCGCATCGCCACCTACGATATTGAGCGCTCCGGTGTCGGCTTCCTGTTCATGTCGCGGGACCAGGAGCAATTCGGCGATATATGGAACGTCATCAAGGCCATGGGGGCCGCCGGCGTAAAGGTCTATTCCACCTCCTCGGCCATTCTGGAACGCGTTTCCGACGGCCGTTTCGTGCTGGGCTACAATATTCTCGGCTCCTATGCGGCCGACTGGGCCTCGCGCCACCCCGATGTCGGCATCGTTTTGCCCAAGGATTATACCGTGGTCATGTCGCGCATCGGGCTGGTGCCGGAAGCCGCCGCCAATCCCGAACTCGGCCGCCGTTATCTCGAATTCTTCATGTCCAAGGAAGGCCAGACGATCATGGCCCGGCAATTGCAGATCCCCGCCGTCAGTCCGGAAGTGGCCGGCGAAAACACCGCCAACACCATGCAGGCCATCCACGGCGCACAATTGCGTCCCGTGCCCGTCAGCCCCGGCTTGATGGTCTATCTGGATCAGGTGAAACGCAGCCGCCTGATCGAGCGCTGGAACGAGGCGTTGCGCTCGCAGTAGGTTCCCCACCCCTCCCTCATTCCTGTGCTCGTCACAGGAATCCAGCCAGCCCAAGTCTTTGGGCTGACGGGACTCTTCTCGCCGCACAGACGTGCGTCGACTGGATTCCTGTGACAGGCACAGGAATGAGGGTGGAGTGAACATCGACGGCGCAAAACAAAGTCGTCCCACACGCCACAGTAGACGTCCGATACAAATTAATAGAGAGTAAATGCGCAAGGACTTGCGTAGCGTCAGTTAGATGACAGCTTTTTGTGATGCTCTGCAATCCTTCTTCATTCCGTGGAGGCGGAAGAAGATGCGGGAGGAAATCTGAACGATCGCCAAGGCCCTGCGCTTGAGTTTTCAGCGCTGGACAGATGCGCTCTGAAGCCCCCCGCATAAAACGAAAAACGACGCCCAAAAGGGCATCCTGAGGAGGGTTTTCTACGTGAAACATTTTCTTATCGGCACATTTCTGGCGGGCGTGATCGCTCTTCCGGCGGTTGCAGCGGATTACACCATCATTGCCCCGGCCAACCCCGGCGGCGGCTGGGACCAGACCGCGCGTTCCCTGCAGACCGTGCTGCAGGAAGAAGGCATTTCCAAGAGCGTTCAGGTGCAGAACGTACCGGGCGCCGGCGGCACCATCGGTCTTGCGCAGTTCGCCAGCCAGCAGAAGGGCAACCCGAACGCCCTCATCGTCGGCGGTTACGTGATGGTCGGCGCGATCCTCACCAACAAGTCGCCCGTCACCCTCAATGAAGTGACGCCGATCGCCCGCCTGACCGGCGAATATGAAGCCATCGTCGTTCCGGCATCCTCGCCGCTGAAGACCATCGGCGACCTCGTCGACCAGCTGAAGAAGGATCCGGGCAGCGTTTCCTGGGGCGGCGGCTCCGCCGGCGGCACCGACCATATCGCCGTTGGCCTTATCGCCAAGGCGGCCGGTGTCGATCCGACCAAGATCAACTACATCGCTTACTCCGGCGGCGGCGAAGCGCTTGCCTCGATCCTCGGCTCGCAGGTAACCGCCGGCATTTCGAGCTACGGTGAATTCGAAAGCCAGGTCAAGGCCGGCACGCTGCGCCTGCTCGCTGTTTCCAGCGAAGAGAAGCTGGAAGGCGTTGACGCACCGACGCTGAAGGAAAGCGGCCTTGATGTCGTGGTTCAGAACTGGCGCATGGTCGCCGCTGCTCCCGGCCTGACGCCGGAACAGGAAAAGGCCGTTAGTGCAGACGTCGAGAAGCTGGCGAAATCCGCCAAGTGGCAGGAAACCCTGAAGACCAAGAGCTGGATGGACACCTACCTTTCCGGCGACGAGTTCAAGGCACAGCTTGCCAAGGACACTGCCGCCACCGAAACGATCCTCAAAGACATCGGACTGGTAAAATGAGCCAGGGTTCCAACCCTTCACAACATCAAAAGCGCCGCCCTGATTGGGCGGCGCTGGCGATCGCCGTCTTCCTCGTTCTCATCGCCTCAGTGATCTTCTGGGACAGCGCCCGTCTCGCCAGCGTTACCGGTTATTCGCCGGTCGGCCCGGCAACCGTGCCTTACGCCATCGGCTTCTGTCTTGTCGGCCTGGCGCTCTGGACGGCCATTGAAGCCTGGCGCGGTGATTTTCCCGAACGCGACAAACAGGAAATCGCCCCGGTCATCTGGGTCGTCGCCGGCCTTGCCGCGCAGATGCTGCTGCTGAATGTGGCGGGTTTCTCCATTGCCACGGGTCTGCTGTTTGCCTTTACGGCGCGCGCCTTCGGCAAACGCAAGCTCTGGTATTCGATCCCCATCGGCATCGTTTTGAGCTTTGCCATCTGGTTCATCTTCGCGCGCCTGCTGCAGCTTTCGCTGCCCGCCGGACCTCTGGAACGGCTGTTCTTCTAACAGCCATTCCGACCAAAATTCGGGATAACAGGAACCGCCGGCGCGCGATGACGCGAATGCCAGCCGTTCCGCCCGCCCTTCTGCTCGACTTGGGGGACATCTGTCCATGAGTACGTTTGAATTCCTGCTGCACGGTCTTGAGGTTGCTGCCCAGCCCATGAACCTGCTCTATGCGCTGATCGGCGTCACGCTCGGCACCGCCGTCGGCGTTCTGCCCGGCATCGGGCCTGCGCTGACCGTGGCGCTGCTTCTGCCCGTCACCTACCGGCTCGATCCCGCCGGTTCGCTCATCATGTTCGCCGGCATCTATTATGGCGGCATGTATGGCGGATCGACCACCTCGATCCTGCTCAACACGCCGGGCGAAAGCGCCTCGATCGTGACCGCGCTCGAAGGCAACAAGATGGCCCGCAAGGGCAGAGGCGGCCCGGCGCTGGCCACCGCCGCCATCGGCTCCTTCGTCGCCGGCCTCATCGCCACCATCGCGCTTGCCTTCGTTGCACCCTTTATCGTCAAGCTGGCGCTGGTGTTCGGCCCGCGCGAATATTTCGCGCTGATGGTGCTCGCCTTCGTCACCGTTTCCTCCGCTTTCGGAGATTCGGCGCTGCGCGGCCTCACCTCGCTGTTCATCGGTTTTGCACTTGCCATTGTCGGCATCGACCAGCTGACCGGCCAGACCCGCATGAGCTTCGGCATTCCCGACCTGCTCGACGGTGTGGAAGTGACGACGCTTGCGGTGGCCATGTTCGCCATCGGCGAAACACTGTTCATCGTCGCACAGGGCAATAGCGGCGACGAAAAGGTCGAGGCCGTCAAGGGTTCGGTCTGGATGAGTGCACAGGACTGGGCGCGCTCGTGGAAACCCTGGCTGCGCGGCACGTTGATCGGCTTCCCCATCGGCGCAATGCCTGCCGGTGGCGCTGAAATCGGCACCTTCCTTTCCTACGCCACCGAAAAGAAGCTGACCAAATATCCGGAAGAATTCGGCAACGGCGCCATTGAAGGTGTTGCCGGACCAGAGGCCGCCAACAACGCCTCGGCAGCCGGTACGCTCGTGCCGCTGCTGACGCTCGGCCTGCCGACGACGGCAACTGCCGCCATCATGCTCGCCGGTTTCCAGCAGTTCGGCCTGCAGCCCGGCCCGCTGCTGTTCGCTACCAATCCGCAGCTCGTTTGGGGCCTGATCGCCAGCCTGTTCATCGCCAATCTGATGCTTCTGGTGCTCAACCTGCCGCTCGTCGGCCTGTGGGTGAAGCTGCTGACAATTCCGAAGCCCTGGCTCTACGCGGGTATCCTGCTGTTCGCCACGCTCGGCACCATCGGCGCCAACCCCTCAGTGTTCGAACTCGGCATGCTGCTCGCCTTCGGCATCCTCGGCTACATCATGCGTATCTTCGGTTATCCGATTGCGCCGGCTGTCGTCGGCCTGATCCTTGGCCCGCTTGCCGAACAGCAGCTTCGCCGCGCGCTCGCCATCGGCCAGGGCGATCCGACAGTGCTGCTCACCTCGCCCATCGCCGTCGGCCTGTTCGCTGTCGCAGCAGCCGCCTTCATCATCCCGCTGATCATGCGCATCCGCGGCCGTGGCGAGGTACTGTCGCAGCTTGCCGCCAACGAGGACTGATAACAAAGAGCCTCCCAAGGCAACTGGCCCCGTATCCTCGGATGCGGGGCCTTTTTTATTCACGCCAACGGGATGTGTGGCGCGAACGCGGCCATGATATAACTCCTGTCCAAACGCAGGAGAAAAACATGCGCAAGATCGCGATGATGATGGTTCTGGCCCTTGCCGGCTGCTCCACCGCCGCTCCCGATGTGGAACCCATTCCCGGCAGCATCACCTATGGCGGGCAGCCTCGCACCAAACTCACCAAATCCCCCGTCGGCAGCACGCTCAGCAACGAATTCGTCATGGATGACGGGCGGTTTGCAATGGAAACCTACCGCGTGCAGCCCGACCGGTCGCTGAAGCTGGAAAGACGCGAAATCATCGGCGACTGGCCGCCGAATTGAGGCGTGCGGACACGGACCGGGTTAGCGACGCGAGCGAAAACGGTGCTTCCGTCATCCTCGGGCTTGTCCCGAGGATCTGCTAAAGCTTTGATTTTATTCGACGTGGTTAGATCCTCGGCACAGGGCCGAGGATGACGTCGAGTGAATGTTCACCCTTCACCACCGACTTCAAAGAGACTGCAGCCTGTCCGGAAATTTAAACCGGACAGCAGTAGGTTTGTCCCGAGGATGACGTCCGGAGAGATTGCAAGCCATGCTCTCCCGCCCACACATTTCCCGCTCACCGCAATTCAGAACAATTCTAAAACATATTTTTGATTTCCGCCGACCTTGCCAATAAAGCTGATAGCGAACATCAAGTTAACCCGGCGGGCGCACTTCCGCCGGTCCAGAACCATATTGCAAGGGACATATTCGTGGCCATAAACTTCACCTTCCCCGTTCGGCTGCTGGCGGCAGCGGCCTTCAGCCTTGGCGCAATGACCGCAGGTGCTGAGGAAATGACGATAAAGCACGCGCAGGGCGAAACCGTGCTGAAAGCGGCACCGAAGAAGGTTCTGGTTCTGGATATTCCCTCGCTCGACAATCTCGATGCGCTGGGCGTCGAGCCAACAGGCGTCGTTGGCTCCAACCTGCCAGCCTACCTGCAGAAATACGCCGACGGCAAATATCTGAAGGTCGGCACGCTGTTTGAGCCCGATTACGAGGCAATCAATGCAGCCGAGGCTGATCTCGTCATCGTCGGCGGCCGTTCGCGGGCGAAATATCCTGACGTTTCGAAGATCACGCCCGCCATCGACATGTCGATCGATTCCAAGGAATTCATCAACAGCGTCAAAGGCAACATCACCAAGCTCGGCGATATCTTCGGCAAGCAGGAAGAGGCAAAGAAGCTCGACGCCGCCCTCGACGAGAAAGTCGCCAGGCTGAAAGAGATCGCCCCGAATTCCGGCACGGCGATGATCCTCCTGACCAATGCCGGCAAGGTCGGCGTTTATGGCCCGAGCTCGCGCACCGGCTGGCTGCACACCGAAATCGGCTTCAAGCCGGTCGCCGCCGACATCGATGACCGCTTCGACCGCGGCGACGTCGTATCCTTCGAATATCTGGCCGAAGTCAATCCCGAGTGGCTGTTCGTGATCGACCGTGACGCCGGTGTCGGCCGTGCCACCGACCCGGGCAAGGCCGCCGCACAGGTGCTGGATAACGAACTGATCCACCAGACCAACGCCTGGAAGAAAAAGCAGATCGTCTATCTCGATCCGCAGGCGGCCTATATCGTCAGCAGCGGTTACACGGCACTCAACACCCTGCTCGATCAGGTCTACAAGGCCGTCTCAGAGAAGAAATAACCCCTGCCGAACATCATCAGGGCTCCCGATGGCTTGAGGCCGCCGGGAGCTTTCGCCTTTTCCGGAAACTGCCAACGTGAAGTCCCTTTCACTGATATCAGCCCTTCTTCTGGCCTTGACGCTCGCCATCGTCAGCCTGTTCGTCGGCGTGAGCAACGTTTCACTCACAACGCTTTTCGCACCTGATACGAGCGCGGATGCGCTGCGCGTGCTGCTCGTCAGCCGCATTCCGCGCACGCTGGCGCTCATATTGGCCGGCAGCTCGATGGCGATTGCCGGTCTCATCATGCAGATGCTGGTGCGAAACCGTTTCGTGGAACCTTCAACGGCAGGCACGACCGAATCCGCCGGCCTCGGCCTTCTGGTCGTCACCCTACTTGCGCCCGAAACGCCGATCTTCGGCAAGATGCTGGTGGCAGCCGTTTTCGCGCTTGCCGGAACAGCGCTTTTCCTGCGTATCCTGAGACAGGTGCCGCTGCGCGACGTACTCCTGGTGCCGCTGATCGGCATCATGCTGGGCGGCGTCATTTCCGCCGTCACCACATTCTTCGCCTATCGTTTCGACCTCCTGCAATCGCTCGGCGCATGGATGACCGGGGATTTTTCCGGCGTGCTGCGCGGCCGGTATGAATTGCTGTGGGTCGGCTTCATCTTCGCCATCGCCGCCTATCTCGCCGCCGACCGCTTCACCGTGGCCGGCATGGGCCGCGATTTCACCACCAATCTCGGCCTCAACTATCGCCGGGTGATGGCGCTCGGCCTCACCATCGTCTCGCTGGTGAGCGCGGTCGTCGTCGTAACCGTCGGCATGATCCCCTTTCTCGGGCTGATCGTGCCGAATGTCGTCAGCCTGATGATCGGCGACAATATGCGCCGCTCCGTGCCCTGGGTGGCAACACTTGGCGCGGTTTTCGTGCTTTCCTGCGACATCATCGGCCGGACGGTACGCGCGCCATACGAAATACCGATCGGAACCGTGGTCGGCGTCATCGGCAGCGTGCTGTTCCTCTATCTCCTGCTGCGGAAACGCCACCATGCGTGAGAGACATCCCGACCGGCGGGCAAAAACCGTTCTGCTCGTGCTTGCGGCATTCGCACTCATCTCCATGGCCGCCTTCATGACACTCGGCGCGAAGGGCAGCTGGAGTTTCGTGCTGAGCTTTCGCGGCATCAAGCTTCTGTCGCTGCTGCTGGTGGCCTATACCATAGCCGTCTCCACCGTGCTGTTCCAGACGGTCACCAACAACCGCATCCTCACTCCATCAGTGATGGGTTTCGATTCGCTTTACGTGCTGATGCAGACCGGGCTGATCTTCGTCTTCGGTTCGGCAACGGTCGTCATGATCGATCCGCAACTGAAGTTTCTCACTGAGACCGCCCTGCTCGTCGCCTTTTCCGCCCTGCTTTATCGCTGGCTTTTCGTCGGCGCGGAACGCAGCCTGCATCTCCTCGTACTGGTCGGCATCGTCTTCGGCGTCTTTTTCCGCAGCCTTTCGGGCTTCATGCAGCGCGTGCTCGATCCGAACGAATATACGGTGCTGCAGGATGTGCTCTTCGCCAGCTTCAACTCCATCGATCCCACGCTTCTTGCCGTCTCCGCCATCATCATCGGTGTGGTGACAGCGATCGGCCTCAGGCTGATGCACACGCTTGACGTCCTCTCCCTCGGCCGCGCGACAGCCATCAGCCTCGGCGTCGAATACAAGCGAACTGTCACCATCATCCTCGTGCTGGTCTCCGTGCTCGTCGCCGTCTCCACGGCGCTCGTCGGCCCGGTCATGTTCTTCGGCCTGCTGGTCGCGGCGCTGGCCCATTATCTCACCGGCAACGGTAAACACGCCTATGTGCTGCCGGCGGCGATCCTCATCGCCGTGATCTGCCTCGTCGGCGGTCAGGTGGTGCTGGAGCGGGTCTTCGCCTTCGATACGGCGCTTTCCATCATCATCGAATTCCTGGGCGGTATCGTCTTTATCGGTCTTATTTTGAAGCGGGGTGCGCGATGATCATCGCCAGTCAGATCAGCAAATCCTATGGCGATAACCTCGTCGTCGATGGTGTCTCCGTCTCCATTCCGACAGGCGGCGTCACCTCGATCATCGGCCCGAACGGGGCGGGAAAATCAACGCTGCTCTCCATCGTCGCACGGCTTATGTCCATGGACACAGGCACGGTGACGGTCGACGGGCTGGATGTGAGCAAGACCGCTTCCGATACGCTGGCAAAGCGGCTCTCGATCCTGCGACAGGACAACCACATCTCCTCGCGCCTGACGGTGCGCGATCTCGTCGGTTTCGGCCGTTACCCCTATTCCAAGGGCCGCCCCACCATCGAAGACAAGGTCCACATCGACCGGGCGCTGGAATATCTCAATCTCGAACCGCTGGCTGACCGCTTTCTGGACGAACTTTCCGGCGGCCAGCGCCAGCGCGCCTTCGTGGCCATGGTTCTGTGTCAGGACACGGATTATGTGCTGCTCGACGAGCCGCTCAACAATCTCGACATGAAACACGCCTCCAGCATGATGAAGATCATGCGCAAGGCAGCCGACGAATTGAAGAAGACCGTGGTTCTGGTGCTGCACGACATCAACTTCGCCTCCTGGTATTCCGACACCATCATCGCCATGCGCGAGGGCCGCATCTGCCATCAGGGACCGGCGGAAGAGATCATCCGCCCCGACATTCTCAAGGACATCTATGACATGCCGATCCGCGTCAGTGAGATAGACGGCCGGCGCATCTGCCTGTTTTACGAATGACATGATGATTGTGCAGGATTTTTGCTGTCGCGTTCCCTAACATGGAACAGGGCCACAGGCCCGGACGTTAATCGACGGACTTTTCCAAAGCGGCATTCCGTCCGCAACTTCAGGAGACATCGATGAAGACGCACAAGACGAAGAACGACCTGCCTTCCAACGCCAAGTCGACGGTGATCGGCATTCTGAATGAATCGCTGGCCTCGGTGATCGACCTTGCGCTTGTGACCAAGCAGGCGCACTGGAACCTGAAGGGTCCGCAATTCATCGCCGTCCACGAGCTTCTCGACACCTTCCGCACCCAGCTCGACAATCACGGCGATACGATTGCCGAACGCGTCGTGCAGCTTGGCGGCACTGCGCTCGGCAGCCTGCAAGCCGTCTCTTCAACGACGAAGCTCAAGGCCTATCCGACCGATATCTATAAAATCCACGACCATCTCGACGCTCTGATCGAGCGTTATGGCGAGGTGGCGAACATGATCCGCAAGGCAATCGACGATTCCGACGAGGCCGGTGATCCGACGACGGCCGACATCTTCACCGCCGCCTCGCGCGATCTCGACAAATCGTTGTGGTTCCTCGAAGCACACGTACAGGAAAAGAGCTGAGCCAAAGGCATCTGCAGCCGGCCCATCACAGCAAAGCGCCCGAGAGATTCGGGCGCTTTTTTCGTAAAGATGATGCCATCAATGGCGGCGCAGAACCGCAAGCCCTATGTCGCGCAACATTTCATGATCCAGAATGCCGCGCTGGGCGCTACGGATCAAAATTGCTGCACACTCATTGGCAACATGGCTGCTGCGATCTTGAAGGCACTCGAAACAAACACCATCGAAAATATTCTGCAGATCGGTGATTTGTTCTGGCGACAATTGTGCGCCGACTCTTTCAAAAGCTGCGTACGACAAGGCTCATCCTCCCGATGATGATATGCCAAGTATCGTTTCTTTTTTCGTGGGCATCAATTTTGTACACCCGAACGAATCACTTGTCGAATCAGATTTTAACCAAATGTAAACAGGTTATTTTCTGCACTGTCGGTTATCCGCGCGCCCTTTGTCGCTGGAATAAAGGTCAGCCGAAACAACGCTTTCGCCCGGCTATGACCGCGTCTGGCGCAGCCTTCGACGCGTGCTTTCGAATAAAGCCGCGACCGGAAGGATTTCCACCGAAACCGCAAAAGAAACTATTGCATTCTAAAATCGATTGAGCGATATAGCACCCGTCGCCGCACTTCGGCGGTCCGCAGTCCAGCGAACTACCCCGGACCAGCGGTTTTGAGCGGGTGTAGCTCAGGGGTAGAGCACAACCTTGCCAAGGTTGGGGTCGAGGGTTCAAATCCCTTCGCCCGCTCCAGTTTTCCAAGATCAACAAAAAAAGATTTGCGCAGGTTGCTGTGCCAGATGGTCATCTTGGCAAGCCCAACGTGCGACCGTTTTTGGCACCGTGGCCGTTTCCCCGCACATGCATGAAACCGGGAGGAGTTGCCCCTCCCGGCCCTGATAGTTCAGGCAGCTTCATCCCAGACGGGCGCCAGCCCATCCGGCGAAACAATGCGGCCATCCGGCCTGGGGAGAGCGCGGATCGCCGCCATTTCATCAGCCGACAGCGCAAAATCGAAAATCGCGAGGTTTTCATCAACGCGGGCTTCACTGACGGTTTTGGAGAGAGCAACAACGCCCTCCTGCTGTACGAGCCAACGCAACACCACCTGCGCCACCGATTTGCCCCGGCTTGCGGCGATATCCTTCAGCACCGGATCGGCAAAGACCTTGCCGTCAGCCATGCCGTAATAACCGGTGACCGACATGCCCGCAGCTTTGGCAGCAGCCATCACCACGTCCTGATCGATATAGGGATGATATTCGATCTGGTTGGTGACGATCGGCGCTTTTGAGAGCTTCACAGCTTCGGCCATCAGGGCCGTATTGAAGTTGGAAACGCCGATATGGCGGACCTTGCCGGCTTGCCGGACCTCATTCAGCGCGCCGATCTGCTCGGAGAGCGCCACCGCCTCGTTCGGCCAGTGCAGAAGCAGCAGATCGACATAATCGGTCCTCAGCTTTTTCAGGCTCTCATCGACCGAGGCGAGGAAGGCATCGTGCCGATAATTCTCGACCCAGACCTTGGTGGTAAGGAAGATATCACCCCGCGCCACGCCGGAGCCGGCAATGGCCTCACCCACTTCGGCCTCATTGCCGTAAATCTGGGCGGTATCGATATGGCGGAAACCCGCTTTCAGCGCATGCGGAACGATGCGCAGGACATCCGGGCCAGGAATGCGGAAGGTGCCGAAGCCGAGCGCCGGAATGGAAGCACTATTGGCAGCAACATCAAACATATATTTTCTCCTATGATATTGCCCGACCAGCCCAAGGGGAATGGCCGGGAATTGGGTGTGAAAAGCTTAAGCCGTCTTCAGCGTCAGCGCGGCGCGGCGGTCGAGAGCGCTGCTCCAGAGGGTCAGGAGCAGGGCGACGGCAACGAGAATGGCGCCGACCCACGGGGTTGCGGCAAGGCCCATCGGCGATTCCACCACCAGACCGCCGAGCCATGCGCCGATGGCGATACCGAGATTGAAAGCGGCGATGTTGAGCGCCGATGCCACATCGACGGCACCGGGGCGATGTTCCTTGGCGAGCTGCACCACATAAAGCTGCAGGCCGGGAACATTGGCGAAGGACAGGAACCCGAGCGCGGCAAGCGTGATGAGCGTCAGCACCGGCGAGACGGCCGTGAAGGAAAAGACGAGCAACACGATGGACTGCGCCAGGAAGAGGCCGATCAGCGCCTTGACAGGGTTATGGTTAGCGATCTTGCCGCCGCCGATATTGCCGGCCGCAATGGCAATGCCGTAAAGCACCAGAATGAGGCTGACGCTCTTTTCCGAAAAGCCGGTGACATCCTGCAGGATGGGCGCAAGGAAGGTGAAGGCGACAAAGGTGCCGCCGTAACCGAGCGCGGTCATGGCAAAGACGATGAGCAGACGGCCGGAACCGAGAACGCGGACCTGATCGAGCAGGCTGGCAGGGGGCGCCTTTTTGAACGTGTTCGGCAGAAGGGCGGCAATACCGAAGAAGGCGATGACGCCAAGCCCGGCAACGGCCCAGAAGGTCGCGCGCCAACCGAACACCTGGCCGATATAGGTGCCGAGCGGAACGCCGGTAACGATGGCGACCGTCAACCCCATGAACATCATGGCAATCGCCGAGCCACGACGGTTCTCCGGCACGAGATCGGCGGCGATGGTCGCTCCGACCGAGAAGAACACGCCGTGGGCGAAGGCGGCGATGACGCGGGCGACAAGCAGCATCTCATAACTGGGAGAAAGCGCTGCGGCGCTGTTGCCGATGATGAACAGGGCCATCAGGCCGAGCAGCAGCGGTTTCCTTTCAATCTTTCCGGTCAGCGCCGTCAGGATCGGCGCACCGAAGGTGACGCCCAGCGCGTAAACGCTGACGATGAGGCCGGCAAGCGGCAGGGTAATGTTGAGATCATTTGCCACCGTCGGCAGAAGGCCGACGATGACGAACTCCGTGGTGCCGATCGCATAGGCCGCGATCGTCAGGGCAAATATGGCCAATGGCATGACGAATACCTCTTCGCCCAGCGGGATCGCGGGCGTTCTGGACAGCGGTGCCGTCCGGTTGGATCATTTGAACAGCGGTGCCGTCCGGGTTGGATCAAATCTATGGACGCAATATGGGCGAAGGGGACTTGCATGATAATCGGCAAGGCTGGATAAATACTTTTGAATTAATTTCACAGGTGGTGCGGCGATGGACAATCGGGCCGGAGAAATGGAAGTCTTCGTGGCGGCGGCCGAACTCGGCAGCTTTTCCGCCGCCGGACGTCGGCTGAAACTTTCGCCCTCGGCGGTGAGCAAGCTTGTCACCCGTATCGAAGACCGCCTCGGCACCCGGCTGCTTGCCCGCTCCACCCGGCTAGTCACGCTCACACCGGAAGGCGAAGTCTACCTTTTTCGGGCAAGGCGCATTCTGGCCGACATAGCCGAGACGGAGCAGATCGTGGCGAGCGGCGGCAAGGTGGTGCCGCGCGGCCTTTTGCGCGTCAACGCCACGCTGGGTTTCGGCGAACGTTATCTCCTGCCGCTGGCGCCTGAGTTCCTGTCGCTTTATCCCGAAATCGAGCTGGATATTTCGCTGACCGACGGTGTCATCAGTCTCATCGAGGAGCGCACAGATATCGCCATCCGCTCGGGCGCGATGGGAGATTCATCCCTGAAGGCGAGAAAGCTGAAAGAGGTGCGCCGGATCATCGTCGCCTCCCCCGCTTATATCGAAAAACATGGCATGCCGGAAACACCGCAGGATCTGGCGCAGCATAATTGCTTCAGTTTCAATTTCAGCCGCAGCCTCAACGAATGGCCATTTCGTGACCCCGGTTCGGCGGAAGTCTATCGCCTTCCCGTCACGGGCAATGTCGCGGTCAACAGCGGCATGGCGATGCGAAGGCTCTGCCTGACGGGGTTAGGGCTCGGAAGGGTCGGCGAATTTCATATCGAGCCGGATATAGAGGCGGGCCTGCTCGTGCCGGTGCTGGAAGACTATAATGCCGAGGAGATGGAAGTGATCCACGCGGTTTATGCCGGCCACGAACACCTGGCCGCCCGCGTGCGCGCCTTCATCGATTTTGTCGCCGCAAGGGTCGGGCGGTGATTGACCGCCTCAGACCATGCCGTGCACCAGCTTGGCGAGCCAGTCGACAAAAACCCGCACCTTGTTGGTGACGTGCCGGGTCTGCGGATAAACGACATAGATCGGCATGGCTTCGCGCTGCCATTCGGAAAGGACCGGCACCAGTTCGCCACGCGCCAGGTGATCTTTCACCATGAAGATAGGCAATTGCACGATGCCCATGCCCGCCAGCGCGGCATTGAGATAGGTGCGGCTGTCATTCACCGATACCACATAATTCGGGGTCAGCTCGACGCTGCGCACACCATTGTCGAAGGAGGCCGGCATGATCTGGCCGGTGGTGGCATTGAGATAGCCCACCGAATAGTGATCCTTCTCCAGATCCTCCGGTTCGCGCGGCATGCCGAAATTTTCGATGTAGGATGGCGAGGCAAATGTTTCGAACCGGAGTTCGCCCACTTTACGGGCAATCAGCGACTGATCGCGCAGCACGCCGACCCGCAGCGCACAGTCGACATTCTCGGCAATATAGTCGACCAGCCGGTCGCCGACACCGAGATCGAGACGGATTTGCGGATAACGCTGGTAAAATTCGCAAAGATGTGGGATAACCACGAGGTCCGCGAAGACACCGGCCATTTCCACCCGCAACCGGCCGGAAGGCTGCACCTGTGCGCTGGACATGCTACCGTCCAGTTCTTCTATTTCCGATAAAATCTGTGAGGCTCGCTCATAATAGAGAGCGCCGTCCGTCGTCAGCATCACCCGCCGCGTGGTGCGGTTGAGAAGCGTGGTCTGCAGATGCGCCTCCAGCGCCTGCACCATGTTGGTCACGGTAGTTTTGGGCATGTTCAGCGCGGTGGCGGCGCGGCTGAAATTGCCGGTCTCGACGACGCGCGTGAAGACCCGCATGGCGGAAAGCTGATCCATCTAGCTATTATCCATTTTTTTGGAATAGTGTTTTCATTTTGACGTACTTGATCGTTTTCTCTCGAACAATAATATGAATTTCAGATTTTGCAAATATGGTGAACTGCCGATGGCGGTACACGGGACCGGATCAAATGAAGGCGCATTGGGAAAACATCGAATGCTGTGGGGGCCCCGCATCCCAGCTTTCCGTGCGCCGTTATGAGAGCGCCGGCCTGTGCAGCCACCCGCCTGTGATCCTTTATCTGCGCGGCGGTTCGTTTCTGGAAAAGGGCGGCAATTGCCCGGAACTTCCGGTAGCCCAGGCCTTAGCGGAAAGCGGTGCCATCGTTGTCGAGGCTGACTATAGCAAGCCATCCGGCAACGAGTTTCCGATGGCGATGGATTGCGCTTTTGAGGCGCTCGACCATCTGAGCCGGGACCGCAAACATTATGGCAGCGCGAAATCGCTGCTGTTCGTGGCCGGCGAAGAGGCGGGCGGCAATGTGGCGGCGGGACTTGCCCTTAAGGCCCGTGACCGCATGCCCGGCAAACTCGCAGGTCAGATTCTTCTGTCGCCCATGATCGACCCGATGATGACGACGGAATCCTTTCGCGACGCGGACAGGATCGGCATGCGTGAGCGCTGGGCGGATGGCTGGAGCCACTATCTCGCCAAGGCATGCGGGTTTTTCCACCCCTATGCCGCGCCCTGCCAGTGTACGCGGCTGAACCGGGTGGCGCCGGCGCTGATCTTTACCGCCGAGGACGACCCTCTGCGCGACGAAACGGTCGGTTATGCCGACAGGCTCATCGCCTCCGGTGTCAGCGTCCGCCAGCATGTTTTCCCCTCCGGCGTCGGCTGGACGGGGCTTTATCAAGGAGAGGGCGGCGGATGGGTCTCATCCGTCTGTTCGGAATTCAAGACCTTCGTTGACCAGTTGAAACACTGATACCGCATTTATTCAGAAACTGACCGGCTCCTGATCGGGAGCCAAGGAGAAACCCATGACGCTGAACACAAAGCGCCGGGCCCTGACGGGCGCCGGTATCGGACTTGCTATGTCCGTTGCAGCCGCAGCACTGTTTTTCGATCTCCCCACCAGCCGCGATGCCACGGCCGCCTCCACACCTGCCGAGACGCCGGCAATTCCGGTCACCGTCGCCAAGGTGGAAAGCCGTGACGTCATGCGCTGGGAAGAGTTTTCCGGCCGTCTCGAAGCCGTCGAGCGGGTGCAGATCCGCTCCCGCGTCGCAGGCCAGATCAAGGCTGTGCATTTCCGCGAAGGTGCGCTGGTGAAAGAAGGCGATCCCCTCTTCACCATCGACCCCGCCCCCTATCAGGCCGCCGTTGCGGGCGCTGAAGGACAGGTCGCCTCCGCTGAAGCCAAGGTTAGCCTTGCGAAGACGGAACTCGACCGTGGCCGCCGGCTTTCCGATAACCGCACCATCTCCCAGAGCGATCTCGACCAGCGTCAAAGCTCGTTTGCGGATGCGCAAGCCCAGCTTCGCGCTGCCCGCGCAGCCCTGACGACGGCTGAGCTCGATCTCGGTTATACCGAAATCCTCGCACCGGTTTCCGGTCGTGTCGGCCGCATCGAAATCACCGCCGGCAACCTCGTCGCCGCCGGCTCGACTTCGCCTGCACTGACGACGCTGGTTTCGGTCAACCCGATCTATGCCAGCTTCAACGCCAGCGAAGGCGTGGTGGCCAAGGCGCTTGCCGAACTGCCGCAGACGGACGGCGCCCTGCCCGCCCTCGAACAGATCCCGGTGGAAATCGGCACGCTTTCGGATGAGGGCACGCCGATCAAGGGCACGCTGCACCTGATCGACAACCAGGTGGATTCGGCAAGCGGCACCATCGGTGTCCGCGCCGTCTTCGAAAATCCTGATGGCAGGCTCATCCCCGGCCAGTTCGTGCGGGTGCGCATGGGTGAACCGAAACCGGAAAACCGCATCGTCATCAGCGACCGGGCCATCGGCACGGATCAGGACAAGCGTTTCGTCTTCGTGGTCGATGCCGAAAACAAGGTGAGCTACCGCCAGATCAAGCCGGGCGCACCGGCCGATGGCCAGCGCATCATCGAAAGCGGCCTTGCCGCCGGTGATACGATCGTCGTCAATGGCCTGCAGCGTATTCGCCCCGGCGCAACCATCGCACCGCAGACGGAAGACAAGGTTGCTGCCTCGCAGTAACCCGCCTCTTTGATCAGTAAGCGTCCCGCGCTTTCGCGAGACGCCCCTTCAGACAGAACCGGCCTTCACCGGCGGCAGGATTGCCGCCGGAACGGCCTTCGCATTCCCAAAGACCCGGAGAGGGACTGGATATGAATATTTCCAGATTTTTTGTCGACCGGCCGGTATTTGCTGCCGTGCTTTCGGTCCTGATTGTGGTGGCAGGCCTTCTCGGCATGCGCGCCCTGCCGATTTCGGAATATCCCGAAGTCGTTCCGCCATCCGTCGTCGTGCGCGCCACCTATCCCGGCGCGAACCCGACCGTTATCGCCGAAACCGTCGCGACACCGCTGGAAGAACAGATCAACGGCGTCGAGGACATGCTCTACATGGGCAGCCAGGCAACCTCCGACGGCGTGCTGACGCTGACCGTGACCTTCAAGCTCGGCACCGACCCTGACAAGGCGCAGCAGTTGGTGCAGAACCGCGTGTCGCAGGCCGAACCGCGCCTGCCGGCGGAAGTTCGCGCCCTCGGCATCACCACCGTCAAAAGCTCGCCCGACTTCATCATGGTCGTCAACCTCGTCTCGAAGACCGACGCCTATGACATCACCTATCTGCGCAATTATGCGACGCTGAACGTCAAGGACCGGCTCGCCCGCATCGAAGGTGTCGGCCAGGTGCAGGTCTTCGGCGCAGGTGACTATTCCATGCGCGTCTGGCTCGACCCGCAGAAGGTCGCCGAACATGACCTCGCCGCAAGCGACGTCTCCGACGCCATCCGCCAGCAGAACGTTCAGGCCGCAGCCGGCGTCATCGGCGCTTCCCCAAGCCCTAATGGTGTTGATCTTCAGCTCAACGTCAATGCGCAGGGCCGTCTGACGACACCCGAGGAATTCGGCAACATCATCGTCAAGAGCGGCGCGAACGGTGAAATCACCCGCCTGCGTGACGTCGCCCGCATCGAGCTTGGCGCGGCCGATTACACGCTGCGTTCGCTGCTCGACGGTGAACCCGCCGTGGCTGTCGCCGTCCTCCAGGCACCCGGCTCCAACGCCATCGAAATCGCCGACAATGTCCGCGCCACGATGGACAATCTGCAGCTGGCAATGCCTGATGGCGTAAAATACGAGATCGTCTACGACACGACGAAATTCGTACGCTCCTCCATCGAGAAGGTTGTTGACACACTCCTCGAGGCCGTTGGCCTCGTGGTGCTTGTCGTCATCCTCTTCCTGCAGACCTGGCGCGCATCGATCATTCCGCTGATCGCCGTTCCGGTCTCGATCATCGGCACCTTCGCCGTCATGTATGCCTTCGGCTTTTCCATCAACGCGCTGACGCTGTTCGGGCTGGTGCTCGCCATCGGCATCGTGGTGGATGACGCCATCGTGGTTGTGGAAAACGTCGAGCGAAACATTGAAAACGGGCTCTCGCCGCGTGACGCCACCTACAAGGCGATGCGGGAAGTGTCCGGCCCGATCATCGCAATCGCGCTGGTTCTGGTCGCCGTTTTCGTGCCGCTTGCCTTCATCTCCGGCCTGTCGGGCCAGTTCTACCGGCAGTTCGCACTGACCATCGCCATCTCCACCGTCATTTCGGCCATCAACTCGCTGACGCTGTCGCCCGCTCTTGCAGCTCTGCTGCTGAAAGAACATGGCGCACCGAAAGACTGGCTGACCCGCTTCATGGACAAAATCCTTGGCTGGTTCTTCCGCGGCTTCAACCGCGCCTTCGGCGCCGCCTCCAACGGCTACGGCAAGACCGTGGGCGGGCTGGTGACGCGCAAGAGCCTTGTCATGATCGTTTACATGGCGCTGGTGGCCGCCACCTATGGCATGTTCACGACAGTGCCGAGCGGCTTCGTGCCGGCGCAGGACAAGCAATACCTGATCGGTTTTGCCCAGCTTCCTGATGGCGCGACGCTTGACCGCACGGAAAACGTCATCAAGCGCATGAGCGACATCGCCCTGGAAACACCCGGCGTCAGCCACGCCATCGCCTTCCCCGGCCTGTCGATCAATGGCTTCACCATCGGCTCCAATTCCGGCATCGTTTTTGCGGTTCTCGATGACTTCGAAAAGCGCAAGACGCCGGAACTGTCCGGCAATGCCATCGCCATGCAGCTGAACCAGAAATATGCGGGCATTCAGGATGCCTTCATCGCCATGTTCCCGCCGCCGCCGGTCAACGGTCTCGGCCAGACGGGCGGTTTCAAGCTGCAGATCGAAGACCGCGCCGGTTACGGCTACCAGACGCTCGATGAAGCGGCGAAAGCGGTGATCGGCAAGGCCTATCAGACGCCGGAGCTGGCGGGCATCTTCTCCAGCTACCAGATCAACGTGCCGCAGCTCTTCGCCGATCTCGACCGCGCCAAGGCGGAACAGCTGGGCGTTTCCGTCAGCGACGTCTTCCAGACGCTGCAGATTTATCTCGGCTCGCTCTATGTCAACGACTTCAATGCTTTCGGACGGACATACAGCGTTCGAGTGCAGGCAGATTCGCAGTTCCGCGCTCATGCGGAAGATATCGGCCGCCTGAAGGTTCGCTCCGCGACCGGCCAGATGATCCCGCTGTCGACACTGCTGAAGGTGGATGCAACGACAGGACCGGAGCGCACCAACCGTTATAACGGCTTCCTTGCCGCCGATATCAACGGTGGTCCGGCGCCGGGCTTCTCCTCTGGACAGGCACAGGCGGCCATGGAGAAAATCCTTGCCGAAACCCTGCCCGCGGGCGTCGATTACGAGTGGACCGACCTGACCTACCAGCAGATTCTGGCCGGCAATTCCAGCATCGTGGTATTCCCGCTGGCGCTGCTGCTCGTCTATCTCGTGCTCGCCGCGCAATATGAAAGCCTCACCTTGCCGATTGCGATCATCCTGATCGTCCCGCTCGGTGTGCTTGCGGCCCTCACAGGCGTCTGGCTGACGGGAGGGGATAACAACATCTTTACGCAGATCGGCCTTGTCGTCCTTGTCGGTCTCTCGGCGAAGAACGCGATCCTGATCGTGGAATTCGCCCGGGAGCTGGAATTTGAAGGACGAACGCCGCTTCAGGCGGCCATCGAGGCAAGCCGGCTTCGCCTACGCCCGATCCTGATGACCTCACTCGCCTTCATCATGGGCGTGGTGCCGCTGGTCGTCTCCACCGGTGCGGGTGCGGAAATGCGTGCGGCCATGGGTGTCGCGGTGTTCTCCGGCATGATCGGCGTGACATTCTTCGGCATCTTCATGACACCGGTTTTCTATGTGCTGGTGCGCAAGCTGGCGGGCAACCGCCCGCTCATCCAGCACAAGCAGGAAGAACCGGCCAATTCGGACTACAAGCTCGAAAAGGCCGGCTGAAACCTTACCTCCCATCCACCGCCACCTTCGACGCAAGCCCGCCGCGCATCATCAGATGCGCGGCGTTTTTTATGGACGGAAATGTTTATGCAACCCTCCTGAAATGGAATCAGTTTCAAATGCTTAACTGGAATAAGCACCTATATTGCACCGCGTTAGAACTGAGAAAAATCAATATAGCTTCACAAATCGCCGAAAACCCGAAGAAACAATGCTGTTTTATGCTTTGTATTTTGTGGTAATTTCCAAGAACTGGGTGATTCGGACTAAATGATTTAGTTCAGGGGCGACATGATGGAGCAGGACTACGAAAACTGGGCAACAACCGTTGCCTATTCTATAGTGATGCATGAGGGTCTTGATCTCGCGCTTGCCGCGCAGAATCTCGACCGGTGCAAGACCAGAAACAATCGAGAGCGACTGATGGAAGCCATTCGCACGTCATTGCTGGAAGCGCGCTCGCGCAACCACATGGCGGCGGCACAGCGGCTTTAACCCGACCCGGCCTCGGCCTCGGCGAGCGACGTACCATGTCGTGGCGGGATCAGGCCTGAAGCAGGTCTGTCCGGACCGCGGCTTTCAGCGGCAGGTGATCTGAAGCGACACGCGCCAGCGCGCTGTCATGCGCCTCCACCTGCTCGACCAGACCTTCCCGGTTGGCGATGATCCTGTCGAGCGCCAGCACCGGCAGGTTGGAGGGAAAACTCGGCACCGCCGGCGGCAGCGCACCGAAAGCGTCCCGAAACGTGTTGAGCGACGAGCCGTTGCCGAGCCGCCATTCGTTCAGGTCTCCCATGAGGACGGTCGCGCATTCGTTGCGCGCTTCCAGAAGGCCGATCAATGCCTTCGCCTGCTGGGCGCGGGAATGTCGCAGCAGGCCGAAATGGGCGGCGATGACGCGCAGCGTGCCGCCACTTTTCAGATCCAGCTCCACGACAAGCGCGCCGCGTGGCTCCAGCCCCGGCAGTTTCAGCGTATGCACGTCCCTGACGGCACCTTCCCTGAACAGCACGACATTGCCATGCCACCCGTGCGCCTTCACTCCTGCCTGCACCGGCACGGGAATGAGACCGCTTTCCCGCTCCAGCCGGGCAAGATCGAGCAGGCCGGTGCGCTCGCCAAAACGGCTGTCCGCCTCCTGAAGGGCAATGATATCAGCACCAATTTCCTGAATGACGCGGCTGGTGCGATCAGGATCGAACTTGCGGTCGCGGCCGACGCATTTATGCACATTGTAAGAAGCAATGACGGGGAAGGAATGATCTTTCGCCGCCTGCACCGCTTTCTGCCGCTGACGATGGTCGCGCAGCGACTGCATGACGAAGGCGGGCAAACTGCTATTTGCCGCCAGGGCCGTTTTTTCGCTGTTCAGCAAACCGTTTTTCTTCACGCGTCAATGTCTCCGCACATCCAATGCTCTAAAGATAGGGCGAAGCGAGCCAGAGGACACGCTCCACGAAACGAACAACGAATGGCCGCCCATTCAGTTCGCTGAGCCGCACCGGCAAGGCGGTCGCACGCGCATCCCGGATGCGCGCCCCGATCACCCCGGCAAACGCCTCATCCATAACTTCGAGATCGATCTCGAAGTTCAATCGCAGCGAACGTGGATCGAGATTTGAGGAACCGATATAGGTCCAGCGCTCGTCGATCACCAGAAGCTTGGAATGATTGAAAGCCCCCGTCGCCCGCCAGATGCGGCAATAATTCTTCAGCATCTGGTCGAACTGCGCCGTCATCGCCCTGTCCACAAGCACCAGATTGTTGCTTTTGGGCACGATGATATCGACCACCACTCCCCGCCTTGCTGCGGTTATGAGTGCCGAAATAAGCTCCCGATCGGGGAGAAAATAGGGCGACATGATAAGAATGGAGGAACGGGCGACGGAAAACGCACCCATCAGCATCTTGTGACTGGTCTCGATGCTTTTATCCGGCCCCGAGGAGGAAACCCGGGCGACGATCTGCGAACCCGGCACGCCGTCGGGAATGGCGATGTCCCAGACCGGCGTGTCCAGAAGTTCTTTCGTGGTGAAACGCCAGTCCTCCGCCGCAATGGAGAAAAAATCCGAAACCACCGGCCCGGTAATCTTGAAATGGGTATCGTGCGACTGCTTCCCGCCACCGAATTCCAGCGTGAAACCCTCACGGATATTCATGCCGCCGCTAAAGGCGATGCGCCCGTCCACCACCAGGATCTTGCGGTGGGTGCGCAGATTGGCATAGGGCAGCCGAAGCCCCATGATGACATTGCCGTTGAAGACATCGGCGATGATGCCCTTGTCCCGGAGCGTCGGCAGGATGCTCGGCACGGAATATCGCGCCCCCACGGCATCGATGAGCACCCTCACTTCCACGCCGCGCAGTTTTGCCTGCTCGAGCGCCGCGACGAAGCGGGAACCGATCCTGTCATTGTCGAAAATATATGTTTCGAGAATGATCGACCGCTTCGCCTCGCCGATCGCCTCCAGCATGGCGGCATAGGCGACGTCACCCGTCACAAGCGGCTCGATGGCGTTGCCGGTCGTCAGCGCGTGGCGTGTCACCCGGTCGCCCAGCGTCTTCATCGCTTCAAAACGGCGGCCAAACCGCGTGGCGACGAGTTCTGCATCCGCATCGAAACGCGCCACGCGATCCATGATCTCGTCCTGCATGAAGGACCGCTGCTGCGTGATGTTCGACCGGCGAATGCGGTTGATACCGGCAATGGCATAGATGACCGCGCCGACGATGGGCGACAGCACGATGACGCCCACCCAGCCCAGCGCGGAACGGACCTCCTCCTTCGTCATCGTGGCATGTACGGCCGCCACGGTTCCCATCAAAATGGAAAGGACGGCAAGGATATGGGGCCAATAGGCGATGACGAGATCGAGCATATTACAACTATAGGGCATCAGACCGAAAAGTGTAACGCGCTTTTCGGAGGACCCAGTGCGCCAATAAAACGCACCTCGCCCATCGCGCAATAACAGGAAGGCAACCCGGCAGCGCAAGAACGCCCGCCCCCGCCCATCCTTTTGCGGGACAGACCCTTGCGGGATTAACGGTGGAAACCGGCCTTGCGATATGTCATGAGAGCGCATCTTGATCTCTAGGCAGGGGCACTTGCGCGCTTCTGCGACATTTGAAAGCAAGAAGGCCGTGATGCAGGAAAATACACAGGGCGCCGTCATCGTCATTTCCAGCCACGTCATGCGTGGATCGGTCGGCAATCGCGCCGCGGTCTTCGCGCTGGAAACCCTCGGTTATCCGGTATGGGCAGTGCCCACCATCGTCATGCCCTGGCATCCCGGTCATGGCCCATCCACGCGGATGCGCTTTCAGGACGACGACTTCGACAAGGCCATGAGCGACCTTGAGAACGCCAAATGGGTCGGCGAGGTCAAGGCTGTTCTCACCGGTTATTTCGGCAGCGCAGCACAGGTGCGCTCCGTCGCAAGGCTGATCCGCAACCTGAAGGAAAAGAACCCGTCGCTGATTTACGCCTGTGACCCGGTCATGGGCGATCTGGGCGGGCTTTACATTCCCCTTGAGACCGCCGAAGCCATTCGCGACCACCTCATCCCGCTTGCCACCGTCGCGACACCGAACCGCTACGAACTGGCGTGGATGAGCGGCGCCGAACTTGAAACCAACAATGCCATCATGGATGCGGCGCTGGCACTCGGCCCGCCGAAAATGCTGGTCACCTCGGCCGTGCCGATGATGGCGGGTGGCACCGGCAATCTTTATCTCAGCGGCCGGCACGCCCTGCTTGCCGAACATCGCGCCATTGAGAATGCGCCGAACGGGCTTGGCGACCTGATGTCGGCGCTGTTCCTCGCCCGCCTGCTGGAAGGCCTGGATGATGAAAAGGCGCTGCAGCTGGCCACCGCCAGCGTGTTCGAAATTCTGGCCCGCACGAAAAAACGCGAGATGAACGAACTGACGCTTGAGACCGATTCTTCAAGTCTTTCCACACCCATGGCCATGGTGCAGATGCGTCATCTCTTGCATCCTTCACGCAGCAAGCGCAAATAGCGGCTAGAGCATTTCCAGGAAAAGTGGCCCTCGGTTTTCCGTCCGGAAATGCGGCAACAGGAAGTTGGAGCGGTTTCGCGGTTCGAAGAAAAGCGAAAATGCTCTAAAGGATTGGTCTTCAACGCGCCAGGTTCGCCCCGTGATCTTGGTCCAAGCATAACGGTACTGCGATAGATGAAAGATTTTCCGGAAACTCTTCTGAACGGCTACAAGAACTTCATGAGCGGCCGCTATGTCGACGAACGCGAAAGATACCGCGTTCTGGCCGATACCGGACAGAAACCGCAAACCCTGTTCATTGCCTGTTGTGACTCCCGTTCGGCGCCGGAAACCATTTTCGATTGCGGACCGGGAGAGCTTTTCGTTGTCCGCAACGTCGCCAACATGGTGCCGCCTTTCGAGCCGGACGGACAATACCACGCCACCTCGGCAGCCATCGAATATGCCGTGCAGGTTCTGAAGGTGAAGGACATCGTCGTCATGGGCCACGGCCGCTGCGGCGGCATTCAGGCAGCACTCGATCCCAATCTCGAGCCGCTGTCCCCCGGTGACTTCATCGGCAAATGGATGAACATGGTCAAATCAGCGGCCGAGCAGATCCAGAGCAACGATGTCATGACCGCCTCCGAGCGCCAGACCGCGCTGGAACGCGTCTCCATCCGCACGTCCCTCGCCAACCTGCGCGGTTTCCCCTTCGTCAAGGCGCAGGAAACCGCAGGCAAGGTGAAGCTGCACGGCGCGTGGTTCGATATTTCGACCGGCGAATTGTGGGTGATGGACGGCAAAACCGGCGACTTTCGTCGCCCGGATTTGTGATTAACAGTTTTTTGGTTGAAAGAACGACACGGTCATATCAGCCACAAGTCCAATGGCCATCAACCTCTCTGTCGTCATCCTCGGGCTTGACCCGAGGATCCACAACCTGACGCGCGATGGATCCTCGGGTCAAGCCCGAGGATGACGTCGATTATGCGGAAAACCTCTGTCGCCAGCGCCGTGGCTGGATGCCGGATCTAGTCCGGCATGACGAAAGTGGGCCCTTAGTCCTTGGAAAGCGACCTTATTGGCCGTCGATCGCCTTGCCGATGAAGGCAATGGCCTGCTGGTAGACGCTTGCGGCGTTCCAGCCCTGGATGGCGGCATAATTCGCCTGTCCCTGTTGATAACCTGCACCACGCTGCCAGCCATGGCCGACAAGGAAATTGGCGGTGGATGCCAGCGCATCGGCGCGCGAACCGACGAGATCGATGCGGCCGTCGCGGTCGAAATCCACGCCGTAACGCACGACGTTCAGCGGCAGGAACTGCGTCTGGCCGATTTCACCATGGGCGGCACCCTTGGCGTTGACGTTGAGCGAACCGCTGCCGACGAGCTTCAGCGCCGCATAAAGCTGCTCGGTGAAATAATCCGAACGGCGGCAATCGAAGGAGAGCGTCGCCACGGCGGAAAGCGTGTGCTGGTTGCCCATGAAGCCGCCAAAGCCGGTTTCCATGCCCCAGATGGCCAGAAGCGGGCCGGCCGGAACGCCGTAAGCCTTCTCGATCGAAGCGAAGAGAGAAGCGTTGTTCTTCTTCATGGTCTTGCCGCGCGAAATGATCGTCTGGCCGCCGCGCTTTTGCATGAATTGTTCGAAGGACAGCTTGAAGCTGTGCTGGCCGCGATCGGCGCGGATGGTCGCCTGATTGTAGGAGACGCCGGAGAAGGCACGGTCGAGCACCGAAGCGCTGACACCGCGGCCCGCCGCTTCCTGCTTGAAGGCGCCGACCCAGGCATCGAAGCCTGCCGAAGTGTTGCCGCATTGCGCAGCCATAACCGGCGTCGCTGCCAAAACCGAGACCATGGCCACACCAGCCAGAATTGCCTTCATTGCCCGCATCAAAATCTGCCTTCGATATCCTTTGGGGAATTTATCCCGAGAACCAACACGTTGCCGTTGTAGGGGGTCGGGTGCCAAATTGTCTTTTGGCGGCTTAAATTGCCTTTCGGCAGCAAGGCCTGCAAATAAACTGGCCGTGATCGTCACCAATGGAAAACCCGTCTGCCCCACACAGAACAGACGGGTTATACTTAACGAACCTTAAAAAATCGTATCACGCAGCCGCCTTGCGGGGCTTGATGAGACCACGATTGACCAGAAGTTCGGCGATCTGGATGGCATTGAGAGCAGCACCCTTGCGCAGATTGTCCGAAACGACCCAGATGTTGAGGCCGTTTTCAACCGTTGCATCTTCACGGATACGCGAAATATAGGTCGCATCTTCACCGGCGGATTCAACCGGCGTGATGTAGCCGCCATTTTCATGCTTGTCGATGACGAGGCAACCCGGCGCTTCGCGCAGGATGTCACGCGCCTGATCGGCGGTGATCTCGTTTTCAAACTCGATATTGACCGATTCCGAATGGCCGATGAAGACAGGAACGCGCACGGCCGTGCAGGTTACCTTGATCTTCGGGTCGAGCATCTTCTTGGTTTCGGCCAGAACCTTCCACTCTTCCTTGGTGTAGCCGTCTTCCATGAAGACGTCGATATGCGGAATGACGTTGAAGGCGATGCGCTTGGTGAACTTCTTGGTTTCAACCGGATCGGCAACGAAGACGGCGCGGGTCTGCTGGAACAGCTCGTCCATGCCTTCCTTGCCGGCGCCGGAAACCGACTGGTAGGTGGAAACGACGACGCGCTTGATCTTGGCGAAGTCATGCAGCGGCTTCAGCGCGACGACGAGCTGGGCCGTGGAGCAATTGGGGTTGGCGATGATGTTCTTGCGGGTAAAACCCTCAACCGCATCGGCATTGACTTCCGGAACGATCAGCGGAACGTCCTGATCGTAGCGCCATGCGGACGAGTTATCGATGACGACGCAACCCTGCTGGCCGATCTTCGGCGACCACTTCTTGGACACATCGCCGCCGGCCGACATCAGGCAAATATCCGTGTCGGAAAAATCGTAATTCTCGAGGTTGGAAACCTTCAGCGTGCGATCGCCATAAGAGACTTCCGTGCCCTGCGAACGGGCGGAAGCGAGCGGCACGATCTCATCGGCCGGAAAGCCGCGTTCGGCCAGGATATTGAGCATTTCGCGACCGACGTTGCCGGTGGCGCCTGCAATTGCAACTTTGAAACCCATGATCAAGCTCTCTTTCTGTCTCTCCTCTTTTGGGTGAGGTGGGGAAACCGCATCGCATCGCGGCTTCCTCGATCCCCAGCCAAACCGGGGAGAGAGCGGCGGGCCAGAGACGTCAGACGGTTTTAATCGTCGTTTTGGCCGTAATTCGGATGGAATAAGAAAGGCGCGGATCATCGCCGGCGGATTGTGCCGGTCCTTCCATGACAATCATGTCTGCAACATGCCTGCGCAAGGTGATGCTCCTTCTTCGCGAGAAGCTATTAGAAGGTTTCTCAGTTGTGTCAAGAAAAAAGGCATGTTTCGCTCCGCCCGCTCCCGGCCGGCAAAAACCGCTCTGCGACATTTTCGCACGTTATACATTAGACTAAAGTCATAATCCGAAAGCATCGCTCTTATTGGGGTTAATTTTCTGTCACTCTGATGTCATGCGCATTGCACCCGAAAGGGGAGCCCGGAGGAGAGAGACGGGCTCTGCACTGCGCCGATTGGGACATCTGTGGAGGACAGACAATGGCAAATGTTGCAGCCGTGAGCAGCCCCGCCCGTCCAATGACGGGCGAGGAGAAGAAGGTGATTTTCGCCTCTTCTCTCGGAACGGTTTTCGAATGGTACGACTTCTATCTATACGGCTCGCTCGCGATCTATATCGGCGCGAACTTCTTCAGCCAATATCCGGAAACGACGCGCAACATCTTCGCGCTTCTGGCCTTTGCCGCCGGCTTCCTCGTGCGCCCCTTCGGCGCGCTGGTGTTTGGGCGTCTCGGCGATATCGTCGGCCGTAAATACACCTTCCTCATCACCATTCTCATCATGGGTGTTTCCACCTTCCTCGTCGGTGTCCTGCCCAGTGCATCGCAGATCGGTATCGCCGCTCCGATCATCCTCATCATCCTGCGCATGCTGCAGGGTCTGGCGCTCGGCGGTGAATATGGCGGTGCCGCAACTTACGTGGCCGAACACGCCCCGAACGGCCGCAGAGGCTATTACACTTCGTGGATCCAGACGACCGCGACGCTCGGCCTGTTCCTGTCGCTGGTGGTCATTCTCGGCGTACAGTTCGCGCTCGGTAAGGAAGCCTTCGCCGCCTGGGGCTGGCGCATTCCTTTCCTCGTTTCGGTTCTGCTGCTCGGCGTATCAGTCTGGATTCGTCTGAAAATGAACGAATCCCCCGCCTTCAAGAAAATGAAGGATGAGGGCAAGACCTCGAAGGCCCCGCTCAGCGAAGCCTTCGGCCAGTGGAAGAACGCCAAGATCGCCCTGCTTGCCCTCGTCGGCGCCGTCATCGGTCAGGCCGTCGTCTGGTACACCGGCCAGTTCTACGCGCTGTTCTTCCTGCAGAGCATTCTGAAGGTGGACGGCCAGTCAGCCAACATCATGGTTGCGGCCGCCCTCATCCTCGGCACGGGTTTCTTCGTGCTCTTCGGCTGGCTTTCCGACAAGATCGGCCGCAAGCCAATCATCATGGCCGGCCTCGTTCTGGCGATGCTGACCTACTTCCCGCTGTTCAAGGCGCTCACCTGGGCGGGTAACCCGGCACTCGCGGAAGCGCAATCCACCGTCCGCGCCACCGTGACCGCCGCCCCCGGCGACTGCAAATTCCAGTTCAACCCGACGGGTACTGCGAAATTCACCACATCCTGCGATATCGCCACCTCGTTCCTGACCCGCAACTCCGTGCCCTATGACGTGGTTGCCGGAACGGCCGGCCAGCCGGCGAGCGTCAAGCTCGGCGACGCCACCATCGCCAGCTACGACGCGATCGCAGCCGGTGCGGATGCCGCGGCCAAGGACAAGGCCTTCCAGAAGCAGGTCAACATCGCACTGCATGACAGCGGCTACCCGCTGGTGCGCGGCGCAGCGCAGGTTCCGGACGCAAAACTGGACGCCTTCATCGCCGCAAACCCGGAACTCAGCCTCAATGCTGAAGCCGTTCGTGCCACCGACAAGAAGATGGTGGCAACCGACAAGCTGGTGGCGGACAAGCTGCTGACACCGGCCGAGACCGGCGGTGCCGCCGAGATGGCCGTCTACACCATTGCCGGTGGCGGCGCCTTCGCCATGGTGGCCGATCCAGCCGCTGTGAACTGGGTCGTCATCATTGCCGTCCTTACCGTCCTCGTCATCTATGTGACGATGGTCTATGGCCCGATCGCGGCGCTCCTGGTCGAACTGTTCCCGACCCGCATCCGCTACTCCGGCATGTCGCTGCCCTACCACATCGGCAACGGCTGGTTCGGTGGCCTTCTGCCCGCCACCGCCTTCGCGATGAGCGCGGCGAAGGGCGACATCTATTACGGTCTCTGGTACCCGATCGTCTTTGCTGGCATCACGCTGGTCATCGGCCTGCTGTTCCTGCCGGAAACCAAGGATCGCGACATCCACACCATGGATTGATCACCATCCTGATCGACACTTTCGGAACCCGGTGCGCAGGCACCGGGTTTTTTTATTGCGTGACAAGCCGGCATATCGACAGAGCCTGTCGCAGCGGGCTGTCATTCCGTCGCAGGCAAGACAAAATCAATATGGAGACAAAGCCCCCCTGAATAGGCTATGACCCCCCTATATTATCAGGCACAGGGAGAGCCATTTTGAAGATCGGGACGCCCAAGGAATTATATGAAGGCGAGGCGCGCGTCGGCATGACGCCCGACAGCGCCCAGGCATTGCAGAAACTCGGATATGATTGCATTCTCGAAACCGGTGCAGGCAAGGCGGCGGGATTTTCCGACGACGCCTATCGCGCAGCCGGCGTCACCGTCGTCGATAGCGCGGATGCGCTTTACGCCGGATCCGACATCATCGCCAAGGTTCGTCCGCCGGAAACGTCGGAGATTGATCGCCTGTCTTCGGACAAGACGCTGATCTCGTTCTTCTATCCCGCCCAGAACAAGGACCTTCTGGAGCAGGCCAAGGAAAAGGGCGCCAATGTCATCGCCATGGACATGGTGCCGCGCATTTCCCGCGCCCAGAAGATGGACGCGCTATCTTCCATGGCCAATATCGCCGGTTATCGCGCCGTGATCGAAGCCGGCAATAATTTTGGCCGCTTCTTCACCGGTCAGGTCACCGCCGCCGGCAAGGTTCCGCCCGCCAAGGTGCTGGTGATCGGTGCCGGCGTTGCCGGTCTTGCGGCCATCGGCACGGCCACCTCGCTCGGCGCCATCACCTATGCCTTCGACGTTCGCCCCGAGGTGGCCGAGCAGATCGAATCCATGGGCGCGCAATTCGTCTATCTCGATTTCGCCGACCAGCAGCAGGATGGTGCCGCCACCGGCGGTTATGCCGCCCCCTCTTCGCCGGAATTCCGCGAGAAGCAGCTGGAGAAGTTCCGCGAGCTCGCACCGCAGATCGATATCGTCATCACCACGGCGCTCATCCCGGGTCGTGACGCCCCGAAACTGTGGCTCGCCGACATGGTGGCGATGATGAAGCCGGGTTCCGTTATCATCGACCTCGCGGCCGAGCGCGGCGGCAATTGCGATCTGACGGTGCCTGACCAGCGCGTGGTGTCCGACAATGGCGTCATCGTCATCGGCTACACGGATTTTCCAAGCCGCATGGCGGCGCAGGCCTCGACGCTCTATGCCACCAACATCCGCCACATGATGACCGATCTGACGCCCGCCAAGGACGGCAAGCCGGTTCACAACATGGAAGACGACGTCATCCGTGGCGCCACCGTCACCTATCAGGGCGAGATAACATTCCCGCCGCCGCCGCCGAAAATCCAGGCGATTGCCGCGCAGAAACCGAAGGAAAGAGCCAAAGAGCTTTCGCCCGAGGAAAAGCACGCGAAAGAACGGGCCGAGTTCAAGGCCCAGACGAAAAACCAGGTCGGGCTGCTCGTTATCGGCACGGCACTGCTGCTTCTCGTCGGTCTGTTTGCACCGGCAAGCTTCATGAGCCACTTCATCGTCTTCGTGCTCGCCTGCTTCATCGGCTTCCAGGTGATCTGGAATGTCAGCCACTCGCTGCACACGCCGCTGATGGCGGTGACGAATGCCATTTCCGGCATCGTCATTCTGGGCGCGCTGCTGCAGATTGGCTCCGGCAACTGGCTGGTGGTGATCCTTGCCTCGCTTTCCGTCCTGATCGCGACGATCAACATCGTCGGCGGTTTCCTCGTGACACGGCGCATGCTCGCCATGTTCCAGAAGTCCTGAGCGTGCGGGGATCTTTTTAAATGACCATTGGTATCGTTTCCGCGGCCTATGTTGCCGCAGCCGTTCTTTTCATCCTTTCACTTGGCGGCCTTTCCGGCCAGGAAAGCGCCAAACGCGCCGTCTGGTACGGCATAACGGGCATGGGGCTTGCCGCCGCCGCCACGGTCTTCGGACCTGATGTCGGCATAGGCTTCATCGTCCTGTTGATGATCGCGGGTGGCTCCGTCCTCGGTTATTACGTCGCAAGCCGCGTACAGATGACCGAAATGCCGCAGCTTGTGGCAGCCCTTCACTCCTTCGTTGGCCTTGCCGCCGTCTTCATCGGTTTCAACGCCCATATCGAGGAAGCGCATGTCGCCTCGCTCGATGAGGCGGCGCGCTCGCTGCTGACAGGCTTTTCCGCCATCCTCGCCCATAAGACGCCTGTCGAACTGGCGATCATGAAGGTCGAGGTCTTCCTCGGCGTCTTCATCGGCGCGGTCACCTTCACCGGCTCCGTCGTCGCCTTCGGCAAGCTTGCCGGCAAGGTGGACGGCAAGGCGAAGAAACTGCCGGGTGGACATGTTCTTAATGCGGGCGCCGCGATCCTGTCGCTCGTGCTGCTCATCATGTATTGCAACGGCGCGGGCGCATGGTCGCTGGTGCTGATGACGCTGCTGGCCTTCTTCATCGGTTACCACCTGATCATGGGCATCGGCGGTGCCGACATGCCTGTCGTCGTCTCGATGCTGAACAGCTATTCCGGCTGGGCGGCAGCAGCCATCGGCTTCACGCTCGGCAACGATCTGCTGATCGTCACCGGTGCGCTGGTCGGCTCTTCGGGTGCAATTCTGTCCTACATCATGTGCAAGGCCATGAACCGCTCCTTCGTCTCGGTCATCCTCGGCGGCTTCGGCGGCACGACGGGTCCGGCGATGGAAATCGAGGGCGAGCAGGTCGCCATCGACGCCGAAGGTGTCGCAGCGGCATTGAACGATGCCGACAGCGTCATCATCGTGCCCGGTTACGGCATGGCGGTAGCGCAGGCGCAAAGCGCGGTCTCCGAACTCACCCGCAAGCTGCGCGCCGACGGCAAGACCGTACGCTTCGCCATCCACCCGGTGGCGGGCCGCCTTCCCGGTCACATGAACGTGCTGCTCGCCGAAGCCAAGGTGCCTTATGACATCGTGCTGGAAATGGACGAGATCAATGACGATTTCCCCAATACCGACGTCGTCATCGTCATCGGCTCCAACGACATCGTCAATCCGGCAGCGCAGGACGATCCAAACTCACCCATCGCCGGCATGCCGGTTCTGGAAGTGTGGAAGTCCAAACTGGTCATCGTCTCCAAGCGTGGCCAGGGCACGGGTTACTCCGGTATCGAGAACCCGCTGTTCTACAAGGACAATACGCGGATGTTCTACGGCGATGCGAAGAAGTCGATCAACGACCTTCTGCCGCTGATCAAGTAAATGAAAAGGGCGTTTCCGGGAGACCGGAAACGCCCTTTGAATTTCTGAGAAACGACGATACGTTTCGTCCGTCATGCCGGACTTGATCCGGCATCCAGCCACGGCGCGTCTGCGCCGTGAAAAGAGTCTTACGCGCTCAAAGCACCCGGTAACGCCGGTTGAAATACATCAGCGCCTCATCGCCCGCATTAATCTTCATACCGACAACATCGCAGATGAGGATATCGTGCGTGCCGCCGTCATGGGCTTCGCGGATGCGGCAGTCGAAAGAGACGAGCGCGTCTTCCAGAACGGGTGCGCCGGTTTCAAGCACGCCCCAGCTGCCGGCAGCAAAACGTTCATCGGCGGGTGTCTTGCCACCAAAAAGCGTGCTCAGCACCTCGTGATGCGCGGCGAGCGTGTTGACGCAGATGACACCGTTTGTCTTCACCACCTTATAGGCTGAGGCATTGCGGTTGAGGCAGACGAGAAGCGTGGGCGGATTGTCGGAGACGCTGCAAACGGCGGTTGCTGCAAAGCCCGCACGACCAGCGGCACCATTGGTAGTGACGATGTTGACCGCCGCACCGAGCCGCGCCATGGCGTTTCTGTATTCGAGGCTGCGTTGCTCTGCAGTCTTCGTCTCCATTTCCGCTTCCTTTTCAAGAGACATCATCTGCATCTAACCCATCCTTCCTTAACAGGCCATCAAGCCAGCACACAGGTGTCTTCAAAGCCAAGCCGCGGCAGCCGGCCGAAGAGCTTCGACGGATCACCATGACCGAGATTGATCAGGAAATTGGATTTCCACGTCGTGCCGGCGAAAAACGCCGCATCCACCTTGCCCTTGTCGAAACCGGACATGGCCCCGGTATCCAGCCCCAAAGCCCGGGCCGCGAGAATGAGATAACCCGCCTGCAGGGTGCCATTGCGGAAAGCCGTTTCCTCGGCGACAGCAGGGCTGGACGTGAACCACGAACGGGCATCCGCATGCGGAAACAGCATCGGCAGTTTCTCGTAAAATTCACTATCGATGGCGGCGATGACGGTCACGGGTGCCGCCATGGTCTTTTCAAGATTGCCGGAAGACAGCGCCGGCCGAAGCTTTTCCTTCGCTTCCGGGCTGCGCACGAACACGAAACGACCCGGTGAGCAATTGGCCGAAGTCGGCCCCATCTTCGTCAGATCGTACAGCGCGCCTAGCGTCTCGTCGCTGACCGGCTTGTCTGTCCAGCCATTGTGGGTGCGTGCTTCGGTGAAGAGCGTTGCAAGTGCCTTGTCGTCGAGTGCTGTCGTCATTGTCCTAAAAAATCCCGTCAGAATGTTCGTGTTGCCGGTAGCAGAAACTGCAAAAGTCGTGCGTTGAAAAGGTCAGGTTCGGTAATATTGACCGCATGCGCCCCGAAATCGAGAAGGCAGAGTTCGCCCTGCGGCAAACCCTCAACGAGACGCAGGGAGCGGGTATAGGGCACCAGAAGATCGTCTTTCGTGCCCACCACCAGAACCGGATTGCCGACATCGCCAAGTCGACGGTCGACATCAAAAGCCCGAAGCGCCGCAATACGCCGCAGCACATTCGCCCTGCCCTGAAAATGCGCGACGCCATGCACGTCGTCGCGGGCCAGCCGTTCCTGATGTTCCGACATCCAGGCGGCCGGATAAAGAAACAGCGGCTGGGCTTTGACGAATGCCTCGACACCGGATTTCTCCAGAAGCTCGATCCGCACATCAAAGCAGCGCCCGGAATGCGGATCGGCCTTGCTCCACGCATTGATGAGAACCAGCCGGTCGATGATGCCGGGCCTGCGCAGCGCGATATCGAGACCGATCAGTCCGCCAAGCGCATGGCCCATGAAGTGGAATTTTTCGAGGTCCAGTGCAGAGACAATCTCCAGCACGTCATCCGCCATCGCCGATATGCCGCCCTCTGCCGGCACCTCGCCGCCGGTCCTGCCGGTTCCGCGATGGTCGTAGGTGACGATCCGGAAATGATCGGCAAGGGCTTCGATCTGCGGTGCCCAATAGGCGCCCGATCCGCCCAGTCCCGATGACAGCAGGATGGTGGGCGCTTCAGGGTCGGTGCGGCCATGAACCTCGAAATGCATCATCGTGCCGCTTCGCCTTATTTGCCGATATGGGCGACGGTGGCGATTTCCACCAGCGCGTCGGGCTTCACAAGGCCGCACTGAATGCAATACCGCGCCGGCTTGTCGCCGGGGAAATATTCGGCATAGACCGTGTTGACGGCCTGGTAGTTCGCCCAGTCGGTGATGAAGATATGGTTCATCGTCACATCCTCCATCGTGCCGCCGGCGGTTTCGATGACGGACTTGATGGTTTCGAGAACATGGCGGGTCTGCGCACTGGCATCGCCCACATGCACGACATTATTGTCCTTGTCGAAGGGCAGCGTGCCCGAAACGTAGACCACGCCATCGGCAAGGGTTCCCGGCGAAAAGGGAGCGATGGGTTTACTGGTACCGGCAGGCACGATAATCTTTTTCGGCATTTCGTTCTCCTCTTTGTGGTTGGATATCAAGCGCTGACGGGCGCGGCCTGCGAGATGACACCGCAGAAATCATTGACGGTGGCGACCCAGCCGAAAAATTTCTCGACATTGTAGAGCGTCGCCTGCTGGATATAGTCCGGACCCAGATGATGGGTGGCGTCCTCCAGCATCACCCCGAAATATTCGAGATGGAAGGCATCGCGCAGCGAGCTTTCCACGCAGACATTGGTGGCGATGCCGACAAAGACCAGATTGCGGATGCCGCGGGCGCGCAAAACGCTGTCCATATTGGTGTTGAAGAAACCGCTGTAACGCGTCTTCGGCACCAGAATATCGCCGGGCTGCGGCTGCAACTCGTCGACGATGGCATAATCCCACGTGCCCTTGGCCAAAAGCTGGCCCTGCAGTTCCGGCCTCTTGCGCATGGTCTTCAGGGCGTTGGACTTGTGCCAGTTGGGTGAACCCGGCCCGCCCGCCTCAACATAATCCTTGTCCCAGCCATTCTGGAAATAAATGACCTGAACACCTGCTGCGCGCGCCGCATCCAGCGTCTTCTTGATGTTGGCGATGGTGCCCTTGGCCCCTGATATATCGAACCCGGCCAGATCGACATAACCGCCCTCTGTCGAATAGGCGTTCTGCATGTCGACCACGACAACGGCGGTCTCGCTGGGTTTCAGGGTAATCGGCTCCGGCCTTGCGGGAAGCGTCACACTTTCCGAACGGCTTTCCGGTCCCTTGTAGCCCGCCACGACGGCTTCGCTCATTCCGCAGCCTCCAGTCCGGCCTGAACATGCGCGCGGCTCTTCATCAGCGGCTGCACATATTTGCCGAATTTTTCAACGCCTTCGAGGAAGTCGTCGAAGGTCAGCATCACGCCGCCCGTTCCCGGCACTTCGCTCATTTCATCCAGCATGGCCGCCACTTCCTCATAGGAACCGATCAACGTTCCCATGTTGATGTTGACCGCCGAGACCGGGTTGGACATGTGCCGCACATTGGTATCGGAGCCGGATTTGGTGTCGACGGCGCTTTGCAGGCCGAGCCACTTGATGGCATCCTCATCCGCACCCGCCTTGTAGTGCTCCCACTTCGCCCAGGCATCTTCGGATTTTTCCTCGGCAAGCACCATCGTCAGCACGACGGATTTGACCTCGCGGCCGGACTTTTCCGTTGCCGCCAAAAGCCGCTCGTTGGTGGGCGCGAAGGCCTTCGGCGTATTGACGCCGACACCGAAGCAAAAGCTGTAATCGGCGAACTTGGCCGAGAACGCCATGCCGGAATTGGAAGAGCCGGCGCAGATGAGCTTAACATCGCCCTGCGGCACCGGCTTCATGCGGCAATCTTCCATCTTGAAGAACTTGCCGTTGAAATCCGATTGCCCGTCCGTCAGCAACTCTTTCAGAACGGTGGTGTATTCGCCGAGATATTCGTAACGATCACCGAAATAATCATCGCCCGGCCAGAGCCCCATCTGGCTATATTCCGGCCGCTGCCAGCCGGTAATCAGGTTGATGCCGAAACGGCCGCCAGAAATGGAGTCGATCGTCGTCGCCATGCGGGCAACAATGGCCGGCGGCATGACCAGCGTGGCGGCCGTGCCGAAAAGCTTGATCTTGGAGGTGACGGCGGCAAGGCCTGCCATCAGCGTGAAGGATTCCAGATTATAGTCCCAGAATTCGGTCTTGCCGCCAAAGCCGCGCAGCTTGATCATCGACAGCGCAAAGTCGAAACCATATTGCTCCGCCTTCAGCGTGATTGCCTTGTTCAAGTCGAAGCTCGGCTTGTATTGCGGCGCGTTTTCAGAAAGAAGCCACCCATTGTTCCCGATCGGGATAAAAACACCAACTTCCATTTTGCTGTTCCCTTTTTACGTCAGGTGTCTCCTGACTTGACAAAAGAGTAGCAGGTTCCGTGCCAGACCAAATAAAATAATTTTATCAAATGGATAAAATTTTGAGGCGGACGGAGCCTTGACCAAAAGATAAAAAATTTATCATTTGGTCAAAATATTTGCCTGTTTATTCGGCAGAAGTGAATGCAAGAGTCGTATGATTGGAAGTTGTAGAAATGGTCCTGAAAGTGCGGTGAGGCGCGCTTCACACTCCTCGTCATCCTCGGGCTTGTCCCGAGGATCTATCCACGTCAAATAAAATCAATCGGTTGTAGATCCTCGGGACAAGCCCGAGGATGACGGCGTTGGGTTTTCGAAATAGCGATCAATCTTGGATAGCTCTTCAAGAGCTATGCCAAAACCTCAACCCAGCCGCTGCTGCGCATAGGCATGTACGGCCCGGAACGCAGCCTCGGCACCCGCGACAACCCGCTCTTCCTCTTCAACCGTCAGCGCAATTTCATCAAGCGCGGCGGTGAAGGTGCGCCAGTGCAGGCCGCGTCCTTCCGGTGCGCCGGCCAGATGGCGCGCGCCGAATTCTTCCGTCAGGCCAAGCTTGGCCGCATCTTTCAGCAGGAAAGCCGCACCGAGATTGGAGCCTTCGACCACATAAAGCCAGCCCATCGCCTCCGGCAGATCGAACGGCGTTTCGCCGGTGAAACGCGCGGCCTTGGCTTCCGGAATAGCAAGATCGAGATCGGCAAGGTCCTGCTCGATCATGGCGAGACGGCGGCGGCCTTTGAGATCGGGAAGCAGGCCATCAAGCGTGGCATTGGAAAAGAAAACGTCGAGGTCGCGATGGAAAAGATATTGGGTTTCGACGAATTTGCCGAAGTTTTCCCGGCTCTCGAACGGCTTGGATGCCATGATGAAGGTATCGAGATCGCCATGGGCGCCACGCGTCGCCGCCTTCAGGCGCTTGACGCGGCTCTGTTCAATCTCTGCTACAGGCGCTGTCCGCTCCGCAATGGTCATGGTGATGGTCCCTTTATCCCTATATTCAGACTGCCTGATAAAAATCTTTACTCCAACAGTCAAATTTTATTTTCGCATTTTTTCGTGACCCCTGGCAGAGAAAACCTGCGGGCAAAAGTGGCAGCAAACGGCATCCGCGCCAATCATCGGCAATGGCCCCATCCTCGACCACAAACAGACAAGGCACCCGCCGCGTCGAAAAGCGAATTCTTCCCCCCGGACCCGAACGTTACAAATCACGTTACAACTACTGCTTTACAACTAACATGTCAGTATGCCATCAATCTGCGGTCACCTTGGAGGAGCATCTTAATTGACCCAGAAATTCGGCCTTTCAGCAGCCCTGACGACACCGTTCAAAGCGGATGGAAACGTCGATATCGATGCGATGATCGCGCATGCCCGCCGCTGCCTTGCAAATGGCTGCGACAGCGTGACACTGTTCGGCACCACTGGAGAGGGGTGCTCGGTCGGCAGCCGTGAACGGCAGATCATTCTTTCCCGTTTCATTGAAGCCGGCATTGAACCCTCCCGCCTCGTCACCGGCGTTCTGGTGGATTCCATCGAGGATGCGGCCGAACAATCGGCGGAAGCGTTGAGCGCGGGCGCTCGCAATATTCTTCTCGCCCCGCCTTCCTATTTCAAGAATGTCAGCGATGACGGGCTGTTTGCCTGGTTCTCTGCCGTTTTTGCAAAAATCGGCAAGGATGCCCGTGACATTCTCGTCTACAACATTCCGTCCGTGACCATGGTGACATTGTCGGTCGAGCTGGTGGGACGGCTGAGAGAAGCCTTCCCCGGCATCGTCACCGGCGTCAAGGATTCCTCCGGCAACTGGAGCCACACCGAGCGCCTGCTGAAGGAGCACGGCGACCTCGCCATCCTGATCGGCGATGAGCGCGATCTCGCCAGGGGCGTTCGCCGCGGCGGTCAGGGCGCGATATCAGGCGTTGCCAATTTCTTGACACAGGAAGTGCGCGCCATGGCCGTTGACGGCAAGGACGACAAGCGCATCGTCGATCTTGTTGTGGAACTTCTGAAATTTCCGGTTACGCCTGCCGTCAAGGTGCTGGTATCACACACGACAGGCGAAAATATCTGGGCGGATGTGCGCGCACCGCTCGTTACGATTTCAGCTGAAGACCGGCGGCGGATCGAAGGCGCTTTCGATGCGCTGTTTCGCAAACAGGCCGCTTGAACAGGCCTTGAAAGGTTGAGCATGGACGATACCGGCGAACAGACGTTGCGGGAACGGGCGTATGAAAGCTTTACGCATCACCTTCTCTCGCGTGATGTTCGCCCGGGGCAATTCATCTCGCAACGCCGCCTCGTGGAACTGACGGGTCTGCCGCTGGGGGCGATCCGGGAGGCAATTCCGCGGCTGGAAGCGGAAGGGCTGATCAAGACCGTGCCGCAGCGGGGCTTGCAGGTCGCCCATATCGACATCAACCTTATCCGTGAGGCATTCCAGTTCCGTATCTTTCTCGAAAAGGAGGCCGTGGCGCTGTTTACCCGTTCCGCTTCCGACGAAACTATCGCCAAGCTTCTGAAACAGCATCGCGATATCGCCGAAGCGGCTGAAAATAATGGAGAATCGCCGGAGCTCGATCAGCATGCGCAACAGGTGGACTGGGGCATGCACGATGCCTTCATCGATGCGCTCGGCAATTCGATCATCTCGAATGCCTATCGCGTCAACTCCATCAAGATGCGTCTCATCAACCAGGAGCGCTTTCGCATCGCCGGCCATGTGAAGTCGGTGATGAAGGAACATCTCGCCATTCTCGAGGCCATCGAGAGGCGATCCGTCGAAGACGCCGTGGAGCGTCTGACCGCCCATATCCGCAACGCAAGGGACAGGGCGCTGGCGGTATAGGGCAATTCCGGCAGGGACTAAAGAGGATCCTGCGCCGGAATTGCATGAAAATAAGCAACAAGCCGGGGTGAGGAGAATTTCCGGCTAACTGGAGGAGAACTGACATGACGCATTCATTGCTCAACCCCACGCGTCGCGCCTTTCTGGCAGGCACGGCGGCGCTTGGCGGCGGCGCGATGCTCGGCATTCGCCCGGCATCGGCGGCGGTGAACTGGAAAAAACACGCCGGCACCACGCTTGAAGTCAACCTCGTCAAAAGCCCGCGCAGCGAAACGCTGATCAAATATCTCGGCGAATTCGAAGAGCTGACCGGCATCAAGGTCAATGCCGAAGCAACGCCGGAACAGCAGCAGCGCCAGAAGGTCGTCATCGAACTTTCTTCCGGCAAGCCGAGCTTCGATGTGGTGCATCTGAGCTATCACGTGCAGAAACGCCAGTTTGAAAAGGGCAAGTGGCTGGCCGATATCAGCGGTTTCCTGAAGGACCCGTCGCTGACCGATCCGTCGCTGGTCGAGAAGGATTTCGCCGAGGCCGGCATGCTGTTTGCCAAGGATAGCGACGGCGTGCTGCGCTCGCTGCCCTTCTCGGTGGATTACTGGATTGTCTACTGGAACAAGGACCTCTTCGAAGCCAAGGGCCTGAAATACCCCGAGACCTTCGAAGAACTGGTGACGGCGGCGGAAAAGATCACCGACCCCGCAACCAACACCTATGGTTTCGTGGCGCGTGGCCTGAAGAACGCCAACACCCCGGTCTGGACCTCGCTGATGCTGGGTTACGGCGCCAAGCCCATCAGTGCGGACGGAAAGATCGACACCGAATCCAAGGAAGCGGTGGAAGCTGCAAAACTCTATCAGCGCCTGATGACAAAAGCCGCCCCTCCCGGCGTCTCCGGCTTCAACTGGGCGGAAGCGCAGTCGGCCTTCCTGCAGGGCAAGATCGGCATGTGGTTCGATGGCGTCGGCTTTGCGCCGCCGATCGAGAATCCGGAAAAATCCCGCGTGGTCGGCAAGGTCGGTTACGGCGTCATGCCGAAGGGCCCGGCAACCCAGGCCGCCGGCACCTTCGGCGATGGTCTAGGCGTCGTCGAAGCCAGCAGCAAGAAGGAAGCCGCCTATCTCTTCTGCCAATGGGCGATTTCGCATGAAATGGGCGCGCGTCTCCTGCAGGCCGGTGCGGGCGTTCCCTTCCGCCAGTCCATTCTCGAAGACCAGAAGGTGCGCGAAGGCGTGAAGATGCCGGCCGCCTGGCTGGATGCGGTCGTCGGTTCCGGCAAGGTCTCGCAGCTTGCCCTTCCCGTCATCATTCCGGTGACGGAATTCCGCGACATCTACGGGGTCGGCCTCACCAACATGATCGGCGGCGCGGACCCGGCAGCCGAGCTGAAAAAGGCGACGGAACAGTTCGCACCCGTTCTGGCGCGTAGCGAGGGATAATGGCCTCCGTGAGCATCGAAAACACCAAGACAGGCGCAAGCCGGAAAGAAGGGAGCAGGCCGGCAAGGCTTGCTCCCAACTACTGGCCCTTCGTCATACCGGCACTTGTCGTCATTCTGGCGGTGATCGTTTTTCCATGGGTCTTCACACTCTGGATGAGCGCGCATCGCTGGACGCTTGGGCAGGAGCAGAGCTTTATCGGTTTCGAGAATTATATAAGGCTCGCCAGCGATATCAGGTTCTGGGAATCGCTCTGGCACACGCTCATCTATACCGTGCTGTCGGTGGTCGCCCCGCTCATCCTCGGAACATTGGCGGCGCTGGTTTTCGATGCGCAGTTTCCGCTGCGCGGTTTTCTGCGCGGCGTCTTCGTCATGCCGATGATGGCGACCCCGGTCGCCATCGCGCTCGTCTGGACCATGATGTTCCACCCACAGCTCGGCGTTCTGAACTACCTGCTGTCCTTCATCCACATCGGCCCGCTGGAATGGATCTACAACCAGTCCACCGTCATCCCCTCGCTGGTGCTGGTGGAAACCTGGCAATGGACGCCGCTCGTCATGCTGATCGTGCTCGGCGGGTTGGCCGCAGTACCCCGCGAACCCTATGAGAGCGCCGAAATCGACGGCGCCAATGCCTGGCAGAAGTTCCGTTACCTGACGATGCCGATGATCGCGCCGTTCCTGATGATCGCCGTCATCATCCGCTCCATCGACGCCGTCAAAAGCTTCGACATCATCTATGCGATGACGCAAGGCGGACCCGGCACGGCGTCGGAAACCATCAACATCTATCTCTACAATACGGCATTCGCCTATTACGATATCGGTTACGGCTCGGCCATGGCCGTCGTCTTCTTCATCATCATCGTGGCGCTGTCCTTCGTGCTTCTGATGGTGCGCCAGCGCTCGCAATGGAACGAGATGGAGGATCGCTGATGTCCGCTAAAATCCTGAAACGCAAAAACATCGATCGCATCGGCCTGTTCTTCGTGGCGCTGGTGATGATCTCACCGGTCATCCTGTTCTTCATCTGGATGATCTCCCTGTCCTTGAAATACGAGATCGACAACGGCGCCTATCCGCCGATCCTCATTCCCGAACGTTTCGCCTGGTCGAACTATGTGAAGGTGTTCGAGGAGAATAATTTCTTCCTCTATTTCTGGAATTCGGTCCTCGTCACCGGTGCAGCCACCATTCTGGCACTGGTGATCGGCGTGCCCGCCGGTTACGGGATTGCGCGACTGAAGGCGGAAAAATCCGCTGTCGTCATCATGATCGCCCGCATGACGCCCGGCCTCTCCTTCCTCATTCCGCTGTTCCTGCTGTTCCAATGGCTGAACCTCCTGGGCACGCTCTGGCCGCAGATCATCATTCATCTTGTCGTGACCGTGCCGATCGTCGTCTGGATCATGATCGGTTATTTCGAGACCACGCCGAAGGAGCTGGAAGAAGCGGCAAGCATCGACGGCGCGTCCTCCTGGCAGGTGTTCCGGCTGGTGGCGCTGCCGATTGCCAAGCCCGGCATCGTCGTCTCCTTCATTCTGGCGGTCATCTTCTCGTGGAACAACTTCGTCTTCGGCATCGTGCTGGCCAGCCGTGAAACGCGCACCCTGCCGGTCGCGGTCTACAACATGCTGTCCTTCGAGCAGGTCAGCTGGGGACCGCTTGCCGCCGCAGCGCTCATCGTCACGCTGCCGGTGCTGCTGCTCACCATGTTCGCACAGAAACAGATCGTGGCGGGCCTGACCGCCGGCGCCGTCAAGGGCGGCTGAACCAACAATTTAAATACGGGAACCTGTACAATGGCACCGGTCAATATCCTGAACGTCCAGAAGCGCTTCGGCTCGGTCAACGTCATCCACGGCATCGATATCGATATCAAGGATGGCGAATTCGTCGTCCTCGTCGGCCCGTCCGGCTGCGGCAAGTCCACCCTGCTGCGCATGATCGCCGGGCTGGAGGAGCTGAGCGACGGCGAAATCCACATTGGCGCGCGCGAGGTCAGCCACCTGCCCGCCCGCGACCGCGATATCGCCATGGTCTTCCAGAACTACGCGCTTTATCCGCACATGACGGTGAAGGACAATATGGGCTTCGCGCTGAAGCTGAAGAAGGTCAGCGCCGAGGAAACCAAGGCCAAGGTGGACAGGGCCGCCGCCATTCTGGGGCTAGAAAAATTGCTGGACCGTTATCCACGCCAGCTTTCGGGCGGCCAGCGCCAGCGTGTCGCCATGGGCCGCGCGCTGGTGCGCGATCCGCAGGTCTTCCTGTTCGACGAGCCGCTTTCCAACCTCGACGCCAAGCTGCGCGTGCAGATGCGCGGCGAGATCAAGGCCATGCACCAGCGCATCGGCACCACCACCATTTACGTCACCCATGACCAGGTGGAAGCCATGACCATGGCCGACAAGATCGTGGTCCTGCATGACGGCGTCATCGAGCAGATCGGCGCGCCGCTCGAGCTTTACGACAATCCCGCCAATCTCTTCGTTGCCGGTTTCATCGGTTCGCCGGCCATGAATTTTATTCGCGGCCGGGTGGAGGAAGGCGTCTTCCGCACCGCAAAGGGCCTCAGCCTGCCGCTGCCCGCCAATGCCGATATCGGCAAGCTCGGCGGCCGTGACCTCGTCTACGGCGTGCGGCCGGAACATATCCGCGCCGCCGAAACCGGCATCGAAGGCCGGGTCGAACTGGTCGAAGGCACCGGCTCGGAAATCTACACCAAGCTCAATTGCAAGGGTGACGAGATCGCCTGCCTGTTCCGCGAGCGGCTCAATGTCCGCTTCGGCGACACGATCCACATTACCATCGATCCTGCAACGGTGCATCTGTTCGACAAGGATAGCGGCAAGCGTATCTGAACACGGCAGGAGCGAAGAGAATGGTGAAGGAACCGGACGGCAAGCATGTGCTCTGCGTGGGAGCCGCCGTGCTGGACACCCTGTTCCGCGTGCACGACATGCCCAAGGGCGAAGGCAAGGTCCTGCCCTACGAGATGTTGCAGATCGCCGAAGGCATGGCGTCGAGCGCCGCCTATGCCGTGCATCGCATGGGCGGCCGCGCCAGCCTCTGGGGTGCGGTGGGAGATGACGAGACCGGCGCCCGCATCCTGCGCGATCTCGCCGAAAGCGGTATCGATGTTTCAGGCATGACCCTTGCCGCCGGCGCGCGCTCGGCACTGTCGACGATCATCATCGATGACCGCGGCGAGCGGCTGATCGTGCCTTTCTATGATCATCGGCTGCACGAGAAAAAACGCTCCTGCACGCCGGAAGATATTGCTCCTTTCGACGCGGTTCTGGTGGATGTGCGCTGGCCGGAACTGGCGCTTGATGTGCTGACTGTGGCGCGTGCGCTTGGCAAACCCGCCATTCTGGATGGCGACGTTGCACCGGTCGAAACCCTTGAGAAGCTGGCCCCCGCCGCAACCCATATCGTCTTTTCCGAACCCGCCGCCGCCCGGCTGACCGGGCTTGAAACGGTGAAAGACATGCTGCCGGTGCTGCATTCCCGCTATCCGCAGACCTTCATCGCCGTCACCGCCGGTCCGCAAGGCTGCTGGTGGACCGAGGCCGGCGATCCGACGGTGCATTTCCAGACGACGATGCAGGTTAAGGCGGTGGACACGCTGGCGGCGGGCGATATCTTCCACGGCACATTTGCGCTTGCGATGGCGCAAGGCATGGAAAGCCGCGCCGCCATTCGCCTCTCCTCCGTTGCCGCCGCGCTCAAATGCACGGTCTTCGGCGGCCGCATCGGCGCACCGACGCGCGAAGAAACCGAGGAAGCCATGCGGCAATGGCTGGAGCGTGAAGGCGAAGCCGCGCTGCGCGCCTCCTGAGCGCATCCATTGCCCGCATAAAACTATTCCATTTTTGCGATGCCGTTTCCCGGCGAAGTAGTCTAACGTCAAGTCAGAGCAAAGCTTTTCGCAAGCCGCGCCTGTTCCACCTTGAGCCTGCATTCCGCAAAAGTGATCGCCCGATGCATCAGACGACCCGCCCGAGACTGCGCGATATCGGTTTCCGGCCCGGCCATTTCGAGACCGGCCCGCTCAACGCCATCACCGATGTCGAAGGGGTGGCTGTCGGACACTCCACGGTCATCGAGGGCGAGACGATCCGCACCGGCGCAACCGCGATCCTTCCCCATGGCGGCAACCTGTTTCAGGACAAGGTGCCCGCCGCCTTCGCCGTCTATAACGGCTTCGGCAAATTTGCCGGCTCCACCCAGATCGAGGAACTCGGCGAACTCGAAACACCTGTTATTCTCACGAACACGCTGGCAACGGGCCGGGCCATCGAGGCGATCAACCGCCATACGCTGGCGCAGCCGGGCAATGAAAAGGTGGTGTCGATCAACTCGGTCGTCGGCGAGACCAACGACTCCCGCCTGAACGACATCCGCGCCGGACGCCCGACCGTCGAGGAAATCTCGGCCGCGCTGAAAAACGCCGCCACAGGCCCCGTGGCCGAGGGCGGCGTTGGCGCCGGAACCGGCACGGTGGCCTTCGGCATGAAGGGCGGCATCGGCACCGCATCCCGCATCGTCACCATCGCCGGGGCGGCCTATACGCTCGGCGTGCTGGTGCAGTCTAATTATGGCGGCCATCTGCTGGTCTGCGGCCAGCCCTATGTCAGCCCTGATCATAAGGACAAGGACGGCTCCATCGTCATCGTGGTCGCCACCGACGCGCCGCTCTCCTCCCGCAACCTGAAGCGTTTGGCGGCCAGAAGCTTCGGCGGGCTGGCACGCACGGGTGCAGCACTCAGCAATGGCTCCGGTGACTATGCGCTGGCATTTTCCACCGATGAGCGGCTGCGCCGCACGCCCGCGCGCCGCAAGGCCGTCGCAGACTATCCAGAACTTTCCAACGATGCGATTTCGCCGCTCTTCGAAGCAGCGATTGAGGCGACGGAGGAGGCGATCCTCAATTCGCTCTGTGCAGCCAATACGACATCAGGCTTCAATGCCGGCACCGGCAAAGCCGCGACGCTCGAGGCCATTTCCATCGACGCCCTTAAAACCCTTCTTTCAGCCTGACTTTTCCAGACGGAGTTTTCATGACTAGCCCATCCGGTCGCATCGTTTACGTCAACGGCGAATTCCTGCCCGAAGCGGACGCCCGCCTTTCCATCTTCGACCGCGGTTTCCTGTTCGGCGACGGCATTTATGAAGTCACCTCGGTTCTGGAAGGCAAGCTGATCGACAGCGACCTGCACATGGCCCGGCTGGAACGCAGCGCCCGCGAAATCGACGTGCCGCTCCCCGTCACGACCAAGGAAATCGTCGAGGCCGAGCGCCGCCTGATTGCCGACAACAACCTCGTGGAAGGCATGATCTATCTGCAGCTGACACGAGGTGCTGAAGACCGCAACTTCCTGTTCTCCGCCGATCTGAAGCCAACGCTGGTCATGTTCACCCAGGCGAAGAAGCTGATCGGCACCCCCGTCGAGGAAGCCGGCATCGCCGTCAAATCCGTTCCTGACCAGCGCTGGGAACGCCGCGATATCAAGACAGTCTGCCTGCTGCCGCAGGTCATGGCAAAGCGCATCGCCAAGGCCGAAGGCTGTGACGAGGCGTGGATGATCGAGGATGGTTTCGTGACCGAAGGCGCGTCCTCGACCGCCTATATCGTCACCGCCGATAAGAAGATCATCACCCGCGGCAACAGCAACAAGACGCTGCCCGGCTGCACCCGTCTTGCCGCGCTGCAACTGGCCAGGGAAGCCGGCTTCACGCTGGAAGAACGCCCCTTCACGCTGGAAGAGGCGCTGAACGCCGATGAGGCCTGCCTGACCAGCGCCTCCAACTTCGTGGTTTCGGTGACGAAGATCGACGGCAAGCCAGTGGGCAACGGCAAGCCCGGCCCGCTCGTCAGCCGTCTGCGCGCGCTCTATCTGGAAAACGCCCGCCGCACCGCGATTTAAGCAAACATCAGCCTTCGAGAACCGCCCAGATGCGCTCGACTACGGGCCGGCGGTTCTCCTTCGAACGATAAAGCCTGATATCGACGGCAATATCGAAACTGTTATCGGCGGCGCGCACGAGCGCGCCGCTATCCAGTTCGTGCCGCATCAGGCTTTCCGGCACCCAGGCGACACCCCAGCCGGCCATCGCCATGGCTTTCAGCCCCACCGACATGCTGCCCTCATGCACCCGCTCGAATTGCGGCAGGCGCGCGCTTAAGAGATCGCGCAGCAGCGGCCCGAAGAACGAGGCCTTTTCATAGTCCAGATAGGCGAAGGGTTTTCGAGCGTTTTCCACCAGTGCATGCAGCGGTGAACCATCTTTGGCCGGCGCTGAAACGGGAATGATGTTTTCAGCACCCAGCACACGGAACTCGAAGGTCTGCGCATCAAGCAGCATCGGCACTTCGGGGTGGGCATAGGTCAGAAGGAAATCGCTCTGCCCGTCCACCAGCGAATTGAGATTTTCCTCCATGCTGCCGGAATCCGGCCGCAGAACCGAAAACAGCGGTCCCGCCGTCTCGTTCACCCGTTTCAGCCAGTCCGGGAAAAAGGTGAACGATAGCGTGTGCAGCGCCGTCAGCCGCACCGTTTTCGCATCCGCCCCCTCTTCCTGAAGTAGCGTGCGCCGCGCATGGTAAAGCTGCTTCAGCGTCTCCTGCGCCACCGGCACGAATTTCACGCCCGCCTCGGTCAGCCGCGACGGATAGGAGGCACGGTCGACCAGCGTCGCGCCCACCCAGGCTTCCAGCTGCTTGATGCGCCGGCTGAACGCGGATTGCGTCACATGCCGCTCATCCGCCGCCTTCGAGAAATTGAGCGTTCCGGCCAACGCCAGGAAATCCTCGAGCCATTTGACTTCCACGGCCCACACTCCCACCAAAAACACTTATCCGTTTATCCGGAAAGCGTCTTTATTAGGAGCAATGGGACGTGAATGAAACTCTTTTAAACAGCCCTTGAATATTCGATCATTCGCGCCCGACTGGAAACCAGCTCGATCCGATCATCACCCTGACGATTGAGGCAAACGCGCTTCGTCCATGGCCCGTCAATCAGCGTGAAGAGGAAACGGCCATTGCCGAGCGCCTTCAACGGCATGCTGCGGCGCGTGGGGCCGATGCCCATGGTCAGCGACGAGCCGCTGATGATAAATTCCGCTCCCTCATCCGAGCGCCACAACCCCGAAAGATCATTCGGCACGGCATGATCGCCGACCGGCAGGAAGCGGCGGGCGGCGTGGCCGGCCTCGCCGACAATGACGTCACCGTCTAGCCTGAGACGCATCGGAGAGGATGCGGAGCGGGAAGAGACCCAGCCATCGACATCTTCATAAAGCGTGTCGTCACCATCGATGAAGGTGGATGTGCTGCCCTTGATCTCCAGCCACCACGGCCCGCTTTCGGTGACATAGAGGCCTTCCGGCAGGCTGGCGGCGGGTTTGGGCAAAGGCAGGCCGGTGAGGGCCGCCATGCTTTCCAGCGCAATCTTGAAACCGTTGGTATCCTCGCGGTTCGACACCACGACAAAACCCGTGCCGTTTTCCGGATCGAGCAGGAAATAAGTCTTGTAGCCGGGATGCGAACCGCCGTGACCGACGAAGCGCCTGCCGCCGAGATGCGACCAGCGCAGGCCGAGACCATATTCGCTCATCCGCCCATCGGCGAGCGGCCGTTCAGCCGAAAGCCTGTCAAGAACACTCGCAAAACTGCCTTCACCCCGCATCAGCCCCTGCAGCCAGCGGGTCAGCGCTTCGGCGCTGCCGGCGAGACTGCCCGAAGCGGAGATATGCAGACCGGCGGCCGAAAGCTGCCAGTTGTCTTCGGCTTTCCAGTAACCCGGCACGAGGCCATCGACCGGATCGTTCCAGACATCCGGCGCCTTCAGGAACACGCCGAAGGGGCCGGCAATCCGCGTCTGCACGAAATCATCGAAACGGAAACCACGGCGCTCCAGCGCCGCTTCCACCAGACGATAACCCGTATTGGAATAGGACACCTCATTGCCGGCATCGAAATTCAGCCGCGTCAGCCGCGAGAGATAGTCGAGAAGCGGGCCGGCCTTCGTCTCGGTATAGACGGAAAGACCAAGCAGCGAGAGACATTCGCGCGTATCCGGCAAGCCGCCGCTCATATCCAGCGCCTGCCCGACCGTGACCTCGCGGAGCGGCGACTGCAGCTCCGGCAGATGCCTGCCGAGTGGGTCGTCAAGGCCGATCAGATCGGAATGGGCAAGCACCATGGCGCAGAAGGCGTGTTTGGTGACGGAGGCATAACGCACCACGCTCTGCGACGTGAAAGGCGCAAAGGTCGAAAGGCTTTCGACACCGCCCGCATGTGCGAAACGGATGCCGTTGAGATCGAAACCGATGACCGCCCCGCCCGGCTCGTTGCCCGCCCATTGCGAGACGAAGCTTTGCGAAAGGGTTGAAGCGGCGTTCCAGTCGAATTGCTGTGGCATGGTTCGGTCTCGTATCTTCGTTTTTACGCGGCTGGCCTCGACGTCACCGCTTGTTTCTTCTCCCCAAGGGGGAGAAGGTGGCCCGAAGGGTCGGATGAGGGGGCAACCTTGCCGGATTTCGGAGAGCTTGCCCCCTCATCCCGCTGCCGCGACCTTCTCCCCGGCGGGGAGAAGAAGCGAGCGGCACCCGCTCGATCTATGGCAACATGGACTTAGGCCGGCTCTTCCAGCCGGATGCTCAGGCTGCGCAGCTCTTCCGTATGCGGATGTTTGGTGCGGCCCTCGCGCAGATCGCCCGCGCTCAATTGCTCCACCATTTCCCCGTTCAGCATCACGCCAACCTGTGGGCAGAGATGTGCGATGACAGCCAGATTGTGGCTGACGAGAATATAGGTGAGGTTGCGGGCCACGCGCAGGTCCTGCAACAGGTTCAGGATTTCCGCCTGCACCGAAACATCGAGCGCCGAGGTCGGCTCATCGAGCAGCAGCACCTGCGGATCGGCGATCAGCGCGCGCGCAATCGCCACGCGCTGGCGCTGGCCGCCCGAGAGCTGGTGCGGAAAGCGGAAACGCACCGCCTGCGGCAGCGCGACGTCCGACAAAGCCTGCTGGATGCGCTTTTCGATATTGTCCATACCGTGCACCAGCGGCAATTCGCTGAGGATACGGTCGATGGTCTGGCGCGGATGCAGCGACCCGTAAGGGTCCTGAAACACCATCTGAACCTGCCGGAAGAATTCCGGCGTGCGACGCAGCGGCGCATCCTTGCCGGCAAAGGCGATGCGGCCTTCCCAGCTTTCATTGAGGCCGGCCATGGCGCGCAGGATGGTGGACTTGCCCGAGCCGCTTTCGCCGACGATGCCGAAGCTGCCGCCCTTTTCCACCGAAAAGGACACGCCCTTCACCACTTCGCGGTCGCCGAACTTGATACGGAGGTTTTCGACATCGATCATTGACTGGACCACGCTGCATCACGGTTGAGAACGGGAAGACGCTCGCGCGGATGCGTCAGCGAGGGAATGCAGTTCAGAAGACCCTGCGTGTAAGGATGTTGGGCTTTCAGAAGCTCGGAAGCCTTAAGCTCCTCCATCACCCGGCCGGAATACATCACGGCGACGCGGTCGCAGAAATGCGAAACGAGCGGCAGGTCGTGACTGATGAGAATGAGACCCATGCCGCGTTCCGACACCAGCTCCTCGATCAGCCGCAGAATTTCCGCCTGTACCGTCGCATCAAGCGCGCTGGTCGGTTCGTCAGCGATCAGGAGTTCCGGATCGGGCGCCAGCATCATGGCGATCATCACGCGCTGGCCCATGCCGCCGGAAACCTCATGCGCATAAGAGGAAGCGACCTGACGCGGATTGCGGATCTTCACCTGATCGAGCAGGGCGATTGCCGCTTCCATGGCGGCACGCTTGCTGCCGCCCTTATGAGCCCGCCATGCTTCTGCGATCTGCGCACCCATGGTCTTCACCGGGTTCAGCGAATATTTCGGGTCCTGCAGGATAAAGCCCGCACGCTTGCCGCGGATCTGTCGCATCTGCCTTTCGCTGGCGGACAGTATATCGATCCCGTCGAAAGCGAGCTTGTCGGCGCGAATATCCGCATTGGAGGGCAGAAGCTTCATCAGCGCACGCGCCGTCAGGCTCTTGCCGGAACCGGATTCGCCGACGATGCCGAGTTTTTCGGTGCCGAGCTTCATGGAGACACCACGCACCGCCTCGAAACGGCTGGTGCGGGTCTGGAACGCGATCTTCAGATTTTCGATTTCGACCAGCATGGCTCAATGTCCCTTCGGGTCGAGAACGTCGCGCAGGCCATCGCCAAGGAAGTTGAAGGCGAGCGAAACGAGGAAGATGGCGATGCCGGGAATGGTGGCGACCCACCATTGTTCGAAGATGAAGCGCTTGGCGGTGGCGATCATCGCACCCCATTCCGGCGAAGGCGGCTGCGCGCCCATGCCGAGGAAGCCGAGGCTGGCGGCGGTGATGATGATTGAGCTCATGTCGAGCGTGATGCGGACGATAAGGCTCAGCACGCAGAGCGGCGCGATGTGACGCGCAATGATGCGCCAGGCGGAAGCGCCGGTCAGGCGGTAGGCCGCAACGAAATCGCTGCCGCGCACCGTCATGGTTTCGGCGCGAGCAAGACGTGCATAGGGCGGCCATGCGGTAAGCGCGATGGCGAGAACGGCGCTTTCAACGCCGGGCTTCAGTGCCGCAACAAAGGCGAGCGCGAGGATGAGGCGCGGAAAGGCCAGGAACACATCCGTCACCCGCATCAGCACCGTATCGACAATGCCGCCGAAATAACCGGCGATGCAGCCGATGGCGAGACCGATCGGTGCGACGAGAACGACGACGGCGATGACCATGCCGAGCGTGACGCGGCCGCCGTAAAGAATGCGCGAGAGAATATCGCGTCCCAGCTCATCCGTGCCGAACCAGTGCGTGGCATCCGGAAACGCAAGGCGGTTGCCGAGGTTCTGCGCCGCCGGATCGTAAGGCGCGATGAACGGCGCCAGCAGCGACAGCGCGATGAAGAGGACGATGATGGTCAGGCCGATCACCGCCAGCGGGTTGGACTTGAGGTTGAGCCAGATGCGGTACCGGTTTCCCCAGGCAGCCTGTGTGCGGGAGTGCGGCGTCTCATCCAGCGCCCAGTTTCTGAAATTAGCTAACATCATCGAACGCGAGGATCCATAACTCTGTAAAGCACGTCTGCGAGCAGGTTGAGGGCGACATAGATGAAGCCGATCAACAGGGTTGCTCCGACGACCGGGTTCATGTCCGCGTTCATGAGCGAGACGGTGAGGTATTGGCCAAGGCCCGGCCAGCTGAAGACGGTTTCCGTCACCACGGCACCTTCGAGAAGCCCGGCATAGGTGAGTGCGAGAACCGTGACGAGCTGAACGGCGACCGTCGGGAAGGCGTGCCCCCAGATGACGGTCATGGCCGAAAGCCCCTTGGCGCGGGCGGTGATGACATATTCACCCTTCAGCGCATCGATCATGAAGGCGCGCGTCATGCGGGTGATATAGGCCATGCTGAAATAGGCGAGGATGCAGACTGGCTGCACCATATGGGCGATGGCGTCGTAAAAGGCGTCCCAATCGCCGGCAAGCAGCGTGTCGACCGTCATCAGGCCGGTAATCTGCGTGATCATGCCGTCATAGATGATGTCCTGACGCCCCGGTCCGGGTGCGACGCCAAGCGTGGCGTAAAAGACGAGCAGCGAAATCAGCGCCAGCATGAAGACCGGCACGGAGTGACCGGCAAGGCAGACGACGCGGATGACCTGGTCGGTCAGCTTGCCCTGCTTCACGGCGGCCCAGACACCGAGCGGAATGCCGATCAGCGCTGCAAGGATGAGGGCTGCGGTGGCAAGTTCGAAGGTGGCGGGGAAGACGCGCTTGATATCGATCCAGACCGGATTGCGGGTCAGGATCGAATTGCCGAAATCGCCATGCAGAACCTGCGAGACATAATGGAAGAACTGCACGACCAGCGGCTGGTCAAGACCCATTTCGGCCCGCACCCGCACGATGACGTCTTCGGGCGCATTGTCGCCGACCGCCGCGATGACGGGATCGACGGGCATGACGCGCCCGATCATGAAGGTGATGACCATCAAACCGAACAGCGTCAGAATGACGCTGCCCAGTATCGACGATATGCTTTTAACGCGCTTGTTCAATGTCACGCTTTCTTCGCATCGTGGTAGGAATTGCCCTCGGAGAGAACGCCGAGTTCGAAGCCGGAAACGCCCTTGCGGAAGGCCGCCGTCTTCGTGGTCTGGAACATGAACACGAAGGGGCTGTTTTCCATGTGCTCGCGCTGCAGGGCTTCGTAAAGCTCCACGCGCTTTGCCGGGTCCTTCTCGTCACGGGCGGCTTCCGCCTTGGCGGCGAAATCGTCGTTCTTGAAACGCGAACGCCACAGGAAGGGCTTGGACTTGGCGTCGTCGCCATTGTCCTTGTTGATGTTGAAGACATCGGCATTGGAATGCGGATCGAAATAATCCGTGCCCCATGCGGACAGCGCCATCTGGTGTTCGCGGGCGCGCATCTTGGTCAGGACCTGACGGTTCTCGGCCGACTGCAGGCGCACCTTGATGCCGATATCGGCAAGGTTTGCCTGAATGGCCTGCGCCAGATCCGGATAGGGCTGTGCGGAATAGTGGTCCATGCTGATTTCGAAACCGTCGGCAAGGCCGGCCTCGGCCATCAGCGCCTTGGCCTTTTCGACATCGCGCTGGTACGGAATGTCGTTGACGGCGCCCGGGAAGCCTTCCGGCTCGAAGCTCTGGTGCACTTCGTGCGTCAACGGCACGATGTTTTCCTGCATGCCCTTATAGTCCAGCGCCCACTTGATCGCCTGCCAGACCTGCGGCTTGGCGAGGTTCTCATTGCCCTGGTTGAGCGAGATCAGAACCAGCGAAGCGATGCTCTTGCGCTCCAGCTCGATGTTCTCGTCGTTCTTGACGGTACGCAGCTGTTCCGAGGTGAGGTCGCGGGCAATGTCGATATCGCCCTTCTGCAGCATCAGGAGCTGCGAAGACGGATCGGTGACGTGGCGCAGCACGATGCGCTTGATATTGCCCTTGTAAGGACCGTTCGGATTGACGGTGAGCGCGACGCTTTCGCTCGGCTTCCAGGCCTGCAGAACGAAATCGCCCGAACCGGCGCTGTTCTTCTGCAGCCAGCCATTGCCGAGGTCTTCGCCGGAAGCATTGGCGAGAACCGCCTTCTTTTCAACGATGGCGCCGATATTGGCGGAGAGGCAATACAGCAGGAAGGAGATGGCGGTCGGCTTTGCCGTCGTCAGCTTCACCGTCTTGTCGTCGGCGGCAACGATGGTCGTTTCGGCATTCTCAGGCGTGAAGCCGAACTGGCTGATGATGAAGGCCGGGCTCTTGTTCATCTTGATGGCGCGCTGCAGCGAGAAGGCAACGTCTTCCGCGGTCACTTTCGCACCGCTGGAGAAGGTCGCTTCGTCACCGATCACAAAGGTGAAGACCTTGCTGTCCGCATCGGCTTCCCAGGATTTCGCGATGACCGGATCAACCTTGGTGGAATCCTCACGGTTGGCGCGCACCAGCTTCTGATACATGTTGGAGATGATTTCACCGCCGACGGCTTCGAAACCTTCATGCGGGTCAAGGCTCGTCATATTGTCCAGCTGCTGGGCGACAACCAGAATATCCTTGGGCGTCGCGGCAAAGGCCGGAATGCGCGCATAGGACAGGAACGGAACGGCAGCGCCGGCAATCAGCAGGTTGCGTCTTGAAATCATCGAAAATCCCCTTTCGGACCTTATTTTTCGGAAACGGTGTGGGTTTGCCCCAATCCAGTCATTTTTTTTATGTTTTCCCGCGATTACCACGAGCAAACGAGGCCCGACCAATTCCAAATTTGGCAGAGCCTATGCATGGATTGCATTTGCTCCCGCCTTGACCTTTCCTCTACCAATTCCCAAAACTCCCCCGATGGCGCGCCCGCGCCGACCCATTTCCGAAGGTGAATGACCATGACCGATGAAAAAACCGTCCCCGTCTTCGACGGCCACAACGACGTGCTTCTGCGGTTATGGCGATCGGGCAACGCTTCTCCCGAAACGCTTCTCATCGAAGGGGATACGGTCGGCCACATCGACCTGCCGCGCGCCAGGAAGGGCGGGCTGGCCGGCGGCCTCTGCGCCATTTACGTGCCGTCGCCGAGCATGGAGAAAGATGCGAACGGTGATTTTTCGACACCGTCAGAAGCCGACGCGCTGAAGGCGACGCTCGCCATGGCCGGCCTGCTGTTCCGCGCCGAGAAACAGTCCGCCGGCGCGCTCAAGGTTTGCCGCACTGCCGCCGATATCCGCAGCGCCATGGCAGAGGGCGCTTTTGCCTCGGTTTTCCATATCGAGGGCGCGGAAGCGATCGGCGCTGATCTTGATGCGCTGCACGTGCTCTACGAGGCGGGCCTTCGCACGCTCGGACCGGTCTGGAGCCGCCCGAACATCTTCGCTTATGGCGTTCCCTTCCGTTTCCCCTCGACACCGGATATCGGCCCCGGCCTCACCGATGCCGGCAAGCGGCTGGTGAAGACCTGCAACGAACTCAAGATCATGGTCGACCTGTCGCACATGAATGAGCAGGGTTTCTGGGACATCGCCAAGATATCAGACGCGCCGCTGGTGGCGTCGCATTCCAACGCCTATGCAATCTGCAACCACAGCCGCAACCTGACGGACCGCCAGCTGGACGCTATCCGCGACACGGGCGGTCTTGCCGGCATCAATTTCGGCGTTTTGTTCCTGCGCCAGGACGGCGTGAAGAACCCCAATACCGATCTTGGCGAACTTGTCCGCCACGTTGACTATATCGTCAACCGCATCGGCATCGATCACGTAGCGCTCGGTTCGGATTTCGACGGCACCACCATTCCCGCCGCCATGAAGGATGCGGGCGATCTGCAATTGTTGGTCGAAGCCCTGCGCAAGGGCGGTTATGACGACGAGGCGCTTGCCAAGATCTGCCACGGCAACTGGGTCCGCGTACTGGAAAAGACCTGGGGCGCGTAAGGCTCAGCATAAAATCCATCTCCGGCGCACAGCGCCGGAGATATGAAGCGGCAGGCCCTTAAGCCTTTGCCGCTTTTTTCTTGCCGCTCGCACGGAACGCCAGAAGCCCGGCAACGACACCGATCATCGCCCATTTCATCGGCAATACATCCGCCGTCTCGCTGCGGATCGGCAACACAGTCACTGTGCCCGGACGGGATTCATAACCCATCTGCCCTTTTGCCTTGGCCTCGGCAATCTGCTGCGGCGAAACGACCCATTCGGCACCGCGCATCTTGTCGACTGCCATGTATCCGCCGCCCGCCGCGAGGGCGACGACGAGCGAAAGCGCTATTCTTGTGGGCGTGTTCATCTGCATCTCCTTCAATCAAAAGGAGCGTGTAATGGCATCAAACGCAACCACCAAGCAACCGCAGCGGTCAATTTTGTGTCTTTCGGAACAATCCGGCAAATCATGCATTTCATAGTTGCATTTTTGCCCTTGAAATTGGCGAAATTCACCAAGGAGCGGGCCAAACTCTACATCGACACTTCATGCTTTTCTGCTAATCACATTTCCTCAACCGAAACGAATTAGCGACACATTCCTGTGGTTCGCCAAGCTTGGGAACGGGCGCTGGATAAAGCAAATGGCAGACAAGAGCGAAATCACACAAACCGATGTCGCGGAATCCGCGGTTGAAAGCTTTCTTGCCCGAAACCGCCCCTATCTGACCGCGATCGCCATCACGCTCGTCTTCGTGATGATGACCTTCGCCATCTATCACCTGACCTCCGAAGTGCGTTATGACGACGTCATCGACGCACTGACGCAGACCTCCGCCTCTGCGGTTCTGCTTGCCATTTTCTTCACGGCGCTCAGCTTTCTGGCGCTGATATTCTACGACGCCAACGCGATCGAATATATCGGCCGCAAGCTGCCGTTTCCGCCCATGGCGGCGACTGCTTTTGCCGCTTATGCCATTGGCAACACTGCCGGTTTCGGCCCCTTGAGCGGTGGCGCGATCCGCTTTCGCGCCTATTCCCGGATGGGCCTGTCGCCCGGTGAAATCGCCCGCGTCATCGCCTTTGTCACGTTATCCTTCGGGCTTGGGCTGCTTTCGGTCAGCGCCATCTCCACCTTCATCGTCGCACCACGCATCGCCGCCATCATCGGCGTCGACGCCCTGATCCTCAGGGGGGCGGCGCTCGCCGTCATCGCGGTGCTTGTCGTTGCGGCCTATGTCGGACGCAACGGCCACACGATCAAGCTTGGCGCATGGCGTCTGCGCCTCCCGGACAGCCGCACATCGTCGCGCCAGTTCCTCGTCTCGGCTTTCGATATCGCCGCCTCCGCCTCCGTGCTTTATGTGCTGTTGCCCGACACCCATCTCGGCTGGCCGACATTCTTTGCGATCTATGCCACCGCCGTCGGCCTCGGCGTCCTCAGCCATGTGCCGGCCGGTCTCGGCGTCTTTGAAACAGTGATGGTCGCGGGGCTTGGCAACGCCATCAGCGTCGACCAGCTGCTCGGAAGCCTTGTGCTTTATCGCGTGATCTATCACGTCCTGCCGCTGGTGGTCGCCATTCTGGTGATGCTCATCTCGGAGATGAAGCAGTTCGCCGCAAAGCCTGTTGTCTCCGATATCAGCCAGCTTGCCGTGCGCCTTGCCCCGCCGCTGCTGTCGACCTTCGCCATGATCCTCGGCACCATGCTGATCTTTTCGAGCGTGACGCCAACGCCGGACAGCAACCTGGATTTCCTCTCCAATTTCGTGCCGCTGCCGATCATCGAGGCGGCGCATTTTCTCACCAGCATCCTCGGCCTCGTGCTCGTCGTCGCCTCGCGTGGCCTCGGGCAGCGGCTGGACGGCGCCTGGTGGATCGCCCTCGTCGCCGCCTCGCTGGCGCTGGTTCTTTCGCTCCTCAAGGCCATCGCCGTCTTTGAAGCCGCGATCCTCGGCGTCTTCATCATCGCACTCGCCGCCAATATGCGCAGCTTCAACCGCCATGCTTCCCTGGTCAAACAGGCGCTGGGGCCAAGCTGGCTCGCCGCCATGGCCGTCATCGTCGCCGGCGCGGCAACCATTCTGCTCTTTGTCTATCGCGATACGGATTACAGCCAGACCTTGTGGTGGCAGTTCGAATTCTCCGAAGAAGCACCGCGCGGTTTGCGCGCCCTTCTCGGTCTCGTGCTCGCCTCATCCACCATCGCCATCTTCAGCCTCATGCGGCCGGTGGCCTACAGGCCGGATGCGATCGAGGCCGAAGACGTGGTAAACGCAACCGGTATCGTCATGAAACAGGACGCCGCCGACGCCAACCTCGTGCGCATGGGCGACAAACACGTGATGTTCTCCGAGAGCGGCAACGCCTTCATCATGTACGGCATTCAGGGCCGTTCCTGGATCGCCTTTGCCGATCCGGTTGGCGACGAGGAGGATTTCCCCGATCTCGTCTGGCAATTCGTGGAAGCCGCCCGTTCGGCCGGCGCACGCGCCGCCTTTTACCAGATTTCACCTTTCCTGCTCTCCCATTGCGCCGATGCCGGCCTGCGCGCTTTCAAGCTCGGCGAACTGGCGCTCGTCGATCTCACCGCATTCGAACTGAAGGGCGGCAAGCTCGCCACCCTTCGCCAGTCCCTGAGCCGCGGCGCACGCGACGGGCTGACCTTCGAGGTTGTCGAACAAGCCCAGGTGCCGGATATTCTCAATGAGTTGAAACAGGTCTCCGATGGCTGGCTTGCACACCACAACACGCGGGAAAAACGCTTTTCCCTCGGCGCCTTCGAACCGGACTACATCCTCTCCCAGCCCGTTGCCATTCTTCGGAAAGATGGAAAGATCACCGCCTTTGCCAATCTGATGGTGACGGAAACGAAAAAGGAAGCCACCGTCGATCTCATGCGATTTTCGGCGGATGCGCCGCGCGGCGCGATGGATTTCCTCTTCGTCAGTATCATGCAATATCTGCGTGAGGCGGGCTATGAGAGCTTCAATCTCGGCATGGCGCCCATGTCCGGCATGTCGAAGCGCGATGCAGCACCCGTCTGGGATCGCATTGGCAGCACGCTGTTCGAACACGGCGAACGTTTCTACAACTTCAAGGGACTTCGTGCGTTCAAGACGAAGTTCCACCCGAAATGGGAACCGCGTTACCTTGCCGTTCAGAACGGCGCAGACGCCGCACTGGCGCTGATGGACGCAACGGTTCTGATCAGCGGCGGCGTCAGAGGAGTGATCGGAAAATGAGAAAATCCACCATGATGAAGGCGGCCCTTGCCGCTTCCGCCTTGTTCGCCTCCACCTCCGTTTTTGCGCAGGACAAGCCGGCCTATGAGACCGGCATGATCCCGGCCGAGCACATCATGGTGCCCGACAGCGAAATTCTCGCCAGCGTCTTCCTTATTTCCGACGCGGACGGATGGACCAATGCCGACGAAGAGCGCGCCAAGGCGCTGGTTGCAAAGGGTGCCGCCGTGGTCGGCATCGACTTCAAGGAATATCTGAAGGCGCTCGAAGCCGATGACGACGAGTGCATCTATATGATCTCGGACATCGAGTCGCTGTCGCAGCAGATCCAGCGCACCGCCGGCACCAGCAGCTATCGCCAGCCCATTCTCACCGGCATCGGCAAGGGCGGAACGCTGGCACTGGCGATGATCGCGCAAAGCCCGGTCTCCACCATCCGCGACGCCATTGCCGTCGACCCCAAGGCAGGCCTGCCGCTTGAGAAGATACTCTGCACGCCCGCCACCAAGGACAAGGTGGATGGCGAAACGGTCTATGGCCTGACCGATGGTCCGCTGCCAGCGCCCGTCAGCGTGCTGTTCACCCCCGCTGCGGATCAGAAGGGCCGCGACCATATCAACGCGCTCGTCAAGCTGCATCCCGATATCGATGTGACTGACGTAGATGACAAGGCGGACGAAATCCTGACACAAACCCTGTCCGACCAGATCGACGCCGCCGGCGATACCGACAACCCGCTCGGCCTGCCGATCAAGGTTCTGGAAACGAACCCTGTCATGGACACCATGGCGGTGATCTATTCCGGCGACGGCGGCTGGCGCGATCTTGACGAGGAAGTGGGCGGTGCGCTGCAGAAACAGGGCATTCCCGTGATCGGCGTCGATGCGCTGCGTTATTTCTGGAAAGAAAAGCAGCCACAGGAAGTGGCAAGCGACCTTGGCCGCATCATCGACACCTATCGCAAACAATGGAAGGTCCGCAACGTCGTATTGATCGGCTATTCCTTCGGTGCCGACATCATTCCTGCAACCTACAATCTTCTGCCGGAACGCGCGAAATCCCACGTCGTGCAGCTCTCCCTGCTGGGTTTGTCGACGGAAGTGGATTTCGAAATTTCCGTTCAGGGCTGGCTTGGCGTGGCGGGCGAAGGCAAGGGCGGCAAGACGGTGGACGACATCGCCAAGATCGATCCGACGCTGGTACAGTGCGTATACGGTACGGAGGAAGAGGATGAAGACCCCTGCCCCAGCCTGAAGGCGAAGGGTGTGGAAACGATCGCTATTGAAGGCGGTCACCATTTCGACGAAGACTATGAGGCGCTCGCAAAGCGGATTGTGACATCGCTGAAGACCCGGCTGCCTAAATAGCGTATTTTTGACCTTAGGGGGCTTCGGGAGAATTTCCGAAGCTCCGAACGTAAATTGACAGCTTCCCTCCGCAGAAACATCTTCTCCCGCAGCCTTCCGACTCCCCTGAATGACCGGCGGCAGTTCGAAACCCGTCTTCGATCGACACCCGCGCTTGCGGAATCGATTAAATTATTATTCAAAAGAACCCGGCCGGCGGCGAATGTTCATGGCGTTTCCTCAACCATGCTTCTGTTGATTGCCAACCATGGATTTTATATTTTCGGACCGGTTCAGGGAGCCGCCGCATGCCCGCCTTAAAGCGAAAGACAAAAACACCCGTCCTCGTGGAACGCATCGACCAATTCGTCGCTGGCGTCAGAGAAGCGATGAAAAGCAGCGACGCTGTGCGGAACAAGAAAATCCGCGATCTGTGGGATGCCGAAGTCCGCTACCATTTCGACAATGGCCGCACCGAAAAGACGCTCGAACTCTACATCATGAAATATCGGTATGCCCTGAAGGCCGAGTTCGGCCCAAAGAGCACACCGCTTGCCATCTGCAACATGAAAAAACTGCGCGAGCGGCTGAATACCTATATCGAGCGGGCCGACTATCCGAAAACCGGCGTGGCGACATCCATCGTCGAAAAAATCGAACGGGCGGAATTCAACACCGCAGGACGAAAGCCGACGGTTCTTCTGCGCATCGCGGATTTCATTGCAGCAATGAATGGCGTGGCCAAAAAAGAGGAAATGCAGGCCCTCTGGAATGCTGAGCTCAGCATCATGAAGGACAGGGCGCAGACGACGATCATCTCCTACATCACCAAATACCGCAATGCGATCCGCGAAGCCTTCGGCGACGAGCATCCGATGCTGAAGATCGCGACCGGCGATGCCGCGATGTATGACGACGCCCGCCGGGTCAAGATGGAAAAGATCGCCAACAAGCATGGCGCGCTGATTACATTCGAAAACTACCGGCAGGTTCTGAAGATTTGCGCCGATTGCCTGCAGTCGGCCGATCCGCTGATGATCGGCATCGGCCTGATCGGCATGACGGGACGGCGTCCCTACGAGGTCTTTACCCAGGCCGAATTTTCCCCCGCCCCTTATGGCAAGGGCGTTTCCAAATGGAGCATCCTGTTCAACGGCCAGGCCAAGACGAAACAGGGCGAAGGAACGAAATTCGGGATTACCTACGAAATCCCGGTGCTTGCCCGCTCCGCCACCATTCTGTCCGCCTATGAACGCCTGCGCGCAAGCGGGCAGGGAAAACTGTGGCACGGCATGTCGATCGATGATTTTTCATCGGAAACCCGCCTGCTGCTCCGGGACACGGTCTTTAACCTGTTTGAGGATTTCTGGCCGAGGCAAGAACTTCCCAAGCCCTATGGCCTGCGGCACCTCTATGCCGAGGTAGCCTATCACAATTTCGCACCGCCCCATGTCACCAAGAACAGTTATTTCGCCGCCATTTTGGGACACAATAACAACGACCTCGAAACCTCGTTGTCCTACATGACATACACGCTGCCCGAAGATCGCGACGACGCGCTGGCGCGCGCCAAGCGCACGAATGAGCGGACATTGCAGCAAATGGCGAGCGTTGCGCCGGTCTCAGGCAAAAAGCCCTAAGGCAGCCGCAGCCGCTCCCCCCAAAAAACTGGCACACCTTAAAACTGCACAGGAAGTGCGGCCGGCGGGGATTTCCGCCAGCCGCTTTCAGACGCCTGTTGCCTTGTGCAGTTTTTATCTGCGCGAAAATCCACGGGGTGACATCAAGAAAAATTCTCTATATCTGAATATAAATTTTCTAATTTAACAATACATAATACTTATTATGAATATAATTTTATTAAATACAGTCTCGCACAAGAAAATACTGCGATAATTCATTTATAGTATTTGTTCACGCATGGATTTCGACAACAATTTTCCCGGAGGCACATGGTGCTGCCCGCATACACGACTTATGCCCTCTACAATCGTGACCTCGGCCTGTCGCTGAAACGTGTCGCGAACGACTCCGCCGTATCGCGAGACGCCAAATATTATGCGGACAATATCGGCAAGGTTAAAAACCTCGATGAGTTTCTGAAGGACTACAAGCTCTATTCCTACGCCATGAAAGCCTATGGGCTGGAAGACATGACCTACGCCACCGCCTTCATAAAGAAGGTGCTGGAAAGCAACCTCAACGACCCGAACAGTTTCGCCAACAAGATGAAGGATACACGTTACCGCGACTTCGCGGCAGCGTTCGATTTCGGCAGTATCAAAGCGGAAAAATCGGTTCAAACCAAATCCCAGCAGGAACGGCTGGTTGCGGCCTATCACGATACGGTCAAGCAAAGAAATGAGGAACTTAAAGAGGAAACGCGTTATTACAATATCGTCATCGACAAGGTCGGCCACGTGGACGACATCTTCAAAAACACGCGGCTTAGGGATTATGTTTTCAAGTCTTTCGGCATCGACGCCGGGACCTTCAGCTACAAGCATCTCAAGGATGTTCTGACCAGCGATATCAGCAGTGCAGATAGCTACGTCAACAAGACCTACAAGCCAATGATCGCTGACTGGCAGGCAAAAACGGCCGATCTGCGCATCGAGCGTGCGAAAATCCCCTCCACCGACAAAACAGCGCTCGAAAAGAGCGATTATCTGATCAGCCAATACAACAAACGCATCACCGATGCCTACAAGCTGTTCGAAATGGCGGCGGCGTTCAACTTCCGCGACGATGGCGTCGTCGATACCGGCATGCCGGCGCAGACGGCAGCGCAGAAGCGGTTGATCAACGAAACCTACGTTCTCTCAAATCCACGCCTGACGCAGACCGGAGCCGTTCTCAACCGCGACTTCTTCGAACAGAAGATGAAGGGCATCACCGATGCCGAGCAGATGATCACCAATGTCCGCCTGAGGACGATGCTGATCGTCGCCTTCAATCTGCGCGACGACGCCGACACCGACAAGAAAATCCAGTGGGCTCTGCGCGAAAACCCTGATGATCCGCAAAGCGGGCTTCACAAGGAAAGGGACAAGGGTCTTCTCAATCTCGCCAAAGCCTTCAATTTCGGCAAGGACGGCAAGGTTGCGGCGGGAAAGACGGTCCAGACCGATGTTCAACTGAGCACGATGATGAACTTCTATTTCAGCCGTTACGACGACAGGGATGAAGTCGCCGATGAAAAGGCGATCAAGGACTACAGGCGCTATATCGGCCTGACAAAAAATCTGGAGGATTTTTTGTCGAATGCGCAGGCGGCAGTCACTATCCGCAACTTCGCGCTGAAGGCGTTCGGCATCAGTCCCGAGGAGGCCTCCACATTTAAACTGAAAAAAGTTCTTACAAGCGATCTGTCGGATCCGAAAAGCTATGTTCGCAATTTGAAAGACGACAGGTTCGTGCGACTGGCGAAAGCCTATAATTTCAATACCGAAGGCATGATCGGCTCGCCGCGCCTTGCCCAGGCAGAAAACGAGATCACCCGCATTTCGCGAAATTATCTGACGGAAGTCACCCGTTGGGACAAGGACAAGAAAGTCAGAGAGAAGGGAGAGAAGGAAGTCTCCTACTATCGCGAAAAAATGGAGACGCTCGAAACCGTCGATCAATTGCTTGCAGACCGCCGCCTGCTCGATTTCATGCTGGTCGCGGAACGCATCGACCCCAAATCGGTCACCGCCGATTATCTGAAGAAGATTTTCAAGTCCGACCTCAAAGACCCAAAAAGCTTTGCCAATACGGAAAAAGATGCCCGCTTCCGTGCGCTTGCCGGCTCGTTTAATTTCGACGCCAAGGGAAATATCGCCGCGAAAGCCGGCCAGAGCGTTCAAAATGCCCGCAGCCTCATGGAAACACGCGACAAATATGTTCGCCAGACCCTGGAGGAGCGGGTCGGCGAAGAAAATTCCGGCGTTCGCCTTGCCCTCTATTTCAAGCGGATGGCCGGCGGCATTTCCAATCCCTACGACATATTGGCCGACAATGCGCTGGCTGAATTCACCCGTACCGCTCTTGGAATTCCCGCCGAAACCGCAAATTCCAAGGTGGATGTGCAGGCAAAGATGATCGAGAAGAGGCTTAAAATAAAGGACCTGCAGAATCCCAAGGAAGTCGAAAAACTGGTCAGCCGCTTTTTGGTGATGTTTGAAGCGAACAATTCAACCTCCGACCCGCGCATGGCTCTGTTCAGCAACAACACAGGGATCAGCGGCAATACGCTTGCGACCCTGGCGCAACTCCGCAGTGGTCGCAGAGGCTAGAGTTTGTCTCCTCGGGTATGCTGGCCGCAGGTTTTACCCCACGGCCAGCATCGCGTCCGTCAAACCCGCTCGTCGCCCGATGTGCGGTAAAGCAGCGTCAACACCGTCAGCAACAAGCCTACCAGCGCGACCGAGCCGAAAATGTAGAAATTCCACTCTGGAGCCAGCCCCCGTTGCAGGACGAGGCCGCCGATCATGGGGCCGGCAATGCCGCCCAGCCGCCCGACCGCCAGCGAAAAGCCGAGACCGGTGCCGCGAATATGGACGGGATAAAGCCGTCCAACCAGAACATTGGCAAGGATCTGGGTGCCGATCGTTCCGGCACCCGCAAGCGCGACGAAGAGATAGAGCAGCGGCCCCTTGTTCACCGTCAGGGCCCAGATAGAGGCGGCGCCGATGGCAAAGAGCACGGCGACGACCACCTTGACGCTGCCCTTATCGGCAAACCGCCCGCCAATGAGGATGCCGATCGCGGCCCCGACATTGAGCATGATCGAGAAGCTGAGCGCCGAACTGATATCATAACCCATCTTGTTCATGATGGTGGGCAGCCAGTTGACCATACCGAAGGTCAGAAGCAGCGAGCAGAAGTGAATGCCCCAGGCATTCAGCGTCGAAAGCAGCCGGCCTTCCGAAAACAGCGCGCCGACACCACCCTTTTGAATTTTCGCATGCGGTACGATGCGTTGCAGACCGTAGCTGTCGCAAATGCCGTCAGCCTCCGCCTGCCGGCCTTTGCTTGCCAGCCATTCCGGCGATTCGGGCAGAAACCGCATGAACAGCGGCAGAAGAATAAGCGGCAGACCGCCGATCAGCATCAGAGGCCGCCAGCCATAGCTCTCCAGCAGAAGAATACCCATGAGGCCGGAAATGATGCCGCCGAGGAGATAGCCGAGGAAGGATAGGGAATTGGCCTGCGCCCTGCGTTTGGGCGGCGAGAATTCCAGCACCAGCGCCGTGACCGTTGGCAAAAGTGCGCCAAGCCCGAGACCGGCGAAAAAGCGCGTGATTTCGAAAGCGAGAAAATTCGGTGTCATGGCAGAGGCGATCATCATCGCCGAAAATCCGGCAAGGCTGATGAGGACGACCTTGCGGCGGCCGATACGGTCCGCCATGGTGCCGGCAAACAGCGCGCCGAGCAGCATTCCCACCAGCGTCAGCGCCGCAGCGCGACCGACCATGGCAGGATTGAGCGCCCATGCGCCCTCTTTCAGCAGCGCCGGCGCAACCGCGCCGTAAACGACCAGATCGTAGCCGTCAAACATGATCATCAGACCGCATGTCGCGATGACGCCAGCCGGGTTTTTCGTCCGCACTGAGGCGGCGCTCATATAATTCGTGGACATCTTCCTCCCTTTCACGCCTGAACGCGCTATCCGGAATGGATTGCGTCTCCCGTTCTTGGCGATAGCTCCGCGAGTGCCCGGCCTGCTCCACCCTGATATGTGTCCCGCTCCTGTCAAGACACATATCGCCGATATCACCCGTCTTCGATTAAGCATTGCATTTGCAAAAATTGCAAATGCAATATTGATCATTATCAGGTCCCACGACCCGACAGAAATGTCAGCCAGGCTTCAGTCCAGGAAACCTCGACAGTGTCGGTGTCCAGCGCAGAATACGAACGCGCTTATAGACACCGTGAATGACGAATGGATCGGCATCGCTGAAGGCAATCATATCTTCAACGCAACGGGCTTCGGCAATGACGAGTGCGGCGGATGACCCGCCGTTTTCCGCCTGCAAGGGGCCGGATGCCAGAATCCTGAACCCCAAGGGCGCGGTCTCCTCGCTGCGCAAATAGGCCTTGTGAGCGTCCATCTGCATCGTCCGCTGTTCCACGGCGGCGGGGTCGCTTTCGGCAAAACGCACATAGAGTCCTGTCTGGTTGCCGCCGCTCATCGGGCCAGCACGAAGTCGTGGTTCACCGACCAGAACCAGTCGCCGGTGAAACCCAGTTGCCCGGCCTTTTCCGCATCCTCCACCCGCTGGAAATCGGCCAGCAGGCTCTCCTTCACGCCGAACACCGCATCTGAACGGATATAGGGATCATCAGGATCGAAAATATGCGTGACGAGCGTGGTAAACCCTTCTGCCGAAACGATATAATGCAGATGCGCCGGCCGGTAGGGGTGGCGTCCCATGGCCCGCAGCAATCGCCCGACCGGGCCGTCATCCGGGATCGGATAATATTTCGGCTTCGTCGCCCGGAACCAGTAGCGCCCGTCCTCGCCGGTGACGAAAACACCCCGCAGATTGAAATCGGGCTGAATGCCCTTCTGCTGCACGTCGTAAAAACCTTCGTCATTGGCCTGCCAGACATCGATGCGCGCGCCGGCAACCGGTGCACCTTCGGTATCGAGAATACGACCGGTCACGACCATGTCCTCGCCCTTGCCATCGAGGCAGATATTGGCGCCCATCGGCATTTCCGGTGCGTCAGCCACATGGAAAGGCCCGAGAACGGTGGATTCCGACGCGCCGCTCGGCTTGCGATGATTGATCGCGTCAACCAGCATGGAAACGCCGAGGATATCGGAAAACAGGATCCACTCCTGCCGCCATTCATTGCAGATCTGGCCAACCTCGGTGAGAAAATGAATGGCCTTCATCCATTCTTCCTCGGTCGGCTCGATCTCTTTCACCGCCTCGTGCAGCTTGCGGGTAACGACCGCCATGATCTCCTTCAAGCGCGGATCGTCACAGTCGCGCATACGGGCAATCACGGTTTCAGCCGAACGCTCCTCAACGAAATAGCCGTCATCGCTGGTCATCTTCGTATCCGTCATGTCTTCCTCCCATCACTCCGGCCGCGCGCCCTCAAAGGCGCGCTGCAACAGGTCGCGGATCGCGGTTTTTTCGATTGGCCGCGGGCACCAATAGGGATTTGCCGTCGCAAGCTCGGCCATGGGGTCGAGATCGCCCAGCTGCAGCCCAAGAGCGGCGAGGCTCGATGGCGCGCCAAGTCGGGCGGCAAAATCGAAAAGCCCGGCCCCGGCCTTGCCACCGACAAGTGCGGCAAGCGGCGCGAGCAGATCCGGCACCGCCTGTTCCACATAGGCGACGGTGTGCGGCAAAAGCACCGCGTGGGTTTCCGCATGCGGCAGATCGAGACTTCCACCCAGCGTGTGGCAAAGCTTGTGATGCAGCGACATGCCGACGGCGCCTAGCACCGTGCCGCACAGCCATGCGCCATAAAGTGCCGTTTCGCGCGCCGCGATATTCTTTGGCTCGGCCTTCACACGGGCAAGCGCTTCGACCATTGCCCGCAATCCCTCGACTGCCATCAGGCTGGCGATAGGGTTGCGGTCCTGGGCATAAAGCGCCTCGGCCGCATGGGCCATGGCGTTCAGTCCGCTCGTCATGCTGATAGCCACAGGCAGCCCGAGCGTCAGTTCCGCATCGTAGATCACCACTTCAGGCAGGATTTCCGGGCCGCGCATGGTGGTCTTAACCCCATTTTCCGTCTGGCCAAGTATGGGCGTCGCCTCGGAACCGGCATAGGTGGTCGGAATGACGATCTGCGCCGCATCGGTGCGCAACGCAATGGCCTTGCCGAGACCGGTGGTCGAGCCGCCGCCCAGCGCCACGACACAATCCGCATTGGCGGCGCGGTAGTCTTCGACCGCCCTTTTCGTCACCTCAACCGGCGTGTGCATGGCGGCCTCCGAGAAGACACCGACCGCAAGACGACCGAGCCGGGCGGCCAGCACTTCCGCATCACCCTTCTGCTGTGGTGTGGAGAGCACCAGCGCCCGCGACAGGCCAAGGCGGCGGATTTCCTCCGCCACCCCCACTGAGCTGCCCACGCCGAAGACGATGCGGGCAGGAGCTGCCATGTAGACGAAGGGCTGCATGGCTCAGACCCCGTCGAGCTTGAACAGGCGGCGCGCATTGGTGCGGCCGATCTTCACCCGGTCGGCTTCCGCGATGCTCGTGGCGTTGAACCAGTCCGAGGCGTGGTCGATATTTTCAAAGGGCCAGTCGGTGGAGAACAGGATGCGGTCCGCCCCAACCTCAAGAATTGCGTCGATCAAGGTCTGGGTCCGGAAATTACCCGAGGTGGTGATGTGGAAATTCTCGTTGAAATAATCCACGAAACGGCGCTTGGCCGGATAGCGCGGCGGCAGCTTCACCCAGGCATTGCGGTGGTCGATACGCCACATCATGTAGGGCAGCCCCTCGCCCATATGACCGAGAATGATGTTGAGGCGCGGATGTTCGTCAAACAGGCCCGACGCCATGAGGCGCAGCGCGTGTACCGCCGTTTCCTGCGCAAAGGCCCATGTGGGGCCAAGCAGCCAGGGATGGCCGTCATAGATGCGCGAATCCTGCGGCAGCGGATTGCGCGGATGCAGGTAGAACGGCACGTCCAGCTTCTCGACCTCTCCCCAGAAGGGACGATATTGCGGCAGGTCGTAATAAAGCGGCGTCTGGCCATCCCCCTCCTGGCTGAAACCATTGACGAGCGCGCCGACGAAACCGAGGTCGTTGACGCAGCGCCGAAGTTCCTCGGTCGCCGCATCCGGGTCCTGCAAAGGCAGGGCGGCGAAGCCAAGGAAACGATCCGGCCGCTTGGCGCATTCTTCGGCAAGCACGTCATTGGCGCGCCGCGCAATCTCGATCGCCTTCTTTTTATCGGGAATAGCCTGCACAGCCGGCGCATTCAGCGACAGGATCATGGTTTCGATACCATGCGCATCCATCAGCTTCAGGCGCGTATCCTGAATGTCGAGCAGGCGGTGCTGCAGTTCCTTCCAGTAATCGCCGGGTACGAAACCGGCCGAATCCTGAAGTGTTTCAGGAATTGCGAAATGCTCCTCGAGAGCGACCTTGCCTTGCATGTTGTTTCCTCCGAAATCGCTGTTCATGTGCCGCCGGCCAGACGTTCCATACCGGCGGTCAATATTGGCCCTTGGGTTCCAGCCCGAGCATGCTCTGGCCGATCATGGTTCCCACGGCATCCCAGTTCATGCTGATGTGGCGGCCAACCGCATTGGCATCGCGCCAGGCCCGCTGCACGGGATTGGCAAGATCAAGCCCGACGCCGCCGGTGGAGTCGTTCAGCGCCTGCACGGCGCGTAGTGCCAGAGACACCGCAAAGGCCTGCCCACGACGGCTCAAAAGGCGGTCATCCACCGTGAATTCCGCCCGGCCTTCGATCCGGGCCTGTGCCAGCACCTGTGAACGGACAACATCGCGCAGCAGGATTTCGCAGGCGGCATCGACGCTCGCCGCCGCTTCGGCAACGCGCAGCTGAATGGTCGGGAATTCCGCCATACGGTTATTGCCACCGGCCACCGCACCGCGCGTCACCCGGCCGCCGACATGATCGACATAAGCGGCAAGCGCGCCCTTGGCCGCGCCGACGCCGGCCGCCGCAAGACAGGAAGGAATGCCGGTCAGAAGCGGCATGTTGAACAGGCCTTCCTCGGCATAATATTGCCCGCCGGGCGTCTTGCCGCTGGTGGCATCCGGAAAGGTGAGAACCCGATGTTTGGGAACGAAGACATCATCGAGAACCAGTGTCTTGGAGCCCGTGCCGGCCAGCCCCACCACATGCCAGGTATCTTCAATGACATAGTCACTGGCGGGAACGAGAAGGAACGCGGGAACCGGCCTGCCCTCACCCTGCGGCGGCAGAATGGCGGCACAGAGAGACCATTGCGCATTTTCGCAACCCGAGGCGAAGGCCCATTTGCCGCTGAGGCGATAACCGCCCTCAGCCACATCAGCCATTTTCACCGGTGCGTAGGAACCACACAGCAGCGCGTCAGGGTTTTCACCCCAGACATCGGCCTGCGCCTCTTCCGGAAACATCGCCAGCAGCCATTGATGCGCGGAAAGCAGACCGGCAACCCAGCCGGTTGACGCACAGGCGGCCGAAAGCTCGATATTGGCCTCGACCAGCTCAGCGAATTCACCGCCCTTTCCTCCGAAGGCGCTGGGTTTGACGATATCGAAATAACCGATACCACGCAGCGCCTCGATATGGCTGGCGGGCACGCGTCGCGCCTCTTCCGTCTGGCGGGCGCTCGCCCGGAAAAGATCGGCTATCTCGGCAACGCGACCCGTCAGGCGGACACGCGGGGTCGTCTGCGCCGGCTGTGGCGCATGGCTCATATCGTTCATGATTGTCTCCTTCCGGAAGTGACTTGGCCGGGAATTATCTGGCCGGAAATATCAGGCCGGCAAGCCAGCCGGACTTGCGGCGCAATATTGGGCGTTTTCGTAAAGCAGCGGCCGTGTTGTCTCGCTGACGTCAGCCGAAACCACCTGCCCGATGAACACGGTATGCGTTCCATAGGGCATCGCCGCCACCCGGCGGCAGGCGATGGCCGCATGGGCCGTGGGCAAATAAAGGACGCCGTTTTCGTGGCGCTGCCAGTCACCATTACCGAAGCGCTCCTCCGGCGACACCTTGCCGCTGAAAGCATCCGAAAGCGCGGTCTGATCCTGCGTCAGCACGTTGACGATGAAATCCGGTCGGCACAGCAGCAATTCATGCAGCAAGGTGCGGTTGTTCAAGCAAACCAGAAGAGAGGGCGGCTCCATCGAGACCGAAGTGACAGCGGTCACTGTCATGCCGTGATCACGCTGATCGCCGGAAGCACAGGCAGTAATAACCGTCACGGTTGCCGGAAAACGGCGCATCGTCGTGCGAAAAGTCTGGCCGACGCCTTCCGGTGCAAGGTTGCTCAGGCCGAACAGTGCTGATGTCATGAGATCCTCCCAAATCCTGCATTCCTATTTATTTGCGTTTGCAACATTTGTCAATGCAAATGTTTTTTGTCATTTCAGGCAACGAGACAGCCTCGCATTCCCCGGTCTTCTGGAGCGAAGCTATTGAAACGGATGAATTGTGCCGGTACAGCCGATAGGCACACATCAGCATCTGCGCAGATGGTTCTCAAACGGGGATTTGCTTCGTGTCTTATCAGTTCACCGACTCGGTACCCTACCTGCTCAACTGGGTGGGCGTTCGGCTTGGCGAGCGTTTTTCCCTGCGACTGGCCTCCTATGACATCACTCTGCCGATGTATCGCGTACTGGCGACACTGAGACAGCAGGAGAGCAAGACGCTGACCGAGCTTTCGGACATGGTGTCGGTGGAGATTTCCACGCTGTCCCGGCTGGTGGGACTGATGGTCCGGCGCAACCTCGTCAGCCGCGAGCGACCGGCCGACAATGCCCGCATCGTGCGCATCACGCTGACGGCAAAAGGCAAGGAATTGGCTGACGAACTGATGCCCATCGCCGCCATGTTCGAAAAAACCGCGATCGAGGGTCTCGATCCCAATGAGGTAAAACTTTTCAAAAGCATCCTGCGGCATATCGGCCGCAATATTGCCGGCCTCTGACACCCGCTCCCCGCTCGCCTTACGATCTTTACGTGCAATGTACTTGCAATGACCGGTTCCTATCCCTGCGAAAATCCACCGCAGCTGAAAGGAATTCCCATGTCCGACAGATCGTCATTTGCAGTCCCGGCAGCGATCATCCTCATCGCCGCCGTATCGGCCGTGCTCACCGCCTGCGCCTCGACGGTCATGAAAGGCTATATTGGCGCGCCTATCACCAGCGTTATGCTGGACTACGGACCGCCGGACAATATTTACAGCATGGGTCCTGGCCAGCAGGCTTACCAGTGGCGGAAGAACAAGACACAGGTCGTTGCCGGATCATCCAGCGGTGAAGTGCGGTCGACCCGGCATGGCGAGCGTTACGAAGTGTCGGAGACGCCGGGTTATGTCGAACGCATCAATTGTTTCTATACATTCTACACCCGCAGTTCCGGGAGCGAATGGTATGTGACGAGCTTCCGGCAGCCTTCGCTCGAATGCGAATGATGGTTTCGGGATTTCATATCCCCCGGCCCTGCCCGTTTCGCGCCATGCATTGTTTTACCGCCGCTCCCAAGCTGAAAGCGGCGGTATTCTTTTGAAATCTCCCTGGAATCAGTCATCGGATCGGTCTCAGAAACGATAGTTCAGGCCGGCCTTGATGACATGATCGGTCACATCGGTTTTTGACCGCCCGCTGGAAGTCGTCGTGCTGACATTTCCGGTGCTCACATAATTATACTCAAACTTGGCCGACAGACCGCCGCCAAAGCTCTGTTCCAGACCTGCTCCCAGCAGATAACCCTGTTTCCAGCCATCGGGACCGTTAACGCCATTCGTATCCTTGAATTTCGTCGTGGTCAGGCCGGCTGTGCCGTAAACGAGGGTGCGGTCGAGCGCGACACCGGCCTTCAGCTTGGCTGCACCCCGGAAGCGCTCTCTCAACCGGCCGTTCGGCACGCGTGCTTCATTTCCAAGATAGGAACCTTCCAGTTCCGCACCGACAACACCGGAGCCGAACTGGAAATTATAGCCGGCCTGTACACCACCCGTCAGACCCCGGCCGCTCGCCAGCGGATTGAATTTTGGGGAGGCGATGCCGCCATGGGCACCGACATAAGCCCCGCCCCAGGAAAAGGCCGGCGGATTGGCATAGTCGTATTGCTGCGCGTTATAGTTGGTAAGATCAGCCGAATAGGCACTGGTTGCCACCATGACGGCAGCCGTTACGGTGACAAGCGATTTTGCGATGAACGACATGAATGACTCCAGGTGAAACCGATGCGCCATGCTTTGACGGCTGCAGGGTTTCCGTTCGCGTTGAAGAACCGGAAACCGGCTCCCGTTGATCTCCTGTGCGGATGGGCGCAGCAGATACGGACATTTTCCCCACGAGAATTACGCCTGGATTGCATGAAACGAATTTGTTGAAAAATAATTCAGTAATTTAATATAGTTAAATGAAATTCCTTAACTGAATTGTAAGGAATTTCCCCATGCCGGCGCAGCCTGATGCCTGATATTTTTAGACAGCGGTAACAGCCTTATCTCGCAAAATTATCGATCGAATTTCCAGCCGAACGCCAAAGCCGGGGTCAAGGTCGAGGAACTGAACCCGGCCGCCATGAAGCTCCGCCGCTCTCTGGACCAGGTTGAGACCCAGACCGGCACCGGAAGAGTTCGTATTGATGCGATGGAACGGTTCAAATACCTGCTCCCGTTCCGCAACGGGTATGCCCGGCCCCTCGTCGCAGACATCTATGGTTCCCGCTGCGCCAATCCGGATGACGATTGCACCTTCGCCGCCGCCATGATCGATGGCATTGCGAATGAGGTTGACGACCGCCATCTCGATGATCGAGGTCTGAACCGTGAAGAGAGCCTTTCCTTCGCTTGGTTCGAAATCGAACTCATAACCGGCATCCATCGCAATCGGCGCAAGATCGGTCGCGATACGTTCGACGAGAACGTTCAGATCCTGCTCTTCGGCAGGCAGCTCCACCGCGCCCACCGCCTGCATTTCGAGAAGCTGATGCGCGACGCGGGTAAGCCGGTCGATATCCGCTCGCAGCTGCCGGCTCAGCGCGTCATCGGGCAAAAGATCGGCGCGAATGCGCGCAATCGCGATCGGTGTCCTCAGTTCATGGGCGGCATCGGCCAAAAAGCGGTTGCGGCGATTATAACCCTCGTCCAGTTTCGAGAGCGCAACGTTGAAGGCATCCACCAGCGGAATGATTTCATTGGGCACCTTCGAACGATCGATCCGGGCGGATCGGTTCTCGAAATTGATCGATTGTGCCTGGGCGACCGTTTCCATGAGGCCGCTCAGCGAACGGCCAACCGCACGGGGCGTCACCAGCAATGTCGCAATACCCGTCAGCAGCAGCATGGGCACGACGGCGACAAGGATGATGAAACCGACACCGGGCAGTACTGTCAGCCAGCGAATGGCACCATTGGCATCCTTTTCCAGATCCAGCTGCACATTGATCCAGAGACTGATGCCGTCATTCGGGAAGCCTTTTTCCGTCCCGGCAATGAACTGCAGCCGCCCGGCCGGTGTATCGCGGTTTTCCATGGTGGCCCGGACTGTTTCCCCCGCCTCCAGACGCGCCCTCTCGATGCTCGGGGGAAACACCGCCGCCAGGGCAGGCGCCGGGATATCCCCATATTGCAGGACGATTGCGTCGGCGTCCCGCACCACAAACCAGAGATCAGGATAGCGCTGTTTCAGCGCTTCCAGATCGGGCGTAGCCGACACCTGTGCCCGGCCCTGCCCATCCTTTGTCACGCTTTCCGCAATGATGCGGGCAGCCTCTTCATTGGCACCCTCCAGTCGCGGATCGATGATCCAGATCCAGCCGATGAGAAGGACGACGAAGAGAACGAGAAAAAAAGCCTGCAGGGCGAAAAGGCGCTTCATCAGCCCCCATCGCAGGGATCGGTTGCGCTCTGGCCTCATGTCTTTGCCCGAATGAGATAACCAATGTTGCGCACGGCTCTTATTTCCACCGTCGCTTCGGCCTGCGCCAGCTTCTTGCGAATACGCGAAATATGCGCATCAAGCGCATTGGACTCGATCTCATCGTCGAGCTTATAAACAGACTCGATCAGGCTGGACCGTGTCACGATGCGGTTCGGACGCCGCATCAGGGCTTCCAGTGCCAGATATTCCCGACGCCGCAACTCGAGGATGGAACCGGCAACGCTGACCTCATTGCTCTTCGGATCGATACTGAGATTTCCGAAGCTCGTATATTTGTCTGAAATCGAAGGGCTGCGCCTGTGAAGCGCTCTGAGGCGGGCAAGCAGTTCCTCGATTGCGAAAGGCTTGGCGAGATAATCGTCCGCCCCCGCATCCAGCCCATCGACCCGGTGATCGACGCTTCCAAGCGCCGTCAGAACCAAAATCGGCACGGAATGTTTCCGGCGGCGAAGCGACGATACGAGGCTCAGCCCCTCGCCATCGGGCAGGCGGCGATCCAGAACCAGCACATCGTAGGAGCCATCACGCGCAAGGGCATCGGCATCGCTGATGGTGCTGACATGATCGGCAAGCACATCACGCCGGCGCAGGGCTTCGAGCAGCGCACGCGCCATTTCGGGTTCATCCTCAAGAAGCAGGATTCGCAATGACTTTCCCCCAAAGATGAGCTCTTGCCATCCCCACCACTGTTCGGTGAATGTTGCAGGTAGATTGCAGGCGGCCGACCCTTCTTCTTGTACCACCCCAACCGACATAATCCGACTGGCATCGCAGGTGTTTTGGCGACACCACTTATTGCCGTACCGTGGGTCGTCCGGGCATGCGGTGATCAGCAAACGGGCGTCAGGCCTCGGGGTTTGGCCTGTATCCATGCCTGGCATAAAAGCGGTCAAGCTCACGCTGCTGCGGCACCTCACCGGTGTAGATCGCGATATAGTCCGCAATCCTTCTCATCCGCACTGCCACATCTTCCTCGACCTGCATGGAAATATAACCGATCTGCACGAGATAAGTGGTGCGGGCGCGCACATCCGCCATGTTCTCAGGGTGGCCGAAACGCATGAACATGCGCGAAAGCGCCTCCATTCTCATCTGGTCGGCCTTGCGAACCTCGGCAAGAATATCAGCAGACTGCAACGCCCAGCTTCGCACCGCGAATTCGAATTTGCTGTCGAAAAGCGAGGAATCCAGCCAGCAATCGAAAACATTCAGCATCGCCTCGGCCAGGGTTTCCGCATAGGCCTCCGATTGCCTGAGGATACTTCCCGTATTCTTCTCGCGCCAACGGGATAACAGCGCCGCCAGCAATTCCTCCCGGTCCTTGAAGAACCAGTAGAAGCTGGTGCGTGAGAGATTGAGCTTTTTCGCCAGAGGCAGGATCTTGACGGAATCCACCCCGGATTCCAGCAGTGCCTCGTAGGCGGCCTCAAGCCAACCTTCCTGCGATCCACGCCAACCGGTTTCGTTCAATGTCGCTTCCATGACAATTGCGTAGCAAATCAGTCCCTGCGCGACAAGGCAAAGCGTACACTCTTGTCGAACTCATAAACACTAGTGTTTTCTTAATTGACACATATGTACATTTTCTCTTAGCCTTGTCTCACACCCGTTTTGGAGCAGGCACATGTCGAACGATCCCCTTCTTCAGCCCTATCAGCTCAAGCATCTGACGCTGCGCAACCGCATCATCGTCACCTCCCACGAACCCGCCTACCCTGAAGACGGCATGCCGAAAGGGCGCTACCGCGCCTATACCGTCGAACGGGCCAGGGGCGGCGTGGCGTTGACGATGACGGCGGGCTCTGCCGCCGTGTCGAAAGACAGCCCGCCCGTCTTCAACAATCTCTTGGCCTACAAGGATGAAATCGTTCCGTGGATTCGGGAAATGACCGACGCCGTGCATGAGGCGGGTTCGGCGATCATGATCCAGCTGACGCATCTTGGCCGCCGTACCCGCTGGGACAAGGGCGACTGGCTGCCGGTCCTCGCGCCATCGCATCAACGGGAAGCGGCGCACCGGGCCTTTCCGAAGAAGATCGAGGACTGGGATATTGAGCGCATCATCAAGGATTTTGCCGATGCTGCCGAACGGATGAAAGCGGGCGGCATGGATGGGGTGGAACTGGAAGCCTATGGCCACCTCATCGACCAGTTCGTCTCACCGCTGACCAACGAGCTTGACGGCCCCTATGGCGGCTCGCTTGAAAACCGCATGCGCTTCTGTCTCGACGTCTTCAAGGCGATGCGCCAACGCGTCGGCGACGATTTTATCCTCGGGGTTCGTTATACCGCCGATGAATGTCTCGAGAACGGCACCGGCAAGGCGGAAGGCATCGAAATCTCCAGACGGCTGAAGGAGAGCGGCCTGATCGACTATCTCAACGTCATCAGGGGACATATCGACACCGATCCCGGCCTGACCGACGTCATCCCCATTCAGGGCATGGCGAGCGCACCGCATCTTGATTTCGCAGGCGAAATCCGCACGGCGACCAGCTTCCCCGTCTTCCATGCCGCCAAAATTCAGGATGTCGCCACCGCCCGGCATGCGATTGCCGCCGGCAAGGTCGACATGATCGGCATGACCCGCGCCCACATGACCGATCCGCATATCGTCCGCAAGATCATGGAGAAACGGGAGGAGGACATCCGTCCCTGCGTCGGCGCCAATTATTGTCTTGATCGCATCTATCAGGGCGGCCTCGCCTTCTGCATTCACAATGCGGCAACCGGCCGCGAGGAAACCATGCCGCATGAAATCACCAGGGCTGAGAAAAGCCTGAAGGTGGTGATCGTCGGCGCGGGGCCGGCAGGTCTCGAAGCCGCACGGGTCTGTGCGGAACGTGGCCATACGGTCATGGTCTTCGAGGCCGCCAGCGACGCCGGCGGCCAGGTCCGCCTGACTGCACAGAGCGAACGCCGCCGCGAAATGATCGGCATCATCGACTGGCGCATGAGCCAGTGCGAGAAGCTCGGCGTCATCTTCCATTTCAACAGCTGGGCGGAGGCAGATACGGTTGTCGCCGAAAAACCCGACGTGGTGATTATCGCTACCGGCGGACTGCCACATACCGAGGTGCTTTCGAAGGGCAACGAACTGGTCGTTTCCGCATGGGATATCATTTCCGGAGACGTCAAGCCGGGCGCCAATGTTCTCGTTTATGACGATGCGGGAGACCACAGCGGTCTCCAGGCTGCTGAATTCATCGCCAAGGCGGGCGGCAAGGTCGAGATCATGACCCCGGATCGCTCTTTCGCTCCGGAAGTCATGGCCATGAATCTCGTACCCTATATGCGTTCGCTGCAGAAACACGACACGACATTCACCGTCACCTACCGGCTGGAGGCAGCGGAAAGAAGCGGCAACCAGATCATCGCCCATGTCGGCAGTGATTATGGCGGCGTTTCGAAACAGCGCATCGTCGACCAGATCGTCGTCAATCACGGCACAATCCCGCTGGACGAGCTTTATTTCGAGCTCAAGCCCGGCTCGAAGAACCTCGGCGAAATATCCTATGACGCGCTGATTGCGGGCGCGGCCCAGACCGTCGAGCGTAATCCGGCCGGCACCTACCGGCTGTTCCGGATCGGCGATGCGGTTGCAGCGCGCAACACCCATGCGGCAATCTACGACGCGCTGCGCCTCGCAAAGGACATCTGAGAGAGAGCCGCCCCGTGGCGGCCTCATAACTCAAGCGATACCGCGAACCGCTGACCGAATTGCGAAAACTGCAATCGCCCGCCCAGCCGGTCGATGGCCATCTTGACGATGGCAAGCCCAAGGCCGCTTCCACCGGGTTCCGATCGCGGCGAACGGTAGAAGCGCTGCAGCACCCGTTCCTGTTCGTCCATCGCGATCCCCGCCCCTTCGTCGATGACCACCACGTTGACCTTGCCGTTTGCCAGTTCCGCCCGGCATTCCACCGTTGATCCCTTCGGCGAGTGCTGTACGGCATTTTCCATCACGTTACGGATCGCAAGACGAAGCAGGGACCGATCCGCCTCGATGAGGATCCTATCCGCCTCTTCCGAAAGCTGGCAGGTAATTTCAACCTCGCGTGCTCGCCTGAGCGGCTCCAGCTCCTGTATGACATCGAGGACGAGACGGGGAATGTCGACGCCGGATTTCACCGCCTGCGCTTCGGTGGCGTCGACGGCAGCCAGATCGATAAGCTGTTTTGCCATCCGGCTTGTCCGGTCAACGCTCTGTTCGATGCGCCGCAGCGCCTGTTGCTGCACCTCGGGATCGGTGGAACGCATGGCCACCTGCGCCTGCGTCTTCAGGCCGGCAAGCGGCGTCTTCAATTCATGTGCGGCATAGGTCGTGAACTCGCGTTCCCTTTCCCGCGTCGCCTGAACACGCGCCAGAAGGCTGTTCAGCGCATGGATCATCGGCCGAAGCTCTGATGGCGTTCCCTTGTCGGCAAAGCCGTGGAGTTCAGTCGCGTCGCGCGCTTTCATGCCGTTTGCGAGCTTTTGCAAGGGCGCAAGCCCCCGGGAAACACATAGCCAGATAAGGCCAGCCATCAGCGGCATGATGAAAAGCGCCGGATAAAGAAGCCCCTTGATGACATCGTCAACCAGCCGGTCGCGAACCTCGACACTGTCACCCACCAGAACCCTGACACCGAGGTCGGGCTTCACGACCGCATAAACACGCCATTCGATGCCGTTGATGATCGTATTCTGGAAGCCCGAGGCATGATCCGAAAGGGAAGCATCCGGGGCGCTGTCCGATTTGCTGAGCAGACGGCCGCTGATGGACCAAATCTGGCAGGCGAGCTGGCGTTCGTAGGAGGGTATCGCCGCCGCATCAGCGTCTGCGTCTTCATCATGCGTCGGTGAATGGCCGTCTATCAGGCGGATATCGACCGGGCGATCACCGACGAGGGATCCGACCATTCTTGCCGATTCCACCAGCCGCGCATCGAGAACATGCTCCAGCCGCGCCTTCGTGCTGGTATAGATCCACACGCAGGCCGACAGCCAGACGAGGCCCGTCATCAGCAGGAGGACGGTAAACAATCTTGCCCGGATCGACATCACGCAACCCTCCCGACGCGGTAACCAACGCCGCGCACCGTCTCGATGAAACCGGCGCCCAGTTTGGAACGAAGCTTGTGGATGTGGACCTCAATGGTGTTGCTTTCCACATCTTCCTGCCAGCCATAGAGCTTTTCTTCCAGAACCGGCTTTGAAAAGATCATGCCGGGGTTCTGCATCAGGGCATGGATGATCGCGAATTCACGGCGCGACAGCGCAATGACACTGTCATCCTTCTTCGCCACCATCTTCGCCGGATCGAGCGTCACGCCCAGCGCCGACAGCGTGCCCTCGGAACGGCCCTCGCCGCGGCGGATGATCGCCCGCAGCCGGGCGGCCACCTCATCGAGATCGAAAGGCTTACCCAGATAATCATCTGCGCCGGCATCGAGGCCGCAAATCTTGTCCGTGGTCGCATCCTTGGCGGTGAGCAGGAGGATCGGCACCCGGTTGCGCTCATTGCGGGTGTGGCGCAGAAGATCGAGGCCTGACCCGTCAGGCAACATCACATCAAGGACAACGGCGTCGAAACGGCAATTCTCGAGGGCGATTTTTGCGTCGCCAAGGGTCATGACGGCATCGACGGTGAAGCCGGCAAGCTGCAGTCCGACACGCAGACCATCAAGCAGGACATCATCGTCCTCGACCACCAACAGACGCATTGAGCACTCCATCATTCCGGCACACGGGTATTTTGATGCGCGGAACCTGAAAAACGAACCTTAAGGCTGGCTTAAGCTTCCAGCCGGAAGCCTGCGCCATCCATGGCTTATCCCACAAGGCCTACCCCATAAGGAAAGAGAATGCGTTTCAATTTTTCGTTCGTGCTCCTCGTTGTGCTGTCCATTTGCGGACCGGCGCTCGCGCTCGGTCCACCGATGGACATGGCGGATGCGTTCAAGCTTTCGATAGACCGCACGGGAACAGCGGCCACCTTCCGCTGGCAAGTCGCCGAGGGATATTATCTCTACCGGGAGAGCCTGCAGGCCACCACTGACGACGGAACGAAGCTTGATCTCAGGACGCCGGCCGGCGAGATGAAGGATGATCCCGGCTTCGGCAACACCGAAGTCTATTTCGGGCAAGCCGCCGCCACGCTTGCCGACGCGCCGCAGACGATGAAGCTGACATTTCAGGGATGCCAGGATGGCGGCATCTGCTATCCATTCAGAACGGTCGTCATCGACGGGTTGCGGATCGAAGCGGAGGCGCCATTCGGCATAAGGCCGCAGGATCCACCCGCATTTCAGTCCTTCGCCCTGATCGCGCCGTCCGCGGAACCGGAAAAGGTGGAGCAGTCAGCACCCGCACCCGTACCAGCACCTCTGGCCGAGCCGGGCATGGTGGAGGGTTTCCTTGCCCGGGGCGGCACCGTGCTGCTCCTCGCCTCCTTCATGGGCCTTGGCGTACTCCTCGCATTCACACCCTGCGTGTTTCCCATGTACCCCATCCTCGCGGCCACGCTCGGCCGGCAGGGCGCTTCACTGTCGCCCGGTCGCAGCTTTCTCCTCTCCTCAACCTATGTCGTCGCGCTTGCCGCCGCCTTCAGCCTGTTCGGCATACTGGCCGCATGGCTTGGCCAGAGCTTCCAGATCGCCCTCCAGTCGCCACCGGCCATTCTCATCACCGCCGCCGTCTTTATCATTCTGGCAATCGCCAGTTTCGGCATGGTCGAGGTCCAGCTTCCGGCCGGCCTTCGCGACCGGCTGGCCCGATCGCAGCGTTCGCGCGGCGGATCCTACGGCTCGACTGCCATTCTCGGTTTCAGCTCGGCACTGCTGATCGGCCCCTGCGTAACCGCACCGCTTGCAGGCGCACTTCTCTATATCGCCAAGACCGGCAACCTGCTGCTCGGCGCAGCGGCGCTCTTTGCGCTTGGTATCGGCAAGGGTATTCCGCTCATCCTCATTGGCACCTCCGGCGCGGCATTGCTGCCGCGGGCCGGCGCATGGATGGCACAGATACGCTGGTTGTTCGGCTTCATCTTCCTTGCCACCGCGATCTGGTATATCGACCGGCTCATTCCTCCGCCTGTAACGCTCGCGCTCGCCGCAGCGCTGCTCGTTACCATCGGTGTTTTCTTCGGTGCTCTCGACGCGCTGCCGCAACAGGCCGGCATTGGCCGCCGGCTGATGAAATCGGCCAGCCTTCTTTCCATACTTTATGGGGCGTTTCTCGCTTTCGGCGCGGCAAGCGGCGGCACCAGCATGCTGCAGCCGCTGCAATTCTCCGGCGGCCCGGTCGCCAGCCGCTCCCTGCCCGGCCTGACAAAGGCGAGTTTTGCAACGGTTAGTTCCAATGGGGAACTGAAAGCCGCGGTCGCTGAAGCAGGAAAGCCAAGCCTTGTCTACTTCACCGCGGACTGGTGCGTTTCCTGCCGTGTCATCGAGCGCTCCGTTCTGAGCGATCCGCAGGTCGCAGAAAGCCTCAAGGATACAAACCTCGTCTCCGTCGATCTTTCGGACATGACGCCAGACAAACAGCAATTGATGAAGGACAGCAATGTTATCGGCCCGCCGACCATGCTGTTCTTTGACAGAAAAGGCGCCGAACTCCCCTCCATCCGCATGGTGGGCGAGATTTCGGCCCGTTCACTCATCGATGCGGCAGCGCAAACGCAGCAGGCGCTTGCAAAACCGGCAATCGACAATACCGCAGGAGCCCGCCAATGACCCTTACCCGCCGACAGCTTGTCGCTATGGCCGGCCTTGCCGCCATTGCTCCCCCGTCACTTGTTTTTGCCAGGACAGACCCGACAAGCCAGGAGATGGTGCTGCACGATCCGGAAGCCCCGGTCCTCGGCAATCCGAAAGGCGACGTGACGGTGGTGGAATATTTCGACTACCAGTGCCCCTATTGCAAATCGTCCTACGGCATGGTGCGCGACGTGGTCGAACAGGATGGCAAGGTCAGACTTGTGCTGAAGGACTGGCCGGTCTTCGGCGGCGCATCGGTCATCGCGGCGCAGGCGGTGCTCGCCAGCGCCAAACTCGGCAAATATGAAAAGACGCTCGACGCCATGTTTCACACGCCGAACAAGCTGCAGCAGACCGATGTCGAAAAAGCCCTGAAGAAGGCGGGCCTGACTTTCGACGGTGTCGGCAAGGCCGTTATCGAGCATCAGGCATGGATTTCCGGCCTGCTGGATCGAAACTGGATACAGGCCGCTGCCTTCAAATTCGTCGGCACGCCATCATTTGTGGTGGGAACGACGAGCTTTGCCGGTGTCCTCGACCGCAAAGGCCTGAAGGAAGCAATCGCCAAGGCACGGGGATAGGACGGATACGGCAAAGGGCATCGGCACTGCCACGCCCGGCCAGAATGCTGAAACGATGGTTTCAGTCCGACTGGGGCTGAAACCATCATTATCGGAACGCTACGCCTGTTCACGCGCTCTCTTGAAAAGATCCGTAAAGGCTTCCGCGCTCTGCACCGCGCCGGGAACGAGGAACTTGCCGATGATGAAGGCAGGCGTTCCGGTCAATTGCAGCGACATCGCCTGTTCATGATTGCGCGCAAGCAGATCATCGATCTCCGCCGCTTTCGATTTCATGTCACGCTCGAGACGGGCAAAGTCGATACTCGTCGCACGCACGGTGTCGCGCATCTCGTCGGCCGTCACTTTCGGCGTCTTGATCGCCATCAGTGCATCATGGACGATATGGTAGCCGTCCTGATATTTTGCCGCCAGCGCCAGTCGCGCTCCCTCGACGGAGTCAGGCGTTATGATCGGCCAGTCCTTGTAGACCATCCTGACATCCCCGTCTGCCGAGACCGCGTTGCTCATGGGAACGGCCGTCTTTTTGCACCAGGGGCAATTATAATCAAGAAAGGCGACCATGGTGAGCTTGCCGGCAGGATTACCGGAGACGGGTGCCGCCGGATCACGCAGGATCATCTCGAGCTTCAGACCGTTGGGCGAAGCCGCGGCCGGTGATGCGACGGCCGAGACCACCGAAATCGAGCCGAGGAGAAAGGCACGGCGTCCGAGCCCGGCAAGGGCTGAAACATCCGCACGGTTTCGAACATCATGTGCCATGGTGATGGGCCTTCTTTCTTTTCCGTGTCGATCGTCAGACGCCAAGTTGCTGGCGTTTCGAGGGGTCGGGAATAACCACGATGGTGCTGCCATCCCTCACATTGTTGAAGAGGTCGATGACATCCTGGTTCAGCAGCCGGATGCAGCCGGAGGAAACCGCCTTGCCGATAGAAAAGGCCTCCGGTGTTCCGTGCAGGCGGTAAAGCGTGTCCCTGCCGCCCTGATGAATGTAGAGCGCCCGCGCGCCAAGCGGGTTCTTGAGGCCGGGCGGCATTCCGCCATTGGCGATACTGTAGGGCTGAAGACTGGGCTGCCGCGCCACCATCTCATCCGGCGGCGTCCATTTTGGCCATGCCCGCTTGTAGGCAACCGTCGCCCGGCCGGCCCAGGAGAAGCCATCACGGCCGACGCCAATCCCGTAACGGGTCGCCTTGCCGCCCGGCAGAATGTGATAGAGAAATTTGTTCGGCGTATCGACGATCAGCGTACCCGGCTTTTCGTCGGACGGATAATCGACGACCTGCCGCCAGTAGCGTGGATCCACCTGCTTGATGTTGACCGCCGGGATCGGAAATGTCTCATCGGGAAGCGCCGCATACATTGCCGGCGTGGCCGGCGCAGGCGTCTCGGGCAAGGGTTCGTCGTTCCTCGACAGCGTCGCCGGCTTTGGCGGCTGACCGGACGTGGCGCAACCCGCCAGCAGCCCCGCAAACCCAAGGGCAAGGAGGTTTCTGCGGGTGGTAAATATCGGGATGTCGTGCATTCTGGGCTGTGTCTCCTATTCGGCGACACATAGCCGGCCCGCACCTTAAGCCAGTCTTAAGGGCATCGCCGGCATGGCAATTCGTCCAGATCAGCCGCACCGCGGATCGCCGGCCGGATAAAATGACCACCCCTTGGGGCGGCCATTTCTTCCATGTGTTTGATGCAGTTCACCAGCGGGTCAGGCCAAGCAGCTTTTCACCGCCGAACTGGCGACAGCAGGCCTTTTGCTGGTTCCAAGGTTGGTGCCGCAATCAGCGGATTGGGTATTCCAGATCACTCGGTGCCGCCCCGGCAACATTCAAATGTCGAGATCGACCCAGAGCGCGGCATGGTCGGACGCGGCGTCCTCCTGGCGCTTCACCTCATCATAGCTTTCCCACTTCTTCGGCCGAACACCCGGCCACATGCCCTTGCGGAACACGCCACCGTCCTTGACCTTTGCAAAAAGGGCGGGAGACAGCAGGATATAATCGATCTTGTTGGAGGCCGTGCACCCGCCATAGGTGCCGGGGTAACCGCCATCATCGAAAGCGTCATGCTTGAAGATGTCTTTTAACGAAGTGCCGCCAAGAAGTGGCTCCAGCGGGTCACTTTCGGGGGTATCGTTGAAGTCACCGATAACAGCGACATATTCAACGCCCCGTTCGATCAGTTTCTCGTAGATTTCGGCAATACGTTTTGCTTGGGCCTTCCGCTTGGCATCCGACTTGGCTTTCCCGCCATACCCCTTGCTCTTGAGGTGATTGACCATGACGATAAGCCGTGCGCCGGCGGGCGTGGCAATTTCATATTCCGGGCAATCGCGCGAAAAAATCGCCTCACCGTTCGGTGTGCAATCATCCACATGGCTGTGCATGGCACCGATGGGATAACCCTTGCGGGTCATCATGCCGACATCGATCCCGCGCTCGTCATTGCCGTCGATCACCATCACGTGCCGAAACGGTGTGCCGCCGATCGCCGGCAGTATCTCCCGGTTGAAGGCGGAAAGCACCGGGCGGCTCTCGACTTCAACGATACCGAGCACGTCGGCCTCAAGATCGACCATCGCCCGTGCGGTATTGCGCATGGCGTGCTCATTGACCGGCTCGTCACGCAGTTCCAGCGACCCGACCCAGTCAGCCCGGCCATCGGCAACGACCACCACACCGCCCGTCGTCGGCCGCTTGAGCAGACCGCCACGGTTTCGGCGAAGGATGACGAAAGGCCCCGTATCGGACTGCTCCATACCCAGCTCGACGACGAGCCGGGCGATCGCGACCTTGTCTGCATCACTATATTCGACCTGACCAAGCAATTGGTTCAGTGCGGCGAAACGCTCCAGAACGGGCTTTCCCTCTTCCCAGCTGCCAAGGTTCATCGCTTTGGCACGATCAAAGAGATTCTCAACGTTGTAGACAGCAAGACGCATCTGATCCTCCCCAGGTTGCAAGGATGATGCCAGTTTTACATTTCAAAGACACGACAGTTCGGTCTGACAGAGGAAATTCACGACAGGCACGCCGATGGACAAGATCGTCCTGACATCGGCGGACGGCAAGATGGAAATCAGGTTTCAGCTCGATCCCGCTGAAATCTTTACGATTCCCGCACCACGAAAACCCCGCGGAAGCTTAGGCGTTTCGCCAAGTCCGCGCATTGTCCACGGCACGTGCGAAACGATCATGATCTGCGGCATCAACCGACCCATCGGGCGTGAATATCTCGGTATCGTTTCGCATGGCGGCGACATCGATACCGCACAGCTCCGCCAGACCGAGCGCCGTCAACTCCCGCATGGCCGGCACGCAGATGGTCCGGCCGCTGGCGGCGGCCAGAAAACGAGCGAAATAGCGACTATTCGACAGGCCGCCGTCGATGGAGATCGTGTTATCGATGGGAGTTGCAGGCGGCATCGCATCGATCAATCGAACCGTCAGCATGGCAATACCTTCCAGCAGCGCGCGCACCATGTCGCGCCGCTCAGTGGCATGTTCCATACCGATGAACAGCGGCGCGGCCTGTCTGTCCCAATAGGGTGCCGCAAGGCCCGAAAATGCGGGCACGCATACAAGGCCGCGCCGAATGGCCGATGATCCCTCGAAACCGTCGAGTTCGTCATTATCAGCATATAAGCCGATCTTTCGCGCCCATTCCAGCGCCGCACCGGCATCGTAGACCCCTCCCTCGATGGCGAAAACGGCCGGCGCACCTTGCCTGTGCCAGCCAATAGTTGGCAAAAGTTCCCCCGTCAGCGGGCGCTCGTTACCAGCAACAGCCAGCAGGAAGGCTCCCGTGCCAAAGGTTATCTTGCAATCACCGGGTTTGCGGCAACCATGCCCGTAAAGCGCCGCCTGCTGATCAACGATGGAAACGCGCACGGGCGTTGTCTCGATTGCACCGAAACCGCCATCGACAGGGCCGATGGCGGGCAGGCAATCCAGCGGCACACCGTGAAGCATGCAGAGTTCCGGGCTCCAGCCTCCCTTTGCCAGATCAAGCAGCCCGGTGCGCGACGCCGTCGCAAGATCGGTGCGGAAACAGCCGGCCAGCCGATCCAGAAAAAACGCATCGGTGGTGCCCAGCCGCAACCGCCCGGCCGCCCTTGCCTGCGCCACCGCTGGATTATGCTCGACCAGCCAGGACAGTTTGCTTGCCGAAAAATAGGGATCGAGCGGCAACCCGCAAATCTCTTTCGAACGATCCGCCGCCGATGGCGGCAGAGCGGCAAGAGCATCGGCGGTGCGGGCATCCTGCCAGACGATAACCGGCGACAGCGCCTCACCGCTCTTAGCGTCCCACGCCAGGCAACTCTCGCCCTGATTGGCGATGGCTATGGCATCCACCGGCCCGGCGGCGGCAAGCACCGCGCGGATATTGCGCAACAGTTCTTCGGGGTCATGCTCCACATGACCGGGCGCCGGATAGAACTGCGCATGGCGCAGGCTGGAGACGACCTGTGCCATGCCATCGCCGACCACAAGGCATCGGGTCGATGTCGTTCCCTGATCGATCGCTGCAATGCGCATCAATTTGTCTCTCCAACGTGAAAGGCAATCTGGCTTGCTTCAAACGCAGCGCGGGGAATGGGCACGAGCACACGGCGCTCCGGCAGCCACAGGCCGATCTTGCTCCACACTTCCGCTCCATCGAGATGAAGCGAAAGCCGGCCTTGAACACGTTTGGTAAAGCGCAGCTGAAAGTCGCGAAAAGCTGGTCGGTCAAGCCCTCCCGGACGCACCATGGTCGGTACCACGAGTTTGAGCGGGTCGGCGAAAGTGACGGGTACCACCCGGTCGTTGCGGGGTTCGCGGGCGAGATCGTCGGCAACGGCGGCACCCACGCGGCGGCCTTCGCGAAACGACCAGCCACCCGTTTCCACGGCCCGCAACAGGTTTCCGCTGGCGAAAAAGATGGGGTTGGCCATCCGGCCGTCCTGATCGATCATCGGCCCGGCGCTGCCTGCCGCCACATCGACCGCGGATGCATTCAAAAGCGCCGCCTCCGGCGTGAACCGCCCGGTCAGAAGAACACCATCGCACTTGACAGTAAGGAGACGGCCATCCGCCAGTCGGATGTCAACCTCCTCGACACGGCCGCGCCCGCGAATGTCCATAAGCACGGCACCACAATGAAACGGCACCCCGACCAGTCGCGGAAACCATTGGAAAGGCGACCGCGCCAGCGGTTCCGGCTCAGGCTCGATCATCGCCACCGGCCGCGCGCGATGCGCCAGACAGGTCAGAAGCGCAGAGAACGAAACCAGTTCAGAACCAATGATAAGCGGCCGACGAAAAGGCATGATGCCATGAAAGGCAACATAGGATTGCAGCGCGCCGGTGGTGATCACACCCACCGGCCGGTCGCCCGGCAGAAGCAGCGCCGAGCGTGGTTTTTCCCGTGCGCCGGTGGCCAGCACGATGCGCCGGGCCTTCAAGCTCTCGACACCGCGCGCCGAGGTGACCAGCAATGCGCCATCCTGTCCGAGTTCGACAACGGAATGACCGATGCGGATATCGACACCGGCATCCTGCGCTTCCCTCTCAAGGCGTCTCGCATAGGCCGGGCCGAAATAGATGCGCCCGAATTCGCGCATGCCGAAAGGCGAGTGCGAGCAATGCCGGGGCGCCCCGCCAAGGGTCTGCTCGCGCTCGAGGATCATCACACGCGCGATGCCACGGGCTTTCAGCTCCAGAGCTGCCGCCACGCCCGCCGGGCCGCCGCCAACCACGATGACATCGGCATATGAAGCGTCTTCGCGCTCTTGCTGAAGAAGCTGCGCGGTACTCATCGCTCGTCTCCCGCGCCGGCCGCGAGCGGTACGGCCAGACGGTCGCCCGTCATCGCCGCAAGTCTGGCATTGCAATAAAACCCCTGGCAGCGCCCCATGCCCGCGCGGGTGCGCCGCCGCAGCCCGCCGAAATCGCCCGGAGGCACCGGGCTGGAAAATGTCGCATCGATCTCACGCCGGGTGACGAGTTCGCAATGGCAGATAATTTCGCCATGATCAGCACGCTGCCAGTCCCGCTCGCAGGTTTCAGTCAGGTTGGGCATCGTCACGTCAGGCACCGAGAGAGGCAGGTCAAAGCGGGTACCGAAACCTGCGTGAAGCGTCAACGCATGCTGCGCCAACCCTAGCGCAGCGCTGAGGCCCGTGGAACGCACACCGCCGAGCGTGATCGCCCGGCGGTCCGGCCGCACGGAAATCCGGTAATGTTTCTTTTCAGACGCCGGGCGCAGGCCGGCATAGACGGCGGTCACGGAAATGGAGGCCAGCGCCGGAACGATCTCCGCGCCGCGCTTCAGCAGCGCTTCCAGCGTCGCCGTCTCCACGGTCGCACGCTCGCGATCATCCTGCTCTTCCGCCGTCGGGCCGACAAGAACATTGCCGAAGGCGGTGGGACAGACCACGATGCCCTTGGTTATCTCGGTGGGAACGGGCAGGACGATGCGCGGCACATGCCGGCGGGCGGCCTTATCGAGAACGACGAATTGTCCCTTGCGCGGCATGATGGTGAATTCGGAGACAAGACCCAGCCGCGCATCGACGATATCGCCAAACAACCCTGCGGCATTGACAATGCTTGCGGCTAGGATCGGACCCGCCGTTGTCTCGATCCGCCACGCGCCATCGAACGAACCGGAGAGGACTTCGGCATTGCGCACCAGTTGCGCCCCCAAACCCACCGCCTGCGTGAGATAGCCAAGCGGAGCGGACCACGGATCGATGATGTGTTCACCCGAAACTTCGAGCGCGGCGGTGAGATGGCCGGACAGGCCGGGCATGGTTTCGCGGGCCTGCCGGGCCGTGAGCAGGCCGAGTTCGGCAATACCGTTGCGCCGCCCCTGCTCGGCAATCGCCCCCAGTCTCTCCGCCTCATCCGGATTCCAGGCGCAGACAAGTGCACCGGTCTCGACAAGGCTGAGGCCCATCCGCCCGTGGATAGACAGATATTCCGCCCGACCCGCCTTTACCAGCTCCAGCTCCAGACTGCCTTCCGGCGCATCGAAGCCGGTATGGAGAATGGCGCTGTTGGCCTTCGAAGCCCCGGAGAGAATATCAGCGCCCTTCTCGATGACGACCACCTTCGCACCAGCCAGAGCGAAACGACGGGCGACCGCACAGCCGACAACTCCGGCACCGATGACGGCAACGTCGAATTCCGTGGAGAGGCTCTGGACCATTGGCTTCCCTTACCTTCGTGGTTCAAAAACGAAATCAACAGACGTGACGCGTCGCGCCGATGCAGCAGGCGTTCATCAACGGGAATGAAATTAGCGCTGGTGCCAGTCAGACAGAGCTGACGCCGACCCTTCGAATTTAATCGGCCTTACGAGGCATATTTCTCGATATGTCTGCCGCCCTTATTTTACGAAAGTCTTCGTCAGGCCCGCCGTTCGGTCGACGATCAGGACGACGGCAAGCGTCAGCACGATCAGAAGAACGGAAATGGCCGCAACGAGCGGATCAGCCTGGGTCTCGACATGCTGATACATGGCGACCGGGAGTGTTGTGATACGCGGACCGGTGAGAAACAGCGAAATCACGGCCTCATCGAACGAGACGAGAAAGGAAAGCGCCGCCGTTGCGACAACGCCCGGCGCGATCATCGGCATGGTGATGCGGCTAAAGACGGTGAACGGCGATGCCCCGAGCGTCGAGGCGGCCTCTTCGAAGATCAGCGGCAGGCCGGCGAGCGACGTGGTGAGCACACGCAGGGCATAGGGCAGCACGATGATGAGATGCGCGATCACCAGGCCGGTGAACGTGCCGAGCAGACCTGCACCGGCGAAAACGATCAGGATCGCAAGACCGAGAACGATGGTCGGCAGAAGCAGGGGCGCAGTGAAGAAGGCAAGCAATGCGTCAGCACCGATCACCCGCATGCGAACGATGGCGTAGGAGGCGGGCAACGCTATCAGCATCGACAGCACCGTGACGATGACGGCGAGGAGCGTACTGGTGCCCAGCGCGCCAATCATCTTGGAATTGTGCATGAGGTCAATATACCAGCGCAGGCTCCAGCCGGAAGGCGGAAAGGTCATGTAGCTGTCGGCTGAAAAAGAGATCGGCACGACGAGCACCACGGGCGCAAGCAGAAAGAGGAACATGACAAAGGCGACAATTTTCAGCGCCAGCGGAACGGGACGTTCTTCCATCGTCGATCTCCTTTAAAGAACAGCCCGTAGAAGCCGGGAATAGAGCACCAGGGCGGCACCGAAAATCACAAGGATGATCATCGAAAGCGTCGCGGCGAGAGGCCAGTTGAGCGTCACAATGGCCTGATCGTAGATTTCCGTCGCCAGAAGGAAGACGCGCCCGCCGCCGAGCAGCTTGGGGGTGATGAACGAGCTGACGGCGAGAACGAAGGAGAGCAGGCAACCGAGCGCCACGCCGGGCATGGTGAGCGGCACGATAATCCGCCAGAAGACTTTCCAAGGCGATGCGCCGAGCGTTTCGGCAGCCTCCTCGACCCGCGGATCAAGCCTGCCGAAACCGGCAAGCAATGCCAGGATCATGTAGGGCATCAGGATTTCGGTGAGGCCGATGACCACGCCGATCTTGTTAAACAACAGGCGCACGCCGCTTTCAACACCCAGTGCAAAGAGGATGTTGTTGATGAGCCCGTCATCCGCAAGGATCGCGATCCAGCCATAGGTGCGCACCACGGCCGAGGTGAGCAGCGGCGAAATGACCAGCACCAGTAGCAGCGTCTTCCAGCGGCCCTGCGCCCGGTGGAGGTAAAGCGCAATCGGATAGGAGGCGATGAGCGTCAGAACAGTGATCATAAGGCTGGTCAGGATGCTCTGGCCGATCAACTCGATATAAAAACCGTCGGTAAGCGTGGATGACCAGTTTTCAAGTGTGTGGGCCTCCCCGAGACCGCCGCCACCAAGGCTTTCACGGAAGGAAAGCAGCAACAGGTTGAAGACCGGCATCACGAAGGCCAGACCGTTGACTGCGATGATCGGTCCAAGCAGGAGGGTTGCAAGAAATACGATGGACGAGGTGCGGCTGCCGGGAGCCGTGATCATGACTGACGCTGTCATGGATTCGCTCCGAAAACCAGCGTATCTTCCACGCGCCAGACGAGGCTGACCGCGCTGCCCGCCGCCACCGGCGTTTCGCCGCCGGATGTCGCGCGCTCCACGGACAATGTCTGCCCGCCCGCGGCGATCTCGTAGTGCAGGATGTCACCCGCATAATAGACATCGCGCACCTCGCCGGCGATGCGGTTGACCGGCGCGCCATCGAAATCAGGCAAAGCGTCACCGGCAACTGTCATGGCCATGCGATGCGGCCGCACCATCAGGTCGATCTTGCCGGCATGTGAGCCGGGCGCACGCAAAACCGCATCGCCGACCGTGATGCGATCGCCGGCCGCGTTGCCGACCAGCCTGTTGGTGCGGCCAACGAAGGAAGCGACGAAAGCCGTCGCCGGGCGCTCATAGAGATCGTGCGGTGTGCCGAGCTGTTCCAGACGCCCGCCATTGAGCACGGCGACCTTGTCGCACATGCTGAGCGCTTCGACCTGATCATGCGTGACGAAGATGGAGGTGATGCCGAGCTGTTTCTGGATACGGCGGATTTCGGCCCGCATCTCATCGCGCAGCTTGGCGTCGAGATTGGAGAGCGGTTCGTCAAACAGAAGGATGGAGGGCTGGATGACGAGGGCGCGCGCCAGTGCGACCCGCTGCTGCTGGCCGCCGGAAAGCTGGGCGGGACGGCGGTCCTCGCGCCCTTCCAGATGCACCATGGCAATGGCTTCACGCGCGCGGCGCTCGGCCTCTGCAGCAGGCACCTTGCGCATCTCAAGACCGAACATGACGTTCTTGAGAACCGTCATGTGAGGGAAAAGCGCATAGCTCTGGAAAACGAGGCCGATGTCGCGCTTGTAAGGCGCAAGCTGCGTCACGTCCTTGCCGCCAATCAAGATCGAACCTGAGGAGACGGGAGAGAGACCCGCAATCATGCGCAGCGATGTCGACTTGCCGCAGCCGGAAGGACCCAAGAAGGCAACCAGTTCGCCCTTGGGAATCTCGAGGTTGAGATCATCTACGGCGACCATGGTCTCGTAGCGCTTGGTCAGTGAACGAATCGAGAGGAATCCTGGCTGCATGGTGTCTGAAGTTCCCATTCTGGCTTTTTGCCTTTCTCCAGGACATGTCCGGCCGGTTAGGCCTGTCCCTTGATCTATACAGTTGCAGCAGAACTTCGCTGCGCTGTTTCACGGCGTTTCCCGTATCGCAGACATGTCAGAGGCCAAAGGAAATGCATGTCCGTCTTACCCACCCCCTCCGCCGACCAGAGCGTCGACAGAGGGATGCAATGTTTTTGTCCTTCCGCAGCCGCATGGGTGATGCGAAAGATCTGCCATTCTGCATGAGCCTTAGCGGCTGAGCGGGATGACCTTGCGACGCCAGTCCTGCGTGATCTGGTCGCGGACCTTTGAAAGGCCGATCCAGTCAACCGGGATAACCTTGTCCATCGCCTTGATGACCGTGCGCTCGCTGACATCATCGGCAACAGTGGCCTTGGTGTTGGTCGGTGCATAATACATGGCGGCGGTGAAGGCAGCCTGGGCTTCAGGGCTCAGCGCATAATCGACGAATTTGCGCGCGCCCTCCGACGATGGGCCGCCCTTGACGAGATTGAGCGTATTGATCTGGAGGATCGTGCCTTCCTTGGGAAGCGCAACCTTCATCTTGCCCTTGGAGCCATCGGCATTCACCTGGCTGCGGGCATTCCAGCCCACGCCCAGTGAAACCTGGCCGTTGACGACATTCGGATAGACTTCCGGCTTCGGCTCCCAGGTCTGAATGTTTGGCGCGACTTCAGCCATCGCATTGATGCCGGCGTCGATATTCTTGATGAAGTCAGTGCCGCCATTCATGTGGTCCATGATGATGGTCGTGCCGATACCGACAATATCGGGCGCGCTCAACATGGCGACTTTCCCCTTGAGGGCACTGTCCTTCAGAGCGTTCCAGCTGTCCGGAGCAGTCTTGATCGCATCGGTATTATAGATGAGCACAAGATTGTCGAACGTCACCCCAACGCCGGCCACACCTTCGAAACGGGCGTTAGGATAGAGGTCGGCGGCGTTCTTGGTCACGCTTTCATCGATCTTGTCGAACAGACCTTCATCCGTCCCGGTTTTGGCAACGGAGACGTCCATCAGCGCGACGTCGGCCTGCGGCGCAGCCTTCTGGGCGCGCAGCGAACCGAGCATGGCGGCGGAACCCTGCTGCGGGAAATATTCAACCTTGATGTCAGGGTTGGCGGCCATGAAAGGCTCGATGACGGCCTTGGTGTAACGCTCCTGGAAAAGGCCGCTATAGCCGAGGAACGTTACGGTCTGCTGGGCGTGCGCCGGCAGAGCAGCCGCGCTAAGCATGAGAATCCCGCTCAGAAGTATAGATTTCTTCATTGTCCTGTTCTCCTCTATTATTGTTGGGAGTGGCGGACTGGTCCGCCACCCGTAAGGCGGTGTCAGGCGCTCAGCTTGGCCTGAACGAGCTTGTTGGCGCCGGAAATATCCGGCAACTTCTCGCCGTTGCGCAGACGCTCCAGAAGCACGAGTTCAGCTTCCTGCATGCCGATGGCGCGCTCGGCCATGGCACGGGCCTGGCTCGGACGAAGGGCGACAACGCCGCTTTCATCGCAAAGGATCGCATCGCCCGGATTGATCATCTGGCCACCGACGCTGATCGGAACATTGATCGCGCCTTCAAGGCCAAGGATCTTGGTGGTGATCGGCGAAGGGCCGCGGCACCACATGGGCATATCGACCTTGACGAACTCCGAAAAGTCGGTCGCCGGGCCATCGACCACACCAGCCTTGACGCCGGCCATTTTCATCGTGTTGGTGATGACGCCGCCCCAGCAGGCGTGGCGGGTATCACCGCAGCGATCGATGAGCACGATATCGCCCGGGCGCACAATCTGCGTCAGGTAGTGAAGCATGGTCGAATCGGCGTTCGGGATGCGCAGCGTGACGGCGGTGCCGGCCACCCGCTTGCCCGGAAGGACCGCGCGGATTTCCGGATCGACGAAACCGGAATGAAGCACATGGCCGATCGTTGCGACCTCGACCTTTTCAAGAAGCTCGACGATATCGGCGTCGATCTGCTCCGGCATGGGATTGACGATAAACATAAGTCTTTCTCCGATCAGAGCACGTGGTGGTTTGCCACCGGCACGTTGGCGCGCACCTTGGCCGAATAGTCGAAATCGAGGGCAGCGCCGGCGGTCCCGACCGTGTCGGAGCACTGGGCGACGATGTGGCCCCAGGGATCGATGACCATGGAATGCCCCCAGCAGGCCTTTTTGCCACCCGCATGGGTGCCGATCTGGCCGACAGCCAGGAAGTAGGTCTGGGTTTCGACGGCGCGGGCGCGGGCCAGCACTTCCCAATGGTCCTTGCCTGTCATAAGGGTGAAGGCGGCTGGCAGAACGATCACGTCCGCCCCCCTGTCCCGCAGGGCGCGGAACAGTTCCGGGAAGCGGATATCGTAGCAGATGCCGCAACCAACCGTCTTGTCGCCAACCTTATAGGTCACAACGTCTTCACCGCGGGCGACGGAGTCGGACTCACGGTAGCTGATGCCGTTCGGCGTATCGACGTCGAACAGGTGCATCTTGCGATAACGGGCAATCTGCTTACCGTCAGGACCAAAAACGAGCGTCGAATTGTAGAAACGGTTGCCTTCCTTCTCGACGATGGAACCGGCATGCAGCGTGATCGCGTGCTTTTTGGCGAGGCCCGAAAGCAGCGTATAGATTTCGCCATCGGGAAATTCTTCCCCGCTTTCATGCATCTCCTGAGGATTATCGCCAAGAAATGCAAAGTATTCCGGAAGAACAACAAGGTCAGGATTATCTGCCTTGACTGCCTTTTCGATAAGATCGGCAGCAACCTTAAGATTTTCTGCCTTGTCGTTCTGGGTATTCATTTGAACAAGTGAGACTTTCACGTTGCTCTCCTCTCATGTTGCGAGGAGAATTAAGAACGGGAACGGTTTTCATGACAAACGGAAAAACTCTATCGGAACCCATAAGGTAAGCTTATAGATTAATCATTTCGTGTTGCAGCGCAAAATTTAGGCGGGAACGGTCATCCATTGTGTTGTGGTTTCACTGACGATTTCCGTCGCCATGTCGGCAATGGCCCGGGCGAGCGCGTTGTCGCCACGTTCCTGATAAACAGTGTGGAATGTCAGAGGCGGTACCGAAGGCGCGATATCGAGGATACGTGCTTCGCCGGACTTGATGATGCCGTCCACCAGCACGCGGGGCAAAGCGCCAACACCGACGGCCGCTGCCACGAGGCGGGTCATGATCGACAGGGAATTGGAATTATAAATACGGCTGTCAGACAGTCCGTGGGCATCGAGCAGCGCACGCAATGCCTGATGCGGCTGGGAGCCGGTCGAGAAGGTAAGTAATGGAAAATGCGCGATATCTTCGAGCGTGACACCTGTTTCCGGCAATGGCAGATCAACCGCGCCAACCCAACAGGACTCGAACGTGCAGAGCGGCGAATTATAGATGTTCGCAGCCATGACCGGTCCCATGATGAAACCGACATCCACTTCACCGTTCTGAATGCGCTGGGATAATTTCAGGCTGGTATCGATGGTCAGATCGAGGCTGACACCGGGATATTGTTCGTTCATCCGACGAATAAGAAGCGGCAACCAGGCATAGACAATAGTATCCGCGGCGCCGATACGCACGGTGCCTCTCAGCGCCTCGCGACTGCTCACGATCTGTCGGAATTCCCCGGTCAGGTTGACGATCTTTTCGGCATGCTGCAGCGCCAGACGACCGGCCGGCGTCAGGTTGACGCAGCGCACATCGCGGGTGAACAACACGACGCCAAGCTCTCTTTCCAGAGCGGCAATCCGGTTGGACACCGACGCCTGAGTGGTGTGCAGACGTTCCGCCGCTGCCGAAAAGCTGTTCAACCGTGCAGCCCAGAGGAAGGTTTCGAGAAATCGCGTATTCATGAGGTAAAATCTTCTCGCATGGCTCCGCGATCCAGCAATGCATTGCCGGCTTCGTCTTGCCCTTGGCCCTTGTGGTTCGAGTGCCAGTATGTCCGATGCAGACGCCCATAAGCAAGGGATCGGCGTCGAGTCACTAGGCACGGTGCGCGACACACTCATCGAGCCGCCGATCCCGGTGGCTTTCGCGAGCATTCAGACCGGGTCGGCTCAATGATTTCTCCGCTCTTTTCCGCCTCCCGAAACGTCAGACGTAAGCCGCCCTGAGCAGCTTCATGACTGAAGCTTTATCAGGCCCGATGGCTCCAACGGAACGGATGTGGATTAAACAGCTTCCTGCAGTGTTCTCTTGGGTATGACTACGCGCGTACAAAGGAGCTTGCGCCGTGAAATCCCCCTATTCCGCCACCTTCTTGCTTGTGACATTGGCTTGCACGCCCGTGTCTGCCAATCCGTTCTCGTCCGCCGCCGGACATTATCGAATTGATTCCGCGTCTCACATCGGGTTTTCAATTGCGCAAGTTGCCGGCCCGGGAATCAAGGGCACCATTCCCGACATATCCGGTCGCTTCGACATCGACCCGGACCAACCTTCCAGGTCCTTCGTGGAAATCAAACTGAACCCTTCCAGCGTCCAGACGGGGCAGGCACGCGTGGAAAATTTCCTGCGATCCAGTGCGGTTTTTAATATCGCCGCCTATCCGCAAATCATGTTCCGCTCCAGCCGCATTACCCAGGACGGACCGCGCAGCGCGGTGATCGAAGGTGTCCTGACGGCGAGAGGTGTATCCAGGCCCGAAACGTTTCATGCAACATTCGTTGAACAGCAAAAGGGATCCGTCACCTTCCACGTCACCGGAAATGTCCCCCGGATGCCCTATGGCATGGGTGTCGGCGTACCGCTCTATTCGAATACCGTCACGTTCGACATAGATTTGAAGGGCGTCAGATAAAACGAAAAGCCAAAAAAAACGTGGCGTGGGATTAAGCGCAGCTGGCTGGTGTTCTGTTTAATATCGGACATGTTGTCCGATCCGTTCCTCTCAAAGGACTGACTTATGCGTGTACATCATCTCGTCGATGGATCGTCGGCCGGCTATGATGATTGCGCGAAGAAATGGCTGCCACGCGCCGCCTCTAAAACCCACGCGGCGGATGATGACGACAAACCGATCGCCCGCAAGAATAGGACGATGCAGTGGTTATATGGCGGAAAGCCGCCGTATCGCTGGGAGAGGAACGAGAAGCCCGGCAACGTCACAGATGATGGCGTCGGCAATATCTGGCACATTATCAAGGAATAGCACCCATGCCGGATTTTCTGGACGAGATTACAGGTTGCATACCAGCGCTTCGACGCTACGCGAATGCGCTCACGCACGACCGCGACACAGCTGACGATCTGGTTCAGGACTGCCTGGAAAGGGCCATCCGTAAAAAGGCATTGTGGCGACCGCAGGGTCCGTTGCGCCCCTGGTTGTACCGGGTGCTTATCAACATCTACCGCAACAATCTGCGCGGTCGAAATCGGCGGCCGTCGCAAATCCCGATTGATGACGTTGCGGAACAGCTGTTCGTGCCGGCGGCGCAGACAAGCCGGATAGCACTTACCGAAATGGCCCGCGCTATTGACAAACTCTCCGGCGAACAGCGGGAGGCGCTCCTCCTCGTCGTCGTCGAAGGTCTAAGTTACGCGGAAGCGGCAAAGATTCTTGAAATTCCGTTGGGCACTTTGATGTCCCGTTTGGGGCGAGCCCGAACAGCCTTGACCCGAATGACCCAGGAAGACCAGCCAAACCTCAAGGTGATAAAATGACTGGCAGCCAGCCGCAGATAACAGAAGCCGATCTTATCTCTTATGTCGACGGGCAGCTTGAGGACCAGCGGCGTGACGCCGTTCGTACCCATCTCGCCGCCAATCCCGCTGACGCACGCAAGGTTGAGCTATGGCAGCAGCAAAATGCCACGTTGACGGCTCTCTATCCTCCTCTTGATACAGGCGTTCTACCCGAACGCCTTGATGTTTATGGCATGGAGCGGCGATTGCGCTCAGAGCGCGCCGATTGGCGCAATATGGCCGCGGCATCCATCCTTGTTCTGGCTGTTGGACTGACAGGCGGCTGGTTCGGGCGCGGGCTTGTATCACAGGTCGCGGAGCCTGCCCGTTCCATCGTGGCGGATGCAGCGCAGGCACATCAATTGTTCGCGAGCGACGTTCTCCATCCCGTGGAGGTTCGCGCCGATGGCGAGGACGCTGCCAATCTGCCGAAATGGCTGTCGAAACGGCTCGATCGCAAACTGAATATCCCGGACCTTACGCGCCATGGTCTGTCCCTTGTCGGCGGCCGGTTGCTACCGAGTTCCGAAGGCGCCGCAGCCCAGCTTATGTACGAAGACAAAAGTGGACAGCGCGTCACTCTTTATATCGTGGCTGCGGCCAACTCGAGCGACACCGCCATGCGGCGCTCCAATGTCGGCTCGCTGGAAACCGTATCCTGGGACGACGAGACGATCCGCTGCGCCCTGGTTGGCAACCTGCCATCCGACCGCATGGATGCCATTGCCAAAGACACCTATCAACAGCTGAGTTAGCCGATGACACATTTCGAGGATCATCGCGATAGCGCACCGACGGATAAACCACTGTGGCGCAATTCGCCTACGTCCTTCGGGCTGGTGGCGATCGCCTTCCATTGGACGATCGCGATCCTATTCTTCGCGCAGCTTGCGCTGGGATATCTGATGAGCCGCGACAACATCGACCCGGCGCTTCAGTTTGATCTTTTTCAGTACCATAAGTCGATTGGATTTCTGGTGCTGGCCCTGGCCGTGCCGCGTTTCATTTGGTCAGTTTTCAGCAGAAAGCCACGGCCACCTGATAGCGACGGTCCAGTTTCCCGGTTGGGCGCCCGGGCCGCTCACGCTGCATTGCTGTTCCTCACCTTGGCTGTTCCCCTCGCCGGCTGGGCGGTCGCGTCGACATCTCCTCTGCAAATCCCCAGCTATGTATTCGATCTCATCGTCGTGCCGGGGTTGCCCATGGCAATCTCCGACCAATCCGAAGCCTTCTGGACTGATGTTCACGCTACTCTGGCGTATCTCGCAGCAGGAATTGTACTTCTTCATGTGGCAGCGGCGCTATGGCACCATTTCATCCGAAAAGATCCGACCCTTCTGCGCATGGTCTCTTATCCCGCAGGCTCGAATAAAAAGAACAGGGCAGCATGATTTCTGCACAAACGCAAAAGCCCTCCGCGAAGGGAGGGCTTTTTTGTTGAATTTCTTGGTAAATTTTGGTTGCGGGGCAGGATTTCATCTTAACTTGCGATCGTCGCAACCGTCTCACGCCCTTCTAAAATCACTTCCTACCAGCAACCATAGCGGACTATTTCGTACAGTTGCGTGACTGCGAAGTGCTAGCGCTCGGTGGTCGTTGGATCTGCGACCTGTTGGACCAGTCGGGCGTCGAGCGTTTCGAACTTGTTAGCGACATCAAGCTCGTAGACGCCCGGACCGATGTCGGAAGCAACCCTCCCGTCCGAGCTCTGCGGAAGGCGGCCATAGATAGAGGCAAAGGCCGCGAACCTATCGTGGCCGGCTCCCACCCGCGTGGCCAGATTGGTTATATCGATCACGCGGAGGTTTGAATTCCGCACCTCGACGAGAGCTTGGGGGTCATCGATATTGGCTGCGCCGGCACGGAATTGCCCGCCGGCGATAAACCTGGATATCGACAGCGCCTGATCGTCACCCTCTCCGCTCCTCATCACACGGATCAGCTTGCTTCCGACACCCTGATCGTAGACTGATTTCCGGTCACGCAACCCTAAGTAATAATTGAAAGATTTTGCCGGCTTCGACGAAGAAGTGACTTCAGATCATCGCGGAACGCCGTTTTCAACCTTTCTACTGAGGTCATCGGTAGCGCGTGCGAAGTGCAGCAATCCCGAGCATATAACCCTCTTCTAACGTTCGATCGGGGGTCACTGTAGTCTCGCCGCGCGCGAAACTGTGTCCTGCAACGAGGAACGCGAGCGAGAGGATCGACGATTTGCAAAGCCTCGTTGAGATCGCGAATGCCGGTGCCAAATAATACTATTCTCACTTAGCTGGATAAGGCTCGATGTCCGCCGACCAATAGTGTTTAGCAATATTCTGGCTGTTGCGGATAACGTGGTAGGCGATATGCGGGTCGCCTCCTTGAAGAGTGTTCGGGTCAGCACCACACATCAAACAATACATTTGCTGATGAACGACGCTTGCAAAATATTGCAGAACCGGCGTGGCGTCCTCCTGGCCGATTGCTCGCAGGTCATGGGCAGCCTGTTCGATTGCCTTTTCCAAAACCTCCGAAACGGCAGCAGCCAACATCCTGTCCGCACGGCTGATGACGACAGCGATTTGGCGCTCAGCCGGGGTAAAATCAGATCCAGTATCTTTCATTGTTCACCTCACATATTGTCAGTGTACGTCACATGCTCTGCCACAGCGCTTACTCTGGCGGGGTGCTGAGAATCGACGGATAGCTTTTGCCGTCTGCGTGAACTCGCGGTCGTTGATGTGCCGAGCGAGTGCCTGTTGCTGCTGTTCACTCTCATCCTTGGAAACAGCCTCCTGACGTTCCCTTTCCTTCCGAAGTGCTCCCTCGTCGCTCGCCTTCCGGGCGACGACCCGAGAGGGCTCCCAACTTGCCGAGCAACCTTTCACCACGGTTGATATCGTTGGCGTCATAGGTTCGGTAGTCCTGCTATTTGCAATACTCCGTCCCCAAACGCGGAACGCGTACCGCCCGGTTGCTTGCAATGGGAAACACCACGCCTTACGAGGCCGATGCCCGGAGCACGGTATCCCGCTTGAAGTCATCAAAGAAGAAAACTGATTCTTCCGCCTCTCTCGATATGGTGACCGCATCCTCCATCTCATCGAGACCGAGGAGCTTCGGGTCGTGCCGGCTCACCGGCGAAACGAGATACTTGCCTTGCTGCGGTGGGGACTCGAGGACATCAGTGTGTCGCGCAGTGCCGAACGGGCACGCGGCTGGGGAGTACCCGTGCCCGGCAGCGATGAGGTCGTCTATGTCTGGTTCGATGCCTTGGCGAACTACCTAACGGGGCTCGGCTACGGCTCCGACGAAACCCTGTTCGGGCGATATTGGGCGCAGCAAGGCGAGCGCATTCACTTCGTCGGAAAGGGGATATCCAGGTTCCACGCGATCTGCTGGCCGGCGATACTCCTTTCCGCTGGCCTACCGCTGCCATCGTCGATCTACCTTCATGGCTACCTGACCGCCAACGGGCGGAAGATCGGGAAATCGGCCGGCAACGGCATCGATCCCGATGGTCTCGTTCAAAACTATCAGACTCCGGACGCACTTCGGTATTACCTGCTCCGCCATATCCGTTCGGCCGATGATGGGGATTTCTCCGAAGAACGGCTCGAGGCCGCGTGGTCGGGAGAACTCGGCGGGCAGCTTGGAAATCTCCTCAATCGGGTTCTCACATTGCTGTCTCTCCACTCGTTGTCAGCGGAGTGAAGACCTCCTCTGGAGGGATTCTCTTGCCGCGGCAGACGGTAGTCATGATTCCGCGCTGGTGTTTCCGGCAGGTCTCCACACCAAACGGGACCACTATGCAATATCTTTGCTGCAGCGGTTTTGTCGTCTTCGCTTCAGTCGGCTCTGACGGCTTCAGTACAGGGAATGTCACTACCCTGCGCCGATCGTTAAAATACCTTGTCGGCAGCCGACTTCCCCTCACTAACAGAGGGCGTTCCAAATCGTTCGATAAGCATCTCGGTGAGGGTTCGCACTTTTCGAGAAGGGTACTGCCCAGGCGGCCTCACCACGAAGATGCCGGCCGGCGGAATCGGATGACGCGTCATGATCGGCACCAGCGCACACGAGCGAATATGATCCGCGACCAACGGCTCTGGCAAGTACGCGACCCCGACTCCGTCCAGAGCGGCCGCTACGAGAGACATTGCGTTATCAGCTATGAAGCGTCCCTGGGGCCGCACCGTGACGATTTCGTCGCCATCCATGAATTGCCACTTCTCCGCGTCCCGCATTACGACCTGATGCTTCACAATCTCATCCGGTGTCTCGGGGGCACCGTGAGCCTCGATATAGGCAGGACTTGCAACCAGCTTGCCAAAGATCGGTCCGATACGTCTTGCGACGAGGTTCGAGTCCGACAGATGCCCTAGCCGGATTGCGCAATCAAAACCCTCCCCCACAAGATCCACGAAGCGATCAGTATAGGAAGAAAGGATTTGTAGCTGTGGGTGTTGGCTGGCCATCCGGGAGAGGACGGGAGCAAAACAGGTCGGACCAAATGACAATGGGGCGGCTACGCGCATTCGGCCTCGAAGCTTGCCGGCGGGCAGGATCGTTTCCCGTACCAGATCCAATTCAGCTGAGGTTCTGGCTGCGTAATCGCGGAATGTGGCCCCTGCTTCCGTGAGCGCTATGCCACGGGTCGTCCTTGCAAATAGCTGTGCGCCGAGTTGTTCTTCTAGCCTGGTGATCCGCCGGCTGACCATCGACTTGGAGATGCCCAGTCGCAGCGCTGCAGATGATATTCCGCCTGCATCAGCAACTTCGACGAATATTCTCAGATCCTCAATTTCCACAAAGCGTTCCTTATTTTGCGACACGGCTTCACACGACCGGGGGCTACCAAGGCGAAGAAGCAAATGACAACGTCGGCGACGGTGTCTTTCCCGGGAGGGCATCTTCGCAACGTACCGCACCAACCGCGAATATAGGATTTATTCCATATTCTTTCGTAGCCGCTTCAACTCATTTCTCCGTCCATCGCACGCCGTGCCAGCGACGGAGGGCGGCGACCACTCATGAAAATAATACAGGATGTGTCCATGCTTCGGTCCGTATCCAGGGCGCGATTACCGTTTCTCTCTCTTGCTGCCCTCGCCTTTACTCAATGGGACTACCGCTCCGCCTTGGCAGATGATTCTGACCTGAAGCAGGAGAGGCCCTCGATAAAAGCCGACAGGTCGCGAGAGGACTGGTCGCTTCTCGTAGATCCGAAACTGCGGACTGAACCGCTCGACAGTCTCAAATACATTCCGTTGTTTCATTCCAATCCTGACAGCTACATCTCGCTCGGGCTCAATCTGCGCGAAATCTTCGAAGTCAGTGATGCGCCGGCTTTGGGAACCGTGCGTGCGAATCCCGGAGACTCCTATTGGCTGCAGCGCGCGCAGTTCCATATTGATGTTCACCTGAATGAAAACTGGCAATTGTTCACACAGTTCGAGGATGTACGTGCGTTCAACAAAACGGTAGTCGGTCCCAACGACGCAAACCGATTTGACCTTCGGCAAGCATTCATCGGCTATACGCAAGAGACCGACAGCGGAACGTTCAGGGCAAGGGTTGGCCGTCAAGACTTTGCGTTCGACCTGGAGCGGTTCGTTTCGACGCGCGATGGGCCGAATGTCCGTCAGTCGTTCGATGCTGTCTGGGCGGGGTGGGAGACGGATGCGTGGCGCTTCTATGGTCTTGTCAGCCGACCTGTCCAGTATCGCGATGACCGCCCTTTCGATGATCGATCGAGTGGCGATGCGATGTTTAGCGGAGCTCGTGTGGAATGGCAGCTGTCGCCGGATATCGAGGCCTCCGCATATTATGCGCTTTATCAGCGCAAGGACGCCACCTTTCTCAGCGCGTCAGGTGAGGAGGACAGGCATATCCTCAATATCCGGACGGCCGGCAAATATGCCGGTTTCGACTGGGACGCGGAAGCTATGGGCCAGGTCGGCAAGGTCGGCTCGGCCGACATTCTGGCCTGGGCCGTGGGGGCGAGGACCGGATATACGTTCGAGGATATCACCTGGTCGCCGCGGATCGGTCTGCAGTTCGACGTGGCGTCGGGTGACGGTGATGCGGGCGACGGCACGCTCGGCACTTTCAATCCGCTGTTTCCGAACGGCTTTTATTTCTCGCTCGGCGGTCATACCGGATACGCCAACCTCATCCACTTGAAGCCCTCACTCACCGTCCAGCCCCTGGAGGATCTGACCGTAATGGCTGGGGCCGGACTGCTCTGGCGACAGACGACACAGGACGCCGTCTATACCCTGCCAAGCGTCCCCGTGGCTGGCACGGCGGGTCAGGGGCCGGCGTGGACCGGAGCCTATTTGCAGGTCAGGGCGGACTACCGCTTTACTCCCGCTCTCACGGGGTCGCTGGAGGCCGTCCATTATCAGGTCGGGTCGGCACTTCGCGACGCCGGAGGCAGCGACAGCAACTATGTTCGAGCGGAATTGAAATACTCATGGTAGCGAATGCACAGCCGTGCCGAACATTTAGGGACGACGGATCGCTCGTCAGATATGCAAAACGCGGTGCTGTACGATGAGGAAAGCCGCGCATGCATTCTGGTGCCGATATCGCAGCACCCATTCTCAGGACGCCGGTTGAAACAACTCGATCAGCATCCTGTCATTGTCTCGGATGTAAGCGAAACGATCGCCGGAATGGTTGGGGACGGAGGACGGCGGTATGACGATTTCGACACCCTTAGCCGCCAGCGCGGCTATGGTCTCTTCCAGCTCATCGACATTGAGCGCGAAATGGTTGATGCCACCGCGTTTCAGGAGTGTTTCGATGTCTTCTCGCTCGCTTGCTGCCGGGGCAGCACCTTCGACTTGAAAGATTTCGAGCCGAGCCTCATCGCGAACGAGCATGGCCACCTGCGCGCCAGGCAAGGTGAAACTGTACTGGTGCTCGAACCCAAGCTTATCCCGATACCAGTCAAGGCTAGTCTGCAGGTCGTTGACGACGACACCGACATGATGAAGGCGATGGACGAAATCTTCCATGTGATTTCCCGGGTTTTATTTTTCTCGTTCCAGATCCGGTTCGAACCACCGTTATTATGGATGCGGCAGTAAGTGCCCCGCCAAAAAATGGCCGCCTTCATCAGAATTTCGTGGCGTGGAGGTTAGTCCTGCATCGGCGAGCAGCATAGTCTCCCCAAATGTGAAACGTTGTTGCAAAACGTCGAACGGCAGGCCCATCAAGGATGTCATGCTCCATTCTGGGAAGCACTCCCAATCAAGCGTTGCCCTGCAGACGACTATGCATGGCGACTCTGCGATTCCCTTTATCTGAGGGGCTTTGAACGCCAACGAGTCCGGCGTCTTGCCATCGGATCGAATTTTCAAAAAAGGAATGTTAGGCGCAGCCTCGGTCAGCCGCTTGCTTATGCGCCGGGCGAAGCAGCTTCCGTCGACCCCTTGACCAAAATGTCACTTAGTGCCAAATATTCAGCTGTCACTAAGTGACAGGAGGATATCGGAATTTGGCGAAGATTGAGAAGGGGCGAATTGAAGTCGCGCGCCACGCGGCCGATCTGTTCTGGAAATACGGCGTCGAGAAAACGAGCGGCGATGCGATTGCTGCCGCATCAGGGCTCTCCAAGCGAACGGTCTGGCGCTATTTCCGCTCGAAGGAAGCCTGCATCGAGCCGCTTTTCATGGCTACGGGTCTGCGCTTCGTTGAGCTGTTGCGCGCCTGGCCGCGTGACGTCTCGATAGAGGCCTATTTGCACGATACACTTGGCTCGATGCTGAAGACAGAGCAGGAAATCAGCGACGGCGTAGCCGTGGCGCGCCTGATCTCCCGCCTGAAAACCGAACCGGCGATCCGCACCGCCTATCTGATGGCGAGCGCGCAAGCAGAAGACGAACTCGTTGCGATCGTTGCCGAGCGCGCCGGGCGCGCGCCCGAAGACTTCGACGTCAAGCTCTGCGCTGCAGCTGCAATGGCCGCCGTGCGCGTTGTAGATGAAGACATATGCACCGCCACATTCATCCATGGCCGTCACTTCGAACACCATGAAGTCTGCGACCGGTTGGCCGCTGCCATTCGCGCAGCAAGCAGCCTGCCGATCTGCGATCCGGTCGCTTGCTAAACCCATTGGCCATCCCTTCGCTGCAAAGGAACCGAAAATGATCTATCCCGAAACCCGACGCACCGACGCGATGGAAGAGCATTTTGGCACCATGATTGCCGATCCATACCGGTGGCTGGAAGGCGATGCACGCAGTCACCCCGAGGTCGCGGAGTGGGTGCAGGCGCAAGACGAACTGGCGCGAACACATCTGGCCGGGCTGCCGGGCCGAGAAGCCTTCCGGCAGCGGCTGGCGGCGCTCTTTGATCATGCCCGCCTGACCGCCCCGATAAAGCGCGGAGACCGCTATTTCTTTACCCGCAATCCCGGCCTTGACGACCAGGCGGTTCTCGTCATGCGCGAAGGGGCGTACGGCCCGGAGCATATCCTCATAGATCCGAACACATGGGCCGAGGATGGCGCGGCGGCCCTGGCAGAATGGGCCGCCAGCGAAGACGGGCGGCATGTTGCCTTTGCCCGCCAGGAAGGTGGAACTGACTGGCGTACCATCCGGGTTCTCGATGTCGAGAGTGGAAACACCCTTGCCGACGAAATCGCATGGGCGCGCTTCACCGCCATCGCTTGGGCACATGACGGATCCGGGTTCTTCTACTCCCGTTTTCCGGAGCCGCCCGCGGCGAACGGATTCGAAGCGCCAGTCACCGGGCACGCCATCTATTTCCACGTGCTCGGCACAGCGCAGGCTGACGACCGGCTCGTTCACGCGACAGCGGAAGGTCAGCTCCTCATACAGACCGTCGGCGTGACAGCGGACGGGCGTTATGGCGTGATCTATTCTACTCCCGGCGCGGGCAGCAACACACTGTCAATCATCGACCTACGCGACCCGACGTGGACGCCGCGCCCTGTCATCGAGACTCAAGGGCATAACTGGTTCGTGGCCGGCAATCAGGAGACCCGGTTCTTCCTGATGACGGACCATGGGGCCGAGCGTGGCAAGATCGTCACTTTCGACCTCGCCGCGACCGAGCTGCGCATCGTCGATCTCGTCGAGGAGCGAGACGACGCTACGCTGAACGATGCCGCCCTCCTCGGTGGACGGCTTGTCATCACCTATCTCGTCCATGCCAAGACCGAGATCCACCAATACATGCCCGACGGCAAACCCGATGGAACAGTCGAACTTCCGGGCATTGGCAGCGCGGGCGGTTTTCACGGACGTCCAGACGACGACGAGGCCTTCTTCGTCTTCACCGGTTACGACGCGCCAATGACGATCTACCGCTACGATGTTGCCAGCCGACAGCTCGAAGTCTGGGCCCAACCCGAGGTCGCGATTGATCTCGGCCGCATCGCCGTCGAACAGCACTTCTACCAATCGAAAGACGGCACGCGCATTCCGATGTTCGTCGTGCGCCTCGCAGATGTTCAGGCGTCGGTACCGACGATCCTTTACGGCTATGGCGGCTACGGCATCAGCATGGTCCCTTATTATTCGCCTCCCGTCCTCGCATGGGTGGAAGCAGGCGGGGCCTACGCCGTCGCCAATTTGCGCGGCGGCGGGGAATATGGCAAAGCGTGGCACGATGCCGGGCGGCTCGCGAACAAGCAGAACGTCTTCGACGACTTCGTCGCCGCCGCCGAATATCTGAAGCGCGAAGGCATCGCCGCTGCCCACGGCATCGCAATCCAGGGGGAATCCAATGGCGGGCTATTGGTCGCGGCCGTGACCAACCAGCGCCCAGACCTTTTCGCCGCGGCCCTTCCAGGCGTCGGCGTGATGGACATGCTGCGCTTCGCCCGTTTCACGGGCGGACAGTTCTGGATCGGGGACTACGGCGATCCAGGGAAGGAAGCCGACTTTCGCAACCTCCTGTCCTATTCGCCCTATCACACGATCCGCTCGGAGATGCCCTATCCGGCGATCCTGGTCACGACGGCGGATACCGACGACCGCGTCGTGCCGGCCCACAGCTTCAAATATGTCGCGGCGCTTCAGGCAGCGAACCTCGGCGACAAACCGCGGATCCTGCGGGTCGACAGGCGGGCCGGCCACGGTGCCGGGAAACCCACCGGTAAGGCAATCGACGAAATCACCGACCTCTGGGCATTCGCCGCGCATTGGACCGGCCTCGACGCTACGAAGATGGATTGACCACTTGGCGGAACATCCCTTCACTGTCAGCGCGGCAGTGCAGGGCCGGGAGATACGGGATCATCTGGTGCGGGAGTGTGCACTGTCCCGATCTGCTGTTCCGGATGGCTATCCACACACTGATCATCCGCGGGTGGAGCCACGGTTCGCCCGCGGCATACGGAAGATCGAGCACAGTCAGGCTACCGCACCCCGATCGGCGGTCAGGATGGCGCCCGTAATCAGGCTCGCGGCAGGACTTGCAAGAAAGACCACAAGGTTCGCGATTTCGCGTGGCTCGCCGAAACATCCCAGCGACGTAAGGTTGCGCTGGAAGTTGGCGGCCGCACCGTCTGACGGATTTGCGTCGGTATTCACCGACCCGGGTTGCACTAGGTTTACGGTAATGCCGTTCGGACCAAGTTAGCGCGACAGCCCGCGGGTGAAAGAGGTGAGTGCCGCCTCGGACATCGTATAAGTGCGGCCCGTCTGGCGAAGCCGTGGCGTTAAGCCCGCAGCGCACGGAGCAGACCTTCCAGGTTTCGCTCGCCGTCCTTGGTCTGCGCCCCTGCCTTAAGCCCACCCCGGATGAGCTTCTCGGCCGCAGGACGTGCGAACAGCCCCGCCCAGGCGTCGTGCTCGCGACTGAAGCCTTCCCGCAGGTTTACGGGCGGCACCGCTTTTTTTGCGGCGGCGATGACGCCTTCGGGTAAAGCGGCGATATTGCGCGCCAACCGGTCGACGAAGCCATCAAGCTCCGAGGCAGGCAGTGCCCGGTTGATCCAGCCATAGCGTTCCGCCGTCGCCGCGTCGATGAGATCGGCGCCAAGGATCACTTCTAGTGCACGGCCGCGCGTCATCCGGCTGGACAGATATTGCGTGGCCCCGCCGCCCGGTGTGATGCCCATCAACGCTTCGCATTGGCCAAGTCCGGCTCGACCCTCGGCGGCAAATGTCATGTCTGCCGCCGCGACAAACTCGGCACCGCCCCCACGTGCCAGTCCGGCGAGTTTTACGATCGTTACCTGCGGCTGTTCGCGCAGAAGTTCGCCGAACGCCTGGAACGGGTTAAGGCCTTCAGGAGCCTCGCGAACCAAATCGTCGAAGGCGTGCGGTTCATCGATCAATGTCATGTCGACATGGGCAATGAAAAAATCCGGGTCTGCGCTCTGGAAAACCAGCGCGCGCGTGTCAGGGTCATCGCGAATGGCGAGAAGAAAACACCGCATCTCGCTCATCAAGGAGACATCGAGAACGTTTACCGGCGGATTGTCGATGGTGATCGTCGCAACACCGTCTGCCCGGGAAATCCGGAGGCGGCGGAAATCTGTATCTGTCATATGTAAGGTCTCTGTTCTTCGGGAAATTCTGGTGCTGGTGTTTCGCGCCATTGATCCTAAAGTATTCATCAGATACCTAGCGTCAATTACACACCTGAAGCATCCCAGGGATGCCGGAGGATACCGATGGATGAACCAAGAAGTGAAAATGACCCGGTTTACCGTGCCGACTGCCCGAGCCGGGTGATCCTCGACCAGATCGCCGACAAGTGGTCGATGATGGTGCTGGCGGTGCTCAGCGAGCCGCGTCGCTTCAATGCGATCAAACGCCGTCTCGATGGCGTCACCCAGCGTGTGCTGACCCAGACGCTGCGCAAACTGGAACGCAACGGCATGGTGACGCGCAGGGTTCTGGATGGACGCGTGCTCGGCGTCGAATATGCGCTGACGCCGCTTGGCAGGTCACTGCAAGAGCCGTTCTCGATCCTGTTCGAATGGACCATTGAGAACATCGATGTGATACAGGACTGTCAGCGTAGCTTTGACGCACGCCAAGACCAGCCTGCGGTCTGAACGGTGGGCGGTGCGAACAGGAAGGTCACCTGGTCTCGAGCGCGGTTATTCGTCATTTTGACAACATACGGACGATCCACGTTGAAGGAAGGACAGAAGCGCCGATTTCTCCCAGCCGTTGCCTCGGATGGGACTTCCGTCCATATCTCTCCAAGCCTGATAATTTATGGTGCAACCATTCCACCACCAATCAGCGATGCGAAGACCTCGACGGCTTCCCTCTGATGCAAAGTCTGACGCACTACAGCCGACGAAAGCGCTTCTCCCGCGCCGACGAAGCCGATGCAACGCTTCTCTAATTCTTCTGCCGGGAGAATGTCGAAGGGCATAAGGACTGCAGTGAACATCTGGACCGAGTTGTCGAGCAATTCCTTAAATACGACGGCTTTTTCCTCGCTCCCGGTTAAAGCTGCGCCGATGGTATGGAATTCATCCGTTATGTCAGCTGCGCAACGGATATAGGCTTCAGCCAGTAGACGAATGGTTTCCTCCAGACTCCGCGCACCGGCTGCCATCGCGGTTCGAAAGGCCTTCACCCGCTCCTCATCAATCCACCGGTAAAGCTCGATGAGCAGACCTGAACGGGTACCGAAATGTTCGTATGCCACTGGTTTCGAAATTCCGGCACGGGAGGCGAGATTACCCAGCGTCAGACGGTCTGCACCTTCATCGCGGACGATCAACAATGCAGTATCGAGCAGTTGCCGTCGTCTTTCTCCTTTCGAAAGCCTACGTGATGAGGTCCGTATGCCGACATGATTGGAAGTGCCTGTCACTGTGGGGTCCTTGCGTAACCTACTTTTAGTAGGTACAACAGCCTACCATTTGTAGGTTATCCCAGGTGAGGACATACGACAATGATTTCCCATCCTATTCTCCTGATGGGTGGCACGGGCGCGATCGGGCGTCTGACTGCCCGCGCGCTTCGCTCCGTTTACCCGGATGTTCCTTTATTGATCGGTGGGCGCGATCTGCTCAAAAGCCGCAGCGCCGCTGGTGAGATCGGGCGAGCAGAGGGCGTCTTGATCGACACGCATGCTGACGATCTCGGTCTCGGTGATCGCCAGATAAGTGCCGTTGCGATTTTTTACACTGACGAACGATTGGCTAGCCTGCGCTTCGCTCAAAGCCGCAGGGTACCACATCTGGGGATTTCTTCAGGCGTCTATGAAATTGCTCCCGAAGTTGCGACCTATATGCACGCGCCAGACGCCGCGGCAGTCGTCCTTGGCTATGAATGGCTGGTCGGCGCCACAACCGTTGCTACCCTCACATGCGCCAAACCATTTGCCCGACTTCACGAAATCAGGATCGGTGCCCTTGTCGATGAGCAGGATGGTGGCGGTCCAGCCGTCGCCGAGGATTTTGAGCGGCTGAACCGGATGATGCCCGCCGCCCTCACCCGTCGTGACGGCAGCTATATCTGGCGTAGTGAAGAAGACGCCAAGGCCGAGTTCCATGCAATCGATGGTACCAGAACAACTGCGACAGGCTTTTCGTCTATCGATGTTGCCGGCCTGGCGGCAGCAACCGGGGCGCCGAATGTACAGTTCAACATCGCGACCGGCGTGAGTACGTCCCGTCGCCGCGGCGAACCCAAGTCGACGGAGATCATCATCGAACTGGCTGGCGAGGGTCACGACGGACAGCCGCTTTACAACCGCTATGCAGTGTTTCACCCGGGCGGCGCTGCGCCCTTGACTGCACTAGGCGTCAGCATGATCCTTGAACGACTGATCGGGCTAGACGGTAATAGGCCGACCCCGGCAGGGCTGTATTTTCCTTTTCAGGTTCTCGATCACGCCACCTATCTCTCCCGGTTGCACGCGGAAGGCGGCAGCATTGTCCCTCTTGACGCTAATTGACATAATTGGCGGACCGGTGAGAAATCGTGTGTAGACGCCGGCTCACGTCAGGCCCGGGACATAGAGATTGAACGTGGTGGACGACATTCAGCCGTTCAATTATGAGACGTTTCCAACACGCGCTCCACGATTGTCATGAATCCGCACGCGGCTCCGCGTCATTCGGGCCTTAGTTTTCAAGGTGTGTCGAAAAGTCTTCAAAACACTCGACCAGCATCTCGGTGAGCACCCGTATCTTGCGTGCGGGGTGCTGCCCCGGCGGCCGGATCACATAGATGCCCAATTTGGGCGGCGGATAGTGCGTCATGACCGGGACCAACGCGCCAGAAGCCAGATGCTCCTTAATTAATTCGTCAGGGACACCGGCAAGACCAATTCCCGCAAGTGCTGCAGCCACAAGAGCCACGGCATTGTCGGCTTTGAATCGGCCCTGCGGCTTCAGCGTAATGATCTTATCCCCATCCATCGCCAGCCAGGTTTCAGTTCCCTGCATGACGACCTCATGCGTGAGGAATTCCTCTGGCGTTTCGGGTGAACCGTGCTTTTTGATGTAATCCGGTGTTGCAACATATTTGGCCGTCGTCCAGCCGACGCGTCTTGCAAGCATATTCGAGTCGGCAAGATGGCCAACTCTTATCGCGCAGTCGAACCCTTCTGCAATCAGGTCAACGAACCGATCGGTATAGCTGGCGTGAACCTGTAACTCCGGATGGCGCTGCGCCAGAGATGCGAGCACAGGGGCGAAGTGCGTTGGACCGAATGTGAGCGGAGCTGCTATTCTTAGTCGACCGCGAAGGTCGCCGGCGGGCAATATCGTCTCCTTGGCAATGTCAATCTCGGCGCAGGCTTTTGCAGCGTGTTCCCGGAAGGTGATCCCAGCCTCCGTAAGGGCGGCGCCGCGCGTCGTGCGAGCGAGCAACTGCACACCCAAATCCTTTTCAAGCCGAATAAGTCGCCGGCTGACCATCGACTTGGAAATGCCGAGCCGCCGCGCGGCTGGAGAAACCCCGCCAGTATCGGCAACTTCCACGAAGGTCCGCAGGTCTTCGATGTCCAAATCAACGTTCCTGTATTCACGAAAGATGAGTGCTCGAATCGCTCCGACCGTATCACAAATAGAAGGAACGGGGCCGGCCCTGGCGTTCCTCGTTTCGCGACACAGCTTCACGGGATCGGGCGCTACCGCATCATAAATGAAAATGACACTGTCCATCAAGGCGCCCTCAGAGGCAGTGCGCGCCTGCCGACTTCCCCACGCCTCAACATCAGCAAAGGATGCTTCCATGACCTTTCGTAACGGCCTTGATTCGCTTCTACGACCCGAAGATTCCGTTCTCGTTCTGATCGATCACCAGCCCTATCAGCTCGCAAATCTCAACAGCCACGACCCGCAAGCTGTGGTCAACAGCACGACCGCGCTGGCGAAGCTGGCAAAAGCCTTCGATGTTCCAACCATTCTGACCAGCGTGATCGCGGGGCGCGGCGGACTTCTCTTCAAGCAGATCACCGACGTGTTTCCCGGCCAGGAAGTCATCGATCGCACCTGGGTGAACACCTGGCAGGACGAGAATGTGGTGAACGTCGTCAAGGCGACGGGCCGCAAGCAGCTGATCATCGCCGGCCTGTGGACCGAGGTCTGTGTGGCGATGCCCGTCATCCAGGCAGCCGGCGAAGGCTGGGACGTGACCGTGATCACCGATGCATCGGGTGGGATTTCGAAGGAGTCTCACGAAGTTGCCATCCAGCGCATGATCGCCGCCGGCGCGAACCCGATGACCGTGATGGCGCTCGCTGGCGAATGGCAACGCGATTGGGCGCGCACCGGGCATGTCGAGCAGCTGACCGAGATACTCATCCAGCACTTCGCCGGCAGCGGCATCGCCTACCTCTGGGAGCAGCAGCTTCTCAATACGCCTGTGCCGGGCAAAACCGCCTGATCCGAACCGGCTATCGGGAAGGGGAAGGGCGCGTAACCGCAAGCGCCCTCCCCGTTGCATTCATCAACGCCGGTTGACAGCGAGGCGGAGTTTACATCGATGCCGCAGGCCATTGTGAAACGGCACTGACGGTCGCAAAGGCGACGGCTATTCCGGTGAGAGATATTGGGTGCCGGAGCGGTTTAGCAGCGCCCTTCCCTCGCGGCCACCCCATCAACCAAAGAGTTTCGAAGGAGCCTTCATGGAAATTGGTATCGACAGTTTTGCCGCGATCCTTCCTGATCCGACGACGGGAAAGCTCCCTTCGGCGACCGACCGCATGGCCGATCTTCTTGAGGAAGTAGAGGTCGCCGACAGGGTCGGGCTCGACGTATTCGGCATCGGCGAACATCATCGCGCCGAATTCCTCGATTCCGCACCGGCGATCATACTTGCGGCAGCAGCGGCGCGCACCAGCCAGATTCGATTGACGAGCGCGGTAACGGTATTGAGCGCCGCCGACCCTGTAAGACTCTTCCAGGAGTTCGCGACCCTCGACCTGATTTCCAGAGGGCGCACCGAGCTTGTCGTCGGCCGTGGTTCGTTCGGCGAGGCCTTTCCGCTCTTCGGCCTGGACACACGGGCATATGACGAACTCTTCGCCGAGAAGCTCGACCTGTTCCTGAAGCTTGGTGAGACAAGCAATCCCGTCTGGGAAGGCCAATTCCGCCCGGCGTTGAACGGCCATGGGGTCTTTCCGAGACCACACCAGCCGCGACTGCCATTATGGGTCGGCGTTGGCGGCACACCGCAGTCCTTCGCGCGCGCCGGTGCGCTCGGCCTCCCGCTGATGGTGGCGATCATTGGAGGAACGTTTGAACGGTTTCGCCCGCTCGTCGATCTCTATCGCGAGGCCGGCATACGCGCCGGACACGATCCCGAGAAGCTCAAGGTGGGTGTTCATGCCATGGGCTTCGTCGGCGATACCGACGCGGCGGCAAGGGACGCCTTCTTCCCGGGCTGGGCGCATCTGACGACCAAGGTCGGACGCGAACGCGGCTGGTCGCCCCCGACGCGTCAGCAGTTCGAAGACATGGCGGCCCCCCAAGGCGCCTTCCTGATCGGCGCCCCGGCGACGGTTGCCGAGAAGATGATCAAGGCCAGCAAGGCGCTGGGCGGTCTATCGCGCATCACCTTTCAGATGAGCACCGCCTCTCTGGAAACGGCGGCAATGAAACGCTCGATCGAGCTTCTCGGCACCGAGGTCGCGCCAATTGTGAGGGCTGCGGGAAAGATCTGATCGGGAAACGGAATCGAAGCGGGGTGACCATATGGATATCGAGGATCTGCGGACATTTGTCGAAGTCGCCGATGCCTGCGGCGTTTCTCCCGCGGCCCGGCGGCTCGGGATATCGAAATCAATGGTCAGTCGCCGCCTTTTCCGGCTTGAGGACGCCCTGGGTATCCAGCTTCTTGCGCGAACGACCCGCGGTGCCGCACTGACGGAGGCCGGGGTTGTATTTCGGGAACATGCGGCGAAGGTTTGCGCCGAAATCGATGCGGCGAAAGACGAGATATTGCCAGTCGGTGATCTTCGCGGGCGCTTGCGGGTCGCCGTGCCACTGACATCGGGGCCGGTGCATTTTGCGCCCGTGCTTTCCCGGATGGCATGGCTTTATCCAAAGCTGCAAATACAGGCCGACTACAGTGATCGCTTCGTGGATTTGATCGCAGAGGGATTTGACTGTGCGATCCGGGTCGGCGCACTGCGTGATTCAAACCTGATCGCGAGGCGAGTTGGTCATATCTATGGGCAGTTGGTCGCAAGCCCTGACTATATCAAGATGCACGGCTCACCGGAAAAACCGGATGAGATCAGCTCTCATCAGGCTTTGGTGGGAGCTGAAGCGTGGCGGTTCATGGATGGAGACAAAATCGTCACCGTGCAGCCACAGGGACGGTTCAAAACCGAAAACGGAATGGCACTTGCCAATGCAGCCGCGGCCGGGCTTGGCCTCGCATGGCTCCCAGACTGTGTCACGCGACATTATCTTGCTTCCGGCGCGCTCGTACCGGTCATGACCGCATATCCACTGCCCGTCGGCAATGTCCACGTCGTGCGCCCGCCCAGTCCGCATCCGGTACAAAAGGTGCGCGTCCTTTCAGAGTTGCTGATCGAAGCCTTCGAGCGAAATGCGCCTGTTTGGAGTGCAGGGACATGACGGCCTTCACTCGCACGCTGCTCATGTTTCGAATTGGCCTGTCGCGACAAACGACGGCTTACAGCCTGCAACTGAACGACGGGCTTATGCCACGACACCGAGGAGATGCTCTACCGGTCCGGACGCTGCGCCTGCAGCTCGTCGGCCTGGGTTGATCCAATGAAGCGACAAGAACATCCGCGTGCCGATGATCAACCAGAGAAGGCTTCAACGACGATTACTCACCATCGGGATGTGACAACCCGGTCTTCCCATCCGAAAACCTAAGGAAAGCAAAGAAACCATGACGACGATTACAATGCAGGACGGCACCCGGATCTTCTACAAGGACTGGGGTTCGAAAGACGCGCAGCCCATCATGTTCCATCATGGCTGGCCGCTCAGCGCGGACGACTGGGACAACCAGATGCTGTTCTTCCTCGGCAAGGGCTACCGCGTCATCGCGCATGACCGGCGCGGCCATGGTCGCTCCGACCAGACCGATACAGGAAACAAGATGGACACATACGCGTCCGACGTCGCGGAGCTCGTCCAGGAGCTCGATCTGAAAGAAGCGGTTCACGTCGGCCACTCGACCGGCGGCGGCGAGGTGATCCGTTATGTCGCTCGCAGCGAGCCGGGTCGTGTGTCGAAGGCCGTTCTGATCGGCGCGGTGCCGCCGATCATGCTGGCGACGCCGCGTTATCCCGGTGGCCTGCCGATGCAGGTGTTCGATGGATTTCGCGAAGCGCTACTGCGCAATCGCGCGCAGTTCTTCCTCGATGTCCCAACCGGCCCCTTCTACGGCTTCAACCGCGAAGGCGCCGAAGTTAGCGAAGGACTGATCCGCAACTGGTGGCGGCAGGGCATGATGGGCGGCGCAAAGGCCCACTACGACTGCATCGCCGCCTTCTCGGAGACGGACTTCACCGAAGACCTGAAGGCCGTTTCGCAGCCGGTTTTGCTGATGCACGGCGAAGACGATCAGGTGGTCCCGATCGACGCTTCGGCTCGCAAGGCGATCGACCTGCTGCCGAACGGTACGCTGAAGACCTATCCCGGCCTGTCCCACGGGCTGTTCGCCACGCATCCCGAGCTGATCAATGCCGATCTGCTGGCGTTTATCGAAGGCCGTGAAAAGGCATGAGCAATGGGGGGCAGGCACCCTGCCGGGTGCCGCTTCCCAATATAAATCACGGGCGACGGCTTATCGTCGGCCGCCCCGTCGCCCTTCGATCATGAACAACGCAAAGCAGGAAAGGCACATAGATGGCTGAGGTAAGCCTGGGGCAAACGATTGGACCGGCAGTTGTCCTGATGGGAGCAGCTGTCATCGCTGTGCCGTTGTTCCGCCGGCTGGGGCTGGGATCGGTACTCGGCTACTTCGCCGCTGGCGTTCTTGTCGGGCCATCGGTTTTGGGCCTCTTCACAGACGCCCAGTCCATCCTCCACTTTTCAGAGCTTGGAGTGGTCATGTTCCTGTTCGTGATAGGACTGGAACTGCGCCCGAAGAAGTTATGGGCGATGCGGACCCAGATTTTCGGGCTGGGCCTCGCTCAGGTTTTCGCAGCCACAGCCGTCCTTACGCTGACAGGTGCGTTGCTCCTTGGCCTTTCCGCGACCGTCGCTTTCATCGCAGGAGCGGGCTTTGTCTTATCCTCAACTGCCGTCATCATATCGGTACTGCAGGATCGGGGGGAAATTTCGAGCGCAGAGGGACAGAAGTCGGTCGCTATCCTGTTGTTTGAGGATCTGATGATCGTACCGCTGCTGGCGGTGGTCGCGTTTCTCTCACCACTCTCACATGGAGAGGCAGAATGGACTGATGCCTTCGTGGCCGTTGCGGCGCTGCTCGCGCTTCTCGGCGTATCCCGCTGGGGTCTTAATCCGTTCTTCGCATTGCTGGCCCGCACACACACCCGCGAAGTACTGACGGCAGGCGCGCTGCTCGTCGTACTCGGTGCAGCATTGCTGATGGATGCGGCCGGATTGTCGATGGCGATGGGTGCGTTCATTGCCGGAGTGATGCTCTCGAGTTCGAGCTACCGGCACCAGATCGAAAGCGATATCGAGCCGTTTCGCGGCTTGCTGATGGGACTTTTCTTTCTTGCGGTCGGCATGTCGCTGAACCTTTCGATCGTCGCGGACGAATGGCCGCTGCTGCTGGCCCTTCTGGGCACGTTCACGGTCGCGAAGGGCGCCGTGGTCTATGCGGTCGCGCGTCTGTTCGGTGGCTCAAACCACCAGGCCCTGCATCGCACATCCATGTTCCTTCAGGGTGGCGAATTTGCCTTCGTCCTTTATGCGGCAGCAAGCTCAGGCGGTGTGATCGACACTCGGGAAAACGCGTTGTTTGCCACTGTCGTGATCCTGTCCATGGTGCTGACCCCGCTGCTCACAATAGCGACCGACCTTCTGCTTCGTACGGAAGAGTCGATGGATGGCGTCGATTACGCTCGTGATCTCAAGGGGCGGGTCCTTGTCATCGGGTTCGGACGCTTCGGTCAGATCGCGTCACAAATACCTCTATCGCAGGGCGTCGAGCTTTCTGTCATCGACAGGGACCCTGACCGCATCCGCGATGCCGGACGGTATGGGTTCAAAGTCTTCTTCGGCGACGGAACCCGGCTCGACACACTGCGACACTCCGGTGCGGGGGAAGCCGACGCAATCATGATCTGCGTAGACGATCCGAAGGCCGCGCTGAAGATCGTGGAACTGGCGCAACACGAGTTCACCCAAGCGAAGCTTCTTGTCCGCAGCTACGATCGTGACCACGCAATAGATCTGATCCGCGCCGGCGTCGATTACCAGATACGCGAAACGGTCGAATCCGCTTACCTATTGGGAGCCGAAGGTTTGCGGGCGTTGGGCTACGGGGAAGCCGATATTGAAGATGCCATAATCGACATTCGTCGGCGAGATGCCGAGCGCCTGTCTGAGCAGGTTCATGGGGACATCATGTCGGGCAGCAACCGGCTGCTCCTTCAACCCGTGCAAAAGCCGCTCTGATGATTCGGATTTCTGCGAATGCTCCTGTGAGATTTCAGACATGAACCCGCAAGGGAAAATGAGGCGTTCCGGTATTGGGGCATTACAGCTCGCCGGCAAGAGGTTCCACGTCACTGATTCAGGCGCGCCTTCCCGCGTTGCGGGAGCGCCATCGTGAGAATACTTCTCATTGAAGACGAGGTCGAGTTCGCCAAAGCCTTACGTAGCGCGCTCGAACGCGACCGTTTCGTGGTTGATTGGGTAACGAGCCTGTCGCTCGCCAGTGAAGCATCGCGGTCGCGCGTGCACGAACTCGTTCTGCTCGATCGCACGCTGCCCGATGGCGACGGCCTGAGCCTCATTCCGCAACTGCGGGTCAACACTCCGGGCGTCCCGATCATCGTGTTAAGCGCCCGCGGCGAACTGACCGACCGGGTGGCCGGGCTCGATGACGGCGCCGACGACTATCTGGTCAAACCTTTCGATCTGGAGGAAATGCTTGCCCGTATTCGCGCGGTTCAGCGCCGTCCGAACGACCTTGCGCCAGACGAGATCGTCATCGGCGACCTCGCGTTCGACATGGCTTATGGCGAGGCCAGGGTGCGCGGCGCGCGTCTGGATTTGCAGCGACGGGAAGTAAGGGTGCTCACCACACTGTTGCGCCGGCGTGGGCGCATCGTCGTGCGCGAGTCCCTTGAGGAAGCGGTCTACGGCTTCGACGACATGATCCAGTCGAATACACTCGATTCCCATATCTCACGGCTGCGTCGGAAACTCAGCGGTGCGGGCGCCGGTGTCGAAATCCATACGGTCAGAGGAGTGGGCTATCTGCTCAGGGAAAAGGATTGAAGCGCCGCCCGTCATCATTGAAGACACGCCTTGTTACCGGATACCTCGTCCTTCAATTTCTGGCGATCGCCGCTACCGCCGTCGGTTTCATCGTCTTTTTCGTCAATTCCTCGCTCGACGGGATGTATGTCGAGGAGATCATCGTAAAAGTGGCCGCAGATTCGATCGTTCGTGATGCGACCGGAACCGCGGTTGTGGAAGTGACGCCGGAGCTGGCTAAACTTCGAAACGAAGCGCCGGCCATCTGGTTCGCGGCCCGGCTTGGCGACGGCAATACGGTTACCTTTGGCCGCGTGCCAGCGGAGTTCGCCTCCCTTGTTGACCACCTCGACAAACTGGCTTCCGCGGACATGCGCGGGCAGTTCGCACCATTCACCCTTTCCACCATCGTGCGACAGGCATCCGGTCCCATAGGTGACATGAAGATCATCGCGCACGGTCGGGTCAGACCTTTCACAGCGCTGATCACGTTGGCGTCGAATATCGTCGCCATCACCATTTTCCTGACCCTGGCGCTCGTCTCCATCGTCGCGACGCCAATGATCGTCAAGTGCGCCCTGGCCGGCGTCATCAAGACCGCGGAGGAAGCGCAGGGGATCAATGCCGAACGTCGCGGTCTTCGCCTTTCCGAAGACAAGGTGCCGCGTGAAGTCGGCCCGTTGGTTCGCGCCTTCAATGAAGCTCTAGGTCGCCTTGATGAAGGCTATGATCGTCAGCACCGCTTCATCGCATCGGCAGCCCATGAGTTGAGGACGCCGATCGCAATATTGCGGATGAAGATCGACGCAGCGAAAGACAAAGGCATGCGTTCGCTTTTGCCGGATGTGTCTCGACTTGCGAACCTCTCGGAGCAACTGCTCGATCTTCATAGATTGGACAATGGCACGCCGAGCGACCGGACCGACCTCGTCGTCCTCGCGCGCAGCGTCGCTGGAGACCTGGCGCCGATGCTGATCGCGTCGGGGAAAACAATCGAAGTTGTTGTCGTGCAACCCGGTTCTATCATGGGCAACGCCGGATCGATCGAACGTGTGCTCACCAATCTCATACAAAACGCGGTGGAGCACGGCGGCGACAAGGTCATTGTGCGGATCGGCGGACCCGTGTTGGAGGTCGAGGATAATGGTCCTGGCATTCCGGGGGAGGAACATGAGCGTGTATTCGAGCCATTTCATCGGCTTCGACCGCGCTCATCCGGCACCGGCCTGGGTCTCGATCTGGTGAAGCAGGTCGTAATCCATCACCGCGGCAGCGTCACCATAGCAACGGCGTCCAGCGGGGGAACAATTATGCGGTTGAAATTTCCCGCGGTTCGGGACTGCCCCCCAGCCAATGCTAAGGCAATGTTTCCATGCACAGCTAACCGGACGAAGCGATAAATCCGGCTGATGGTTGTTACATGGTCCACACCACGATTCGCATCTGCCGTGCGCGGCACCCCGACAGGCGCCCTCTGCGATAGGTGAGGTTAATGATGACTGTAGATGATCGATGGGCAAGACCCGGCTGGCCGGAAATACTCATTGGACTCGTAACATACGTGCTTCTTCTTCTTTCTTTCGGCGTGCTGATGGGATTTCTCCCGGGAAACGACCCTGTTCTTATGGGAATTATCGGCTCGACAGCAGGGGGAGTCGTCGGCCTCGGCGCCTTCGCCGCAGCATATAGCCTCCGAATACGGAATCTACGCCCATTCGGCTTCAAATCAGTCTCGCCTCGCTGGCTGATGATCGCGGCAGGAACGGGCATCGTCGGCTATGGCCTCAACCTGATCATACAGTTCGCGTATCTGGCCCTGTTCGGAACCGGCGATCCTCAGGGCATCCTGCATGCGGCCGCACGGGGTGGCCCGCTTCCGTTTTTCTTGTCCTTGCTGGGCGGCGCCATCTTCACACCCTTCGGCGAGGAAATCCTGTTCAGAGGTGTCGTTGCGAATGCACTCAACCGCTACGGCGCGTTTGCGGGCGTCGTTCTAAGCGCGATCATATTCGGACTGGCGCATGGCGTCAGCGTGATCATGCCCCTTGCGGTCATGGTCGGCCTTCTGGCAGCTATCCTTTTGCGGGCAACCGGATCGATCTGGCCCTGCGTCATCCTGCACTGCGTTTATAACGGGATGAACAGCCTCGCGTCGGCATTCGGCTTCGCACCGATGCAGTAATAACACGCCGCTATGGCTGAGAACCGCAGCCGGGCCGCTCAGTGAACCCTTTTCGAACTCGGACAATGTTGCCGCAACGTTGGCCTGTTTTTTGAGGCCACGGGGCCGTGATGACGGGCTTGCGGGGTACCGCTCCGCCTTGCTCGTGTCGCCGAAGACGCATCCAACGCTCATTTTTCAAGGAGATCAACAGAATGCTGCAACGTCCTTCCGTCGAACATCGTCGGTCTACGATAATCATATTCTCCATAGCCCTGATCGGCCTCGCTGCAACAGGGTGTGTCTCCGCCGAAGAACGGCAGTACAGGGACGCGAATACCTGCCAGAGCTTTGGGGCACCCTACGGGTCCCGCGCTTATGCGAACTGCATGCTGGAACAACAGGCGCGGCGCGACAACGTGCAACGGGAATCACTCGAGCGGACCCGCTTGACCCAAGAAATCGCAAGAAACGCTCAGGATATGGCCGATCGCGCCCGCTGGGACCGCTGCAGACGCGATTCCGACCGGCGCGAGTGCCGTCGCTAGGAGCAAACCTCAGCAGTTGCAGTGATGCGCCAGCGTCGCATACCGAGGCTCAATAACTGTGCTCGCTGCCATAGGTGCTGACGAATGCATAGTGCAGCGTTCCGGTTTCAGCGACACAGCTCCTCATAAAAAAGGACTACAGAAACTCGCGCGGAAACAATAAAAATCATGCCACCACGGCAGCAAAGGATCTGACGATGACTGCTTGCAGCAGCTCTGGTCTGCCGCGCTCGTCGACATCGGTCAGTCTTATCTGTCCGCAGATGTCCACTAAACGAGAGCCGGACCGCCTCCGACGCCCAGCTTCGTCCGCACCTCGGATTCTCCGTCCGAGAATTCATAAAACCAGATATGAGTAGGAAGTGATTATGCTCAAGCTTGCTGCAACGGTTGTTATTGCGACCGCCCTTCTGTCCGATACGGCTATCGCCCAACCGGTCAAGCCCACTATCGTCCTTGTTCATGGCGCGTTTGCTGACTCGTCAAGCTGGAATGGCGTCATCATCAACCTCCAAAAGGACGGCTATAAGACGGTCGCTGTCGCCAATCCGTTGCGGAGTGTCTCGAATGATGCACGCCTCGTCTCCGACGTTGTCGGAAGCATCGAGGGCCCGGTGGTGCTCGTTGGTCATTCTTACGGAGGCCAGATTATCTCCAACGCTGCGAATGGGCACAACAACGTCAGATCACTCGTCTATGTGGCTGCCTTCGCACCGGATTCTGGCGAATCTGCATCCGATCTCGCGGGCAAGTTCCCCGGCGGCACGCTTGGGGAGGCGCTCGCGGCCCCCGTCAAGCTCACTGACGGCGGCGTCGATCTCTACATCGACCAGACCAAGTTCCGCAACCAGTTCGCACACGACGTTGCGCCAGAGGCCTCGGCACTAATGGCCGTTGGCCAGCGGCCAATCACTGAAGCCGCCCTGACGGACAAGTCCGGCGAACCGGCCTGGAAAACGCTGCCGTCCTACTTCGTCTATGGCGACAGCGACAAGAACATTCCGGCCAAGGCGCTTGCCTTTATGGCAGAGCGTGCAGGCTCCAGGCGGACGGTCGTAGTCGAGGGGGCATCGCATGTCGTGATGGTCTCGCATTCGAAGGTTGTGACAGATCTGATCGAAGAGGCTACGAAATAAGCCTGCTTTCGGTCGATATCCGACCACCGTTGCGCGTATTTCCACCCGTGGCACGATACGCAACCAGCTTCAAAATCTGATCGAATGCTGAATTGGGGAGTATCACATTGAAAGCTGTTACAGTTTCGAAGACAGGTGCAGAAACTCACCTCGTTCTTGCCGAACACACAGAACCTGGGGCCACGCCGGACGAGGCAATCGTCGCGGTACGAGCGTTCTCGCTGAACAACGGCGAGGTTCGCGGTGCACTCTATGACGGTAACGATGGCGATCGACCCGGATGGGATTTATCCGGCGTGGTCCAGACGGCCCCGGAAGGATCGGGTTTCCAACCGGGTGATCGCGTGGTGGGCTTGGTATGGAGCGGTGGCTGGGCAGAACGTGTCACCGTGCCGACAAGCCGGCTTGCCAGAATTCCCGACGACGTCAGCTTTGAAGCGGCCTCGACCCTCCCTGTCGCAGGTCTGACCGCAGCCGTAGCGCTGCAGAAGAAGGCGATTGGTCCGGGAAGCCGTGTTCTCGTCACGGCGGCGACGGGTGGTGTCGGAATTTATGCGATCCAGCTCGCAGCGGCTGCAGGCGCCCACGTGACGGCCTTTACGCGGGATGGCTCGACAGCGGAATTCCTGCGCAGCCTTGGCGCGAACGATATCGCGATCGGCGTCGAGGCCGGCGAGAAGGGTGGGCCATACGACCTCATTCTGGAGGGTGTCGGAGGCTCGCTTCTGGGCGAGGCGCTGATGTGGCTGGCATCGCGCGGTGTCTGCGTTCTTTTCGGCGATGCTTCGGAGGAAACACTCACGACCTTTGACGCCCGTCGCTTCCGCCTTCAATCCGGTGGAGCATATGGCGGAACGGTTCTCTACGGCTTCTTCCTCCTCGAGGAGCTGACCCGGCCGGAGCACGCCGCCGATGCGTCGGCCATTCTTGCCGATCTTGCGCGGCAGCTGTCCGATGGAAGTCTCCGTCCGGTCATCGGAAAGACTGTACCTTGGGCCGACATCGACGCGACGGCCCGCGAACTTCTGAAAAGAAAGTTCGCGGGAAAGGCTGTCCTTACAGTGGGCGGATGAGGAAAAGCCTCGGGACTTAATTGCTCTCCGGTATGCGTGCAATCACCTTGATCTCGAAATCGAACCCAGCCAGCCAGTTTACTCCGACGGCAGTCCAGTTGGGATAAGGCGGCTTGGTGAAATTCCTCTGCCTGACGTCCATGATCGTTGCGAACTGGCTGTCCGGGTCCGTGTGGAACGTTGTGACGTCCACGAGATCGTCGAACGTGCAGCCTGCAGCATCGAGTGCAGCCTTCAGGTTGTCGAAGGCCAGTTGAACCTGGCATTCGAAATCAGGTTCGGGTGTTCCATCGCCGCGGCTGCCGACTTGCCCCGAAACGAAAAGAAGATCGCCCGATCGGATCGCTGCCGAGTAGCGATGTTCTTCGTAAAGAGCGTGTCTGTTGACCGGAAAGATGGCCTGAGGTTTTGTCACTTCTTGTTCTCTCTTAATTGTTGTCGATGGGTATGTTAGCCAATCTGGTATCACATTCGATCACTTCAGCTGTTTGGGCAGTGGGATGAACTCGGCCTCATCGCCGGGTGGTAGACGGAAGCGACCATGCTCCCAGTCGCCCTTGCGCCAGGCCTCTTTCGCGGCGTCGATTTTTTCCTGCGACGAGGCGACGAAGTTCCACGAAATATAGCGTGGTCCATTCATTGTCTCCCCGCCGAGCACCATTAGGCGCGCGCCTGCCTCGCCCGCGGTCAGGCTGATCCGATCCCCCGGACGGAACACCATCATCTGTCCAGCGGCAAACGGAGTTCCGGCAATCAGGATGCTGCCCTCGACGACATAAACACCGCGATCTTCGTGATCGTCGGGCAGCGGCAGCTTTGCGCCGGCGGATAGAATGACATCGGCATAGAAGGTCTCAGTGAAGGTTTTGACCGGGGCCTGCGCGCCCCAAGCCGAGCCGAGGATCAGCCGGACCTGCTTGCCTTCATCCTCGATGAACGGCAGCGCCTCGCGGCCGTGATGCTCGAAACTGGCCGCAGTGTCTTCCGCGTGATCCGGCAGCGCAACCCAGGTCTGGATTCCGAAGGCGGTGCCAGGACGGCTGCGCATCTCTTCGGTGGTGCGTTCGGAATGGGTGACGCCATTACCGGCGATCATCCAGTTCACCTCCCCGGGGTAGACCATCTGGTCGGCCCCGGTGCTGTCGCGATGGTGAAATGCGCCCTCATAAAGATAGGTCACGGTCGCCAGCCCGATATGCGGATGCGGGCGTACGTCGATGCCACCGCCAGTGAGGAACTCCGCCGGTCCCACCTGATCGAAAAAGATGAAGGGACCAACCATCTGCCGTTTCGGAGCGGGCAATGCACGGCGCACTTCGAACCCACCCAGATCGCGGGTGCGCGGGATGATGAGGGTCTCGATTGCATCGAGACTGCCAGTCTCAGGGCATTCGGGGTTCTGTGTGGGATTCCAGCTCATGTCATGTTCCTTCGCTCAAACTGGCAATAGAGGCCGCCACAGGTGGCGGACGATTTGGGGGTTGCTCACCGATATTGAAGTCATTCAGCAGTCCCCGATCCAGCGCGCCTGCGTTTGTGACAGGTACGTGCCCGCACTGGCGCTCGATCCAGCTATCGATGACAAAGCCTCCCACGACCCGGCCAGGATCGGCCACGTTTTTCCAGACGCCCCAACGGATTGCCGCGCCACGCCGATTGGAAGCGCCAGATCCCGGCGGCGAACTCGGTGACCACATCTTTTGGCAGGCACAAACCGCTTACGACAGTGCTTCAAAGGACAGTGCTTCAAAGGACAGTGCCATTTACATTTATGTTGCGGTAGCGCCCGTTCACGCGAAGCTGTGTCGCGCTAAGGGGAACGGCAAGTTCCGCAAGTCGACCTTGGGAGCGTTCGAGGTACACCTCGATTGGCGGAGTTACTTTCTCGCCGCGTTTGTTCGTCGATTACGTGTGAAATGCTTGGGCGGTTCGGCGATCCTTAAAAAGACAGCAATGGGGTGGAAACCAGCAAGGCTTCTCTTGGAGGGTGAGCACCGAAAGCATCCATCGGCGAGAGTCGTTTCCCCCGAGAGGCGATGGAGTACCGGTATCGGCCCTATCGAGCGTCTTCTTGGCAGTCGCGGCTATTTTGCCTTCGCCGCGCCATAACGCAGGCCATCCAGCAGCAGCATAAGCATTCGTTGGGTGTGCGCCGGCCCATCCTCCCCCGAGGCCACGGCAAGGTTTCCGATCGCGCGTAGCAGATCGTAGGGCGCAATGTCAGCTCGGACTTCTCCCGCAGCGGCAGCAGCATTCAGCAGCATCGACAGAGCCGGTTCAAATCGGCTTCGGAAATAGTCCGGCAAGGTGGCGAATGCCGGATCGCCGGAATGGAGCGCCGCGGCCAATCCCTGTTTGGTGGCGAGGAAGTGCGTGTAACGCTTCAGCCAGGCTGCCAGCGCATCGGCTGGCCCCTGCTCACCGGCAAGCAGCGCTGCCGCATCGGCGCAGGCATCAACCTCCCGGCGAAACACCGCGGCCACCAGGTCAGCACGCGTCGGGAAACGGCGGTAGAGCGTACCCAGCCCAACGCCCGCCTGCGTCGCAATCTCCCGGATGGGAGCATCCACCCCCGAACGAGCGAACACGATTTTGGCGGCTTCCAGAACTGCTTCCTCGTTTCTGCGAGCATCAGCACGCATTCGCGGTGCGGGTACTTCGGCATCGCCAGGAGCCGATGATGGGGCCTCGCCTGCATTGCGGAGTTTGGTCGACAACATTTTTGCGATCACCTCTTGATAAACGGATCAATGATCCGTATTTATAGTATAGCGGATCATTGATCCGGTTTCCAGCTCGGAGGTTAGCAGTCCCATGTCCAGCCCGTGCGCAGAAACCCGCGCGCCCACTGCCGGATTACCCGCCATTGTTTCGATCTCTCCCATTACTTTACCGTCGCCGGGACGAGGCGTTGACCTGCACGTTCGGGTTTCCTTACCGATCTCAGGCCACACGTTGCCCATCATCATCTTCTCGCACGGCAATGGCCAGTCGTTTCATGCCTATGGCCCCCTTGCTGATTATTGGGCAGCACATGGCTTCGCCGTAATCCAGCCGACACATCTGGATTCGCGGATGCTCGGCCTTGCCGCGAACGATCCTCGCCGCCCCCAACTCTGGCGCTTCCGTGAGCAAGACCTAGCCACCGTTCTCGGCGGGCTTGATCGCATAGAGAACGAAGCATCGCTGATCCGGGGGCGGCTCGACCACTCGCGTATCGCGGTTGCCGGCCATTCATGGGGCGCCCAGACCGCCAGTACCTTGCTTGGCACCACCCATCCCGATCCCGACGACGGATCGGTAGTCGACAGGAAGGACCACCGCGTGAAAGCGGGCGTGCTGCTGGCGCCGCCAGGCAGAGGCGATGGCCTGACCGAATATGCAGCCCGTACCTACCCATTCATGTATCCAGATTTCTCGACCATGACGGCGCCGACCCTGGTCATCATCGGCGACCGTGATGTCGGCAGGCTTTCGACACGTGGCGCCGAGTGGTGGCGTGATGCCTACGATTTGAGCCCCTCACCCAAGGTATTATTTACGGCCTTTGGCGGCGAGCATGCTCTTGGCGGCATCCCCGGTTACGAGGCGCGCGAGACAACAGACGAACGGCCCCAGCGGGTCGCCGCAATCCAGCGCCTTTCAAGCTCCTTCCTCCGCAGCACGCTCTATCCTGGCGACCCCGCATTTTCGGAGACGGTAGCGGCGTTGGCAGCGGATTCTGCGCCGGAAGGCAGCGTCGAGACGAAATAAGACGCCGGACACGCCTTCTCCGCCCCCCATAACACGTATCCACCCCTTACACGGTCGCCCTATAGCATCGCCACAAACAGGAGTTTCAGATGAACACCATCCTCATCACCGGCAGTTCGTCCGGCTTCGGACTTGAGACTGCCCGCTATTTCCTTGATCGCGACTGGACTGTCATTGCTACGATGCGCACGCCTCGTGGGGATCTATTGCCCGCATCCGAACGGCTGCGTGTCGTTGCACTCGATGTGACCGACGCTGCCAACATCGCTCGTGCTCTGGATGAAGCAGGGCCAATCGACGCCCTCGTCAACAATGCCGGCGCCGGTCTGATGGGTGCGCTGGAAGGCGTGTCGATAGACGCAACACGCCAGCTTTTCGAGCTGAACACGTTCGGCACCATGGCGATGTCGCAGGCAGCAATGCCCGGCTTCCGGGCGCAAGGGGCGGGCGTGATCGTCAATGTATCGTCCGCCGTGACGCTCAAGCCGTTGCCAATGTTGTCCGCTTATACGGCAAGCAAGGCAGCCGTGGAGGCATTCAGCGAAAACCTTGCCTTGGAAATTGAACCGTTCGGGGTGCGCGTGCGGCTCGTCACTCCCGGTCGGGCGCCAGAAACCTCCTTCAGCGCGACCGCCCGCGATCGCTCGCAGAACGGCATACCGGAAGCCTATGCCGGCTGGGCGAAACAGGTGTTCTCGGCAACGCCACCGCAGCCGACCGAAATCACCACTGCGAGCGACGTGGCAAGAGCGGTCTGGCAGGCCGTGACCGATGCCTCCTCGCCGTTTCGCATCCCAGCGGGCGCAGATGCCGTAAAGCTTGCCGCACAGGTCGTATGACGGCGTACTTCTGCCCTTTCACCGGCCGGGCCCTTCGATGATATCCGGCCGTCCCGCTCGGAAGAATCCAATGGACCAATGCGCTCCGTCATCCCAACTTCATTCGCGCCTAAGAGACACTGAGCGATGACGAGCAACTTGGTTCCATGACGCGAGCGCCGATCAACTCCCGTTTTGCGCCTGTTGGTTTAGGAGTTTGTGTTTTGCGGCGGGGATTTAGCACCGACGATCGTAGCTGTGCGGGCAAGCGCCGGGATCTGGTAACAAAGCGACTTTCCTCCGCCCGTCGGCATGAGGACGAAGGCATTGTTTCCCGCCATGACATGTCGGATGATGTCGGCCTGGCGTCCGCGGAACGTGTCATAGCCGTAAACGGTCTTGAGTATCTGCAACGGGTCGGCGGTCACGGCGGCTTTCTTCAGCGTTGGATGATTTGCGCATCATGGCCAAATCCGGATTTATCGCAATCTCGAAAGGCTGAATCGGCCACAGAAAGAGAGACAGATTACGACTCAGACGATGCATAGGCATTTGAGGGCTTAGAACGCAAAAGCCCTCCGATGAGGAGGGCTTATTCGTTTGATAAGTCTTGAAGATTTTGGTTGCGGGGGCCTGATGGCACAGAGACTTGTAAAGCGAGGCGACCACAACGATAAACCCGACCGCTTTATTATCTTCCTTTTGCTAGCGACAGTATAGGGACCACTAGTCATCTTCCGGATAGCAGAATTTCACGCATCTTAGGATTGCATTTCGACGGGGAAAACATTTGATTCCGTAATCTGCCATTATCTTGATTCGGTATTGAAATGGAAACGCGCGCAAACGTATTGTTAGGGAACTGGCCAATCAATTCGGATGGTGAATGGCCGTATGCCATTATCTCTGACGCCTTTCTAAAGGAAGTTTTGTTTTCCTTCCTCCCTCGCGTGAGCGATTGCTCGACGCTTGTCATACGAAAGGCCTTGAAGGCACTTCTCAAGCGCACAGTACCAAATTACAAGAAGCTCAGTAACTATTCTTCCGTCGAACCATCGTTTGACCAAGACCGCGCTCTTATTCGCGCGCTGTGCGACAATCCCCGAGCGCGGTCAAGATTTACAGAGCTTTCGCTGCAGAAGGAGAAGATCTCACCGAAGTTTGGGGGCTCTCGAGCGAGCGTATTACGAACGCGTCCTGGTCAAGACATCGCAACCCTTCTCTGGTTATTCATCATTTCCGATGCGGAAAACGAAGCGACTGCTCGTTGGATCAAAAAAATCTGCGGCGCTTCTGATGAGTCGAACGCGCCTTATTTTCTCACCGCTGAGCAGTTGCGCGAAGCGGGGTCGCCTACGAATTGGCCATGCGATCCGCGAAGCGATTTGTTCGCTCGTATTGTGTTGCTCATGGGCTCCAAGCTGTCAACCGAGGCCGCGCTAGACTTGTTCAGCATGGCAGCCGAGCTCGGAAATGAGTATTTCGCGATTGAGCCGCCTGTGCTCACAAACGATTTTATAGTCAAAGTTCCCAGTTCGGAGTTGGTGAAGGTGCGCCCCCGGCTTCAGGACTTTGAAAGGACTGTTGCCGACCAATTTCATGAACCTTGCGTAAGCGAACAAACGCTCGAACTTCTGAAATCTCTCGAGAAGGCCGATGAAGCTCTTGCTCGTTCATTGGGCGAACTACAAGTCTTCGAGCATCTGGGAGTTAGGGAACTTGTGGAAACCGACGATATTAGGTTCGAAGACTGCATTTCAATAATTAGGTCTTACCGCGGCCACCGCGCAGAACATATTAGCACAACCACTCAAATCGCCTTGCGGAATGCTGAACTACGCAGCCAAACGCAAGAAATCATCGGTCTCCCGATTAATGGAAACGATGGCAGTGATGCCGATCCCGGCAGCGATCTCGCGATTGCCGACATGCAGCTTTCCTTGGCGAAGATTGGCGCATCGTCTCCGATGGTCCTCCGTGATTGGTCCGACAACCTTTCGAACAGAATAATCTGTACCGATGACCTCAAGCAACTCGCGGCTCAAGCACTAGGCGAACAAAAGCGACGTGCGACAAGGGCAGCTTTCGTGGACGAGCTAACCAAGTTTATCGGCCGCGAGACGAGCGTTGCACAGGTGGAGCACTGGTTGCGCGAGCTTGAACAGGTCGAACTTGCGGCGCTATGTGAAAAGATATCGGGAGAAAATTGGCTTCCGTTGAAAGCCGTATTACTTCGCCTAGTTACCGAGACTGGATCGGGCTATGACAAATTTGTAGAAGGCGAGCTAACCTTGCAGGCGTCTGAAAAGCGCCGTGAAGCTCTAAGGTTTTGTGATTCAACCGCCTCCAGCCTCGATGGAAGCCTCGCCGTCAAAAGACTAATCGCTCTCGAGCGCTTTAGAGATGCATTAGTCTTCGGGCCAATGGCTCAGGTGTCCGACCCAGCTGTTGGCCTCAGCGATATCGACACGGTCGGCAAGACCGTATACGAACTCTCTGAGGTGCTAGCAGAGCATCTCGATCTCATAAGCAATACCGACGATGTTCGGGACTTGCTCGCGAGTTCTGGCGGGATAACAGAACCGATCGCTGCGTTTCGCGAATTCGCCAAAACACCTATCACGCTGACGGGAATTTACAAAAAATTACGCGAAGAGGCCCGTGATCGGTTTTTTTTGCCTCTCTCCGGTCAACCTCAACCCTCCCCCCGGAAAATAACAGACACGCTAACCGAGCTGCACTCTGGCAAAGTGCTTGACGATGTTATAGCGACTGTTGCCCGCGACGGCATGCTTCGCAGCATCGAAGCAAGACACCGGCTGCAACTGGAGCGCTACCTAAGCCAGGGCACGTCCCTGCTTGAGCGCTTACAGGCTAGCCAACCACGTGCCGCCAATCCGAGGGTCGCGTCGCTGAGGACGCGGCTTCAGAAGGTACTCAAGCAATTGCGGAGTGGGGATGTCTTTGGTTCCATCGAATGGCTAGAAGACGAAATCCGCACGGCGCTGATAGGTAAAGATTCACCCGATCATCCAACCCTTCTCGGAGACTCACAAGCTTTCTTCGAAAGAGAGTGGAGCGATCAAGATTCCCAGTGGGCTCGGTACTACGTAGAGATTCCGGAGCTCTATAACGATGTCAAAATGACAGGACTGGAAATCACTTCGGCGTTTCTCTGGTGGTATTCTCAGCGCGAGCTTCCAACGCGCGGCGAGATTGTTGAAACGCTCACGGAAGCCGGACGTTACGCTAGCGCTCTCGCAGCGCTGGACGAGTTCGGGGACATACCAGAGCGCCTGACGCTATTGTCGGTCCTGAAGGACGAAACGTTGCCTCAGCAACGAGAAGCCCGAGATCGCGTCGCCGCGCTGAAGGCGCGATGCGAAGCACTCGGTCTTTCAAACGACGCCTTAGCAACAATTGAGGACAACATTGCAGACCTGGATTTCGACGAAGCTCGCGAGCGTTCCGACCATCTGGAGCTGACCCTCATCGATGCCGAAGCGGCCCTGCATGTCGAAGCGGAGAACGAGTTGGAACGTGGCGAACGCGATCGCCTCACAAGACTTCTCCTCAAGGCTGGTGTCACGATCGAAGATCGCACGCCACTTTACGATCTTGAGATGCGTTGGGCGAGCGAGATTAAAACGCGATCGCCGAATCGCGCGCACATTCTTATGGCCCAGACCGTGCTCGCCAATGCCAAGAACATTTCACCCAGCGTTACTGCGGACATCAGGTCGTTCAACGTTCAGACGGAAGACCCCGATACTTGGCTTCCAGCGGACACTTGCTCGCTTTTTGCTGAAATGCTTGAGCCATCCGTACATAAGCTTAAAACATGGATCGGTTCTTATCCAGTTTATTCGCCTGCAGCCCAGGCAGCTCTCGTGAGGCTTCTTGATTGGTATCTGAATTTTTTCATCGAGAACGCGCTGACAGTTAACGCCAGCGGCGACGAGGCGAACGACGGACCTCTTGAACGAGTGTTCGAAGTTTCCGAAGTAATCGGCGGTTCGGCAGAACCAATTAACTGCGTGGCGAGACTGACCGAGATCGGAGAAGCTCTTGAGAAAGCTTCCCCGATTACTGACGAGAAGCTGGAATTTAGCGAAAGCGAAATGGAGGCTGAGCAGCCGATTGCAGAGGATAGCAATGTAAACCAGGCCCTTGTAGATACGGCCCCCAAGGGCACTGTTCCGGCCGATCTAGGTGAGTGGATGATCCGGGATCAATGGGCTGCCGTTTTGCAGGGAGCGGCAACCGCCGACTGGGACGACGCCGATAAATTTGCGGAACTCGCGAGATTGATGTTGGCGCAGGAACAAGGTTTGCGTGCGCCGATCTCAAGTGAAGTTGCAGAACTTGCCGGAGCGATCTCATCGGACGCCATGCGATTTGTCCCTCGCGCGACGCGGATGGAGATTGCCTACCGCCTCCTTGCGGCGGCACTCGATATCATTAAGAAGACCGAGGGTACGACTTGGTCGGAAGCCCTTGGGCAACGTTCCGACGTCGTGCGGGCGATTTCCGGTCTTTCCGGAACCAACCGGCGCGCTATTGAGAACCTCTTGAAGGGAAACCTTGGTTCCGATGTTGCCGAGCGCCTTTGGGAGACGGCAACAAATACAGCTGAACCACAGATAATCCGAACGCCCCTGCTCCTCTGGCTATACGAACGATGCTCACCCGAACTGGTGCTGAAGCTTGCTCAAAAACACGAGCCGACTTTGAGGGATAGGCTAGAACAGCTCTTCGAAATCCGCTCCGTTGCCGTTTCGCGCCCGGATCTGGTACCTGTCGCACAGTCCCTCGCCGCTCAGATATCGCAGCAGGCCAAGACAGCACCTTTTAGAAACTTTGTCCGCGGCCTGCCAACGGCACAGGCCGTGGAACAGCCAAAGCTGATAGTGACCGCGGATGAACAGATCACACCGCGAACACGCGAAGATGATGGCCTTAGAGTCGACATACCCCTAACAGTAGAACCTCGGGGACTGGTACCGGAAGTCTTGAGTGTTTCACTCTTCCAGGACGACGACGTTACGTTCGTAGACGGCACGCGCCGAATGGATTTGACGAAACAGCCTCTCTACTTTGCGACCGAATATTTGATGCAGATCAAGCTCGGCAACAGCTGGATACAGTCGGCCGCTCCGGGCCGGGAGCTTCTCAGATTGAGGGTCGGCGCGAAAACGCTGACCGGCGATGTCATCCAGACCGATGTGGGTTGCCAGGTTTTCCAACGCGACAGAAATCAGTCCTCGGGTCATTCCTTAGACAACACCTCGCTTTGGGACATCTATCCGGGCGTCGGAAACCAGCCTGCGAGAGACGATGAGTTTATTGGCCGCGTTGCAGAACTCGAACAACTTAGAACAGTCCTAGTGTCTGGAAAAAAGCCAACACCAGTGCTCCTCACCGGAATGCGACGGGTCGGCAAAACGTCGCTCCTCCACGAATTTCACAAGAGCTACCGCCAACCTAACCAGACCGACGCCGTAACTGTCTACCTCTCCCTTGCTGAAAAGCGAGCAGCTCTAAAAGACAAGGGCAAAGATGTTTCCGCGACCGTCTTCTCGTCGATCGTCCATGTTCTGGCGAAGCGAATATCTACAACCGACCCAAATACCGAGGTTGTAGCACGCTTACAGGCGAAACTCGCGTGTGACTGGCAAGCGGCGCGAAAGCAACTCCAGGCTTGTTACGATCAGGAGAGTTTCGCAGATTCGCTCGTTTACCTTAGCGAGAAGCTACTCGAGTGGATGGGAGGCGCATGCAAGCGTGTTGTCTACCTTGTCGACGAAGCCGAGACTCTTGTCGTTCCCTATCAGGAAGGCGGGACGAAACGAGTTGAGCTCGAACAGTTTCTCCAGAGCCTACGCGAGGTTTCCCAAAGCTCAGAGTGCGTCGGCATCGTCCTGTCGGGAAGCAATCACATTGACGTCTTCGCGAGGGAATACAAGAACGCATTCTTCGGCAGCTGCCTACCAATCAATCTCAAGGGATTGGATGATATGACAGACTGCGGGCATATCATCGCGCCCCATCGGATACGACCTTACGTGCAGTTCGACCGATCTGCTGTCGAATACGCAGCAGAGATCTCTGCGGGAATGCCGTTGTTCATGTGGCAGCTAGGTGCGGCAACAGCCGCATTGGTCAGAAGTGGACCGGCCCGGCGCACCGATGTCCGGCGCGCGGTTCAAGCGCTCGTCCTCGATGACGGCTCCCTTCCATTCAAGGCCTACGAAATCCTCGAGCCCTTAGAGCACATGCTTGGCCTTCGCCCGCAGCCGGAGCCGGACCTTCTTTGGATGCTTCTTTACAGACTTGCACAATCGACGTCGCTGGTGGCACCGGAAGCCAATATCGGCTTCATTTTGGACCAAACTTTGCTCAGCATTCGAAACAAGGATGTCTGGCGTCAGTATCTCGTGTCTCTCACAGAGATCGGGATTCTGGAAATACCTCGTACGGGAGAGTACCGCTTTAAGATACCGATTTTTGCCGAGGGTTTTCGAGCGCAAAAACAGTGGAGCGAGTTCACGCTCAGGCATCAGAGGGCGACGATATGAGGTCCCATTGCGACTGGTTCATTCATCGTGCCGCCTCGATCTGGAAGGCTTCGCCTGCAAAGTCATTCCTTATTCTGTCGCCACATGGGCTGCCGGAGACGCAGCTGGCATCGCTGCTGAAATCGGCGACAGAGGCTGAGTTTGTGATGCCAAGCCAACACGCGAACGCCCGCCCGGTAGTGCTCAACCTCTCGCCGGATACAACGCGATCCAGCCGGCATTTCGTCAAACGCGTAGGAACCATGATGGCGAAGGCCTGTTCAATTGATTACACGCATTCGAGCGACGACGATCCAAGTGACGCATTGCTGGACATCGTCGAGACGGCGCTTGACCAAGGTGTTCACCTGATACTTGTCATCGAGAGGTTTCACGCGTTTGTCGACATTGTCGACGACGATCTCCTTTCGACGTTGTCGACTTTGAGAACGCTCGAACACAATCGTCGCGTTACGACAATAGCGATCACCCCCATCTCCTATGCCCAAATGCGCCGCCAGATGTCCCCGACCTCGGCGTTTGTTAATTCGTCCTATGGCGACAATCACGATCGAGCGGTGCCTGAGCCTGTTACCCGGGAGGAATTTACAGCTTTCGCAGTTGCAAGAGGTATACTCGGCCCCGAAGCTCAGCGCTTGTTTCAAATCGCGGGCGGACCCGACCTTTTTGCAGAGAAGATGATCGAAGCAAAGCGTGACGGTGCTTCCGATCTAGTCGGTGCAACGCTTGCCTTGCTGGGTGACCACGTCCAAACTTTTATAGAGAAGTCTTTCCCCGAAGTTCTCGCAGAGGACGGCAAGCTTCTCGAGCGCCTCGGCCTCGGAACCCTTTCCCCACTCGACCACGATCTTTTCCAAAGCAATCCGCTGAAGGCATTTATCATAAAAGAAAGAACTGGAGGACAAGGTATAATTGCTTCGACTCCGTTGTTATCGCGATGGGCGCTCAAGCGTGGTCAATCTGACTGGCGTGCTTTCGAACAGGCGTTGGCTGCTTTCCGCGTAGAAGGGGCAGTGGCCGCGTGGGCTTATGTCGCCGAGTTAAAACCTTCTCAGCCACGATTGAAGTGCTTTACCGACACGCTTCAGCTGCTCGCTGTTCTCGACGGAGGTATTGATTCTGCCATGCTTTCAGTGGACTGGGACCTAGCCGGCAGGCTTGCAAAGGCCGTTTGCGTGAATAACGGGACGCCTTCCCATATCAAGGCCTGGGCGGACGGGGTAGTGGCTGACGTCGCGATCGTCACCTCGTCGTTCAAGAAAGGTGAAATGACAAGGCTGGATAAACTGACGGTTCGAGCACACGATCCGAACGTCGAGAAATTGCTTCTCGGCGCGATCACTGCATTCGTCGAAAAAACAAAACGCCTTTCGTCTCCCACGACGGTTGTCAAAGCGCTCGCGACAATCCCGGAAGCGATCCTGCAGTCGATCGCAGCTGCACGATGCAGCATAGATTTTACGTCGGTACGGGAGCTGGGTTCCACAACACCGTTTCAGAACTTCTTCGCAGGCCCCGGCGAATTCATAGTCCCGTATCCTGGCAAAAAGCTGGATCTTACGGCGTTACTCGTGATTGTGCCATCGCTTCTCGCAGAATCCGAAACCGAGACCATTCTTTCGGACAAAGCTTACATCATAAAGCTTCAGTCGAAGCTCGTTACGCAGGTCAGAAATGTCGTTGCGCACACCTCGGCGACCTTCGAGAAAAAAGACGCTCTTTATCTTACGGAAGTCACGGAGCAGTTACTCCAGGCCTGGCAGCAGACTATGAACGCAGCTACAACACAGTGGTCGTCTTGGGATAACGGCCCAACTCACGCAAATTTAAACAATCTGCTGTACGGTGACTACGAGACGTAGTATTATCACCGAATACAGCCCTCGAGCGTCAGCTACGCCCGCTGTCCCAACACACCCAAAATCCATCCTTCGACGCCGGCAATCACCCGTTCAGGCTCGGAAAGCGCTGGCTGCAGCATGTGTTCAAGCGTTCCGTCTCTGTCAGCCTTAGAAAGCTTGGCCGCAATTGAATAGGCATCGTGTTGATCACCGGTTCGGTCACTCATCGAAAATTCGCGGGACCAAAGCACGGGGTAGACTTCCACGATCGCCGATCGACCAGCGGGGATGGCCCAGCCGTCGAAGGGCCAGAAATGCACCCGCTCGCCCAGCTGCTTACGGATGAACAACAGCCAGGGGATGCCGGAATGCGTGGACTTGGCGACCGATCCCTGAACGTCAAAGTGGAACACAGACTTGGCTCCCCGCGCTCGCTCTTCGGTCAACCGCCGCCACTTAGCATTTCCGCTGCGGGCCGCGCCATTGCCGAGCGCGCCTTCGCGGACGAAGTCTACATAGGCGTGATCTTCATCGGTTGGCCAATGGCACCGGAAGTCTTCGAGAAATCTCGGCCAGTCCGGCAAAAGGCCATGCGTTTCGCCATCGACGCCCGCATCCTGGCGCATGATATCCTGGATGGATTTGACGGTGTTACGGACTGACATTTCTATTCTCTTTGATTACTTTGGATACCGGCAGCGACAAATACACACTCGACGCGGGGGCCGCAGCCTTTTTTACGATTGCAGCAGGAAATCTTCCCGCCCAGGACACTGTCGTGCTCCTATGTAACGATGAAATCAGCATAGACCGGAATATGGTCGCTCGGTCGATCATCAGCCTTCGCACCAGTGCCCGAGGTATGAGCTTTCGAGATTTCGTGGGCAATCGTTGCCGCGCCCGGCTGCAACGTCAGCCAGAATTCAGGGTCTCTAAGCGCTGGTGTTACCAGAATGTGGTCAATCAGTTCGCGCGTAATGCCGCGCTTTTCGGGACTTCTGAACTCGACGGTGTAGGCCTCTGTGCTGCGGAGCTGCGCCTCATCGAGCACATGATCGAGCAAAGCACTCTGCCGACGAAAGCTGCCACGCAGCTCGTCGACCAGGCTCTGCATCAGAAACTCCTTCTCGAAGACGCTCCGAGTGAAGCCGTCGTTTAAGTCCCCCATGACGATCACGCCGCTGGCATTCTGCCGCTCCAGGATCACGTTTGTTATGTGGCGTCGCAGTGCTGCGACATCAGCGCTGAGCTTTTGACGTGATAGGATCGCCTCACGCATTGCTGCTGGCTCTCGCGCAGCAAACTTCGCCTTGCTAAAGCCGCTGGTGAACTGGCTCTTGGTGTGGGCGACGACAAGGTGTATCGGCTTGTTGTCGTCTTCGCCTGCCAACCTGATCAGCGCTGGAGGACGCGCCATCTTGTATTTCTTGGCGTTGTTCATTTCGCCCCACGGCTGGAACTGAACCGGTTTCAAGAGCCTCTTGTAGTAGACACTACTTGAATCGTATGGCGTTGCTTTTATGGGGCAATCATTTCGAACCAGCGCATAGATGCTTTGCGAACCGGATTCGATTCCCGACGCTGTGTAGCGGCCGTCCAGGAACTCGTCCGAAAAGAACTGCATCTGGCTGAGTTTCGAAGGCCCTTCCTGCACGCCAATGATGTGGGCATCTAAACCCTTTATTACACCGGCGATCCGTTCGGCGACACCGCGCGGATCAGTCGGGAAGCGTCCCATACCTTTCGCGGGCTCAGTTCGAAGCTTAGCTTCACCTTTCAAGAAGAGGTTATTCATCCATTCGATGTTGTATGTAGCAATTCTCAGTGTAGACATCACGGCTCCTCCCTCTAAGCGGTTTCATGATAAAGCGCGGCCTGCATGGCATGGACCGCCTGTTCAAATGCGGCTTTGCCGCCAAAGGCGCGGACAAGTTCGATAGCGGTGCCGAGCGTGTTGGCTGGCGGTATCTTCAGCACGTTCGTGTCGTCGAGGTTCATAACGCCTTCATCGGCATACTTGGACAAGAGCACATCAAGCACGGCGCGCGCCTTGCCTTCATAGCGGGCAAAGACGTCGCGCTTCTTCACATTGTCGGCACGCTCCTGCCGCGTCAGCGGTTTGCGATCAAAGGCGATGTGGCAGACGAGGTCGAAGGGATCGAGGTCGATGCCAAGCTCTTTGGCGATCATGTCTAGTGGCAGTCCTTCGGCCGCCAGTTCCTTCACCAGCGCATCCTTACGCTCTTCCGACTTCCACCGACGCAGGAAATCATCAAGGCTTGCAAAATGCCGAAGAAGGGCCGCCTTGGTGAAATCGCGCAGGCTTTCGGTGACGAGCTTGCCATTGGCATCGAGATATTCGACCCGCTCGGCGATGACCTTTGCGCTGATACCGTCGACATAGACCTTCTTCTGGCGTTCACCGCCTCCGCCCGGGAACGTCACGTCCTCGTCACCGGTGGTCGGCGGCTCGGTGGTGTAGCCGTCCTGGTCGTTGTCTTCGAAGCCGGGAGGCTCCGCATCCGGCGGAGTAATGGGATCGTTCTCGCCCGCCACATAAATCTGCACCGGATCGCCATCAAATTCGGGATCGGCGAAGTGGTTCGTAGCCCCGCGAAAATCCATGAGGGTGAAGTAAAATTTCTGCGTATCCTTATGCACGCGCGTGCCGCGGCCAACGATCTGCTTGAACTCCGTCATCGAGCCGACGGGGCGGTCCAGCACGATGAGACGGCAGGTCTGGGCGTCGACGCCGGTAGACAGGAGGCGCGACGTGGTGACGATCACCGGGTAGCGCGATTCCGGATCGATGAAGTTGCCGATCTGCGCCTGGCCGAGCATGTCACTTCCGGTGATGCGCATGACATAGCGGCCGTTTTCGTCGCAGAGGTCCTTGTTGTCGTTGATCAGCGCCTGGCGCATGCGGGCGGCATGCTCCTCGTCGACGCAGAAGACAATCGTCTTCTGGTATCGGTCGCCGCTCTCCTTCAGGAATTCTGTCACCTTGGCAGAAACCAGGTTGGTGCGGTCGTCCAGCACCAGCGTGCGGTCGAAATCCTTGGCATTGTAGATGCGGTCCTCGACTTCCTCGCCGTCACGGTCAAGTTGGCCCTTTTCCGGCCGATACCCTTCAACGTCGCGGTCGATATGGACCTTGATCACCTTGTAGGGTGCGAGAAAGCCGTCGCTGATGCCCTGCTTCAGGGAGTACGTGAACACCGGTTTGCCGAAATAGGCGGTGTTGGACACATATTCCGTCTCCTTCGGCGTCGCCGTCAAACCGATCTGGCTGGCAGCGGAGAAATACTCCAGGATTTCCCGCCAGGCGGAATCTTCGGCAGCACTGCCGCGGTGGCACTCGTCGATGACGATCAGGTCGAAAAAATCCGACGAGAATTCGCGGAACAGTTTTTGCCGCTCCTCGGGGCCGGTGATCGCCTGGTAGATACCGAGGTAGATTTCGAAAGAGGTGTCTATACGACGCTTGCGATCCAACGCCAGCGGCACATCCACTTCAGTTCCGTCCGAGCGCTCGATCGTCTTCGACTTGGTGGAGAGCTTGGCCATCGCGCCACCAAAGGGGCGAAAGTCGTTGACCATGGTCTGATCGATGAGCACGTTGCGATCTGCCAGAAACAGGATGCGCTTCTTGCGGCCGGCCTTCCACACACGCCAGATGATCTGGAAGGCGGTGTAGGTCTTGCCGGTCCCGGTTGCCATGACCAACAGGACTCGATCCTGCCCTTTAGCGATGGCCTCGATCGCGGCATTGACGGCATTTACCTGATAGTAGCGCGGAGCCTTGCCGCTGCCGTCATCATAGTAGTCTTGAAGCACCAGTGCTTCGGCGGACGTGTCCAGACCTTTCCATCGGCGGTAGAGCCGCCAAAGCTCATCCGGCGTCGGGAACTGGTCGAGATGGAGATTTTCTTCCTTCAGGTCCCGCAGGCCAGTGCGATCATGAAACACGAAGCCGTCGCCATTCGAGGCAAACACGAAGGGGATAGCGAGCGTCTCGGCGTATTCCAGCCCCTGTTGCAGGCCGTCGCCCACCGCATGATTGTTGTCCTTCGCCTCAATCAGAGCGATCGGGATGTTCGGCTTGTAGTAGAGAACGACATCTGCCTTCTTGGCGTTGCCGCGAGCGACGAGCTTACCACGCACGGTGATCCGGCCCTTGGTGAAGAAGACCTCTTCGCGGACCTGCAGCATCATATCCCAGCCGGCCTGCTTTACGGCCGGCAAGATGAATTTCGTGCAGATATCGCGTTCTGTCAAAGAGCGCTTGTCCATCCGGTTGCCGTTCCCCCGCATTCCCATTGATTACGAATATGAATAGTGTTCGCAGCGCGATTGCAACCCAGAGAACAGGCAATCATGAATTGCTGAGTATTATCGATTCCTCTGCAAACGGCGTGATCAGGAGTAATGGAGGGAAGACGTTGGGAAATAATGGAACGCCGTTCGCGGAATGATGCTGCACGCCTGCAAAGGAAATGTGAGCTGACACCGCTGCACTGTGCCATCAACATCATGGTTGAGAGACCATAGGTCGAGACTTGAGATGCCATTTGGGCCGGAACGGAAACAGTCCATCCGAGTACCTATCGGTAAGCGCTTCGAAGACGTCCTCGCTCTCTCGGACATCGAATCCCTGGCGCTCCAAGTCAGCGACGATGGCTTCGGACAGCTTGTCCAGAGCGAGCCGTGCATCTTTCCGACCCTGAGCCGCCACGATCATTTGCCACAAAAGCACTCGCGCGAGATCGTCCCGCGATGGCCGGCGTCGAGCCTTGGCCTCGTCTCTGACACTCTGCTGACGTGCCGCCTGCTCGGCATTGCGCTGCTTCTTCGATTTCCTGGTCATTGCGTTGTCTCCTTGTTGTGGAGCCTCAGCGTCATTGTCGGCGATGCAAGGAACAAGCGCGGCTGCCTGTGTTGACATTTCGGAGGAGGAATCTGGATCGCCGGTCGAGCAACCGTTGTTCCGCAAACGTGGTTTGCATCGGAATCGGCATTCGGGACATTGGCAACGACAGAATTGGATCAGGAATCGCGGAAGGGTAAATTGAGACAATGTGTTTCGAATTGCCGGGAACGTAGGACAGGGTATGCCTACCTTGATCCGACGTGAGCTGACATGCAGATGACGTCATCCAATGTAAAGCCGGTTGCCGTCAGATCAGGATGACGCACACCGACGACGGGTCACCCGACCACGCCCGAACGACGTCGGGACCGGCGCCAGAATCGCATTTCCGTAAATCGGAATCGATGTCCGCGATTTTGGAATCGGCGTTCGGGAATTCGGAATCGGAGTGGCGCCGGTCGGAATCGCGGTTTCGGAGCCACTCCGCTCATTTTCGTCAGGTTTCAGGCTCGTTCGAGGTCCTGAGCAGCGCCCTGACCTCCTCACCGGTCATGGCCCCGACCTCCTTCAGCCGTTTGGCGATGGTAATGAGTTCGTCCCGTCTGTTCTCAAGCAGGTTTCGCGCTGTCGCTTCGGCGGTCACCAGGCGAGCATTGACTAGCTCAGCAAGATGCCGATCAAAGCTGAGCTCATTGATCGAGCTAGCCACGGATCGATAAAGCAGCGGCTGATGATCGGAGAACCCGAGGCGGGTCTCGGCGGCAACGGCATGGTCGGTCGCCCGTGCGAGATCGCTATCGTCGTAGCCACCCGCGCCGGCAACTGTATCGCCAAATACAAGCAGCTCTGCCGTTCGGCCTGCCAGCATGCAGGCGATGCTGCGCATCAACCAGTCCTGGTTTTGAACGAGATGCCGATGCTGCCGGCTGACCACTTGCCCCATACCACCGATCCCAATACTGACGGTCATGACCTCGGCAATCCCGGTGTCACAGAACGCGATCGCATGACCGACCTCATGAATGGCATTGCGCCAGCGCACCTCGTCCGAGAGTTTCAGCTGATCGGCCAGCAGGGCTTGCTCAAGATCGCTCCAAGTGAGCGACCTCTGCTGCCGTCTGGTTTGCCGTCTGACGTCACGAACAAGCCGCTCGATGTCGGCTCCGGTGCTGCCAGACGCCAGCAAGGCGAGCCGTTGAAGATCGGCATTCTGGTTTGGTGTGGTCATGGAACTGGCTTCAGACATTTTGGGATACTCCGCGATTGGATTGGTCGATGACATCGGCCTCATCACTGGTGGCAAGGGCTCGACGCTGGCGGTCGGCCTTGATCGCTCTGGAGCCGCCCGACGGTGCAGTTGCCAAGACGTCGGCGAGATCAGCTCCGAGATGGTACGCAAGAATGCCGACCAACCCCTCAGTGTCCGGCATGGGGATCGCCACATGTTTCTCCAACCGCCCCGACCGCAACAATGCCGGATCGATCTTTTCCGGCAGGTTGGTCGCCGCAACAACGATCACGCCCTCGGTCTTCGATGCGCCATCGAGAAGCTCAAGCAGCCGATTGATCAGCGAGTGCCAATAGTCATCATTTGGGCCCCGTCGGTCTCCAAAACGGCTGTTGATGTTGTCGATCTCATCGATGAACAAGATGACCGGCGCATTCTCCCGCGCCAGTTCAAATGCCCTGGACATGCGCTTTAGGACATCACCGAGATAACCGGGCTCAAGCCACGAGGCGACGGACGTTACCAGCAAAGGAACCTGTAACGTATTGCAAAGAGCGCGGGCATAGGTCGTCTTTCCTGTGCCTGGTGGCCCTGACAGCATCAGCTTCGTACTCATCTCGCTCCAGGCCAGCCCGCCATCGCGCCATAGCTGAAGGTCGGTCTTGAGATCGAGCGCCCAATCGCGCGCCTCGCCATAGCCCGACAGTGTTTCGACCCGCAGCGCACGCAGACGGCTGTGTTCCGGATTGACAGGATCGACGGATGCGCTGCCGCTGCCTTCATTCTCTGATGCCTCAGCAGGCTTCACAGGCCGAACAACGTCGATCCCATCCAAGGACTTTGGTTCATCATCACCGTCCTCGATCAAGAAACGGCTTTTGACCTTCGGTCGGCCTGATCGGTCACTGCCACGCCCCGAACCACGATCGTCGTCATCATCGTCAGACGTTTTGGAACGTGCCCGCTCACCGAGAGCCTTGAGGACCGACAGGATGTGTTCGAGACCGTGGCCTGAACGAATGGCCAGTGCCAGCGTGTCGATCGACAAACCTTCCAGGTCAAGCGCCATCTTTTCCATCAGTCGCAGCGACTGCGTTGGCGCGATGCCGAGACAAATATGCAGAAGTTCGGCAATCAGCTCATGGTCGAGCCCACCAGTCTCAAGCACGATGTCGGCCGTCATCGACACAAATGGCGGAAGCGCTGACTCCGTTTCATCGGCAAGGACGACGGGTGCCGAGCGCTCAAGCAGGACATCCACAAGAAACCGGCTGAGCGAACGTTCGACTGCTTTCGGCACATCTGTTCCGGCCAATGTCTTGATCGTCTTGCGGGTCTTTCCGCGGCGGCGATCACCATATCCGTCCGAAAGCGGGCTGCTTCGATGGACATCTTCGAGTTTCGTCCAGTAGGGCAGGATCAAGCCATCTTCAAGCATCAGGCCGAAACGCCGTTCGAAACGGCCAACCGGTGCCTTGATCAGCACGAAGGCTCCTGGCTGCCGAAGAACGGCTGACAGCGCCGACAGGTCAGGGACGCTTGTACCAACCGCGCGGGCAACCAACAGAGCCACCGCGACATGGGCAACGCTTGGCGGCGCAATGTGCTGACGAAGCAGCGCCAGGAATTGCCTGGACGTCGATGACGACTTTTCCGGAACCGACATTGCATCGCCCGAGGTCGGCTTCAGGCGGGCAGCAGCGGTCGAGGTATTCCGTTTGCTTTTGACATTCCCGCCCGAGCGAGCCTTTTCACGAGGCGGCTCCCCTGGAAGGTCCTGAAGCAGCATGTCGAGTGTTGTCGTCTTGTATGGCGCTTTTCCGAGACGTCGCTCGAGTTCGGCCCGCACTCTGCTAGGTTCAGCGTCGAGCAGGCGCAAGCACTGTTCAGGGACGCGCCAGATCGTGCCTGACGTTTCATCGCCTTCAATGATGAAGTCCGCCTCCAGCAATCCGACAACGGCGGCCCGCTCGTAGAGATCGAGGATGGACAGCCGCCGAATGCGGGCCAGCAGATAACGGGTGATACGATCCGTCAGCGTTTCCATCATGCGCCCTCCCCGTTTCCACGGGCCTTACCAAGGTCCGGCACCCCATCGATGGCGAGCAGCTGTCGATTGCCCTCCAGCCAGTCACGCAACATCAGCGCCGTTGGATCGCCAGCGGCACACAATGCCAGCAGTTGCTCTCGGAAGATTTTGGGGACGCTGCTCATCGCAATGCCCTTGCGTCGGGCAAAACCGATCACGACCTGCGCGACGATGGCCGGATCGGGCAAAGATGTTGGCGTTGCCGCACACATTGCGATCGCCCGAGGAATGGCCTGCGACCTGGATGTCGCACTCTGGCTGGTCGCGCCTTGCAACTTCGCCAGTCGCTTCGACCGGCTGGATGCCACGGGTGTCGAGGATAGCTGTTCTGAAGGGGTATTGGGGAAAGCGATGACATTGGATGTGGGTCGGCGCATGGCAGACGTCTCCTGCCGCCGAACCTGACTGTCCGGCGTGAATGATGAAACGGAAAGTGGAAAGACGGTCGGTGGGGCCGCTCAGCCCGTGCCGGTCTTCGGACTGCGGGCAAAACCGACGCGAATTTGGCCACGATCAGCAGCCCTTTCGTTCTCGGTGACCGCTTGTTCTGCTACGACCAGCGACGCGTTTCCCTCGCCCTCGGCGACATCGGCTATGGCACCGCGGTGATCCGGTTGCTTTCCTGGGGCCAAGGCATGCCTTGCCAGTGTCCAGTTCTCGTCGATCCTGGCATGGAAGCATTCACGCAGCATGCCAAGCGCCTGACCGGCCCCGCCAACCTCGACGAGATGATCGAGATCACTCAGCGGCCACACACCACCGTCGATGTCGGAGCGCTGGTTTTCTGCGTTCAGAATGACGACGCGGACTTCTTCGGCCACGAGCCGATGATGCTCGCGGTACAGAAGATCGGGAACAACGAGCGCCGCCGCCAGCATCCGAGATTTGAGGTCGTTGATGCGGGAGAGTTCGTACGAGCCAAGGCTGCGTTTTACGTCGATGACATGCGCGAGCTTCGTCTTCCTGTTCACAAGGATCAGATCAGGCGTATAGGTTTTGCGCCCGCCGGTATCTGCATCGAGTGTGAGGGAACGAAAGTGCTTTGGGTCGTTTTTCTCGACGAGCTCAAGCGCCGTCTTCGTGACCGGCAGCCGCAGGTTTTGCGTCAGTACCACGAGGTCGGGGTTGAGGCCGGCGATGATGCCGATACCGCGCTCAAGCAGCCGACCTTCCTGGATCGGGATGGCACGCAGGATTGCGGCGGCTTCATTGACGCCTCCGGCAAGTGCGTTGGAAAGTGCGCCTGCCGAGAACGGCTGCGCAGACAATTCGCCAATGAGAATGTCGAAGCGAAGCTTCAGGGCGTCGAGATCGACGGCATGCGGATAGGCTGGCGCGCTAGGCGCGCCCGAAAGAATGGTCGTCATGATAGTACTCCTGCTGACGATGACGATCAGCCCGCAGACTTCAGGCGCGCGGCTTCCGACGCGGAAATGATTTCCGTATCCGGCAGCCAGCAAGCTTCAATCGAAGCCGTGTCGAAGTCAGGGATGATCAGTTGAGTGGGTCAAGCGATTGCCGGTGCAGAGGCACGCCCAAAAACACGAGAAGCCAACCACCGCTGCGGCGACAGGCGTTCATCAACAGGATCAGGAGACGGAGAAGCTTCCCGTTCGGAAGCAAAGCAGGTAAGGGTCGACATAGCCCAAGGCCTTTCCAAAGAAGGTTACGGGTCAGGCCCTCGTTCGATGTTGGCGCATCGGCGGGGGCCGCTAAGTGTCTGCAGACATTCAGTTTCTGCTGACACCATCGACATAGCCCGGAGATTCGTGTCCGGCAAGCCGGTTAGAACACACCCGGAACAAAGAGCTCCGGTATGGTTAACGAAACCGCAGGCCATTCTTAACCAAGCGATCAGATTGGTCGGCATCAACCGTCCGAAACGGCTTGCAACTTCAGCAATGACCGCTATGTAAGCAATCACGACAGTGTCGTCCCAAGCGGTTGTGAGCGTGAGAGAGAACCGATCCTGCGTCAGAGAGCTCTCGACGGTAAATACCGGCTCACACGGTCCCGTCATCGTTTTTTTCCGACAATTCCGAAGATCAAACGATGCGCTATGCGCAGGGAGACGACGATGGCTGACACCTTATACCCCAACCACCAAATTGACACGACGTCCGATCCCTATCTCGAACACCTCCTTACGTTCATCCAGATGAACGCCGAGATGGAGCGAGGCTTCGGACCGGCAACCGCCTTGCTGCAACACGCAAAGACCTTCGAGCCGGCGGACACCAATCCCAGCTGGTTTACACTTGGGCCTGCGAAGCAATGCTTCGATAACGTCACGCGGATTGTCATCGAACGACTGGATGCTGGCGATACCAGCATCCACTACGCCGAAGGCTATGCGATGGACGAATTGGGGATTCCGATGCAACACGCCTGGCTTGTCGACGCCGATGGAAAGGTGATCGATCCCACATGGCGCGACGTGGCCGACAATCTGTATTTCGGGGTCGTGTTCGAGACGGACTTCGTCATCAACCTGCTACGGAACAAAAAGAGCGCCGGTATCCTCGTAGATGTGGCGGGCATGCGCCGACACTACGGAACGCCGGAGCTTTTCGAACAGGGCATCTTTCGTAACGTGGCCCCCTGATCAATAGACCTCTCCGAGCCGGTGCGTCACAAATTTCGTGCGCCGGCTTGGAACGGCAAAATTTCCCACTAGGTTTCGTCCACAATTGTCTTTCGTAGAGCCTTCATGACCAAGAACGTCCTTTTTTATGCTCGCTACTCGACCGAACGTCAGAACGAGGTGTCGATCGAAACCCAGATCGAACTCGGCCGCGCTTTCATCCAGAGCCGCGGATGGAAGCTGATCGAAGTCTTCACCGACCACGCGGTGAGCGGTACGAGCTATACAAAGCGCCGCGGCATTCAGGCTCTACTGGCAAGAGCCAAAAAACGAGATATCGATATTGTCCTGTGCGTCACGGTGGACCGCATCTCGCGCGACGCCGAACACGGGAACGGCTTCCTCAAGCGATTAAAGTTCGAGGATATCGAACTATGGACGGTCCACGGGGGGACAGCGGTAACGGACATTGAGATGGGCCTGCGCGTCACCCTGAGCCAGGAACTGATCGAGCAGATCAGGTACCGTACCCGGGAAGGCATGAAGACCGCCGTTCGTAAGGGCAAGGCGACAACCTGTCTGGCCTACGGCTATCGAGTAAAGCTTGAATATGACGGTAATGGCGACCGCATTCCCGGGCTCCGCGAGGTTAACGAAGAGCAAGCCGAGATCGTCCGATGGATTTTTGAGCAGTACGCACTTGGGAGGTCGCCGAAGGAACTCGCCTTCGATCTGAACAACCGCGCACCCGTGCTTCCAGGCCCACGAGGGCTAAAGTGGCGGGACACAGCAATCCGCGGTCACCGAGACCGAGGTGCCGGCATCCTAAACAACGAGACCTATGTCGGTAGGCTCGTCTTCAACCGGCGCAATTTTCGGAAGAACCCGGAAACAGAGAACCGCGAAGCACGGATGAATGACAAGAGCGAGTGGGTTGTCGGTGAAGTACCGGCACTCAGGATCGTGTCCGACGAACTGTGGGCGAAGGTCAAGAAGCGCCAATTGGAAGTCGAGGCAAGTTTCAGCCACACGACGACCAACCGCCTAAACCGAACCCACCGCCCATCTTACCTGCTCAGTGGATTGCTTGAGTGCCAGCATTGCAGCGGACCCTACGCTATCATGGCGAAGGACCGCTATGGCTGTACCAATCGTCAGAAGAAACTACCGATCGAGCATCAGGGCAACATCGTCTGCACCAACTCCAAAACGATCAGCCGGCACGAGTTGGAAAGCCGAATCCTCGACGCTATTCCCGCGCGTCTGCTTTCAGTCGAGAGCACGGCATCGATCCAGGACGAGATTAATAGGCAGCTGTCAGCTACCAGTAAGGGCGGCGAACGTAATGAGGCAAAGCTGCGCGCCAATCTACGAGAGATTTCTCACAAACAGGATGTCGTCGCAGGGCAGATTACCCAGCGCATCATGAATGGCCAACCGCAGATCGAAGCCTTCAACAAGATGCTCGATGACCTCCAGAAACAGCGTGAAGAGCTTGAGGCCAGCCTTGCAAAAACGACCCGAAAGAGAAAAGGGCCGCCGAAGACTTTTGTCGTGAACCCATCCATGTATTCCGCAGCCATCGACGCCCTAACGGCAATGGTGCGCACCGGTGTAAGCGAACACGATGACGTTCAGCGACATTTCAACTTCGTGAGGCAATTGGTTCAGAAGGTCGTCATCGCGCCATCGGCGGACGGCAAATCGGCCGACCTGACCATTCACGGCCATCTGGCCGCCGTCCTGGCGTCGATGCAGGCGTTCCAGGAATATAGTGCCGGTTTGACTGAGCGTCATAGAAACGATTTCGCCCGCCGGGTTAGGGCGGGTGAGTTCAATGATCAGTCGGAGAAGCTGGCGTATCTTGAACGCTTCCGTGCTGTTCTCGCAGAGGCGGAAGCTGACTGGAAGCTGTTACAAGTTTCAGTGGTTGCGGGGGCAGGATTTGAACCTGCGGCCTTCAGGTTATGAGCCTGACGAGCTACCGGGCTGCTCCACCCCGCGTTACCAGTGTAAATCCCTATGGGATTTATCGCGACTGCATCACAGGGAAG